>Ga0307428_1000009_pt1 | contig 213074 bp, 224 predicted proteins | sample SalMarWE160240MG_FD_202161 | JGI IMG/M metagenome (GOLD analysis project Ga0307428, IMG submission 202161) | Salt marsh sediment microbial communities from the Plum Island Ecosystem LTER, Massachusetts, United States - WE1603-240 | ecosystem: Environmental > Aquatic > Marine > Intertidal zone...
CTTGGCTTCCGGAGTAGGTGCTGCCCCAGCTCTCCTCTTTGCCGCTGGCTTAGCCGGCTTCTCCTCCACTTCCACGCTTACCTCGGCTACTGGCTCGGCAGGTGCCTCCTCTACCTCCTCTACCTTGGCTTCCGGAGTAGGTGCTGCCCTAGCTCTCCTCTTTGCCGCTGGCTTAGCCGGCTTCTCCTCCACTTCCACACTTGCCTCGGCTACCGGCTCGGCAGGTGCCTCCTCTACCTCCTCTACCTTGGCTTCCGGCAGAATTTCACCTTTGTATATCCAGACTTTTACTCCAATCCGACCCATAGTGGTACGCGCCTCAATAAAGCCATAATCAATATCAGCCCGCAGCGTATGCAAGGGCACTTGACCCTCGTGCATGCTCAGGCGGCGGGCTATCTCAGCGCCGCCTAATCTACCGGCACAACTGACTTTCATTCCCTTGGCGCCAGCCTGCATGGTGCGAAGCATCACCTGCTTCATAGCCCTCCGGTAAGCAATGCGGCGCTCAATCTGCTCAGCTATTGTCCTGGCCACCAGATAAGCATCTAGCTCCGGCTGCCGAACCTCCTGGATATTCAATTGCACCCTCTTGCCAATAAGCTGTTCAAGGTAACGCCTCATTTCATCAACCCGCTGTCCTCCGCGCCCGATAACGATGCCAGGTCGGGCGGTATAGATAGTTATCGACACCTGATTTGCCTGACGCTCAATCTCCACCAAGGAGACCGCAGCATCCGCATACCTGGATTGAATAGCCTTTCGCAGCCTCAGGTCTTCCTGCAAGAACTCGGCATAATGCTTATCGGCATACCACTTGGCTTGCCAATCACGTATGACGCCAATTCTAAAACCTATAGGGTGCACTTTATGTCCCATTAACTCTCTCCTGCTCGGCAACAACAACTGTAATATGACTGGAACGTTTAAGGATAGGGCTCGCTCGCCCTCGAGCCCTGGGGCGATACCTCTTCAAAGTTGGTGCCTCATCGGCAAAGATACTGACAATCTTCAAAACCGAAGGGGACATCTGAAAACCGTTCTCCGCATTGGCAGCCGCTGATTTTATCACCTTGGCCACAACCCGCGCCGTCGGCGAAGGTGTAAACCTAAGCATGGTCAACGCTTCATTCACTGGCTTACCCCGTACCATATCTACCAGCAGGCGCACTTTACGAGGTGATACGCCGGTATCTTTAGCTACTGCTCTTACTTCCATTTTACGTCTTTATGCCCCACCTAAAGTAAATAAACTAGACCCTTCTTATCTGGGTAGTCTTTTCCCCCCTAGAGGTATGCCCCCTAAAGGTTCGCGTTAAAGCAAATTCACCTAACTTATGCCCCACCATATTTTCAGTAATAAAGATAGGTACATGCCTTCGGCCATCATGCACCCCGATAGTAAGCCCTACCATCTCAGGTACGATGGTAGACCAGCGCGCCCAGGTTTTTATTATCTCCTTCTGCCCAGAACGGTTGAGTGTCTCCACTTTCTTCATTAGTTTGGCATCAAGAGCCGGCCCCTTTTTAGTTGACCTTGACATTTTTACTTACTCCCCCGGCGCTTAACAATCATTTTATCCGAAGCCTTATGCTTACGAGTTTTATAGCCAAGGGCCGGTTTACCCCACGGCGTTTTAGGTCCAGGCAAGCCTATTGGACTTCTACCCTCGCCACCACCATGAGGATGGTCACGCGGAGACATGGCTGAACCTCTCACCGTGGGTCGCCAGCCCAGCCACCGTTTGCGACCTGCCTTGCCCAACTTAACGCCCTGATGGTCAACATTGCCTACCTGCCCGATGGTAGCCGAACAATCACTGTGAATACGCCTCGCCTCACCAGACGGCAACCGAATCAGGGCATATTCACCCTCCTTGGCTACTAGTTGAGCTACCATCCCGGCACTCCGCACTAACTGCCCACCCCTTCCCTTCCGCAACTCAATATTATGTATTAGAGTCCCGCTTGGGATTAGCTTTAAGGGTAAGCTATTCCCAGGTTTTATCTCAGCATCACTACCTGACTTTATAATATCGTCAACATTCAGCTCTAAGGGGGCAAGGATGTAGCGCTTCTCCCCGTCAACATAGTAAATGAGAGCAATACGTGCCGAACGGTTGGGGTCATATTCAATGGCCGCCACCCTACCCGGCACACCAACCTTATCCCGCTTAAAGTCAATAATACGGAGCTTCCGCTTCGCCCCGCCGCCGCGGTGACGAACCGTTATTCTCCCCTGACTGTTACGCCCGGCTCTCTTTTTAAGGGGTAAGAGCAGGGACTTTTCTGGCTTGTCCTTGGTTATTTCCTCAAAGGTAGCACCAGTCATACCCCGCCTACCAGGAGAGGTTGGGCGATATATCTTTAATGCCATCTTTTAATATAATCCCCTTAATTTTTTATAATACATATTCACTTATTTCTGTCCAAGTCACCTACCTCTCCCCTTTAATCCCCTTCTCCCGCTGGGCTTTCGCCCTTTAGGGCAAGCCTTCAAAGGAGAGAGGGAAGAGTGGTTATTGAAGGGGCTTCGCCCCTTCAAACTTCCCCTCTTATTTAAACACCCTCAAAGAGTTCTATCTTGTCCCCCGCCTTGAGGGTAACAATCGCCTTTTTCCAAGGGTGAGCTGGGAGTTGCCGTCTTCCCAGTCTTCGCCTCTTGTCGGGCATTGTCATCACATTAACGGCGGTTACCTCGACCTTAAACGCCTTTTCCACAGCCTGCTTAATCTGGGGTTTATTGGCTTCCCCTGCCACTTCAAAAGCATATTTGCCCTGAGCTTGAAGGACAGTAGATTTTTCAGTTATTAACGGACGCCGCAATACCTCGTAAAGGTGCATGGCTTCCTCCCTTAGACAACCTCTCCCCCCACAACTCTTCTGCTTTGCGCACTGCCGCCACCGTCATAAGCAGCATCTTACAGGAAAGGATGTCAACCACATTAAGTAAGCTGGCTGGCATTGTCTTAATCCCGGGCAAGTTACGGGCTGATTTAACCACGTTCTCTTCTGGTTCAGAAGTAGCGATAAGAGCCGAGGAATCCACTCCTAGTGCTGCTAAAATCGACACCATCTCCTTAGTCCTGGGCTGCTCAAGCTTCAGTTGCTCCAGAATAATTAACTCTTCGTCTCTAACCTTGGCCGATAGGACACATCTTAGAGCTAGTTGGCGCATTTTCTTAGGCATGTCTTGTCGGTAGCTTCTCGGTTTGGAGCCAAAAGTGATGCCCCCTCCCCGGCGCAGTGGTGACTTTTTACTACCAGCCCGAGCAAAACCGGTGCCTTTCTGGCGGAACAACTTCCTGGTGCTACCAGAAACTTCGCCACGAGTTTTAGTACTAGCCGTTCCCTGACGAGCGTTTGCCTGCTGTCTTACCATCGCCTGATGCACCACTGTCTGATTAAACGGCACGCCAAAAACTTGCTCGCTAATCTCAATATGCTCAACCACTTCTCCAGCAAGGTTATGAACTGGAACTTGCACTTGCCTGCTTCTCCTTACTTGATTTTCTTATTAGCAGTAGCCCATCCTTGTCCCCAGGTACTGCTCCCTTAACCAGCAACAGGTTACGCTCAGGGTCGGCTTCAAATACTTCTAGATGACGTGCCGTCACCCTCTCACCCCCCATTCGTCCCGCCATACGCATCCCTTTGAATACTCTACCCGGAGAGGTAGTAGCCCCTATAGAGCCCGCGTGACGGTGTCGGTCAGACTGCCCATGCGTTTTGGGTCCGCCAGCAAAATGATGGCGTTTTACTACGCCGGCAAAGCCCTTACTCTTTGACACCCCGGTAACATCAATTAGGTCACCTTCCTTGAACAGGCTAACATCAACCCTGTCTCCAACCTCAACAGCTTCAGCATCATCCACCCTGAATTCTCTGAGATACCTAAACTGGCCTAGCTCCTTGAGATGTCCCCGCTGAGGGGATTTGAGCCGCTTCGCTTCACCAAAGCCAAGCTGAACCGCATTATATCCTTCCTTAGCGGCAGTTTTTACCTGTATTACAGTGCACGGGCCAGCCTCAACAGCAGTTACTGCCTCTACTTCACCACTGTCCCTGTACATCTGGGTCATACCCAGCTTCCTGCCGATAATTCCTTGGAGCATATCTTTAGTTACCTTGGACTTAATATTGCCTCTTACAACTTAATATCTATCTCAACCCCTGAGGGCAGGTTCAGCCCAGTCAGAGCGTCTATCGTTTTGGAAGTCGTCTCTATAATATCAATAAGACGCTTATGGGTTCGAATTTCAAATTGCTCCTGTGAGTTTTTATCAATAAACGGGGAGCGGATAACACTGAACTTCTGAAGACGGGTAGGTAGCGGCACCGGTCCAGAAACAACTGCTCCGGTACGTTCTACTGCCCCTACAATCTGTTCAGCAGCCTGGTCAACCAGCTTATGGTCAAAACCCTTTATCTTGATGCGAATCTTCTGTTTAGGCATATCTTGTCTACCCTACTTCATCAGTAACCTGGGCTACCAGTTCCGCCGGTAGCTCCTGATAGCGATAAAATTCCATAGAGTGGGTGGCTCTGCCCTGAGTTTTCGACCTGAGGCTGGTAGCATAGCCAAAGGCCTCAGCTAAGGGTATAAGGGCATAAATAGTGGACATCTCGCCGTGTGTCTCAATAGACTCAATATGTGCCCTCCTGGAATTGAGGTCACCTATGATATCACCAAGAAACTGCTCTGGTGTAACCACCTCCAGCTTCATGATAGGCTCCAAAAGGATGGGTTTGGCTTTAGCTACACCATTCTTAAGAGCCATCGACCCGGCCATCTTAAAGGCTAACTCCGAAGAGTCAACCTCATGATAGCTGCCATCATAAAGGGTTACTTTAATATCAACCACCGGGTAGCTGGCCAATACCCCGGTCTCCATAGCCTCTTTAATGCCACTCTCGATGGCTGGGATATATGGCTTGGGTATGGCTGTACCCTTAATACGATTGATAAACTGTAAACCGCTGCCACGCTTCGCCGGCTCGAGCTCAAGACAGGCATGACCATATTGACCGTGACCCCCGGTTTGCCGGACGAATCTACCTTCAGCTCGCACCGGCCTAGTGATAGTCTCCTTATAGGCAACCCGTGGCCTACCCACCTTGGCACCTACTCTAAATTCACTGAGTAACCGGCTTATTATAACCTCCAGGTGAAGCTCACCCATACCTGAGATAATTGTCTGTCCTGTCTCCTCGTCATAAATCACCTTAAAGGTGGGGTCCTCCTCGGTTAACTTTTGCAGGGCTTCTCCCATTCTGTCCTGGTCAACCTTGGTTTTGGGCTCAATAGCCACCGAGAGCACCGGCTCAGGGAAACGAATAGATTCAAGAATCACCGGCTGAGAGGGATGGCACAGCGTATCGCCGGTAAAGGTATTCTTAAGACCTAAGGTAGCCGCTATAGCCCCGGTGTCGGCCTCACCTATCTCTTCACGACGATTGGCGTGCATTAATAGTAACCGTCCAAGGCGCTCCCGCTTGCCTCGCGTCGCATTATATGCCTGTGCTCCTGCCTCCACTCTGCCTGAATACACTCTAAAATAGACCAGCCTGCCCACAAAGGGGTCGGAAACCACCTTAAAGGCTATGGCGGTAAAGGGCGCCTCATCACTGGCTGGGCGAGCAACTTCGGCACCCCCCTTGATGTTAATAGCCCGCACCGGTGGCATATCCAACGGTGAGGGAAGGTAGTCGGTAATTGCATCAAGTAATGGCTGGATACTTTTATTCCTTAGCGCACTACCGCAGAGAATAGGCACCCCCTTATTCGCCAGGGTTGCCCTTCTCAAGGCTCCTCTTAACTCAGCAGCTGTAATACTACGGCCGTCAAGATAAGCCAGCATAATCTGGTCATCCATCTCAGCCAGCTTTTCAATCAATGCCTGGCGAAATTCGATACACTGTGCCCGCTCTGCTTCAGGAATAGCTACCTCCACTGGCTCTGAATCAAGATTGCCATCAAAGCTCCACGCCTTGTTTTCTACCAGGTCAATTATGCCCTCATAGGAGGCTTCACTGCTTAAAGGTAGCTGAATAGGCAGAGGCGTGGCTCGCAGCCGCTCTTCAATCATGGATATAGTACGCTTAAAATTGGCACCAACCCGGTCCATCTTATTGATGAAGCAAATCCTGGGCACATGATATCTATCAGCCTGCCGCCATACTGTCTCTGATTGAGCCTCAACTCCAGCCACAGCATCGAAAACCACCACCCCCCCATCCAGTACTCTAAGGCTACGCTCGACCTCAGCCGTAAAATCAACATGCCCCGGGGTATCAATAATATTGATGCGGCGGTCCCCCCAATAACAGGTGGTTGCCGCCGCCGTGATGGTAATACCTCGCTCCTTCTCCTGCTCCATCCAATCCATTACGGCCGTTCCATCATGCACCTCACCCACCTTATAAGTGCGGCCGGTATAATATAATATCCTTTCGGTGACGGTAGTCTTGCCGGCATCAATGTGAGCGATAAAAGCTATATTTCGTATGTCCTCTAACGGGAAACTTCTGGGCATAACCCTATCCCTTACCTCTAATTTGACTGATACTGGACTTTTTACCATAACACTAGAATTAATAGCAAACAACCTCTCACCATCTATAGTGGGCAAAGGCTCTATTAGCCTCAGCCATTCTATGAGTGTCGTCACGCTTTTTAATAGTTACTCCCTGTCCCTTGGCGGCATCACTAAGCTCACCCGCCAGCTTCTCCGTCATAGATTTGCCCGGTCTGGCTCTAGCCGATGCTACCAGCCAGCGTATAGCTAGCGAGAGGCTCCGGGCAGGTCGAACCTCTACTGGTACCTGGTAGGTAGCCCCCCCTATTCGGCGCGACTTTACTTCAAGTTGAGGGGTAGCATTCCTTACCGCCTGTTCCAACACGGTGACCGGGTCTTTAGACTCCTGCCCTTCTATAGTATGCAAAGCACTGTATACAATTTTCTCGGCCGTACTTTTTTTGCCACACTGCATTATTTTATCAATCAACTTGGCTACAATTACATTCTGATATCTAGCATCTGGGGCTATTTCTCTTATGGTAGCTCGGCTCCGCCTTGACATTCTACCTCCTAAGCACCTTCGTCTACGGCTACGGCTCTGGTTCGCTTGGTGCCATATTTACTACGACCTTGACGGCGGTCAACCACACCGGTAGCATCCAGTGCCCCTCGGATAATATGGTAACGAACACCAGGTAAATCCTTCACCCGCCCTCCATGAATGAGGACTACAGAATGCTCCTGCAATTCATGCCCTTCACCAGGAATATAAGCTGTTACCTCCATCCCATTGGTCAGCCGCACCCTGGCTATCTTGCGCAGCGCTGAATTAGGCTTCTTCGGGGTGGTAGTCTTCACCTGGACACAAACCCCTCGCTTTTGCGGAGAACCCTTGCTTTGCACCATCCTGTTCTTCAAAGCATTGTAGCTAAAGCGCAAGGCTGGCGTCTTCGTTTTCTTGATAACCCTCTTACGCCCTTTACGAATAAGCTGATTAATTGTAGGCAATTTCCTCCTCCCTATCTCGCACAATTGAAATGGATGAGCTTAGGCTCATCCATCCGACTCGATAGATTGAACTCCAAGCTCAATCTATCAGTCCTTAGCTGAACTACCAGATGCCAACGCTAAAGTCTATCATAGCTGAAAGCTAACTGTCAACTCCTACTACTCGTCCAGTACATTAGTGACAGATAACCTCCTCCCAAAGACACAAGAAACTACAATAGCTTCACTCCATAGCTAAATTGTGCTATAATAGTATAAATGGCTACTTTATTACCGTCAAAAATCACCATTAACTCTTCAGCCTCTTGCATTAGCCGCCTTTCTGTCTCAAAATACATGCTTTCTGCCTCATTTTTCACCCTTTGCCTTCACCACCAACAAGGGGGTAAGGACTAGCCGTGACGCAGGATAAGCCTTCTCCAACGGTAAATAATGAATATACTGCCGAGGATATTCACGTCCTTGGTGACCGGGAAGCGGTGCGCCTGCGACCAGGCATGTACATTGGCAGCACTGACCAGCATGGATTACAGCACCTCGTTTATGAAATCACCTACAATAGCATTGATGAAGCCATGGCTGGCTGCTGCGATAAAATCGTAGCCACCATTCAAAATGACAATACCGTTAAGGTTGAAGATAATGGGCGTGGCATTCCGGTAGAGATTCACCCCACCACCAATATATCAGCCCTAGAGACAGTAATGACCACCCTGCACGCCGGGGCAAAATTTGGTGGCAAGACCTATCAGGTATCAGGCGGGCTACACGGGGTAGGTGCCTCAGTAGTGAATGCCCTTTCCTCGTGGTTCAAGGTTAGTGTCAGGCGTGATGGCAAGCTTTACGAGCAGGAATACCGGCAGGGCATACCACAGAGCGAGGTAACCAAGGTTGGCAAAGCCAGCGATACCGGCACTACCATCACCTTCCTTGCCGATGAGGAGATATTCGGTAAAGTCAAGTATGATTTTAATGCTCTGAGCGAGCGGCTACGAGAGATGGCTTACCTGAACAAGGGGCTGGAAATATGCCTTAGGGATGAAATGAGGGACAGCGAAGGGACCTTCTACTTTGAGGGCGGAATTACTAGCTTCGTTCGCCACCTCAACCGAAACCGGGTAGTCCGCCACCGCCAACCTATTTATATCTCTAAAACGGTAAATGGCACCATAGTTGAGGCATCACTGCAGTATAACGATGGTTTTACCGAGTCCGTCTTTAGCTTTGCTAACTGTGTAAATACCGTAGACGGAGGCAGTCACCTTACCGGCTTCCGTGCCGCACTGACCCGCGTTCTCAACGACTACGCCCACAAAAACAAGCTGCTTAAAGAGGACGACCCCAATCTGACAGGCGAGGATGTTAGAGAAGGCCTTACCGCCGTTATTAGCGTTAAACTCACCGAACCACAGTTTGAGGGGCAGACTAAGGCTAAATTGGGTAACCCTGAAGTCAAAGGCGTGGTGGAGAGTGTAGTGGGCGAGGGTCTATCACTCCACTTGGAGGAGCATCCTGATGCCCTCAAAAGAATTATAGAAAAGTGCCTTCTCGCTGCCAAAGCCAGAGAAGCGGCTCGAAAGGCCCGTGATTTAATTGTCAGGAAGAGCGGCCTGTTTTCAGGCACCCTGCCCGGAAAACTGGCTGATTGCTCGGAAAAAAGCCCGTCTAACTCTGAACTATATCTGGTGGAGGGAGACTCAGCCGGTGGCTCAGCCAAGCAGGGAAGGAATCGCCGCTTCCAGGCTATACTGCCGTTACGGGGCAAAATACTCAATGTGGAAAAGGCTCCGCCAGATAAAATGCTATCTCACGAAGAAATCCGTGCCATCATTACTGCTCTGGGTGCCGGCATTGATGATGAGTTCGACCTATCAAAGCTTCGTTACCATCGGGTTATCCTGATGACTGACGCTGATGTTGACGGCTCTCACATTCGCACCCTCTTGCTTACCTTCTTCTTCCGACACATGGCGGAACTAATTAACCATGAGCACCTGTTTATCGCCCAGCCACCCCTTTACCGAGTGACCAAGGGCAAAACAGAGGAGTGGGTATATTCAGAACAGGAAAAAGAAGAGGTGCTGCGTCAGCTAAAAGGGAGCAAGAATGTGGAGGTTCAGCGTTATAAGGGTCTGGGCGAGATGAGCGCTGAACAACTGTGGGAAACCACTATGAATCCAGCTAGCCGCACCCTGCTTGCGGTAAATATAGATGATGCCGCCAAGGCCGACTATATATTCCACACCCTGATGGGGGCAGAAGTCCCACCCCGCAAAGCCTTCATCCAGGCCCACGCCAAGAGCGTCAAAAACCTGGATGTTTAATACGCACGCTTCCCAGAAGCCAGCTAAATTCTCTATTCGTACAGCATTGAAAGCAGCCGAGCATGCATTACCAAAATGAGCACTCAGGTTTAGCCAGCCTAAGTCTTTAGCTTCTTGACTAAAAAGGCGATATTTTTACCGAAGTTCCGGGCGGTGATAAGCCCCTCCTCATCCTCACTAACATCACCCGGCCTGCGCCCGAAGGCAATGTTCCAGTAGGTGGAACCGGGCATAAAGAATCCCAGGATGTGAAACCAATACATGAGCTGGGCGAAGGTAAAATTCTGCCCGGCCCGGCGGGCTACCACCAGGGGACCACCCACCTTCCCCACGAACGGCCTTGTATCGTAGGACATATAACCGGTTCTGTCCATTAACGCTTTTATTAAAGCCGTTGCCGAGCCAAAATAAACCGGGGAGGCTAAAATAATAGCGTCAGCCTCCTTCATCTTACTATAAATCGGTAACAGGTCATCATCAATAGGACACGGCTCTCCTTTCCGGCAGACCATACAGGCATCGCACGGGCGGATGTCCAGGCTAGCCAACCTTACTAGCTCTGTGTCCAATCCCTCCTCTGCTATCGCCTGCAGGGTATGTTGCGTTAGAATTTCGGTATTCCCATTCTTTCTCGGACTACCGACAATACCGATAGCTTTCAATGTGCTCCTCCTACTTTTTTAAATACAGCTTATGTTGTGCTATGTATTCGGCTACTGGCTCGGGTACCAAGTGGCCAATAGATAAGCCCTGGGCAACCCGGTTTCTGATTTCCGTGGCGTCAATATCTACTTCTGGCTTTTCCAGCAGTATCAATCTCTGGGACAATCCGGGGATAGCGGCTTCCAGGGAGTTCAGGTCGGGGAGTGAATAGCCTGGCCTGGGAACTGCCACCAAGCGACACACCTTAATCAGCCGGGACGGTTCCTTCCATAGAGGGAGCTGAGCTAAATTATCCCAACCTAAAATGAAAAAAAACTCATCCCCAGTGCCAAGTTGAGCCTGCAATTCAGTAATGGTATCAACCGTATACGAGAAGCCAGCTCGCTCTATCTCCATAGTGGACAGTTTGAAGTAAGGCTGCTCAGCAATGGCGAGGTGTATCATCTGGACACGGTGCTCCGCTGCCAAAATAGAGCTATCTTCCTTGAGCCACGGCTGGCCAGCCGGCACAAAAAGAACCTCAGCCAAATCTAGTCGGGCTCCTGTCTCCTCAGCCACAATGATGTGTCCATTATGAATCGGGTCAAAGGTTCCACCCAGTACACCTATCTTCATTTTCGAACTCCTCAACGATGTTTTTCACGACACTTAAACCAGAACCCCGAGCAATTGCTTACTCCGAGGTTATGAACTACCACTCCCATTCGAAATTGCCGCAGCGAACCTTATCACCTGGCTTAACCCCAGCCCTCTTCAAAGCCTTGCTGACCCCTAGTCTGGTCAGTTGTCCCTGGAGCTGCCAGCGCACCTCGGAGCTAGTCATATCCACTCTGGCAACAATGCGCTCCAGTTCAGGTGCTACCACGACAAAGGTATCTCCCTCTTTATGCACACCGACACCAACACCCTTAGGCTGAGGGTGAAAGACTGCCTTGGGAATCTTCTTGCCTGCCTTTACTTCAGTAGCCGCCTGGCTCAGCATCTTCACAGCTTCAGCTATAAGCTCATCAACACCCTCCCCCCTTACTGCTGAAACGAAAAGGACCGAAGTTCCAGCATTACTAAAAGTATCCTTGAGCTCAGCTAATCGAGCCCGCACCTGGGGCAAATCAATCTTATTTACCACCACCAGCTGTGGTTTTTGAGCCAGAGCCGAATCAAATAAGCTGAGCTCCGCATTTACCCGCACCATATCTTCTACTGGAGATGCAGAGGCACCATCTATCAAGTGAATGAGTATTTTGGTACGCATAACATGGCGTAGAAAATCGTGGCCCAGGCCTCGTCCAAGGTGGGCACCATCAATAAGCCCCGGAATCTCAGCCCAGACAAAGCTTTTCTGGCCAACCTCAACCATACCCAAAATAGGCTCGAGAGTAGTGAACGGATAGCTGGCTATTTTAGGCTTAGCTGCTGAAGCAGCTGCCAGTAAGGTAGATTTGCCTACATTGGGATAACCAATAATACCAACATCAGCAATGAGCCACAGTTCTAATATTATGGAATTCTCTTCCCCAACCTCTCCCCTTTGAGCAATCCGGGGAGCTTGATTAGTTGACGAAACAAAGTGTGTGTTACCCAGTCCCCCTTTACCACCCTTGGCTACCACTGCCTGCTGACCAGGTCGCTCCCAATCAGCAATAAGTGCCTCACTACTTATTCGTGTTTTATCCAAAGCAATGGTACCCACTGGAACCCTTAATACCAGGTCTTTCCCCTTCTTACCGTGCTTCTTTTTACCCTTGCCATTTTCGCCATTACCCGCCCGGTAGAGTCTCTTCCGCGTGAATACACGTAAACTGGTAACACTAGGGTCAGCCATAATAACCACATCCCCACCATCCCCACCGTCACCACCATCAGGACCACCAAACGGGACAAACTTCTCCCTTCGGAAACTTACCACTCCATCTCCTCCACCGCCGGCTTTCACCATAATGTCTACCCAGTCAAACATTATAATACCTATATAGTTCTTCTAATAGATGTATGAGTATATTGTTCTCTTATTATTAATAATACTAGCATGTATTGCTACAGGTTGGAACTTGGCTCCATAGAGGGTTAGGGGCTAAAAACCGAAGCTGGCTTCTCGGAAGTTATGAAATGGTGGCGGGGCTTGTTAAAAAATGGGGGGCAGTTGCCCAAAACTTTTGTAGTTAATAATTCCCTTTCTTTGACGAGGAGCATATTCCTTGTTGAATTTGAAAGATTTTGCGTCTCAAAGAAGGGCTGTTATTGATATCTCCGGCAATTTTTTGATAAGAGTGGCTGACAGTTGCCGGGCTTCTACCACCTAGCTCTTGGCCAATTTCAGCCAGTGAGCAATTGGTTTCCTGCCTGATAAGATACATTACCACCTGCCGGGCTAAAGCAGTTGCTTCATCTCTTTTCCGGCTCCTAAGGTCGGAAGGGGTTAGCTGGAAGCTGTTAACTACTACTTCTATTATGAGGCCAGGCGTGATAGGAGCAGTCTTAGGCTCGTTACTGGCTATGTCCTTAAGCGCTTGAGCGGCTAACTCAGGGGTGAGCACGGTTCTAACTAGCTTGGCATAGGCGACAACCCGGTTTAGGGAACCTTCCAGCGCTCTTATGTTTTGCTGAATCTGGAGGGCAATAAGCTCCAGGACCTCGGCGGAAACAATTACCCCTTCCCGCTTGGCCTTGGCCTGCAGGATAGCTAGGCGTGTTTCAAAATCAGGTGGTTGAATGTCAGTAATCAACCCCCATTCAAAACGGGAGCGCAGTCGGTCTTGCAGGAGGGGTATGGACTTAGGTGGGTGGTCACTGGTAATTGCAATCTGTCGGTTAGCGCTATGTAGTTCATCAAAGGTATGGAAAAAGTTTTCTCCGGTCTGCGTCTTGCCGCTGAAAAATTGGACGTCATCAACCAGCAACATATCAACGCTTCGGTATTTATTGCGGAAGTCCTCGGTTTTTTTCTCTCGGAGAGCATTCATAAGGGCGTTGGTATACTGCTCGGCGCGAACATAAAGCACCTTCATATTATTGGCTAGAGCTGCATGACCGATAGCATGCAAGAGGTGGGTCTTGCCTAACCCTGCCCCGCCGTATATAAATAGCGGGTTGTAGCTATTTCCCGGGTTTTGAGATACCCCCTGAGCGGCGGCATAGGCTAATTGGTTGCAACTACCGACAACGAAGGAATTAAAGGTATACTTTGGGTTAAATAAGGGAAGACTTGCTTGTTGCGACAGGGTGGTTTTTTGTCGACTGCCATTGCCTGATGGTGAGTTTGGCTGGTTTGTATCTACCTGGAATTGGACTTGAACTTCGTGGTGGATAAGACCGGTGAGCACTTTTTCAATTAAAGAGCGCTGGTTCCTGTCCAGGTATTCGGCAACGAAGGTGTTGGGTACACCGATAACAAACTGTTCGTCTTGATAACTTAAACCGGCGGTTTTGTCCAGCCAGGTGCGGTAGTTTGGCTTGTTGACTTGGATTTGCAGTTCACCCAAGGCAGTTTCCCAGATTTGCTGTGCCGACCTAGCTTCCATCAAATTCCTTTCTCTGTTGGTAGTTCTCCAAATTAGCCAGTTTATGCAGAATGAGGCGTTATTTCACTTTAATAATTGGTCGTTGGGTCTAAATAGGACTTACAGCAAGGGACTTAAAAAGAATACTTTTAGAATAATACCAGTTGTCTTTGATAGCAAGGGTTTTGGCGTTGATTGCTGGTCAGTTTTAGACCCTGTTTTCTCTTGCGAGGTCTGTCAGACTTTCTTTCTTACCCAATACTTCGCTTATAGATATAAAGTTTTTAGTTGTTGTTAAAAATTTTTGATGTTACAATTCTTGGTGGGAGGTTTAGGTTGCGAGTTATTTTTATGGGCACCCCTGAGTTTGCTGTTCCCTCTCTGGAGCACCTTATTCTTAATCGATACCAGGTGGTTACTGTTTATACCCAGCCGGACAAGACGGCGGGCAGAGGACGCTCTCTAGTTTCTTCTCCAGTGAAAAGGGCAGCGATAAACTGGAAACTCCCGGTGGTGCAGCCGGTCAGCTTCAAGGAGGCAGAGGTGGTGGCACAACTGGCTAGCTTTCACCCTGATGTTATCGTGGTGGCTGCCTTCGGTCAAATTCTACCACAGTCGGTCTTGGATATTCCTACCTATAGGTGTATTAATATCCACCCTTCTCTGCTACCTAAATTTAGGGGAGCCTCGCCAGTGGCAGCCGCTATTCTGGCTGGTAGTGAGTTTACCGGGGTTAGCCTTATGCTGATGGATAGGGGTTTAGATACCGGTCCCGTATTAGCCAGGGCGCAGATTTCTATTTCGGCGCAGGATACCACAGGCTCGCTTGCGGCTAAGTTGTCCCTGATAGCAGCACAGTTGCTTCTAGAGGTTTTACCTCGTTGGTCGGAGGGCGAGTTCACCCCCCAACCTCAGGATGAAGCCGAAGCTACCTATTCTGGCGAGTTCTCAAAGAAAGATGGTGAGATTGACTGGTCTCTACCGACGGTGGACATATGGCGGCGGGTGCGTGCCTTCCACCCCTGGCCAGGGTGTTACACCAGATGGCAAGGAAGGCAGCTCAAGATTGTTGAGGCGGTGCCTCTGTCCGGTCCTTCCCGAATGGGAAGGATTGAGGTAGGGCAGGTAGTAGCTCTGAACGATGAGGGAGCGGTATTTGGAGTCAATACCGGGGACGGAGCTTTAGGTATCTTAAGGCTTCAACTGGAGGGGAAGAGAGCTATGTCTGCCACCGAGTTTTTGCGGGGGCAGAGGCAATTCATTGGCGCCATACTGCCATCGAGTTAACGCAGGATTTGTAAGGAGGTTATTTTGTTTTTACCGGAGAACCTGAGCCAGTTTGATACCTTGGTGGATATTATAGCCAGGCTACGGGCACCCGATGGCTGTCCCTGGGACAGAAAGCAGACTCACGCTTCTCTGCGGGAAAACCTGCTGGAGGAGTGCTATGAGGTGTTAGATGCTCTGGATGAAGGGGATTCGGGCAAGCTTTGTGAAGAACTGGGCGACCTGATGATGCAGATAGTGCTTCATACTCAGATAGCCAGGGAAGCCGGAGAGTTTGAGCTGGGGGATGTGGTGAATAGCATTAATGCCAAGCTGATTCATCGCCACCCCCATATCTTTGGCTCATTAGAGGTGAAGGATGCCGAGGAGGTGGCGCTTAACTGGGAGGCTCTAAAGCAGGAGGAGAGGGGAACCGATACCTCTATACTGGCTAGTGTGCCCAAACAGATGCCAGCCCTGGGTTACAGCCAGTCGATTCAGCGCCGGGTGGCGCAGGTTGGCTTTGACTGGGAAGATATTGACGGCGTCATTGAAAAGCTGGCTGAGGAGGTTGGTGAATTTAAGCAGGCTGATACCGAGAAGCAGAGGGGGCAGGAGTTTGGCGACTTACTCTTTACCCTGGTTAATATTGCCCGCCGGCTGGGAGTTGACTCAGAGGCAGTGCTGAGGGAAGCCAATAAGCGGTTCTACCAACGGTTTACCTATATGGAGGAGGTCTGCCGTCAGCGCGGAGTAAATATAGGCGACCTATCCTTTGATGAGCAAAACGCCCTGTGGGAGGAAGCGAAGAGGAAGGCTCGGAAATGAGATTGCTGGTCGGGGCGAGAGGATTTGAACCTGTGACCAAGGGAGTCAAAGAGGGGCGAAGCCCCTCTTCTAATATTATTTCCCCAAACATATAGACATAGCGGTGTTTGTATGTTACTATTATGGTTGAGAGGTGAAAACTATGGGGTCAACTCTAAAACGTACCACTATTTTTCTTACCGAGGAGCAGCGTGAGAGGCTTCGCCGTCTAGCCTTTGAGCAGCGGACTTCCATGGCTAAGCTCCTCCGTGATGCTGCCCTGGAGATATTAGAAGATGAGGAAGACGTTTGGGAGGGCTTGAAAGCCTTAGCTGATGAAGAGGGCACTATAACCTGGGAGCAATATCAGCGTCAAAGGAAAGGATAGGGGCTTCCAGGTGAGCTATCAGGTTAGGCTGAGACGGGCAGTCCAGAAGCAGTTAGATAAGCTCGCCGAACACGATTATGAAGTCGTAGCCGAAGCCATCTCTGCTTTGGAGCAAGAACCTAGACCGCCAAGAGTAAAGAAGTTGGCTGAAAGTGGCTTGTGGCGCATAAGAGTAGGGCATTACAGGGTTGTATATAACATAAATGATAAGGAACACCTCGTCGTAGTGGTAAGAGTAGCTAGTCGTACAGAAGATACCTATAAGAGACTGTAAAAGTCGGGGCGAGAGGATTTGAACCTCCGACCTCAGCGTCCCGAACGCTGCGCGCTACCAAGCTGCGCTACGCCCCGTCACTTGATATTATAGGCGGATTTGACCTATTCTTCAAGAATGGTGAACTAAGGGGAGTTGAAGAGGGGCGGAGCCCCTCTTAAGAAAAATCTTCCCCTTCCCCTTATTAAGGGGAAGGGGATAAAGGGGATAGGGTTACCAAAATTGAAATACTGCATTGTTATTATGGATGGTGCTTCGGGCTTACCGCTGCCCGAGCGTGGTGGCAAGACCTGCCTGGAGCTGGCTCATACTCCGAACCTGGACGCTATGGCGCCGGAAGGTATTCTGGGACTGGTGCGCACCGTGCCGCCGGGGATGGAGCCTTCTAGCGCCTGCGCCTGTATGTCGGTGCTTGGTTATGACCCGAAGGTCTACTACCGGGGGCGGGCTGGCATTGAAGCCAAAAGTATGGGTATTCCTGTTGGTGATGGAGAGGTCGTCTTTCGCTGCAATCTGGTGGCTATTAGTGATGGCAAGATGCGGGACTACAGCTCAGGGCACATCAGTACTGATGAGGCACAACAGCTTATCGGTGCTTTAAACGAAAGCCTGGGCAGTGACCGGATTCGCTTTTACCCCGGCATCAGCTACCGGCATATCTGCAAGCTCAGGGGGCGGGAGGATACCCTTTCGGCTATCTGCACTCCGCCACATGATATCCCGGGCAAGCCTATTGATGAGTTTATACCTCGTGGTTCGGGGAGCGACCTGTTACAAGACCTGATGAAACGCTCGGAGGTTGTGCTCAGGGAGCATCCGGTGAATGTAGAGCGGAGGTCTCGTGGCGATATCCCGGCAACGATGCTCTGGCTCTTCTGGGGTAGTGGTAAGGCGCCTGATTTGCCACCCTTCCAGCAGGTTTACGGTCTTAAGGCAGCGATGACATCTGGCGTTGACCTGCTGCATGGCTTGGGCCAGATGGTCGGGATGGACAGTTTGAAAATACCGGGGGTAACTGATGGTCTGGACAACGATTATGCTGCCCAGGCAGTCGGCGCCCTGAAAGCACTTGAGGGGCATGATTTGGTAGTTATCCATATTGAGGCGCCGGATGAGGTGGCTCATGCTGGCGCAATTGACGATAAGGTAGAGGCTATCCAGAGAATAGATATGGAGGTTATCAGCCGACTGCGCTCCTGGCGGCCAAATGCCCTTCGGGTGCTAGTTATGCCTGACCACCCGACACCGATTGAGACCCGGACCCATAGTCCTGACCCGGTTCCATTTCTGTTGTGGGGAGCGGGGTTTACCGCTAACGGAGCCAAAAGATTCACCGAAGCTGAGGCAGCAAAAACTGGCTTTTTCATTGACGAAGGGTATGATATTATGAGTAGATTGATAGGAAGAGGATAAAGATTAAATGGCTTTAATTGTTCAAAAATATGGTGGTTCGTCGGTGGTGGATGCCGAGCGGATTAAGAGTGTGGCTCGGCGTGTAGCTGCCACCAGAGATGAGGGTAACCGGGTGGTGGTAGTGGTCTCGGCGATGGGGGATACCACCGATGAGCTAGTCAACCTGGCTTACCAGATTACTGAGCAACCCAGCGAGCGGGAGCTTGATGTGCTCTTATCCACCGGTGAGATTGTTTCCAGCACCCTGCTGGCAATGGTGCTCAAGAGTATGGGTTATGATGCCATTAGCCTCACCGGTGCCCAGGCGGGGATACGGACTGATGCTACCTATAGTCGAGCTCGTATCTTAAAGGTTGAATCCAAGCGGGTGGTTAAGGAACTGGAGAAGGGGAATATTGTCATTGTGGCTGGCTTTCAGGGGATTACTGAGGAGATGGATATAACCACATTGGGCAGGGGTGGTTCTGATACCACGGCAGTGGCTCTGGCTGCCAGCCTGGGAGCAGAGGTATGCCAGATATATACCGATGTGGAAGGTGTCTATACCGCTAACCCGCGCCTTGTTCCTGAGGCGCAACAACTACCTGAGATTGGCTATGAGGAGATGCTGGAGCTGGCCAGCTATGGGGCTAAGGTGATGCACCCCCGGGCAGTTGAGCTGGGGGAGCTATTTAATATCCCTATTCTGGTAGCCTCCAGCTTCACTGATAATCCAGGGACATTAATTTATGGAGGGGCATCTATGGAAGTGCGAAACAAGGTAAGGAGTATAGTTTATGACCTTGACGTGGCCAAGATAATGGTGGTTGGTGTTCCTGACCGGCCGGGCATTGCCGCCGCTCTCTTTGAACCACTAGCCAAGGCGAATATTAGTGTCGATACTATTGTTCAGAACGCTAGTATTAATAATATCACTGATTTGACTTTTACTGTGGCTAAAAGTGACCTTGATAAGGCAATGGAGGTAGTGGAACCCCTAGCCAGGTCGATTGGTGCCAGGGAGTGCGTCAGCGATTCCAAGCTGAGCAAGGTTAATATCATCGGCACCGGGATGCAGAATACCCCGGGCTATGCGGCTAGGATGTTCGGGACACTCAGTGAGCAGGGCATAAATATTCAGCTTATTACCACCTCGGAGATAAGGATAACCTGTATTATTGATGAGGCTAGGGTTAAGGATGCAGTTCGTGCCTTACATCGTGCATTTGAACTGGATACGGAGGGATAGATTAGAGTAGAATAATGATTAAGGGCTAATTGCAGCCGGGAGTGGAGGATGCCATATCAGGAAGAGGAACGGACAAGACTAAGACGCCAGTCTGGTAAACAGGCTATAGCCTTAGCCATGCAAGGTCGGTGGCGGGAGGCGGTAGCCGCTAATAAGGGCCTATTGGAGAGCTTTCCCAGTGATGTCGATGCCTACAATCGTCTGGGTAGAGCCTATATGGAGCTGGGAGAGTATTCTCTAGCGAGGGAAGCCTATGAAAGAGCTATAGAATTTGACCCTTATAATATTATTGCCGGGAAGAATCTTGACCGTTTATCCCATCTGGCAGAGACTGTGGTTAGTTCAGAGGGTGATTTTCAGAAAGTCGAGCCGCAGCAGTTTATTGAGGAAGTAGGCAAGGCGGGGGTGGTTAACCTTTATCACCTGGCGCCACCGGAGATACTAGCTAAAACGGTAGCGGGTGACCAGGCAAATTTGAGGATAGAGGGTTCTAGTTTGATAGTGGAGAATAGTCGTGGGGAGTATCTGGGACAAGTCGAGCCTAAACATGGGCAGCGACTTATCAGGTTAATGGAAGGGGGTAATAAGTATACAGCCACTATCATCAGCTCGGCAAAAGAGGCAGTAACGGTCATTATTAGAGAGGTATATCAGGACTCCTCTCAGGCAGGGCGCCCTTCCTTTCCCCCAAAGGGAACTGAGAGTTTGCGGTTTCATGTTGGCGATAGAATAATTAGGCGTGAACTTGAGTATGAGGAGGCATTGCCTGGGGAGCCCACCTATACCATAATAGGCGGAGAGGAGTCAGAATTATTGACCGAGGAATCCCCTGACATTGATGATGAGAGTGATACCGAGGAATAGGAGGTTTAACCGAGGATGGTTTTAGGAAAAACCGAACCAGTAAATATAGAAGATGAAATGCGGAGCTCTTATCTTGACTACGCGATGAGTGTCATCGTTTCCCGCGCTTTGCCTGATGTGCGGGATGGGCTGAAGCCGGTACAGCGACGCATTCTTTACGCTATGGATGACATGGGGATTAACCATACTAGCCCTTATAAGAAGAGTGCCCGCATTGTTGGCGAGGTGCTGGGTAAGTATCATCCTCATGGTGATACCTCTGTTTATGATGCCATGGTGCGCATGGCGCAGGATTTCTCGATGCGATATGTTCTGGTCGGGGGGCAGGGTAATTTTGGCAGTGTGGATAATGACCCCCCAGCGGCAATGCGTTATACCGAGGCCCGCCTAACCGAGATTGCTGAACAGATGTTAGTTGACATTGACAAGGATACCGTCGACTTTGTGCCTAACTTTGATGACAGCCTTAAGGAACCCTCAGTTCTACCCACCCAGTTACCCAACTTACTGGTTAATGGTAGCTCTGGAATTGCGGTGGGGATGGCGACCAGTATTCCCCCTCATAATTTAAGTGAAGTATGTGATGCTATCTTCTATCTCATTGATAATCCGGGAGCCACAGTTGATGAGCTTACCCAATTCATTAAGGGACCTGATTTCCCTACTGCCGGCATTATCCTGGGGCAGGAAGGAATTAAGAGTGCCTATGCTACCGGGCATGGCCGGGTGGTAATTCAAGCCAAGGCTCACATAACCGATGCTGCGGAGGCTGGGCGCCGTCAAATAGTGGTTACCGAGCTTCCTTATCAGGTAAATAAGTCTGCTCTGGTGGAGAAAATAGCTAATCTGGTTACCAATAAGAAAATAGGCGGCATCAGTGAGCTTCGTGACGAGTCAGACCGTCAGGGTATGCGTATTGTCATTGAGTTAAGGAGAGAAGCTCAACCGCAGCAGGTACTTAACAACCTCTATAAACATACTGCCCTGCAGTCGTCTTTCTTCGTTAATATGCTGGCTCTGGTTGATGGCCAGCCCCGGGTGATTAGCCTTAAAGAGGCGCTTCAGTATTATATCAATTTCCGCCGTGAGGTGATTACCCGGCGCTCTAGGTTTGAACTGAAAGGGGCTAAGGCGAGGGCTCATATCCTGGAAGGGCTCAAAATCGCTTTAGACCAGATAGATAAGGTGATTACTACTATCCGAAAATCTGAAACTGCTGAGAAGGCTCGCCAGAGTCTTATGACTGACTTTGACTTGTCCCAGGCTCAGGCGCAAGCCATTCTTGATATGCAGTTACGCCGACTGGCCAATCTGGAGCGGCGCAAGATACTTGATGAATATACTGAGGTTTTGAAAAACATTGCTTATTTGGAAGACCTTCTGGCTAATCCCAGAAGAGTGCTTCTTCTGATAAGGGATGATGTGAAGGAATTACAGTCTAAGTATGGTGACCCCCGGCGGACCGAGATAAGTGAGCAGGGAGAGGTGGAGTTTCGCGAGGAAGACCTTGTCCCTCACCAAAGAGTGGTGGTGACGCTCAGTAACCGGGGATTTGTCAAAAGGGTGCCCTCCCATCTCTACACGCTACAGCATCGTGGTGGTAAGGGTATCAAAGGTATGGAAACCAGGGAGAACGATGCGGTAAGACTCCTGGTAGTGGCTGATACCCATGATAGCCTGCTGTTCTTCACCAACCGGGGCAAGGTTTTTTGCCTTAAGTGCTATGAAATCCCGGCCGGTAGCTCGCGGACGGCTAAGGGGTTGGCGGTGATTAATCTTTTTCCTATTACTGAGGGTGAGAGGGTTACCGATATAGTATCAGTGTCTGATTTTACGCCGGATGCCTACCTATTGATGGCTACTCGCCTTGGTGAGATAAAAAAGACGGCTTTAGATAAATTTGCTTCAGTGCGCAGTAGCGGTCTTATTGCTATGGATGTGGAGAAGGGAGACGAGCTGGTGGCAGCACGTTTAGCTACCGACAAGGACGACGTGATGATGATAACCCAAAAGGGGCAGTCAATCCGGTTTGCTGTATCCGGTGTGAGGGCTAGCTTGAGAACCAGCGGGGGAGTATGCGGCATCCGCCTTGGGTCTGATGACCAGGCAGTTAGTATGGAAGTTGCCTCTCCCAAAGCCTTCCTTTTAGTCGTTACCGCCAACGGCTTCGGTAAGCTCACTCCAATTAGTGGCTACCCCCGTCAAAAGCGCGCTGGCAGTGGGGTCAGGACCTTTAAGCTTACCGAGAAGACGGATGAGGTGGTTGCTGCTAAGCTTACTTCTCTGTCTCAACAAGTAATGATAATCTCTGCCGATGGTATTGTTATCCGTACCCCAGCCAAGGAACGAGACCCTAAGAAGGGTATCACTATTCAGGGGAGGAGCACTCAAGGGGTGCGGCTGATGAAGCTTGGTGATGGTGATAGGGTGGTGGCTATTGCTTGCCTTGGCTAGCCCTTGAGCCTGTCCCTAGTTAGGAAAAAGTTTGTAGATGAAGTTACTTTTTATTCCCGGTTCGGGGGGTCCTAAAGAGGCGTGGGTATATCAGACCGAATACTTTACTGATTCAGAAGCCATTGCCCTTCCCGGCCATCCTGATGGCGAACCTTGCTCCAGTGTGGATGAGTATGTGGAATGGCTGCGGGCTTATATTTACCAGCAGCGGTATCAAGATGTCGTTCTGGTTGGTCATTCCCTGGGGGGTGCCATTGCTCAGCTTTATGGACTGAAATACGGTGATGAGGTAAAGGCCCTGGTCTTAATTGGAACCGGGGCTAGGTTGAGAGTACATCCTGACATTCTGGCATTGGTGGAGGGGATGATTGGGGATGAAGGTGCCTGGAAGAAATATGTGGAAGATGGCTATAGCTCAGCTGGCCCTAAAGTTAGGCAGGCAGCGACGGAAGCCAGAATAAGAACAGGTCCGGCAGTGTTGCTTAACGATTTCCTCTGCTGTGATAAGTTTGACATTATGGACAGAGTTCACACTATTAAACTGCCAACCCTGGTTCTTTGTGGCAATGGAGACGAGATGACACCAGTTAAATATACTAGGTATCTGGCTGATAAGATTGAGGGAGCCAGAGAGGTCATAATTGATGGTGCCACTCATGGGGTGTCTAGAGAGAAACCCGGGGAAGTTAATCAAGCCATAGAGAGGTTTCTGGCTGGTCTTAGCTAAAGCCCCCAGTGCTTTTGCTGGCAAGCTGGCTGCCAGCGTTCCAGTCCACAGCCGTTACAGGCTTCAGCACGGCAGTCGCCGGTCTTTCTACCATCCAGGGAGCGTTGATATTCCAGCTTTAGGAAAGCAGTGGTTACTCCCACATCAATATGAGCCCAGGGGAGTAGCTCGTCTAAGGAGCGCTGCCGCTGGGCGTAGAAGCCGGGTTCAAGCCCGGTCTCTTCAAAAGCGCCAGACCAGTTTTCGTAATTAAAGTGTTCCCCCCAGGAATCAAAGGTGCAGCCTAGCTGCCAGGCACGATGGATAACCCTACCCAATCGCCTATCTCCTCGTGACAGTGCTGCCTCAAGCAGGCTGACTCTAGGGTCTTGCCAGGATAACCTGGTCCCTTTCCGGTGCAACCCCTGCTTAAGAAGTTCATGCTTGGCGCTTAGCCCCTGTTCACTTTCCTGGGCTACCCACTGAAAAGGCGTGTGTGGCTTGGGTATGAAGGTGGCTAGGGTGATTCTTATCTGGGGTGTCCTCCCTTTTGCCCTTCTGCTCAAGGCGCGGACTTTGTCCACCAGACTAATAATGTCCTCTATATCATCCATGGTTTCTGCAGGCAAGCCGAGCATGAAATACAGCTTAAGGCCTGTCCAGCCTCTATCAAAAGCGGCAGCGGCCGTTTTCAGGAGTTCCTCTTCAGAGATGTTCTTGTTGATGCTCCGCCGCAGTCTTTCACTTCCTGCCTCGGGGGCAAAGGTAAGTCCTGTTTTCTTGTGGGAGGGCAGAGAGTCCATCAACTCCACCGAGAAGCTATTAATGTAAAGGCTGGGTAGTGACAGGGCAAGATTATGGTAGCGGTGGGACAGGCTGGCTACCAGCTCATCAATATGGGGGTAGTCGCTGGTGCTTAATGAGACTAAAGACACCTCGCTGTAGCCGCAGTTGGCAATAAGCTCCCCTATCGCCTGCACGACCTCCGGCTGAGACCGCTCACGTACCGGCCGATATATAATCCCTGCCTGGCAAAAACGGCAACCGCGACTGCAACCCCGCTGAATCTCTATCGCCCCCCGGTCATGGACCACTTCAATGTAAGGGACTACCGGTTTAGTGACCGGGGGAGGCAGCTTGGTCACTATCCGCCGCTGAATGGTGGGTCTGGCCTCGGGCACGGTAGGCGTGATGCTTTTAACCAGACCATCAGCCTGGTATTCCACCTGATATAGGCTAGGCACATAGACGCCAGGGATGGTTGCCACTTGGCGCAGTAGTTCTTCTTTGCCCGGCCGTTTCCAATTTCGGAAGCTATCAAGTAGCTCAAGCAACACCTCTTCACCATCCCCGATTACAAAAAAGTCAATAAAGTCAGCCATCGGTTCCGGGTTGAGGACACAGCTACCGCCAGCTATTACTAGCGGGTGGGAGTCATTCCTCTCCGAAGCTAGAACTGGTATTTGAGCCAGGTCAAGCATATTCAATACATTGGTATAGGTGAGTTCATAGCCCAGGGAAAAGCCAAGAATATCAAATTCTTTGAGCGGGTGCTTTGATTCTAGGCTGAAGAGGGGGATGTCGGCTTTCCGCATGGCGGCTGCCATATCTGACCACGGGGCGAAGACCCTTTCCGCAAGAACATCCGACTGGCTGTTGAGTAGCTCGTAGAGGATAGGCAGAGCCATATTGGACATGCCAAGTTCATATAAATCAGGGTAGGAGAGGGCAATCTTGATGGGGGTTTTGTCCCAGTCCTTGACTATGCTGTTCCACTCACCCCCGGTATAGCGGGCCGGCTTGGTTACCTGGTGCAGTATGTTATTAAGATAGGACAATTCGCTTCCTCCAGAATGCCCATTATACTTTAAGCTGGGGGATGAAACTTTATGTAAATAAATATACCTTGACACTCTACCTGAATGCTATCAACATGGTTTTCACCGGCGGGAATAATTCGATTAAAGCTACTGTCCGAACCTCTCTCTAACCGCTGTCCACAGTGTTGAGGCTGCTGCGGTGGGGTCCGGTTCAGCGTATATTCCTCGACCGACGATGGCATAGGCGCTGTGAGGCGCGACACTCTTAATAGCTTTCACAATATCCCCACCTTGGCCTTTACCTATGCCCGGAAAAAGGTAGCTTGGCGACGAGACACTGGGCTCTATGACCTTGCGATATTGGCATACACTGGCTAGCCTGGTTCCAGGAACAATGAAAGTCGTAACACCCAGTGCAGCAGCATCTCTGTAAATGCGCTCGGGCGCGGCATTCTCAATATAACCACCTTCTTCCACCAAATAGCCTTTGTGCGTCATCTCACCTCCGACTAAGGGTTCGATGCCGCGAGAGCGACAACCGTCTATTGTGGATCGGAGAGTTTCAATTCCAGACAATGGAAAAACTATGACAGCATCGATCCCTATTGCCTGTATGATGTCAAGAACCCTGCCGCCACATATATCTGGAATATCAGTCCCGAACTTTTGATGGTCATAAATCACTGGCTTGGTTGTAATTTGCTTGATCGTTCTCAGCGCCTCATTAAGTCCCTGAGCCAGCGCCAACTCCATCCCCACCTTGTAGCCGCAGATGAACGGCAAACTGGCGGTGGCCGTTATGAGCTTTCTCAGAGAGTTCAAATCGGGCACATCACAAGCCACGACTATGCCCCGTCGCTCAGAGAATAACGCCATGGTTACCTCTCCTCATAAGATAAGATGTTAGAACTTGCATAGGGCACCACTTTAGCCAACTCCTCCCCATCATAACACTTGGTTAAGCCAGACGACAAATTGAACAACCCCATAGACTACCGGCGCTGCCATAGCTAAAAAGCCAAAGACAACCAAAATAGCCTTCTTGCTGGTAAGCCACCCATAAAGTAAGCCCCGTGAGTATGTTATCCTCAATGTCTGGAATTCCACGTCCCGTGTCGAACTGAAATAGCATCTTACAGAACAGGCTTTTTCATCTGTAACAGGCTGATCTGCTATATTAAGCAACGGAATCCGCGTGGGAATGATGATATGAGCGGCACCCAGATTCAGGTGGAAAACGAGCCTTTCGCAAATCCGTGCCCACCAACCTGTAGGCTTAGGTGCAAGCACACATATTTCGCCATCCACTGGTGACAGAATCTTGACATCATTAAAGGTGAACTCGCTACTCTTCGCGCTACCAGACCACGCCCCCGATTGGTGGGTAGTTACTTCCAACTCAATAGTTGACTGCCTATCCCACTGTGGCATATGTGCTATCACATTATAGTAGCTTACCCTGTACCACCTTTCCCGGGAAACAGGGTCACTCTCGTGCCCCCAGTTGTCAGGAAGGCTCGGGAAACCGGGAGGAGCATTACACCACACGGTCCTAAAGAAAGTGAAGGCGGGTCCCGGAGGAAAAGATATCTCCAAATTGTGAGGCGGAGTAACTAGTCCCTGTTTGACCTCCCTTGGGTCTAGCTTAATATGCAAGCAGTGTTCAACGTCGAGATTCGATTCAGGCCTGATAATCCACTCGATGCGGTGAGGCATTACCTAAACCCCTCAGTGCTCGGCTAGGACCGCATCTACGGCTTCTTTGGATTCTTTTGCTATTTGGTCAACCTTCGATGCCGGGATGATAAGACTGAGCATTCTCTCGGAAATTCCCACCTCGCTCATTTCCCCATTCTTATTGAATTGCTGGTCATTCCATACTAGTACAGTCACGCCTACCACCTTTCCTCCCAGGTTTTCTACAGCCCTCACTGCTGGCTGCAGCTCCCTCCCAGTGGTGGCGTAGTCTGTGAGCACTACGACGTTAGCATCCTTAAGGGGGTGCTCGCCCGCTTCTTGAGGAAACTTTATCCTTTCGTGTGGAATGTCTTTGCGTAGGCGGACGACTAGGTGTGGAATACCGGTATGAATGGTTAGAGCTCCGGCCAACGTGAGTGCTCCAGTAGTGTTGGCCCGCTTTTCCAAGAGCGCGATGTAGTCCACCCGCTTCTTGGCTGCCCAGGCCTTCACCTCCCGAGACATCAACTCCACGGCAAGGCGACAAAAGGCGGGGTCTCTAAATGCGATATCGAAGTCGAAGTAGCGATCCAACTCGACGCCCGCATCCCCTATAAAGCTGCTACCCCTATAAAAGCCGGGTATAGCAAATGCAGCCGAAAACCTGTCCTCCAGCTTATCGGACCAGTGAACTACCATTATGCTTCCTCCTTCGTGAACGACCTTCCACGCTTTGAAAAGCGGTCTACCAACTCCAAGTATTTCGCCGCCGCCTCACGCAGGTAATCCATACTTTCCTCCCAAGGTTGACCTGAGAGAGACGTTTGAACAAACTGTACCAAGGGAGTCAGGGCTTCGTCTATGTGGTAGATGGCCTTCCTGCCATCGCCTAACTTCGAGTCGAGAGAAACAGAAGAGTCTTGACCGAAATTCAAGAAAACATCATCGGCTGTCCTCTTAAAGAGGTAAACAGCAGCAGCGCTCTGACGATCCAAGCCCGCGTACACGTCCTCCCAAAAGAGATTACCTGTCAAACGTCGGATTCTCGCCAAGAGGGGCACGCCCCCCGCTTGAGAAGTATGTGGCAGCGCCAACAGCTGCTCTTTAAGCTGCTCCCAATTCATATTATAACTCCTAGTATCACTCACTGCAACCAGCTTTGACATTTTGGCACGTATCACTGCCACTGTCAAGAACCGGTGTGAGGCTAAGTCAGAAGATAGACATTCTCGAGGGGCAATTGTGAGAGGGCTTGGATTAGGTGGTGGGAGCGAACAAACGAGACTTTGAGCGATTGTTTGTAGTCTCATACTTTACCACCGCTTTTTGTATTTGCATTTATTATAAACCATATGGTGGAAAAAGTCAAGAATTATATTGACAATTATACCATTTGGTGTAATAATAAATTCCATGAAACCAAAGTATCTACCAAAGCGACGTACCTACACCGAACTCGGTAACTTCCTCAAAGATGCTAGAAATAGGCTATACGATGAAAATATAGGCCGGGTACCTCACGTCGAGCACATCGCCAAACAACTGGGCGTGACAACAAGCTTTGTATACCAGGTGGAGCAGGGTAAAAGGAAGCCCAAGGACAGTAACTTTGGGAGATGGGCAAGCGTATATGGTGTGCGCTACGCTGAACTGTGGAAATGCTTGGGTTTTATACCTATGGACTTGGTGGCTACACTCAAGGAGGAACCTGCGGCAACCCCAGCCGATCCTTTTTCTCAATTAACTGAAGACGAAAAATCTGAGCTTCTTCTCTTTTTAGACTATATGCGATGGAAAATAGCTCGCCAAGCCTCATAGGCCAAGCCCTTCGGAAGTAGTTGACCCTTCAGGGTAATTCTAGTAGACCGTGGGGACCATTAAGCCTCCCTATCCAGCTGTGATAAATCGAACTTCATGCCGTCCCGGGCGGCAATTACCTTAACCCCGGTTTTCTCGGTCAGCTTCTCGGCTATCTGCCACGGTTTTGCCCGCCACATAGTCATACCGAAATGGGTCAGGATAGCTACCTTGGGCTTTAGTTCCATAATAATGTGCTCAGCGTCAGGCACGGATAAATGGTCGATAGGCATAAATGAGCGGTCGCTGGGGGAACGAGGCTCGAGAAAAACTACATTAATAATCAATAACTCGCCACCATAGTGCTGACACAAGCCATCAAAATAGCGGCTATCAGCAATATAGGAGAAGGTGTGCTTGCCCGTGCTAAAGACCATGCCATAGGTTTCTACCAGGTGTATGTGCCGAACCGGGGTGGTAAAAGAGATATTACCTACCGAGTAGGACTTACCCTCCTGTAAAACTTCAACGCCCGCAAGATAGTCCTTGAGATATGAAAAGATAACTGGCTCAGTCTCCAGAGCATCGGCCGGGGCGAACAGCCAGCCGTGCTGCTTGAACCCGCTCTGTGTCATTGCCTCAACCATAATGTTGACATCTGCTGAGTGGTCGAGGTGGCGGTGCGATAGGATGATAGCGCTTAACTTCTCGGCTTTAAGTTTCCTTTTGGTGGACTGAACTATACAACCTGGACCAGGGTCAACAAGTATTTCTGTGCCACCCAGGTTCAGCCATAAGCCACCTGAAGCAAGAAACTGGTTGATAATCATGAATCTGGCGCCACCTGTTCCCAGAAAGGTTATGGTCTCGCCTGGTGGACTCTTGTCTTTCATAGCTAATGTAAATATATAGGAAAGCCGTATTTTTTACAATTAGTTTATAAGATTAGTTATCACTCTCCCTTGATAAAAGACCTCAGTTAGAGCCCCTTTGACGTCTGAAGGGTGGTCAACTACAATAGTGGTAGGCAGCCAGTAGCTAAGGAGAATGATATGAAGCAAATTTGGGCACCGTGGCGCATGGAATATATTCAGATGAAGAAACCGGAAGGGTGTATCCTATGTGAGAAACCTGGGCAGGATAGTGATGCTGTAAACTATATCCTGTATCGAGGAGAAAAGAACTTTGTCATTATGAATGCCTATCCCTACAACCCGGGTCACCTGATGATAGCCCCCTATCGGCACATAGCTAGCCTGGAGGCGCTAACTGATGAAGAACTCCACGAACACTTTGATATAGTGAGCCGAAGTATCAAGGTTCTGAGGCAGGCATTTAACCCCGGTGGTTTTAATCTAGGCATAAACATAGGCAAGATAGCTGGAGCCGGTGTAGAAGACCATGTCCACACCCACATTGTGCCCCGGTGGCAGGGTGATACCAACTGTATGACAGTTATATCCGATATAAGGGTGGTGCCTGAAGCCCTGGCTGAAACCTACCAAAAGCTGAAAGGGAAATTCTGAACGAGGGTAAGCTGGTGCCCCCAAGCGAATTCGAATCGCTGTTTACAGCTTGAAAGGCTGTCGTCCTAGGCCTCTAGACGATGGGGGCACGCGGGTAAAGTATAGCAAAGAGAGAGCCAGCAGGCAATGCTACAATGAGTAACATAATTAGCCACAGTAAACAGCCTGAGGTGGGGAAGAGGGAATGGCTGAAGGAGAGGCTTATCCCCCTGCTGACAGTATTGCTGGTTATAGCCATTACGGCTGCTCTCTTCCTTTACCGGGATAAAGTAGCTGAATTAGGTAACTATGGCTATCTGGGTGCCTTTCTGGTTAGCCTGGTCTCCAATGCTACTATCATTTTACCCATGCCTGGTTTCCTGCTACTCTTCGCCCTTGGCGCTGCTTTCAACCCGGTTCTGGTTGGGCTAGCCGGTGCCATAGGGGGAACTATAGGTGAGATGACTTGTTATTTGCTAGGTTATAGTGGGCGGGGGGTTGTACAAAATAGAAGGTTGTATGATAAATCGGTGAAGTGGCTGGAGAAATGGGGAGTTTTGACCGTCTTTGCTTTCGCCGTAACCCCTTCACCCTTTGATGTGATAGGTATGGTTGCTGGTCTCCTTCGCTTTCCTTTTTGGAAGTTCTTCCTTGCCTGTTTATGTGGTAAGGTCATAAAATATATTGTTTTGGCATTTGCTGGAGCTTTCGGGTGGGAAGCTGTGCTACGCTACTTCGGCTAGTTCCCGTCCCTTAATTTTCATTAGCAGCAGTGAGCCGATAACACTTCAAGCTGGCAAGGTTACTGCCTTGATTTTGCCTCTGGCATTAGGTATACTGCCTTGAGGTTAAGGAAGGTTCACCAGATTAGTAATGGGATGTGTTGATTCCCCCTGACCCTGTCTGTTATTTAAGCCTCAAATTAGTAATTAAGGAGCAAGATGAGAATTTTAGGCATTGACCCTGGAACTGTCTCCTTCGACCTTTGTCTCCTTGAGGGTAGGGAGATCGGATTTGAAGAGAGTATACCGTCAACTGTGGTAGCCGGGAGACCCGAAGATATGGCTGAGAAGTGCCAGAGCCTGAAGCCTGATGTCATAATAGCCCCTTCAGGTTACGGCCTCCCCAACCGGAAGTTGAGTGAAGTCAGCGAGAGGGAGATGTTCGAGCTCACGCTAGTCCGGGAAGGAGAGATAGTGCCGGTACTTGACGGGATGAAGAAATTCTTTGCCATAGTCGGGGAAGCGGGCTTGGAGATTCTTTTCCTCCCGGGAGTGATTCAACTTCCCACCGTTCCCCGATGGCGGAAATTCAACAAGATAGATATGGGCACGGCAGACAAGATGTGCCTAGGAGCCCTCTCTGTGGAAATGGTTTCCCGGAAGAAGGGGGTGAGTTATTCTGAGATTAATCATATCGTTGTTGAGCTGGGTGGGGGATATAATAGCGTCATTACAATAGAGAAAGGCCGGATAATTAACGGCATCGGCGGCACTCTCTTCCCTGGCCCTAGCTTTATGAATGCCGGAGCTATGGATGGCGAGATTGCCTACCTCCTGCGAGGCTTTGAAAAAAGCCTGCTCTTTCAAGGGGGTGCTGGCTATCTAACTGGCTCAGAGAACCTTTCCATAGAAAACTTCACTAAGGAATCGTATCCCGAGGCATTTAACGCCTTCGTTGAAGGCGTCCTATTTGCTGTATCCAGTCAACGGGCTCTATCGCAGAGCCGAGAAGTCTATCTCTCAGGGCGGCTTGCTAAGTATGAAAACATATATACTCCGGTAAAAGTTCGTTTAGAGGAGCTAGGATATGTGGTAAGCTCATTGCCTGCGCTCTCAAACAAAAGCAAGGCAGCCGCTCAAGGCTATGCTATAGTGGGCAACGGGTTATATGGCGGATATTATGAGCCGTTGGTGAAGCATATGATGATAGACAAGGCGGCGGGGTCTGTTACTGATTATGTTTATTGGAGGGAGAGATTATGACTGGCCCGATATATGTAGACTGGGCGATTACCAGTAAGTGTAATTTAAATTGCCGGCATTGTGTTGGGATGGAGGAGGGAGAGCTCACCCACGATGAAGCAATTAAGATAACCAATGATATTATTGGACTGTCACCAAGGTGGGTGATACTCGAGGGTGGCGAACCCTTGCTGCGTCCCGACCTGCATCAGGTCGGAGGGATGTTCAAGAAAGAGGGGATTGATGTGTTTGTAATAACCAACGGCAATGCCTTCAACCAAGACAGATTGCAGGAGTTGGCATCCTTCTCACCTAAGGTTCTCTTTAGTTTCGATGGAGCTGACGCCGCTGTTTATGAATACACAAAGAGAGGGGCTAATTTTGAGACCGCCAAGGAATGGGCTGCGAAATGTGCCGCTCTGGGCATTTTCCACGGGGCAACTGCGGTTCTCTCCAAGTTCAACCTTGGACAGGCTAGGGAGCTTATCCGGTTAACCGAAGACCTTGGAGGGAAGAGGATTATCTTCCTGCCGTTGAAACCTTTTGGCAAGGACGAGATTTCCAGTAGCTATTATCAGCAGAATGCACTCACCCCGAAGGAACAAGAGGAAGCGGTAAAGGAAATATATAGCTGTGGGAGCACCCTGGATATTTTCTACGATGAGCCCTTCCTGTGGAACCTCTCCGCCAAGCACGGTTTTTCCCTCAGCAAGACTGATAGCGGGATTACCATACCAGAGGTGAAAGGATGTGCTGCTGCCTATTCACTATACATTCAGACCAAGGGCAGTGTGAGACCCTGCATGTTCTCCCCAGAAGAACTCACTTTTGGGAATGCAGCCAAAGAACCTCTGGAGGATATATGGCGGAGAATGAAGCAAAGCGAGGTGCTTACCAAATGGGCTGACCAAAAGGAGAGGAAAGGGGCTTGTGGGAAGTGTCAGCAGTTTGAATCTTGTCGTGGCTGCTTAGCCCGAACCACGAAGCTCCTAGGAGACGCATTACAGGCAGACCCCTGTTGCCCTTTTGCGGCATAACCTTCTAATTCGCCTTCTACTCAGGGGGGTTGAGCTGGAAAAGCCCTAAAGCAGCCTTTTTATCAAGCCTACCAGAACTCAATTGGGGAAACAGCTTCCTTGGTTTGAATAATCTGCCTGATATTGTCTCGTGTTTCCTCACTCAGAACTGGCTCTACTTCTGATACCGGCAGACCGGCTTCATTCTTCGTATTCTGCCAGTTTACTATGTATCCGGGCACAATGGCATACGTCCGGCTGCCAGGAGCACCACAACACCAGGACTCTATCACCGCTTGGCCAATCACATATAACACTTCTCTACCGTTATACTTTAGCCTTGCCTCTTGCTGTGGGGTATAGTAGCCGGCTATGCCGATTTCTACATCCTTACCTAGTTCCAGATGAGTATAGTTGATGTTCATTGACCTAGACAGCGACCACCTCTTTTACTTCGGGGATTTCCTGCTTCAGGATTTTTTCAATCCCCATCTTTAGTGTCATAGAAGCCATAGGACAGCCAGCGCAGGCACCGGTCAGTCTTACTTCAACCGTGCCGTCATTGACATCTACCAGTTCTACATTACCACCATCAGCCATCAGGTTGGGTCGTATCTTGTCTAACACCCCTTCCACCTTCTCTCGCATTATAACCTCCTCCTTTTGACTAAATGTCCCCTCTTTTACTTCGTGAGCCAATTAAATCTTACCATAGCCAGGAGTAGTGAGTCAATTTGGGCAAGATGCGGAATTTTCACGGATAAATCGCCAGTGCCTCGAGCCCGGTAGTTTCAGGCAAGCCGAGCATAAGGTTCATACTCTGGATGGCTTGCCCGGCTCCCCCTTTAACCAGGTTGTCAAGGCAGCTAATAACGATGAGCTTCTCTCCCCGGCGGTCAATGGTGGGGTGAATGAAACAAAGGTTGTTCCCCCAGGTGTGCCTGGTATGGGGAGAGAATTCTACTACCTTGACGAAGGGCTTATCCTTGTAGAAGTCCAGATAGAGGTGCCTTAGCTCTTCCCTCCCTTTTTCGCCGGCAGCCACTTTACCCGGGGAGAGAGTGGCATAGCCGGTGGTTAGTATTCCCCTGGTCATTGGTATCAGATGGGGGACAAAGGTTACTGAGGGCGGCTGCTGGGGGCGAAGTAGCTTTAGCTCCTGGACAATCTCAGGCAGGTGTCTGTGCCCGTCTAAGGCATAGGCGGTAACATCCTCATTAGCCTCTGAGTAGTGAGTTTGCTGGCTGAGGGTTCTGCCGGCTCCGGAGACACCGGACTTGCTATCAATAATAATGTCAGGCTCAATTAAGCCTGCCTTAACTGCCGGGGCTAAAGCCAGAATAGCCCCGGTGGGGTAGCAACCGGGATTAGCCACCAGTTGGGCAGAGGCAATCTGAGATTGGTATAGTTCAACGAGACCATAAACCGCTTGCTTAAGCAGTTGTGGAGCGGGGTGAGTAAAGCCATACCAGGGCAGATACTCCGCAGCATCCTTCAGCCTGAAATCGGCACTAATATCCACCACCTTAACACCACGGTTGAGCAACGGTATGACTTCTTTAGCACTCTCCTTATGAGGCATGGCGGAAAAGGCTAAATCAACCTCACCTAGCTCAGCTTCAATAGTCAGGTCTAGGCTAGCCAGATGAGGGAAAACCGTGCCCAGCTTCTGCCCAGCCGCACTCCGACCGGTAACTGAAGTAAGCTCCACCTGTGGGTGCTGATGCAGTAGTCTGGCCAGTTCAACACCGACATAACCGGTAACATTGATAATGCCTACTTTGGTTTTACTCACTTTTTAGCCTCCCGTCCCTTTTCACCTGATTTTTGGTTAAAGTATATCACAAGCTCGCCTCAAATTTATACTAGCCTTCCTCCCCTGAGACCGTTAAGGATATATTGAATCTCAATGCTGGTTAAGCCAAAGCGGTGTAGAGCGTGGCGAGTTATCTCTAGGCTAGCTTCAAACTCAGGACGAACTAGTTCAGCAACACCGATGCCTTTTAACAGTTCAGCATCTGCATCACGGTGAACTCGAGCCACTATATCAAGCCTGGGGTTAATTCTCAGAGCATTTCTGGCAGTTAATTCTATAGCTATAAAATCAGGGAAGGTGCAAATAAGGACACGAGCCTTATTTAACTGAGCATAGGCAAGTATCGTAGGGTTGCTGGCATCTCCATAGATGCAGGGGACCCCTCTAGCGTGTAGTTCTGAGATGACTTGAGGGTCAAGGTCAATCACCAAGTAGGAAAAGCTTCGCCGCTCTAGAACCTTTGTCAGATTCCTCCCAATGCGACCATGCCCGCAAATTACAGCATGCCCCGATAGCTGCCATTGCCTACTCTGCCAACCCGGGTCAAGCCGTCTTGCTACTAGCAGGCCAAATCTTTTTCGCTGGCTGAGCCGTTTGTAGAGGAATGAGGCAAAGCTTAAAGCAAAGGGGGTGAGCAACATGGTGATAATGGCACTGGTCAAAGTCAAGGAGTAAAGATATTGTGAGATGATGCCGGATTCTATACCCATCCTAGCCAGGATAAAGCTGAACTCTCCTATCTGTATTAGTCCCATACCAGCAAAGAGAGCTGTCTTAGGGCTATAACCGAAGAACCAAGGAATAAGAGAGCAAATGATAAATTTAGCTACCATTATGACCGCTACCACTATAGTGATAACCGCTATATTCTCCACCACAAAACGGGGGTCGGCTAGCATACCTAGAGAGATAAAAAAGATGGCAACGAAGATGTCACGCAGTGGGACAATATTAGCCAGGGCTTGGCGGGCAAAGGCAGATTGGCTAATCAGCAAGCCGGCAATAAAAGCGCCAACGGCGGCAGATAAGCCGAAGAAGTAAGCGCCAAAAGCTGCCACCAAGCACAGAGCGACTATTGTCAAAAGGAACAATTCCCCAGAACGCTCCCCGGCGACCCTCCTTAATAGCCAGGGCAATCCCCATATACCCAGGGCCAGCATAACCCCGATAAAGAGTACCGCCTTGAGTATAGCTATCCCCAAAGACAACCATAATGCCTCCCCTCCCCCACCCATGGCGGGCAGAATAATCATCAAGGGCACCACACTCAGGTCTTGCACCAGAAGAATTCCTATCATAACGCGACCATGCCCTGAATCGAGCTCTCCCCGCTCTATAAGGGTTTTAAGCACAATCACGGTGCTACTAAGGGCAATGAGAAAGCCAAAAAAGATTGCCTCAAACATTGCCCATCCCAGTAGCTTGCCTAAAGCTAATCCCACCGCTGCCGTGAGTAATATCTGGGCTATGCCGCCTAATATGGCAATCCTGCCTATTCGTATGAGTTCTCTAAAGGAAAACTCAAGACCTAGTGTAAAGAGAAGAAGGATAACCCCGATGGTGGCTAGAGCATGGATTGTCTCCAGGTCACTAACCAAACCAAAGCCATGGGGGCCAACTGTAATCCCCCCCGCCAGATAGCCCAAAATAATGGGTAACCTCGCTCGACGGGCTAACATACCGCCAGCTAAAGCAGCAACTAAGACAATGATTAAGTTAAGCCCAAGCCCCAGTTCTTCCATAGGTTATACCTCAATTGATAAAAGTAGCCAGACAGTAGCTATTTTACCACAGAAGCCAAAGTAAGGCAGTTGCTCAACGCTAGAACCCCGCTAAAAATAGTAAACATGTGTTATCATCAATTTTCCATAGGAGTAGAGCCGATGCATAAGATATATTTATTGATGTGGCCAGCGGGTTAGGCTCGGTTTAGTTGTTGGGGGTTAGTAGCGGTGATATAATTGGCTCTAATGTTTGTCAGGGAGATGGGGTGAGGTTGATAAATACTCGCTATCAGCAGGCTCTAGACTATATCTACAGCTTTATCGACTATGAAAGGGAGCCCAGGCCGCGCGATGCAGCTCATTATGACATCAGGCGTATGGATGAACTGCTGGCTCGGTTAGGTAACCCTCACCTAAAAGCCAGGACAGTTCATATCGCCGGCAGCAAGGGCAAGGGAAGTGTGGCTGTCATGATAGCGTCAGCCCTCACTGCCTCCGGTTATACTACCGGGCTTTACACCTCACCCCATTTGCATACCTTCAACGAGCGTATCAGGGTTGATGACAAGTTAATCTCTAACCGAGAGCTGGTTGCTCTGGTGGAGAAGCTTAAACCCGAGGTTGAGGTGGTAAACGAGAAAGCCACCTACGGTCTGTTGACCACCTTTGAGCTGATAACGGCTCTGGGTTTTGCCTACTTCAAGCTAAAGGGGGTAGATTTTCAGGTAATTGAGGTAGGGCTGGGTGGCAGGCTTGATGCTACCAATGTAGTCCAGCCTGAGATTTGCCTTATCACCTCGATTAGCTTCGACCATATGGAAGTATTGGGTAATACCCTGGTTGAAATTGCTACTCAGAAGGCTGGTATTATTAAACCCAATAGCATAGTGGTAACCTCCCCCCAGGTTGATGAGGTGGACAAGGTAATCGAGGAGACCTGCCTTGGTTGTAAGGCAGAACTGCTCAGGGTAGGCAGTGATGTCACCTGGCAGAGTCTCGGTTTTGATTATAACCGGCAATCACTTCGAGTGAAGGGAAGACTGGGTAGTTATGAATTATCAATCCCGCTTCTGGGCCAGCATCAGCTAGAGAATGCGGCTACAGCGGTGGCTGCCCTGGAGGTTTTGGCTGAAAATGGTTTCCATATTTCCAGAGATAGTATCGCTGAAGGTCTGGCGAAGGTGAGATGGCCGGGCCGACTCCAGGTTCTAAGCTGTCATCCCCTTCTGGTAGTTGATGGTGCCCATAACCCCACCTCAGCCCGGAAATTGAAGCAGTCTCTTGAGCAATACTTTGACTTTGACCGAGCTATCTTGATTATCGGGACCTCGTTTGATAAGGATATAGCTGGAATAATCGCAGAATTAGTGCCTCTGTTTGATAGAGTAATTGTCACTCGCTCTACCCATCCTCGGGCTATGGCCACAGCTCCTGTTGTGGCTGAGTTTAGCCGGCACGGAGTGGAAGCGCAGGCTACAGACGATATTTCAATTGCCCTGCCTCTGGCGCTAAGTCTGGCAGGGGAGAAGGATATCATTTGCGTTGCCGGTTCATTGTTTGTGGTTGCCGGGGCGATTGAGCAGGCAAAGGCGCTTTGCTTAACGGTGTGATGAGTGAAAAGGGGTAGTTGCTTATGGTGAAGGAGGTAGCGGGTTCTGCTGTGAGAGGGACTGCATGCGGTCGCTTACGTAACGTATTTCCGACCGGGAAGGTGGAAGCATAGTTGGGCATCAAGTTGACGGGTAAAGCTGGTAGTAAAACCTAGAGGGTGCTGCCAAATTGTGTAGTCAGAGCCTCTTTGGGAAGCATATCGTCCAAGATTTTCTCTAGTGCCATAGTGTGGCTACAGAGCCCCCAGCTTGAGAAAAAGTGGCAGGAGCAATGCCACTTCCCGTCTTTGTAACTAATAATATAGTCGTCGTTCTCTCCGTGGAATTTCACTGAAAGCTCGGAGAAGGTAACTCGCTCTTTCTCTTGGGCGTAGCGTTTGGCCTTTTCGATTTTCCCAATCAGGCTTGACTGCATAATTATACCTCCTTAATCTAAAAAGCGCTGACCGGTTAGGCTCAGCGCTTTTTTACTCGTGCCACTACTAATAAAGCAATAGCTGCTAAATACATGTTATCTGCTTCCCATCAAACCAGCCATCATTTATTTAATTTTACTCCCTTTTTGCTGATAAGTCTAGGGGAAACGGGGTGAAATTGATAGATAATTTTAAATTGTCCTAGTTTGACTATTGCTGTAAAATGTGCAGGAGAGTTACCCGGGGAGAAAAAAAGAAAGGGGATATAGTCGGTGAAGGCGCTCTTGCAGCGGGTTACTGGAGCCTCGGTTAGTGTGGCTGGTGAGGAGGTGGGCAGGATAGGTCGGGGGCTGGTGGTTTTTGTAGGGGTGGCTAGTGGGGATACAGAAAGGGATGCGCAGTATTTGGTGCAAAAGACGGCTAGCCTGCGCATTTTTGCTGATGAAGCTGGCAGGTTTAACCTTTCGGCTCTGGATATTAAAGGCGAGCTATTAGTGGTGAGCCAATTTACCCTCCTGGCTGATACTAGGAAGGGTCGTCGGCCTAGTTTTGTTGAGGCGGCACCGCTAGCTCAGGCTGAAGGATTATTTGAGCAGTTTGTGGAGGAGGCTCGTGCTACCGGGCTCAAGGTAGAGACCGGGCGCTTTCAGCAATATATGCAGGTAGAAATCCATAATGATGGCCCGGTGACAATACTATTGGATAGTAGAGGGAAATTTTAGACAATAGTGCTTAGCGAAACTAATAGCAAATGCAAGGGGTTGCAGAAATTATTTTAATTCTGGTATAATTTAACTAGTCTGTTGAAGTGGTGAAATTAAGTGGAGCAACCCCGGGATTTAGCTGGTAGGTTAAGCAAGCAAGGGTATCGACTGACGCCCCAGCGGATAATGATACTGTCGGCTATTGAAAATAGCAACAATCATATTAGCGCTGAGGAAATCTACGCTCAGATTGTAGCTAAATACCCCAATGTTAACATCTCAACAGTCTATCGCACCCTGGAATTGCTCAAACGGCTTGGTCTGGTAACCGAGACCGACCTGGGGGAAGGTCGAGTTAGGTATCACCCGGCGGAGAAAGGGCACCATCATCACCTTGTTTGTCGGGAATGTGGTGCCATCATTGACCTTGATGAGTCGCTGCTAGCTCCTCTTAAGAGTGCTTTGCTCCAGGAGTATAAGTTTGTTGCTGACCTGAGGCATCTGGCTATTCTGGGGCGCTGTGTAAATTGCAGCAAATAATTTTTTTAATATGTTATTGCATCTTGTTGCAAATACAACAGATGGCATATCGTATTTATTATGCATGGCTGGCAGGGAAAACCAACGCCGAGGTTTAGTATAAAAATGATTAGAGAGTATTTTAACAAAAAGGCAGCCATCTGGGATGAAACCGTTGCCGAAAAGGACACGACCAAACTTGAACGGATGGCTAAACGCCTGAATATTAGACCAGGTTCCACAATACTTGATGTGGGGACAGGTACCGGTGTCTTCATCCCCTTTCTCCTGAGCGAGATTGGGAAGAGTGGACGAATAATCGCCTCGGATTTTGCCGAGAAGATGTTAAGGCGGAGCCGGGCTAGCATTAACGAGATTCATCGCCAAATCCCGGCGGTGCAAAATGATACCATCCCTGATAAGGATGAGATGCAATTGATGCTGTCAGCGACTGGATTTACTGAGATAAAGGTGGACGATAACAGCGATAGTTATCTGGCTAGTGCCGGGAAGTCACAGACGGAGGTAGCTTAAAAGAGCTTGAGTGTCTGTGGTTCAAGCTCAAGGCTGATGTCTAAGGCTGTTGGGGAATGGGTGAGGGCACCGATAGAAATAACATCAACTCCAGTCGTAGCTGCCGCGCGGACATTTGCCAGGGTGATACCCCCTGAGGCTTCAGTCTTAACCCCACTTGGGATTAAGTCCATTACCCGGCTCATTTCATCAGGGCTCATATTGTCCAGCATAATTATGTCAGCCCCGGCCTCGGCTGCGTCCAGGGCTTCCTGAACAGTATTGACTTCCACCTCGACCGTTAAGCCCTGAGGAGCATTCTGTTTAGCCTTAGCTACAATATCCTTCAGGCTCATACCCAGGGCGCGTAGTGCTGCTAGATGGTTGTCCTTAATCAGGATGCCATCACCCAGGTGAAAGCGGTGGTTTTGCCCGCCACCCATGCGCACCGCATACTTTTCCATTAATCTGAGACCGGGGGTAGTTTTGCGAGTATCGGAAATATTGGCAGCAAAGCCCCGGGTTTTGGTCACATATCGGGCTGTCTGCGAAGCAATGCCGCTTAGCCTCTGCAGGAAATTGAGAGCTACCCGCTCGGCTTTGAGGATGCTGGTTACTCTGCCAGAAACGGTAGCCATTATGTCTCCCGGTTTTACCTTGGCTCCATCTTTAATAAGCACTTCAACTTCAAGTGAGGGGTCAACCCTGAGAAATACCTCCTTGGCTACTTCATTGCCAGCCAGTATTCCCCTGGCCTTAACCAGTATGGATGCCTTCCCGTGGAGTTCGGGGGGTATCAGTACCTCGCTGGTCACATCACCGTGACCTACATCCTCAGTTAGGGCAAGGTCTATAATATTATTAAGTTGTTCTTCAGATAGCTGGAGTTTATTCACCTACCTCACTCTCGTAGACACCCTATTTGATTAACCTCTGTCGAAGGAGGCAAGACCTTTCCCTTTAGGGGGGAGGGATAAAGGGATGGGGTTCATAAGCCTGGCAACGGCAGCTAAGCAAATCTCTCTTCTGGTCTGCTGAGCACACCGCCTTTAGTTACCCTTATGGTCGCTCCTGATTCTACTTTCAGGACTATACTATCTTCATCAATGCTTTCAACCTGTCCATAAATTCCGCCGGCAGTAATTACCCTGTCTCCCTTCTCAAGTTCTTCTACCATCGTGTCGTGTTTCCTCTCCCGCTGGCGCATTGGTCTAATCAGGAAAAAATAGAACATTCCAAAAACTAGCACCAGAAAGATAATTAAAGGCGCAAAGCCGCCCAATTTTTTTCCTCCTTATCTTACTTATCTTATTTTAGTTCATACCGCTTAATTCAATCTTGCCCTGCAGTGACCAGGGGCTTGTTTTCTCAATTTTGATGTTCACCAGTTGCCCCAGATAGTCGTCATTGTCGCTGAGGAATACCAGTTTATCACTTCTGGTCCGACCTTGCCACTTGCCCTTTTTCTTGCCTTCTACCAGAACTTCAACCGTCTTGCCCAGTAGCTGGGCATTAATTTCAGTAGCGATGCTTTCCTGGAGTTGCTCAATTGTATTTAGTCGCCTCCTTTTCTCAACGGCCGGGATATTATCCTCAAGTTCCTTGGCGGCAATGGTCCCCGGCCTTGGTGAATAGCAAGCAACATGGACAGTATCAAATCTTAGTTCGGAGAGCAAGCTAAATGTCTGCTGGAACTGCTGCTCGCTTTCTGAGGGAAAGCCGACAATGACATCGGTGCTAATGGCTACCCCGGGTATTTTACTGCGTATCTCGGCGATAAGCCGGCGATAGTGCTCCACAGTATAGTCCCGTCTCATTGCTTTCAGGATGTCATTGTTACCTGACTGAACCGCGAGACAAATTAGCTCACAGACCTTATCCAGGCAGGCTACTGTATTGATGAGCCTGGTGCTCATATCTTTGGGGTGATTGGTCAGGAAGCGTATGCGAGCTAATCCATCTATAGCATTTAGCTCGCTGAGCAAGTCAGCCAAGTCTGGTTTGTCAGCCAGGTCATGCCCGTATGAATCCACATTTTGTCCCAGCAAGGTAACCTCTTTTGCACCGCGGCGCACCAGCTCCCCGACCTCGCTGGTTATTTCGGCTACCGGGCGGCTCCTTTCCCGGCCACGGCGGTAGGGAACGATACAGTAGGAGCAAAAGTTATCACAGCCCTGGATGATAGGAACATAGACACTGGGTGGGGGGTGCTGAGGTAATACTTGAGTCCGTTCGGCTTTTTCCAGCCACTGTGGTCCTTCCGTTGGAAGGACTCCGGGCTTAAAAAAGTAGTCAACATAGGGGGAATCCTTCTTAAGCTGTTCAATATCAGAGTTTACCAGACAACCAGTCACGGCAAGGGTTAGACCAGGGCGTAACCCTTTTAGTGATTTAAGGGCGTTAAGCTTGTTGATGACGCGGTTTTCAGCGCTCTGACGCACCACGCAGCTATTGAGCACAATAATGTCAGCTTGCTCAGCGGTAGCTGTAGCCTGGTAGCCTCGCTGCTCAAAGAAGCTGCCGAGCCGTTCCGACTCAGCCTTATTCATCTGGCAGCCTATAGTCCAGATATAGTAGTGCGGCATAGTCCTTTGACCTGTATTGGTTTTGAAAAATATAAACCCTTCATCCAGGGGGTATATTGCTTCAGTGGCGGAGGGAGTGGGATTCGAACCCACGACCCCAATTTCTCAGGGTAAGCGCTTAGCAGGCGCCCGCACTAGGCCTCTATGCGATCCCTCCATGGTTTTACAAAGCTAATTATATTTTATTATGTCTATTTTTACAATATGGTAATCCTTAAGTGTTCTAGCGAGGTCGTTTTGTAACCTATCCCCCTAACCCCCTTCCCTTATTAAGGGAAGGGGGAGTGTAGGTAAGAGAGGGGCTTCGCCCCTCTCTACAGTCTCTTCCCCCTCTCCTTGAGAAGGAGAGGGGGATTAAGGGGGTGAGGTTGATAAACAATCTCTTCTAGCGGCGTTTGAATTATGATATATTTAGAGCAGTTACTGACCTTCGGGTTACTTATATATGATGGGAGATAGTTTATCCGCGGCTTCTATTACCAGTGAGTTAGAGACTCGCTTTGTCGGGCAGCGGGTTATTTACTACCCCAGCCTGACCTCAACAATGGGGGTGGCAAGGCGAGAGGCTCAGCAGGGAGCAGCCGAGGGAACGGTTATCATTACTGATGAGCAGACGGCGGGGAGGGGGCGACTGGGGCGTGTTTGGCTGTCACCCAGGGGCAGCATTGCTTTGTCTATTATTCTCTATCCCAGCCTATCTCACCTGCCTTCCCTCATTATGCTAGCTTCTCTAGCTGTAGTTCATACTATAGAGGCGGTTACCGGCTTGAAGTCACAGACTAAGTGGCCTAATGATGTGCTCGTTAATGGTAGGAAGGTGTGTGGCATTCTAATTGAAAGTGATGTGCAGGGAGATGCGGTGAACTACGCTATTATAGGTATCGGGATAAATGCTAACCTTAAACTTGCTGATTTTCCTGAGATTCCACCAATTGCCACCAGTCTTTCCGATGAGCTGGGAAGAGATGTATCGCGCCTGAGTATAATACGGTGCCTGTTAGTTGAGACGGAAAGGGTATACCTGGCTTTATCGGCTGGAGGGTCTATTTACGAAGAGTGGCGGGATAGTTTGGTAACACTGGGTAGAAGAGTTCGTGTAAAGACGGGCGAAGCTATATATGAAGCCACAGCTGAATCAGTAGCCAGGGATGGTAGTCTCCTGCTGCGTGGCCCGGATGGCAACCTGACCAGGATTGTGTCCGGGGATGTTACCCTGCGAGATTAAATAGAGACACCCTGGAGCCTGCTCTAAGAGCAGGCTCCAAGTTTACTCCTTAGCGGCTTAATTTTGCCCTATGGCTATTTGCCGGTCTTTTCCTCTAGATGAGTATCGGTGCGAATGCGGGCAAAAGCCTCGAAAATGTTTATCGGCAGCGGGAAGATTATAGTGCTGTTTCTCTCTGAGGCTATCTCAGTCAGTGTTTGCAGGTAGCGAAGCTGTAGCGTGGTTGGCTCCTTACCAATAATAGTCCCGGCTTGAGCCAGTCTCTCTGAGGCTTGAAACTCACCATCGGCATGGATGATTTTGGCTCGTCTCTCCCTTTCCGCCTCAGCCTGAGCTGCCATCATTCGCTTCATCTGTTCGGCGAGCTCAACCTCCTTAATCTCTACAGTGCTGACCTTCACCCCCCACGGGTCGGTATGCTCGTCAATTATCTTCGTAAGCATCTGATTAAGCTTTTCCCGTTGCGTCAGTAGTTCATCAAGCTCAGATTGTCCCAATACATTTCGCAGCGTTGTCTGTGATATCTGCGAAGTAGCCCTAATGTGGTCCAGGACCTTAACTACAGAGGCCTCAGGGTCAACCACCCTGAAGTATACTACCGCATTCACCCTCACGGTGACATTATCCTTGGTGATTACTTCCTGTGAGGGTACATCCATAGTTACTACCCTGAGGTCGACCTTCACCATCCGGTCAACGAAGGGAATGATGAGAAAGAAGCCAGGACCCTTCGCCCCTACCAGCCGCCCCAGGCGGAAAATGACCCCCCGCTCATACTCGGCGACAATCTTAATTGCCATCGGACCAAGTATGAACACGGCTAAAACAATTATACCGATAATAATTGGGTTCATTTGTTTACCTCCTTTACTCTTTCTTGGTTACATATAGTTTTAAGCTATCGACCTTAGTTATAATCACCTCCTCCCCGGGTTCCACCGGGCCCGTTTCTGATATTGCCGTCCACTGTTCGCCCTGAATGAAGACTGTTCCTTTGGGTTCCAGGGCTACCTTGACCTCGGCAGTTTTGCCTATCAGCTCTTCCCTGCCGGCAGATATCTGGCGCCGGTGTGCCCGAATCCCCCAAATGGCTGTGACGGCCAGGAAAGCAATAACACAAATTATCAATGTGGCAATTAGCCACGGGTCTATTTGAAACCACCCTGGGTTTACTTGAAACTGACCCGGGTCTATTTGAAACAATGGAGACCTCCTTTACTGTTTCTTGGTTACATACAGTTTTAAGCTATCGACCCTATTTATAATCACCGTCTCCCCGGGTTCCACCCGACCCTCTTCTGATACTGCTGTCCACCATTCCCCTTTGAAGAGAACCATTCCCTCGGGTTCCAGGGCTGCCTTAACTACAGCCGTCTTTCCTATCAGTTCTTCCCTGCCGGTAGATGCCTGACGGCGGTGTGCCCGAATTACTCGACTAATGACAAAGGCAAAGAGGGCAGCAATGATAATTGCGATTGTGGCAATCAGCCAGGGATTTACTTGAAACAATGGACCCCCCTTGAATAAGATTAAGGAGCCAAGAACTAGCGAAGTGATACCTCCAGCGGTGAATAAGCCGAAGCTGGTGGTAAATACCTCGGCGACAAAGAGACCGAAGGCTAGAACAATAAGCAGGAGCCCGGCATAGTTTACCGGTAATATTCCGAATGAGAAGAATGCCATTAGCAGGCAAATGCCACCGATTACGCCAGGGAAAATAAGCCCGGGGTTGGAGATTTCAACCATTAGACCAAGCATAGCCAAGCTCATTAGCAGGTAGGCAATATTTGGGTCGCTAATAGCGTAGAGGAAATCTTCAATGGTATTCATCTGGATATGGTTGATGGTAGCGCCTTGGGTGTTTAAGGTGACCACGGCGCCACCTAGCATGGTTACTTCCCTACCATCAAGCTGAGAGATGAGGGCATCAAGGTCAGGGGCAACCATATCAATGACATTAAGCTCTAGAGCCTCCTGCTCGGTGGCGGAAACGCTTTCTCTAACCGCTTTTTCTGCCCATTCTATATTGCGCCCGTGAGCCTCGGCGATACTTCTGATATAGGCGGCGGCATCATTGACCACCTTCTCTTCCATAGCTTCTGACATTGCCGCCTCCCCCTCCTCACCCATTGCTACCGGGTGGGCAGCACCGATGGCTGTATTTGGTGCCATGGCGGCTATATGGGCGGCTATAGTAATGAATACCCCGGCCGAGGCGGCTCTAGCTCCAGAAGGAGAGACATATACCACTACCGGAACCCGGGCATTAACGATGTCCTTGACGATGTCACGCATGGAAGTGTCTAAACCACCGGGTGTATCCAGCTGGATGACACAAACAATAGCGTTACTTTCTTCAGCCTGGTCAATGCCACGTCTAATATAATCAGTGAGGACAGGGTTGATGACCCCCTCGGCATGGAGCACATCAATGGTGGGGGTAGCTGCCTGAGCCTCAATGGCTGTAAAGGCAGTAGTTAATAAGCCCAATAGTAATAGAATGCGTATCGTTTTTAACATAATCAGCCTTAGGGAAAATCCACTGGTAGATTATATTGTATAAGGACTATAATCCAAATGCAAATGAAAATGTTGAACAGCTAGGTAAAGTAGTGTAAACTTTACCCGCTATTCATAAAATTGTAAAGGGTGTGCTATGAGCGGGCAAAGGTGTAAGGGAACTCAGGACTTATCGCCTGGGGAGATGAGAGGATTCCGCCTGATTGAGGGGGTATTTAGAGACTGTTGTCTTAAGTGGGGATACGAGGAGGTTAGAACGCCAACCCTTGAGTATCTGCACCTGTTCACCTCAACCGGGACACTTACCCCCAGCCGGTTGCACAAGGTATATTCCTTCCTTGACTGGGACGGCTGGAGCGGGGAGAGGGTAGTGTTGAGACCTGATGGCACCATCCCTATTGCCCGACTTTACATCGATACTATGGAAAAGAAAGGGTTGGCTAAGCTCTTTTATGTGACCAATGTCTTTATCTTTGAGGAGACGGGGGAAGAGACGAGGGAAAGATGGCAGTGTGGAGTTGAACTTATAGGAGCTGGCTCAACTATCGCCGATGTAGAATTGGTAATGCTGGCTCTGGAGGTTTTGAAGAAAATAGGGTTTGAAGGTGTAGGGTTGAGGCTATCGCATGCCGGCTTGATAAAGGCGTTGCTGGTGAAGTTCGGGCTAAGTCCCAGAGAGCAGGCCGAGGTATTTGGCCGGATTTTGAATGGGGATGTAGAAGCGCTGGCTAAGCTAAAACCGGGGAGACCTGAGCTAGGCAGGGCTTTGACTCCTTTGCTGGACCTGAAAGGGAAGTCATCTGGTTTTCTAAAAAACATGAAGGCTCTATTTAATCAGGATTTACCTGAGCTAGCCCCCGCCCTTAATAATTTTATAGATATCGTTGACCTTCTCGAGGCTCTGGACTGTGACTACCAGATTGATATAACTTCGGGGAGGGACTTTGAATATTATACCGGTGTGATGTTCCAGCTCTTGGTCGGTGAGGAGCACATAGGTGGCGGGGGGAGGTATGATGCCCTTATTCCCTTAATGGGTGGCAAGGATATTCCAGCCTCAGGTTTTGCCCTTTACCTTGACCGCCTGATGAATCTGGTGAAGCCGGAAACTTTAGCGAAACCTCCGGCTCAAAGAATTCTTATTAAGGTTGAGCCCAAAGGAGGCGTATTGAAGGAGGCTTTTAGCCTGGCTCATTGCCTCCATGAAGCCGGGTATGCGGCTGAGGTGCACTTGGGTGGTCGGGAGCCAGCCGGCTTGAGGTGGATTTTAGACGTTCAAGGTAAAGCACCTCTTTTTGTTCTAACTGACCAGGTTAATGGCAGAAGGTTTGAGGTGCAAACCGAGGCCGAAGTTTTAGCCTTGTTAGGCAGAAGAAAACGTAGTTCCAAGCGTGAGCCAGAATAGGAGTGAAGGGGATATGGAGATATGACCAATAAAATAATTTGTTATGTTCGTGGCGTTGAAATTGTAGAGACGCCTGAAGAAAAAGTTAGGCAAGAATACGCTCGCCGACTTGTTGAAGAATACGGCTATCCCCAAAAACTAATTGATGTTGAAGTGCCTGTACAACTCGGCAGAGACGAAACCAAAAAAGCAGATATTGTTGTTTATCCATCCGAGAAAGACAAAGAAAAGAGAGAAAACCACTACATTATTGTTGAGTGCAAAGAGCCAGATATTAAATTTCCTGATGGCGAAAACCAACTGAAAAGCTATATCAACGCCACAACTGCCCAAATCGGCGTCTGGACTAACGGTATAGAGTTTAGATACTGGAAAAGGTTAAAAGAGCCAGACCGTTATGAAGAAAAGGGTTATCTTCCTAAATACGGTCAGCAATACGGCGATAAAAGAATACTCAAAAAAGACCTTCGCCCCTCAAGCAATTTACAAGCAACATTTAAGCGTATTCACGACAATATATATGCTAATTATCAATCTGGTAGAAAAGAAAAGGTTTTTTATCAGGTTATCTATCTGCTATTCTCTAAAATTCAAGACGAAAAAAGCTACAATCCAGAATGCGAATTTATAATTTACGATAGAGAATGGGACGAGATAAGAGACAAAGGAGCAAGTAAAACATTTGAAAAAAGGATTTTTGATTTGTTTGGGCAAGCGAAAAGCCGAGAGGAATTTAAGGGTATTTTTGACGGCACAGAAAAAATTGAAATACCGCTAAGGCAAATTGCCAATGTAGTAAGTGAGTTTGAGAACATAACAATTTTGAATACTGATGTTAAGGGTGAGGCGTTTCAAGAGTTTATTAGCGGACAGTTTAGGGGCGACGCTGGACAATTTTTCACTCCCGACCCAATTAAGAGATTAGTCGTGGAAATATTAGAGCCAGAGCCAGATGAGGTAGTTTTAGACCCTGCCTGTGGCTCGTCTGGCTTTTTAGTTTTTGCTATCAACTATCACCGAGACCTAATCAAAAGACAAAGAGGTTGGCTTGATAGAGACGGCAACTCAACGCCAGACATTGAACTAACCCCAGACCAACGAGAAATTTTGAGAGGTAAAATCAAAGAATATGCCAGCACTCACATAAAAGGGGTTGATTTTGATAACGACCTTACCAAAGTTGCCAAGATGTATATGGTGATGGTGGATGATGGACACACTGGCATTTGGACTTCTAATTCTCTAATTCCATTTGATGAGCTTGATGACAAGACAAAAGGTACAATTACAGCAGAGGCGGCGGATATTATAATGACCAATCCGCCCTTTGGTTCAAAAGGTAAAGTGGAAGACCCGAATATACTCTCTGAATACGATTTTGGTCATTCTTGGAAAAAAGATAAAGAAACTGGCGAGTTTAAGAAGGAGAAATTATTAGCTGGCAAGAAAGGCGGTGGACAAGTCCCAGATATTCTTTTTATTGAACGTTGTATTAGTCTGCTTAGAAAAGGTGGGCGGATGGGCATAGTTTTGCCAGATGGAGATTTAACTAATCAGAACACGGAGTTTGTCAGAGCTTGGCTCAAAAATAAAGCCCAAATAGTGGCGGTGGTTAGCTTACCGCAGGAAACCTTTGTGCCATTCGGTGCTGGCGTAAAATCAAGCGTCTTGTTTTTGAAAAAGCCAAAAGGTAAACTCCCAGAACGCTACCCGATTTTCTTTGCTAGCTTGCAAAAGATTGGCTACGACATTAGGGGCAGGAAAACTTACAGAAGAAATGAGAAAGGCGAGGTGGTAGATGATGAGGGGCGACCCATTGCATACCTCACCGACCGCAAAGGCAATAAAACTAAACAAGCCCCAGCCCTGATTGAGCTGAAAGGTGCTTTGGATACGGATGTTCCGGAAGTATTGAAAGAATGGGCGAAATTCAAAAAAGAATATAAGAGTTATTTATGGTAGAAACACAAACAAAAACCCAAAACATCTTTTGGCTTTGGAGCGATGGGGTTGATTTTCAAAAGAGAGGCGATGTCGGTTATTGGATACCATCACCCTTAGCCCCTATTATTACCAACTTCCCTAATAGAATTTCCGATGTTGCAAAATTATCTAACAGAAAATTCAATCCCGAAAACAATCCTGAAGGCAAATTTTACTATATTGATATTTCTAATGTTGATATTCTGGACGGTTCTTATAGTAGGACGGAAATAAAAAACGCTAACGCCCCCTCAAGAGCGAGAAAAAAACTTGAACTATTTGATGTTATAGTTTCAACTGTTAGACCGAATAGAAATGCAACTTCTATCATTCTGGAAAATATAAATAATTTGGTATGCTCAACAGGTTTTGCTGTTATTAAAACAGAGAATATAAATCCTTATTACCTCTTTATTTTTACAAAAACACCATATTTCATCAATCAGTTAGTCCGCCAAATTTCAGCAACTATGTATCCTGCCGTGAACGAAAAAGATGTTTTAAATGCGGGTTTATTCGTTCCGCCGCCCAAAGACCAGCAGAAGGTAGAGCAAATAGTTAAAGAGGCTTTTCAACTCAAAAAAGAAGCTGAAGCAGATTATCAAAAATCACAACAATTGCTTAATGAAACTCTGGGACTAACTGGCGTTGAAAAAAAACTGGAGCTTGCCTTTTGGCGCTGGAGCGATGAGGTTGATATTATCGCAAGAATTGACCCGAACTACTATCAAAGATACTTCCAAGAACAGAAATCTCTCAGGAAGAAATTAAAAACAATCAGATTGGAAAATCTCTCATCGTTGATTGACTACGGCACTGTGCCTACCAGCCCAGACGCACCACCAGAACTTGGAACTCCATATCTTACAGGTAAAAACATACAACCGAACGAGTTAGTTTCGGATAAACTTGATTATCTCTATACAGCCACCACAAAGGAAATAGGGAATAAAGCAATTAAGGCTGGCGACGTTATTATTACTCAGATGGGCACGGTTGGTAATGCCGCAGTTATAAGTAGAGAACAAGATGGTTGGTTTTTCGGTTCGTTTCTAATCAGAGTAAGACCAAACAAAGATGTTTTGCCCGAGTGGTTGGCTCTTGTAATAAATTCTGATTTTGGCAAGCAACAAATTCAACAGGCTATGACCACGGCTACCGTGAGGACAAATACAGATTTACCAACGATAAAAGGTTTAGAAATACCTATTATTGATAAAAAGAAAGAAACCGAGATAGCTAATCTTTATATTCAGTCCAGAACCAAAACGACACTAAGTAAACAAAAACTCCAAGAAGCTAAAGAATTTGTTGAAAATTTGATAAGAAGTCAAAAACAGAAATAGTGAGTAGCAGGGTGAGGTGGATAAATAATCTAAAGATAGCATTGCCTAAAGGTCGCCTTTTAGCTGAGACGGCTACCTTGCTCCGGAGAGCAGACTGGGGGCTAGATGGATATCGTGAGAGGATGCGTTCTTACCGTCTTAAATCCCGGAGGTTTCCCAATCTTTTAGCCAAGGTGTTCCACGAGAAGGATATCCCTATTCAGGTTGCCGTGGGAAATTATGATTTAGGCATTTGCGGGCTGGATTGGGTTGAAGAGCTTTTGGTTAAATACCCAAGTTCGGCTTTGGTTAAGGTGAGAAATCTGGGATATGGAGAGGGAGCCTTGTATATGGTTGCCAGCCGGTCTCAGGTAATACCTGCCGTGGAGGAAATGCAGGCGGAGAGGGGCATTATACATCTGGCTAGTGAGTATCCTAACCTGGCCGAGTCCTTTGCCCTAAAAAATCGGCTGAGGCGGTTTAGTATCTTTCCCCTGTGGGGAGCAGCCGAAGTTTATCCACCGGAAAGTGCTGACCTGGCATTAATCTCATCGAGGAAAGATGAGGGGATTTTTGAGTATAATCTGGTGCCGGTAAGCAATGTCCTCGGTTTTAGCGCTTTTTTGATAGCCAATAAGAGTAGCTGGGAAAGGGAAGACCTTAGTCAGATATTGGCTTCTATCGATAGTGAACTGCCCACTATGGAGAAGCGTCCCTCACCGGTAGGTGCAGTGGGAAGCCGGGAGATAGCTGGTCAATATCCTTCTGGGGAAGTGGCTGAGGACACAGTCCGATTTGCCTTACCCGATGGACATCCACAACTGCTCACTCTTCAGCTACTGAGTAAAGCTGGTATCCAGATTGACGATTACCCATCAGCCGCCGGCAATCGCCGGCCAGCTACTAGCCTGGCCGGGGTTATGATTAAGGTGATTAGACCTCAGGATATGCCCTTACAGGTAGCCAATGGAAATTTCGATTTAGCTATTACCGGTAGGGATTGGCTTATGGAGCATCTGTATCAGTTTCCGTCCAGCCCGGTAACCGAGCTTCTCGACCTCAAATTTGGCAGGGTAAAAATAGTGGCTGTGGTAAGTAAAGACTTAGCGGTAGCCGATGTCTATAGCTTGAAGCAGCTTTATGCTGAGCGCTCGGTGCCCATTAGGGTAGCCTCAGAGTATGTAAATATAGCCGATAAGTGCTCTAGAGACAATCACCTTGGCGTGTATCGGGTGATTCCTACCTGGGGAGCCAGTGAAGCCTTTTTGCCCGAGGACGCTGACCTGCTAATTGAGAATACCGAGACCGGGCGAACCCTGGCCCGACATAACCTTAAGATTATTGATACCCTTTTTGAATCGACGGCTTGTCTAATTGGCAATAAAGATAGTGCATTCAGCCCTGCTAAGGGTGAACGGATAAAGTCTATTACTGAAACCCTGCGAGCCGCCGTGGAGGATTTTTGAACTGAAAACTATCGAAGGCTTTCAGCCAGCAAAGTCAGTACTGTTCAAAGCTAGTTGTAGTAGAGGATAAGAAATTGAAAATCATTGAAGGCTTCCAGTCAGCAAAATCGGTATTATCCAGGCAAGCCCCGACCGAGCTTTATCCAGTTTCCCCAGCGCTGAGGCAGAGGCTAAGGGAATTATTTGCTGTTGACGACCCGGAGCCAGCAGTCAGGCAGATTATAGACGAGGTGCGTAACCGGGGAGACAGTGCCCTTCTTGATTACACCTTGAAGATTGACGGGATAGAGCTTACCTCACTGGAGATAACCAAAAAGCAGATAAGCAGCGCTTACCGGCAGGTGGATACTGAGCTGGCATCGGCACTCAAGCTAGCTGCCGACCGCATACGCTCCTTTCACACTGCGCAGAAAGATAGTATCTGGGGTGGGGTGGCTAAAGCGGGCTTGGGTCAGCTAATACGTCCATTAGCTCGGGTTGGCGTCTATGCTCCCGGTGGTACCGCCAGCTATCCGTCAACGGTGTTGATGACGGCTATCCCGGCCAGGGTCACCGGCGTCAAGGAGGTTATCCTTACTACGCCACCGAGTCAAGATGGGGTGGTTCCTCCGCTAACATTGGTAGCGGCTGATATTGCTGAGGTTGACCGCATTTTCTCTGTCGGCGGTGCTCAGGCGATTGCTGCCCTGGCTTTTGGCACCGAGTCTATTCCCAGGGTAGACAAGATTTGCGGTCCGGGTAATATTTTTGTCGTTTTAGCTAAAAAATTGGTGTATGGAGTAGTTGGTATTGACGGACTTCAGGGACCAAGCGAGGTGTTAATCATCGCTGACGAAACAGCTAACCCTGAATACTGTGCCGCCGACCTTTTAGCCCAAGCTGAACATGACCCCTTAGCCTCGGCTATCTTGCTTACTACTTCACGGCGGGTAGCAGACAAAGTTAGCCAGGAAATTGAACGACAGCTTGAAAATTTGCCGCGTCAGGCTATTGCCGCCGAATCTTTAGAGAATAGAGGGATGATAATAGTGGTGGCCAGTGTAGATGAGGCTCTAGAACTGGCTAACCTTTATGCTCCTGAACACCTCTGTCTGATGATAGATAAGGCAGATTCCTATATTGACCAGGTTTCTAATGCCGGGTGTATAGTCGTTGGTGAAAACTCAACCGTGGTTCTGGGCGATTATGTGGCTGGGCCAAGCCATGTGTTACCTACTGGAGGAACGGCGCGGTTTAGCTCGCCGCTCAATGTGGTTGATTTTATCAAGCTTACCAATATAGTTAATATAGATGAGGCTAGTTTAAAAAAGCTGGGTCGAGCCGCACAAGCTATGGCTAGAGCCGAGGGACTTGAGGCCCACGCTAAGGCAATAGAAAAGCGGCTGGAGGCAGATTAAGTTAATGTCCCTACCCCTCCACCTCCTTATCAGTGTGCCCCACATGTAGGGTTGAGATTGTTTAGAAACCTATCCCCCTCTCTAAAATCTCTTCCCCGAAGTAAAGAGACACGAAGCCACTCTTGAGTGATTAATTTCTCTCTCCATCAAAGCAGGTGGTAATAAAGGAGTGTTAAAGAGAGGCGAAGCCTCTCTTATATAATATTTCCCCCTCTCCTTTTAAGGAGAGATAATAAAAGGAGAGTCAAAGAGGGGCAAAGCCCCTCTTTAAAGAAAAACTTCCCCCTTCCCCTTATTAAGGGGAAGGGGGACAAAGGGGGATAGGGTTAAAAAACTTTAGCAGATTGTCCTTTGACATAAATCAATGCTAAAATGTGCCAGTACTTAGCTCCAGTCAGTGAGGTAGCTGTAAGAATTGGGTTAAAGGGTAAAAGGGAATGTCTGAAAACATGGGAATAGAGAGATTTATACGGCCGGATTTGGTTACTTTTACTGGTTATGCTGCCCGGAAGTCCCCGGATACTTTAGAGGGGAAGGTTGAAGTTCCGGTAGAGAGTATTATCAAGCTGGACGCTAACGAGAATCCATACGGCTGTTCGCCGAGAGTAAGCCAGGCGCTGGCAGCTTATCCTGACCTGAATATCTACCCCGACGATGGACAAACAAGGCTCAGGAAATTACTGGGGGGATATACCGGCGTCGATGCCAGGCATATCGTGGCTGGTAGTGGCAGCAATCAGCTAATAGACCTCGTTTTGCGCTTACTCATCAGTAAGGGTGACGAGGTGATAAATTGTGTGCCTACCTTTGGTATATACCGTTTTAGCACCGAGCTGTGCGGTGGTACTTTAGTCGAGGTGCCCAGGGATGAAAACTTCGCCGTTAAGGTAGGTGCCGTGAAGGCAGCCATAAGTAAAAGAACCAAAGTAATATTTCTGGTTAACCCAAATAATCCGACCGGGACGCTTATGCCCCAAAAGGACATACTGGAGATACTGGACACCGGATTACCGGTGTTAATCGATGAGGCATACTATGAATTTAGTAGGCAAACAGTGGCTCCACTGCTTAGCCGGTATGAGAACCTGATGGTGCTGCGAACATTCAGCAAGTGGGCGGGATTGGCTGGTTTGAGAGTTGGTTACGGTCTTTTCCCTCCTAAAATCGCTGATTATTTACTGAGAATCAAGATACCCTATAATGTGAATGTAGCCGCTCTGGTTGCTGTGCAGGAATCGCTAAAGGATATAAACTACTTAATGAGCAATGTAAAGGCTATAATCGCTGAAAGGGAGAGGCTTTTCGGTGAGCTGACAAAGCTTGGGTGGTTAAAACCTTTCCCTTCGCAGGCTAACTTTATTCTCTGCTCGGTGCTAAATGGTGAGGCAGGAGAGCTTCGGCAGAAACTGCAGGACAAGGGGATACTGGTTCGCTACTTTGCTGAGCCACGCTTGCGGAATTTCATCCGCATTAGCGTGGGTAAGCCGGAGCACACCGATGCTTTGATTGAGTGCCTTCGGCAGAAATAAGTATTGATAGTATTTATCTGCTACATAATATAACAAACGATTTCTGGCGATTCGATGCAATCATAATTTATGTGGAAGACTTTGTTACCAAAATGTAAAATAAATATAAGATAATGTTGACAATTAGTAAAATATATATAAAATTACTGTTAAATAGTATTGACAAAATGATAAATAACTGTTATATTATTTAACAGGAGGACTGAGATGGTAGTAGTTGAGGACTTGAGAGAGATTAAAAAAAAGAACGGATATACTGACCAGAAGATAGCAGAAAAAACTGGGTACAGCAGGGTATATATTAATCAAGTACTTAATGGTAATTTACCTATGAGCCCTGCTTTAAGCTTAAAGGTGGCTCAGGTTTTTCCATTAATTAGTGAAATTGGTAACAGAGTTGCTATGGTCAACAGGGAGACTAGGGAAACAAATATCAGCCTGGAGCTTAATGTTGACGGTAGTGGCAAGTGGGAGATAAATACCGGCATTAAGATGTTTGACCACCTCTTGGCGCAGGTGGCTCAACATAGCAGATTTGATGTAAAGATTTCAGCCACCGGAGATGACCAGCACCACCTGGTGGAGGATGTTGCCATTTGCCTGGGTCAAGCTTTTGGCAAAGCCCTGGCGGAGAAGCGGGGAATTGTCCGCATGGCTGATGCTGCCGTGCCTATGGATGATGCCCTGGCTATGGTGGCTGTGGACATTAGCGGCCGGGGATATACCGTATTAGAGATACCCTTTAGTGATAATGATATGGCTGGATTCGCTACCGACCTTATCCGTCACTTCCTTGAGTCTTTGGCGGCTGAGGCTAAGCTTAATCTGCATGCCAGGGTTATTTACGGAGTAAATGACCATCACAAGGCGGAGGCACTGTTTAAAGCCTTAGGCAGAGCCCTGGATACGGCTACCAGAATTGACGAGCGGATTACCGGTGAACTCCCCAGTACTAAGGAGCTGTTGGAGGGCTAAAGGGAGGATGAGATGAAAGCACTTAGCATTGTTTTGTCCATTGTTGCAATATTATTAATCGGTCTGTTTATTGGGTACTTACTGTGGGGTCCAACTTGGGAAGTCCCGCAAGAATTTAAGTATGATGTTTTAAAAGATACGCTAACTATCGTATTAGCATTTATAGCAGTTGCTGTAGCAGTGCTTGGAGCCGTAATCTACAGGATCGTGTCACTTACTCTTGAGAGAGAAAGAGAAACCTTTGAGAGAGAAACAGGTCAGAGAATTATGATGGAGTCAAGAAGGTGGAGAGCTCGATTAGCGGTAAATGTAGGTTACAATCTTTGGAAGATGGGAGACCTTAAAGAAGCTATTCTATGGACTAAAGAGGCACACGATGTTCATGCCCATGAGCTGGATGAGAGAGAGCCTGAGAACGAATTGTTACTAGGGCAGATTAGAAATAACTTGGCTTCGTATTTTGCTCAAACGGAAGAAGAAAGAGAGCTTGCTAGGGGATATGCAACATATATTCACAGCATAAGCCACAAATTTCCCGCAGAAAGAGAAACCTGGGAGGCGACTTATAAAGAGGTATTTGAGGCATTTCCTGATCAGTAATAAGGACTCTATAATTAATTATAGAGCAGGTTTAGGTGGCACAAGCGTAAGTCTCAAGAAATATTGAGTTCTATGGTCTGTTACACATAATATAGGATACATCCAACACCACTTTTCATTTAGTTTATTTTAACTATTATAGCATAACAAAGTATTTTATACAACGACATTTTTTTCGGTATCATCGTGCTGGTTTTGGAGGTGCAGCTTTTCTTCCAGGGGCTTCTCTAAGTGGTACACTTGGTTCTGGAGGTGCAGCTTTTTTTACAGGGACTTCTTGTGGTCGGACTGGCGGACGTGTTGGTGGTTTTGGCGGGGGTGGTGGTTCTTGACCAACGGGTGTTTTTGGGGATCTTAAGTAAATATCAACTGTATTATCATACATAGTGCCAATCCTCTCTTTCTGATGCTAAAAGTAGTTAAATCTTGCCACAACCCTTTATACTTTCTAGCTAATAGCCATACTACCTCTCTTTTGTTTTCTTGTCAAATCTCTATGCATCTTTCAGCTTCTTCCCTGTTAGCCTCTCGTAAGCTTCCCTGTATCTCTTGGTGGTGGCCTCAATGACCTCAGGGGATAGCATGGGGGCGGGTGGTTCCTTGTTCCAGCCTGACTGAACGAGCCAGTCGCGAACTGGCTGCTTATCGTAGCTGGGCTGGGCTTGCCCAACTTTATATTGCCCAGCGTCCCAGAAGCGAGACGAGTCCGGGGTCAGCAGCTCGTCAATAAGGATAAGCTTGCCGTTATCCAGCCCGAACTCCATCTTGGTATCGGCAATGATTATGCCCCTGGTTCGAGCATAGTCCCGTGCATATTTATAGACAGCCAGGCTTTTTTCTTTCATCTCTTCAGTCAGGGCTTTACCCACCAGCTTGCTTACCTCGTCCATGGTCAGCGGTTGGTCATGCCCGGTTTCTGCCTTGGTGGTCGGGGTAAATAGTAGCCGGGGTAATTCCTGGCTCTCCAGTAAGCCTTCAGCCATAGGTATCCCGGAAATAGTGCCTGATTCCTGGTATTCTGCCCAGGCTGAACCTGAGAGGGAGCCACGCACCACCCATTCAACAGGGATACGCTCTACCTTCTTAACAATCATTGACCGTCCAACCAGGTAGGGAGGATAAGGGAAACGGCTTTCGGTAGGAAGGTATGCGTCAAGAGAGTGAGCATCATCAACTACTTCTATCAGATGGTTGGGGGCTAGATGTTTGGTCTTTTCGAACCAGAAGGCGGAGAGCTGATTAAGCACTGAACCCTTGTCGGGGATACCGCTGGGCAGGACTATATCAAAGGTGGAGATTCGGTCGGTGGCGACAATGAGCAGTAGATTACCCAGGTCGTAGCTATCCCGCACCTTGCCACGGATGAATAATGGTAGAGGCAGGTTAGTATTCATCAAGGTTGATGGGTCAATAGTCATCGCTGTTTCTCCCTGTGTATTTCTCCGGCATATCTAGGGGAACAAAAAATCTATTATCTTGTCAACATCCTCGGCGGCTACGCGCCCGTGTATTGGACGCCCCTCCAAGCAAGACTCAAAAATCTCCGGGTCTTGGCGAATAGACCCGATTACACTTATATCCTTCTTATTCAAGTAATCCCTTAGTTTGGCAGCAATCTCCTCTGAGGTAATCTTGTTAAGAATAACCCAAACATCGGCAATCTCGATTTGGCTAGCCATCTCGCTTATCCTTTCGGCGACTTCCAGAGAGTCAAGAGAGGGTTCAACGACGACTAATACACAATCTACGCTCGTCTCCACACCCCGGCCAAAATGTTCTACACCTGCCTCCAGGTCAACGACGGCTATCTCATCCGCTTCCAGGCGGAGTTTTTTCAGGAACGAACGGCTCACTATCCCCATTGGACAGGCACAACCCTCCAGTGACATAAGTATCTTACCAATGGTTACCAGCTTGATGCCATCTGTCTCAAGTATATATTCGGGAGGGATGCTAGCCACCGGCATCTCCTCCCTTATTAATTCCAAGCTTATCTCGGATTCTCCGCTTCTTATCCTAGCCTCTATCTCTTGCTCCAATTTCTGCTTACCCCCCAGCAGCCTGATGAGAGGACTCGGCGGACTGTCAAAGCCGAGCATCCGGTCGAGTCCCGTATTTGACTCGTCAGAGTCAACCACCAACACCCGGCGCCCTCTGGCTCGTATCCCATCTGCCAACAACCTGACTATAACGCTCTTCCCGCTGCCACCCTTGCCACAGACCGCTATTTTCTTCATTTGTGTCTCCTCTCCAACACTTCGTCCGTTCTCAACAGTCTTTTAATGGTTAATCTTCCTAACAAGGGAGCACTGGCGAGCTAGCCGAAAGCAGGTTGCTGCTGGCCAGTCATTACCAGACCTTTAATCGCCTGGGGTGTCTTCGTGCCGGAGGCGAGGGACGGGGGGTCATGAAGGACCAATATATTGCTTCCAGCATATCATCGGTGCCATTCATAGCTCCGGTTACTACTAGCTGGGCTACCTGGTTAATAAATTTATCAAAAGTGCGGTAACTACCCTTATTGGCGTTATCTCTGGCGTTGCATCCGTAGCCGACCCTATAGGCATGGTTATAGACGTCATCCTGGCTGTACTCATCAACAATAACCTGCTGAAGCCTCTTTTTAGCTCCCTCGGGGAGGGCTTGAGGCCAAAAATAACGGGCATATCTCCGCACCTCAGGTAAAGGGGATTCAGTCAGGAAGGCGGCGATTATGTCGTCAAAGGCGTCATCGGCTCCGTTTTCAGTGCCAATGGCTATCATGTCAGCTATTTTGCCTGCGAATTGGTTGAGGTCAGTATATTTTTCAGAAAACCGCTGCTGGTAAATGTGCCTCAACCTCTTCTCATCGTTGAGACGGGCGCCAATCAGTTGGCGGACATACTCTCTTATTACCTGTTTGTAGCCTTCCGGCCAAAAGGTCTCGGCTGCTGAATCTTCCTCTTCAGTATCTGGCATAAAATGCACTTTTTGTCACCCACTTTTGCTGATTTAGGGACCACCTCTAACACATATTACCTGTCCTGAGATGAAGCTTGACTCATCACAGACCAGGAAGAGGACGACATTGGCCACATCCTCCGGTGTGCCTAGCCTCCTCAGTGGTATCTGGGCGAGGGCGAATCTTTTGAAATCATCTAGATACATTCCCTCTTTTCGTGCTGTATTTCTGGTCATTTCAGTATCAATAAAGTCAGGGGCAACGCAATTAACATTGATGTTGTAGCGGCCCAATTCCAGAGCCAGAGCTTTGGTGAATCCCTCAATGGCAGCACTCGCTGAAGCGTAGCTCGTCTGTCCCCGATTGCCTAAGCTGGCGGGAACAGGTGAGGACAGATTAACAATCTTGCCATAGTTCTGCCTCACCATATACTTTTGGGCTGCTCGAGCACAGTTGAAGCTCCCCTTTAGCTGGGTAGCAATGACAGAGTCCCATTCCTTTTCTGATAGCTTATGGAATGGGGCATCCCTTCTTATTCCGGCATTATTAACCAGAATGTCGACTCCACCAAATCGTCGTCCCGCCTGCTCAAACATTGACTCTACTTCTTGCCAGTTAGAGACATCAGCCTTGATGGCTAATGCCTCCCGTCCCATCACCTTAAGCTTTTCAGCGAGACTCTCAGCGAAGGCGAGGTCAACATCACTAACAACAACCCTGGCCCCTTCCTCTGCCAGTTTAGTGGCAATTGCCTTACCTAGCCCTCTACCGGCACCGGTAACAACGGCTACCTTCTTCTCTAGCTTCACACAACTTCCCCGAGAGCTTGGAACTTTACAGTTTCTTCATCGAAAATTCGCAATAGCCATCTTTGGCGGTAGATGCTGCCATATCAATAACCGCATCTATTTCCAGGTCTTGGCGTAAGGTTTCCAAGGCTTTAAGGCAAGCATTTCGGCAGGTCATAAGGTTAGCTACCTTATCACCACACTTCTCTTTTATCGTATTGAATAACAGGCATTGAGGCACCCGGTAAGCTAACTCGCCTACATTGTTCAGTGTAATCGGCAGCTTAAGGAACTGCTGGGTGCTTAGGTAGGCTATTTCTACGAATCTCTGGAGGACATGCGGGAAAAGTAGGAGCTGGTTGCCGTTGCCGTCAACACTTTCCAGTACCACCTCAATAGTTCTATCTGAATACTCCTCACCTAGCTGCATCGTTCTTCTCATCCAGTTTTGGCCGTAGTCCTCAAATACCTCCTTACCTATCTTTTCCACCTCATCCATTGCTTTCCCGCTAATAGCTTCAGTAAATTTGGAAGCTACCCCCTCAGCATTAAACTCCTGGCGGATAAGATTAATCATGTCCGCATTCAGGTCAAAGGAATATGGTCTGGGAGCTACAAATAAGGAATACGGTGCTTTTTTGAGGTCTTTAAAAGGGTCTTTTGCCATTATTACCTCCTAAGCTACCTCTATTTTTATAGCGTCTACCGGGCAGACTTCAATGCACTTGTTACACACTATGCACTTGTCTCTACGTGGGGCGAAGAGCACATAGTTCCCGTCAACTCTGGGGTCCATTTCCTTTAGTCTTTCTTCCTTGGCCTTAACACGCTCTACATGGAATACAGCCGTAGGGCAAATCTGCAAGCATTTCTTGCAGAGAAAGGGAACCGTGCACTTCTCAAGGTCTATAGTGATTTTGGGGAGCTTTCTTGCCGTAATCATGTCCACACCTCCGCTAGAGCCGGCAGGCTTTTTCTTTCTACTAATTTAATTGCCCCTCTAGGACAACCGGTCTCACAGAGGCCGCAGCCATAACACTTAAACTGGTCGATATTGGCCTTTTCGCTGGTAAGCTCAAGTTTTAGAGCCCCGAACTGGCATCGCTGGACACAGACTCCACAACCGTTGCACTTATCATAGTCAACCTCGGCCACGTAATGGCTTTTAAGTAAGCCAACACCAAAATCAACAGCACTTCTGATTGCCAGGCAATCAGGATAATCACACTGGCAGAAACCGCCAATATATGGAGCGCCAAAGAGCATTAGAAGGTGGCAGAATCCTCTCTTGTCCATCTTGTGGTTCCATTCTTTGGCTTCGTCTATGTTTACAAACTTAACACCGCCCTTGTATCTCTCTGGCCACCGTTCCCACTTGAGCATACCTACTCCCATACCCATGCAGGTGTATTCTTCTTCATTTCTTTCGTCTATGGCCCGCACCGCCTTTCGGCATATACAGCCTATCAGGCCTATGGGGGAGCAAAGCTCCAGCACCTTATCAGCATCCTTCAGGGGAAGAACCTGACTCCCTCCACCGGTAAAAGTGTTATTATGCATTGTCTGTCTAATCCGGTCGTACTCTTGCCGGTCACCTTTTTCCTGAGCTTCCAGTAACTCTGGTAGCCCTGGCCCACCGTGTACCCCGCCTTCCAGAAATAGCCCAGCTCCACTCAACCCTTTGCTAGGTTCTCTCAATTTGTACATATTTCTGGCATAGTTTGTAGGATTCAAATACCAGATGCCATTACCGTACTCCGGGTCTCCATATTCGTCACATAGGTAACACATTGCCACCTCCTAAAGTTATGGTGCATAAATAACGCATTTCTACCTCCTAGGGTTATAGTAATCGGCTGGTATCTCCAGTCGATACTTGGTAGTTAAAGATGGTACGGCTATAGCCATTTTTAAGCTCCTCCTCTGTGAGTCAAAATCACCCAGCCTGGCGAGGTGCTACTATAGTAGCATATATGGCATTACGCCTGTCAAACTATTGAGCTTTGTGTGAAATTTTTGACATCTCAAGTCAAAGCTGGTAACTTCTATACATTGACCATTCTACTGATTAATAGATGATTATACCTATTCTTATTTCAATTGCAGTTGTTCTTGGCTGTGGGGCAGTTATCTGGTTTGTCTTAAGGCGGGGGCAGGCAGTCAAGAGTAGAGAACCAGCTAAACAAACGACTGCGGGGGCGGCGTTAGCCTTCCACTGGAGCTATATCATACTACCTGTGGTCATTCTCCTCCTGTCAATAATTTTCACTGCCTGCTTTTATCACCGACTTCCCCCTGAGGTAGCTTATCACTTCAGAGCTGATGGCTCGCCTGATAGATGGCTGAGCCGCGGAGCGATTATCCTCTGGCTGTTTTTACCACAACTTTTCTTTACCCTGCTGGCAGGAGCTATCACCTGGGGAATAACCAAGCTGGGTGCCCTATTCAGGCAGCCAGAGAGCACCAGGATTAAACCGGAAAGCATTCTAGTGCTTATGGGTAATATGATTGCACTACCCCAGGTCATCCTCTGCTTTGCAATGCTTGATATTTTCAGCTACAATTCATACCAGATACACATTCTGCCTTTGTGGGTATTTGCCCTGATTATTATGGGACTAGGTGGTATTATTCTGGGCATATTCTTTATCCGAGCTATGCGGCAGGTCCGGTTAAAGCCTTAAGGAGCGATAGCAGTGACCGAAGAGACACCAACCAAGGTCAATATGGAAAAGATTGTCTCTCTATGCCAGCGGCGTGGTTTCATTTTCCCTAGCAGTGAAATCTACGGTGGACTCTCCAGTTGCTGGGATTATGGGCCTCTGGGAGTAGAGCTGAAGCGGAATGTTAAGGAAACCTGGTGGCGAGCTGTGGTTCAGGAGCGCGACGATGTGATAGGTCTGGATGCCAGTATCCTGATGCACCCCAGGACCTGGGCAGCCAGCGGGCACCTTGAGGGGTTTGCTGACCCGCTGGTAGAGTGCAAGGGTTGTCACCTGAGGTGGCGCAGTGATGAACTGGAGGGTGACAGGTGTCCTTCCTGTGGTGGTGAATTAACCGAGCCTCGCCTGTTTAACCTGATGTTCAAGACCTTTATGGGACCTGTTGAGGAGGAAGCCAGCGTGGTTTACCTGCGCCCTGAGACAGCACAGGGTATGTTCGTTAACTTCCAGAATGTGGTTAATACCACCAGAAAGAGGCTGCCCTTTGGCATCGCCCAGATAGGTAAAGCCTTCCGAAATGAGATTACCACCGGCAACTTTATCTTCCGCAGCCGGGAATTTGAGCAGATGGAAATTGAGTTCTTTGTTAAGCCGGGGAGTGATGAGGAATGGTTCAACTACTGGCTTGAGGAACGCCTCAACTGGTATGTGAAACTGGGCATCAAAAAAGAAAACCTGCGGCTACGAGAGCATACTAAAGAAGAATTAGCTCACTATGCCCGAAAGTGCTTCGACATTGACTACCTGTTTCCTATGGGCTGGTCTGAGTTAGAGGGTATTGCCAATCGCGGTGACTTTGACCTGGTTCAACATGCAAAATACAGTGGTAAGAGCATGGACTACTTTGATGATGAGACCAAGGAACACTTTATCCCTTATATCATTGAGCCATCGGCCGGGGTAGACCGCTCGGTCTTAGCTTGCCTCTGTGACGCCTACGATGAGGAACCAGATAAAGATGAGATAAGGGTGCTGCTCCACCTCCACCCCAATCTAGCCCCCATCAAGGTAGCTGTATTGCCTTTAAGCCGGCGTGAGCCACTGGTTAAAGCGGCTAAAGAGATATATGCCGACCTGCGCCAGCACTGGATGATAAGCTATGACGATGCCCAGAGTATTGGTCGCCGTTACCGGCGCCAGGATGAGATTGGCACTCCCTTCTGTGTTACCGTTGACTTCCAATCGCTGGAAGATAATCAGGTCACTATCCGGGAACGCGACAGCATGAATCAGATACGAATTCCCGCTGCTGTACTGAAAGATACCTTACAGGCCAAGCTTGAAGGCGAAGACCTGTTCGTGCTGCCTCCCGGCGGTCAAATATGGTTGGAAGAGAAAAAGGGAGCCTAAGAGGGGCGAAGCCCCTCTTCTTAATATTATTTCCCCCTTTGAAGTAATAGATATTAAAGGAGAGCAAAGAGAGGTCTCAGCCTCTCTTCTAAAAACTCCCCCTTCCCCTTAAGAGGGGAAGGGGGATACAGGGGGATAGGGTTCTGTGAAATACAAAGCTGTCATCTTCGACCTGTTCGGGACATTGGTTAATGTCGTGTCCTTACAAGAGAATCGAAGAATGCTAACAAAAATGGCATCAGTTCTCTCAATAAATCCTGATGTATTCATACAATTATGGTTTGACACATCAGGTGAGCGGATGAAAGGTATTATTAAAAATCATCGAGAAGCCGTCGAATATATTTATCAGCAAGTTGGAGCACCTATTGAAGATAGCAAAATAGAACTGGCTACTCAAATCCGATTTGGCATGATCCAAAGTGAGATGGTGCCAAGGGCAGATGCCATAAAAGTCCTTTCTTATTTAAAATCAGAAGGCTACAAGACCGGACTCATCAGTAACTGTTCTCACGAAGCTACTGTCGTTTGGAAAAGCACCCCCTTTCCAACATTGATTGATGTTGCGGTGTTTTCTTGTTTAGTTGGGCTTATAAAACCGGATCCTCGTATTTACCAACTAACAGTAGAACAGTTAGAAGTTGAACCACAGACCTGTCTATACATTGGCGATGGTAGTAGCCATGAACTAACGGGAGCTTATCGAGTCGGTATGCACCCTGTCTTAATCCGTGTGCCTGATGAGGGTAGCACCGATGCGTACCGAATTGATGCTGAGGTTGATGAGTGGGATGGGCCGGTAATCTCATCATTAAAAGAAGTCTTGACTCTGTTAGAATAGCTAGGGAGTTGAAGAGGGGCGAAGCCCCTCTTTATAAAATTATCTTCCCCCCTCTCCTTTGAAGGAGAGGGGGATATAGGGGGAGAGGTTGAAAATCCTCCATTTTGCCGACCTTCACCTCGGTGTTGAGAGCTACGGGCGTGTTGACCCGGCGACCGGGATATCGTCAAGGCTTCTTGATTTCCTGAATGCCCTTGACCAGGTTGTGGACTATGCCCTGGAGAACAGGGTAGACCTCGTCCTCTTCTGCGGTGATGCCTATAAGAGTCGTGAGCCGAGCCAGACTCATCAGCGGGAGTTTGCCAAGCGCATTAACCGGCTGTCCACCAGTGGTATCCCCATCTTCCTCCTCGTCGGCAACCACGACCTGCCTAACGCTATCGGCAAGGCTACCACCACTGAAATCTTTGATACTTTGGCTGTCAAAAATGTTTATGTCTCTAACCGTCCCGACATCTACCGAATTCCAACTAAAAGTGGCGCTATTCAAATAGCTTCCTTGCCCTGGCTGAGACGCAGTGCCCTGTTAAGCAAAGAGGAAACCAAAAACCTTGATTTTGACCAGATTAACCAGAAGTTACAGCAGGTGTTGACCAATATTATTGCCGCTCACGCCGCGAAGCTTGACCCCGGACTGCCCTCCATACTGGCGGCTCATGTCTGGGTCGCCGGAGCACAGATAGGTTCAGAAAGGTTAATGACCATAGGGCAGGAGCATGTATTGCTACTGAGTAATGTTGCCCATCCTGCCTTTGATTATGTTGCCTTAGGTCATATTCATAAGCATCAGGTCTTGTCTGAAAATCCTCCTGTAGTCTATTCTGGCAGCCTGGAACGGGTAGATTTTGGCGAGGAAGAGGACGAAAAAGGGTTCTACCTGGTAGAAATTGAGCCGGACCAGCCAGCAGGTAGCAGGCTCGTCTCTTTTGACTTTCACCCCATAATGGGGCGCCGCTTTCTCACCATTAACGTCAATATTGAGTCAGAGGACGCTGACCCCACAGTAATGGTGCTCAGGGCTATCCATCCAGATGGAGAAGATAAAGTCAGCGGTGCCATAGTCCGACTCCAGATTAGCCTGCCAGCGGAGATTGAAGGGCAGCTCAGGGACAATGACATCAGGGATGCCTTAAAAGAGGCTCACTACTTTACCATCGCCAAGGATGTCAGACGGGAGTCTCGCCTCAGACTGGGGCTGGAGCAGCGGACAGCCGAAGAGATAACCCCCCTTGAAGCCCTAAAGACCTACCTGGAAGGCAAAGAACCTCCAGTGCCCCCGGAACGAATAAAGCTCCTTCTGGAATACGGGGAGAAGCTGATACAGGAGTAGAGGACTAAATATGGGCGTCTACGAGGGGCGAAGCCCCTCTTTTTAAAGGAAATTATCCTCTAAGCGTGGGTGATAAAGTCGGCAGAGCCGGGCGTAATAGTCTGGCTGAGGTCGGTTATTTTTCCTCTATCGTTATTCGTGTCATGGTATCACCCTGCTCAATCTGGTTAAGGACATCTGTACCCTCTATCAGCTGACCGAATACCGAGTGCTTACCATCAAGGTGGTGTTGAGGGCTGTAAGTAATGAAAAACTGTGAGCCATTGGTATTAGGGCCAGCATTAGCCATTGATAGCGCCCCAGTAACATGGGTGTGTTCGGTAAATTCATCAGCAAAGGTGTAACCAGGCCCACCAGTTCCGGTGCCGGTAGGGTCTCCTCCCTGAATCATGAAGTCAGCGATGACGCGGTGGAAGGTGAGACCATCATAGAATCCCTCACGGGCGAGGAATACAAAATTATTGACTGTTACTGGAACATCACTGGCAAACAGCTCCAGTACCAGGTCCCCCCTGTTGGTTTCAATGGTAGCGATATATTGCTTGCTGGTATCAATAATCATAGATGGTGGTGCTGAGTAAGTCTTGGGCTTGGGTGTAGTACCGGCACAGGACATCAAAGGAAGTATTGCCAGAACCAGGATGATGCCGGTTATTCGTGATAAGCCACCCGCTGTCATAAGCTTACTCTCTCCTTTCTTATCAATAGTATCAATTAAGTACACCTGATGCTGGGGTACAGCCGACAGCCAGATTGCCCCAATCGCTAAAGGACACTTTAAGTGGCTGAGCTAGTTTTGTCAAGAGTCTGTTACCAAGGGGCTATAGTCATCAAGCAGGGGGTTTAAGAGGGGCTTCGCCCCTCTTTTATATAAAAACTTCCCCTTTTTCTTTGAAGGCTTGCCCTAAAGGGCGAAAGCCCAGAGGGGGAGGGGGATACAGGGGGTGAGGTTGATAAAAAACCCCGATTAGAAGGTGAGCATCTTGGCGGCGGCTTCAGCCATTTTCATTATGTAGCCGGGGATAATGCCAAGTAGCAGGACACCGAGGCAGGAGAGGGATAGAGCTACCCTCAGTGCTCCGGAGGAGGGCACCTTTTCCTCGGAGGCTGGCTCGCCAAGCCACATCACCTTCACTACCCTGAGATAGTAGTAGGCGGAGATTACGCTGTTGAGCACAGCAATAATTACCAGCCACAGCAAGCCATTCTGCACACCACCGCTAAAGATGTAGAACTTAGCCATAAACCCGGCGGCTGGCGGTATGCCAATAAGAGAAATAAGGCACAGGGACAGGGCTATTGCCAGCCATGGCGCCCGCTTAATCATACCGGAATAATCCTGAATGAGGTCACTATCAAGCTTATTCGAGATAGCGATAATGGCAATAAAGGCTCCCAGGTTAGCCACTGCATAGCTGGCCAGGAAGAAGAGAACACCACTCCGACCCAGAACATCGGCAGTTGGGGAAGCTCCCACAGTAGCCAGTCCCACCATAAGGTAGCCGGCCTGGGCGATACTGGAGTAACCTAGCATACGTTTAATGTTGGTCTGGGGAAGAGCGGCCACATTGCCCAGGGTCATACCAACAGCGGCCAGCACGGCGAAGATTAGACCCCAGTTCAGGCTCAGCCACTCAGGAAGACCAAAGGCAGAGTAGAAGACTCGTAGGATAATGGCAAAGCCGGCTGCCTTGCTGCCTACAGAAAGAAAGGCGGTTATTGGCGTCGGTGCTCCTTCATAGACATCAGGCACCCACATGTGGAAGGGGACGGCAGCTATCTTAAAGCCAAAGCCAGCTACCAGTAACACTATACCTAAAATAAGGGCTGGATTGGCTGAAGTAGCTTGTAGTGACATCGCCTGGATAACCTGGGCAATCTCGCCTAACTGCGTCTTACCGGTAACGCCAAAAACCAGCGCCATACCGTAGAGCAGCACTGCCGAGGCTATGGCACCCAGCAGCAAGTATTTCAGGGAGGCTTCGGTTGATTTAGGGTCTTTTAGAAAGCCAACCAGAATATAGAGGGAGATGCTGGTCAGCTCTAAAGCAATATAAATGGCGATTAACTCGGTGGTAGCTGCCATCAGCATCATACCCAGCGCCGATAGGAGCACCAGAGCGTAGTATTCACCCTGAAAGCGAGCAAACTTGGCTACATAATCTGTGGAGGCTAGAATAACCAGGGCGGCAATACCTAAGAAGAGTAGCTTAAAGAAGAGGGCAAAGCTATCCACCGCCAGCATATTATTGAAGATAGCCTGAGGGCTACCTCCCCACATAGCTATGGTGAAGCCGGCGGCTACTACTAAGCCAACCAGGCTGATTACTGCCAGCAGCCCCTTTCGCTGAATAAAAAGGTCAAGCAGGACTACTGCTATAGCGAAGGCAGCCAGGCTTAACTCTGGTATAAATAGCTCAAGGTTCAAAGGCTTACTCCTTTAAGCACCCGAAGAATCTATGATTTTTCGGGGAACCCGCTTTACCCTCCTAATAAGCCCGTTATGGGCGAAATACCAAGCTTGATAATATCGGTCAGGATTGCCGGATAGATACCGACCAGCATAATCAACGCCACAAAGGCAAACATATATACCCTTTCCAGAGTATCGGCATCCTTGGCGCCGTTATATTGCTCCAGCACCGGACCATAGAATGCCCGCTGTAACATCCACAGGATATAGCCAGCAGCCAGGACCACGCCGATTACTGCCAGGATGGTGTAAACCTGGATGCCACTAACCGCAGTGCTGGAAAAGCTACCGACAAAAATCAGAAACTCAGCGGCAAAGCCGCTGGTAGTCGGCAGCCCCAGACCACCTAATCCCGCTATGGAGAAGATAACAGCGATAATCGGTATCTGCCGTGCCAGACCGCCAAGTTTGCTCAGGTCACGCTCACCGACATTGTGCATGGTTAGACCGGCCATAGCAAACAGAAGCCCGGTGATGAGGCCATGGCTGACCATCTGCAGGGCAGCCCCAGTCAGGCTTACCTGACCCAGGGCAAAAATACCGAGTAGCACAAAGCCCATATGGCTGACGCTACTATAAGCGATTAGCCTCTTCAGGTCGGTTTGTCTCAAGGTTATAGCTGCTCCATAGAGCACACTAATCACCGCCAGTGTCACCAGTAAGGGGGCATAATTTGTGGCAACCTGTGGGAAGATGCTTACGCACACACGAATCATTCCGTAGCCACCCATCTTAATTAGCGCCCCGGCTAACATCACGCTCCCGGCAGTCGGGGCATCAGTATGGGCGTCAGGCAGCCAGGTGTGCAGTGGGACGACGGGCAGCTTGACGGCAAAGCCAGCTAGGAGAAGGAAAAAGATAGCCGCTACCGGAATAACTGCGGTAAACGCGCCAAGCTCGCTCTGGGCTAGCTCCACCATGCTTAAACTGCCGGTAGTGAAGTAGAGGCTAAGGATGCCGGCCAGCATCAAAGCACTGCCAAATAGAGTATAAACTACATACTTTATCGCCGAGTATTCCTTTCTGCCCGACCCCCAGATAGAGATTAGGAAATACATAGGAATAACCTCTATCTCCCAGAAGATGAAGAATAGCAGCAGGTCAAGGGAGCAAAACACCCCCAGGATGCTTGTCTCCAGAAGCAGGAGCCAGACAAAATACTCACGAACTCTGAGGTCAATCTTCCACGAAATGAGAACCACCATAAAACCCAGGAAGGCGGTCAGTATTACCAGGGGCAGGCTCAAGCCATCGACACCCAGGTGATAGAAAGCATTAAGCGGGGCAATCCACAGTAGTTTTTCCTCAAACTGAATTAACCCGGCTGCCGCCAGCGATTTATCGAAATTGCAGAAGAGAGTGACGGCTAAAGCCAGTGGAACAAAGGTAAAAATAGCCGCCAGATACCTAATCAATCTCGGGTGGCTATTTTTAAGCAGAGCAATGAGAATAGCCCCCGCTACCGGTAGAAAGATTATTATTGTCAGATAAGGAAAACTCAACTAACCTGACTCCTATATATATTCTTTATCAACCCTATCCCCTTAATCCCCTTCCCCTTATCAAAGGGAAGGGGAAAGATGTTTTCTTAAGAGGGGCTTCGCCCCTTCAAACTTCCCCACAGCATTTATCCAAAGAGATACAAACAGAGAACAATAGCCAGAATACCTATTCCAATAGCCAGTCCATATAACTGCAGCTGCCCGGTCTGCGCTCGACGGATAGCTCTGCCCCCGGTCATTGCCCCATTAGCTACTCCATTTACTGCTCCATCGACGCCATAAGTATCAAGTTGCTGTAAGCCAGCAAAAAATCCGTTGACTAAAGCCGTTTTCACCAGGGTATTCTCATAAAGCTCATCAAACCAGTATTTCTCGTAGAACAGGGTGTATAGGGGGCTGAAGAAGCTGCCTATTCGCTCTGCCGATAGCGCTTTAGCACTGTATATAGTATAGGCTAGAAGAATGCCCAAACCAGCCATTATCAGTGAGAGCCAGGGCAACGGATGGGTCAAAATCCCGAAAAAGCCCTGGACGAAGCTATGCGTCTCACCATGCCCCATAAAGACATCAAAGTGTCCGGTAACATTCCATAAACCAGAAACGACGGCAAGAACAGCCAGAATCACCATTGGTGTCACCATTACTGGTGGTGATTCGTGAGGATGGCCGTGAGCCTCGGGACTACCTCCTCTATATTCCCCGCCGAAGGTCATAAATACCACCCGGAACATATAGAAGGCAGTCATAAATACGGTGAGCATGGCTAGATAAAACAAGACGGGTTGGTTTGCCAGAGAACTGGCTAGAATCTCGTCCTTGCTCCAGAAGCCGGAAAGCGGCCAGATACCAGCGATACTCAGCGAGGCGATAACAAAGGTAGCATACGTCCACGGCATCACCTTGCGTAAGCCGCCCATCAGGCGCATATCAAACGTCCCGGTGGCGTGATTGATACTGCCCGCCCCGAGAAATAGTAATGCCTTGAAGAAGGCGTGGTTAAACAGGTGGAATATGCCAATAGCTACCCCACCAGTCCCCAACCCCAGCATCATATAGCCAAGCTGGCTGATAGTAGAGTAGGCAAGAACCCGCTTAATATCGGTCATCACCAGCCCCATAGAAGCAGCGAAGATAGCGGTAAAGCCACCGATGATGGCTACTGTGGTCAGTGCCTGCGCCGAATGCTCAAAGAGGGGGAAGGTGCGGGCGACCAGAAAGACACCAGCAGCTACCATAGTGGCGGCATGGATTAAGGCACTGACTGGCGTCGGGCCCTCCATAGCATCAGGCAGCCATATATGGAGCGGGAATTGAGCTGATTTGCCTACCGCACCGGCGAAGATGCCAATAGCTGCCCAGGTAAGGGTTGTGCCAGCTAGGGTTCCAGCTATGGCATACATGTGTAGTTGACCAATATCAAAGGTTCCGGTGCGAGAAAACAGGAGCAGAATAGCGGCTAAGAAACCAAAGTCACCCAGCCGGGTAACGATAAAAGCCTTTTTAGCTGCGTTGGCTGCGGCTGGCCGATGAAACCAGAAGCCGATAAGCAGGTAAGAGCATAAACCAACTAACTCCCAGAATACGAACAGGAAAAGCAGGTTATCAGCTAAGACTAAGCCCAGCATCGAGGCAGTAAATAGCGACATGAAGGCGTAGTAGCGGTGATAACCCGGGTCTCCGCGCATATAACCCTGTGAATAAATCTGCACCATCAGGCTGACTACAGTAACCACCACCAGCATTACTGCCGTGAGCGAATCAACCATCAGTCCCAGGTGAATAGTAAGACCACCCTCAATAACTAACCAGCTAATATCGGGCACTGGCAGATAACGATGAGGTATTGGCAGCTCGTGAAGAGGGGCTGACATTACCGCTGTCAGTACCCAGATAGACAGGGCTAATGAAGCGGTAAGAGCGGTAATGGTGATATAACCGGCAATTCTTGACTCCGGCCTGACGAAGGGCCTGACGAAAAATGAGATTATTATGAAGGAGAAAAGTGGCAATAGAAAAATGAGCCAGATTAATTGATATGGCATCAGAGTTTCCTTACTACCTCACTAATTATATGTTCCTTGTCTTCAGGCACCAGGATGCGATAGACAGCTGATTCCTGTCCTATCGGTTCACCGGAAACCGGCAGGATGCGGGTCGGTATCCCTTCACCCTCAAAGAGTTCCTTCCACATCTCAGCCGTCATCAAGTTCTGTGCTCTTTTAACTTCTGTCCACATGCTATTTTGTTCTACCTCTCCCCCTGTATCCCCCTCTCCTTCAAAGGAGAGGGGGAAGAATCATCTTTGAAGGGGCAAAGCCCCTTCCCTCTACCCCTCATAAATAGCTTAGGCTACCATTTCATCAAATCAATTTTGGTGGTTTCAATAGTGTCATGGCTACGATAGATAGCTATTATTATGGCTAAGCCAACGGCTGCCTCGGCAGCGGCTACCACCATAATGAAAATAACAAAGACCTGTCCGGTTAGCAGTGAGGGCGTAATATACCGCGAGAAGGCAACCATAGCGATATTTACTGCGTTGAGCATAATTTCAATGGACATAAGGATAACTATGGCGTTTCGTTTAGCCAGAGCCCCATATAGCCCGATAGAAAATAGAATGGCTGACAGTATAAGGTAATGCTCCAAACCTATATTGTTTATCATCCTCACCCCTCGAAGAGTTCAAGGAATCTTGTATGAGAGAGGCTTCGCCTCTCTCTGACTCTCGTTTATGTTATTTTTCCCTTACCAAAACGATAGCTCCTAAAATAGCCGCCAGAAGTAGCACAGCGGCAATCTCTACTGGTAGAATAAAGCCGCCTTCACCCAAGAGCTTACCGGCTAGAGCTGCGGTAGTCGGCTCCAGAGGTGGCAGCATTGATACCTGCCATGGGGTATTAATCAGGGCAAAAGCCACTACCATCAGGAACAAAATAGCCACCAAAAAAGCCGGAAATTGTAATTTGTTGGAAGGGCTACCCCGCTGAACCTCTCTGGTTAGCATGATTACTAGAATAATTAATACCGATATGCCGCCGATATAAATCAGAACCTGCACTGCTGCCAGAAAGTCGGCACTGAGGGTGGCATAGATTCCAGCTACAGTCAGGAAGCATAAAATCAGGGAAAGAGCCGCCCGGAAAACATTACGGAGTAAAACCACAGTCAAAGCAGCCGCTATGCCGATTACAGCCAATATCCAGAAGGCAATATCTAGTCCCATTACTCTTTTTCCGTAATCCTCTCCACAAGCAATGTCTGCCTGGGTAATTTAGCGGCAAAATCAGGGTAGAAGTATCCGCTGACTTGCCTGTCTGGCGATTCCAGCATCATTTCTTTAGTCTGCACCAGCTCACCACGCCGATACTTCGCCCGCTCATAAGAATAGCCCATATACAATGCTTCATAGGGGCAAGCCTCAACGCATAAGCCACACTGAATGCAGTACCCGGTATCTATCTGATACTTCTCGACCTCATATTTATTCTCTACTAGGTTAGTTGAGGTAACAATCTCGATTGCGCCCTGCGGGCAGGTCTTGGCACAGGTGCCACAGCCGGTGCATTTAACATTGTCCCAGATAAGCTCGTTACCCCGAATCCGACGCGAGGTATTCAGTCGTTGTTCTGGATATTGCACCGTTACCGGGTGACGGAACATGTGTCTTATAGTTACCGTCAAGCCTTTAGCGATGCCTTTTCCATATCGTTCAAACTTCAACTCTGCCCCATCCTAACTTTGAGAGTTTAGACCATAGCAGTACCAGTATTACCATTATAGCAATATTGACCGGTATCATTACCCATAGTAAAGCCTCTGACCAGGCCAGCACCTGTATAGCAGTGATAATCAGGTTAATTAAAGCTAAGGGAAGGAGGAACTTCCAGGCCAGTGCCATTAACTGGTCTATTCTAACCCGAGGGAACGTCGTCCGTGTCCAGACCATGACAAAGAATACCAGAATGACCTTAAGCAAAAACCAGAGCCACGGCGGCAGCACCGGTCCTCTCCAGCCACCAAGGAAGAGAGTGGTAATTATGGCTGAAATGGCTAAGGCTTCAGCATATTCTACCAGGTAGAACAAGGCGAATTTCATTCCTGAGTATTCAATATGAAATCCGGCGACAAGCTCTGAATCAGCCTCCATGAGGTCAAAGGGACTGCGATTAATCTCGGCGCAGCCAGCAATAAAAAAGAGGAGAAAGCCCAGTGGCTGCAACAAAATGAATGGAATGTTCTGAGCCAGTACTATATCGTTTAGCGATAGCGAGCCGGCTATCAATACCACACCAATGATAGCTAGTATCAATGGAATCTCATAGCTCACTACGGCGGCTACATTACGCATGGCACCCAGGAGGGAGTATTTGTTATTTGAACCCCAGCCAGCCATGAATATCCCGACTGTTGAGACTGAGCTAATGGCTACCACATAAAGGATACCGATATTCAGGTCAGCCAGTAGCGCTCCGTCCTGAAAAGGCACAACCGCGAAAATCATCAGTGCCGGGGCAAAAGCAACAACCGGTGCCAGCCAGTGGACTATCTTGTCAGCGTTAGCCGGCACAAGGTCTTCTTTAGTAAGCACTTTTACTGCATCGGCTACTGGCTGAAGCAGACCGAAGGGACCAGCCCGGTTGGGACCAAGGCGGGCTTGCATCCGCCCCATCCCCCTTCGCTCAATCCAGATATAACCCATCACCAGCATTAGAATAAAGGCGATGATGATAACGGTAAACACCAGCCAGTGCCACCAGAAACCACCCGGCCAGTCAGGAGGCAGGGTCTGCCAGTAATGCTCTAAACTAAGACCGGGACTTGGTATCATCAACTATCTATCTACCTCACCCATAGTAATATCAATACTGCCAAAGATGATTATGGCATCCTGTATCTTCCAGCCGAGCATCATCTCGCGAAGAGCCGTCAAGTTCATCAGGCTTGGTGCCCGGATATGGCAGCGGTAGGGAGCAATAGAATTATCCGATACCAGGTAGAATCCAAGCTCTCCTTTAGGAGCCTCAATGTGGGCATAGGCTTCTCCTGTCGGCGGGTGAATCAAGTGTGGCACCTCGCTTCTTACCGCCCCCGAGGGTAGCTGCTTCATTGCTTGCTCGATAATACGCAGGCTCTGTCGCATTTCCTGGACTCTTACCCGGTAGCGGTCATAGCAGTCACCAGCGCTACCGGTAGGGATATCAAATTCAAAGCGGTCATAGATGGAGTAGGGATCTACCTTGCGGATATCCCAGTTAACGCCGCTACCCCGAAGCACCGGCCCGCTGGCACAAATGTTGATAGCTAGTTCCTTGGGTAAAATGCCCACACCCTTGGCACGAGCCAGCAGTATCTCGTTCTCGGCCAGGAGCCGGTCATATTCATCAATAAAACCAGGCATTTGCCTGACAAACTTATCCAGAGCCGGTAAGAATTCATCGGGAATATCCTGGGTAAAACCACCAATCCGCATATAGTTATAGAGTAACCGCTGACCGCTGACCATCTCAAAGAGGTCTACAATCTTCTCTCTTTCCCGGAACATATACAGGAAAGGAGTGAAAAAAGCACCACAGTCGTTCAAAAAGGCACCAACTGCTATCAGGTGGCTGGCGATGCGTTGCAGCTCGGCCAAGATAACCCGCAGGTACTCGGCTCGCTCGGGGACGGGGATTCCTGCCAACTTTTCCACGGCCAGGACATAAGCCAGGTTATTACTCATTGAGGCTAGATAGTCCAGGCGGTCGGTCAGAGGGATAACCCCGGTATAGGTTCGCTCCTCAGCCAGCTTCTCAATACCGCGGTGCAGATAGCCAAAAACTGGTTCCATATCTATAATGACTTCCCCGTCAAGGGTTGCCCTCATTCGGAACACCCCGTGGGTGCTCGGATGCACCGGGCCTATATTGAGAACAAAGGGTTCGGTTTTAAGTGCCACCTTTTTAATCTCCTGAACCCATTAAGTCGCCGTAAACAGCTTTAACCTTCGTTGAACAACTGCGTTCTTCAGTGCTTTATAGATAATCCTTGCGCAACGGGTGTCCCTCAAATCCTTGCCAGAGAACAATGCGTTTCAAATTTGGGTGTCCCTCGAAACTTATCCCCATAAGGTCGTAAATTTCCCGCTCCTGAAAATCAGCCCCTCGCCACAGTCTAACCACCGATGGGACAGCCGGATTTTCCCGGTCATAACATCGGGTCTTTAATACCAGACTGTGGTTGTGCTTCATTGATGTGAACTGATAGACCAGCTCAAAGTAGTCATAATAGTCCACAGCAGCAATATAGTTAAGGTAATCGAAGTCAAGCTCTGGGCTGCTCTTGAGGTATTCAGCTACATCAAAGATGGATTCACTCTTAACCAAGAGGTTATTTTCACTTGATTCAATAACACTGCCTGGAAATTGTTGTTCCAGTTTAGCCACTACTTCTTGACCGGAAAGAGCTAATGTCATCTCCTGCTATCCTTCTGTAATGCTTCTTTTAGATATCTTGTGGTGCAGCATTCTTATCCCATGAATCAGGGCTTCAGGACGGGGTGGGCATCCGGGCACATAGACATCAACCGGGATTATACGATTATATCCTGGGACTACATTATAGGAGGAACGGAAAATACCGCCACTGATACCGCAAGCGCCCATAGCAATCACCCATTTCGGCTCAGCCATCTGCTCATAGATTCGCTTTACCTGGGGTGCCATCTTCCAGGTCAGGGTTCCAGCGGTAATCATCAGGTCAGCCTGGCGTGGCGAGGCACGCAGAATTTCCATACCAAAGCGGGAGAGGTCAAAGCGAGAAGCGTTGGCAGCAATCAGCTCAAAGGCGCAGCAGGCTGGGAAACAAATTGCTGGCCACAGCGAAGAACGCCGTGCCCAGTTAAGTATAGTATCCAGTGAAGTCAGTAAGATATTGCGGCGCAGTTCCTCATCCAACCACCTATCAGGGTCAGGAATAGGCTGCTGAGTGCTCCGCTTCAGCGCTTCAATAGCCTCACCTTCTGTCCTGTCCAACTCCGTGTCAGAATAGATATGTCTTGGAGTTATGTCTACTTCCATTCCAGGACCTTCTTCCTCCAGGCATAGATATAGCCAACAGTAATAATGGAAATTAAAACGAGTACCCCGATAAGACCGGCATACCCTAGCTCTCTGAGGTTAACCGCCCAAGGATACAGGAAAACAATCAGGACATCAAGAACTATAAATACGAGGGCATAGAAATAATAGCGGAAATTAAATTGAACCCAAGTCTTGCCAATGGTCTCCATGCCACATTCAAAGGCAGAGCTCTTGACAGGGCTGGGCTTTTTGGGAACAATTTTAAGAAATCTAAGAGTGACGGGGAGGAGGAGGGTGGTAACAGTGAAAAGGATAGCCACTATGAGAAATAACCCGATATAGCCATAGTTAGCCAGCAACTATCATCCTCCCTTGCTTGCACAATAGCGGTTCGTAGTATATCACACCTAGTTTAACAAAAACAAGGGGAGGGTGATGGGGCTTTTTTACTAGTGAGGCTTTTTCAGCGGTTTAATTATGCGAACTTGTCAGGTAGCTCAGGACCTTATTTACTGCCCCGGTACCCTTCTTCATTTCCTGAGATGCCCCATTAAGGCTTATGACGGCACTAATGTGGCTCTTGAGGTGCTGGTCTTGCTCCTCGGTAGCTGAGGTGAACCTTCCGGCGCTGGCGGTGTGCTTTCTATTTTTTCTCTGGCGGCTGGTTTATCTGTGGAATATGTTGCTGAAGGGTGATGGTGGTCATTGTGGACAATTGGCGAATCAGGGACAAGATAAAACAGGTCATCAAGCTTGCAGTTGGGGAAGGCTTTTATTGCCCCGACAATAAACTTTTGGTTAATCTGGCGCTTGCCTTCCCGCACCCGGTAAATCTGGCTTACCGATATCCCCATAGCCTGCGCTAACTCAGACAGGTTCCTGTAGTTGCCATTGCGGAATATGAAAATCCTTGTCTTTACTATCATGGCTGTGCCTCTATGGTGACAAGTGGCTATATAATAGCAACAATTGTGCCATTTGTCAAGTAGTATGGATGAATTGCTTTATAAAGCATCTCTTGATAAATTAGTCAACTGGTAGTATAGTTTAGCTTTAGGTGGTGAGAGTGGGTGGAAAGGTTTGAGGCTAATTGAGATTAAAAGCGAAGGTGGTGAGAATGGGCTTTGCTGAAGCAGGCTTGAAGGACTCTTTCAGCAGTTTGCTTGAGTCCAAGGTCTGGTTACTAGTGAGCAAGGTAGGCAATTTTCTCGCCGAGCAAGATATCGAGTCTTATGTCGTTGGTGGGTTGGTGCGTGACGTGCTGCTGGGGCGGGATACGGCTGATATTGACTTTGCTGTAGCCTCTGACGCCCTGGAAGTTGCTCCCAAGGTAGCTAATGCTCTTGGTGGTAAGTATGTCCTGTTGGATAGGGTAAATAGGGTGGGCAGGGTAGTTCTGGTTGATAAGGGAGCACCCTCAACCAAGGCTCAATGGGAGCTTGATTTCTCCACATTTAAAGGCAGCATCAAGCAGGACCTGGCACGGCGTGATTTCACTATAGATGCCATGGCAATTGACCTTAGCCAGTTCGGGAAGGGCTTTTCTGATATTCAACTGATAGACCCTTTTAACGGCTGGGGTGACCTTAGCCAGAGGGTGATTCGGGTAGTTGCTGAGACGGCTTTTGAATCGGATGCGGTACGCTTACTACGGGCGGTGCGTTTGGCTACCGAGCTTGGTTTTAGTATCGATAAGAAGACTGAGGCTCTAATTCGGCGTTACGCTTATCTTATAAGTAGTATAGCCGGTGAGCGAGTAAGAGAAGAGCTACTACGGCTTCTGGCTGTTCCTGATGCTGGACAATTTCTACCCTACCTTGATGAATTGAGCTTACTAACGGCTGTGTTTCCAGAACTGGCCGAGACAAAGGGGGTTGAACAGCCCAAAGAGCACTTCTGGAATGTTTTTGAGCACTCTCTTAAGACGGTGATTGCTGTTGACTTTCTGCTCAGGCAGGGGGCCTGGGAATATGCCAGTGGCGAGGTTCTGGCTGCCGTTCCGTGGTCAGCAGTGCTGGCTCAGCACTTTGACCGGGAAGTTAACAGCGGTAGCACCAGAAGGTTACTACTCAAACTGGTGGCGCTCCTCCATGATGTTGCCAAACCTCAAACCAAGGCTATTGATGCTGGTGGTCGGATGCGTTTCTTGGGGCATGCTAAGGAGGGAGCAGCTATAGCGGCTAATATACTGGAAAGGCTGAGATTTAGTAGCAAAGAGGTAAAGCTGGTAGAGACTGTGGTAAGGCATCACCTTCGACCGGGCCAGATGAGTCATGATGAGCTTCCCTCTCGCCGGGCTATTTACCGATACTTTCGTGATACCGGAGAGGCTGGCATCGATATACTTTTCCTGAGCCTGGCTGACCATCTGGCTACCAGGGGCCCCAATCTGGACTTGGCTACCTGGCAGGAGCATGTCCAATTAGTTGATTATGTAATCGGTCAGCGTTTTCGCGAGGAGGGTATAGTTCGCCCACCCAAGCTGGTTGACGGACATGACCTAATCAATACCTTCGCTGTGAGCCCGGGACCTAAAATTGGAGAAATTCTGGAGGCAGTGCGTGAAGCGCAAGCCTCGGGAGAGGTGACTAACCGACAGGAGGCGCTAGCCTTTATTGAGAGAGTAAGGGAAAAGTATGCCTAGAAGAAATACACAGGTTTTCATAGTAGCATTGATAATTTTTGCCCTGGCTGCGTGCATAGTTTTGCCTGTTGAAGAGGGGCTCCTGGGTAAGCGGGGAATACGGCTGGGGCTGGATTTGCAGGGAGGCATTCATATCGTTTATCGGGCTGACCTGTCTTCGTTAGAGTCAGGTGAGAGAGATGGTGCTATGGATGGAGTAAAGGAAATCCTCGGTAACCGAATTAACCCAATGGGGGTAACCGAGCCACTTATCCAGAGACAGGGCAGCGACCGAATTGTGGTTGAACTGCCCGGGCTGAGCATTACTGATAAGGAAAAAGAGAGTCTCTCCCGTGTGGCGGTACTGGAGTTTGGCGAACTGGCTGCCGAGGACGAAGAGGCGAGGTGGGAGAATAAGCTGGGTAGATGGAAGCCGGCTACGGCAGTGTTTGACGGTGAGGAAAAGGAGCTGACCAGCCGCTACTTTAGGGAAAATACCTATCTAGACCGGGATAATCTGGGCGGACTACGGCTAATATTTGAATGGGACGAGGAGGGGAGCAAGCTATCTGAGGAAATTACCGGACGGCTTGCCCCCGATAAGCCATTAGGCATCTTTGAGGGTAATGAGGCCCTGCTGGGAGAGGATGGATTCCCTATTGCTCCTATTGTTCGGTCGACGATTGTAGATAGGGGTGAAATTACGGGATTGAGCTTGACTGATGCTGAGCGGTTATCTAAGCAGTTGAATGCTGGCCGCCTACCCGTGCCTCTTGAAATAATCTATGACCAAACTGTATCGCCCATACTGGGTTCTGATTTCGTTGAAATGAGTATCAAGGCAGGGCTGATTGGGATAGTAATAGTTATGTTGTTTATGATTTTTTACTACCGCTTATCTGGAGTTTTAGCTAGCCTGGCTTTGGTTTTCTATGGTGCCCTGGTAATGGCACTATTTAAGTTGATACCGGTCACCCTTACCCTGGCTGGACTGGGTGGCTTTATCCTGTCTATAGGTATGGCGGTGGATGCCAATGTGCTTATCTTTGAGCGAATAAAGGAAGAACTTAGAGCCGGGCGGACACTGGGGGCAGCTATTGAGGCCGGCTTTAATCGTGCCTGGACTGCTATCAGGGATAGCAATGTAACCACCTTTATTGTCTGTGGCATTCTCTACTGGTTAGGCAGTAGTATTGTCGCCAGCGCCCCGGTAATGGGCTTTGCCCTGACCCTTTTTATCGGTGTGGCGGTAAGTATGTTTACGGCTATTGTAGTTACCCGGACCTTGCTGCTTTTATTCGTGGCCACTCCCCTGGCACAGCGGACCCGGCTATTTAGCCCTCACCTGGGAAGGAAATGATGTTTGATATTGTCGGCAAAAGGTTCTGGTTCTTTCTTATCTCCGGTGTGGTAATACTTATTGGTGTTACCTCTCTGGCGACCTTTGGTCTCAAAGCCGGGATTGAATTTAGTAGCGGCTCGATGATGACAGTCGGCTTTGAGCAGGAAGTAGACCAGGGTGGATTGAGAAAGGAACTGGCTGGTTTAGGCTATGCCAATGTCATTATTCAAAGCGTCGGAGAGGATGAATTCTTAATCCGTTTACCAGAGCTGAGCGGTGAGGCTAAGACTGAACTGGAGGCAGGGCTAACCGCTAGATTTGGTGCTCTTGAAGTTAGGGAGTTCGATATCGTTTCGCCCATGGTAGCTGCCGAGACAGCGCAGAATGCGGCTATTGCTGTAGCTATAGCCGCCATCGGCATACTACTTTATATCACCTGGGCATTTCATAGAATGCCGAACCCTTTCCATTATGGCACCTGTGCCATAGTAGCCCTGGTTCATGATACCCTGGTGGCAGTGGGGGCTTTTTCTATTCTCGGTGGCCTACTGGACTGGGAAATCAATTTGATGTTCGTTACCGGCATTCTGGCGGTTATTGGTTATAGTGTGAATAATACTGTGGTCGTTTTTGATAGAATACGCGAGAATCTGTTAAAGGGTGAGCGGGTTGGCTTCGAGGTGGTCGTTAATAATAGCCTGGTCGAGACTTTGAGCCGTTCCTTGAATACGAGCTTAACCACACTATTTATGGTATTAGCCCTGTTGCTCTTTGTCGGGGCATCGATTCAGAATTTCGCCGTAGTTCTACTGATTGGCATTATTGCCGGAACCTATAGCTCCCTCTGTATTGCTCCTCAGTTGCTGGTAGTTTGGAAGAAGGGCAGACGGGGTAAAGCCGAGGGGAGGTAATGGGCGATGTTTTCTACCAGAAGTGGGGCAGCTAAGCTCTCTCTTGCCGTCGTAATTGTGCTGATTGTATTCAAGGTAGTAGTGGCGGTCATAACCGGGAGCATCAGCATCACGGCCCAGGCAGCGGATAGCTTCCTTGACCTATTTGCCATAGTCGTCATCTTCTTTGCTGTTAGAGTGGCTAGTATGCCGGCTGATGAGGAACACCCCTTCGGCCACGGTAAAGTAGAGGGTATCGCCGCTATAGTGCAGGCGGTGCTGATTTTTGCTGCTGGTGGTTTGATAATCTATTCGGCAGTGCGCCGGATAATAGTGGGTACTACGGTAGAGCTGACTGAAGCTGGAATAGGGGTTATGCTGTTTTCCATAATAGTCAGCATCTTCCTTTCCCGTCACCTACATAAGGTATCACGGGCTACAGACTCAATAGCACTAGAGGCATCGGCTCGCAATATTGCTGTCGATGTCTATTCTGCTGCAGGAGTGCTGGTGGCGTTGGTGGTTATACGCTTTACCGGGATTAGTATTCTTGACCCTATTATTGCCCTAGGGGTAGCCCTATTAATTCTAAAAGCAGCCTATGACGTAATGAGGAAGTCATTTGGTGAGCTGGTGGATGTCAGGTTACCCAAAGTGGAAGAGGATGAGATAATCTCCTGTATTGAGGAGCACAGCAGCCAGCTAGTCGGTTTCCACGAAATGCGTACTCGCAAGGCAGGAAGCCAGCGTTTCATTGACCTTCACCTTATGCTGCCCAAGAATGCCAGTTTGGAAGAAGCACACCAGGTGTGCGACCATTTGGAACAGGATATAGAGAATAGGTTACCTAATTCTGATGTGACTATCCATGTTGAACCCTGTAGCACGGAGTGCGACCAGTGCCTTGTCTCCTCGTGTAGCCTGCGCATAGATGTAACACTTGGCCAGCAAAAGACTGACACCTAATGGAGCAACCTAAAACCTAACTGGAGGCCGGATACCAGGAACCAACCCCCAAGCCCGATGAGTAATAGGCTGCAGGTAATGAACAGCCCTTGCTGAAATTTCTTTCCCCAGAGCGACTGAGTTTTATAAATCAGCACTGAGACAAATGAAAGCCAGGCCAGGTCACACAGCCAGTGAACGGGAATAAGCAGGGCAAAGCCGGTGATGCCGAATTCCAGTGAGTTCATGATAAGCATGCTGCCTATAGTTGCCCACCACAGAATAAAAAATGGATTGAGGGCGCTGGTAACTACTCCGGCGACAACCGAGTTATAGGGTAAGTCCTTGCCTACCTCTATAACCCTCGTTTTTGCCCTGAACATACCTATACCAAGCCAGATTAAGATAGCCCCACCAACCACACTCAGGATGAACTGCGCCAGCTCATGCTGAAAGAATCGGGCAAAGCCAAAGTAGATGAGCAGCATCAGGGGGATTTCTACTATGGCGTGCCCCAGGGCTATCTGTGTGCCGGCAAACCGGGATTTATAGCTTTTGGCTACGGTGACGGCAAACATCGGCCCGGGCATCATTACCCCGGATAATGAGATTACGACCAGACTAAGCAGAAATGCGAGCACAAAGGCACCTTTTTCAACCTAATAGTTATTTAGAATCATTGTAGCATACCAGTTCCCTCGATGCCTCCGGATTGGTATTGAGTTCATTTATTACAGCGTAAGCCCCCTCCCGACTTGAGTTCGGTTCAAGCCCCGGTAGTTTCTGTGTCTTTGCGAGGAGCTTTGCTTGGGGGTCATCTATAACGGGAAGTTTGAAGGGGCGAAACCCCGCTAAAGAAATTGCCTTCCCCTGCTGAAGAGCCTGACCTGGTGTGGGTGTTTAAGAGGGGCGTTAGCCCCTCTTCTTGTATATCTTCCCCCTCTCCTCGGTAAGGAGAGGGGGATAAAGGGGGTGAGGTTAATAATGAAAATCTCTGGGTGTTACTTGAGTTCGTGACCTTAATGAATTATACTTTTTCTGAATAAGCGTATTGAGTTGGGAGGTGATAGAATGCTGGAAATTGAAAATCTCCAGTTGAGGTTGAATGGTAAGTCGATAATCGAAGACTTAAGCCTGCATATTAATGAGGGTGAAATACATGGCATATTGGGCGAGAACGGGACCGGTAAGACCACTCTGGCTTACCTCATAATGGGGGTAAATAATTACCAGCCTAGCGGGGGAAGGGTGATTTTTAAAGGACAGGATATTGCCGACCTGTCTGTTTCTCAGCGAGCCAGGAAGGGGATGAGCCTGACCTGGCAAGAGCCAGCCAGGATTGAAGGGTTGAGGGTGAGGGACTACCTCAAGCTCAGTGGCCATAATATCGGGATTGAGCAGGTTAAACGTTGCTTGTGGATGGTAGGCATGGAGCCAGAACGTTATTTGGATAGAGATGTTGATAGCACCCTGAGTGGTGGTGAGAGGAAAAGGATAGAGCTAGCCTCGGTGCTGGCTATGCAACCCAAATTGGCTATATTGGATGAGCCCGATTCTGGCATAGATATTGTGTCATTACCCTCCATTCTGGGTAGCATAGTGGAAATGAATAAGCAGGGGGCATCGGTTCTGCTGATTACCCATAGTGAGCAAACGGTGGAAATAGCCCACAGGGTGTCCGTGCTGTGTGCCGGCAAAGTACTAATGACGGGGGCACCGGAGGAAATGAGCCTGTGGTTCAAGAATAACTGCCGGACATGCCCCCATATTAATGAGCCGATATACGAGCGTATTGGTGAGCCAGCCGACGAGGGTAAAAAGTTATGACTACTTACTCGGTTGAGAAAGAATATGAGGCAATGGTTGATGCCTATGGAAAGGCTGGAGGCGACCGGAGTGCTTTACTAAATAAGGATGTAGCCAAGCTGGTTGTTCATGAGAACCGGGTGCTCAGTGCTGATGGAGTCCCGGGCGTTAGGCTGAGATATGAGCCTAAAGAAAACGGCATTATGGCTGAACTGTTGGTGGAAGAGGGTATTAAAGTAAAGCGCCCTGTTCACCTGTGTTTCGGCGTTTTGCCCGAGGAAGGCTTACAGGAGATTGAATTGCAGGTGGAGGTGGGGAGCGGGGCTGAAGTCGGGGTAATTGCTCACTGCATTTTCCCTAATGCCGTTCACATAATCCACAAGATGGATGCGGTGATAACTATTGGCGATAATGCCAGCTTTAACTATGGAGAGACTCACTATCACGGCGATTTTGGCGGGATTGAGGTGATTCCTAAAGCCAAGATTACCCTGGGTGAGAAGGCTTTGTATGAAAACACCTTCAGCCTGGTTGAGGGCTGTGTCGGCAAACTTGACTTTGATTATGAGGTTTTTTCTGGCGCCAGGAGCGTAGCTGAGCTAATAGCCAAGGTCTATGGCAAGAAGGATGATATTATCAAGATAGCGGAAAGAGTGAACCTGGATGCTGATGGCGCCCGAAGCCTGATAAAGACCAGGGTGGTGCTGACAGATAGAGCCACAGCCGAGGTTATAGGTGAAACCTACGGGAATGCCCCTTATGCCCGGGGGCATGTTGATTGTATTGAGCTGGTTAACGGCGAAGAGGCAGTAGCCAAGGCAATACCTATTGTCTCGGTAACTAATGAGAAGGCTAAGGTAACTCATGAAGCAGCTATCGGTAGTATAGACAGGAGACAGATAGAGACACTGATGGCAAGAGGGCTGGACGAGAACGAGGCGGTGGATGTTATTGTAAGGGGCATCCTGAGATAGTAAAACAGAGGGTCAGGGGCAGGAGAGGTGTCGTTAGATTTAACCAAGGTGGCTTCACAGGTTGGGGGAATGGTCGCCCGGCTGAAGGCTGGTGGTGAGGAAAAGCGAAAGCACCTGAACTATGCCCTGGATGTCCTCCGTAGTAAAACTACCGACATCGATTATTTAAGAAAGAAGATTGTAGCCAGTAAGACTACCTGGCTGGTGGCTGGTCTTTCACAAGTGAAGGATGGACTTGACCAGCACTGTAAATCACCACCCCTTCCTGCCGAATTCACTGTCATCGCTACCGATGGTTCTCATATTGATGTTGACCGCCACCGGTCGACAAGGTGTTTTCTCATAAATATAGGTAGCGTTGTTTTTCATTATGGTGCCAATCCTGGTGCCGTCCTTGATAGCTTTCCCCGCCTCTATGCCGGAGATGAAGACCTGGTTATTGCTCCGGCCGGGGTCAGGGGTCGTGAGCAACCGGTAGAAGGCGCCCTTTTAGGTATCAAGCGTGGTGTGGATGAGTGTCAGCGGCTGGCTGAGCTGGCAGCCGAACTGCCGGCGGGCAGCTCAACCCTGGCATTGCTTGATGGCTCGCTTATTCTCTGGGGGCTGGAGGCTTACCCCGAATTTGTCACCGAGGCACTGCTGGATAACGGCTTTTTAAACTATCTTGACCAGATGAAAAAGCTCAATAAGGACAAGAGGCTTGCTCTTGCCAGCTATATTAGCTTCCCCCGCAGCACCGATGTCGTCAATGCCCTGCGGGTAGCTCTTTGCCCCAATGACCCTCTTGACACTGACCGCCATTGCCAGGACTGTAAAAAAAGGGACTGCGATAAGGTGGCTGGCGTTCGGGACAGAGAGCTTTTTGCAAACCTGTTAGGTCAAGGGGAAAGGTCAGCACTGTTTATCAGTCAATCGTCTGTAGTGCGGAAGCGCTATGGAGAGCACCGGGTCTATTTCTTTTACCTCAGGGTGGATGATGAAATAGCCAGGGTGGAAATTCCGCAGTGGGTGGCCAGGGACGAGAGCCTGCTCAATCTGGCTCATAGCCTGGTTTTGGACCAGTGCCAGCGGGGGCAGGGATACCCGGTGGCACTGAGCGAAGCCCACGAACAGGCGGTGGTAACCGGAGTAGATAGAGAGAACTTCTGGCAACTGGTGGAGTCGTCATTGGTAGACGAGCACCTGCCCAGCATTGGCTCAGCCAAGAGCCAGAGCAAAAGAACAAGGTGGATATAATATGTAATAACCTCACCCCCTTTATCCCCCTCTCCTTAAAAGGAAAGGGGGAAGGAGAAATAAAAGAGGGCTAACGCCCTCTTAAACTCCAGACTAAGGGGAGAAAGGAGGCTGAAATGGAATCGCAAGACAAGGAAAAGGAATATGAGGATAATGTTTGGGAAATATATCATAAGGAATGGGCAACAGCTAGTGGTGAGAAACAAATAGAATTAGATAGCCGGATGCGTCGCTGGCAGGAACTTATGGAGAATGGACGGACAGCAAGCGAAGCCTATTATAAAGTGATGGAAGAGGAATCAGATTATAGAGTGGTGGAAGAGCATTCAGATAAACCCCCTAGCTATTCCTCCCGGTCTTGGATGCGTAAAGCGCCTCTTATTTTCTTGAGTCTTGCTCTGGTTGCCGCAATTGTTTACGGCGTTGTTATCACTGTAGATAGAAATGCCTTGAATACAGAACTTACCACCACAAAGCAGACCCTTGCCTCAACGCAGGCAGACCTTGAGTCAACGAATACAGAACTTAGCTCAACAAAACAAACCCTTGCCTCAACGCAGGTAGAACTTACCACCACGAAGCAAACCCTCGCTTCAACGCAGGCAGACCTTAGTTCAACAAAGCAGACCCTTGATTCAACGGAGACAGAACTTGCCTCAACGCAGTCAGAACTTGGCTCTACACAGGCAGAACTTGAGAAGGCAGAAGCAAGCCTCCAACTTTATCAGGACACCTTAGGAGTCGAGGTTCTTTCTGGTGTTCAGCCCAAAGCAACAGGGGGGGCGTTGGTAGGAAGCCCCAATCTCAAAAATAACTCTAACGCCGAAAACCCAACTTGGGTGAAGTTGATGGTATTCTTGCGTGCCGACCCAACAGACGATGAATACTATTCAGAGTACACATTCAATTGTGTTAGCTTTGCCGAGATGCTTCACAACAATGCTGAGGCTAAAGGAATCAAAGCTGCATTCGTTGGTGTGTATTTTCGGGACAGTGACATAGGTCACGCTTTGAATGCTTTTGTAACCGTGGACAAAGGGCTAGTCTATGTGGATTGTACAGGTGGTTCATTTACAGAGCGTTGGCGTTACCAAAGCTACTCTACGGAGTATGATAGTGTAGCCTATGTATGGAAGGGGGAAGAATATGGGCGATGGGATATCAATAGCTCTAATATAGGACGTTACCGATATTATGAGCGTTTTCGTAAAACGAGTGATTGGAGCGAAGGGGGAATCGTTGAGAGTATCGAAATATACTGGTGAGGAAGCGGATAGGGAAGTTATAACGGTTTTCAAAAGAGGAGGCAAGAAATGGGGACTAAGGGCAGAAAGAATGTGAAGAAGCCCAAGAAGAAGAAGGAAAAGAAGAAATAAATAAAGGAGAGTCAAAGAGAGGCGAAGCCTCTCTTATACAACTAATTCCCCTTCCCCTTATCAAGGGGAAGGGGATAAAGGGGATAGGGTTACCTAATTAAGCCGGGCTTTTCTCTGAGCCTCTTTCTGCATCTTCTCTGCCTGCGCCATAAGTTTAATGACTCGGAAGACATTCTTGGCTTTTCCGGCTATGATAAAATTCTGCATAAATTGGCTCCCTTTTTAGCTTCTTTAAGTACCATCCTTATAATCCAAGTCTAGCAGGCAAACATAAAGGTAGGGATAAATATAATAAACATTTCGTAAAGGTTTCATTAAGGTTTCATAAAATCGCATAATTTGTTGTAAAATGGCAGCTGTGAGGGAAAATAAAAATGACTGAAGCAGACAGAGTAGGTGAAATTATTGAAGCCAGCACCACCGATTTTGTTGCCCAGTGCTATGAGCTTTACCAGTCGCCGCCTCTGGGTAGTCTGGTAAAGACCACCGATTTGCCGGTGGAGCTTTACGGCATAGTCTATCACGCTACCACCGCCAGCCTTGAACGGGGTCGGCGCCCGATTGCCCGGGGTAAGGACGAGACCAGTGAGGAGGAAATCTACCGCTCAAGCCCCCAGTTGCTAAAGCTCTTCAGGACCGAATTCAGCGCTTTAGTGGTCGGATACAGGGAGAACGAAAAATTGTATCGCTACCTGCCACCCAAACCAGCCCGAATCCACAGCTTCGTTTACCAGTGCTCCCCTGATGAGGTCAGGGAGTTTAGCCAGTCCTTTGATTTCCTCAATATATTGCTTAACGCTCACCTGCCGGTTTCTGTAGAGGAGCTTATTGCCGCCTCGCTGCGTCAGATGAGCGAGGTATATGAAGACCGCCAAAAATTTCTGGTGGCGGTCGGCAAGGAGTTAGCCATATTACTTGGTGGTGAGTTTAATCGGCTCAAATCCATCATTGGAAAAATTAAACAGTGATTCAGAAAAGTCAGCCAACGACCAAACATTATCACCTCCAGTTTGAGAAGTGGGGAGGATTAATATAAAAGCAAATAGGTGACCTGAGGATGGTTAAAAAAAGAACTTTCGGTGATTGGCTTAAAGTTCTAGTGTTATTACTAGACGAAGCTGCTGTATTAGTATTAATTTTCTTAGTACTGCATTTTTTGGGTGTGCAAATCCCTCTATCTATTACGATTTTTATAGTGCTACTTATTGCTGCCTTTGTTTTTATAATACATATTAAGGTGATACCAAGTTTTCGCTGGAAGCAAGTTACTGGCCGAGAAGGAATGATAGGTCTACAGGGTAGAGTTGTGCAGCCACTAACACCAGTTGGAGCCATCTATGTTAAGGGTGAAAACTGGAAGGCGGAATCGATTGGTGATTATATAGAAGTTGATGAGAACGTAGAGGTCGTAGGAATAGAAGGGTTGACTTTAAGGGTTGTTCGTCTGAGGGAGGATTAGTTAGTGACTCAGGAAAATAGTGAGAGATTGGGCATCGTCACCTCTGGCTCGTTAAACAAGGGGGTAGAAGTCAGGCTGGATAGCTCGGCTTCGGTTGAGGAGATGGCAGTGGGACGCTATGTAACCATTGAAGGAGAGAAGCGGCGGTTCTTTGGCATGATAACCGATATCAGCCTGGGGGTGATAGACCAGCAGCTTACCGTGACCCCACCTGATGTCTCCGACCCGTTTATGGCTGAGGTATTAGCCGGAACCAGCACCTATGGAACACTCCATGTTCTGCCTATGCTCACCATTGGCGGCGGCGTTGCCGACCTGATTGAGGGACCCCAGCCGGTTAAGACTGTTCCCAGTCATTTCTCTCAGGTAAACCAGGCATCACAGCGGGATGTAGAGCTGGTTTTTGGCAGTGAGGACGAAAGGAAGTTCTATATTGGCACTCCACTGGATATGGAGACCAAGATTTGTCTTGACCTGGAGGAGCTGGTTAAGCGGTCTAATGGAATCTTTGGCAAGACTGGCACTGGGAAAACCTTTCTTACCAGGTTGCTGCTCATTGGTATGCTACAGAAGAGCGCCGCCGTAAATCTGGTCTTTGATATGCACAGCGAGTATGGCTGGGAGAGCCGCAGTGAGGAAGGTCGGAAGGTTAAAGCCTTAAAGCAGCTTTTCCCGGAGAAGGTAGCTGTCTTTACCCTTGATGAGGAAAATGCAAGGCGAAGACGAGTAAGCACCGACTTTGTGGTCAGGATAGGCTATGATGAGATAGAACCAGAAGACATGGTATTATTGCGCCAGACCTTGAATCTTACCGAGCTTGCCGTTGAAGCCGTTTACCAGCTATCCAGGAGATTTGGCAGGAATTGGCTGCAGAGCACCCTGGACCTGAAAGATACCGAGGAATTGCCGGAAGGTTTGAACATACACGAGAGCACCCTGCATAACTTACAGCGAGGACTGGCAACCATCAGACGGCTTCCTTTTCTTATGTCCCATTCTCCTGATAATGCGGTAAAGCGCATCCTGGAATACCTCGACCGGGGTATAAATGTAGTTCTGGAATTTGGCAGATATACCGATATTACCGCTTATATCCTGGTAGCCAACTTGCTTACCCGCCGCATCCATGCTCAATATCGGGAGAGGATGGAGAAGGCAATAGGTGAGGATGCTGCCCCACCTCACCCTCTGGTTATCACCATTGAGGAGGCACATAAGTTCCTTAATCCAGTGGTAGCCAGCCAGACCATCTTTGGCACTATTGCCCGTGAGATGCGCAAGTATAATGCTACCCTGCTGGTGATTGACCAGCGACCCAGTGGCATTGATGACGAGGTTATGTCTCAACTCGGCACCAAGATAACCTGCTTATTAGACAATGAGCGTGATATTGATAGTGTGCTGTCTGGTGTATCTGGTAAGAGTGAGCTAAAATCGGTGTTAGCCAGGCTGGAATCCAGGCAGCAGGCACTCATCTTTGGTCATGCGGTGCCGATGCCGGTGGTGGTCAGGACTCGTGAGTATGGTTCAGCCGAGTCCTATAAGGACTTTGTCTCCACTGGAGAGGCTGAAATTAGCAAACAGGTCGAAAAAGATATTGAGGAACTGTGGGAATAAAGAGGCGTTACCTGAAGACAGAGTCACTTTTGACTCAGACCAGGAAGCTGCTGCGCCGCTTTGACCTCCGGGTGAGAAAAGGACTGGGACAGCATTTCCTTATTGATGAGGAAGTGCTTAAGCTTATAACTTCAGCCGCTCGGCTTACTCCTACCGATATTACTATGGAAATAGGGTCTGGTCTTGGTGTGCTGACCAGGGAGCTAGCCAGGCAGGCTGGCTGGGTGGTTGCCATCGAGCTGGATAACAAGCTGGCTGGCATCTTGAAACAGACCCTGGCTTCTTTTAAGAATGTTACCATTATCAATGAAGACGTGCTTAGAATCGACCCGGCAGTTTTGCTTCAGGAGCAAAAGGCGCAATTTCCCACTGAAATAAAAAGCCCTTTTAGCTACAAGGTGGTAGCCAACCTCCCTTATTACATTACCTCCCCTGTCTTGCGCCACTTTCTTGAGGCCCAAGTTAAGCCCCAAATTATGGTGGTAATGGTGCAGAAGGAGGTAGCTGAGGAGATTGTGGCTAAACCCGGTCGGATGAGTCTGCTGAGCATTAGTGTGCAGCTTTATGGGGAACCAACGATAATAGGCTATGTGCCGGCTCAGTGTTTTTATCCGCCACCAGAGGTTGACTCGGCGATACTGAGGGTAGCGCCATATCCTCAGCCAGCGGTAGAGATAGCCGATAAGGAGAGCTTTTTTGCGTTGGTGCGGGCGGGTTTTAGCGCTTCCCGCAAGCAGCTAGGTAATTCTTTGGCTCAAGGTCTGGGATTGCCGAAAGCTGATGTTTTGTCTTTACTGGAAGGGACAGGCATAGTAGCGCAACGGCGGGCGGAGACCTTGACCCTTGAGGAGTGGGCACGACTGTGGCGGGTATTTACCCGGGTAGGGGAATCGGCATGCTGACAATTCTAGCGCCAGCTAAGCTAAATTTGACCCTTGAGGTCCTGGCCAAACGCCGGGACGGTTTTCACGAAATCCGCAGTGTTATTCAGGCTATAAGTCTAAGTGATAGCCTCTGTTTCCAATTAAGTCAGCATATTGAGTTTAAGTCCAATTTGCCAGACTGGATTGCAGAGAAAAGTCTGGTATCTAAAGCAACTAGCTTGCTTCAGCAGGTTACCGGTTGCTCCAAAGGGGTGACCGTAGAGGTCAAAAAACGTATCCCTCTGCTGTCGGGGTTGGGTGGCGATAGCAGTGATGCGGCGGCTGTTTTGCGCGGGCTTAACCAGCTTTGGGAGTTGGGATTATCGCCGGGGGAATTGCTCGGGCTAGCAACGCAATTAGGTTCGGATGTAGCTTTCTTTCTTTACGGTGGCACGGCTCTGGTCGAGGGTAGGGGTGAAATAGTAACTCCTCTACCATCGTTACCCCATAGGTGGGTTGTCCTGGTAATACCACCTGTGCCCAGACTGCCGGGGAAGACAAAGCGACTTTATGCCAGCCTGAAAGCCAGTCACTACACAGATGGGCGGACTACCCGGAAGCTGGTAGAAGAACTAAAGGCGGGCAGGGAATTTACACCTTCCCTTTTGTTCAATACCTTTGAGAATGTAGCCTTTACTCACTTCTCAGAGCTAAGTGTGTCTCGGGAGCATATGGTAAAAATTGGTGCCACCGCTGTTCACCTGGCCGGCTCAGGACCAGCTTTATTTACCCTGGTAAAGGACAAGGCTCAGGCTGAGGAGCTACATATTCGCCTCCAGCAGCAGAGACTGGAATCTTATCTGGCGGAAACTCTAGCCGCTATAGACCAGGTAGAGTGAAAAGCCTATAGTTATTTTAAATAGGGGGATTAAAAGGGGCGAAGCCCCTTTAAGAAATTCCTTCCCTCTCCCCTTGTGAAGGAGGTCTGAAGGAGAGTTGAAGAGAGGCGAAGCCTCTCTTATACGAGTACTTCCCCCTCCCTTATTAAGGGAGGGGGATAAAGGGGGAGGGTTACCTAATAAAAACCTAAAGGGTGAGGGGTTGATAGAAATTGTAAATTAAAGAGGGAGGGAAGGCTGGTAATGGAAACTCTACGAGATTTATATACGAGGATACCCAAGAAATGGAAGATATGGATTTTATCTTTCTTGATTGCATGGCTAATAAGGTGGATTTGCGGCGTTGAGACACTATTAATCATTCTCATCTTTGCCATTGCTCTACCTGTTTTATTTCGGAATCTTGGTGACACGAAAGCATTAATTATTGGAAAGCAAGCAGTACGTCAATTATTTGGATATTTTAGAGGTGTGATTATCTTTGCATTTTTACCTGTAGTTTGGGAATTAGTATGTGACTTAATTAGAAATCCTTCTCTTGAGTCTATCATTGAACTAGTGGTGATTATTATCGTAATTCTTGTTATTTGGAAAAAGTTTGACGAAATAATAGGAAAATATATCAGACAAAATTTCGGAACACGACGACGTCGTCGTTAGAACTTAATAAAGACTATTAGGTTCTAATCACTTTCTCAACCCCTCCACCATCTCCTCCTCACCTTTTTTAGATGTTACTTTGCCATCAAGTCTGGCTTCGTGCAATAGGTTTAGTATTTCTTTCATCCGGGGGCCGGGGGCTATGCCCATCTTTTGCAGGTCGTTGCCGGTAAGGGATGGCTTGACATAGCGGAGCTTGTTGAGAAAAGTCTGGATATGCTGTTGCGCTACCGGGGAACTGCTGGCAAGGTAATTGGCGGTAATGGCTGATTGCGAATATCCATATAGGAGGCGGTAAATACGGCTCGGTGCAAGTTCAGGGTCAGCCAGCGACTCAAGCCTGCTTTTGAGACTATTGGTATCTCGCAGGGTTTGGGCGAGTGACTTGGGCAATCTGAGGCGTGAAATCAGGTCTTCGTTCTCTTCGGTGGTTAGCCGATAAGCCAGAAGTGCCATGTAGAGTCCAGGCAGTGGCAAGTTTGAAAAACGCGCCTGCCCGAATTTCTCAGTCAGCCAGCCGTCACCCTTTAGAGCCGGGTGTAGTTTTGGCAGCACCTTTAGCTCTTCAGCGCGGCGGAGGACTTTCTCCGGGTGTTCTTCCCGTAAAATACATTCCAGCTCATATCTTATTCGGTCGCCGCTAATAGTATCCAGCATAGGTATATCTCGTTTAAGTAGCTGGAGGGTATCTGGTTCCAGTTGGAAATCTAGCCGTTGCTCGTAACGCAGACCGCGCCAGATGCGCGTAGCATCGTCAATAAAGCTTCTTTCATGTAGAACACGTAGAAATTTCCGTTCAAGGTCATCCCTGCCCCCATAGGGGTCAATCAAGCGACCATAGCTGCTGGGGACAAGCTCAATAGCCATAGTATTGATGGTAAAGTCACGGCGAAAGAGGTCGTTAGCTAAGGAGCCTGGCTTCACGCTGGGCAACGCCCCCGGTTGAGCATAGGTTTCGGAGCGAGCGGTAGTCAGGTCAATGCTCCATTTATTCCACTGGAGTTTAGCCGTATTGAAACGGGGATGGGTTGTTATTTTCCCGTGGGTGATATCGACTAGCTGCTGCGCCAGATTTATGGCATCACCTTCTACCACCAGGTCAAGGTCAAAGTTGCTTCGCCCCAGGAGCAGGTCACGAACCACACCGCCGACAAGATAGAGGCTTTGCCCTTGACCGGCAGCGACCTCACCGGCTCGTCGCATAAAGTCAACCAGCTCGGCGGGTAGCTGTTTTCCCATTTCGCTGGATAGGTTAGTAATCTTGGTCATTTTTCTTTATTTAATGGGCTGTTTCCCGAATTATAACACAGGTTGTTATTGAGTTCATTTCAAGGCTGGCTCGCACTACCACTCATTGAGAGATTGTTTCTTCTACCTCACCCCCTTAGTCCCCCTCTCCTTCAAAGGAGAGGGGGAAGAGAAGAAAGAGGGGCTAGCGCCCCTCTTGGACACCCTGCTGAGGTTCTTTAGAAAGGGGATTAAAAGGGGCGAAGCCTCTCTTAAACACCCTTGATTACTACCTTGGGTTAAGCGGGGGGCAGCTTGAGCTGCCCCCCACACAATGTTGACTACGGCTGGAAACCTATCTTCTGTTGAACATTAGAGTCTAAAGATGCCAGGGTTTTCTTTTCACCATCTGTAAGTGACAAATTTGTCTTGACTTTCAGGTACGCGACTAACTGGTGCCTAACCGTGCTGTATGGTAGTACTTGTTGTCCAGCAAGTACAATTCCCTGCCATTGAAGCATATCCCGACGCCAGTTACCATTGTCAGGGTGAGTTAGTGCTGTCCTGACTACATCCTTCCAGCCAGTACCACTCTGCCTCATGGCAACGCCGACAAACTCACCTATGGAAGAAAGCACCCCGGAGTTCCAGTGGAGATAATCCTGGCGATTCTCGGAAAGACTCATCTCCCCACTTGCCACCTTACCCCACTCAGGAAATTGTTCAGTGATGAACTCCCAGGCATCAACGAGGAACTCGACATATTCATCTTCATTCCCTTCCTCATTATCTAATTTATTCTCTCCTTTAAGCTCCTCCTCAACCAAACCTCCTCTGTAAGCTCCTTTAATCATGGGGTCAGTGGCTTGATAGACTCCAGCCAGCGTAAACATTTCACTTGGCCTCTTAGCCACAGAGGCTAACTCTAGATTTACCCGATTTTTAAATACGGATACTCTCTCAACCACTTCTTGCACCACACGGTTAGTGACATCCCTGTAATCAAAGAGTATATTTAAGCTTTTCGTGGGGGGCTTTGCGGTCCTGTTCAGGTCAGAGAACAGCTGCTGGTTAGCCCTAAGGTCTATGTACGGGAAAAGTACAACAGCAATGCTGTCGCTACGTAGCTCAGGCTCTACATCAATAGCCTTTTCTATTGCTCCGAGGCGGTGTTGACCATCCACGATTACGAGTGGATCTTGCTGGTCAAGTGTTAGCATTCCCAACATCCATCCTGGGCTCCCGGGAGAAGCGTCTGGGTCAGCAGGCTCCCAGTCAGTGGGTTCGGTAGTGTCATTTTTACCATAGGTGCAAGTAATGGCACTAAAGCGATAATCGTTTTGATTGCGGACAATATATTCTGCAATTTCTGCAAAACGCGCAGGAGTTGCACGACGGTTCTCGCGGAGTCTAGGCGACAAGTCTGGATTTGGGTCAGTGCCAACAATGTATCTGGGGACTTCAGCTAGGGTCAGGGTAATTATGTAGAAATCCACGCCACCTAGGTGCCCTTTGAGGGCTGGCACTCGCATTATTTTTTTTGCAGATTCGGCAAACTTACGTAGTCCTTCCATTGTGTTGCTATTTGTAGTCATTTCATGCTCCTTTTCTATTATTTTTATTTTTGTTATTTTCCCCCTTGCGATAAATAAAATCAGGTCATAGTACCACCTCCTTATAACTATGGCTGGAAATTGAAGTGTTAGCTGTTAATTAGCAAGGCGATGGGCTACAATACCAACCGCTTGCCTAAGCTGAAATTCGTGTAACCGAAAAGCGATTAGTCTTATTACCTCTTCCAAGGATAGGCCTAACAGCTTTTGGTGTCTGTAAAACTGTTTAGGCAAAGGTCGCCACCCACCTAGTTCAGGGTCGCCAGGAGCTTCATCAGGTTGTAAAGGAACCCATGTAATATTCAGTAGACTCATACTATCCTCCTATTGCTTGCATAGTGTCCATATGACTATTTGCCATTACTTATATTATACCACAACTCACGAATGGTTTGTCAATAGGTAATAATCCATATGGATTATTGTCTAACAATAGGAACTATATCATATTGCCAACTGCTTGTCAATACATTTTAGCTAAATTTTTTCTGAATTTTGGAAAATCTTTTTTATCCTTGTTGTTATTCGCTGGGTATTTTCTTATAATGAGTCCATATGAAAGTAGTTTCAATTGTAGGGATGGCTGGCGCTGGCAAATCGGTGGTGGCCAGGCTATTTCAGGAGAACGGCTTTACTAAAATAAGATTCGGCGATGTGACCGACGAGGAAGTAAGGAAGAAAGGCTTGGAGCTAAACGAGGAAAGTGAGCGCTACATTCGTGAACTTCTCCGACAAGAGCAGGGAATGGCAGCCTACGCTAAACTGAACCTGCCGGCGATTGATTCAGCCCTGAAATACTCAGATGTGGTGATTGATGGGCTTTACTCCTGGGAGGAATACACCTTTCTGAAGAGCTATTATGAGGAAGACTTTTATGTAGTGGCTGTTTGGTCATCGCCGAGAACAAGGTATGCCCGGCTGACCGGTAGACTAGCCCGACGCCTCACCCTGGAAGAAGCTGCCAGTCGGGACAGGACGGAAATTGAGAATATCAATAAGGGCGGACCTATTGCTATGGCGGACTTCACCATCGTCAACGAATCTTCTCTGGAGGATTTGAGGAAGGAAGCAAAGGAGATTATCTTCAGGTTAAGAAATGAAAAGATTAACCAGGCCAGATATTGATGAGTATTTTTTGAAAATAGCCTCGGTGGTAGCTGAGCGCTCAACCTGCCTCCGGCACCATGTAGGAGCAGTGGCAGTAAAGGATAAACATATATTAACTACGGGCTATAATGGCGCTCCTTCCGGGCTCAAGGACTGCCTTGAGCTTGGTTGTCTGCGGGACGAGATGAATATCCCCTCGGGAGAAAGGCATGAGATATGTCGGGGTATTCACGCTGAACAAAATGTAATTATTCAGGCTGCCCTTCACGGCGTCAGCCTTGAGGGGAGCACCATTTATTGCACTCATACGCCGTGCGTGCTATGCGCCAAGATGCTGGTCAATGCCAAGATAAAACGATTTGTCAGCTTTGGCAGGTATAACGATGATACATTCATAGGCTTGTTCCAGGAAGCTGGCATAGAGGTTGATATAAAGAAAAGACCCTCATCCCGAATCAGCTATTTGGATTAGAAAGTTGACATTAGTGTTACAATTGATAGGCGGTTAATTTATTGAAGGCGATGTCAGTACCGTATGCTAAGGTAATTGTCAATCCGGTGGCAGGAGCTTATGCAACCCGCCGGAAGTGGCCGCGCATTAGTCGGCTGCTGAGGCATGTTGGTCTGTCATTTGACTATGAATATACCGAGGGTGTAGGCCATGCCATAGAGCTAGCCAGAGCCGCCGCTGGTGATGGTTACCGATATGTGGTGGCAGTAGGCGGTGATGGAACGGTGAATGAAGTGGCTAATGGCATACTTCGTTCCACGGGTGCCAGTAGCACGACCCTGGGTATAGTAAGCACCGGAACCGGGAGCGATTTTGCTCGCTCGGTAGGTATCCCCAGGTACTATGTCAGTGCCTGTTCGTGCCTGACTAGCTCGCGAAGGTTGTTGATTGATATTGGCGTTGTTGAATACCAGAGCAAGGGTCAGACTTTACGGCGCTTTTTTGTTAATGCGGCTGGTATAGGCTTTGACGCAGCAGTGGTGGAGAATACGGAGCGCTTGCCCAAATTTTTTGGGGGCACCGTTCCTTATCTGGGTGGTTTGCTGCGGACTCTGTTCGGCTACCGAAATAAATCTGTTGTTCTGCGTATTGGAGATAGGGTTGAGGCGTCTCGCATCCTGAGTGTGGTGGTAGCTAACGGGAGCTACTTTGGGGGCGGGATGCACGTGGCACCAGAAGCCAGTCTCAATGATAATTTACTGGATGTAGTGGTTATCGGTGATATCGGTAAGTTTGAGCTGCTGAAGTCGCTGCCAATGATATATAAGGGAACCCATGGTGACCACCCTAAAGTCAGCATAGAGAAGGCAGCAAATATTACCGTTGAATCATCAGAGCGAGTTTTGGTACACGCTGATGGTGAACTGTTGGGGGAAGGTCCGGCATCTTTCTGGCTCATGCCAGCAGTCTTGAGTATCGTCATTTAGGCACGATATTCAATCTATGTTTTCTTCTTGATAGGCTCCTTGGTAGCCCTCTGTCTGCTGGGTTAGCTGTAGGAAAATAAGCTGCACAATTCTGGCATTCCTCTGCAAACGAAATCCCTGAGGATTATACACCACCATAAGGGATTGTGAGCGACCAGAGTAGCCGGCGTCCCATACCGCGGTGTTGACAGTTACACCGCAGCGAAGCAAGCTTGACCTGGGTCTGGCTAATGCCATAACATTGTTGGGTAAGTGGACAATCTCATTGTAGGTGATAATATAGGCACCGGGCATCAGGTCAATAAAGCCCAGCCCGTCAAACACCAATGGGGCTAAACCAGACACCAACCTCTGGCTGTCACTGGCGGCTATCTTACCTGATGTCTGGAGCAAGGCCACTTCACGGAGTGTAAGGTCAATGCCATTAGGCTGCACCTGCGTCTCAAGGTCAATGTAGCCTTCTATTAGGGGTGGCTTGCGCTGTAATAATCGGTGGATGTCCTGCTTGGATAAAACGGCTCTCATTTTTACCCTAGTATAGCACTTTCCTGCCCTGGAAGATAAAGTGAAGGAGAGGGGGTGAGGTTAATAAAAAATCCCTATAAGCTTTTAGTAGTGGATATAGATGGCACGCTGATAGATAAGAACGGGGCTATCTCGGCTGAGGATAAAGATGCCCTGGCTAGAGCCGGCGATTCAGGTATTCAGGTCGCTTTGTCCACCGGACGAGTAGTGCAAGCCTGTTTGAGAATTATTAGCCAGTTATCACTGGATGGCTATCATATGTTCTTCGATGGTGCTCTGGTGAGTAACCCGGAGAAGGGTGAAGAAGTTTATGTTAAACTAATCGGTGAAGAGTTGGTCAGGCAGATTGTTGACTTTGTTCATCTGAATGAAATGAACCTTGACCTCTACTCGGCAACCCATTATTTTATCGAGCGGGAAACTTGGTCCTCTGACATCCGTCGCCAATTCTTTGGTGTCGAACCTACGGTGATAGACTTTACCAACCTCTGGCAGAAGGAGAGGATTATCAAAGGGACGATGGTGGTCTTTTCTGCTGAAGAAAGGGCTAAGGCTGATAATTTCCGCCGTCAATTTAAGAGCAGCCTTAACTTCTCCGGGACAAGGACACCGGCTTATCCAGAGGTTGATTTTATCAATGTGGTTGCTCCTGATGTATCTAAGGGTAAAGCCCTGGAAGCATTAGCTTCGTTTCTGGAGATACCTTTGACCGAGGTTATAGCCATAGGGGATGGTGCCAATGACATTTCACTCCTCTCCTCAGCCGGTCTGGCGGTGGCTATGGACAATGCCCCCGATGAACTAAAAGCAGTAGCCGACTATGTTACCCTTGATATTGACCATAGTGGCGTAGCCGCAGCGATTAACAAGTTCTTGTTGTAAATGACAAAACTTCTTCGTTAAAATAGGGGGCTCCTTTCTAGATAAAGTTTAAATTTAAGAACTAGATATTATCTTTAATTAAGCGAGGGGGGAATCATGGAAATTAAAGGAAGTAAAACCGAGGGAAAGTTACTGAAGGCTTTTGCCAGGGAATTACGAGCCAATGCTAACTACATGTATTTTGCTTCAGTTGCCAGTGAAACAGGCTTGGAACAAATAGCTGATATATTTTTGGCGACGGCTAAAAATGAGGCTGAGCATGCGGAGCATGAGTTTAAGTTCCTTGGTGGCGCCGGGGACATAAGGGCAAACTTGGAGCTGGCGATTAGTGGTGAGCATGAGGAGGCGACCAGGTTGTATCCTGGAGCGGCGGAGGTGGCTGAGAAGGAGGGCTTTACCGAGATTGCCGATTTCTTCCGCAGAATGAGCAGGGTTGAGGAGAAGCATGAGAAGAATTTTCTTGAATTGCTGGATACATTAGATAAGGGCGGGACTTTTAAAGGCAGGACGGTAGGACATTCGGCGGTTGAGATGGCACAGGTGATGTTACCTCATCAAGCCAATCCAGCGGGATTTGTACATGGCGGGGAGTTGATGAAGTTGATGGATAACGCTGCCGGTGTAGTGGCTGCCCGCCATAGTCGTACTAATATCGTGACGGCTATGGTGGAGGACATCAATTTCCGCAGCCCGGTGCGTGTCGGGAGCTTGGTCATCGTCCATGGCAAAATTACTTTCACTAGCCGCTCTTCTATGGAGGTTCAAATAGAAGTCGAGACTGAGGGTATTCTTGCCGGGAAGAGGCTTCATGCATTAACTGCCCATTTTGTTATGGTAGCCCTGGATGCTGAGGGAAAACCGGCTGAGGTGCCGCCGCTCATACTTAGCACTGAGCAAGAGGAAAAGCTTTTTAATGAGGCGCTGGTAAGATATAAAGCCCGAAAAAAGACATCTGAAAAGTGAGAGGAATAATTACCTGAGTTTTTGTTGTAGGCGAGGAGGGTATAAGAGAGGCTTTGCCTATATTTTAAGACCTTCCCCTTATCAAGTCGAAGATCCAAGATTCTTTGAACTCTTCGAGGAGAAGGGGGATACAGGGGAGGGGTTCGGTGCTAGTTACCTCTCCGAAACAGCCGCTTCCACCAGGGTGCTTTATCACCAAGTCCCTCTACCACGAAGGAATGTTCGCATCTCCCGCATCGCCAGGTCTGGTATTGCTTGTTATAATGGGTGTTAGCACTGCCACAACGAGGGCAGGTTGTTCTTATCTTTTTCGCCGTTTCCTTATCAAGTTTTTTCCAGTATTCGTCATGCCAGCCTGGGCGAATAGGCATTCTAGCCTCCCGTTCTTAAACGTGCAGTTCTATTATATCACCATCCTGAAGGGTGTGGTTTCTCTTTACCATTAGGCCATCATGCTTCCCCGAGCCCCACACCCGGGCGTATTTCAGCTGGGCTCGAAAATCTTTGTGGACTGAGGCGGCGGCATCCTCTAGCGTGCTTCCCCGGTTAAGGATTATCGGGTCATCAAAGTCTGGCTTGCCACCTGGAACCCTGGTATATACCCGAAGAATATCAAGCATTTGATAGACCTTGAGCTTCATTTCTTCTAAGCCGGTTCCCTTTTTGACTGAGATAGCAATGGCCGGTAGCTGGTCTTCATACTTATTCTGTAAAGCCGTGTAGTTTTGACTGGCTTCGTCCAGGTCTATCTTGTTGCCGATGATTAATGCCTTCTTCTGATGTAATACCCTGCCTTGTTCTTGGTCAGCATTCCTTGCCCCAATCCCTATTCTCAAGTTCCCCAGCTCGGTAGTGATGGCTTCTAGCTGGGTTAGAGGGTCATCACTTAGGTCAACTACTACCAATAGGGCATCAGCCCGTATCAGCGTAGGCGGCAGCCAGGATTCAGTGGAGTGAGATACCAGAGGCGGAGTATCAATTAATTGTATCTGTATATTCTCGAATTCCATCATTCCCGGGGTGGCAGTGTGTGTGGTGAAGGGGTATTCAGCTACCGTTGGCGAGGCGTTGGTAACCCGGGAAACAAGTTGAGACTTACCGGCATTGGGCGGACCGATTACTACTATTTGGGCTGCCCCCTCTTTCAGAATAACCATTGATGCCCTCTGGGTAGCTGCTTTCTTATCGGATGCCTGAGTTAGCTTGGCAATCCTTCTTCTTAACTCAGCACGGAGGTGGTCTGTCCCCTTGTGTTTGGGCATAATAGCCAGCATTTCCTCAAGGGCAGCTATCTTTTCCAGGGTAGTCTTAGCCGAGCGGAAGTTCTTTTCCGCCGCAAAGTATTGTGGTGGTAAATTAGCTGGCATTTCCTCGCTTCAACCTCCGCTGAAAGACTCAGTTTTTCAGCGGTCTATAAATACTCCTTTATTTTTTGGGCCAGGCTCTGGTTCATGCCCCTGGTGGCAGCTAACTCCTCTGTGGAAGCCTCCCGGATAGCCTGGACTGAGCCAAACTGCTTCAGCAGGGCACGCTTCCGATTAGGACCGATGCCGGGGATAGCATCAAGAGCTGAGGTAAAGGCTTCCCTCCGGCGAATTTTCTGGTGATAACCTAGAGCGAAGCGGTGTGCCTCATCTCTGAGGCGCTGGAGCAATTGAAGACCGGGAGACCTACTAGGCAGGATAATAGTCTCTGCCTGTTGCGGGATGAAAATCTCCTCGTTTTCCTTGGCTAAACTGGCTGTGGGCACAAGCCCGGCTCCCACTTCGTGCATTACTGACCGGGCGGCATTAAGCTGTCCCTTGCCACCATCAATGAGGACAAGGTCAGGCAGGACTGCCCAAGTATCTGCCGTAGAGGCATCGCTACTTTTGAGGCTGCTCCGCTTAAATCGCCGCCTGAGCACCTCCTGAAGCATGGCATAGTCGTCAGCCCCTGACACTGTTTTGATTCTGAAGCGCCGGTAATGAGATGGTTTTGGCTTCCCCTTATCAAAGACCACCATGCTACCTACCGCTGCCCTTCCCTGTATGTTGGAGATGTCATAGCACTCCATTCGCGATGGGAGATGCGGCAGGCGAAGCTCTCTTTCTATTTCGGCTAGAGCTTCTGTCAGTGCTGAAGGAGCAGCTTGCTGCTTAATCTTAAGTTGCTGTAAACCTTGTTCGGCGTTTTCGGCGACAATCTTCACCAGTTGTTTTTTATTGCCCCGGTAGGGCATCTGAATATGAACCTTAGCTCCCCTTTTGCTTTGAAGCCAGTTCTCGATAATAGTCTTATCTTCTAGCGGGTGCTGGAGTAGTAATAAGGGGGGGATGTAAGGGGCAGAGCCATAAAATTGCTTAATAAAGCTGGACATGATTTGTTTTGGCTCTTCAGAGCTGGTGCCCTGCAAGACAAAGCTCTCTCGACCAATCAGCTTGCTACTACGAATAAAGAAAACCTGGACATAGGCTCGGTCTTTATCACTGGCGAAGGCAATAACATCCTGCTCGCCTCTTACCGTGGTAGCGATTCTTTGTCCTTCAATCACCCGGTCTATAGCCTGGATTTGGTCTCTAAGTAGAGCCGCCTTTTCAAAATCTAAAGCCTCGGCAGCCTCTTTCATCTTGCTCTCAAGCCCTTTGACTACCATTTCCTGTTTTCCCTCAAGGAAAAGGATTACCTGCCTTATCACCTCGGCGTATTCTTGTCTACTCACGGCTCCGATACAAGGTCCGAGGCAATGGTGGATGTAATAATCAAGGCAAGGTCGCAAGTCACTGCCGGTGATAGCTCTGGAACAGGAGCGAAATGGGAAGATTCCCTTCAGCACTTTCAGGGTTTGTCGCACTGACTTGGCGCTGGCAAACGGACCAAAGTAGTGCCCTCCATCCTCTTCCAGGCGCCGGGTAACATGCACCCTGGGCCAATCTTCGTTGAGGTTAATTTTGAGATAGGGGAAAGTCTTGTCATCCTTAAGTCGAACGTTATAATGGGGACGGTACCTCTTTATCAAGTTACACTCAAGGATGAGAGCCTCTTGTTCCGAATTAGTAACAAAGAAATCGAGGTCGTTGACTCGTGCTACCAACCGTTGCAGTTTTGGCGATAGTTTTTGTGTGGCGACAAAATATGACCTTACCCGGTGGTGTAGGTTAGCTGCTTTACCTACATATAGTATATTTCCTTCGGTATCTCTCAGGAGATAGACACCTGGGCTGGTTGGTAGCTGCTTTAGTTGCGCTGTTACAAGATTGCTAGTCAACCTCGCTCCCTTGGGTTACTGGTAATCCTATCCTCTTTATGTTAATTGGGGGAACAGTTTGCTAATTGGCGAGTTAAATGGTAGTGCTGTTTTTACTGGCTATGTTTCCTTGTTCAGGTCAGCCAGAAATTCAGCGTTGGTTTTTGATTTGCGTAGACGGTCGAGAACTCGTTGGGTAGCTTCAGCGAAGTTGACCGAGTCAGAGGAAATCATAGACGCCATGCGCCGGAGTAGCCATACCTGCTTTATGGTGTCTTCATCCAGCAGCAGCTCTTCCCGCCTGGTGCCGCTACGCTGGATATCTATTGCTGGGAAGGTTCGGCGCTCAGCTAAGCGGCGGTCAAGGTGGACTTCCATATTGCCAGTCCCCTTAAACTCCTCGTAGATGAGGTCATCCATGCGGCTGCCGGTATCAACGATACAGGTGGCGATGATAGTCAGGCTACCACCCTCTTCTGTATTGCGGGCAGCACCAAAGAAGTGTTTGGCTGGGTGGAGGGCAGCCGGGTCAATGCCGCCGGATAGGGTGCGACCACTGGAGGGCATGGCCAGGTTGTATGACCGGGTAAGGCGGGTAATGCCATCAAGGAGGATAAGCACATCCTTACCACTTTCCACCATACGCTTAGCTCTATCCAGAGCCAACTCAGCGACACGGGTGTGGTCCTCCACCGGCTGGTCGAAGGTGGCGCTTATCACCTCGCCCTTGACTGAGCGCTTCATATCAGTAACCTCCTCCGGTCGCTCACCAATAAGGCACACCATCAGGTGAATATCATTATAGTTGGCGGTGGCACAATTGGCTATAGATTTGAGCAGCATTGTCTTACCGGCTTTCGGTGGTGATACAATTAAGCCTCGTTGCCCGCGGCCGATAGGAGCAATAAGGTTGAGCAAGCGGGCGGCTATGTCGTTGCTTGGGGATTCCAGGTTAATTAGTTTGTCGGGGAAGGTGGGGGTGAGTGAACCGAAAGGGGGTCGGCTTTTGGCTAGCTCTGGGTTCAGGTCATTAACTACCTCTATCCGGAGTAGGCTGAAGTATTTCTCACCTGCCCTGGCCGGTCTACCCTGACCGGCAACCATGTCACCATTATGTAGACCAAAGCGCCGGATCTGGGACTGGGAGACATAGATGTCAGTGGAGCTGGGCAGCAGAGTGCTATTCCTGAGGAAGCCATAGCCGTCACTCATAGTCTCCAGGATACCGCTACAGAAGGTGTTGCCTTCTTGCTCGGTATACGCCTGGAGCAGGCGCATAATGATGTCTTGCTTCTTGAGGCTGGCATGGTTGGAGATACCCATCTCCTTGGCCAGTTCAACCAACTCATCTCTAGTCTTGTTTTCTAGTTCACTAATGTCCATTTTTAATCTCACTCTCTAAGGTTTTTGTTTGGCAAACAGCTCCCTTTGCCTGTTATACCGGTTAAGCTATCGTTGTGAAACACGCTGCCAATCGGAAAGAAAACGGCTGACACCAATATCAGTAAGTGGGTGGTGTATCATCTGCATCAGCACATTGTAAGGCATGGTGGCAATATGAGCCCCTGCCTTGGCGGCAGTTACACAGTGCTGGGGGTGACGAATGCTGGCAGCAATTACCTCAGTGGGTAGTTGGTAATGTTTATATACCTCAACAATATCTTTAACTACTTCCATACCATCGTGCCCGATATCATCCAGCCTGCCCACGAAGGGGCTAACATAGGTGGCACCAGCCAGTGCTCCCAGGAGGGCTTGATTTAGCGAGAAGCACAGGGTGAAGTTCACCTTTATCCCCTCTTTGGCTAGGACTGAGGTTACCTCCAGCCCATCGGTAGTCGCCGGGATTTTAATTACAACATTGGGTGCCCAGGTAGAGATTTGTTGCGCCTGCTCAATCATTGGCTCCACCCCCTCAACTAGCACCTCAGTTGAAATCGGTCCGGGGATAATGGAGCAAATTTCCTTGATGGTGGCTTCATAGTCAGTCGCCCCCTCCTTGGATACCAGGCTAGGGTTGGTGGTAACGCCACTGATGATGCCCAGCTTGGCCGCTTGCTTGATTTGGTCAATATTGGCTGTATCTAAGAAAATGCGCATTTAGTCCTCTCTCAAAAGGTTGGTTATCTGTTTTTCACATCAACTAGGTTGAAAGGGGCAGCGATGGCTGAGCCCCTTCTCGCAATACACCCTTGGCGACACTGATTAAATCGCGGAATAGGGGGTGGGGACGGCCAGGGCGAGAGCCAAATTCAGGGTGGAACTGGCAACTCACCATCCATGGGTGGTCAGCTAGCTCGCAGAGTTCTACTAGCTTGCCGTCAGGGGATAATCCGCTATAAATCATTCCTGCCTCTTGTAGTTGGGCACGGAACTTGTTATTAAATTCGTAGCGGTGTCTATGGCGTTCGTAAACCAGGCTCTTTCCGTAGGCATTGCCCGCATGGCTGCCATCAACCAGTTTACACGGGTAGTTACCCAGACGCATGGTGCCGCCTTTGTTTTCTATGCTCTTCTGGTCAGGGAGAAGGTCAATGACGGGGTAGGGGGTGGAGGCATTGAACTCGCCGGAGTTTGCCTCAGGTGAGTCGAAGACATAGCGAGCAAACTCGATTACCATAACATGCATGCCCAGGCATAGTCCTAAGTAAGGGATTTTATTATTTCGGGCATAGCTAGCTGCCTTTATCATACCTTCTATCCCCCTAATGCCAAAGCCGCCAGGGACTATGATACCCTGGGCTGAGCGCAGTAGGGTCTCACTACCATCTTCTTCCAGAGCCTCAGACGGAACCCAGGTGAGATTAATATCTCTATTGTGATATAGAGCAGCATGGTGTAGCGCTTCACGAACTGAGTAATAGGCATCCTTTAATTCTACATATTTGCCGACCAGGGCGATATTAACAGGCTCATGGGGTTCTTTGAGGGATGCGACCAATTCCCGCCACTGGTTCATGTCGGACCGGCGCGCATTAAGCTCAAGCTTATCCACAATTAGTTGTCCCAATCCTTCCTCCTCCAGGACTATGGGTACCTCATAGATGGTGGACACTGTGGGCAGGGGGATGACCGCCTGCCGGTCTACATCGCAGAACAGGGATATCTTATCCCTTATCCCTTCCGAGATAGGCTGGTCACTGCGGCATATTATAATATCAGGCTGGATGCCGATGCGCCTGAGTTCGTTAACGCTGTGCTGAGTGGGCTTGGTCTTTAGCTCCTGGGTGGTGGCAAGATAGGGGAGAAGGGTGACATGGATATAGAGCACGTTATCCCGCCCGACATCATTTCTCATTTGCCTGATGGCTTCAAGGAAGGGTTGTCCCTCAATATCGCCTACAGTTCCACCTACCTCTATAATAACCACCTCGGCCTGGGATTGCTGAGCTAAGTTTGTAAAGCGTTGCTTTATCTCAGTGGTAACATGAGGCACTACCTGGATAGTGCCTCCCAGGAAATCACCTCGCCTCTCCTTGGCAATAACTGTGCTATAGATTTGACCTGAAGTAACATTGGACTCAGTAGTAAGGTTAACGTCAATGAAACGCTCGTAGTTGCCTAAATCAAGGTCAGTCTCGGCGCCATCCTGAGTGACAAATACCTCGCCGTGCTGGTAGGGTGACATCGTTCCTGGGTCAACATTGAGATAGGGGTCTAGCTTCTGCACAGACACGGTGACTTGGCGATTCTTCAGAATGGTGCCTATGGAAGCGACAGCGATACCCTTACCAACTGAACTAACAACACCACCGGTTACAAAGATATACTTTGACATACAGGGAAACCAAGCCAAACCTTAAGGGCGCATGAACGATAACTTTTCGTTGGGATTATTGGGAAGGGATGCGAAGTAAGTGGTTTCTCTTTATTATAGTCAGGTAAATATTAATTTGTCAAGTTTTTCTATCTTCAGAGTCTGGCTGATGGCTGGGGCAGGCCAGTGGATAGGGTCAATATAAGCAGTTTGTATTGGCTGTAGGGGTAGTGTTACTATAAAAGCTATGCAGCAGAGACTGAAGCAAGCCCTTTCTCAGCGGCAGAAGGCTCATATTGCTGATACTAGCTGGACGCCATCGGCAGTGCTAATACCTGTCTATCATAAACAAGGGGAGTATTACATCCTGTTTACCAAAAGGACGGAGAGGGTAAAGGTTCATAAGGGTCAGATATCCTTCCCCGGGGGAGCCTACGAGGAAAAGGATGGGACGCTGGTTAATACTGCCTTGAGAGAGTGTGCTGAGGAAATAGGCTTGGCGGCTGAGGAAGTTGAATTATTGGGGGAACTGGATGATTTTTTCACTATAGGTTCAGGCTATATTATGTCTCCTTTTGTTGGTGCCATCCCGTGGCCATATCCGCTTAAGCTAGACCCAACGGAGGTCGAGGAAATCATTGAAGTGCCAATCTCAGCCCTTCTGGACAAGGGTTGCTTGAGTCAGGGGACTGATACTATAGATGGCCAGGTAGTTACCACATATTTCTATCACTACCGGGGAAGAGTAATCTGGGGAGCCACCGCCAGGATATTAAACCAGTTTCTGGGTATTTGGGCTAAGGTGATAAAGAATACAGGGGGCAAATAGCTAAGGTAACTTGGGAAGATAAATCGTGGTATATGCTATAATTGCGCTATGAAACGAGAATTGATGGATATTCTGGCCTGTCCGGTGTGCAAGGGGGAGCTTGAGCTTAGTGTTGAGAAGGAAAACGAAGAGGAAATAGTTACCGGCTCCCTGTATTGCCAGAAGTGCGATGAGCGCTACCCTATTGTAGATACTATCCCTAATCTGTTGCCGCCAGACCAGCGCTAATCGGGGCTATAGGCTACCCCACTCTGGGGGGATTCCCATACCTCTACACACGAGAGAGAAACGGGGGCTCCAGCCAGCTTGGGTTGAAGCTCATTATAGATTGTGGCAGCAATATTCTCTGAGGACGGGTTTATTTTATCAAATGGCGGCATATCATTGAGACAGGTATGGTCAAACCTGGATAGAATATCGGCTAAATGCTGCTTTAGCACCGTGAAATCATAGGCTAAGCCTATATCATCAAGTCCGGAAGCTCTTATCTTTACCACTACCTGAAAACGATGGCCGTGCAGTGCCTCACACTTGCCCTGATAGCCCCTCAGGAAGTGGGCAGCATCAAAATGCTGCTCTACGGATATCTGGTACATTCTCCCTCCTTAGCTATTTTCCCACTTGAGCACGCCCTGTGTCTCGGTTACTCCTTGTAGTAGCTCTCTGATAGTCTTGCCGCTTACTGGATGAACCAGGTCAGGGGCAATCTCATCCAGGGGGATAAGAACAAAGGCTCTTTCTGCCAGCCTGGGGTGAGGAATAACCAGCTCGGGGGTTTCAATAACCTGGTCGTCATAAAACAGAATATCTATATCAATAGGTCGGGGGGCATTAGACTTACCGGGTGCTCTACTCAGCTTCAACTCAATACCCTTAGCCAGAGCCAGCAGCTCCGTCGGTGTCAGCGTGGTATGAACCTGACACACCGAGTTAAGGAAGCGGGGCTGGTTAACATTACCTACCGGCTCGGTATCGTATATGGACGAAACCTGTCTCACTTGCAACCTTTGTGACAGCAGATTTAACGCCTTGTCCAGATTATCCTGTCGGTTTCCCAGATTTGAGCCAAGACCAAGGTATGCCGTTACTGGTTCAGAACTCACTTGACCCACCTCGTATAACCTAAGCTGAGTTATTATATCACAGCCGACAAACTTCTATAAGAGAGATTGTTTACCAACCCCTCACCCTTTAGGTTTTTATTGGGTAACCCACCCCCTTTATCCCCCTCCCTTCATAAGGGAGGGGGAAGTAATTGTATAAGAGAGGCTTCGCCTCTCTTTAACTCTCCTTCAAACCCCCTTTAAATCCCTATACTAAACATTCTCTATTTAGGCTTGCCTGTGCAACCGGCAATATGATACCATTTTCCCTACCTGTATCTGTAGAATGAAGGGAGAGAAAATAGAGGAGGGGAGAATGGATTGTATTTTCTGCAAAATTGTAGCCGGTGAAATACCGTCCGATATCATTTACCAGGATGAAGATGTGATTGCCTTTCGCGACATTAATCCCCTGGCACCTACCCACCTGCTTATTATCCCCAAGAAGCATATTTCTTCTCTTGCCCACCTGCCTGAAGCAGGGTCATCTCTAATAGGAGACATGGTAAAAATTGCTAATCAACTGGCAAAAATGGAGGGTATTGCTGAAGGTGGGTATCGCCTGGTGATAAACTGCGGTAAGCAGGGAGGACAATTGGTGCCTCATCTCCATATGCATCTTCTCGGCGGTCGCCAGCTCTCAAATGCGCTTGGCTGACTTATGGTATTCTAAGAAGGTAAGCAGTCCGGCGATGCTCTTGGCATCACAGATGCTGCCCGAGGCAATAAGGCTGGGAATCTGACTGAGTGGCACCCGAATCACTTTAATGTTCTCTGTATCCTCGGCGTATAGCTGGTCAGGAGTAAGGTCGGTAGCCAGGTAAAGATGGAGGTATTCAGTGCAGTAACCGGGTGAAGAGTAGAAGCCGCCCAGTCTCTCTACTTTCCTGGGCAGGTAGCCAGTTTCCTCCTGCATCTCACGACACACCGCAGCTACCGGGTCTTCGTCAGGTTCAATGCCACCAGCCGGTATCTCTAATAGTTCCTTTTCCACCGGCTTGCGAAATTGATTCACCAGCAGCACATTATTATTAGCATCAATAGCTATAATAGCCACACAATCACTATGCTCCACAATTTCTCTGGTGGTTTCACGGCCGCTGGGCATTTTTACGGTGTCAACTCGCAGCTTTACCGCCCGCCCCTCATAGACTAGTTGACTGGATAGCGTCTTTTCCTTAGCCAAGTTAAGCCTCCGTCTCTGAGTGATGGATAAGAGCTATCTCATCGCAATTGGGGAATTTGGGACAACGGTAACACTCAGTCCAGACCTTGCGTGGCAGCTCCATTTTGTCTATGTCAACGAACTTGTGCCGCTTAAAAAAAGCTGGCTTGTAGGTAAAACAAAAAACGGTGGGGATACCAAGCTCCTCAGCCTCTTTGAGGCAGGCTTCTATTAGCCGGTCGCCGATTCTCTTTTTCTGGCTATCCTCGGCTACAGCCACCGACTTTATCTCAGCCAGGTCTGACCAGCTGACATGTAGCGCCGCACAGGCAATCACTCGCTCATCCTCTTTAGCGACAAAGTAATCCCTGATATTTTCATATATCTCGCTTAGCGGGCGGGCTAGCATCTCGCCCTTATCAGCAAAGTAGTTAATTAACCCTTGCATCTGGGGCACATCGCCGATTCTAGCTTTTTCTACTTGTTTCAACTTACTGTTTTCCTTTCAACTTTCGTTCCAGTGAGCTGTAGAAGGAGGTTTCCGGGTGAATTCTTAAAAACCGAACTGTATTAGAGCTATGCTTTACCGTAATAACAGCTCCGCTTGACAATGGCAAATTTATATGACCATCAATGCTCAGTGTCGCCGGCTGGGTGGTGCTGAGGCGCAACTTAACAGTGGCTGTTGATGGTAGTATCACCGTGTAAGCCGAACTAAGGTGAGGCAATATTGGTAACAGTACTAACTCCTTGGCTTGTGGGTGAAGGATGGGACCACCGGCTGCCAGCGAATAACCGGTGCTGCCGGTGGCGGTAGCCACAATCACCCCATCACCCTTATAGGTGGTCAGTGGCTCACCATCGATGCTGGCTTCTACATAGATTACTCGAGTTACTGCCCCCCGTGCCACCACCACATCGTTCAAGGCATAGGACATACGGGACGGCTCATGCTCCTCTTCGGCAGGGGAAAGCTCTGCCTCAAGCAGAGAGCGCTCGTCAATCCAGCCCTCTCCTGCCAGCAAAGCCGGCAGCTTTTCCATAACCTCATCAACACTGAGTTCGGTCATAAAGCCTAGCTTACCCAGGTTTATGCCGGTAATAGGCGCTGGTTCGGGGACTGCTGCCTGAGCTGCCCGCAGAATGGTGCCATCGCCGCCGATACTGAGAATTAAATCGGTGCTATGTACCTGAGCCTTGGCTGTCTCCCATTCCCAGGCAGAGCATAGCCAAACAGAAAGGTCCTTAGCGCCTAAAAGCTCTTCCAGTTTTTTAGCCAGGGCATAAGCAGCCTCTTTCATAGGGTGGTAGAGAATGCCAACTTTTTTCATAACTATGACCGCCTGACGATAACAAATACAAGCATCAATCGGCATCCGAATACCGGCATTTTAGTTACCTCCGGGTTCAATAATTACCTTGATAGAATTCTTGGCATCGGCGACGAGCTGGAAACCTAAGCCTGTTTCTGCCAGACTCAGACGATGGGTAATCATCTGGCGCACCGGGATGGTGCCAGCATGAATTAGTTCCAGCGCTGTTTGGTAGTCAGCCGGGCTGCCGGCATAGGAGGTGGTGAGTGTTACATCATTGCGAAAAAACAGCTCATTTATTGAAATTGGAATGGTAACGCCGAGGTCTGTTGGTGCGAAGAGGAGAATAGTGCCACCACGCTCCACTGACTTTAAGGCTTGGGTAATGGCTGATGCAGCACCGGTGCACACTATCACTAGGTCAGCCAGGCGACCTTGATTAGCCTGACGCAGGCGGGTGGGCAAATCCTCTTCAGCACGGATAGTAGCATCAGCCCCGAACCGTTGCGCCGCTTCCAGCCGGTAGTCGTTTATGTCTGTTGCTATCACCCGACCTGCCCCCAAAGTGCGGGCTAGCTGCACATGGAGTAGCCCGGCAATGCCACTGCCAATGACGAGCACACTGTTGCCAGGCTGCATGTGTGCCAGCCTTTGTCCGCGCAGGATGCAGGCTAGCGGTTCAATAAATGTTGCTTCTTCATAGGATACTTCGTCGGGCAACAGGAATACTCCACGGTCAACATTGATGGCTGGCAACCGAATATATTCAGCAAAACCACCGGGGTCAAAATTCGTCCGGCGCAGGGTCTCGCAAGCGGTGTGATGACCATTCAGACAGTAATAGCAGGTATTGCAGGGAACATGATGAGCCGCTGATACTCGGTCACCTTCTTTGTAGCGCTCCACTCCCTCCCCCACAGCCACAATCTGCCCGCCAATCTCATGACCCAGCACCAGGGGTGCTCGGTCCAGGCGATACCACTCCATCACATCACTGCCGCAGATGCCACTAGCTTCTACCCGCACCAGTAGCTCGCCAAAACCGATTTGTGGGACAGGCATCTCCTCTATCCGCACATCCCGGTTGTTATACCACATAGCGACACGCATTCTATTTCTCCTGGTGCCGGTCACGACTTCTTCCCTGCCTTCTCCTTTTCAGTGCTGAATACTTCTTGAGCCTCTTTTGGGGTTGCCTTTTGGTGAACAACGGCACGTATCGCCTTAATCATCGCCACCGGAAAATCATTCTGCCAGATGTTCCTTCCTAGATTTACTCCGATAGCACCCTTTTGCATGCCGTCATAGACAAACTCAAACACCTCAAGCTCAGTATCAACCTGGGGCCCGCCGGCTATAATCACTGGAACAGGGCAACCCCTTGCTACCCTCTCAAAGTCTTCACACCAGTAGGTTTTTACCACCCGCGCCCCCAACTCAGCGGCGATGCGAGAGGATAGAGCAAGGTAGCGGGCGTCTCGTTTTTCAAGCTCCTTACCCACAGCGGTAACTGCCATTACTGGTATGCCATACCTTTCGCCCTCGTCAACAAGCTTTGATAGATTTAATAAAGACTCCTTCTCATAGTCACTGCCAACAAAGATAGAAATGCCTACTGCCGAAGCGTTAACGCGGATAGCCTCCTCCATAGAGGTGGTAATTCCTTCGTTAGCCAGGTCTTTCCCCACCATACTAGTGCCGCCAGACACCCTGAGAATAATCGGTTTGGTGTTGTCAGGGTCTACTGATGAGCGTAACACGCCCCTGGTAATGAAGAGCGCATCAGCATAAGGCAGGAGTGGCTCAATAGTTTTACGTGGTTCTTCCAATCTTCTGGTGGGACCCTGAAAGTATCCGTGGTCTACTGGCAAGAACAGAGCATGCCCGTCTGATTGGATAAGTTGTGCCATACGGTTTGCCATTCCCCATTCCATGCTAGTGCTCCTCCTTCTGAGTTTATGGTTTGCTGACCAAGCGCAGAGGTAACCCTTTGTTTTCTGCGCTGTGTCATTACCTCCATATTATACTACAAGACACAAATTAATTGATATCTACCAAGTTTATCTCCTAGAAGCAATTATAGCGGTTAGTGAAGTTATTGTTCTTGACCCCGCTCTCGTTTAGCGTTAATCTATCAAGCGGAGATGAGTCTCATAAGGAGGCATAGCGAAGTAATGGAAGGGAAAATAGTCTATTTTGCCAAGCCTGGCACTGAGAATACAGAGGAAGTGCTCCGCATCGCCAAGATTCGGGCGGAAGAACTGGGCATTAAGAGCATCCTGGTAGCCACCACTGTGGGAAATACTGGAGTGAGGGCTACCGAAGTCTTCGAGGGGATGAGGGTGATTGTGGTGACCCATTATACAGGTATGAGAGGGCCCGATATCCAGGAATTAACCGAGGAAAATAAACAAATGATAGAGAGTAAGGGCGGCGTAGTGCTTACCACGATGCATGCTTTTACCGGGATAGGCGGAGCCATGCGCAAGAAGTTCAATATGTATCTCCTTGGCGATGTAATAGCCAACACGCTGCGCATCTTTGGGCAGGGGATGAAGGTTACCTGTGAGATAGCAATGATGGCGGCTGATGCCGGCCTGGTGCGCACCGATGAGGATGTTATCGCCATAGCTGGCACCAGTCGGGGGGCAGATACCGCTCTGGTGCTCAGCCCGGTCAATTCTGTGGACTTTTTTGACCTCAGAATCAAAGAAATCCTTTGTAAGCCCCACTTTTAGGAGGTTATTTGTTAAGGGAAGGGAACGCAAGTAAGAGAGGGGCGTTAGCCCCTCTTATATAACCAGTTCCCCCTCTCCGTTGGGAGAGGGATACTAAAGGAGAGTCAAAGAGAGGCGAAGCCTCTCTTTCTAATAAACCCTCCCCCTCTCCTTGATAGGAGAGGGGGACACAGGGGGTGAGGTAGAAAGTAATTTCTACTCATTGCATTTCTTTAGCACCAGCACCTATAATAGTCTTGGAAAGGCAGAAAAGTAATGGGCTACGAGGAGCATAAAAAAAAGGCACCCCAGAGTGTAAGCTGTGCTGTTCTCACCATCTCAGACAGCCGAACGGAACAGGATGATGAGTCGGGCAAGCTGCTCAAGCAAAGGCTCAGTGACCACGGACACAGAGTAACATCCTACGCTATTTTGAAAAACGAGGCAGACTCTATTAAGAAGAAGCTATATGAACTGCTGAGGCAGGAGGAGCTTCAAGTCATCATCACCAGCGGTGGCACTGGGGTGAGCCACCGGGACATTACCGTAGAGACAATATCACCGATTCTGGAGAAGAAGTTGGATGGCTTTGGCGAGCTTTTTCGGTCTTTGTCTTACCAGGAGATAGGCACCGCTAGTATTATGAGCAGGGCTATTGCTGGCGTGGCTGGGGGAAAGGTTATTCTTTGTCTCCCCGGCTCTCCTGAGGCGGCAAAGCTGGCGATGGACAAGGTAATTTTACCTGAAATCGGACACCTGGTCAGGGAGGCAACGAGGTGAAACCTTTTGGAGCACTTCTTCCCTTCGAGGAAGCAAAAAGGGTTGTCGATGAGCACATAGAACCTGTGACAAGGGTGGAGATGGTCAGTTTGGATGATGCCTCGGGCCGGGTCCTGGCCGAGGACATCGTGGCTGCTTTGAGCATACCACCTTTTGATAGGGCGGCTATGGACGGTTATGCCGTTAAAGCCAGAGATACCTTTAATTCCGGTCAATTTAACCCCAAAGTGCTTGAGCTAGTTGGTGAATTACATGCCGGGGAAACGCCCAAAAAGAGGGTGAATACCGGGCAGTGTATTCAAATTGCTACCGGGGCGATGATGCCCAGGGGTGCGGATGCTGTGGTCATGGTTGAGGATACCGAGACGGAAAATAGTAGGGTAAAGGTGTTCAAGGCGGTTTACCCGAAAGCCAATGTGGGTCAGAAAGGTGAGGATATCAGGGAAGGGGAGTCTATTCTAAGGCGCGGCTCTGTTTTGGATGCAGGGAAGATAGGGGTGCTTGCCTCTCAGGGAGTAAACCAAACCAAAGTCTATGAAAAACCAAAGGTGGCTGTCCTCCCCACCGGAGAGGAGGTAGCCGAGATTGGCCAGACATTAAGGCAAGGGCAGGTCTACGATATTAACTCCCACACTATCGCCTCGGTGGTGAAGGCAAACGGCGGTGTTCCCTACAGAGTGGGTATCTCCGGTGATGACCCCGATGAGCTGAAGTCAACGATTGAGGAAGCCCTGAAGAGTGACCTGGTTGTTATCTCGGGAGGCTCCTCGGTAGGGGAGAGAGACCTGTTAGTTAGTGTCCTTCAGGACTGGGGTGAGATTCTCTTCCACGGAATTCAAGTAAAGCCCGGGAAACCGACCATTTTTGCCATACTCCAGGGTAAGCCGCTTTTGGGAATGCCTGGCTACCCTACTTCCTGTCTGATTAATACCTATCTTTTCCTTTTGCCGGCGGTAAGAAAGATGGCTCACCTGCCACCGAGGATAGGGGAGACCGTTGAGGCCAAGCTTTCCCGGAGGGTCTCCGGAAGTGTGGGCAGGAGGCAATTTTTAACCGTCAAAATCGTGGGGAGTGAGGCTGTCCCCGTATTTAAAGAATCGGGGGCAATAACCAGCGTAGCCGAGGCTGATGGCTACATAGAGATAGCACAGAATATCGATTTGCTGGAGAAAGGCGAGCCAGTTACCGTAACGCTGTTTTAGATTATTGGGTATCATGTCTTTTCCCTTCGGTAGCTCCCGCTTTTCCCGCCCTTTTTGCTTTCCAGACGTATATCAGTAATAGTCATTCCTCTGTCAACCGATTTCCCCATGTCGTAGATGGTCAGAGCGGCGACCGAGGCGGCGACCAGAGCCTCCATCTCCACCCCTGTTTTGCCGGTGCTCTTCACTCTGGCGGTGATTCCTATAGAGTCATTCCCAGGCAGGTCGAACTCAATAGCGATGTTGCTAATCAATACTGGATGGCACAGGGGTATCAGGTGAGGCGTCTTTTTGGCAGCCATGATACCGGCAATCCTGGCTACGGCCAGAACGTCTCCCTTTTCCAGCCCGGCAGTCTTTATTTGTTCCAGAGTGGTCGGCTTCATCATTACCCTGCCTCTGGCTACAGCCTCACGTTCGGTATCACCCTTCTGGCTGACATCAACCATTCGGGCTTCACCCTTTGAGTTTACATGAGTTAGCTTGGTCATCATCCACCTCCTCTGTTTTTAGCTTTCCAGCCGTATGTTCTAAAGATTGTTTAATAACCCCATCTCCCTTTAGGTTTTTATTAGGTAACCCTATCCCCTTTATCCCCTTCCCCTTATCAAGGGGAAGGGGGAATTATGGTTTCCGAAGGGGCTAACGCCCCTTCGAGCTTCCCCCTTACTACGGAGGAATGGTTATATAAGAGGGGCTTTGCCCCTTTTAATCCCTGATTTGGTCTATCCAATTCTAGGGGGTGTATAAGAGGGCGTCAGCCCTCTTTTTATCACTTTCCCCCTCTCCTTTTCAAGGAGAGGGGGACTAAGGGGGTGAGGTTCGTAAATACCTAACCTCCTATCTGACACATCGGTCGCCTTATTGTCCCTGGGGCAAGCCCTCCGGTCAGGTGATGCCGCTCCCTCTTCATGGCTACTGCTTGCTGGATAAGCTGTTTTAACTCATCCGTGCTGGCTCCATTACGCAGTGCTTCCTTCAGGTTGACCTCGTCATCGTCCAGAAGGCAGGGACGCAACTGTCCATCGGAGGTAAGGCGAAGGCGATTGCAGGTATGGCAGAAGTGCTCGGTCATCGGGGTAATGAAACCTATAGTGCCCCTGGCTCCAGGCAATCGGTAATACCTGGCAGGACCATTGCCTGTTTTGCCGGTATAAGGCTCCAGTTTGCCTAGAGATTGAATACGTTCCCGGATTTCCTGGGCAGATACCGTCTCCAGGCCTTCAGCCTTAGCTGTCCCCAAAGGCATGAATTCTATAAACCTTACATGCCATCCCTGGCTGGTGCTCATTCGAGCGAAATCGATAGTTTCATCTTCATTTATGCCCTGTAGCACAACCATGTTTAGCTTAACTGGATTTAGTCCAGCGAGATGAGCCGCCTCAATACCGGATAGCACCTCTCGCAATTTATCCCGGCCGGTAATGCGCTTGAATCTATCCTCCTTTAGCGTGTCCAGACTCACATTGACCCGCTTCAGTCCGGCCTCTTTAAGCTCAACGGCATACTTGCTCAGCAGTATCCCGTTGCTGGTAAGCGAGATATCGTCGATGCCCTCTATATGGGAAATCATCCAGACTAATTTATCCAGGTCTGCTCTCAACAGAGGCTCGCCACCGGTAAGGCGCACTTTGCTGATTCCCATACTGGCTGCCACCTGAACTACGCGTTGGATTTCCTCATAGGAGAGGATTTCGCTTCGGGGCAGGTGGGGCACCGAACCCACCGAGCAGTAGACACAGCTCAGGTTGCAATGGTCAGTAACCGATATTCGCAGGTAATTAATCTGGCGCTGCCAGGAGTCGAAAAGACCTGTCATTTCTCTCTCCATCCTTTTAGACTGCTGTCTGTAGCTAGGCTATCTCTTTTCAATAGCATAACTCCTTAGCTCCAGCGGTAGTTTCTGCAAGTCATTGGTAAGCGCCGGAACTATGGGTGATTGTCCATTCTCTTCCATAATGGCTTGCCCCTCCGACCCAAGCAAAAACTTGAGGAAGGCTATGCCCAAATCGGTTCGAGGGGCATTTTTAGGAATAGTAATGGCATAGAGGATAGGCTGGCCTATCTGGGTCTGGGTGCTACCAGGTTCACTACCGGCTACTTCCACCTCAGCCGTGGCATAGAAGTCTTGGTATTGTATATCCGCCAGGTTAATTTGAGGAGGTAGCTCAACGAATCTGAGGCTGTGCTGTAGGGCTATGGAGCGATATTCAAAGGCATAGTCAAGCTCCCCGCTTTGTAGTAGAGCGATAAGTTCCACCGATTTGGAGCGTATATTCTTCCTAGGGCAGCCAGCTACCAGCCTGTTATACAGTCCAGGCACGCCGTAGTATTGCTCAGCCAGTTGCCATACTAGAAGAGTCCGGTAGCCACAGGGGTCAGCATCAGGGTCGGAGTGACCGTATTCTACCCCTTCTCTGGTCAGTATCTGGTGCCAGTTATCCTTGTTTATCTCATCACTGTATTTGGACTCATCAATGTAGGCAATAACCATCTCGTTGCTGGCAAAAATGATATACCATTCGGTGAAGTCAGGAAACATCAGCTGTTCAATAGCTACATAGTCCGCTGAACCGATGACATCAGCCAGCTTACCCAACTCCGTTACCTTGCGTATCGTGGTGCGGCTACCGGCTGGCTCCCTCTCGACGTCAACGCTTGAATGGATTTTCTCGAACTCGCCGGCAGCAGCTTCAAAGGGAACAGAAAGACTCCCGGCGTGTAACACGGTGAGAGTGTCTTTCTGTGCACAACTTGCTCCCGCCACCACCAGCGTCATTGTTAACAGCACACCCAGCCCAGCACTAAGTAACTTTTTCAAAACAGGGTCTCCTTTTAAGTTTTAAATCAAAGTGTAACTAAAGCCTTCATCCCCTCTATTTTTTCTCCTCAAAAGACATGCACGGCTGATGCCTTGAAGGTTATGCATACCTTTTGTTCCTCTCTTAGGTCCATCTCCTCAAAGGAACGGCGAGTGATGAGGCAGGTGAACTCTGGTGGCACGGTTACGGTGAGATAGATAACCGACCCTCGGTCAGCTATACGGGTAATGGTGCCTTGAAAGCTATTGAGAGCGCTGGAGTGTAGCGGTCCCCTTGAAATCAAAATGTCTTCCGGTCGGATAGAGGCATGTAATCTGCCTCGCAGAGCGGTAACCACAGCTAACTTTGTCCCCTCAACAGAGAAAATGCTTTGTCCCTCTGAGCTATCCAGCACTTCTCCTTCAAGAATATTACGGGTCATTACGAACCGAGCCACAAATTCTGAGTTCGGGTGACGAAATATCTGCTCTGGAGTTCCTATCTGGACTATACGACCTTCCCCCAGGACTGCTATACGGTCGCCAAGGGCTATCGCCTCTTCAAAATCATGGGTAACATGGATGGTCGTTATTCCAAGGCGGTTATGTATTTCCTTTAATTCTCTCTGAGTAGCCTCTTTTGTCTCAGGGTCAACTGCGCTCAGAGGCTCATCAAGGAGAAGAAGGTCAGGTTTTATCGCCAATGCCCTGGCCAGGGCAGTTTTCTGACTTTCACCGCCACTTAAAAAGGCGGGCTTTCTTTCAAGCAGGTCTGTAATACCAAGGAGCTCGGCCACTTGAGCAATAGCCTCTTCAATCTCTCGTCGTGTTTTTCTCCTTCGCATCAATCCGAAGGCTATATTGTCACGAACCGATAAGTGAGGGAAGAGAACATGCTCCTGGTAGGCAAAACCGATGTTCCTTTTCTCTGGGCTGAGAAAGGTTACATCCTTGCCCTTGAGTCTTATTTGCCCGCTCTTAATGGGGTTCAGCCCGGCGATGGACTCCAGGAGCACGGTCTTGCCGGCTCCGGTGGGTCCCAGAAGGACGAAGTATTCTCCATCCCGGACGTCCAGGGTGGTATCTTTCATTAAAAAGCTGCCTAGCTTAACACATAAATCTTTTATTTCTATCATCTCGTCTCCCAGCGGTGGGCAACAACTCTGAGAGCAATAAATATGACCAGGCAGGCAAGGATAAGTAAGACCGCCACCGGCATGGCATAATCTAAACCGAAGGCTTCAAACCTGGCATAGACCAAGACGGAGGCTATCATCGGGTGATAGGCTAGAATCATAACAGCGCCGAACTCACTTATGCCTCTGGCCCACATCATCACGGTACCAGAAAGGATGCTTCCTCGTGCCAGTGGTAGGGATATCCTGAAGAAAGCCTGCCATGGAGAGGCACCGAGGGTACGAGCCACATTTTCCAGCCGTACGTCCACCTTCTTGAAACCTTCCTTGGCGGAGTTTACCAGGAAGGGGATACTGACAAAGAGCATGGCGATGACTATTCCAGGGATTTCGCCTACAAAATCAATTCCCAGGGTGTGAAAGGCACTACCTAATAAGAAGCGCCGACCAAAGACAAAAAGAAGGGCTATGCCAGCCGCACTGTGGGGTATCACTATGGGCAAATCAATGAGTCCCTCGATTACTCCCTTGCCCGGGAAGTCATGTCTCGCCAGAAGGTAAGCTAAGGGTATGCCGAGAATGAAGCCAACAACGGTTGCCAGAAGCGCTGCATAAAGAGAGAGCAGGATAGCACCCGCAACTTCCTCCTGCCTGAGTGTGTCAAGTAGTTGACTCGGGCTGGAGGAGACTGTCATGGTGAACAAGGGGAGAAAAATAAAGAGTAGAATGACCACCCCCAGTAGAAGAAAGACGACCTTCATCAAATTCATGGTGAGGGCTCTAGTAGCTATAGCTCGCCAGTTCATAAAGGTTGCCTCCTCGAGGAAGAGATCACAGACAAACTAAAAATGCCTCCGAAAGGAGGCATCACAACCAAAGGGTATAACATACCCTTCAGGGTTTCCTCCTTTTCAAACACGGGAGGCGTGAGCGTTTCCCCTCACACCCTAATCGGTTGCTGCCCATAGGCAAAAAGCCCTTAGGTAAAGCAACTCGGAGGCTCATATTCAGCTCAATAAGGTCTCTGTAGTACCTTATAGGCGTATTGAATATACCTTATTGCTGCTCGTAAGTCAATAGTTTGTGCCCATCTATAGTTTAACCCTACTGTTCGCCGTAGGCATAAAGTAACTGTTCATTGTTTCCTTTCGCTTATCGTTGTCCAAGCTCAAGCCACGCATAGTGCTGTAAGCAATCAAGCATCTTCTGTTAGGCAATGTGTATATGTTTGAGAAACCATCTCCATTTAGGGATACGCTTCTAAAGCTCATTCAGTCTGAGAATCTTCTTTATTAGGAGTTAATGGTACAATGTCGTGATTAGCCTCCCAATCCTCCCATTTCACGAACTCAAAGGTTGCTTGCGGGCCTCTAAACCAATTGGGTGTACACTCTATGTAGAAACTGCCTTTCCATAGAGCGGAATTAGGGCTTGAGATTTCCACTTCAATTTTAGCCCCGTCAACTATGATTGGGTGGGTGGGAGCATTAAATACAGACTGCACCCCGTTAGAGTTATCTTGAAAAGCCACTAGTGCGGTTTTTGTTGCATCTGGGGAAATAGACAAACTTAATTGAGAGGGGGATGCATCTCTTACAGACCAGTAAATACTGGTAGGATTCCAATCATGCAAGTTAACTAACACATAACTGTTCGGCTTATCTTGTTTAGGTTGAACATAGATACAGCTGACCACTCGAACCTCTACATCCTTCAAAGTCATGCTGGGACTTGTATTGGTCACCTGTAGTTCTGCCCACATTAGATGTTCATGCTCCCAATCCCATTGACGTCGCCCACTCGATGGTTTAACTGCCAATTTTGGAATATGCTCATCTTCTAAAGTTTGCTTAGCCTGTGTGCTTTTGTTCGAGTCATTCCAAATATCCTCATATTCCTTGTAGTAGCCCATAAACCGATTTTTATCTTTTCCGCTATTGTGTATAATATGACCCTTTCGTTGGTCTACCCCAACACTTGGGGCAAAATACTCAACATATATCCACGCATTCTCGGAGCACGGCTTATCCCCTACAGGGGTAGGGTCATAGATAGTCAATGCACTCTCCCTAGCTGTGAAATACCATCTAACATCAATGTCATTATCTAAAGCTACCTTTGTTGTTGCCCTTATCTCCCCAATAATCCAATCCACAGGATTCTTCGACTTAGTGCTGATATATCCCAAAGAAGGATTTTGGGCATTCGGCTCCAAGAGTAGCACTCTTCTTAGACTTTCTACCTCAAGGAGAAAGTCTATCCTCATACGAGTACCAGTGTGCCAAAGCCCCCATGCCACTTTAGCGGATTCGAGTGCTTCTCTACGAGAAGGAATCATCTCTGCTTCTTTTATCTTTGCTACTTGTTTTGGTTGTTTAGCCCTTTTAACCTGCCAAAGAATAATCCCCAACATAACGAAACCAATAGGAATCGTAATCCATGAAAACCAAGCGATGGAGATTTCAGGCATAACTATATTTGCCTCCCAAATTCTCTCTGCCAAAGACCATATTGCGTCGATAGCTTGTGGCAACCCCATAAGAACAAAGGAAAGAATTCCGAGCAGCAAACGATGTCTTTTGATGAAATCCATATCCCCATTCTACCACTTGTGTTGAGTTTCGCAACTGGCTCATATTTAGACCCCTGTCTTGAAATCGTGCTATAATTTCACGATATGAAAGTTTCAGATTTGGGGGAATTCGGACTGATTGACCTCCTGGCCAAAATGGCTTACGGTGCTCAGGATAAAGAGATAGAAGCCTGGCAACAGCTCATCTTAGGCATTGGTGATGATGCCGCCGCCTGGCATGGGGATGCCTCAATTCAACTGGCTACCGTTGATTCCTTGATTCAAGACGTTCACTTTTCTCTGGCTATAACTTCCTGGGAGGAACTGGGTTGGAGAGCGATGGCAGCTAACCTGAGTGATATCGCCGCTATGGGGGGCTTGCCCAAATATGCACTGGTGTCATTAGCTTTATCTGACTCTACTGAAGTAGAGGATGTTACCGCTCTCTACAGGGGAATGATTGAACTGGCGCAGCAATTTGAAGTAGCTGTAGTTGGTGGAGATATAAGCAGTGCCCCCTTGCTTGTTATTAACATTACTATCCTGGGTAGCACTAAAAGTCAGGCTCAACATATACTCACCCGTTCGGCAGCTAAAGCCGGTGAGAAAGTAGCTGTTACCGGCTATTTAGGAGCGGCTGCTGCTGGTTTAGAAGTGCTTAGCAAACACCTATCTCTTGAGGCTGAAGCTACGGCTGGTTTGAAAAAGGCTTTCCTGCAGCCCTACCCCCGTGTAGCTGAAGGGCAAATACTGGTAGAACAAGGGGTGAGAACAGCTATAGATATTAGCGATGGGTTGATTTCAGACCTGCGTCATATATGTCAGGCAAGCCAGGTTAGTGCCCGAATAGAAATTGACGGTGTGCCGATTCAGTCGGCGGTCAAGGCTAACTTTGGTGATAGAGCGCTGGAGCTGGCACTATCGGGGGGAGAGGATTACGAACTTTTGTTTACTGCCAGCGCTGAGATTATTGATAAGGTGAAAGCCGCCGCCTCTTGCCCGATAACAGTAATCGGTGAAATTATGGCTGATAAAGCAGGTGAGATAACCCTGGTTGATGGCAAAGGAAATCCGGTTAACCCACCCGGGGTGGGGTGGGAGCATTTTACTATTAGATGAGGTTAAGCCAACCACTAAATTCACTTGATAGGGTCGTTTGGGGAAGTTTGAAGGGGCGAAGCCCCTTCAAAAGTAATCCTTCCCCTCTCCTTGAAAGGAGAGATACTAGAAGGAGAGTCAAAGAGAGGCGAAGCCCTTCAGACGGAGAGGAATATTATAGAGGGGGAGTTTAAGAGGGGCGAAGCCCCTCTTCAGAGAAAATATTCCCCTTCCCCTTAATAAGGGGAAGGGGACAAAGGGGATGGGGTTACTAAAAATAAAAGGGGGTGAGGTTGATAGAAAATCTCAATATGAGCTCCCTTGAGATGGTCAGCCATAGCCCAGAACAGACTCAAAAACTGGGAGTGCGTATTGGCCAGTTAGCCCTACCCGGTGATGTTTTCCTGCTGGTTGGAGACCTGGGGACAGGAAAGACCTGCCTCACCCAGGGCATTGCCTGGGGGCTAGATATCAAGGAATACGCACTAAGCCCTTCCTTTGTCATAATAAGGGAACTCTACGGCCGGCTACCTCTATATCATATAGACCTGTATCGGCTTGACCGCATAGAAGAAAGCATGGAGTTGGGCCTGGACGACTATTTATATGGCCGGGGTGTTTGTGTAGTAGAATGGGCAGAAAAGGCGCTAAGCATACTGCCAGTAGAGCGTTTCTTGATTAAGATAAGCTATCTTTCTGATACCGAGCGCAGCTTTCAGATGGAGCCCAGCGGCCAGCGCTACCTGCAAATAGTGGCACAACTAAAGCAGCTTTCCCTTAGCTCATAGGAGGCGCTTAAACTAAATCTAGCGGTCAATACTCAAAAATTGTGGTTCGAGTGAAGCGGTTTTATTTTAGCTTGAAAAAGGTTAAAAAAATGCAACTAGCGATAGATACTTCAACCGATACCGCCAGCCTGGCTCTGGTTCAAGATGACGAGGTGCTGGCCGAATTAACCTGGCGCTGTGGACAAAACCATACTACCCAACTGCTACCCCACCTTTCTCACCTGCTAAATCGGACTGAGTTAAGTCTTCAATCGGTTAGCGGCGTTATCGTGGCCAGGGGGCCGGGGAGCTACAATGGGTTGCGAGTAGGCATTAGCACTGCCAAGGGTCTAGCCTTTAGCCTGGGCATCCCGATAGTTGGCATTAGCACCCTGGAAGCAGAAGCCTATCAACATGCTGAAACAGGTCTGCCTATCTGCTCAATACTTAATGCCGGTAGAGAAGAGATTGCCACTGCTACCTACCAGAAGAAAGGCAATAAGTGGTGTCAGCTTACTGCCGAGCACATAACTACTGTTGACGCTCTGTGCTCCCAGATAACTACCAAGACCATATTCTGCGGTGAATTCATACCATCTATTGCCGCACAGTTAGAAAAGCAGCTTGAACAAAAAGCCGTAATACTGCCTCCAGCCGCTGGATTACGGCGAGCCAGTTTTTTGGCTGAGCTGGGGCTCAAGCGACTTAAGGCAGGTGATTATGATAACCCGACCACTTTACAGCCACTATACCTCCGGGGGCCATCGATTACTAAAGCCAAACACCGGTAGTAAATAGACCGCTAGGGGAAAGTCACCAGTTCGAAAAAAGGAGCTTAAATATGGAAAGGTCTCTGGTTCTTATCAAGCCTGATGCTATGCAGAGGAGGTTGGCCGGCACTATTATTAGCCGCTTGGAGAGGCAAGGGCTCAAGCTGGTAGCGCTCAAGATGCTTCACATGGATAAAGCATTAGCCGAGCGGCACTACGCTATTCATGCCGATAAACCTTTCTTTGGAGACCTGATAAGCTATATTACCTCTACCCCGATAATTGCCATTGTCTTTGAGGGAGAAGGGGCAGTGGAGCTAGTTAGAAAAACGATGGGGGCAACTGACCCAACCCAGGCAGAGACAGGGACTATCAGGGGCGATCTCGGCTTAGATATTCAGCATAATGTGGTTCATGGTTCTGATTCAGTAGAGACTGCCGAGGAGGAGATTAAACTATTCTTTGCCGAGGATGAAATCTATTGAATCCTGACCACAGAAATGGCTTCACTCCATAGCTCACCCAGTTGGTAGTATTCCCGTTCGGAGGGAGCAAAAATGTGCACGATAATGTCGCCAAAATCAAGCAGGAGCCATCCTGAATCCAGTGTGCCCTCACGATGGTGGGGTAGAATACCTTCCTTCTTCAAGGCATGCGCAACTTCATCATAGATAGCCTTAATCTGCCGCTCAGTCTCACCGCTACATATTACAAAATAGTCGGCAAAGCTGCATACCCCTCGGGCATCCAGCAATACAATATCAATAGCCTGCTTATCACTGGCAGCTTCTACTACCTTGTGTGCTACTGCTAACGTTTCCAGAAGCTAAGCCTCCATGATGAGTAGCCTAATCTAATTAATTATATCACAATTGGGGCATCTACAGGTTACTGATTGAAGCACTAAGTCTGAGTAAGGGTTACCCCCTTTCGGCTAGTAAATCTGCACTCTTGAGCTCTCGTATCTGAGGTATGAAAAGTGCAAGGGTTAGTATAAATGAAAGTGCATCGGCAATCGGGAATGACAGCCATATGCCGTCCAGTTGCCAGAACCTCGGTAATATGAATACCAAGGGAAGCAAGAATAGGATCTGCCGTGATGTAGCAGTCAAGAGAGTCGGCACAGCTTTTCCAATTGCCTGGAATACTACTGATCCCACCATCTGAAACCCGATCAAATACGCCGCGAGGAAAATCAGCTTGGCAGCATGAGAGCCAGATGAGATAAGCGAACTATCGGTGGTAAAAATACGCATAATTGGAGCAGGGAGGAAAAAAATAACCAAAAATGCTATGGTGGAAAATATTGTTGCAACAATGCCAGCTAGTTTTATTACTTGTAATGCTCTGTCGAAGCGTTTTGCTCCATAACTGAATCCAAGGATTGGCTGGAGTCCTTGACCAACACTCATAATCGGCATGAAGGCAAACATTATAGCGCGATGCACAATACCGTAGGCAGCCACGCCTAGATCACCACCATAGGCAACAAGCGTTCTATTCACGATGATGGCGACAAAGCTTCCTGCTGCCGTCCTTACAAATGACCCAAATCCTATGATCATAATCTCTCTCAACACGGTGTACTCTGGAATGAAGTTCCTCATGTGAACTTTAAGTGAGCTACTCTGGAAAAGATAATAGTGGATTATATACAAAGACGTGGTTACTTGTGAAAGAATGGTTGCTATTGCTGCACCCTTAATTCCCATTCCAAGGACTAGTATGAAGACAGCATCAAGTATAATGTTCAGTATGGCTCCTATGAGCATGCTTATCATGGCGACGCGGGCGTTTCCTTCAGCCCGGATGAACTGGTTTATCCCCATGGCAAATATTCGGAAAACTGTGCCGAGAAGAATGATATCCAGATAATCCTTGGCGTAGGGAAGGATTGTTTCTGAGGCACCAAAAAGCCTGAGCCAGAAGCTAGAATTAGATAGTCCAACTATTGAAATCAGGGCTCCTAGTATAACTGCAAGAAGTATAGCATTGCCCAGGGTTCGCTCTGATTTCTCAAAATCGCGTGCTCCCAAGGATCTCGAAATTAGCGATGCTCCACCTATCCCTATCATCATCCCTAGGCCCATTATCAGCATCTGAAAAGGAAAAACGATGGTAAGCCCGGCAATTCCAAGAGGACCAACTGCGCGGCCGATGAAAATCGTATCGACCACATTGTAAAGAGCCATAACGAACATGCCTATTCCGGCAGGGAGCGACAGCTTCCACAGCAATTTACCGATGCTTTCGCTGGCAAGCATTTTTTGTCTTTCGTCGTGCATGTAGTTGTTTACCTCTCTCTACAGCTATACTGCATTTCATTGAAATCAAGTTGGCAAGAGATTTTGCTACTGCAATTTTGAGAATATGTCCCGTAGCTTTCTCAGCGAAGCCGATAAATCTTCTAGTTCTTCACCTGTGAGGCAGGAGAGTGTTTTCCTAATAGCGTTCCTAATATGGCTATCATGCTCTTTAGAAATAGTTTTACCTTTATCAGTGAGCGCAATATTAATCGTTCTTCTGTCTGCTGTACTTGTCTGCCTCTCGACTATATCCAAATCGACCAGCTTATCTATCAGACGAGTCATTTGTGGTCTCGCTATCTGTAATCTCTCTCCAATTTCGGCAACATGGAGCGTTCCTGCTTCCCCCAGTAGCTTCATAATCTCAAGATGATGCGGCGTAAGAGCTTCATGGATACTTGTGAGTGCTGTTTTGAGCAGTTTTCTACGGATGCTTCTACCAATAAGAGGCAGAGTAGAGAATAGATCTTCCGCAACACGGTCTGGGACATTATCTTTCATATTCAAACTCCTCCTTCTTGTAGGGTCACTTCACAAGATAAATAATTATATATTATAATAGTTTACTTTATGAACTACTATAGTGTCACTTGGTGGCTTTGTCAAGGTTATGTTGAGGGGAAGATGGTAGTTTTGAACTCTACACCCTTTTTCGGACTTGCAGTCCAGGGGCAACAGTGTAAAACTATAGTGAGCAGTCTTTAACTGCCAAAAGTTAGGGGATGGAAGTAAATGGCGGAGCTTCTTTTTGGAACTGCTGGCACACCACATAGCGCTAAAACACCATCTACTATAGATGGAATTGAGCGCATTGCTGAGCTTGGGCTGGGCTGCATGGAGATAGAATTTGTCCGGGGAGTAAGAATGAGTGAGCCAACTGCCAGACGGGTTGCTGAGGTAGCTGCAAGAGAAGGCATAAGGCTGTCAGCTCACGCCCCTTACTTTATAAACTTTAATGCCCGTGAGCCGGAGAAGATAAGGGCTAGCCAGGATAGGTTGCTTCAGGCAGCTCGCATTGCTTCTTTATGTGGGGCGCAAAGCGTTGTTTTCCATACTGCTTTTTATCTTGGTGACCCACCGGAAAAAGCCTATAACACAATAAAGAAATACCTGAAAGAAACCCTAAACCAGCTTAGGCGGGAAAATAATCGGGTATGGATTAGGCCGGAGGTTATGGGTAAACAAAGTCAGTTTGGCACAGTAGAGGAAATACTTAACCTGTGCACTGAATTGGAAGGACTGGCTCCCTGCCTGGACTTTGCTCACTGGCATGCCCGGACTGGAGTTTTCAACTCTTATCAGGAATTCGCTTCTATTCTGCTACAGGTTAAAGGGCGATTGGGCAGAGCCGCCCTGGATGATATGCATATTCACCTTGCCGGTATCCGCTACGGGGGTAAGGGAGAAATAAAACATTTAAACTTGAAAGAGTCAGATTTACAGTATGCTGAATTCCTCAAGGCGTTAAGGGATTATGAGGTTAAGGGTCTGGTAATCTGCGAAAGTCCAAACCTGGAAGATGATGCCCTGCTTCTGCAAGAAACTTATAATACCCTGGTGGAAGCTGGCTAATGGTAATATGAAAATTTCTTAATTTCACTATGCACTTTATTTCTGGTATAATACAAGTAGGTTGAGTTGAGAACTAACTCTTCCGAGGTGAAAAATGGCACCAAGTTTGAAACGTAGCAGCTTGATATATATAGTTATTTTGGTTGTCGGAGTAGCCCTGGCCACCATTCTCCTCTCGGCGCCGCAAAAGCCGACTGAGGTTCCCTTAAGTGAAGTGATAACCATGTCACAAGGTAATACGATAGAGAAGATTGTGGTGGAGGGTGAGTGGTTAAGCATTACCACTACTGAGGGCATAGAGTTAAAGAGCTTTAAGGGCGAGGGCAGCATATTTGAAATTACAGGGCTCAATCTTGAAGGGAAGGAAGTTGAGATCAAACCGGGCAGTATTAACTGGGGGAACATGCTGATTGGCTTCTTACCTCTTCTTTTGTTTGGTGGTTTGCTCTTCTTTGTGTTCTTTCGTGCCCGGGGGGCTAATAACCAGGCTCTCGGTTTTGGTCGCAGCCGAGCCCGGCTCGCCCCGCCGGACCAACCTACGGTAACCTTTGATGATGTGGCTGGCGTAGACGAAGCCAAGCAGGAGCTGTATGAGGTAGTAGAATTTCTCAAGTCGCGGGAGAAGTTTCAAAGCCTAGGAGCACGTATACCAAGAGGGGTATTGCTAATCGGTCCACCAGGCACTGGAAAGACGTTGCTGGCTCGGGCAATAGCTGGTGAAGCCGGGGTGCCTTTCTATTCCATCAGCGGCAGTGAATTTGTCGAGATGTTTGTCGGCGTTGGTGCCTCCAGGGTGCGTGACCTCTTTGACCAGGCTAAACGTAATACCCCATGCATCGTCTTCGTTGATGAGATTGATGCTGTAGGTCGCCAGCGTGGCGCCGGACTAGGCGGCAGTCATGATGAGAGGGAGCAAACCCTGAACCAGATTCTGACCGAGATGGACGGCTTTGATACCAATACCAGCGTGATTGTTCTGGCGGCTACCAACCGACCTGACATACTTGACCCGGCTTTACTTCGCCCTGGCCGCTTTGACCGGCGGGTAGTCCTCGACCGCCCAGATATTACTGGTCGAACTGCAATCCTTAAGGTGCATTCTAAAGGTAAGCCGCTGGAGAAGTCGGTCGATTTAGGGGTGCTGGCTAAGCAGACGGTCGGTTTCAGCGGTGCTGACCTAGCCAACCTGATGAATGAGGCGGCTATTTTAGCTGCCAGGCGGGGCAAAAAAGCTATTGGGGTGAAGGAATTTGAGGAGTCTATAGACCGGGTGATTGCTGGTCCGGAGAGAAAGAGCCGGAGAATTAGCCCCAAGGACAAGGAGATTACCGCTTATCACGAGGCCGGACATGCTCTTGTTGCCAAGACGCTGCCCAATGCTGACCCAGTGCACAAAATCTCTATAGTGGCTCGTGGTATGTCTCTCGGTCACACTAGCCAATTGCCCATCGAAGACCGATATCTCATGACACGCGCTCAGTTCAAGGATATGCTAGCTACTCTCCTCGGCGGGTATACTGCTGAGAAGCTAATCTTTAAGGAGATGACTACCGGGGCTCAAAATGATATTGAAAGAGCTACGAAGGTGGCTCGTGCGATGGTGACCAGCTTTGGGATGAGTGATAAACTGGGACCACGAACCTTCGGCGACAAGCAAGAACTGGTCTTCCTTGGGCGTGAAATCTCTGAGCAAAAGGACTACGGTGACAAGACAGCCGACTCAATTGATGAAGAAATCAACAAGATTATCCGGAGTGCTCATAGAGTAGCCAGAAGGGTTCTAACCAGGAATAAGCCGAGACTAATCCAGATTGCTGAAAAACTTATTGCTCAGGAAACTCTAGAGGGTGAAGAGCTGGAAGCACTATTTGAGGAAACTGCTCCCGAACCTACGGCGGAAGTCACGACCACAACTACTCCTGTACCAGTAGAACCCATAGTTGAACCCAAGCCGGTATCCAGGCGTGCGCCTAAAAGAGCTCCGGCCATACCCCAGCTACTTCCGAAACAAACCCCAGCTACATCTGACTAGGGCTGTATCAGGCTATCTAAACATCCAGAGCTAAGAAAGCTCCCTTAAACTCCTCACCGGAGAGCCCACCGCTTAAATGATAATCAGAAGGTGGTATTGGGATGATGATTACAGATGAACCTATCTCCCCTGAACTTGTGGTTGATAAGGTTAAAACTGATAGTAGCGGTTGTGTGGTTGCCTATATCGGGTTGATTCGTGAATATTCCCGAGGCAAGCAGGTTGTTTCAGTAGAATATAAGGACCCTAAAGGAACGGCCGAAAGTAGGTTACGGGAGATAGCCAGTGAAGTAAGACAGAAGTGGCAACTGAATAATATAGCCATATATCATAGAACAGGCAAACTTAAAGTGGGGGATATTAATCTGGTCATTGCCGTAGCTTCTGCCCACCGTCAGGAAGGGATTGCTGCTTGCCAGTATGCTATTGACCGGTTCAAGCAAATAATGCCTACCCACAAAACGGAAACCTACCAGGATGGCAGCATTTGGGTTGAGGGGGAATAACTATCTCTTCCGGTTGATAATATAGTCTGCCAGTTCTATTAATGACTGGCGACTGACATTATCTGGCAATAGTTTCAGATTATGGCAGGCCTTGGCACAGTAATCTGAGGCAACTTGGTAGCATTCTTGAGTAATTGGCGAGTTACGAACCAATTCTATCGCCAGCTTTATATTATCCTGCTCATCTCGGCTGCTAAATAATCTTTTTACTGGGTTCTCCTCGGGATAATACTCCAAAATAAGTATTGCCGGCAGGGTGAGGGTGCCCTGAGCCAAATCGGAGCCTATGGGCTTGCCCAGTTCCTCTTCACTGCCAATAAAATCCAGAATATCGTCCACGATTTGAAAGGCGATGCCAAGGTTATGGCCATACTCTATTAGAATCTGGATAGATTCTTCTGGAGCCTGACTCAAGACGGCCCCTGACTCTGTAGCCAAGGAGAACAGGGCGGCTGTTTTCTTGGCAACCCGTTGTAAATATTGCAGGCGGCTTTGCTCCAGATTAAAAGCATTAAAAGCCTGGTTTAACTCTCCGCTGGAGATGGTCTTAAGGGTATCGGAGAAGTGCTTTATGGCTCGCAGATTTTTGGTGCTAGCGGTAAATACTCCCGCCTCGGCAAACAGGTAGTCGCCAAGGAGCACTGCTTTCTCCTCACCCCACAATTTATTAATCGTTGGCCTACTCCGTCGAACTAGAGAGTTATCAATAGCATCATCATGAACCAGGGTAGCCGTGTGCATAAGCTCAACAGCCGCAGCCATCGGCAGAAGGTAATCAAGGTTGTAGTCATAAAACTTGCCTGATAGTAGAGTAAGCGCTGGGCGAATCCTCTTGCCATTACTCTGCAGGCTATGGTCTAACAGCGTGGACAGGTAGGGAGAATCAACCTTGTTCACCAACCTCAGCATATCTTCCACCTTGTCCAGTTCTTTCTGGATGGGTTCATAAATTGTGCCTAGCTCCAAGATTCCCCCTTATAAATGTGTGAATCTACTAATAATGGACATGCCCCAGCCGACTGGTCTCTTCCTCGGCTAATTCTTCATCCAGTTTGACAAATAGGGGCTGGGGGGTAAGTAGCTTCTGCCTCGCTGGTGGAAAATGTGGCTGCCAGCCATCAGCTTCCACACTGCCTTGAAAACCAAGAAGCTCGTGCAGCTTCTGAGAGCTAAAGGGTAGAAAGGGATAAAGCATCGTTCTCAGGCAGGAAATTACGCAAAGAGCCACATACAGAGAGGTGGCGGCAGCCTGCCGGTCCTCTTTAATTACTTTCCAGGGAGATTTTTCATCCAGGTAGCGGTTTGTCTCCTGAGCCAGGGACATAGCTGACCTTATTGCTTGCTTAAATTCGCAGCGGTAAAGAAGCCCATCCATTATATTAAAGGTATCCTCAGCTCTATTGAGTAAAGCCTGACTGTGGCTATCAAATCCACCAGCCTGCGGCACACAGCCATCGAAGTTACGATAGATAAAGGTGAGCACCCGGTGAACCAGGTTTCCATAGGTAGCCACCAGCTCATCATTGTTACGGCGAAAGAACTCGTGCCATGAAAAATCGGTGTCCCCTGTTTCTGGCATGTTTATGGACAATAGGTAACGCAGCGGGTCAGGGTCATACCGCGAAAGATAATCAGGTAGCCAGACCGCCCAATGGCGACTGGTAGAAAGTTTCCTGCCCTCAATAGTTAAGAACTCATTAGCCGGCACATCATAGGGAAGATTGAGGTCACCATAGCCCATCAACATCGCTGGCCAGATAATGGTGTGAAAGAGAATATTATCCTTACCGATGAAATAATAGCTCTTTACCTCTCCCTGCCAGAAAGAGCGCCACTTCTCCTCATCCCCCTTAGACTTAGCCCACTCCTTAGCCGCTGAGAGGTAACCGATGACTGCCTCAAACCAGACATAGAGGCACTTGCCCTCAAAGCCCTCCAGGGGCAAAGGCACCCCCCAGTCTATATCGCGTGTAATGGCTCTATCCTTCAGCCCTCCCTCCAGATAGCGCAGGGTAAAGTTAAGGACATTCTGTCTCCAGTGGCTCTGCTGTCTCACCCAATCCAAAAGCCTATCCTCAAAGGCAGTAAGTTTAAGGAAAAAGTGCTCCGAATCCTTAAACTGGGGGGTTGTTCCACACTGGCGACAACGAGGGTTGGTCAGCTCAATGGCATTTAGCGGCTTTCCACACTCATCACACTGGTCGCCTCGAGCTCCGGAAGAATAGCAGTATGGGCAGGTGCCCTCAATATAGCGGTCGGGCAGGAAACGCTGGCACTGAGGACAAAAGGGCTGTGATACGGTAGATTTATAAATATAGCCTCTATCAAGCAGGGTGAGGAAGATGTCACAGGCTACCTCAGCATGGTTGGCGGTGCTGGTAGTGGTGAATAAATCAAAGGAAATACCCAACTCCTGCCACGACTCAAGGAACTGTTGATGATACTGGGCTACTATTTCGCTGGGCTTCTTCCCCTCTTGCTCAGCCTTGATTGTTATCGGTGTGCCATGCTGGTCTGAACCTGATACCATCAATACCTCGTTCCCCTTGGTGCGGTGGTAGCGGACAAATATGTCAGCCGGCAGATATGCCCCGGCAATATGCCCCAGATGCAGTGGTCCATCAGCATAAGGCCATGCTACGGCAATAAAAATTCTCTCACTCATAATATGTTTCCTGATACTTTATCACAACCAGATTGCTGAGGCTAATATTTAGGGTAAGAAGGTCAGTATCCTTCCGTCTTTCTCTTCTTTGTAGTAGGCGTAACCCTTCTGCAAGGCACATTCAGCACAGTAGTACACTGTCTTACCTTTTTCTATGCCGCCCTCCTTTTCATCAATAGCTAAATAGCGCTCGGAATGTGGTATAATTCGTTGACACTCATCACACTGGGTTTCCCCTAAAGATATACACCCTCGGTGCATCTATTATCTCCTCCCAAGCTTTAATTGAATCTTTTTATGCCCAAAACCTTAAAGAAACCTGAGCCAAGCCCGATATAGCTCTTTCTTTGATAAACCTGTTTCTCCGGCTACTCTGGCTATTGCTTCTTTAGCCGTTACCCCAGAGAGATGCATCTGCTGTAACTGCCTCTCAATATCTTCGGTCAATTGCGGCTTATTCTTCTCCCTCTTGCCCTCGATGACCAGGGTAAACTCACCCCTCGGCTCGGTGAAGTGTTCTATGGTTTGGCTTATTCTTCCCCGGAAAACTTCTTCGTGGACCTTGGTAAGTTCACGGCCAACGGCTATCCTTCTATCGCCAAGGATAAGAAGCATATCGTTTAAAGTTGCCAGTAAGCGGTGAGGAGATTCCAGGACGACAATAGTGCCGTATTCATTAACAGCAGTTTCTAGAAGACGCCGCCGACTGTTAACCCTACGGGGCAGAAAGCCCAGGTAGGTAAACCTATCTGTAGCTAGTCCGGAGACAGCCAGCGCCGTAATAACAACGGAAGGTCCGGGAATGGGAACAACGGGTATGCCCCGCTGGCTGGCAGCCACAATCAGTTCATAACCGGGGTCAGATATACCCGGCGTTCCGGCATTACAAACGAGAGCCACATCCCCTCCTTCAAGGTAACCTAAAATATAGTCCAGCTTAGTCCACTTATTGTGTTCATGATAACTTGTCATCGGTGTCTTAATATCGTAGGCGGTAAGAAGCCGTTTCGTTTTGCGGGTATCTTCAGCAGCAATAAGCTTCACTTCACGCAGGGTGCGTAGGGCACGCAAGGAAATATCCTCCAAATTACCAATGGGGGTAGCCACAACATAGAGGGCGGGCATTCCTTTTATCTTCCTCTGATTTTACACTCAGCACTGAGTGACTAGATTCCCGTATAAGCCTTAGCTATTATAACCTGCACTTCATTGCCTGTCTACCTTTGAGATTGTCCATTAACCCTATCCCCTTTATCCCCTTCCCCTTAGTAAGGGGAAGGGGAAGAGATTTTAGAGAAGGGTGAAGCCTCTCTCTTACCTACACTCCCCCTTCCCTTAACAAATAGTAAGGGAAGGGGGCTAGGGGGATAGGTTTCTAAATAGTCTCTTAGGGTAGTGGTGTCAGAAAAGCGAGATTTCTTGACTTTGGCTCGTTGCGTTTGATATATTTAAACTTTAAAAAGGAGGACAAAATGGCTACTCCCCAATTTAAGCAACTCCGGCGTTCCTACGGCTTTGATGAAGTTGCTATAGTCCCCGGTGACGTAACCATCAATCCAGACCAGACGAACATTGATGTCAAGATAGAGGACTTTACCTTTACCGTTCCCATTTTAGCTTCAGCAATGGATGCGGTGACCGATGTCAACTTTGCTATCCTGATGAACAAGCTGGGCGGGCTCGCCGTTCTCAATCTGGAAGGGGTGCAAACTCGGTATGATAATCCCCAAGAGGTGCTGGCTGAAATTGCTCGGGCATCTGATGCTGGAGTTACCCGGCTACTTCAAAAAGTCTATTCCCAACCGATTAAGGAAAATCTCATCGGCGAACGAATAGAAGCAATTAAGAAAGCAGTGGCAGTATGTGCCGTTTCAGCGCTACCGGCTAACACCAAACGGTTCGCTCCAATAACTGCCGAAGCTAAGGCCGATATTCTCGTTGTCCAATCCACAGTTACCTCTGCCCATCATACATCGAAGAGTATTCGCGGGCTTATCTTCCCTGAGCTTATTAAGTCTATACCAATGCCTGTGATTGTCGGTAACTGCGTCAGCTATAATGCCTGTTTGGAGCTAATGAGAACGGGAATCTCCGGGGTTCTGGTTGGTGTCGGACCGGGGGCTGCCTGCACTACCAGGGAAGTTCTTGGCATTGGTGTTCCCCAGATAACGGCTACCATAGACTGTGCTGCCGCCAGAGACCAGTACCGGAAGGAGTCGGGACGGTATGTACCAATAATTACCGATGGTGGTTTCCGCAAGGGCGGCGATGTGTGCAAGGCGATTGCTTCGGGTGCTGATGCTGTAATGATAGGCTCTATCTTTGCTCAAGCCAAAGAGGCACCCGGGCTTGGCTATCACTGGGGTATGTCCCATCCGCACCCAGCACTCCCCAGAGGAACCCGGATAAAAGTTGGCACCACTAGCACACTGGAGCAGATTCTCTTCGGTCCTGCTTCGGTTACCGATGGTAGCCAGAACCTTATCGGGGCTCTCCGCACCGCAATGGGCGTCTGTGGTGCTCTTACCATCCAGGAAATGCACAAGGCTGAAATGGTAATCGCTCCAGCTATTACCACTGAAGGCAAATCCTGGCAACTATTGCAGTCGTAGCTTAGCGGCTAAATAGTCTTCCACACCTGGCCACCCCACAGTGTGAAACTATTCTTCCTCCTCCTCTTCTTCCTCTGTGGTTACTATGCCTGGCTCCTGGCCGATATGAGGCAGCAAAAGCTCTACCTTTTCACGCTTGCGTGGTGATGGAAAAGCTAGCTTATCAATTACCTGGCGTAACTCCTTTAATCTGTCTTGAGGCTGCTCAACTCTTACTTCTACTACTACACTATCAACCCCCGCTTCCCATAAAGCCTGAATCTCACCAGCTGTCACCTTTGACGGTATAGAAACTAACAGGGGTTTAGTCAACAAATCAGCAAAGCGCTGAAAGAGCATAAGGTGCTGCCAGGTAAGGAAATAATCCTCTCTCTCTTCACCGACAATAAGCACAGCATCTATTGGCAGTTCATTAGCTGCTCTCAACAAACCTTCATTGAGTGATGCCTCTACCTCTAATATCTTGCCCACTTCATCATTTTGAAGTATCGCCAGGGGTGTATTGGTTGCCGGGAAAACTACGAAATCACAGCCAACCTTCATCATCTGCTTTATTCCTCCCAGACCGCTACCTTGCAGCCACCCACCCCAGGGAATGTCAGACACGGCTTGGGCTATCCTTTGCAGGGCTTTGGTGCCTGAACTTAGTTTAGAGATACGCAACAGCCCGGCATCAGCCCCAGCCACATAGTCTGCCAGGCTCTCAACGTGCTCCTGAGTCAAGCTGGCAACAAGCTGTATTTTGAGCCTGGGTGAGGCTGGTTGTTTTATCCTGAACCCAATAGGCTGAGGCTCAGCCTGGGAAAGCCGATTTAATTTATCTATAAATCTGCTCATCTGCCCTCCGTGGAGCCAGCGGTCGGATTCGAACCGACGACCGGCGGTTTACGAAACCGCTGCTCTACCCCTGAGCTACGCTGGCTTTAGCTCAGTATAGCACAAAATTTGGTAGCCGATAAAAACTCTATGTGCCATGTGGCGAGATTTTAATGGAATCTTAACGCCATTTTTATGAGGATATTAATTTGGCTGCCCTAAAATGGAAGCGTGATGAGTATGAAGTATTTAATCACCCATTTGGCAATAATCGGCATGAGTTCTGCCCTGTTATGGCATTTCTCGAACATCTGGCGTTATGGCCAACACTTAGTAGGGGAGCCTAATATCGTAATCAGAAGCCTGGAAACGGCAGTGCTTCTAGCTATTTTGGTCTTTGGTGTAAGTAAGTTCGTAGGTAGCCTAGTAAGAGGTAAAGATTAAAGCCAGCGAGGTCTTAGTTAAGCTGGACTAATATCAACGGAGGTGATGAAATGATTAATAAGAATAATGACCAGAACCTAGGTAGAATACTCAAGCAGCGAAGGGTTATGATACCGCTGACATTACGGGGGCTGGCTGCCGTATCGGGTGTATCATCGTCTCACCTGGGTCGCATTGAGAGAGGAGAGAGATTCCCCTCAGCTTCCGTTCTGCGAAGAATAGCTAAGCCGTTGGGTTTTGAGGAAAGCGAGCTATTCTCCTTAGCCGGTTACCTGTCCCCCCCATCGGCTGGCATAGCGGAAGGGGAAGTCGACTATAGTGGTGGACAATTGGACCCTTACGTGAGCAGGGTGTTAAGCCAGGAGCCAGTCGAAGTGCAGCGTACTGCCATTGGAATTCTCAGCATCTTAAAAAGCATTGCCAAAGTGCTGGAATGAGAACAAAAATGATTAAAACTATTATATATCCCAACAATTAGGGCTTTTTTATCTTTTTCGCACTCCGTTATTTCTACAGTAAGTGCCCCTGTAGCCCAGTGTCATTGGTTATCCTCCCTCTGTAACCGGATTGTTTCGTCACCTCTTACGGATGCTGTCGCCCCTTTTAATCCACCCTTGATAGGCGGCCTCTGCGACCGGATTTGCCTCCACGATTTCCTTCAATTTATGTTCCAATTGTGATACTTTGGTGAGGTTTTGTCTGCCTTTTGTGATGTGGTTGTGATTCGATTTGGGTATGCTTAAGTCGTATCAAGACTGCTTACGATTAGGGGGCTCTATCTATGCCGATAGAAATCAACGGGCAGATATACTATAGAACTTCGGAAGCGTGCAAGAAGACGGGCATTAGTCGAGCTACTCTCTTTCGCTGGCTTAAGGGTGGCATCCTTGAAAAGCCGCACAGGGACAGGAGAGGGTGGAGAATGTTTACCGAGGGTGACTTAAACAAAATCCAAGCGGAAGCTATGAAGATAAAGGTCGAAGAAAGGGCATGAGTGATTTAGTTAAGACCAGGATGACCGATATCAAAGCAAAGATATACAAGAAGAATGGGAGGAGATGTGAAGAATGGCTGAAACGAGAGAAATGGCTGAAACGAGAGAAATGGTGAAGAAACTAACTGGGGGTATAATGGATAATATCCGCCATCACATGCCTGTAGCTGTGTGGAGAAATCCTCATCTGTGGTGTATCACTGCCATTATGATGGCCTGGTCAATATTTTACTACTTGGATGCTATCATAGAGCTTATGGGGTGGCCGAAGCTTCGGGGGGGGGTCCCCTATACAGTGTACGATTTGCACAGGCTTTTATTCTTCATACCGGTGCTTTATGCGGCCTATATATTCAGAGTAAAGGGTGTAATAGTAACGGCTCTGATTCTAATGGCTATCTTTCTCCCTCGTGCCATGTTCATGTCTTCTTACCCTGATGCCTTACTCAGACCTATAGCCTTCGTTATTGTTATCGGTGGGGTAGGTATTCTCCTATCTGGACTATTAGATAACATCACCGAGCGCAAGGAAGCTGAGGAACTCTACGGAACCTTAGCTAATAGCTCACCGGTTGGTGTTTACATTGTCCAGGATGGGAAGTGTCAGTTTGTTAATCCCCAGTTCCAGAAATACACGGGCTATACCGAAGATGAGTTGGTGGGTATGGACGCTTTGGCACTTGTCCATCCTGATGATAGGGAGACAGTCGGGGAAAGCGCAGTGGAAATGTTGAAGGGAAAACGCCTTTCCCCCTATGAGTTCAGGTATATTGGCAAAGGTGGGCAGACTATATGGGCTATGGAGACGGTTGCCTCTATTCAATATAAGGGAAAGCGAGCCACTCTGGGGAACTTTATGGACACCACCGAGCGCAAGGAAGCTGAGGAACTCTACGGAACCTTAGCTAATAGCTCACCGGTTGGCGTTTACATTGTCCAGGATGGGAAGTTTCAGTTTGTTAATCCCCAGTTTCAGAAATATATGGGTTCAAGCGAAGATGAACTGCTGGCTATGGACTCTCTGAACATTGTCCACCCTGATGATAGGGAGAGAATCAGGGAAAGCGCAGTGGAAATGTTGAAGGGAAAACGTCTTTCCCCTTACGAGTTCAGATATATTAGCAAGAGTGGAGAGGCTATATGGGCTATGGAGACGGTTGCCTCTATTTACTATAAGGGGAAGAGAGCAACTCTGGGGAACTTTATGGACATCACCGAGCGCAAGCAGGCAGAGGAGGCACTGCGGGAGAGCAGGAAGAGATACTTTGATTTGGTTAATCTTTTGCCGCAGACCATATTTGAGACGGATGAAAGGGGCAATCTCACCTTCGCCAACCGCCAGGGGACTCTAGCCTTTGGCTATACTTTGGAGGATATCCAGAAGGGGGTGAATGTTCTTGTATTCTTTATTCCGGAGGACAAAGACAAAGTCGGAAAGAATTTTTACAGGATATTGAGCGGGGAAAAAGAGATGGGCGGTATTGAATACACAGCACTGAGGAAAGACGGCAGCACATTCCCCGTTCTCTTATATTCCGCTCCTATTATCCGTGAGGGCAAACCTGTCGGTGTGAGAGGGATGCTCCTAGACATCACCGAGCGCAAGGAAATGGAGGCAAAGCTCAGGGCGACCAGGAGGAGATTCATAGACCTGATTAATTTTTTGCCGCAAACCGTATTTGAACTTGATGAAAGGGGCAATCTCACCTTCGCCAACCGCCAGGGGGCTCTCACTTATGGCTATAACTTGGAGGATGTTGAGAAGGGTTTGGATACCGAACAACTGTATATTCCTGAGGACAGAGACAGATTCAGAGAGAATATTCAGAGGATATTGAGCGGGGAACAACAGTCAAGTGCTAATGAATACACAGCACTGAGGAAAGACGGCAGCACATTCCCCGTTCTCTCGTATTCCGCTCCTATTGTCCGTGAGGGCAAAACTGTCGGTTTGAGAGGGATTACCATAGACAACACCGAGCGCAAGGAAATGGAGGCAAAGCTCAGGGCGACCAGGAGGAGATTCATAGACCTGGTTAATTTTTTGCCGCAAACCATATTTGAAACGGATGAAAGGGGCGAGATGACCTTCGCCAACCGTCACGCGTCTCAAGTTTATGGCTATACCCTGGAGGATGTTGAGAAGGGTTTGGATACCGAACAACTGTATATTCCTGAGGACCGGGACAGATTCAGAGAGAATTTTCAGAGGGTATTGAGTGGGGAACAACAGTCAAGTGCTAATGAATACACAGCACTGAGGAAAGACGGCAGCACATTCCCCGTTATCGTATATGCTTCTACTATTATCCATGAAAACAAAACTGTCGGTTTGAGAGGGATTACCATAGACATCACCGAGCACAAGCGGCTGGAGCAAGAGCTTCAGGAAAGGAACGAGCAACTGGACGCCCGGAATGAGGAGCTTCGGTCGCAGGCTAAAGAGCTGATAGAAAAGACAAAGGAGGTAGAAAAGGCAACCCAGCTAAAGTCTGAGTTCCTGGCTAGTATGTCCCACGAACTGCGCACGCCGCTCAACGCCGTTATCGGCTTTTCTGAATTGATGCTGGACGGTGTGCCCGGTGAAATCAACGACGAGCAGAAGCAGTGCCTTAACGATATCCTGGACAGCGGACAGCACCTGCTGAATCTGATTAACGATGTCCTTGACCTGTCTAAGGTGGAGGCGGGGAAGATGGACTTCAGGCTGGAAAGTTTGAATCTGGCTGATGTTATCAAGGATGTAGCACAAACTATCAAACCTATGCTAGGTGCTAAAAGACATAAGCTAGGGGTCAGCCTGGAGGAGGGACTGCCTCAGGTTCGTGCCGATAAAAGCAGACTAAGGCAGGTGCTTCTTAACCTGCTGAGTAACGCTATCAAATTTACGCCACCAGACGGTGGGCTCCGTATTGAGGTCAGTAGGCAGGGTGATTGGTGCCAGACTAGCGTGGTTGACAATGGCATCGGCATTAAGAAAAAAGACCAGAAACAAATGTTTGAAGTCTTTACCCAGGCGGAAACCTCACCCGATGCCAAGAAGGAGGGCACCGGGCTGGGGCTGGCGATTACCAAACAGTTCATTGAGGCAATGGGCGGCAGGATATGGTTAGAGAGCCAATATGGAAAGGGGAGCCGATTTACCTTTACCCTGCCACTGGTAAAAGAGGGCGAGCCGTATCTGGAGGAGAAAAGGGAGGAGCTGAAGGAAGGATTGCCTGAGATGAGGGAGCTACCCCCTAAACCGGGGCAAATACTGGTTCTGGTGGTGGATGATGACCGCAAGGCAAGGACTCTGGTCAGCACCTGGCTGAGAGCAGAGGGCTGTGCCATTATTGAAGCGTCAAGCGGCGACGAGGGAATTAAGAAGGCTCGGGAGCTGGCTCCAGCAGTGATTATTCTGGATATATTGATGCCTGGCAAGGACGGCTGGCAGGTACTGCGGGCACTCAAATCGATGCCAGAGACGAGAGACATCCCGGTGGTGATTAGTTCTGTAACCGGGGAAGAGGAACTGGCCTTCAGCCTGGGAGCTGTGGACTACTTTATCAAGCCAGTTGATAGGAAAAGGTTGCAAAAAAGGATAACCGAGCTTGGTATTACTAGGAGAGAAAAGGTGCTGGTAGTTGATGATAACCCGGCCGATGTTCGCCTGGTGGCTTCTATCCTGGAAGCGGAGGACATTGGGGTGCTCCGCGCCGGCGGTGGTGAAGAGGGAGTGAGGATGGCAAAAGAGCATGAGCCGTCTCTAATAGTGCTGGATATCCTAATGCCCGATTTAAATGGCTTTGAGGTAGTAGAGAGGTTAAGCCAGGATGAGAAAACCAGAAACATCCCCATAATCATATTAACTATGAAGGAACTGACTGAAGAGGAATTCAAGATGTTGTGGCAGGCCAAGCTTATTATGATGAAGGGAACCTTCAAGCGGGTGGACTTCGTATCGGAAGTAAAGAAGATGATAGGTCTGGGCAATGAATAGGATATAGTGACCTATGAGAGGAGAAACCGGTAATGCCCAAGAAGATACTGATTGTAGAAGATGAACCGAGAAACATGAAGGTGATGTTGATGGTGCTTAGGCCACACGGTTATACCTTACTTGAGGCAACCGATGGGGAGGAAGCCCTGGAAATGGCTGTCAGGGATAAACCGGACCTCATTATGATGGACATGCAGCTTCCCAAGATGAATGGAATTGAAGCAACCAGAAGGCTCAGGCAGATGCCAGGCTTCAATCACACCCTAATTATTGCGGTTACTGCCTCTGCCATGAAGGGTGATATGGAGAAGATGATTGAAGCCGGGTGCGATACGTATCTGTCAAAGCCCATCAATACCCGTGAATTACCTGAAGTGATTGCCGAAATGCTGGCACGACGGCAAGAAGATAACCCCTAGTCTTAACGGAGGTGGCAATGACCAAGAAAATCCTTATCATTGATGATGACCCAATCTTTCTTAAACTGGTTGACCAGGTTCTTACCCACCAGGGGTATGAAGTGCTTAAGTCGGGTAGCGGGCAGGAAGGCCTGCGGCTCCTGTTTACCGAGAAGCCAGATATGGTGCTTCTGGACGTGGCCATGCCCAGAATGGACGGCTGGCAGACCTGTCAACGCATCCGTGAAATTTCTGACGTACCCATTATCATGCTCACTGGCCAGCAGAAGGCTGAGGAAGATGTAGTGCAGGGGCTTGACTACGGAGCTGATGAGTATCTCTTCAAGCCGGTGGGGAATAGGGAGCTGATGGCTCGGGTAAGGACAGTATTACGACGCGTTGAGTTGCCCTCTTCAACAGAGGGAAGGAGAGAGGCTGCCTACGCCGATGACTTCCTCACCGTGGATATCGCTGAGCGGAAGGTTATGGTGAATGGAGAGCGGGTGAAACTGACCCCGAGGGAGTTTCGCCTGTTTGCCCTCCTGGTAGAAAATGCTGGCCGTATTCTTACCCATAAGGAGCTTCTGGAGAAGGTGTGGGGCTGGGAATATACTGATGACCTGGATTATGTGCGTATCTACATCTCGCATCTGCGCCAGAAGATAGAGCCAGACTCTGCTCTACCCAGATATATTACCACTGAACCCGGAGTCGGCTACTATTTTCAAAAAGCCGAATGATACCTCTCTTGAACTTTTACCTGATACCTCATTTAGCACTCCTGGTTGACGCTTAAATAGGCTTATGCTAGTATTAAAGCACTTCAGCTAGGAGATGACTGCTAAGGTGTTACTAAGACACCTCTTTGTTTATCTGTTGGCTATCCTGTATCTTACTTATTCTATTAGTAATCCGGCTCAGGTAAAGGGGTTATGCAGATAGAGGAAGAGCTAGTCGAGTTATCACCTGAGAAAGATATGCTCCTAACCATTGGGGTTTTCGATGGGGTTCACCTTGGGCACCAATACCTGATTTCGCAGCTAACGGAGCATACCAGGCGGCAGAATTTGCTTAGCGGAGTGGTAACTTTTCGCCTGCATCCCCGAGAGGTACTATCACCCCAGACTGAACTACCATACTTGACTAGCCTCGCTGAAAAAGTCAGCCTTCTCAAAAATGAAGGTGTTGATGCTGTCATTACCCTATCCTTTACCCGTGAGTTAGCTCAACTCAGCGCTCGCCAATTCGTCAGCCTGTTAAAGAAATACCTCAGGATGCGCGGCCTGATAATTGGCACTGACTTTGCCTTAGGTCGAAACAGGGAAGGTAACGCTGATACCCTCCGCAAATTGGGACAAGATATGAGCTTCAGGGTAACAGTAATCCCTCCGATAAAGGTGAACGACGAGATGGTAAGCAGCACCGCTATCAGGGATGCCCTGGCTGATGGCGATATGAAGAAGGTAGTCAGCCTGATAGGGCGTTCCTTCAGTCTACAGGGGCGGGTAACGACGGGGGCAGGCCGGGGCTCAGGGTTAGATTTCCCTACAACCAATCTAGATATAGACCCCAAACAGGCTCTCCCCGCAGAGGGTGTTTATGCTACCTGGGCTCATATTGATGATAAAGCCTATCAATCAATGACTAATATTGGCCGGCGTCCTACCTTTGGTGGCAACGGGCGCACTGTGGAGACCTATATCCTCAACTACCAGGGTAACCTGTATGGGCGTGAGCTAAAAATTGACATCGTGGAGCGGCTTCGGGGTGAGAAGCGCTTTGACACTGTAGAGGAACTGAAGAAACAGATAGCCGAGGATGTGAAGCAAGGGAAAGCTATTTTAGACGGCCAAGCCAGAAAGTAGTATGATACCAGTGAAAAAGCTCTTAGGCAGAGATTAGGTATGAATATTAACCAGAATATTGGTTATTTGCTCAAGCGAGGAGTGGCTGAAGTCATAGTTGAAGAAGAGATGGAGGAGCTACTCCGCTCAGGCAAAAAACTGCGCCTGAAAGAGGGTTTTGACCCCAGTTTTCCCGATATTCACCTGGGGCACACGGTAGCCCTCAGAAAGCTGCGCCAGTTCCAGGAGCTGGGGCATCAAGTTGTTCTTATCGTCGCTGATTGGACAGCTCAGATTGGCGACCCCAGTGGTGTTTCTGTTACCCGCCCCATGCTATCTGTGGAACAGGTGCAGGCTAACGCTCAGACCTATATGGAGCAGTTCTTCAAGGTGGTTGATAAGAAAAGGACAGAGGTGAGATGGCAGAGTGAGTGGTATGGCAAGTTTACCCTCGGTGATATTATTCACCTTACCAGCAAGTTTACCATCGCTCAACTGATGGCTCGTGATGACTTCAGTGCTAGATATAATGCCGGACGACCGATTACTATAGCTGAATTATTATATCCGTTGCTGCAAGCCTACGACTCGGTGGCAATACAGGCTGATGTTGAGTTTGGCGGCACAGACCAGAAGTTTAATTTACTGGTCGGCAGGGAGCTTCAATCGGTGGTGGGACAGCGTCCCCAGCAAATCTTTTTGGTCCCTATCCTCATCGGGACCGATGGTAGTCAAAAGATGAGCAAGAGCCTGGATAACTACATCGCTGTCGCTGAGCCACCTGATGAGATATATGGCAAGGTGATGTCTATTCCTGATAGCCTTATTATGGACTACTTTGAGTTAGTAACCGATGTTCCCGATGAGGAATTAGAGGAATTCAGGCAAGAGCTTAGCCGTAAAACTGTTAATCCTATGATACTCAAGAAGCGGTTAGCCAGGGAGATTGTGAGTCCACTTTATAGTGAAAAGGCGGCCAGCAAAGCCGAGGAGCACTTTACTAAGGTATTTCAAAAAAAGGAGTTGCCTGAAGAAATACGGCAAGTAAAGATGACTCCAGAATTGCAAAAGAAAGTAAGCATATTTGTAGAGCATGGAATGCCGGATAGCAAGGGTATCATTAGAGAGGTTGGCAAGCCTGAGACTGAGGAATGGATTGTATCAGTTCCTCTGCTATTATGTGAGATAGGCCTAGCTAAAAGTCGTAGTGATGCTAATCGTCTTATAGAACAAAGGTCTGTTCACATAGATAAAAAGACAATTTATGAGATAAAGGGTCTTATCAAGATAGGCAGCATTATCAAGGTAGGAAAACGGCACTGGGTCAGACTGGTGGATGCTTAACAAAAGAGGTAAAGGAGATTCTTTATTAACCTCACCCCCTTTATCCCCCTCTCCTTAAAAGGAGAGGGGGAAAGAGACTTTGAGAGGGGCGAAGCCCCTCTCTCACCTAACTCCCCCTTCCCTTAATAAGGGAAGGGGGTCAGGGGGATAGGTTATAAAATGACATATAAACGGCACTTTGCTAAAGTGGTTAATTCGGATATACTGAATAGCAAACAGTAAAGGAGACAAATGGAGAAGTTACGCATTCCAGGACCTACCCCTTGCCCACCGGAAGTCCTCCAGGCGATGACCAAGCAGATGATAAATCACCGTGGTGAGGAATTTGCTGAGATACTAAACGGGGTAACTGATAAACTAAAACAGTTGTTCCAGACCGAGAATGATGTTCTCTTGCTTACTGCTTCAGGGACAGGTGGCTTGGAGGCAGCTATCGTCAATACCCTGTCACCGGGTGATAAAGTATTATCTGTATCCATTGGTGTCTTCGGAGAACGTTTCGCTACTATTGCCCAACGATTTGGAGCTGAAGTGATTCCCCTTCGCTTTGAATGGGGCAAGGCGGCTGATGCTGAGGCTATACGTCAGGCTCTCCAGGCTGAGGCAAAAATCAAAGCCGTATTGGTCACCCACAATGAAACTTCTACCGGCGTTACCAATGACTTGGCTTCAATAAGCTCAGTAGTGAAGGAGTTTGATAAGCTATTACTGGTTGATGCCATCAGTAGTCTGGGTTCAATCAACTTACCGGTAGATGAGTGGCACTGCGATGTTACCATTACCGGTTCCCAGAAAGGGTGGATGGTTCCACCAGGTATGGCTATGGTCAGTGTGAGCCAGGAAGCTTGGCGGGCACATGACAGTGCCAGGATGCCCCGCTTTTACTGGGACTTTGCCCAAGCCAGGAGCTATCTGGAAAAAGGACAAACGCCGTGGACACCGGCTATTTCTTTAGTATTTGTCCTATCTGTAGCGCTGGAAATGATGCTAAAGGAGGGCTTATCCAATATCATCGCCCGACATGCCCGGGTTGGTAGAGCCGCCCGGGAGGGGGTAAAATCGTTAGGGCTATCCCTTTTCGCTGAAGAAACTTACGCCTCCAATACGGTTACTGCGGTAAGCTCCTCAGACGGGCTTGATACTAAGAAGTTGCTCCGGATTCTCAGAGAGGAGCACCGGATTGTGCTCGGTGGTGGACAGCAGAAGTTAGACGGTAAAATATTCCGTATCGGGCACCTGGGCTGGGTAACCGAGGACGACATTGAAGCGGTAATATCAGTCCTAAAAGTGGCACTACCCCAAGCTGGATTTGTGAGGTAATTAATTATACTGATGAAAGTTCTAATTGCTGACCCTGTTTGGGAAGAAGGAATAGACATCCTCCGTAGTTATGCTGAGGTCGATATTAGGCCGGGTCTAAAGCCGGAGGAGCTAATATCCATTATCGGCGACTATGAAGCCCTGGTGGTGCGCAGCCAGACACAGGTCTCATCCAAGGTGATAGAAGCTGGCAGGAAACTACAGGTAATCGGCCGGGCTGGTGTCGGCGTGGATAATATTGATGTTGAGGAGGCGACACGGCGGGGCATAGTGGTGGTTAATGCCCCCACCGGTAATACCACTTCAGCCACTGAGCATACCATTGCCCTTATGCTTGCCCTAGCCCGTCATATCCCTCAGGCTAATGCCGTGCTCAAATCCGGGGTATGGCAGCGAGGTGATTTCGTTGGCACCGAGGTCAGAAACAAAACATTAGGTATCGTCGGCCTGGGCAATGTCGGCTCAGAGGTAGCCAGACGTGCCCGGGGCTTGGAGATGCAGGTTATTGCTTATGACCCCTTTATATCTGTTGACCATGCCCGTAACCTTCAAGTGGAGCTTGTTCCTCTAAAACAGCTACTCAAGGAATCGGACTTTATCACTCTTCACATCCCGCTAACAAAATCAACGCAGGGATTAATTGGAGCCAAAGAGATAGCTCTGCTCAAGCCGACAGTTCGCATCATTAATACTGCCCGGGGCGAGCTAATTGATGAAGCAGCACTGGTAAAGGCGGTGAGGGAGAAAAAAATAGCCGGTGCCGCCATTGATGTCTTTGCCACGGAGCCACTTACCGATAGTATCCTCTTTGGAGAGGACAACATTATTGTTACCCCCCATTTAGGGGCTTCTACCACCGAAGCTCAAGCTATGGTAGCCAGGGATGTAGCCGAGCAGGTTATTGCTGTATTTAAGGGACAGCCAGCCAGATACGCGGTTAATGCCCCTATTATCTCGGATGAAACTCTAGCGGTGCTGGCACCCTTTATCAAGGCGGCTTCCACAGCCGGCAAGCTGGTCAGCCAGCTAGCTGAGGGACAGATGAGCTCTATCCGGATTAAATATGATGGTGAGATTTCTAATTATGATACTAATGCTCTCAAGGTAACTGTCCTGGGGGGACTGCTTGAGGGGATAAGTGAGGAACGGGTTAATCTGGTCAATGCTAACCTGGTGGCTGCCCGGCGTGGTCTAACCGTAGTGGAGCAGGAGGAGGCTACCTGCGAAAATTATGCCAGCCTTATTACTGTAGAAGCCACCACCAGCGCCGGCACTACTACTGTTGCCACCACCGTAATGCGTGGTGAGACGCACATTGTCCGGGTTAATGACTACTGGATTGACATTGCACCCAGCGAAGGTTATTTCCTGTTTAGCGACCACCTAGACCGTCCCGGGCTTATTGGGGCTGTTGGCAAGATAACTGGTGATGTCAATATAAATATTAGTTCTATGCACCTCGGCCGTCTTGAGGCCAGGGGGCAGGCGCTAATGATACTGGCGCTGGATGAACCTCTGCCGGAGGAACAACAGCAGCAGATACTATCTATCCCCGATGTTTACACCGTTAAACTGGTAAAATTGTAATTGTTGGTTTTTGCACTAATAGTCCTGACCCTGACCGGGGCATAACTGTTTGTTACAGGGGGTGGCTCAGAATGGCTTACGAAGACTTGCTACTGGAAAAGGATGGAGCGATTGCCACCATAACCCTGAATGTGCCGGAGAAGTTGAATGCCCTTACTAGGAAAATGTCGAAGAGCTTGCCTTTGGTCGCCGATGACATAGCCAAAGATGAGAAGGTAAGAGTAGTGATTGTCACCGGTGCCGGGCGCGGCTTCTGTTCCGGGGCTGATGTTTCAGCAATGGCGGGGGGCTCTGGCACCACCCAACCACCCCTGTACGAGCGCCTTCAAGTGACTGGGTGGCCCCATTACGACGTCTTTCCCAGGCTGAATAAGCCGGTAATTGCAGCCATAAACGGGGCTTGTGTTGGTGGTGGCTTCTCACTAGCTCTGAGCTGCGATATCAGAATAGCCTCAGAGGCAGCCAGATTTGGTGTAGCGCAGGTAGCGCGGGCGCTAGTCCCTGATTATGGCTTGACCCATTACCTGCCCCTTGCCATAGGAATGTCTAGAGCCCTGGAGCTTATGTTCACTGCTGAGATAATTGATGCTGCTGAAGCAGAGCGACTGGGCATTGTAAGTCGAGTTGTTCCTGTAGGTGAGCTAATCGAGGTGGCTCGAGAACTGGCAACCAAGATTGCTCAACAGCCACCTATTCCCGTAGAGCTGTCCAAGAAGATGGTATGGCGAGGTCTGTTTGATGACCTAACCCGCCAGCTTGACCTGGAGACTTACGCTCAGCAAATCTGCCTCCAGACTGAGGATTTCAGGAATGCTGTGCGTGCCTTCCTCGAGAAGCGACCTCAACCTCGGTTCAAGGGGAGATAGGCAGCTATAGCAGCTGATTGAAAAGTAGTCCGGCTGGTAGTTTGGGGTAGAAGTAGGTTGACTTCCTGGGCATCTTGTCACCGGCATCGGCAATGGCTTTAATCACTTCTGTCTTAACCGGGCTTAATAGAAAGGCTAGCTGGTACTCCTGGTTTAATACCCTGTTTACCGCATCTGGTCTATCATAACTGTAGGTAAGGCTTGTTTTCTCTTTCTCGCTGCTCAGTGCCAGGAGCTTCTCCAGTATAACATGGTCAGTGATACTAACTTCCAACCTCTTGTATAGCTCAGAATGGAAGTAAGGCATCATTTGGCTGACAGCAGCCAGGTCGCGTAACCTCAGCACGAAAAGGCGCTCTGCGGCCAGACCAAAAAGGACTAATCTAATCTCGTTTGTCCCGGTGAGTAAATCGTCAACTTGCTTCCAGATACCGGGCATACTTAGTGTCAACTCCTCTACCTCAAAGAATACCTTCAACTTAGCCATCAACCCATCCAAGGTTGGTTTGGATATACCACGAATCAGCCGGTGGGGAGGTAGAATAATAAGCCCCGGGTCAGAGAAATCTACCAGTGTCATCATCACGAAGTTAAACGCCTCATCCCCTGAGCTTGGTGGAGAAGAGGCATTCCTTTCGCGCTGGTAAGCAATAGCGCTCTCATAGCGATGATGCCCATCGGCAATATAAAGCGGCTGCCCGGCCAGGCTACTGCCTATTTGGTTAACCACCTCAGGCTCAGTAATAGCCCAAACATTATGACCTTCCCCATCAACGCTCTTTAAACTGAGTAGAGGTTTGCTTCGCTCTTGTGTAGCTAATAGTGAGGAGATTTGCCTTCCCCGGTCTTCAAACAGGGCCAAAATTGGGCTGGTATTAGCTTGGAGTGCCCATAACAGGCTTAGTCGGTCACTCCTCGGCTCAGCTATGGTGCCCTCGTGGGGGCGAATAACCATCCTGTCCCATTCCTCCACCCTGACGCGGGCAACAATACCGCGGCGCTTATATTCCCTTCCCTGATGCGTGAAATACTGGTCATGGAGATAAATGGCTGGTGTTTCATCAACCTCAACAATGCCCTGTTTGAGCCACTGCTCCAGGGTAGCTGCCGCACGAGTATATTTATTGTCGTTAATTGTATCCTGAGGTAACTCCCGACCAAGTTCCAGTCGGACAAAGTTATATTCACTTATCAGATAGAGTTCTTGCTGTTGCTGTGGAGTAATGATGTCATACGGAGGGCAGGTAACCGTTGCCCAGTCATTAATCAGCGACTTATTATAATGCGCGCCCCGGAAGGGGCGAATCTCAGCCACGCTTGCTTAATCCTTTCTAAGTCAACATATACAGGTTGTTTTTGCTTCCATAGTTTACCTTATGCCACAGAAAGGGTGCAAGAGAGCGTGCTGCTTTTTCGATTTATTAATGCTTATTATACCCGTTTATCTTCTGCCTAGCTATAGACTGTGCTATAATTATGTTATATTGAATGGTGTTTGCCTAGCATGACGGACTTGGCTGAAGTTAAGGAGAAAGTAGAGCAACTAAAGTCTCAAATCAACTATCATAACTATCGCTATTATGTGCTGGATAGCCCTGAGATTAGCGATGCCGAGTATGATGGGTTGGTGCGGGAGCTGAAGCAACTGGAGGAGAAATACCCCCAGTTCCTGACTCCAGACTCGCCCACCCAGCGGGTAGGCGCTGCCCCGGTAGAAGCCTTCGGTGTGGTGGAACACCCCCTGCCTTTGTTATCCCTGGGTAATGCCTTCTCCAAAGATGAGTTATTTGCCTGGCATACCCGAACCTCGAAACTGATAGCCGGTCAGCGTTTTAACCTTACCGGTGAGCATAAGATTGATGGACTGGCCGTGGCTCTGACCTATGTCAACGGTCAACTAGCTACCGGGGCTACCCGTGGTGATGGCTTCCGTGGTGAAAATATCACCCAGAACTTGAGGACTATCCGGAGCATACCCCTCTCCGTAGCTAGAGAGGCACCGCCCCGGTTTGAGGTGCGGGGTGAGGTTTTTCTGCCGAAGGCTGGCTTTAATAAACTAAATCAGGAGAGAGCGGCTGAAGGGCTGTCCCTGTTTGCCAACCCCAGAAACGCCGCTGCTGGTTCGGTGCGTCAGCTTGACCCGCGTATCACGGCTAAGCGCCCGCTGGATATCTATATCTACGCACTGGGCTATGCTGAAGGCAAGGCAACCCCGGAAACCCACTGGGAAACTATGGAGTATCTCAAGTCGTTAGGCTTTAAGGTGAACCATAATAATGCCTTGCTTACCAGTATTGACCGGGTTGAGGAGTATTACCGCACCTGGGTGGAGAAGAAAGAGAGCCTGCCCTATGAAGCTGATGGTATCGTAGTAAAAGTAGATTCGTTCGCCCTCCAGGAACGACTGGGAAACGTCGGTCATGAGCCACGGTGGGCTATAGCCTATAAATTCCCGGCCATCCAGGGCACCACCCAGCTAAAAGAAATTAGGGTCAGTGTCGGCAGAACCGGCACCCTTAACCCTTATGCTGTCTTAGAACCGGTGTCAGTGGGAGGGGTGGTTATTAAACAGGCAGCCCTGCACAACGAAGACGATATCAGACGTAAGGACATCCGTGAGGGCGACTGGGTTTATGTCCAGCGAGCCGGTGAGGTGATACCTGAAGTGGTCGGTCCGATAAAAAGCAAACGCACTGGCAAAGAAAAGGAATTCAGCCTCTTGGAGAAGCTACGTAGGAATGCCAATGGAAAACCTATCTGTGACGAATGTGGGGCTGAGGTGTTTAGACCCGAGGGTGAGGTTATGTATTACTGCTCTAATGCCGCCTGCCCTGCCCAGGTTCAACAACGGGTAGAGCATTTTGTTTCCCGGGGAGCTATGGATATCAGAGGGATAGGCGAATCGCTGAGTGCCACTCTGTTAAGGAAGGGGCTGGTCAGGGACGTGGCTGACTTATACTACCTTAAAGAGAAAAAAGAGCATTTGGTAGAGCTGGAGAAAATGGCAGAGAAGAGCGTAGATAATCTGCTCGAAGCTATTGAAAAGAGTAAAAATAGGCCGCTACCAAGGCTTATCTTTGGTCTGGGCATACGGCATGTCGGGGAAGAGATGGCTCAGCTCCTGTCCCAAAACTTTAGCAGTATTGATGAACTGGCTGATGCCTCAGGAGAGGAATTAATGTCCATCCCTGCCGTCGGACCCAAGATTGCTGAGAGTATTATTACCTTCTTCAGGCAGGAAGAAAATAAAAAAATTATCCAAAGGCTGAAGGATGCCGGGGTTAACCCGGAAGAGGAAAAAGCCAGACCTGAAGAACTACCTCTAGCCGGACAGGAGTTTGTTATCACCGGTAGGCTGGAAGCCTTCAGTAGGCAGGAGGCTGAGGCAAGGGTAAAAGCCCTGGGTGGCACCACCAAAGACAATGTTACTAGGCAAACTGCCTATCTGGTAGTCGGGGCTGACCCCGGTGCCAGCAAGTTGAACCAGGCTGACAAACTAAACACCGAAAGGCTCACCGAGGAAGCATTTTTAAGAAAAATAGGAGAGAGATAAAAGAGAGGTTAAGAGGTGAGATTCTTTTAATTACAGGGCGTCTGAGAGGGACTCCGTCCCTCTCGTATAAATACTTCCCCTTCCCCTTATAAAGGGGAAGGGGATTAAGGGGATAGGGTTATATAAATCATGAAGTTAATTGTAGGCTTAGGTAATCCGGGGCGGGGTTATGCCAATAACCGCCATAACATTGGGTTTATGTGTCTGAAGCACTTTGCCCGGAGGCACCGCATCCGATTTGATAAAAAGCAGGGGAAAGCCCGAATCGGCTCAGGTGAGATAGCCGGCAGCAGGGTGGTCGTAGCCAGACCCCAAACCTATATCAACCTGAGCGGGCAGGCAGTTGGCCGGCTGATAAGGAAATTTAATATCAGCCTTGATAACCTCCTCGTCATCCACGATGACCTTGACCTTCCCCTGGGTAAAATCCGCATTCGTCGGGGCGGTGGCTCTGCCGGACACAAGGGGGTTGAGTCCATCGCTGCTGAACTGGGTAGCCAGGACTTACTCCGCATTCGGGTAGGCATTGGACGCCCGATTATTACCACAGGCTCAACTGAAATCAGTGAGGCTGACATTATCACCTATGTGCTTAGCGACTTCACCCCTGACGAAAAGCAAACCATTACCCGGGTCATACCCCGGGTGAGCGAAGCCATTCTCTGCCTCCTCACCGAAGGCCTGACAGCAGCTATGAACAGGTATAATTAGAGGCAGTATGGAAGAGTCGCCCTCTGTTTGGCGAGTTTAGTCTCACCAAGGCCTTTTAGTCGTCTGTTTGGATTCCAGCCAGAACCTCTGCCTGTTTTTTGCATTCCTGAATACTAGGCATTGCCTCGGCATAAATGGTCATCCGCTGGGCAAACAGGGAGCCCTCGGCGTGTATAGCCACCACCTCGCCCTCTGGTCTTGTCATATGCCTAATCATTTGCAACATTCGCAGCCTGTGCTCGGTTGGTATCCCGGCCTTGCCGCCCAAGTATTTATCCAAGAAGTCCTTGGTTTTGGGGTTTTGCCAGTCGCGGTAGGTGGGTGCTGTAACAAGTAGGCCGCCAGCAATATCCTGTATAATCTTCACACAAGCATGCCAATTATTAGCATAGCTATATTTGGCAATATTTGTTATTGTCCGGTTCGGTATAGGAATGCCTCCATAAATCTCGTAATCCAGGCAGGATGCTCGGGACAGCGATTTCAGGGTCTGAACCTGGATTACCAAGTCTGTAATTTCCTGTCTTATGTGGGGGGCCCTCTCTATACCGTTATACTCGGCTATGGCCTGGGCTACTCCAACCATGGTCTCATACATTGGAATATGGTAACTGCAACCAGTGTGGCGGTGGAGGGTAGCGAAGTTATAAACTAGCGGCATGGCGAATTGCCATTCTCCACAAAGGAATACCCTCTCCCAAGGCACAAGCACGTCATCAAATATTATCATCGAATCGGTATGATTCCTAACTGGAAGGTCAACTGGAAAGTCAGCTTGGTCCCGGTGGGCAGCGAAGGGATGAGCTATCTGTATAACCCCTTTGGTATTGGCTGGTATAGCGAAGGAGACGGCGTAATCGGCATCAGCCTCGGTCATGTTCCTGCAGGGCATTACCAGAAGTTCATTGAAGTATGGGGCCGCTGTTATATGAGCCTTGGCTCCCCTGACGATAATACCGTCTTTGGTTCTATCAACGATTCTAACATAATAATCGGGGTGGGCTTGTTTTTCATCTGAGGGGCGCAGGACTCTGTTGCCTTTCACATCGGTCATGGCACCAGCCATACTGAGGTCATTCTTTTGCAAGTGGGCACGGAAGTTTTCAGCGCGTTCCACATATTCCTTTTTGCCTATCATATTGGCTGTCATGCTGACGGCGTTCATGGCATCGGCACCAATATCCTTGGTAAAGGGCACTGTATTGCCACCCAGCCTGGTTCCGGTAACCATAAGCTCGTGTCGCTTGAGCAGGTCGTCAGTATCCTTCGGCGTATAGTAGTACCGGCTGATTGGCTCACCCGTCTTTTCATCAGTGACTGTCGCTAGGTCCTCGTACTCTGGCATCTCCGCCATGGCATAATCAACTGATGCAGTACCAACGCCTACCTGTAACGCAGGGTGCGTGGTAACATCCTCTACTTTCTCCCCATTGTAGAAAACTACTCTGCCATCTCTAAGACTTTGTTTGTATTCTTCGACAGTTTTGAGTCCCATTTCCTTACACACTCCTTTCTCTGGGTTTTGATTTAGTAGCTCCCTATAGGCGCTTCTTCTTAGCTTAGTCTAGATTAAGAAATATAGCTTGTCAACGCTTCGAATGCCTCAAAGAAGTCTTACTCAAAGGAGGTGGCAAGCTATGCTTTTCTGTTTCTGGCTGGGCAGTAGCCATCTTTGCCCTCGGTGGTATACTATTAGAAAGGGTCGGCGAAGCCCCTTCAAAGAATATACTTCCCCTTCCCCTTGATAAGGGGAAGGGGATAAAGGGGATAGGGTTACCCAATTAAAAACCTAAACGGGGGTGAGGTAGATAAAGATGAATAATCTAGCTGTAGAGTGGCTTGGTAACAGGCTGAAAATCCTCGACCAGACCAGACTTCCGCAAGAAGAGGTTTATCTGGAGCTTAACAGCTATCAGGATATAGCCTCAGCCATCACAGAATTGAAAATCAGGGGAGCTCCAGCTATTGGGATAGCTGGAGCCTATGGAATAGCTTTAGGTGCTCAAAAAATTGAATCTGTGGCGAGGGACGAATTTTTAGAGAAGCTGCGAGGCATCATTAGCACTATTGCCGACACTAGACCCACCGCCAGAAACCTGTTCCGGGCTGTTGAGCGAATGGAGCAGGTAGCCGCTGCTGGCAAAGAGGTAGAACAGATTAGAACGGCGCTGGTTCAAGAAGCAGTTAAAATACACTCTGAAGAGGCCGAGGCAACCAGAAAGCTCAGCCAGCTTGGTGACGGGTTAATCGAGAGTGGTTTTACCATTCTAACCCATTGTAATACCGGGGCTTTAGCTACTGCTGGCTATGGCACTGCTCTGGGAGTAATCAAGCAGGCAAAAGAGCAGGGTAAAAAGGTAAAGGTCTTCGCCACCGAGACCAGACCACTGCTTCAGGGAGCACGACTCACTACCTGGGAGTTGAAGAAGGCTAATGTCCCGGTTACCCTCATCACCGACTCTATGGCCGGCTACTTTATGAGCCGTGGGGAGATTGACTGCGTCATTGTCGGTGCCGACCGGGTTGCTGCCAACGGTGATACCGCCAACAAGATTGGCACCTACGCCCTGGCGGTGCTGGCCAAAGAGAATGGCATCCCCTTCTATGTCGCTGCCCCCACCACCACCATTGACCTGTCTCTGTCTTCAGGGGAGGAAATCCCGATTGAGCAGCGAAGCCAGCAAGAGGTAACCCATATTCAGGGGGTAGGCATTACCCCCGAAGGCATTCAAGCAGCCAACCCCGCCTTTGATGTTACCCCCCACCGCTACATCACCGCCATCATCACCGAGCGTGGTATAATAAGAGCGCCATTTGGGGAGGGGATGAAGGGGGTAGTGGGTAATGTATGATGTATGTTTACCTAGATGAGTCAGGCGATTTGGGGTTTGGACAAGGGGGTTCTAGATATTTCACCATTGCCTTCACTGCTATGGAGAACCCTGTCCCATTTAGAAGGTGTGTGAAGAAGGTAAAGATAAAACATAATATCCCGCGTAATGTAGAACTCAAGGGGAATACTACCAGAATATTCATTAAGGAAGAATTGCTCAGCAGATTTGCAGGATTGGAAATTGAAGTACATGCTATAACAGTAAAAAAGGCGAATGTGCAACTTAAGTTACGGAGAAACACTAATATTCTGTATAACTATATGGTTGGGTTGTCACTAGCTGAGCGTATTTTAGCAGAGAAAACAGACACAAAAGTATCCGTAAATATTGACAGGAGAGTAATCTCTGTTCCTGCTCTTCAAATCGAAGAATATCTAAAATCTAAAGTGTGGTTAGAAGGGAAAAGAACAGATATTGACCTAGAGATTAACCACTTAGATTCGCACGAAGCTTACGCAATCCAAGGAATAGATATTATTTGCAATAGTATATTCAGAAAATACAACTGGAATAACTATAGATTATTCAATATCATACAGGGTAAAGTAAAAAGCGATAAGAGGTTATTTTTTGGTAAATAAAAAAGCGGACCCTACGAGCGACTAACTTACAGCTAGTTTATGCCACCTTCCGGTGACACGCTTAACGCAGGACTTACCCGCTAGTTTTAGCGTACTATAAACGTAATCACTTTGTCAAGATGGAAATGACATAGAGGAGGTCTCCTAATGCCGCAGGCTAAAATCGGGGTGATTGGGGGGACGGGGCTGTATGATATTGAGGGGCTGACGGATATAGAAGAAGTTGACATAAATACACCATTCGGCAAGCCGAGCGATACTATTATCATCGGCCGGCTGGAGGGGGTGGGGATTGCCTTTCTGCCCCGTCATGGCAAGGGGCACCGCATCTCCCCTACCGAAGTCCCTTCAAGGGCTAATATCTATGCCCTGAAATCGCTGGGGGTGCAGCAGATAATCTCCATCAACGCTGTGGGTAGCTTGAAAGAAGAAATTAAGTCTGCTGACCTGCTTATCCCTGACCAGCTTATTGACCGCACCAAGACTCGTGTGAGTTCCTTCTTTACCGATGGCATTGTGGCGCACATTCCCTTCGCCGAGCCGTTCTGCCCGACAATTCGGGGCATACTGTACCAGGCAGCGCAAGAGATAGGTGCCACTGTTCATCAGAAGGGCACTTACATTGTTATGGAAGGGCCTGCCTTCTCTACCAGGGCTGAGTCATTCCTCCACCGCTCCTGGGGGGCAGATGTCATCGGTATGACGGCGCTGCCTGAGGCAAAATTGGCACGTGAAGCAGAAATCTGCTACGCTATTATCGCCTGCGTTACCGACTACGATTGCTGGCACGAGGTGCATGAGGCAGTCACCGTAGATATTATCATGGAGACGTTGCGCCAGAACGATGAAATGACCAGAAAAATTATCAAGCTAGCGGCAAGCCGGATGCCGGAAAAGCAGGATTGCGAGTGCGCTTCGGCACTAAAGACGGCGATAGTCACTGACCCGGAGTTGATACCGCCAGAGCAGAAAAAGAAACTAAGCTTGCTGATAGGCAAGTATCTAACCGAGGGAGATAGTTAAAGTTATTATGCCCTATATAGAGTTCGGCTGCCTGCCGACTATTATTGGTAGTATGCCCCATATTGACCCATCTGAGGCGTGCTCGCAGGTCACCCGCTACCTGAAAGACATTCCTGCCTGGCCCCAGCTACCTAACCGCTCCTTTCTGGAAAATATGTATGCCCAGTATAGTCAGGGCTTTCCCGGGGTAGTGGTCAAAGAGGACAGCATCTATGTAGACCGCGCTCAGGACTTAACAAAGCCTCTGGAGCAATTTTATGCTGCCTATTTAGAGAATGATTTTGACAAATATCCTATTAGTGCTGATTATGCTGCTGGACTTCATAGCTTCTTAGCCTTAGATAACCTGTCGCCTCTGGCAGTTAAGGGGCAGGTAACCGGGCCGGTCACCTGGGGACTAACTGTTGCCGATGGGGACAAACGGGCTATAATCTATGACGATGTTCTCGGTGACGCCGTAGCCAAGTTGCTCAGGCTAAAGGCAAGCTGGCAGGAAAAGGCTCTAAGCCAAATCTCAAAAAACACCATTATCTTTGTTGACGAGCCCTATATGGCTGCTTTCGGCTCAGTCGGCGTCTTATTATCCAGGGAAAGAATTGTCAGCTTGCTGGAAGAGGTCTTTAGTGGCATTAGTGGGCTAAAGGGCATTCATTGCTGCGGCAATACCGACTGGTCTGTTCTGCTGGATACCAGTGTTGATATAGTGAACTTTGATACCTACAGCTATGCTCAGTCTCTAAGTCTCTATCCCTCTGAAATAAAAAAATTCCTGGAGAGGAACGGAACCATTGCCTGGGGGATTATTCCCAATGAAGCTGAGGCGCTAGCTGGAGAAACGGTAGCCAGCCTTAAAGACCGTCTGGAGGAGGCAATGGCACCCTTCACCAGAAATGGTATTCGCTTCAGGCAATTGATTGAACAAGGGCTGCTTACTCCTAGCTGTGGACTAGCCCGTCTACCCACTAAAGAGGCAGCCGGCCGAGCCCTGGAGCTACTGGTTGAGCTATCAAAGGCGATAAGAAAACGCTACCTTTAAGAGGGGGTTCCAATGGAGTGCCAGATTGAAGTCAATAAAGCCAAATGCCCCTGCACCTATGAGCCCTGTTCCAGAAAGGGCAAATGCTGTGACTGTATAGCCTATCACCTTGAGTATGATGAGCTTCCCGCCTGTGTATTTCCCCCTGAAGTGGAGAAAACCTACGACCGCTCTTTTGCCAGGTTTGTTGAAGTGTTCAATGCTAGGAGTGGCAGAAAAAGCTAATTTGGGTTACATTATCTAAGATGAACAAAGCAAAGAGAGTAGCACTCGATAAACATCGGCGCAAGAAAAAGAAACTGGAAGTCAAAAAGAAGGCTACGAAAACTCCAGCTTGACAAATAGCCTGTGGCAGCATGAGCCTATGAAGCAAGTCTATTTGCTCACCGGCAGACCGGGGACAGGAAAGACCAGCCTTATCAAACAAGCAGTAGCCGGCATGAAGGGCAAAGCTGGTGGTTTTTACACCGAGGAAATACGAAGCCAGGGGGTAAGGCAGGGCTTCAGGCTGGTTACTCTGGATGGTGAGGAGGTTATACTGGCTCATGTCAACATTCACAGCCCATACCGGGTAGGTAAGTATGGGGTTGACATTGATGGTTTGGAGCGGGTAGGCGTTCCTGCCCTCCACAAGGCAGCCCAGCAGTGTGATTTAGTAGTCATTGACGAAATCGGGAAGATGGAGCTATTTTCGGCTGACTTCAGGGAAGCCGTTTCCCGGATGATTGACAGCGGGAAGAGGATTCTGGGAACTGTCATGCTCAACCCCAACCCGTGGGCGGATGCCATCAAGCGCCAGCCCCAGGTAAATTTGATAACCGTAACCCGAGACAATTATCGCCAGGTGCTAGCCGGATTACTACACTGGCTAAAAGCCCTGGAGTCTCTCAAACTATAGTATAATATTCCTTGATGCTTATTCTTGAAGCGAGAGGTTTCATGCCTAATCTACCAGAAATGGTTCAAGCACTCCTGGACCCTAAAGCCTATCCTCATCCTTCGCAACGGGTGGAGATGGTGCAGACCCAGATGTCATTCGTTTTCCTGACCGGTGACTATGTATATAAGGTGAAGAAGCCGGTAAATCTGGGTTACCTGGACTACACTACCCTGGACAAGCGCCACTTTTATTGTCAGCGTGAGGTTGAGCTTAACCAGCGTCTCTGCCCTGATGCCTATTTAGGTGTAGTGCCAATCACCCGAAACAGGGGAGATATTTTGATAGAAGGTCGGGGGGAGGTTATAGAGTATGCCGTAAAGATGCGCTACCTCCCCCAGGAAGCGATGCTGAACGTGCTACTGGCCAACAACCAGGTGTCAGTAGAAATGATAACCAGCGTGGCAAAAAGGCTGGCGGAGTTTCATCAAAAGGCGGAGACTGTCAGCACCTTTGGTGACCTTGATACTATTACCCAGAACACTGATGAAAACTTCGCTCAAACCGGAAAATATGTTGGCAATACCATTTCCCAAGAACAGTATCGGCACATCAAGGATTACACTGAAAGTTTTATTGAGAATAATACCCCTCTATTTCGTAAGCGTATAGCCGATGGCAAAATAAGGGATTGTCATGGAGACCTGCACGCCGCCCACATCTGCTTTACTAATGACATCTGCATTTATGATTGTATAGAGTTTAATGATAGGTTCAGGTATTGCGATGTCGCCTCAGAGGTTGCCTTTCTGGCTATGGATTTAGACCACTATGGGCGGGCTGACCTATCTCAGAGTTTCGTTGATGCCTATGTAGCCTTTAGCCGGGACAAGGAGCTACCCCAGCTACTTAATTTCTATAAGTGCTACCGCGCTTATGTCCGAGGCAAGGTGGAGAGCTTCAAGCTTGATGACCCCCATATCTTGGAGGAGGAAAAGGCAGAGGTTCTGGTTGTTGCCAGGAGATATTTCGAGCTTGCCGAATCGTATATATGATATATAGAATGGGGCAAAGTAAACCGGATTAGTCACCCCATTATTTCGTCGGTATAGCTATTGTATGAAAATGCCTGTATCTATTAAAGGTGGAGTATTATGCTAACGGGACTACATTTTCTTCTAACCTACATGTGTAATTCAGAATGTGACCATTGTTTTATCTATAGTGGCCCGAGTGCTAAGGGCACTTTCACTTTGAGCCAAATACAGAAGGTTCTTGATGAAGCAACTAAGATTGGCACAATAGAGTGGATATACTTTGAAGGAGGAGAGCCGTTTTTATTCTACCCTCTAATGCTTGAGGGAATCAAAATTGCTCGTAGTATGGAGTTCAAGGTAGGTGTGGTAACCAATGGGTATTACGCAACATCTGAAGAGGACGCCGAGCTTTGGTTAAAATCTCTTTGTGAATTGGGAATCTCAAATCTCAGCATAAGTAACGATCCATTTCACTATGAAGATGAAAAAGAAAACCCAGCCAAGCGTGCCCTAAACGCAGCAAAGAAGTTAAACATGCCTGCTGCTGAAATCTGCATTGAGACACCGACAGTTAAAACAGGTGTAGATAAGGAGCAAGGCAAGGGAGAGCCGGTTATTGGCGGCAGTACTATGTTTCGAGGGAGAGCTGTTGAGAAATTGGTGGAAGGGCTTCCACAAAGATGGTGGGAAGAATTTACAGAATGTCCTTATGAGGACCTTGAATCTCCGAAGAGAGTCCATCTTGATTCGTATGGCAATGTTCATCTCTGTCAGGGGCTAAGTATGGGTAATATGTGGAAAACCCCTCTATCGAGGATGGTTAGGAACTATGATGCTGATTCACACCCAATCTGTAGGCCTTTGGTTAGGGGAGGGCCTGCTCTCTTAGCTAAAGAATACGAAGTTAAACATAAAGATAGATATGTTGATGCATGTCATTTTTGCTACCTCGTTCGCTTGGCATTACTGGATAGGTTCCCGCAATACCTTACACCGAGGCAAGTTTATGGATTAGAATAAAGATTGATAACTTCATATAGCACAGTATAAAAGGGGGCGGTAAATTGAAAGAGCCATTTGTGAAATTTGTGGAAAACGAGCTGGGGACTGGTTTTTTGCTTATTGCCTGTGGTCTTCCCGGCACCTGGAAAACTGAGACGACTGAGGAAGTAGCCAGGATTAAGGGCTACCCGCTCCTTCGCACCGACCTGATTAGACAGGAGGTGCTGAAAAACGAGGACATATTCGATGAAAAAGTCGCCTCAAATATGGATAAACGAACAATGGTCTATGATGAGATGTTCAGGCAGGCAGACGAGGCTCTAGAAAAGGGCGATGGTGTGATACTGGATGCTACCTTCGTTACCCGGTCACTGAGGAGACGCGCCGCTGAAATAGCCGCCAAACACAACCTGGCCTTCGTCATCCTGCAAACGGACTGTCCGCAGGATGTATCAATCAAGCGGATACTAAGTCGCACTAAAGAGGATTATGAATCGAACGCACTAACTGAAGAAGCCTACTTAAACAATAAAAAGAGGTTCGAAGCAGTGGATTTAGATGACCTCAAACGCCTGTATCCGAGTCTTAATATCATCCACTTGATAGTTGATACCCGGCACGACCTGCCTGAAGACTGGTACGTCATCGGTGTGGAAAAGAGAGAAGGATGAAAATAGATTTACACATCCATACCAAGACTGGCTCGGATGGCAATCTCTCTATAGAGGAGGTTTTCCGGGAAGCCAAGAAGAGAAATATCAATTTGATGTCAATAACCGACCACGATTCTATAAACTGCCAGGAAAGAGCAATCACTCTGGCAAGAAAATATGGCATAATCTATATTACCGGGGTAGAATTAAACGTGACATTCCAGTATAATAATGGCAAAAAAGGTGACAAAAGTCATCAAAACAAGCTAGGCAATAGCTCAATACTGTCCAGGTCTGTTTCCCTGGATTTCCTGGGATACCAGTATGATATCATTAGTCAAGAGCTAAAAAGTAAACTTGAATTGATGAGAGAGCATAGAGAGAGCAGAGCCCGTCAAATCTTGGAGAAACTGAATGTTGAATTTGAGAAAGAGAACATTGGAAGATTTACCGAAGAAGACATCAAGAAGATACAGGATAGTGTCGATGGTGCATTCGGCCGACCCCACATAGCCGAATACCTGATAAAGAAAGGGATTGTCAGGGATAGGCAGGAAGCATTTGATAAATATCTGGTCAAGTGCGATGTCCCTAAGTACCCGCTTTCACTTGCTGAAGCGTCAAGGCTGGTCAGAAATGCTGGTGGTATACTGGTACTGGCACACCCCAATGACCCGAATGGCACTTCTTTAGTAAGCATAACGTCTGACTTGAACGAGCAGACGAATATTATCGAAGAATATATGCTGGAATATATTGACGGTGTCGAGTGCTGGCATTCAAGACACGATGCCAGAACCACGTCGCATTACATGGAATTCGCTAAGAAGCACGGCCTACTGATGACTGGCGGCAGTGATTGCCATCAAAAACCAATTATTATGGGCACATTGGCTATACCCGACTGGGTGGCTGAGCAGTTTGGGAAATAAATGGGGTTAGTCTGAAAGGGACACCCATTTCAGATGATATTACTTACCATCTACTTTGAGGAAGTTCACGCCGATATTTATTCAGCCGAATTTTCTCGCTGAACTTATGATACAATGTTAACTCAAGCCAGGGATATTATGAGTGATGTTGGTGAAGAGAGTTAGACTGGGTGTGAGAGCGGGGGACGTGAAGTGAGGAAAGTGGGAAGACCGTTGAAGAAGGAGGCGAAGAAGCACCCTTTGTACGGGCAATTTAATGGCGAAGTACCCTGGCTGGACGGGTGTAAGGAGTACGGCAGGGAGACCTGTCTAGATTGTCCGGTGCCGCTAGAGAAATGTCCTGCTCGAAACCCTCGTCTTCACAAAGGCGGTCGACCGAAAGGTAAGCAATAATAAGACAAAGTCCCTGTTGGATGAAACATGAGGCTAAGGACAATTTGAATGAGCGTTTCAGAGGCTTCGCCTCTCTCTAGGGCGTTAAAGAGGGACGAAGTCCCTCTTACAAACCCCTCCCCCTCTCCTTTGAAGGAGAGGGGGACCGAGGGGGTGAGGTAGATAAAGATGAAGATAAGGAGTAATAGATGACTTCAAATAAAAACTATGACATTAAGGACCCTTCGCTAGCTGAGGCTGGCAAGCAGCGAATTGAGTGGGCTTCCCGTGAGATGCCAGTGGTGAAGCTAATCGGGGAGAGGTTCTCCAGAGAGAAGCCTTTCACCGGCATCCGGATTTCAGCTTGTCTTCACATTACTACGGAAACGGCAAATCTGGCTCTGGCCTTAAAGGAAGGAGGAGCCAATATTATCCTCTGTGCTTCTAATCCCCTCAGCACTCAGGATGATGCCGCCGCTGCCTTGGTAGATTATGGTATTCCCACTAATGCCATTAAAGGGGAAGATGAGGCAACATACTATAAACACATTAATACCGCCCTTGATAGTAAACCCCAGCTTACGGTAGATGATGGTGCTGACCTGGTTACCACCCTGCATACCAAGCGGAGCGATTTAATTAAAGATGTCATCGGCGGCACCGAAGAAACGACCACTGGTGTTATCAGACTGCGCAGTATGGCGAAGGCAGGCGAGCTAAAGTATCCCTTAATCGCGGTAAATGATGCCCAGACCAAGTACCTATTTGATAACCGCTACGGCACCGGGCAGAGCACCGTTGACGGCATCACCCGTGCTACCAATATCCTGTGGGCAGGTAAAAAGGTGGTGGTCTGTGGCTATGGCTGGTGTGGGCGTGGCATAGCCTTAAGAGCCAAAGGGTTGGGCTCGAAGGTGATTGTGACCGAAGTAGAGCCAGTCTGTGCCCTGGAGGCAGCTATGGATGGTTTTCAGGTGATGCCGCTGATGGAGGCGGCTAAAGAGGGAGATATTTTCATTACTGTTGCCGGCGATAAACATGTCATTGATGAAGCCCATCTCCGGGTGATGAAGGACGGAGCTATTCTGGCTAATAGTGGACATTTTAATGTAGAGATTAATATCCCGGCTTTAGAAAGTATGGCGCAAAGTAAGCGAAGGATACGGCCTTTTGTTGATGAATACACATTAAATAATGAGCGCCATTTGTATCTGCTGGGTGAGGGGAGATTGATTAATCTGGCGGCGGCTGAAGGGCACCCGGCCAGCGTTATGGATATGAGCTTTGCCAATCAGGCACTGTGCCTGGAATATATTGTAAAAAACAGGGGAAAGCTCGAGCCTAAGGTTTACCCGGTACCTGAAGAAATTGATAAGCAGGTGGCTCGGCTAAAACTGAACTCTATGGGCATTGAGATTGACACCCTAACGCCAGAGCAAAGGCAGTACCTAACCAGTTGGCAAGAAGGGACATAGAAAGGAGAAAAGATGACTAGTAGTTTCAAGAACTCGCCCAAATACATGCTCACCTCGGAGTCAGTTACCGAAGGGCACCCGGATAAGCTATGTGACCAGATAGCAGATGCTATTCTGGATTCCATTATGGGAAAAGACCCGTATGGCAGAGTAGCCTGTGAGGTAGCCACGACCACTGGACTGGTAATTGTTCTGGGAGAGATTACCACCGATTGCTATGTTGACATTCCTCAGGTAGTGCGGGAGGTAGTGCGTGATGTAGGCTATGTTTACCCCGAATATGGCTTTGATTGTCAGTCCTGCGGGGTGCTGGTCTCCATTAAGGAACAATCCTCTGACATTGACCTGGGTGTTAGTAAGTCGCAGGAGGCTAAGAAAGAGCCAATGAGGGATGAACTAGAATCGACTGGTGCCGGTGACCAGGGAATGATGTTTGGTTTTGCCTGTAGCGAGACGCCGGAACTGATGCCTCTGCCTATTTCCCTGGCACACAAGCTATGCCAGCGCCTGGCTCAGGTGAGAAAAGATAATATCCTATCTTACCTTCGCCCCGATGGCAAATCGCAGGTAACCGTAGAATACAGCAACGGCATTCCCAAGCGAGTGGCTAGTGTAGTGATAGGAGCTCAACATAACCCCGATATCAGCCACGAGCAGATTGAAAAAGACATCATTGAGCAGGTAATCAGGGCAGTTATTCCCTCTTCACTGATGGATGATAGAACCAGATTCTATGTTAATGCTACCGGTCGGTTTGTAATTGGAGGGCCGGTATCTGATACTGGTTTCACCGGTCGCAAGATTTTGGTTGATGCCTATGGTGGGGTTGCCCGGCATGGTGGTGGTGCCTTCTCGGGCAAAGACCCGACCAAGGTTGACCGCTCGGCAGCTTACGCCGCCCGATATATTGCCAAGAACATAGTAGCTGCCGGGCTAGCCGAGCGTGTGGAGCTTCAAATATCGTATGTCATTGGTGTCGCCCATCCCCTGTCCATCTCTGTCGAAGCCTTCGGCACAGGTAAGGTTGACCAGGAGGTCTTACTTGCTCTGATTAGCAAGCACTTCGACCTCAGACCTGCGGCCATTATTCGGGACTTTGATTTGCGCCGACCTATATACAGGCAGACGGCTGCCTATGGGCACTTCGGACGGGACGACCTCGACCTCCCCTGGGAAAAAACCGACAAAGCCGAAATCCTGAGGAAAGAGGCGCTGGGGAAGTAACTGGGAGGAGTTTAATAATAAGAACATAACTATCCTCAAGAGGTGACATTATGGAAGGATGGCTATATGGGTTATTCGCTCTTATCGGGGTGCTTTTTGGTGGTATATTCTCTTAAACAGATACCTTGTCGGATTTCCGTGGTCTCGTGCTAATAAGCAAATCCATATTCAGGGCATTGGCGACCTTGAAAAGAGTCCCGATTGAAACGCCACGGTCACCTCTTTCCAACCTGCAAATTGCGGGCTGATGCATACCAGTCAACCGAGCTAACTTTCGCTGGCTCATAGACAACTCATTCCTACGAGCAATAAATGCCTGAATAATGTCGTATTTGGGTTGTAATTCCTCATACGCACGACGAATATTCGGTTTACTGAGAAGTTCTTCCTTGAATTCCTTGAAATCAGTTCCATCCATTGCAATCTCCATCTCTATATATGTGTGTATGTGTACATTCATGATAACATCAATGTTATCACTTCGCAAACAGGTTCTGACGTGTTTTAACTCGATGATTTAGACTCATGGTCATTCATCCTCTTAAAAGCTATTAAAATGTCTCTCTTTGACAATTTATCGCTCTTTTTCTTTACCGCATGCAACAGAATAAACTTTCTGCCTGAAAAAGCAAAGTATAGAATTCTATAATAGTCGGAGCTGTGTTTTATCCTTAATGACCAAATCTTACCTTCTACTTTTTCAACGTAGGGTTTACCAAGAGACAAATCAAACCTATATAGCAAGTCGAAGACATGTAAAATTTCACCTATTGCGCCGAAAGGTTGCTCAAGAATAAAATCCTTAACAGGCTCATTGCCATCATCATCTTTATATAAAACAACCCTCCAATCCATAAATCAATTTTAGCATAAGTTATCTACCTTGACACCACCCACCAAATATGTAAAAAATACTAGATATAGTAACATTAGTATTAGCTATCATAAATTATATTTCCTTGCTTTGAAGGGATAGTTATATAATAGAATTAAAGAAAGTCAAAGAGGGGCGAAGCCCCTCTTAAGAAAATATTTTCCCCTTCCCCTTATCAAGGGGAAGGGGATAAAGGGGATAGGGTTGAAAAATAGCCCTATAAAATTTGGCACCGATGGCTGGCGAGGAATCATCGCCCAGGATTTCACCTTTGATAATGTGCGGGTTTGTGCCCAGGCGGTAGCTGACTATTTAAAGCAAGCAGGCTTAGCCAGTCGGGGGCTGATTATCGGCTATGACACCCGCTTTGCCTCCGAGGACTTCGCTTCAGCCGCGGCTGAGGTGGTGGCTGGGAATGAAATAAAGGTCTACCTCTGTCCCAAGGCTACCCCGACACCGGTCATAAGCTTCGGTATTCTGGCTCAAGAAGCTGGCGGGGCTATCGTCATCACCGCCAGCCACAATCCTGCTATCTGGAATGGCTTTAAGTATAAGACCGAAGATGGTGCCGGTGCTCCAGATGAGATTACAGTTGAAATAGAAAAGAACATTTCACGTATTCTTGATGCCGGGAAGATAGAGCAAATGCCACTGGCTAAAGCATTGGAGCAAGGGTTGGTAGAATACCTTGATTTAGCCCCAATCTATTTCCAGCATGTTGCCAAGCTAATTGACCTTGATGAGCTACGTCAGGCCAGGCTGAAGGTAGTTGTTGACCCTATGTATGGAGCCGGCGCTGGCTATCTCAAGGCGCTGTTAGACGGGGGAGCTATTAAGGTAGTGGAAATAAACGGTGAGCGCAACCCCTTATTTCCGGGAATACAGCCTGAGCCGATTGCGGCTAATCTGGCTAAACTCTCAGCTACTGTTAGAGAGCAGGGGGCTAATGTGGGATTGGCGACCGATGGTGATGCCGACCGCCTTGGCATCGTAGATGAAAAGGGAATGTTCCTGACCACACTTCAGGTCTTTGCTTTGCTCTGCCTTTACCTGCTGGAGGTGCGTGGTGAGCGGGGACTTATCGTCAAGACAATAACTACTACCAGTATGGTCAACCGCCTGGGCGAAATATTCAATGTGCCGGTTCGCGAGACACCGGTAGGTTTTAAATATGTGGCTCCGATAATGCTAGATAAAGATGAAGATGTCCTCATTGGTGGTGAAGAAAGCGGTGGCTTTGGCTTCCGGGGTCATATGCCAGAAAGAGATGGCATTTTTTCCAGTCTATATTTTCTTGACCTGATGGTTAAGACGGGCAAAAATCCCTCAGAACTCATAGAATACCTCTACAGTAAGGTGGGTGCTCACCATTTTGACCGTGTGGATGTAGAATTTCCTGAGCCAGAACGTCAGGTAATAATTGAACGCATAAAACATAATCACCCGGAGTATATTGATGGGGTTAAGGTAGTAAAATTTGATACTACCGATGGCTTTCGTTTTATTCTGGCCGATACTACCTGGCTGCTCATCAGATTTTCCGGGACTGAGCCGTTGCTTCGCATCTATGCCGAAAGTAGCACGTCGGCTCGGGTAGAGAAGCTGCTCGAGCTAGGTAAAGAGTTAGCTGGAGTCTAGACAGCCTCGGAGCTGTTAGGAGGTAATTGAGTATGGAGGATAAACTTCCCCGAAAAACAGAAAAGCCCTGGGGGTTTGAGCTGTTATTTGCTCATACTCCAAAGTATGCGGGTAAGGTAATTTTCGTTCGGGCAGGGCATAAGCTTAGCCTTCAATATCATAGGGAGAAGGATGAAAGTATGTACTTGTATGAAGGGGAAGCCCTGATAGAAATTGAAGAGAGCGATGGGCAGTTAGTTCAATCTGTAGCTCAACCTGGTTATTGTCTCAGGATTCCCCCGCTTACTAAGCATCGCCTGGAGGCGATAGAGGACACAACCCTATTTGAAGTCTCAACCCCTGAGCTGGAAGACGTAGAGAGGGTGGAGGATGACTACGGACGAGCCGATTGACAGCTAGTTTGACACGGTGTGTTGCCCCCTGATAGACTTTGGATAAGCAAAGAGGTTTCATTACTAACCCCACCTATTGAATCAGAATGGCCCTGTGGTGTAGCGGACTAACATGCCACCCTGTCACGGTGGAGATCGGGGGTTCGAATCCCCCCAGGGTCGCCAAGTTAGACCCTTGAGATACTCTTCACAGGAGAGCGTTTCCGTAGGATGGCACTAACTGAAGATTGCAAGGAAGGTGTGAAGTCCTTCATAGAGAAGAGACCGCCGGTCTGGAAAGGTAGATAGGCTTGGTTTACCAGTGCAATCTGATAGCACCGAAACCGTGACTTTTATAGGGCTTCTTTGGTAAAGAACAAGGGACTGACTCTAACTCAGCTGGCTATGGAGTAGACCACATTATTGCTTGAAAACTGAAAAAATAAAAAAACGGCAGAAAAATAGCTAATATACCGGTTAGTAGCCACTTAAGGTTAATAAGGTCACCCCACCGATGATGAGGCTGACGGAGATAATCTTTATGATGGCGATGCCTCGGCTGAGGCGCTCCTCCAGCACCGCTGGGAAAATGCGGCTCAAGGACAGGGCATAGATGAAGACGAAGCAGGGTCGGATGCTCAGGATAGTGGAAACCAGGGACACCGGCCCCTGCTCCATTGCCCAGAAGGATAAGATGATGCCCACCAGGGCTATGCACTCGTTGAGGGTTAGCAAGCCTAGGGCTAGGCTCCGCTCCTTCATGTCCCTGAGTTCCTTCAGAATCCTGGGACGCACTGAGGGGAGTAGGAATATTGCGCCGAAGCAGATGGCGTTGACGGAATACATGTTCCAGAATGACATATAGTCTAGGGCATACTTGCTGGCAGTGTTAGCTACTCCCAGGAGCAGGCTCGAGACCATGAGCATAGCGAAGGACTTACGGAGTCGGGCCCCCTGTCTTCCAGCATCGCGCCGTACCGAGATGAGTACCGCTCCAGCCACCGTCATAAAAATGGCCAGCCATTCCATATAGCCCAGTGCCTCGCCCAGGAGAGGCACCGCCAGGATAGCCACGAAGATGGGGAAGGTATGGACCACAGGTATAATCCGCGATATTTCCTCAGAGCGCATGGCTTGTAGCATAATGAGCACTCCTGCCGAGCGGACGATGCCCGAGGTAAAAGCCACTTCCAGCGGGGTGGCACCGATTTCTCCGGGCAAGGGGTAGAGGCCAAGGATTATTAGCCCAAATCCGAGATGCAAAATACCAACCGGAATGAGGAAAGCCCAGAGACTTGGCATTCGCTTGGAGATGAGGTGGCTATCGACTATAGCCACCACCCCCATGATGGCGGCAGAAACGATGGCAGCGGTAATCCACATCACAGGTAGTGCAAGCTCCTTTTCCAACTATCAGTCAATGGTATATCTTACCCTATATGGAAGGAAATGGGTAGGAGATAGAGGGCGGCAGACTAGCCGGGCACAAGTTGCAGTGTGCCCTGCTGGTTGGCCCGAATGAGGTCCCAGTTCCAGAGCAGAAAACATTATCAGAACGTGTGGCATAGCATGGTATTACTCAATCTTGGTTGTTTATGTTCCCTATCTTTTGATATAATACTCATTAGGTTATGAATTTTAGCCAGCTGATTGAATTTATCAAGAAGTATGTTATATGGGGTTCTCTTACGGGCGCTTTGCTTATGCTTATGATGGGATGGTTGCACAGTTGTGGTTGCACTGCACCTGTATCTGAATCCTTTGGATGGAATGACGAAGTGGCGGGTTCTATCTTCAAGTCCATCGGGATAGCCTTCATTATCATATTTGCACTTTCCAGCCTGCCATTTGTGGGTGCTATAATTATTAAAATTATAAAGAATACTTTCCTTGAATAAACCCCATATCTTCTTGGCAAGCTGTCTTAATGCTATCGTCCCCAAAAACCATATCAATAGTAAGCCTAGACTAAAACCTATTGTGCCCAATATCTGATAAATGCTCATCGTTCTAACCTCGGTGTCTTTGCTATAATTCGTGGTGGTGGTGTCGTTATTCTAAGCCTCTTAGTTTTAGATATTCTAGCTGGTTTCGGCTCGGTCATAACTCGGTGTTTGTTGAGGTCTATTCGGGCAGTCTTCTCATATGGCTGTTCGCACATGTCTTTCCAATTGCGGAATGGGAATCTAATACCGGCTACGCTTGCGGGAGTTCTATCCTTTAACGACATATGAGGTCTAAAGAAGTTGTAATGCACCAACCATCCATCCAAGAATAGCCTTGCCGATTTCATAGTATGCAAGCCACGCATAACCTTAGTTCGTTCTTTAAGTGTTGAGTGAAAACGTTCAATCTTGTTCGTATTATTCTCAACATCAAAGGGACCGCCTTGCCTATGCTTGGTATCCGCACCAAAGGTTAGTTCTATGCCATCTAGGTAAGCTCTGAGCTTATCCGTGTAAATCACTCTAGGTATCTTGCCAGTTCGCTCATATGCCTGTTTCATAAGCTGTTGAGCGTCTTTAGTGGTGCGGGTATAGGACATATGAGTGGCTATCAAAAAACGGGTCTTGGAGTCTATAATATCCCAAAGCCAGATATTCTTGCCATCCAAATCAATCATCGTTTCATCGGCTACCCAAATACTGCCCACATCTGGCTTATACTTGCCAGCCTCTATTATCGCCAGCCTGGAGAACCTATTTACCCAGTTATAAGCGGTAGCATCCGATATGTAACTATTGTGCTGTTGGATTAGATTTCTGCGTATATCATTGAGGCTCATACCCTCATAATACATATTGAGAGCATCGGCTACCTGTTGTGTAGGATATTGCATCTTGGGAATAGTATCTATACCGGCAAACTTACGCTTACAGTCCTTGCAGAAATACCTTTGAACCTCTTTATATTTGCCGTATTTTATTACATTCTCAGATTGGCAGTATTTACAGTTCATATTTCAACCCCCAGAAAATACTCCTCAATATCTTTGGCAACTCCTGCCTGTAAACTAGACATTGCATTGTCCACTATTCCAGAGCAGCTCTGTAGACCGATTCTCATTGCAATAATTAGTGGTTCCATTATGCGTGGGTATGAAAATTTTTTCCAAACAGATTGTTTCAAATTCAACAATTTGAGACTATGAAGAACAACTGACAATGCAATTACACGATTTATTTTATTAGTAACATTAGGCGGTAACCCAACCTCAAGTTCTCTGATTTCATCATATATTGATTTATAACCATCCTCTTCTATTATTACCCATGTCCCCAATTTATAATCTTGTAATATTGCGTTTACTTTATTTGCTCGGCCAATAACAAAATTAAAATGTGCCATTTTGAATATTCGCCTTGTAATCGCAGTAGACCAAGTAATAGTGATTAATATTAAGTATGGGAATTCATACCATACAAACCATCTTTTAAGCACTGACAAGAATACTACACCTGACACATTTTGCTCGGATATTCTCTTAGCAAAATATTTGTCTAACTCAAATAGTTTGTCAGGTATGTGCCTTTTGTTAATAAAAGCTTCCCTATATCGCTTACGCTCATCACGTATATCATTATTCCTTTCTTGTTCTCTAAATATGCTTAATATCTTGTTTTCTCGCCATAATCCCCAAATAATGGAGAGGCTAGTTAATAATAAAACTATATAGCAGGCAATAAACCAGATTAGTGCCGGAATACCCCAAGTTGCAGCTTCCCTAGCAAGTGACATTGTTCCTAGCAGGCCTAGTGTGACACTCACTGGGAAACCCCCGTATTTGGCAATTTTTGCCAGCATATTGCACCCCCTGCCAGTATATTCTTTAACTGGCAGTATAGCACCAGGCAAAAATAACAACAACCAAGATTGAGTAATAAGCATAGCATACTTGCATTGCTTACATTCCTTATTGTATGGTATAATGCATCGTAAATTTTTGGAGAGAAATGGATGGTATCCGATAAGGTAGCAATGGAAGAAGGCGAGCAGTTGTTTGATTATGAACTGGTATTAGTTATTAGTCCGGAGGTTGCCGAAGAAGAATTTGAGGCTACAATAGATAATGTAAGCCGGCTTATTACCGGGAAGGGGGGTACTGTTTCTGATATAGAACGGTGGGGTAAAAGAAGGTTAGCCTATCCGATAAGACGTTTTGTGGAGGGCAGCTATGTTTTGGCTAGGTTCAAATTGAAACCTGCCTTCGGTAAAGAACTGGAGGCAAACCTACGGATTTCCGATGAGGTTCTGCGGCATCTGTTGATAAGACTGGATAGTTAACTGGGAAGAATGTCTATTTCTCACGAGTGTTTGAGTAGAGCAAAAGGAGTTTTGAGACAATGGTAAGCGTAAATAAAATGATAGCTATTGGTAATCTTGGTAGCGAGCCTGAAATGCGCTTTACCCCTAATGGTAGGCCGGTAACCTCGTTCAGTCTTGCGACTAATTGGAGGTATACTACTGCTGAGGGTGAGCGCAGGGAGGAGACGGAGTGGTTTAGTGTGGTCGCTTGGGGTAAGCTAGCTGAACAATGCAATCAGTTTCTGACTAAGGGTCGGCTTGTCTATGTTGAGGGTAGACTGCGGATGCATACCTGGGAGGGACAGGATGGGCAAAAGCGTTACCGGAATGAAATAGTAGCCGATAGAGTCAGTTTTCTTGATAGACAGGCAGTAGCCCCTCTTCCTGAAGAAAAGGCTGAGGAAGGTGAGAAGGTTGAGGAAGTTGAGAAGGCTGAGGAAAGTGGGGTTACCGAAGTGGAGCCGGAGGACATTCCCTTTTAGTTGTAACTTAATAAGCTTGGAAGCAGGGAGTTTATAACACGTGGCTAGACAAAAATTGGACAAAGCCAGGAGTTCAAGGTGGAATAAAACAAGATATGTGCCGAGCCGTAAGGTTTGTTCCTTTTGCGTTGATAAGGTTAAGACAATAGATTATAAAGCCCCTGAGAAATTACGCAACTATATATCTGATAGAGGAAAGATAGTGCCACGTCGTAGAACTGGCACTTGTGCTAGACATCAGCGTGCCTTGGCCACAGCTATAAAGAGAGCGCGGCACTTAGCCTTATTACCGTATGTGTCAGCTCATATGCGTAAGGTGGGGAGTGTTGGCGTTGGTGATTAGTTTGATGAGCTGAGGATTGTCCGTCTTCCCTCCCTTTATAATCACTTCAATCTAATGAGGGGTTAGAGTGCCAAAGAGGACTTATCAACCAAAGAAGATTCCGCGCAAGCGTGAGCATGGCTTTCTGAAGAGAATGAGCAGCCGGGGTGGGCGGGCTGTCTTAAGAGCAAGACGGCTCAAGGGTCGTAAGCGATTAACTGTAGTTTGACGCTGAAATAGCGCCTTTGCCGGTGAGCTTGGGAAAGGGAGCGATGAGGGGAGAAGAATACCTTACTAAGCCGCAGCAGTACGCATTAGTTTATAGTAAAGGCAGCTCGTGGGTATCTGATTTAGTGGTGATGAAGGCTTTGCCTAATGACCTTACTTTATCCCGATGTGGCTTATCGGTTAGCAAACGGGTAGGTAAGGCGGTAACGAGAAACAGGGTAAAGCGCTTGCTTCGTGAAATCTTACGGATAATGCCACTTAAATCGGGATGGGATATTATATTTATTGTTCGTCCGGCGGCGGCTACTGCCGATTATGCTGGTCTTAGGAGGTCGGTCGAAGGTTTATTATCCCGAGCTCACTTACTGGAGACCGATGAAGAACATGGTTTTTTAGCGGAGGTTAAAGCCGGGGGTGGCGGGGAATTGGCGGTTTAATTAGCGAGGGAATGTGAAGGAGTTTGCTTTAGGACTAATTAGACTTTATCAGTTAACCCTATCGCAGGTTATGCCACCATCCTGCCGTTTTATCCCAACGTGCTCTCAATATACCTATGAGGCTGTCACAAGGTATGGTTTTCTTAAAGGGGTATGGCTGGGAGTAAGGCGCATAGCTCATTGCCATCCTTTCCACCCAGGCGGTTATGACCCTGTGCCATGATACCCGGATTAATCTATCTACTTTATAATAGAGATTATTTATCGATTTCACCCCCGTCAACCTTCCCTTGGTAAACGGTCTTTTATTTGGATGGAGTGAATAAATGAGAACCAGGCATAGCACAATATTGCTGGTCAAAATATCGCTCCTGCTGGTTATACTTCTCCTGGGCGGGCTAGTCTTTTCCGGCTGTAGGGCTGGTATGGGTGCTGTGCCCAAGGGTTGGTCAGGCGGGACAATAGCTGATGGCACCCTATTGGTAGGTTCAATGGATGGTAAGCTTGTAGCTGCGAATACAACAGACGGTAGTCGTTTGTGGGGAGTATCTCTGGAAACTCCAGAGTCGGCAGGTGGTGGCGGTGGCTTTGGCTGTGCCCCAGCATCTGTGGCGGTAGCTATCTATGGCTCTCCAGCCGTAGCCGAAGATTTAGTTTATGTTGGCGGCTATAATGGTAAAATTTATGCCTTTAGTTTTGGTAGAGATGAACCGAGGTGGGTATATCCTCGCCAGGGTAATATCGGTGCTCCTATTGTCGGTGGGATTGTCCTATCTCAGGGCAAGCTCTATTTCGGCTCTGCTGACGGGAAAGTCTATGCCCTGGATGCTGCTGACGGTTATAAGGAGTGGGAGTTTCCACCTCAGGGCGAGATAGGCAAGATTTGGTCAACCCCGGCTATTGATGGGGACACCCTATACATTGGTTCCTTTGATAAAAAACTCTATGCCCTGAAGGCTAGCGATGGCAGCAAAGAGTGGGAGTTTGAGACTGAAGGGGCTATTGTTGCACCTCCCCTTGTGCATGATAACACGGTCTATATTGGCTCTTTTGACAGGTATCTGTATGCCGTAGATGCCGCCGATGGCAGCCTGAGATGGAAATTCATGGCTGAGAGCTGGTTCTGGGCTAAACCGGTGGCTTATAATAATGCTATTTATGCCGGTTGTCTTGATGGCAAGGTTTATGCCCTTGATGCTGAAAGTGGTGATAAGCTCATCGAGTTTGACATGGGAAGTCCGGTGAGTTCTTCGCCGGTTCTGGTAGATAACTCAATTATTGTGGCTACAGAAGACGGAGTGGTATATGCCCTGGATACTGGTGATAATCAGCAAAGGCAGCTAGTCAACTTGGAAGAAAAGGTAAACGCTCCCCTTGTCGCTAGCCAGGGGATTGTTTATATACATACTGCTGAGGATGTCCTCTATGCACTGAATGCACAGAGAGGGGTTGATGTGTGGCGTCCTATTAAATTAAGTGGTAAGTGAGGTAGATTCTGTTGGGTATTGGGGAAATATGGGACCTAATTATTTTGTCCCCGATGATAAATGTCCTCATCGTGCTGTCTGATTATCTGGCGGGTAGCTTTGGTCTGACTATCATTGTTTTAACTATTATTATTCGGACTTGTATGTATCCCCTTACCCTGAAGCAGCTTCGGGCTAGCAAAGCCATGCAATCGCTTCAAGCCGAGGTCGCTGAGATTCGGAAGAAGTATGAGAAAGATAAGCAAAGAGCGGCTCAGGAGCAGATGAAGCTGTATAAGGAGTCTGGTATGAATCCTGCCGGTTGCCTGCTACCCATGCTAATCCAGTTCCCCGTTTGGATAGCTCTCTACCAGTCAATTATCAGGGTTTTAGCCGTAGCTCCTGAGGATTTTCTGAGCCTCTCCCAGCACCTTTACTCCGCTTGGCCGCAAGTCTTTTCTCTGGTGCCTCTGGAGAGCAAGTTCCTCTGGCTGGACCTGGCTACGCCTGATAGGTGGCTGCTCTTACCCATTCTGGTCGGGGGCACAATGTGGGTGCAGCAGAAGATGATGATGAGCCCTACTGCTGACCCTAAACAGCAGGCGCAGAGCCAGATGATGCTGTGGATGATGCCACTGATGTTTGCCTTCTTTACTTTACAATTTCCTAGTGGTCTGGCTCTCTATTGGGTGGCTTCAAATGTTATCAGCATTGTTATGCAGTATTTTGTTACTGGGTGGGGGGGCTTGATTTCATCACCAGCCGGGAAGAAAGTTCCTGGCGATAGAAGAAGTATAGGGCATGTCGCTCAGCAAAAGGCACCTTTAGAGGAAGATGATGTTAGTGCCGATATTGTTGTGCCGAGTTCTGCCCAGGAAGAGGGATTAGACTATGAAAAGTCTGGAGATAAGCGCCAAGACAGTAGAGGAAGCTATCCACCGCGCCTTAGAGCAATTAAGCGTAAGCCGAGAAGAGGTGGAAGTCACCGTCGTAAAAGAAGCTAAAGCTGGCATCCTGGGTCTGGGTGCTGAGGAGGCAGTGGTCAGGGTGAAGCCATTAATGCCCGTGCCCGAGAGTGATATAGCTGAGGTAGCGAAGGGTGTCTTAGAGAGGCTGCTTACTTTGATGGGAGTGGCTGGCTCTATTATGCCTCAAGCCCAACCTATTGTTGAGGGAGAAGAAGAAGCTACTACCTCTATTGCCCTTAATATAAAGGGTGAAGACCTGGGTATTTTGATTGGGCGGCGCGGGCAGACTCTTGCTTGCTTGCAGCATATGGTTAGGCTTATTGTAGGTCATCAGACGAAGGCTTGGGTGCCTATAATCATTGATATCGAAGGGTATAAGCAGCGCCGTTATCAAGCACTGCAGATTTTTGCTCGGCGTATGGCGGAGCAGGTGAAGGCTAAGGAAGAGCCCTTTACCCTTGAACCGATGTCAGCTTATGAGAGGCGTATCATCCATCTTACTTTGGCTGACCACCCTGATGTTATCACTGAGAGTATTGGCGAGGGTGAGGCTCGTAAGGTAGTTATTCTGCCCAAGGAGCAATAGCACTTTGGTGGAACTCCTTCAAATTTCTTTTGACCCTGTTAGATTTCTTAACCGGGTTGATGAGTGACCTCGATTGACTTATTGCGCAGATTGTGCTAATTTTAAATCTGAAAAGGCAGTGACGGAGACGAGTAGGGGAGATAGCGGCACCTAGCGAGTCTGGTATGGTGGAAGCAGATGTGCACGGCTCTCTGAAAATCCCTCCCGAGCCGCCAACCGAACCGTGGATTGTTGGTTAATCTGCCTAGTAGACTTGGTCGGGTTCGTCAGCCGTTATCATTGACGAGGGCATGAAGGTGTGCCCTGAAAGAGCGTCCTGGTGACTCGGGGAACTAGGGTGGTACCGCGGGAATGATAAATCTCGTCCCTAGAGGACGGGATTTTTTAATATAGGAAGGATTTACTATGTTTCGTCTGGTAAGTAGTAAAGCGAATTTTCCACAGATTGAGGAAAACATACTCAGTTTGTGGAAGGACAAAAAAGTCTTTGAGCAGAGTGTAGATAGGCGCCGGGGCGCTCCTCGCTTTGTGTTATACGAGGGACCGCCTACAGCTAATGGCAGTCCGGGTATACATCATGTGCTGTCCCGTGTATTTAAGGATGTTATCCCTCGTTATAAGGCAATGAAGGGTTATTATACTCCGCGCATTGCCGGTTGGGATACGCATGGATTGCCGGTAGAGTTAGAGGTGGAAAAGGAACTTGGCTTTTCTGGCAAGGCGCAGATTGAGGAATATGGCGTTGACCGATTTAATGAGCGTTGCCGGGAGAGTGTTCTTGGCTATCTTAAGGAATGGGAGGCAATGACCGAGCGTGTTGCCTTCTGGATTGATTTAAAACATCCTTATATCACTATGGAGAATAACTATATTGAAACCGGCTGGTGGGCGATAAAGCAGATGTGGGATAAGGGGCTGGTATATCAGGGCTATAAGGTCACGCCTCATTGTCCCCGCTGTGGCACCTCCCTCAGCTCCCACGAGGTAGCTCTAGGCTATCAGGATGATGTTGAAGACCCATCGGTTTATATAAAGTTCAGGATTGCTCCGTCATCGCTGGTGGGCTCTGGGAAGCGCGAGCGATTGGCTAAACTCTTTTCAGATAAGCCTGCCTATTTTCTAGCCTGGACGACGACTCCCTGGACTCTGCCGGGGAACACTGCCCTGGCGGTAGCCCCTGATGCTGAATATGCGGTGGTAGATGTTGGAGATGAGTATCTTATTTTGGCTTCAGCGTTGCTTGAGCGGGTGGGGTTGGGTGATAGAAAGGTAGTAATGAGGATGAAGGGTAGTTACTTGGTAGGAGTAGAATATGAGCCGTTATTTAATCCCCATAGCTTTGGAGTGGAGCGACGACGGTTTCAAGGAAATTCGGAGTTACAACCACAGGAAGCAGGTAAGAAGTTGACCTATCGGGTGATTGCCGGCGACTTTGTCTCCATGGAAGACGGAACCGGCATTGTCCATATCGCCCCTGCCTACGGCGAGGTTGACTATGAGGCTGGAGTTGAGCAGGGGCTGGATTTTGTCCACCCGGTAGATTTGCAGGGTAAAATTATTGGCAATTATCCCTTTTCGGGAAAGTTCGTCAAAGATGCTGACCCTCTGGTGCTTAAGGATTTGGCAGAGAGGGGGCTTCTCTATCGCAGTGAGAGGGTGCGTCATACCTATCCCTTCTGCTGGCGCTGTGAGGCGCCTCTACTTTACTATGCCAAGCAGACCTGGTATATCAGGACGACGGCAGTAAAAGAAAGCCTTATTGCTGGTAATAATGAGATAAACTGGTATCCGGAGCATATTAAGTATGGTCGTTTTGGTGATTGGCTGGAGAATAATGTGGACTGGGCGTTTTCTCGGGAGCGCTATTGGGGAACGCCATTACCTGTATGGCAGTGTGAATCTTGTAGCAGCTATGATTGTGTAGGTGGGGTGGAGGATTTGAAGGGGAGGGTTGGGATTGCTGGGTTCAAAGAGCCCTTGGATTTGCATCGTCCCTTTGTTGATGAAATAACCTTTACTTGCTCCAGGTGTGGGGCTAAGATGCGACGGGTGCCAGAGGTGATTGACTGCTGGTTTGATTCGGGAGCAATGCCAGTAGCCCAGCACCATTATCCGTTTGAGAATGGGAGCTTACTTGAAGACGGGCGTTTTCCCGCCGATTATATTTGTGAGGCGCTTGACCAGACTCGTGGCTGGTTTTACAGTCTGCACGCTATATCCACCTTGCTGTTTAATCGACCTTGTTTCAAGAATGTTATCTGCCTGGGACACATCCTTGATGCTGAAGGGGAGAAGATGAGCAAGGCCAAGGGGAATGTGGTTGAGCCAATGGTGGTGATTAATAAATATGGTGCCGATGCTCTACGCTGGTACTTCTTTACGGCCGCACCAGCGGGTAATGTCCGTCGTTTCTCTGAGGCTATAGTGGCTGACGTAACCCGCCGCTTCCTATTAACCCTGTGGAACGTCTATTCCTTTTTTGTTACCTATGCCAATATAGACCGCTTCACCCCGGGCTCTGAAGGAACTTCATTAGCGCCGTCGGAGCTTGACCGGTGGATTATCTCTGAGCTTAATCAGCTTATAATTGATGTTGATTCAGGGCTGGATGGTTATAACCCAACGGAGGCAGGACGGAAGATAGAAAGCTTTGTCGATGAGCTATCTAATTGGTATGTGCGTAGAAGCCGAAGGCGCTTCTGGAAGAGTGAGAATGACGCCGATAAACTATCGGCATATACTACCCTTTACCACTGCCTGGTTACTCTATCAAAGCTACTGGCTCCATTTACTCCGTTCCTGGCTGAGGAGCTATATCAGAACTTGGTCTGTTCGGTTTTCTCTGAGGCTCCAGAGAGTGTGCACCTGGCTGATTTTCCGGTGGCTGATGAGAGCAAGATTGACCAGCGGCTATCGGTTGATACCCGGTTGGTGATGAAGGTATCAAGTCTGGGTCGGGCTGCCCGAAGCCAGGCTGGTGTAAAAGTGCGCCAGCCTTTAGCCGAGGTCATTGTCAAAGTCGGCTCTAAGCGAGAAAGGGAAGGGCTGAGGCGCTTGATGCCACAGGTGCTGGATGAGCTTAATGTAAAAAGCTTGGAGTTTGTTGATGATATGAGTAAGCTAGAAAAAGAAGGTTTTGCAGTTAGCTCGGAGGGGGATTACACGGTAGCCGTCCCGACTGAGATTTCTCCTGAGCTTCAGGTTGAGGGCATGGCACGGGAGGTGGTGCATCGGTTACAGATAATGCGCCGTTCGGCCGGGTTTGATATTGCTGACCATATTGTTACCTATTATCAAGGTGATGCTTATATCAGGCAGGTGCTGAAAGACTTTGCTGGCTACATTAAGCAGGAAACGCTATCCAAGGAGCTTGTCGAAGGAATTCCTGAACAGGGCGTCTTTAGTGAGAGCCATAGATTAGGTGGCTATGATATATTACTGGGTGTGAAGAGACTGGATTAACTTAAGATGGTGGCGGTCTTTCAATAAGGGTAGCATAAGTAGTATTCTTAGCCTCACCTCGCCAGAAGGTTATTTCTACCTCCTGTCCCACTTGAGCAGAGTGTATGGCTCTTATTAGTTCATTAGCATCGGTTATCTCTTGGTCTTCAAATTTAGTAATAACATCACCCGCCCTTAATCCGGCTTTGTCGGCTGGGCTACCGGAAGCCATATTTACAATCAAGGTTCCTTTATCTACTGCCAGGTTATATCTACTAGCGTTATCAACAGTGACCCCTAACCAGGGACGAACTACATACCCGGTTGTAATCAGTTCGTCGATAGTTGGCATGGCTTCGTTAGTGCTTATGGCGTAGCCCACACCCTCTACCTCCACCTGGGCACGCTTGACACTATTGATGCCAATTACCTCTCCCGCCATATTTACTAACGGTCCGCCACTATTACCCGGATTGATAGCGGCATCGGTTTGAATGAGGTCATATAGGGTTTGTCCCGGGGATACCTCTAGACGAACGCCCAGCGAGCTAATAATCCCTGTTGTGGCACTTATCCCCATACCCAGTGAATTACCGATAGCTACTACCCAATCGCCAACTCTTAATTTAAGAGAATCTCCTACAGTAGCTGCTGGCAGGTTTTCAGCATCAATTTTGAACACAGCTAAATCTGTTAGCCAGTCGGTAGCTACTGTGTTCAGGTCTACCGGGAAGGTTCTGCCATCGTCCAGGGTTACGGTGATACTCTCGGCCCCTTGTACAACGTGGTTATTGGTGATAATAATCCCATCCTCTCTTATAATCCATCCCGAGCCGGCGCCTTCTTGGGTAAATGGTCTATTGAAAATATCGAAGGTTACAACCTCGGTGTTGATGGTTACTACTGAAGGCTTGACCTTGGCTACCACAGTGGTAATGCTGGGCAGTATCGGGGCTTGGCTATCGGCAGGTGGTGTTGTCCATTCAGGGTCAACAGGTGAGGCATTATTGGTGGCCGGCGGGCTTGATGGCGGCGAAATATCTATGTCGGGTAGTATGGCACACCCAGCGCCTAGAGTAAGAGACAAAATTAGGATAAGGGGAAGAGCTAAATATCTTATATTTATCCTTTTCATCGCTATTCTATTCTAGCACATCAGCAAAAAGGGCAAAAATAAGGGGCTAGGTATGACCCCAGCCCCTTATCTCGCTATACCAATGTATGCCTTTATCTGCCGGGTACCTCAGGCAATGAAGCCAGTGCTTCCTTTACCTTATCCTCAGGATACTCATAGTCGGTAAGTTTGCCTGAGAGGTAGGCATCGTAGGCAGCCATGTCAAAGTGCCCGTGCCCGCTATGGGCTAGCAGGATAGTTTTTGACTCACCGGACTCCCTGCACTTAAGGGCTTCGTCAATAACTACCTTGATAGCGTGGTTTGGCTCCGGGGCGCTGATAATACCCTCGGTGCGGGCAAAGGTCACCCCGGCTTCGAAGGTAGCCAGTTGGTGCTCCGCCCTGGCTTCAACAAGACCCAGTCTGTGAAGGTGGCAGATGATGGGTGCCATCCCGTGATAACGAAGACCGCCAGCATGGACTGGTGGTGGAATAAAGCCATGACCTAGAGTGTACATTAAGATTAGGGGGGTCATTCCGGCCGAATCACCAAAATCATAGGCGTATGGTCCCTTGGTCAGAGTAGGACAGCTTGCCGGCTCTACATTAATGATGCGCAGGTCTGGCTTGGTGCCGTCAATCTTATCTTTTACGAAGGGCAAATATAATCCAGCGAAGTTCGAGCCACCACCGATGCAGCCGACGATGATATCCGGGTAGGCATCTGCCTGCTCCATCATTAGCTTCCTTGTCTCCAGGCCGTTTATAGTTTGGTGGAGCAAGACATGATTGAGCACGCTGCCCAGTGAATAGTGGGTGTCATCGCGAGACAGGGTATCCTCTACTGCCTCACTGATAGCCAGGCCTAAACTGCCGGGGCAATCAGGGTCTTTGGCCAGCATCTCTCGTCCTGTTTTAGTATCGGGGCTGGGGCTGGGCACGCACTTGGCTCCCCAGGTCTCCATCAGAACGCGGCGATAGGGCTTCTGCTCATAACTAATCTTGACCATATAGACCTTCAATTCAAGGCCGAAGAACATGCAGCCCATAGCCAGGGCACTGCCCCACTGCCCGGCACCGGTCTCGGTAGTCAGGCGCTTAATGCCCTCTTTCTTATTATAGTAAGCCTGAGCTACGGCGGTGTTGGGCTTGTGACTACCTGCCTGGCTTGTCCCCTCATATTTATAGAAAATCTTGGCTGGGGTATCCAAAGCTTTCTCCAGCCGATATGCCCGGTGCAGTATTGTTGGTCTCCAGGTGCGGTATATTTCCTGCACCTCCTCAGGGATTTCAATGTAGCGCTCCTGACTGACCTCCTGCATAATAAGTGCCATAGGAAATAGTGGTGCTAGGTCATCAGGAGTTACTGGCTGCCCCGTAGCCGGGTGCAGAACCGGTGGTAGTGGCTCAGGCAAGTCAGCTTGGATATTATACCAGGAAGTCGGCATATCCTTTTCTTCAAGAATAAACTTTGCTCTTTCCATTTTTTCTCCTTTATTTTAGCTTATCTTCCAGCAACCATCATTAACTGTTAAATATATATTGTGTTTTGAGCTTTGTCAACAGAGTGTGCTCTATTGTGCTTGACAGTTAGCGGTAGTAACTGGTAGATTTTTGCTTTGGACTAAAGACTTATGTTATTATTAAAACTGTGGCAATTGGTATAAGGTGAGCTTTGGTCAGCTCATAGATGGAGGCTAAAGATTTACGCTATTATTGAAACTGGCGGCAAGCAGTATAAGGTAACCTCTGGTCAGGTTATAGATGTAGACCATCTGGATGTGGCTGAGGGCGATACTGTTGAGCTGGGAAAGGTATTACTTATCGCCGATGACGATAGGGTAAGTGTAGGCACTCCCACTGTTGACGGGGCGAAGGTGCTTGCCACCTCGCAAGGGGGAGGCAAAGGCAAGAAGATTATTGTTTTTAAGTATAAGCCCAAGGTGCGTTACCGTAAGAAGACGGGGCATCGTCAGCTTTATACGAGGCTGGCTATAGATAGGATAATTGAGCCAGGGGCGGCACAAGGCAAGCCAGCCAGGAAGGCTCGGCGACGTAAGAGAGAGGTGATGGAAAGTGGCACATAAGAAGGGGGGCGGACGTACCCGCAATGGTCGGGATAGTCAATCAAAGCGGCTCGGTGTGAAGAGATATGCTGGAGAGAGCGTCAATGCCGGGACTATATTGGTTCGGCAGCGAGGCACACGCATTCACCCGGGCAATAATGTGGGTGTAGGCAGGGATTACACTCTTTTTGCTTTGATTGATGGCATTGTTAAATTTGAGCCTGACAGTAATGACCGGAGGAAGGTTAGCGTTTACGCTAGCTAAATGGTATGAAGGACGAGATTCATCCCCAGTATTACACTGATGCCAAGGTAGTTTGTGCTTGTGGCAATAGCTTCACTGTCGGCGCTACCAAGAAACTAATGAAGGTGGAGGCTTGTAGCCAGTGTCATCCCTTTTTCACCGGAGAGCGCAGGATGATGGATACTGCGGGGCGGGTAGAGCGGTTTAAGCGGCGCTACAAGATAAAAGAGTAGAGTTTTTTTGGTGGTCTTAGACGGGCGTAGTGGGGGGAGGTGGGAGCGGTGTGGCTAAAAACCGCTCCTTTTTGTTTTCTACGGGGGTTATTGTGTTAAAGAGATTTTATTACGGGGGACAGGCGGTTGTTGAGGGGGTGATGATGCGAGGGCAGAACACTATGGTAACTGCAGTGCGCCGTCCCGACGGGGAGTTGGCTATAGATACACAGCCGCTGGCGGCTATCTTTACTGGTTGGATGAGGAAGACTCCGTTAATACGAGGCATTATTGTCTTGATTGAGGCTCTGGTTCTGGGTATTAAGTCTCTGCTCTACTCGGCTAATATATCTCTGGAGGAGGAAGGGGAGAAGGTTGAAGGCGGGATGCTTTGGGTTATCGTGTCTGTTGCCCTGGTCTTTGGTGTTGTCCTGTTCTTTATGACACCCCTTTTCCTTACCAGGTTGCTTAATATTGACTCATCCCTAGTATTCAATCTGATTGACGGTTTTATCCGAGTGGCTATTTTCATTGCTTATCTTAAGGTAATAACACTGATACCTGATATCAAGCGAGTATTTGCTTATCATGGTGCTGAGCATAAGGCAGTAAATGCCTATGAAGCTGGTGTCCCGCTGGAGGTGGAGGCAGTCAGGGGATATAGTACGGCGCATGTGCGTTGTGGCACTAGCTTCCTATTTGTGGTGTTGCTCATATCTATTGTGGTCTTTGCCCTGATTGGCCTGCACTCACCGTGGCTGATGGTGCTGTCGCGAATTGTCCTCCTGCCGGTTATTGCTGCCCTTAGCTATGAAGTCATCTATTTCGGTGCCAGGCATATTCAAAATGGTTTTGTCAGGGCTGTCCTGGCTCCTGGGTTGTGGTTGCAGGCGCTGACGACAAGGGAACCTGATGATAGTCAGCTAGAGGTTGCCCTATCGGCGTTAAAGAGGGTGGTGGAGGCTGACCAACCGGAGGAAGCGGCTCAGGCTAGGTGGGGCAGAAGCGGATAATTACTTCGCTTTTGTTGGCCAAAATTTATGGTCAGGGTCATACCATATAAGATAAAAGGTTCCTCTATCTTTATACCCCAAAACTCTCGGTTTATTGCCCAAACCTATCTGGAATAGTTCGTCAACAAGTATTTGGCGTTCTTGCAGTCTGTTATAGAATTCCGTGGGTATTTCATCTAATCCCCAAGGGTGGCAATGCTTTCTGCGTCTTACTTCACGCCATTTGTGTCCCTCATATGATTGGAGAGATTGAACGATTTTCTTTAAGAAGTGAAGAATTGCAACTTTATGCCAGCCAAGCTTAGGGTGGTCGTAATCAATGTAATTGTTACGGACACGCCATGAAAAATTGGTATCTTCGTAAGTAATCGGGTCTTCTGATTTTCTGGGGGTTGTGTCAGCCCTGGGGTTGACACCCCTTTTCTTTTTAGGCTGCCCCTTGCCCATTAGACTGGTTCGCAATCGGGTGACAAAGAGCTATAATACTCGACTGTTGAGGCGTGTGAAATTTCGTTCTCGCAATTTTCCCCAGGTTCGTATCCTTCCCTAGCATCAATCCAAGGTTTCTCCATATGGGTTAAATCAGCAAGCCATTGAGCGGACTTACTGCCATAAGCATCAAGAACGGCATCTATTGTCTCTTTTTGCTCCTGGGTCAGGCTATCTGTATTACCAATGGGCAACTCGTTAATCAAAAACTCTCCCCTATGTACCTTGTACAATGAGGGTGCTACTGGCCCACTCGCCCAAGCTTCTATATGGTCAGTAAAAAGAGGCTCTGAGTCCCAAACTAGCGACCAAGCTTGGCAATAGTAAACAAGCTTCTGTAACTTCATTGTGGTCATAGGACCTTGTTTCTCTAATATATATTTCGCAACATCGAATACATTGGCCATATCTGCCCCCTCTGTCACACTCCTACTATAATTTTAACACTATATCCGCCTTTGTCAACACCCACACTATACATCCTAGCACATATGTTCTATTACTGCAAGTTACTTGTGTCCAAAGCATACTTACCTTCTTTTATATATCTTGCTTCGTTAGCTGTTGGAAGAAGCAGGTCTTATTGCCGGTGTGGCACACCGGACCGGTGGGGTGGGCTTTAACCAGAATGGTATCGCTATCACAGTCCTTCCACACTTCCCGCACCTTGATGTAGTTGCCTGAGGTTTCTCCCTTGTGCCATAGCTCCTGCCGGCTGCGACTGTAAAACCAGACATCGTCACCGGACAAGGTTCGGCGTAGCGCTTCCTCATTCATATATCCCAGCATCAGTACCTCACCGGTATCGGCATCTTGAGCGATAGCCGGGATAAGTCCCTTTTCATTAAAGTTTAGATTTTCCATCTACCTCACCCCCTCAGTCCCCCTCTCCTTCAAAGGAGAGGGGGGAAGATTTTATGAAGAGGGGCTAACGCCCCTCTTAAACTCCCCTGTTAGGGTTCCTCACTCCTTTTAGGTTTCTTGATTTGTAATCCCATCCCCTCGAAGAGTCTTCGACTTGAGAAGGGGAAGGGGGAGCGGTTATGTAAGAGAGGCTTCGCCTCTCTTTGACTCTCCATAACATGGATATATATTCCTTGCATGAAGGGGAAGAACTTCCCCTGTAAGACTGCTTCTTCTCCTCCCATTTAGCTAACGGTGGCTAGCGCTTGTTTCAGGTTGATGTCTCCGGTATAGAGCGCCTTGCCGACTATGGCAGCTTCGGCACCAAGCTGTTTCAGCATTCTTAGGTGAGTTAGCGATGAAATGCCGCCAGAGGCAATAACAGGTAATCCGATGGTGTCTACAAGCTCAGCGATGGCAGCGAAATTGGGTTCAGTGAGAGTGCCATCACGACCAATATCGGTGTAGATGAAACGCTTTACCCCAAGCTGCACCATAGATTTAGCCAGTTCAATAGCTCCTAGCCCCGTTTCCTGCTGCCAGCCGCGTGTAGCCACCCACCCTTCTCTGGTATCAATACCAACAATGATAGATTCACTGAAGCTACGACATGCCTCTTCAACCAGCTTGGGGTCTTCCACAGCGGCGGTGCCCAGGATAACGCGCTCTATGCCAGCTTGAAGCAGTTGTTTTATTGTTTCTAGGTGGCGGATGCCACCACCCAGTTGGGTAGGCACTAATACGGCACTAGCCAGCTCTTTAATAATAGCCAGATTAATAATCTCACCAGTAGCAGCACCATCAAGGTCAACAATGTGTAATCTGGGTGCTCCCAGCGATTGCCACTGCAGAGCTACCTCTACCGGGTCTTCAGAGAAGATAGTCTCCTCATCGTAGTTGCCTTGATAGAGGCGAACGCAGTTACCACCTCTAAGGTCTATGGCCGGGATTATTTCTATTTTGATTTACCTCACAGATTAATATTGGAATACTTGCGCCAGGGTCTAGCCTTATATGCTCGCTCCCACTTGTTATCCAGAATGTCCAGGGCTTTATTGATTATTTTCCGGGTGTCGCTGGGCGTTATTATATCGTCAACATAGCCTCGTTCGGCTGCCTGATAGGGGTTCTCATAAAGTTCACTGTATTCGCTTATTCTTTTTGCTCTTGTCTCTTCCGGGTTGGCCGATTCTCTTATCTCCCGGGCAAAGATAACGCTGGCGGCGGTATTAGCGCCAACAATGGTAATGCGAGCCGTTGGCCAGGCAAAGACGAAGTCAGCGCCAATAGCCTTATCCAGCATCCCGTAATGGGCACCGGCATAGGACTTTCTCACCATAATTGAAATCAGGGGCACGGTGGCGTCAGCCCAGGCGAAGAGCAACTTGGCACCGTGGCGTAAGATACCTTTCCAGTCCTGCTCGGAACCTATCATATACCCGGGACAATCTCCAAGAGTAACCATTGGGATGTTAAACAGGTCACAGAATCTTATGAATCTAGCTCCTTTGTCGGCGGCGTCAATATTTATGATACCGGCGGCACTCATCGGCTGATTGGTGAAGATACCTACCGGGCGTCCGTTAAAGCGGGCAAAGCCGGTCATCACACTGGTCGCATGAAGCCCTAGTGTTTCCAAGAAGTAGCCTTCATCTACTATCGCTTTGATTACCTTTTTCATATCATAGGGTCGAGTTGGTTGGTCAGGGATTATGGTATCTAATTCAGGAATTACTCTTTCCGGGTCATCCTTGGTCTCAATGCGGGGTGGCTTTTCCCGGTTATTGGAGGGGAGGAAAGATAGCAGTGCTTTGCATTTGTCCAGAGCATCCTTATCATCATCAGCTACTATATGGGTGCACCCTGATTTAACAGCGTGGGCTTTGTAGCCGGAGAGCTCTTGAAGGGTGATTTTCTCTCCGAGTTGTGTTTCAACGAAGGCTGGACCAGCGATGCCCATAAAACCGGTATCTTTGCATTGAATAAGGAAGTCTTGCATTACCGGATGGTAGGCTTGCCCCCCCAGACAGGGACCCATGAGCAAGGCTATTTGAGGGATTATACCCGAAGCCAGGATTTGAGACCTGAATGTCCAGCCGTAAGCTTCCAGAGTGTCCATTCCCTCCTGGAGTCGGGCGCCCCCGGAATCATTCATACCGATAAAGGGCCATCCCTTCTCTTTGGCGAAGTCCAGGGCATAGGCAAGCTTCTTGCCGTGATATTCGCCGAAAGTGCCAGCCATAGCCATATAATCCTCAGCCATTACCACAACATATCTGCCGTTTACCTTGCCAAAGCCAGTTATAATTCCCTCAGCCGGTATTTCCCTCTTATCCATGCCAAAGGCGGCTGTCCTGTGTTTAACAAATAGTCCTATCTCGGTAAAAGTGCCAGGCTCGAAAAAGTATTCTATCCTTTCCCGTGCTGTCCACTGGCCTCCTTTATGGCGCTTTTCGATAGCCTCAGCGCTCCCCATCTCCTTTATTTTCTGCCTCTTGCGCTTGTATTCCTCAATTAGTTCCTTGCTTGTTGCCATTTTGAAGGCCTTCCTCTTTTCTTAATAATAGGCGCTATATATCTCTCCCTTAGGGCAATGGTAGCCTGTTGCGTTGCCTCCCCTAAGTAAGCCCCATCTTTTGCTTAACCTCTGCAATGGTTTCTTTTGCGATGGCACTGGCTCGCTGAGCGCCATCGGCCAGGACATCGGCTACATATTGAGGTTTAGCGGCTAGGGCAGCCCTCCGTTCGCGGAGAGGTTTAAGGGCAGAATTAAGCCCTTGAGCCAGGAGCGTCTTACAGTCAACGCAGCCAATCTTGGCTGAGCGACACTGCTCGGCTATGCTGTCTGTTTGAGACGGATTAAAGTAGTTATGGAGCCGATAAATATTGCATATTTCAGGGTGCCCGGGGTCATGGCGGTAGCGGCGAGCCGGGTCAGTAACTGCTGTCATTACCCGCTCTACTGTCTCCTCGGCAGAAAGGGCTATTTCAATATCGTTGCCCAGTTGCTTGCTCATCTTCTCTTTTCCATCCAGCCCCAGTATAAGGGGGAAGGGGGTAAGCTTGGCTTCAGGCTCAGGAAAGGTCTTGCCAAACAGATTATTAAAGCGTCGGACAATCTCTCTGGCCAGTTCCAAATGAGGCAGTTGGTCTTCACCAACCGGTACCACCTCAGCTTTATAAAGCACAATATCGGCAGTCATCAGCACCGGGTAGCCTAACAGCCCGTAGTTTACATTATGAGGTTGTATCTTTACCTTCTCCTTAAAGGTAGGCACGCGTAACAGCCAGCCCATGGGAGTAACCATGCTGAGGAAGGCATGCAGTTCCATTACCTCAGGAACATGGGACTGGACAAAAATGATGCTCTTTTTAGGGTCGATGCCAGCCGCCAGCCAGTCAAGCGCCAATTCATAGATATTTTCTTGCAGTTTATCGGTCTCTTCTAGCGAGGTTAATGCATGGATATCAACAATGCAATAGATGCAATCATACTCATCCTGGAGCTTAACATAATTTTGTATGGCACCAAGGTAGTTTCCCAGGTGCTGCCTGCCGGTGGGACGAGCCCCAGAAAAAACACGCTTCTTCATTTCACATCTTCTCCGGTGCGGTCATTCCCATCAGGTGGAGAGTTTGAGCCAGAACAATCTTGGCTGCCTCCACCAGCTTGAGACGAGCCTTGGTTAAGGCTTCATTCCGTGAAATGACACGGCACTGCTTGTAAAAGCTATGGAATACAGTGGCTAAGTCCTGGGCATAATAGGTAAGATGGTGCGGCTCCAGAGTACGGGCTACCGTCTCAACTAACTCGGGCAGGAGTAGGAGCTTGCGTATTAAGGTTAATTCAGGCTCGGTAGTTATCAGGGAAACATCCCCATCACTATAATCAATCTCCCTCTGCTGAGCCAGGCGGAGGATGCTGGCAATACGAGCGTGGGCATACTGGACATAGTAAACGGGATTGTCCGGTGATTCCTTTTTGGCTAATTCCAAATCAAAGTCCATTTGACTATTAGCGGAGCGGGATAAGAAGAAGAATCGGCAAGCGTCGCTCCCCACCTCCTCCGCCACCTCCCGCAAGGTAATAATGTCACCGCTGCGTTTGGAGATACGAACTACCTCACCACCGCGACGCAAGGTGACCATCTGAGAGATTATCACCTGCAGCCGCTCAGGGCTAATACCCAGGGCACCAACCACTACTTTCATTCGGGATACATGGCCCTGATGGTCAGCCCCCCAAATGTTAATCACCCTATCAAACTTGCGCTCCAAGAACTTGTTGTAGTGATAAGCAATATCAGTGGCAAAGTAGGTGGGTGAACCATCACCTCGCACTACCACATTGTCTTTATCTTCACCCAGGGCAGTAGATGCAAACCAGATGGCATCTTCCTTTTCAGCAATATAGCCTCCCTGGCGCAGGAGCGACATTGCCGTCTGGTATTGTCCTTTCTCATACAGGCTCTGCTCGCTGAACCAGACGTCAAAGCTTACCCCTAATAACTCAAGGTCAGCCCTGACTTGCTTTAACACCTTGTCTAACCCGAGCTGTCCCAGTAGTGGCACTGCCTCTGGTTCGGGCAGAGCCAGAAACCTGTCTCCCTCTTCAGCAATAACCTCCTTAGCCAGGTCAACCATATAGCTGCCAAGATAGCCGTCAGATGGCATCTCAGCATCGGAGCCCAAACACTGCTGATAGCGAGCATAGAGTGAATGATAAAAGGCGTCTATCTGGCTGCCAGCATCATTGATGTAATACTCCTTCTCCACATTATAGCCAGCCGCTACCAGCACATTAGCCAGAGTGCTACCCAGAATAGCCCCGCGCCCATGCCCTACGTGAAGCGGTCCGGTGGGGTTGACACTAACGAATTCCACCTGCACCCGGCTGCCCTGGCCGAGGTCAATGTTGCCGTAGGCATCGCCAGCCAGCAGGATTGAATCTATCTTGTTGGTCAGCCAGTTGTTCTTGAGTTTGAAGTTAATGAACCCTGGCGGCGCGGCAACAATGCTGTCAATCTCAGGACCGGGAGCCATAAACCCTACCAACTCCTCAGCAATAGCCATCGGCTTAGCTCCGGTTGCCCGAGCCAGTTTCAGTGGAAAGCTCGAGGCATAATCTCCATGTTCAGGGTTCTGGGGGCGCTCGATATACACTTCAGGCAAGGCAACCGAAGGCAACTTGCCCGATTGCTGAGCGCTCGCCGCAGCCTGCGTTAGCACCTCAACCAGTTTTTGCTTGATTGCTAATATCCCCGTTTTAGCCTCCCAATCCGACTCCGAGTTTATTACAAATTAGATTTTAATTATAGCACAAAGGTGAGTATAAGGGGTAATACATTTGTCATTACGAGGAGCGCAGCGACGAAGTAATCTTGGCATATAAACATAATCATCCTTGAGATTGCTTCGCCTTCGGCTCGCAATGACATCGCCAGCTAATACCGAGGGGTCTCATTATTTATATAACCTCACCCCCTTAATCCCCCTCTCCTTAAAAAGGAGAGGGGGAGACATTAAAAGAGGGGCTTTCGCCCCTCTTAGACTCCCCTTAAGGGTGGCGGGCGGGAATAGATAAAGAAGGAGATGATGGGAATATAGCTAGATGCTCTTGACACTACTTATCGTAGAGAGTACCTTAATTCCATAATAGAGATAGAGGTAAAAACTATGGGTAGATTGAGCCCTGATTCACTTTTTCACTTTGCGCCTTCTCTTGACAACCTTTTAGGTATACTCAAGAATACGTTTTACTCAAGATATTGCTATGAGGAGTTTGATTTAATAGACAGCGATAGGCAATCATTTTCTGAGGATGCTTACCCAATGGTTTGCTTTTGTGACATTCGATTATCTCAATTAATGAGTCATATTGATAGATATGGCAAATATGGCCTGGGACTGTCTAAACAATGGGGGGTAAGAAGAGGACTTAATCCAGTTATTTACTTAAACAAGAATTCACATCTGGCAAAAAGATTAAGCGTGATAACAAATGGAACTCTCTGGAAAAACAATCCGACTGCACAAGCATTTTATGAGACTATGCTGTATTTTAAGCCGTATGTGGGTCCTTTATATCGAGGTGGGTATTGTATCAAGGAGAATGTAAGGTTCTATGATGAGCATGAGTGGCGCTATATGCCAGATAGAAGCATCATGACTACAAACGACATAGACCTGAGTATGCAAGCACATATGTATCGGGACCCGGTAAGGCTAGCGAATGCAAATCGCAAACTTGAAACGGATAAAACTAGACTATCCTTTAACGCAAATGATATCAAGTACATAATTATTGACAATGAAAGCCAAATCAATGACATGATAAAGGCGGTAAGAAATCTTAAGAGTAATAGATATGATGGCAATACCGTGGATCGACTTACGTCTCGTATTATTACTGTTAAACAAATTAAGAACGATTTCTAGGGGTGAATCATCGCACTATTGATGAACTGATAGAACGAGTTGTCATACTAAGAAGATGTTGGCTCCCCGAGCAGGATTCGAACCTCTTATACCCTAGCTCCACTCGCCGGCTTCTGGCCAGACCCTGGCTAGCTCTTTGGACAAGAGTGAGTGTTCCTGTTTCTCTAATCTTTTGTCTTTTTTGAAGAGTTTTTCCGCCTCGCTGCGAGCCAGCTCTAATAGTGCTACATCGGAGAGCTTTGCCATGCGGAGGTCAGGCAGGCCACTCTGCCGCGTGCCGAAGAATTCCCCGGGTCCTCGCAGTTTCAGGTCTTCTTCAGCCAGTTGAAAGCCATCCTGAACCTTCTCTATTATATCCAAACGCTCTCTAGCTACCTCTGAAGGGTTCTGCGCCAGTAGCATGCAGTAGCTTTGCTCCTGTCCCCGTCCTACCCTGCCCCGGAACTGGTGCAGTTGCGAGAGGCCAAATCTATCGGCACTCTCTACCATCATTACTGTGGCATTGGGTATATCTATACCAACCTCCACTACCGGGGTTGCCACCAGAATATGCAGCTCGCCAGAGCGGAAGCGACGCATCACCTTGTCCTTCTCAGCTGCCGACATACGTCCGTGCAGCAAGCCCAACCTTAGCTCAGGGAAGACATCTTGAGATAAGCGCTCGTATTCGGCAATAGCTGCCCTGGCCTGAATAATCTCTGATTCCTCGATTAAGGGACAGATGATAAAGGCTTGACGACCATCGGCTACCTGACGATTGATAAAAGCATAGGCGCTGGCTCTTTGTCCCGGTTTGAGCCACTTCGTCTTCACTACCTGTCTCCCCGGGGGAAGCTGGTCTATAACTGACAGGTCAAGGTCGCCATATAAGGTCAAGGCTAGAGTTCGTGGGATAGGTGTGGCTGTCATTACCAGCATATGAGGGTTAAAGCCTTTTTGTCGTAGTGCTGAGCGCTGAGTAACCCCAAATCGGTGCTGCTCATCTACCACAGCCAGTCCCAACCGGTGAAATTCTACTTCCTTCTGAATAAGGGCGTGGGTGCCAATGACAATATCTATATCCCCGTCCAGAATACGCCGCTGGAGTTCCCGCTTTTTTGTCTGGGTAATATCGCCAATAAGTAGCGCCACAGTAAGAGGACGGGACAAGAATCCAGAGTAGCTATGCAGGTAGTCCTCCTGCCCTTCTAGATGTCCGGCTCTGGACAGGAGCTGGCAGATAGTAGAAAAATGTTGCTCGGCCAGAATTTCAGTAGGTGCCATGAATACCCCCTGATAGCCATTAGCCGCCGTCACCAGCAAGGCTGCGGTAGCTACTACCGTTTTGCCGCTGCCCACCTCCCCCTGCAGCAATCGGGACATTGGTTGTGGTTTCTCTAGATTGGCTAGCAGCTCTTTGAGCACTCTATGTTGGGCTGGGGTTAGCTCGAAGGGTAAAGACTGTAGAAAGGCTTCTAGCAGCGGTGTCTTGGTGCTAATAGGGCTACCCGGCTGACCCTCTTGCCAGGCGCGCTTTTTACTCAGCACACCCAACTGGAGGAGGAAAAGCTCGTCAAAAGCCAGGCGAACCCTTGCTCTATCCTTTAATGCGTCATCTTCCGGATAGTGAGCCTGACTTATAGCCTCGGGTAATTCCAGCAGGTTACACCGCTCTCTCAACCCTGACGGCAGAAAATCTTCCACCTGCCATCCCCACTGGTCTACAACCTCCTTCATCAGCTTTCTTACCTGACGTGGGCGCAATCCCTGAGTGAGGGGATAGAGGGGAACCAAGCGCCCGGCGTGAATCAACTCCTTATCCTCCAGTCGCTCCCACTCTGGAGATTCAAACACATGTCGCCCTTTGAATAAGCTCACCCGGCCACTGATAACCAGCCTGGTATTAGTAGCTATGCTTTTAGCCAGGTATGGATTATTAAACCATACCACCCTGACATTACCTGTCTCATCGCCGACGATAGCCTCGGTGCTCCGTCTACCACCCAGCCTAATCTCCTGAGCCTGCCACACATTAGCCACGATAGTCTCTTCCTTCCCCTCGGTAAGCTGTGAGACAGGTTTTCTCTGGCTGTAGTCAAGGTGGCGGTGCGGGAAGAAATAGAGCAAGTCCCGAACTGTCTTCACGCCAAGCTTATTAAATTTAGTTGCCAGGCTTAAGCTAATGCCTCTAATAATGGTAATGGGTGAATCGATGGATTGACTAGCCACTGTTCTCTGTCTTCTTGCCCCTGAAGGTGGTTGGCTGACTGCTGGAACTAGATTGGCTTCACCCTTTTCTCTTGCCCCATGCTCTACCTCAGTTAAAAAGTCAAGCACACTATTTATCCATTCTTTACGCTGCTCTTTAGTCAACGAGGCATAGTTAGAGTTAACCAGGCGAAGTTTATTAAAGCGGTTTAGGAGACGGGGGCTGGTTATCGACTCTACAGCCTGACCAGCCCAATTGCGGAGGAATCTATCCAGACCACCGATTACTGCTGAATCTGCATAACCCTTGTTACATTCAAGCTCAAGGACCTTACGCAGAGGCTCAGCATTTATTGTCAAGGCTCTGCCTCCACTGAACCACTATTCCCTATCCCCTAACACACTGACAACAAGAAAACCGGGGCCGGTATGAGTACCGATTACTGGGGTTGCCCTTGTGCGGTAAATACGCTCTTTGGGGAACTTGGAGCTAAGCCGCTCAACTAGCAGCTCGGCATCATCAAGGGTGGCAGCATACTCAACAGCCAGTTCCTCAATGTGGTGGAAGCTCATCGCGAAGTTATATAAGTGGTCTATTGCCTTAGCTCGGGAGCGTTCCCGGCCAAAAGGGAACACCTCCCCGTCCTTTAACCCGATTATGGGGTTTATCCTCAGCATTGACCCCAGAAACGCCTGCGCTTTGCCAATTCGTCCCCCGCGTTGGAGATATTCCAGGGTATCGAAGGCAGCACGGAAATCTACACGAGGGATATTGCGATGGGTTATATCCAGCACCTCATCAAAACTTGCCCCTGCCTGAGCTGCCCTGGCAGCAGTCATAACTACGAAACCTTCTGCCATCACGGCGCATTGTGAGTCAACAACCTCTACCCGGCACTTCCTCTTCATTAACCCGATACTTTGTAACGCCACCTCATGAGTAGCACTGAGCTTGGAAGTAAGAGTGATGACCAGGATTTCATCCGTCTCTTCAGCTAACTTATTGTATGCCTCGGCGAAGTTTCCCGGCGATGGCACTGAAGTGACCGGCATGGTTTGGCTGTGCCTCAGCCTGTCGTAGAACTGCTCTGCAGTCAGGTCAACGCCATCACGGTAGACCTCAGTGCCGAAACGGACATTTAGTGGGACTACTGTAATCCCCAGCTCTTGAACTACCTGAGAAGGCAGGTCAGCAACACTATCAGTAACAATCTTGACTGTCATTAGCGATTTTTAATGCCCTTTGACTATTTGCTTTCTGACTCTAAAACAGTTACCGCCATAGCACCGGGACCGCCATAAACTCCTAATACCGGGCTAACCGTTGAGCGGTAGATGCGCTCCTTGGGGAAAGTTGAACTGAGACGCTCAACCAGCTTATCGGCTTCATCAGGGGCAGTAGTATGCTCTACAGCCAGCTCCTCAATATTGGAAAAGCCAGTTATAAAATTGTAGAGATAATCCATACCTGCCCCTAAAGACCGCACCCTGGTTAAAGGGGCTATCTCGCCATCCTTTACCGTAAGTAGTGGTTTTACTGATAGTAGTGAGCCCAGCAGCCCCTGTGCCTTACCAATGCGCCCCCCCTTGGCTAGGTATTTGAGGGTGTCAAAATAGGCGATAAAATTCGAGCGGGTCATAGCCCGGCGCACCAAAGCGGTAAGCTCGTCCAGCTTTGCCCCGCTCTGGGCTGCCTTAGCGGCAGCGATGACTATCAGCCCCAGACCCATTGCCACCGTCAGCGAGTCAATTACTTCGATGCGGCACTCCTTTTCTACCAGACCCTTAGCGTTCAGCGCTGACTCATAGGTGCCACTGAGCTTGGTGGATAGGGTAACAACCAGAATTTCGTTAGTTTCCTCAGCCAGCTTGTTATAAACATCAAGGAAATCACCAGGAGGGGGCTGCGTGGTAGTCGGCCAGACAGCATTGTGGGTCAACCTGTAATAGAATTCATCCGTGGTTATGGTAACCCGGTCAAGAAAGGATTCCTTACCAAAAAATACGGTTAACGGTACCACGGTAATCCCTAGCCCTTCGGCTATGTCGCTGGTGATATCAGATAGGCTATCGGTAACAATCTTGACTGCCATTGTGCGACCTCCTAGGTGCTTATTATTCTATGGAGACAATATAATTATAGTGGGGTTGACCGCCCTGAACCACCTCAACCTGAAGTTGGGGGTATTGTTCATGGATACTGGCACTAACCTGCTCTGCCTCAGCTAGCTCGGTATCCGCCCCATAGTAGATGGTAATTATTTCAGTTTTCTTTAAATCTAGCTTAGCCAGTATCTTATTAAGGACATCAATAGTATCATCACCCGCCGCTAGCAGTTCTCCATCCAGAAGGCCGACAGCCTGTTTCTTCTTGATTTTCAATCCATTTAACTGAGTTGAGCGCATGGCTCGGGTAATTTCAATCGTCTTTACTGTTGATTGTGCCTCTTTCATAAGCTGGGCGTTTGTTTCAAAATCAGCCTCATAGTCAAAGGTTAAAAGGGCAGCCACACCCTGTGGTATTGTTTTTGTAGGCACTACCTCGATTCTTTTCTCAGTCAGAGACTGAACCTGCTCGGCGGTAAGCACTACATTTTTGTTATTAGGCAAAATTATAACCTTGTCTGATGCCACTACATTTACCGCCTGAAGCAAATCTTTGGTGCTGGGGTTCATTGTCTGTCCACCGGGGACAATAGCTGTCGTCCCCAGACTGCTAAAAACATCGGCCAGCCCATCCCCGGAGACAACAGCGATGGTAGCTATATCAACCGCTGGTGCCCTCTCCTTCTGCATCTCCAGGAAATCCTGGTGCTGCTCATCCATATTCCGAATTGATACCTGATGCATAGTGCCTAAGGAACTAGCATAGCGGATGACACTACCCGGGTCCAGGGTGTGGATATGAATTCTGGCCGTAGTCTCATCACCGACTACAATTAGAGATTCTCCTTTCCTCCGTAATCTCGTCCTAATCCTATCTGGGTTAAGCTCCTCCCCTTTAAGCAGAAACTCGGTGCAATATCCGTAGGGCACCTCCTCTATTGCTGCCATTTGTGGCAATCTGACCGGTTGGGGTATATTACTGGCAATCATCTGGGGCTTACGGAACTGCATCTGTTCCGCCTCGCCTCTAAGGTAGCGGAGGGCACCCTCCAAAATGGTATATAGACCTTGCCCCCCTGCATCTACCACCCCAGCCTCCCTCAACACAGGAAGCAGGGTGGGGGTATTAGCCACCGATTCATTGGCAGCATTAACTGTAGCCTCCATAACCGATATCAGGTCGTTACTGCCACTGGCTACCTGTGCCTGGCCAGCCTCTGAGGCTTCTCTAATTACAGTAAGGATAGTCCCCTCCACGGGGTTGCTTATCCCTTTGTAAGCCATGGTTGAGCCTTGTTGCAGGGCATCGGCCAGGTCACTGCCGGTAAATGATTCCTTGTCTTGTAAACCCTGTGCCAAGCCACGCCAAATTTGCGACAGGATTACCCCGCTGTTGCCTCTAGCCCCCATCAGTGCCCCTTTGGCTATAGCTTGAGCTACTGTTGAGGCACTGGAATTACCAGTCCGATGGGATTCCTCTATACTGGAACGCATGGTAAGCAGCATATTGGTCCCAGTATCACCGTCAGGCACCGGGAAGACATTCAAAGCGTCAACATCTGAAGCGCTCTTCTCCAGCCAGCTAGTAGCAGTAGCCAACATTTCCCTTAATTCTTGCCCATTGATGGAGTCAACTTGTTTCATCTTATCCCATCCTTGTCAAGTTTGTTCAACTGTGATACCATTATAGACGTAATTTTATAGTAAATTTAAGCTAATGGTCAAGGGGAAGAAAGATTGAAGTGCGATTTATGTGGCAAATCACCCCAATTTGGTCATAATGTGAGTCACTCCAAACGCCATACTAATCGTCGCTGGGTGCCTAATATTCACCCGGCTACTATTATTATAAATGGCGAGCAAAAACGACTCAACCTGTGCACCAGATGCCTGCGTACTCAGCATAAAGTGGCTAAAAAGCTGTCGGCTAGCCTAAGCTAGCCCGTATTTTCCCTAGTGCTTCCTTCACCGTCTGCCCTGAACCAAATACTGCTGCCCCAGCTACCAGCACTCTGGCCCCAGCTTGCACCACCCGGGGGGCAACCTCAGCATTGATGCCACCATCCACCTCCAGCTCAGCGGCTAACCCTCTTTTGTCCAGCTCAGCCCGTAAACGGGCTATCTTGACCAGTGTATCCTCGATAAAGGACTGCCCGGCAAAGCCGGGATTAACTGTCATCACCAGAACCAGGTCCAGAGAAGGAAGAATTTCCTCAAGCATCTCTATTGGGGTCTCTGGATTGAGGGAAACACCAGCCTTAACCTCTGCTTTCTTTATTATTTGCACTACCTGGCGGATGTGAGGGCAGGCTTCTATGTGGACAGTGATGATGTCGGCCCCGGCACCGGCAAACTGGTCAATATGATGCTCCGGCGCCTCAATCATAAGGTGGACATCGAGGGGCAGGTTGGTCCAGGGGCGAATGGCAGCTACGACCGGGGCGCCAATAGTTATATTGGGCGTAAAATGACCGTCCATAACATCCACGTGAATATAGTCAGCGCCTGCCTTGGTGGTTTCAGCTACCTGCTCACCAAGACGGGCGAAATCGGCTGATAGAATGGAGGGAGCAAGCTTGACGAATTTGCTCTGCAGATACTTCTCAAAGTTATCTATGGCAACTTGGTCTTTGTTATCGCCATGTTTTCTGAGTAACTTTAGTATCTCTTTATCTTCGTTTTCAAACAGTTTCCTTAACAAACTATCAAACTTGTCTGTGCTGATCTCAAGCTGTCTTGAGTATTTATCACGAATCGTCGCAGGCTTAACTTGACAGAGTTCAGCAATAATTTGGACAGCTCTATTTCGCCGAGCAGAGATAGGATGGACATCCTTGAACTCATCTATCATATCTCTCATTAGAAGGAGTATCTCTTCAATTCTCTCAGACATGATGTACCTCGTTTATAGGCTATTTATCAACCTCACCCCCTTAGTCCCCCTCTCCATTCTTGGAGAGGGGGAAGGTGGTTTTTAAGAGAGGCTTCGCCTCTCTTTGACTCTCCTTCCACATCTCTATCCTAAGAAGGGGAAGAGATTTTAGAGAGGGGGCAAAGCCCCCTCTCTTACTTACATTCCCCCTTCCCTTACTAAGGGAAGGGGGTCAGGGGGATGGGTTCTTAAACGAGCTTATCATTTTCTTGGCGCGGGATAACGCTTCTGCCACCCTTTCCGGGGCAGTACCACCAATGTTATCCCTGGCGGCAAGAGCCGACTCTACCGTGATTGAGTAAACATCATCTTCAAATAAGGGAGAAAACCCTTTATATTCAGTTAGCTTAAGTTCACCAAAAGATTTACCCTTTTTCATAGCATAACTCACCAGCCTGGCTACTATATCGTGGGCGCTGCGGAAGGCTTCCCCTTTCTTAACCAGATAATCAGCCAGGTCGGTGGCTAGAATATAGCCTTGCTTGGCTGCCTGCCCGATATTTTCAGCTTTAACCCGCAGGGTGCTAGTCATACCGGTAAATACCTCCAGGCTAGATAGCAGTGTATCTACGCTGTCAAAGAAGCCCTCTTTGTCCTCCTGCGTATCTCTATTATAGGACAGGGGAAGGGCTTTCATAGTTGTCAGCAGAGCCATAAGTCTGCCATAGACCCGTCCTGTCTTACCGCGAACCAACTCGGCGACATCGGGGTTTTTCTTCTGGGGCATAATACTGCTGCCGGTGGCATAAGCCTCGTCAAGCTCAATAAAATCAAATTCAGCTGAAGACCACAGAATAATCTCCTCAGCCAGTCGGGAGAGGTGCATCATACAGATACTAGCGGCTGCCTCATACTCCACTATAAAATCTCTGTCCGAGACAGCATCAATACTATTTTGACTTAGCTGGCTAAAGCCAAGCTCCCGGGCTAAGAACTCCCGGTCAATATTATAGCTTACGCCGGCTATAGCCCCACTTCCTAAAGGAATGACGTCGGTTCGCTTTAGGCAGTCGTTAAATCGGTCAATGTCCCGCTGGAGCATTTCAAAATAGGCTAAAAGGTGATGAGCCAGCAAAATTGGTTGTGCACGCTGCAAATGAGTATATCCCGGCATGACCACGCTCTTATTGGCTTCAGCCAGGCTAATCAGCGCCTGCTGAAATTTTTTCAAACCGAGTAAAGTGTCACTTATTGCGTCTTTAGTGAATAGACGCAAATCTAGAGCTACCTGGTCATTTCTGGAGCGAGCGGTGTGGAGCTTGCCCCCCACCTCCCCTATTTTCTCAATGAGCCTGGCTTCGATATTCATATGGATGTCTTCCAATTCTGGCTTAAACTGAAATTTACCCTGCTCTATTTCCTCTCTGATAGAAGCCAGCCCTTTGGTGATAATCTCAGCCTCTTTCTTGGAGATTATACCCTGTTTGGCCAGCATCCTGGCGTGGGCAACACTGCCAGTGATGTCATAGGGGTACAGACGCCGGTCGAAGTGAATTGAGGTGGTATATTCTGCTGCCAGCTTATTGGTATCTTTTTGAAAACGACCACGAATATAGCTCATACTAACCTTCCTCCGTTTTTTTCACTGGCGGAAGGCTGAGGGGTCCCTCCGGCTCGTCGATGAGCTGCGCCTGAGCCTGAGTTCTTACCGGCAGACCCCACAGGTGGATAAAGCCAGCGGCGGCGCTCTGGTCAAACTGGTCACCCTTATCGTAGGTAGCCAGACCGAGGCTGTAGAGTGACTTGGGTGACTTGCGCCCGACCACACTACTATTGCCCTTGAATAGCTTGATTCTTATTGTTCCGGTGACATGACGCTGCGTGCTCTTAACATAGGCAGCCAAATCCCGGTTCAGTGCACTAAACCACAAGCCGTTATAGATAAGGTCGGCATACTCGGTAGCCACCCTTTGCTTAAACCGCAGTTGGTCTTTGGCTAAGGTCATAGCCTCTAGTGCCTGGTGCGCCTGTAGCAGGACAACTGCTGCTGGGGCTTCATAAATCTCCCGTGACTTTATCCCCACCAGCCTGTTCTCAACATGGTCAATCCTGCCCACACCGTGACTGCCGGCCAGTTCATTTAACCGCTGAATCAGGGTAATGCCGTCCAGTTCCTGTCCGTCAATGGAAACCGGTTTACCCTGCTCAAAACCAATCTCCACATAGTCTGGCTTATCCGGGGCTTTGGCAGGCGACTTTGTCCAGGTAAATATCTCCTCAGGTGCCTCAGTCCAGGGGTCTTCCAGAACACCACACTCAATACTCTTCCCCCAAAGGTTCTCGTCAATTGAATATGGACTGTCGACGGTAATGGGGATGGGGATATTATGGTGTCGGGCATATTTTATAGTTTCTTCGCGTGTCATTCCCCATTCCCGGGCTGGGGCAATAATCTTGAGGTCAGGAGCCAGGGCGTTAATACCCACTTCGAACCTTACCTGGTCGTTTCCCTTCCCGGTGCAGCCATGAGCCACTGCTGAAGCTCCCTCCTCTAGGGCTGTATCCACCAGTAACTTAGCCATTAGCGGACGAGATAGAGCAGTAGCCAACGGGTATTGCCCCTCGTAAAGGGCATCCGCCTGTAAAGCTGGAAAAATGAAATAGTTAACAAATAGCTCTTTGGCATCAATAACCACTGCCTTGATGGCACCGACATCAAGTGCCTTTTGGCGGATAGCCGAAAAATCACGCTCATTGCCCACATCAATAGTAACGGCAATAACATCCAGGTTATATTTCTCTTTAAGCCATTTAATGGCTGCTGATGTATCCAGCCCGCCGCTGTAAGCCAGGGCTACTTTATCTGACATATTGAATCTCCTGTATTCTTTTCTACCCCATCCCCCTTAGTCCCCCTTCCCCTATCAAGGGGAAGGGGGAAGGATTTTCTTATAAGAGGGGCTTCGCCCCTCTAGCTCCCCTTTTATATCCCTTCTCCAAACTCTATCCTTCAAAGGAGAGGGCAAAGTTCCATTTTAAGAGAAGCTTCGCCCCTCTTAAACTCTCCTTTTTTATCTCTCTCCTTCAACTTCTTTGCCAACATTGGACAATGCATTGTCTAAGATATCCAGCGCCTCATCAACCTCCTCGTTGCCAATAATGAGCGGAGGCATAAATCGCAAGGCATTAGGCTTCACCCGGTTAACCAATAAACCCCTATCAAGGCAAGCCGTTAATGCTGACCCAGCAATATCGGAGCTAAACTCCATCGCTACCAGCAAGCCGCGCCCTCGCACATCAGTGATGGACTGATATTTCTTTTTCAGCCCTTCTAAACTATTGATAAGGTACTGCCCCACCTTCCTAACATTCCTCGGAATATCATGGTCAATAATAAATTTTAGTGTAGCATAACCAGCAGCACAGGCTAATGGGTTGCCACCGAAGGTTGAACCATGCTCTCCTGGTACAAAAACTGATGCCTTTTCTTTAGCCATAAAAGCCCCGATTGGCACGCCGCTAGCCAGACCCTTAGCCAGTGTCATTATATCAGGTTCAATGCCATACTGTTCATAGCCGAATAGAGTCCCTAATCGGCCGATGCCGGTCTGAATTTCATCCAGGATAAGCAGGATACCCTTCTGGTCACACCAGGCCCGCACTGCTTTTAGGTAATTATCGTCAGGCAGGTTGACTCCTCCTTCCCCCTGCACCGGTTCCAGCATCACAGCGCAGGTTTGATTGGTGGTAGCCGCCTTTATCGCCTCAATATTATTATACTCCACATTGACAAACCCGGCAGGCAGAGGGAGATATGGCTGTTGGAATTTAGCCTGACCGCTAGCTGCTACCATAGCCAGAGTGCGGCCGTGAAAGGAGTTGAGCGTCGTGATGACCTCATAAGCCCCGTTTAACTTGAGCTTTCCGTAACGACGGGCTAACTTTACCGCGCCCTCGTTAGCCTCCGCTCCGCTGTTGCAAAAGAAGACCTTATCCAGGCAGCTATTTTGAACTAAAAGCTCAGCCAGGCGAATCTGGGGGATAGTATAGAACTGGTTTGAGGTCTGAATGAGCGTGTGTGCCTGCTCCGTTACTGCCTCAGCAACCACCGGGTGACAGTGCCCCAGACTATTGACTGCCCAGCCACCAACAAAGTCCAGAAACTCCCGACCATCTTCGTCCCACACCCGTGCCCCCTCCCCCCTAACCAGGGTTACCGGTATGCGGTCAAAAGTGCGCATGAAATATTTCTTCTCAAGCTCCTGCCAGTTACTCATTTTTGTTCTCCTGTGGTGAGATTGTTACTCTACCTCACCCCCTTAATCCCCCTCTCCTTCAAAGGAGAGGGGGAAATCGGTTGTATAAGAGGGGCTTCGCCCCTTCAATCTACCCTTACAGCTTGTATGGTTGTTCCACCACCTTCTCCCTCAATCTCCTTGAGCAAGGCGTGGGGCTGTCTGCCATCTATAATACAGGTTATTGCCGTACCGGATAGAGCACTGAGGCAAGCCTTAATCTTAGGAATCATCCCCCCCGAAGCCACACCGGAAGCCACTAAAGCTTCAGCTTCACCGGGTGATAGCTGAGGTAACAGCTTGCCTGACTGGTCACAGATGCCAGCCACATCCGTCAAAAAGATGAGTCTTTCAGCACCAGTGGCGGCGGCGATTTCACCAGCCACGGCATCAGCATTAAAGTTGAGTGTTGGTGGAGCGTTAGCTGTTCTATCTGAAGAATTGAGGCCCACCGGGGCAACTACCGGAATAAAATCTGCTTCCAGTAGAGCTTTCAGGAGAGCAGTGTTTACCCTGGTTACTGCGCCAACATAACCCTTCTCTTTGTCTCTAATCCTCCCCTCGATAAGTGCTCCGTCCACGCCGCTAATACCTACCGCCCGTCCACCCAGGCCATTGATAGCGGCCACAATCTCCTTATTGACCAGCCCGGCTAGCACTGAAATCACTACCTTGAGCGTGGCTCGGTCGGTTACCCGTTCGCCCTGGACAAATCGGCTGGAGATACCCTGCTTGGCCAGCCACTCAGTTATCAATTTGCCGCCGCCATGCACTATAATCAGTGATTTACTCTGCTGCTGAAGCTTAACTATGTCCTCAATAGCAGTGTCATGGCTACCTAGTGTAGCCCCACCGAGCTTAACCACGATAACCTTATCCAGACTGTTACTCAATCTGTGCCTCTTTTAGATAAGTTATTTATAAACCCTATCCCCTGTATCCCCTTCCCCTTGATAAGGGGAAGGGGAAGACTTTCTCTTAAGAGGGGCTTAGCCCCTCTTAAACTCCCTTGTTTTTTTGTGCCCGCTTTTTTATTAAGTCATATACTGGCTGTTAATGGTTACATATTCCTCAGACAGGTCGCAACCCCAGGCAGTAGCCGAAGCTGTGCCCAGGTTAAGGTGCAAAGTTATCGGCACCTCACTCTGCTTTAATACCCGGACTACGCTCTGCTCGCTGAAGGGCAAGGGTCTGCCCCCCTTTACTACACTAACATCCCCGATATGAAGGTCGATATTTGATTCCACCACCTCCACACCACTGCGCCCCGCCGCCACTATAATTCTTCCCCAATTGGGGTCGGCACCATGCACCGCTGCCTTGACCAGCGATGAGCTTACTACTGTCCTGGCAGCTAACCTGGCCTCAGCGGCACTAATTGCCCCATTAACGGTGACCTCAATAAGTTTGGTAGCCCCTTCGCCATCACGGGCAATGGCTCTAGCCAGATAGATACAAACCCGGTCAAGGGCTTGTTGAAAGGTGTCAGCTTGCCGACTGCCTGGTGAAATGGGCTCATTCCCGACCAGCCCGTTAGCCATGATTAACACCATATCGCTGGGGCTGGTATCCCCATCAACTGAAATCATATTAAAGGAGACATCTACCGCCTTGCGCAGTGCCGATCTTAGAAAAGCTAGCTCTACGGCGGCATCAGTAGTTAAAAAACAGAACATGGTCGCCAGGTCAGGGTGAATCATCCCCGAACCCTTGGCTATCCCGCCGATAGTGAACTTAATGTCGCTAGCTCTGACAGCTACCGCCGTTTCTTTAGGGACGGTATCAGTAGTCAATATAGCCTTAGCCAGCTCCTGACCGCCATCGTTAGCAAGTGCAATCTGGCTGATGCCAGCCCTTATCAGCTTCATTGGTAATGGTTGACCAGTCACTCCGGTGCTGGCTACCAGAATATCTTCAGGTGATGCTCCGATACCCTGAGCGGCTAGATCTGCCATCTCGGCAGCGTCAGCCAGACCTTGCTCACCGGTAAATATATTGGCACAGCCGCTATTTACTACCAGTGCCACCGCTCTGCCTTTTTGCAACCTCTCTTGACACAATACTATGGGCGCCGACTTAATCCGGTTGGTAGTAAATAGAGCAGCGCTCGCACACGGCTCTTCAGAAAAGAGAATGCCAAGGTCTAAGCTATGCTCAGCTTTTTTCTTTATCCCGGCATAGGTAGCCCCGGCACGAAACCCCTGAGGGGAGGTGACAGTACCCCCCGGAATAAAATCAATTTTGCTAGCTTCCATAATTAGTTAAACTATAGCATACTCAATATAGCCAGGCAATGAGATTGTCTGCCTACCTCCTCCCCTTAACTCTCCTTTTGCTCCCATTCTTGCTGAGGTCGAACAGGTGGTGCCTCCGGCTCCAACAAAGGGGCGTGTGCGCGTCTTATGAGGAGAAAGTTGCCTAAATAGAGCCAGGGTATAGTTCTCCCTTCCTAGCCCACAAAAAGAGGAGCTATATACTTCTAGGGTGAAGTATATAGCTCCTCCGAATGGAAGGAGGTGTCGTCCACTATCTTCCTGTGTGCAGCTATTTTGCAAAGAAAGGTGATAGTGAGTGGTTTGCTCCTCTACTTGACCTCGATTGCTTCCTTTTCTAGTTTGTCTATCTCCTGACCAATCTCAATGTCGAGTTGTTTGAATGTGTTTATCATGTCTTGGATTCTAGTTTTATTTTTCTGCAGGAACTTAAAAAGGGCTTTGCTGCCCTTCGAGGTAAGCTGATATCCTGTTGAACCATTCTCCTCAAGATAGCCGCGTTTAACCAGTGAATCATATAAATAGCCGCTATATTCATCGGTAACATCCATCGGGTAGGTTAGTAGCTTTTTACCAGAATCTCTGGCTACCGCGGTAGCTATCAAGATTAGTATTTCACTGGGGAACATTTCTCTCCTTCGTTCTGTTAGTGCCAGTAGTCCACATAATAGCACAAAACTTGCCCACTGTCAAGAGCTTCGCGTCTCTTGAACTTTTTTATCCCTCCGAAATATTGGGGGAGTTTAGAGGGGAGGCTTACCCTGACTTGAGGGAGTTTGAGGGGGCGCAACCCCCTCTTTCTACTACCTCCCCTTCCCCTTGGTAAGGGGAAGGGGATACAGGGGATAGGGTTATATAAATTACTAAAGGAGAGGAAGAATTTGTTTTTGAAGG
>Ga0307428_1000010_pt1 | contig 210736 bp, 215 predicted proteins | sample SalMarWE160240MG_FD_202161 | JGI IMG/M metagenome (GOLD analysis project Ga0307428, IMG submission 202161) | Salt marsh sediment microbial communities from the Plum Island Ecosystem LTER, Massachusetts, United States - WE1603-240 | ecosystem: Environmental > Aquatic > Marine > Intertidal zone...
GCCCTCAAGCTCCAGCATACGCTGCAACATGCGCAATATGTGAGTATCGTCATCGACCACTAGCACCGACACTTTTCTTGATGGCATGTTAATATCACCTTTTCTGATGCAGGGTGCGGGTAACAGCTTCCCTCAGGCTGGCGGCACTCAGGGGCTTGACCAGGTAGTCGCTGGCACCCATACTGAGCGCCTTCTCCCGCTGTGATACTCCAGCCGAGGCAGTGAACACGATTACAGGTATTGCCTCGAGTCCTGGCTTACTCTTAATCTGCCGCAGCACTACCCAGCCATCGCGTCTGGGTAGCCTCAGGTCCAGCAGCAGGAGACTGATCCGGCCCTCTCTTATCAATCTCATGCCCTCCTTGGTGTCCTTAGCCTGAAGAACGTGGTAGCCTTCCAGCTCGAGCACCCGGGAGGCAAAGTGAAGGATCTCAGCCTCGTCTTCTATGATAAGGATTCTCTTTGTTTCAGGTGTCTTTTCCATGTCCCTGTCCGGCTGCGTTAGTTACGAGCGGAAGGGTAAAGCGAAAAGTGCTTCCCTTTCCCAGTTCGCTCTCTACCCAGATGCGGCCGCCATGAGCCGTTATCAGTCCCTTGCAGATGGCCAGCCCTAGCCCTATGCCTCCCATCTCTGGAGTCAGTCTTTGCTCAATGCGGTACATCCGGTCGAACACCATCCCTAGTTCATGGCTAGGGATGCCTATGCCTTGGTCAGCCACGCTGATTAGCAATTCCTGCCCCGCTCGTTGCGCCGATACCACTACTTCTGATTCCTTGTCAGAATACTTGACGGCGTTGTCGATGATGTTGTCCAGCACCTGCCTAATGCGCCGGGCATCAACCTCCACCGTTGGTAGTCTCTGTCTCTCGTCGGTCTCTATCTTATGCCTGGGTGCCCTGAGCTTAGCCTCAGCCGCCGCCTCCTGGATTAGCTGTGAGATATTGGTGGGCTGTTTATCCAGTTTCAGCAGCCCTGCCTCCAGCCGGGACATGTCCAGGAGATGGTCAATAAGCTCGGTCAACCGGTCGGTGGCTCTGTCTATGGACTGCAAGTGCTCCTTTTTCTCCTCAGACCTGAGCCTCCGGTCATAATCCACAAGCATGGTGGAATACCCCTTGATGATTGCTAGGGGAGTGCGTAGCTCATGGGAGACTGTGGAAAGAAGGTTGCTCTTAAGTCTGTCTAACTCCTCATATTCAACCACTCTCTCCTCTGCTCGCTTTTGCTCGGTGATGTCTATGAAGTTTGCCAGAGCTGCACGTTTTCCTTCATACTGAATGGACCTAATTGTCCCTAGAGCCCACCTTATCTCACCACTCTTGCTAATATACCTGAACTCGTAAGGGGAAAGACGTTTCCCTTTCAACATTTCTATTGCGCTTTCTCTGACTGTCTCCCTATCTTCAGGGTGGAGAATGTTCAAAGAGAGCCTGTCCAACACCTCGCTTTCAGCATAGCCTGTCTGGTCGAGGAACCGCCTATTAACAAACTTAATCTTACCGTCCTGAACAATGTGAATGCTAACCGGCGAGCTGTTGGTTAGCACTCTGTACAGCTCCTCCATCTGCTTGCGCTCGGTGATGTCCCGGATAAAAGCAACATTGGCACGCTCCCCCTTGTATGTCGTATAGGCACTGGTAAGCTCAATGGGAACCTCGGTGCCATCTTTCCTGATAATGGACATCTCGAAAAGTCCCGGCATAATTGCACCCCGCATCTTTTTTCCATGTCTTTCTAGAGAAGCCTGGCGGTGTGAGGGGTGGACGAGGTCGAAAAACGACATACTGAGCAGCTCTTTCTTAGAGTAGCCGGTGATGCGGGGCCACTCATCGCTAACGAAGGTTTGGGTGGCGTGTCCCTGCTCATTGTCCTGCAGCATGACAACAGCCTCACCGACTTCGGCACCCAGATTCACCAGGGCGCGGTATCTCTCCTCGCTCTCCTGCAGTGCCTCCTCTGCATGCTTGCGCTCGGTGATATCGCGAAAAAGCCCAAATATTAACCGCTTTTCTCCAATGGTAACGGGGGCCGCGCTGATGCTTACTAGGACAATGCTGCCATCCTTCCTGATAGCCTCACCATCATAATTCGCAGCATGTCCCTTCTTAGCATGGGTTGCGAACCTCTGGCGATACTCGTCAGCCTTTTCTGGGGGGTGAAGCTTGCTTTGGTGCATGCCGATAATCTCCTCATGAGTACGACCTATCAGCACCTCGCCCTGCTCGTTCGCGTCGAGGATACGTCCGGTTTCCACATCCGCCAGGAACGCCGCGTCATTCATGTTCTTAAAAAGAGCTCTATATCTCTCCTCTGACTCCCGTAAGGCCTCCTCCGCCCACCTGCGCTCAGCTACCTGTGTGATAAGAGCTAGAAGGTGGTCCATATCAAGCGGCTTGGTCTCATAGGCTATTATATGTCTCTGCCCGACAGCTTCGATAGCAGTCTCTAGCGAAGCATAACCAGTGTTGATGATATACTCCATTCCAGGGGATAGTCTGGCTAACTTCTTTATTAGCTTTACCCCAGATATGTCAGGCAGCTTGAGGTCGATAAGCGCCAGTTCAAATGTCTTCTCCTGACAGAGAGTGAACGCTGTCTGGCCATCCCCGGCAAGCGCAGTATCGTAACCTTCCGCTTCCAGAATATCCCGCAGGTTTGAAGCGAGGTCCACATCATCATCCACAATGAGTATGTCAAACTTTAGGGCCATTCTATTATCCCCTCATTGGCTATCCCGTAAATTCCATTCAGGTTTTTTGAGAATGCCCTTGGCTTTCTGTTCCTTAATCTGCTCAAGCAGGGAAACCAGCTCGCCCATGTCTATTGGCTTCTCCAGGCAGGCATAGGCGTTCTTTTGCAGCGCCTGCTGTGCCAGCTTAGCCATCTTCTGCGGATAGCCAGTGATGATAATTACCACCACATTCGGCCGGAAATCGCGGATGGCCAGGTAAGTCTCCATGCCATTCAGGGCAGGCAGTTTCATATCAATGAGCATGACATCAAAGTTGTCCTTCTTTGCCTTCTCTATTGCCGTGTTACCATCGTAGGCAACGTTTACCCGGTAGCCTTTATCGCTCAGCACATCTTGCATATTGGCACAGAGATTCTCATCGTCATCTACTATGAGTATCAGCTCCCCGTTGGGAGTGGCTTGTTCAATAAGTTCAAAGATTTCGTCAAAGTCCAGTGGTTTCTTGAGGGAACCAAAGGCTCCCTCCCGCAGTGCCTCTCTGATGAGGTTCTCAACAGCAAAGGCGGTTACCATAATGACCGGGGTATCCGGCGCTATCTTTTTGACCTTCTTGAACGTTTCCACGCCGTCCATTACCGGCATCTTGACATCCATCAGCACCAGGTCAAAGCCATTTTGTTTCACCAGCTCCAGTGCCTTGAATCCATCATAGGCAGTCACCACCTCATAATCCTTCAGTTCCAGAATATCGGTCACGTTCCGGCAGAACTCCTCGTTATCGTCAACAACCAGTATTCTTGATTTTTCAGGCACCATTCATACCTCCTTATCTTTATCTGTATATGGGGGGAGCCGTATGATGATGACTGCTCCCTTTCCTAGTTCTGATTTGGCTTCTACCGTGCCGCCGTGCTTATTAACAATCGTCTTAGCAATAGACAGGCCAAAGCCGATGCCCTTGGCCTTGGTGCTGAAAAGTGGTTGGAAGACCCTATCCATGTCCTCTGGGGCAATGCCCGGGCCGGTATCGGCAAAGGACACTTCAGCCTGGCCATCAGCGCTCGTATGGACGGTTACTGTCAGCGTTCCCTTGCCATCCATCGCTTCACCCGCATTTTTTACTATGTTCTGGAAAGCCATGCCGAGCTGTTCCCGGTCGGCATTGACCAAAACCTCTTGCTCTGGAAAATTTCGTATTACATTGACCGTGTCCGACACTTTAGAGGTGACAATTGCGTCATGTGTAGTGGCTATAAGGTCAAGCCCTGATAACTGCGGTTCCTTCATTCGGGTCAGGTTAAACAGGCTCTCGATGATGGCAGTAGCACTGCCCACACTGGACTGAATACGGTTAAGATGCTCTAGAGTCTTCTTATCGGCATCCTTTAGCTTTGCCCTCAGGTAGTATGCGGAACTATCTATCACACTCAGGGGGTTCCTTAACTCGTGGGAGATACTTCCTGCGAACTGTCCCAGGGTAGCCAGCCGTTCGGAGGTAAAAAGCCTCTCCTGTATTTGCTTGCGTTCGGTAGTTTCAATTTTTAGTTTTTTATGGGTGGTAGCGAGCCTGGTAGCAAGGGACTGCTGCTGAATCTTTGTCTTTTGTTGGGCACTGATTAGCCAGCTAAGCGCAGTGCCAATGGCAACAATAGCTACTGTCTCAGTTGCGGCATCCATCCTCCAAGGGCTTACTATGACTCGTGGGGTCATGATTAACCCAGAGACAATAGAGCAAATCAGTCCTCCTTTGAAGCCAAATTTCCAGGCAGTAATAAGTATGGGTATCAGGAATAAGGAGCGCTGAAAGGTTCGATGGGTCAGTCCTAAATAGGTGTGGGGAGCTAACCAGCCGATGACAAATATATCAGCCGCATGGTAGAAGATGCCCAGAAAGGATACCAAAGCAATGGCAACCCAGAAATACTTGTTCTTTAAAAGACGAGCCATTTTGTCGTCACTTATTTCCGCTTCCACGGAATTGATTGCCGTATTTTTGTCAGAGTTGCGACTAGAAATATTACCACTTGTCACATTTATTGTCAAATGTGGACAGCTGGCAAGATACGCATTGGTGGATAGCAACTCCTGCTGAGCAGCTCTTGTTTTAGGGATACTATGCGCTACATCTACGGTTTGTTATCTAGTTGTGATTTGGAGTGGAAGCATTTATAATCTTAATCTAGCATTGTTCATCTTCAGGAGATGACATAAAGTGGAAAATCATAGGTGCTACAACTAATATAATGCGGCGGAATCCGTGTTGAAGCCTACAAAACAACCTTGAAAGGATACTACTATTAAGAAATTCAGGGTTCGCTCGCTCTTTTCAGGATTACTCCCTCTATTTGTGCTGGCACACTTTGGGCATCACCTGTTGACGGCACTGCCGGTACCACTTTTACCGTTAATCCGTGATGACTTTGCCCTAGATTACACCCAATCGGGACTGGTGGTCATGGCATTCAATCTGGCGTATGGCATCGGTCAGTTGCCAGCGGGGTGGCTTGCCGACCGTATCGGTCCCCGCATACTGATTACCATAGGTATCGGCGGTGTGGCGCTGGCTGGACTCTTAGTCGGGCTTTCGCAGACCTATATTATGATGATTGTCTTCCTGGTGCTGATGGGAGTAGCCGGTGGTGGCTACCACCCGTCGGCGGCATCGCTGGTTTCAGCATCGGTCGAGCCGAAGAACCGGGGTCGGGCATTGGGGTTTCACCTGATTGGTGGCAGTGGTAGCTTCTTCCTGGCGCCGCTCATTGCTGCTGCCATTGCTGCTGCCTGGGGGTGGCGTGGTTCATTCATCGGGTTAGCTGTCCCCACTGCGGTATTCGGAATCATATTTTATGTACTTCTGGGCCGGCGGATAGATACGAGTAGGGCCCGGCAGGTGATAACCGACCGTCGTGATGAGGCACCATCTCCTCCAGGCCGTTTGCGTCGCCTAGTGGTGTTTATGTTTCTAAGCACCTTCACCCAAGCAGTAGCTTTCTCCACAATAGCGTTCGTCCCGCTATTCATGGTTGACCATTTCGGCGTTGGTGAGGAGGCAGCGGCGGCCTTTTTAGCTATTATCTACTCTGCCGGGCTCTGGGCGAGCCCTTTGGGTGGCTACCTCTCCGACCGTTTGGGGAGAGTGCCGGTTGTGCTGGTAATTTGTCTTATTACCAGTCCTGTCATCTACCTGCTGAACCTGGTTCCCTATGGCCATGGACTAGGTATCGGCGCCCTACTGCTTATTTTCGGCATAGTTATGTATATTCGTATGCCGGTGTCGGAAGCCTACATCGTTGGTCAGACGTCGGAGCGTCACCGTTCGATGGTACTTGGCATCTACTACTTCTCGGCTATGGAGGCTGGCGGCATACTTGCCCCGGTAATGGGTTCCCTCATTGACCGGTTTGGCTTCGATTACAGCTTTAACATTGCTGCTGTTGCCGTGCTCGCAGTGGCGCTGACCTGCTCGGTGTTTTTATGGGGGAGCCGGGACTAGCTGTCCGGCGAATGGCGGGTAACCGCATTTCGCCTCAAGGCAGACAGCCTTCGTCTTGCTTCCAGGATGGTCGCTGGGTTGAAGGGCCTGGAATCGTAAGCGGCGCTACTGGTAGCCTGGGTTAACCATTCTATCTTTTCCCGACCATCTGGAATTTGAGGACATATGATAGCGGCGTATTCATAGGGAGGTTGATATGGCTGTCGAGGGGACAAGCCTTTTTTGACGAGTAGAGCTACCATTTTGTGGTATAGGCTCAGCATTGTTCTTCTCGACTCTCCATCCAGAACGCTGTACCCTTTTGCCTCTTGCTTGATTCTTACCTGGCGGCGACTGAGAAGCAAAGCTAGAACAGCAATGGCACCCCCTACGGTGAGCAACACTACCCAAAACCAGGTGGGCACGGAGAGTGGACCTAGGGATAAATTGCCGGCTAGCGGTGACAGTATGCTGGCAAAGGTAACCCCGGTAAAGTCCTCCAGACCGAAGTAGACCCAATTTCGTCCGGCAGCAAAACCCATAGTAGCATCGGCTCTCGGTGTTGGGTCGAAAGCTACCCAGCCCTGTCGTTGAAAGTGGATTTCTACCCAGGCGTGGGCATCCCCCGCTCGCACGGTATGTGCCCCTGTCATCGGGTCGATGAAACCGGGTAAGTAGCCAGCGGCAATGCGAGCCGGTAGACCCACGTGCCGAGCCATGACTGCCATGGTAGTAGCAAACTGCGAGCAATAACCAGCTTGTTGTTCAAATAGAAAGAAATCTACCGCATCACGCTCCGGTGGCAACGGCTCCACGTTCAGCTCATAGGGGTAATTGGTGAGCAGGAAGCGCTCCAGCCTGGCTGCCTTGTCGTAATCTGTGGAGGCACCCTGCACGATGGATTCAGCTAGAGCGGCTGTTCGTTCACTGATGGGTGGAAGCGTTAGATTGGAAATGTCCTCTGAGACAGCGCTGTCACTGCGCAGTAGCTCTGGTGTGAGATATGGCACCAAGGAAAGGGCACGGTATAAGGTGCCTCTTTCAAGGAAGGTCGGACCTGTCTGGGGCAGATAGATTCTCCCGGGCTTGTAGCCAGTGAATACAGCGTTGGGCTGGTCTGACAACAAATAGTATACCTGCCAATATACCCTTTTTCCCGACAAGTTCAATGTGGAGTCTGGCAAGATAAACTCCCGCCGGCGCTCGTCAAGCAATTCGATTTCAGACGAGGAAGGTAGCCATCCCTGTCCATCATATTTGTCCAGTGTCAGGCCGCGCCAGTAGCTGGATATTCGGCTCCGTACGTGCATCACTGCTCTATCGGCTGGGGAGCCAGCATAACCCAAAGTGGCGTATTCCCTGTTGTCAAAGGCTCTGTCATCCTGACGGGAGGGGAGTATTCCTGGCGATACCGAGGCGCTGGGCTTACTGGGGAGCATGGCCGGCCCACTAAGGCTGAGGTCTAACCGACTGGGAAGCCAGCTTGCCTGGGCTATCTGGCTGCTAGCCACCCTGGGCATCAGCAGGAAGAAGACAGCCGAGAGCAGCAAGGTACCTGTGGCAAAGCCCAACCAGACCTTTCCAGCGGTGAGCCACCTTAATTTACCCACCAGCACGGCTTGAGTTGTTTCAGCTTCGACACGGCCAACAGCAACTGCTATTAGTGCCAGAACCGTAAATACTACCAGAAAGACCAAAAACCACAAGCTAAGAGCTAATTCACTGATAAGCACTAAGAGCAGGGCTCCCAGAATCAAACTAGCCACCACGTTCCTTCTCTTCATAAGGTCGAAGCTGCCTAACACTAGCCCGTAGATAAGGTAGCGTGATAGTAGTAGCCGGTCACTAAATCCAGAAAGCAATATCTCCCCACCTAGGAAGACGGTAAGGACCATAAAGAGAAGCAGAATCAGGCTGCGACGTATCGAGGCATCACGCCGGCGCCAGCTATAGAAGTGACCTGCTGCCAGGCCTGGTATTCCAATAGCAAGTAGTATGGGCTCCCTGATTGCCCAGGCTACAGCCGCTATGGAACAACTGACAGCGAGGAAGGCAAGAAATCTTGAACCAGCCAGGTGTTTAGTGATTCGCATGCTTCATCCCACCGACACTGGTGATTTGCCAGCGAAGAATAAGGAATTGCCCAACTTTTTTATTGCCGTCTCCAGATTACCCCGGGAGCAGCTGATGATGTTCAGATTGCTCCCCTTCAATCTGGAAAGGAACTCATGGGGTGTCTCATTCGGCGCAAAGCCTTCCAGAAGCACTACCGCTAGTCCCCGTACCCGGTCGGCTAATTGCGATAATGTAGAGATTAGCTCGGTTTCTATTGCCGGCACAATAGCCACTACGACCTGGCCTGGCACTGCTGTCAATTCAGCCAGGGCAGCCTTTCCTCCCACTTCTAGCTGCGCCAGGTAGTCCATTGCCTCTCGCCACCCGGCGTGGTGCAAGGGTGTTTCGCCAGCGATAATGTCTATACTGCGTCCAGAATCAGCAGAAAGCTTGGCCAGGCTGGCAGCAATCTTGATGCTATATTCTAAGGTTGTCTCTCTCCCTGTCCCAGAATCACGCCTCGTTTCAAAAGTGACAGTCACTGAGCCCTGGTTAGCCTGCTCGAACTCCTTAAGCATGAAGTGCCCCAGTCTGGCAGTATTGCGCCAGTGGATATGTTTTAATGGGTCACCATGTTGGTATTCTCTGGAACCGTAGAATTCAGCGGCAGCACTGGACTTGACCGCATGGCCCCAGTCCGCCCAGGCTGCATCGGCTATGGGTAGCCCTTCCATCTGGTAATAGGTGGGGTAAACCGTTAGATTCAACGGTAACTGAAAGGTGCGGCGCCGCACAATCAGCCCCAAAGGCCCGCTGGATTGCAGGGTGGCGCTCGATGAAGGGTAGTATCCTCGCCGGTAGCAGGTGGTCGTATAGGAAAAGGCGGTCATAGACCTCGGGTTGAGGCTGGCGAGAAGAAAGGCTCTGTGCTGCTCCTGCGGTTGAGCAAAGGGACAATCCTCCAGCACCTTAATGAAATGCCTAGCCAGGCGCCCGTTGTTGGTCACTTTGAGCTTAACCTCAACAGCGTCGTCCTCCAAGGGACCGCCTAATTGTGGCTGGCGGAGAGTAGAAGTCGGAAGTAATAGCTGGCGCTCTACTTGCAGGGATTTGAGGCTATACCAGGGCAAGATGGCTGACAGCAGAAGCGAGCTCCAGATGATAGCATCAAACAGGTAGAGCCAGCCTATTTGAGTTTGACCGGCTACTAAATAAATTAACCCGCCGGCGGCTATAAAACCAAAGCCTGCTTTAGTCATAGGTCATTTTCCACCCTGTCAAACATAGTTGGCCCCCCGTTAGGCTCTTCAAATATCTTAAAATGTTTGTGTGTGGTTCTTTGAAATTCTTTCTATAAGGGTACGGGGACTGTGTTCAGAATAGCTTCAACGCACTTTGCTGGGGAATCAGGCTCTGAGGACCGGGTTAGAATGCGGTGTCGGAGCACTGCTGGCGATACTGCCTTGACATCATCAGGTGTGGCGAAGTCTCTACCTTCCATAGCTGCTCTAGCCTGGGCAGCCCTCTGTAGAAAGACGGCACCGCGAGGGCTCGCTCCTATGGCTATTTCAGCACTCGCTCTCATCTCAGCTACGATATTAGCAATATATTCTTTTACCGGGCGAGCAACCTCGACCATGTATATTTGGTCTTGCATAGTAGAAATGTCATCAGCGGTGAGAACTGGGTCTAGGCTTGGTTCCCCGTGTTCGTGCCGTTCCAGGATTTCCACCTCTTCCTCTCGCTTCGGATAGCCAATGCCGAAGGAGAGCAAAAATCTGTCCAGCTGGCTTTGCGGTAGAGGAAAGGTGCCATGTGCTTCAGCGATGTTTCGTGTGGCAATGACGAAGAAGGGCTTGGGTAAAGGGTGGGCGATTCCATCAAAGGTAACACACCCCTCATCCATTGCCTCAAGTAGAGCTGACTGCGTTCGAGGGCTGGAGCGATTGATTTCATCGGCCAGTACTATATTGGCAAAAACAGGACCGGGTATAAACTTGAAGTCACCAGCAGCCTGGTTATATATTGATGACCCGGTGATGTCTGTAGGCAGCAGGTCCGGGGTGAACTGAATACGCTTGAAGTTAGCTTGTATTGACTGCGCCAGTGCCTTAGCCAGTAATGTCTTGCCTACACCCGGAAAATCGTCCAGCAGAACATGACCCTGGCACAGCAGTCCCAGCAAACTCATTCTGATAACATCCGGACTAGCGACCACCACCTGGCGAATATTATCCACTACTGTCCGCACTTGGCTGGCTAATTCCTGGTTCATAGGATGCCTGCAACTTCCTGCCATAAGATTTTTGCCACTTTGGTATCACCTCTAAATCAAGTGCCAATCAGTTTATTATACCTTGCTTTCGGGGTCAAATGAAAGGCAATCTCCCAAAGCCATGGTTTATCACTCTTACCTGTAAGAGCCCGTCTAGGCATCTACTGTAATATCCCGAATTTTTGAAGTAGCACAAAGTTTAATGGTATAATATGCTCAAGCAATAGGTAAATTCTCGTATGGTAGAGGATTGCGGGGGAAAAGTCGTTCAAGGAGGTGAGCCGACAATGATAGTGGTAGCTGCGATGCTAAAGGCGGTCAATGGCAAGGGAGATGAACTTGAGCGGGAATTCCAGAAGCTCGTGCCCAAGGTCCTCAATGACGCCGGCGCGATAGTTTACGCCGTTCACCGCAGCGTAGATAACCCATCCAAGTTCCTTGTCTACGAAAAATATGAGAGCAATGAGGCTTTGAAGCAGCACTCTTCAACGCCGCACTTCCAAGAATTTTCCCGTGCCATCGCATCTATGTTGGATGGACGCCCCGAGGTGGGGCTCTATCGTGAGATTGCGTGAAGTGGCTGCACATAGTTACGAAAGCGAATACTTCTAGTATCCAACAATTAGCCACAATAGCAAGCTGAAAGGCTCCTTAGGGAGCTTCTGTAAGAATGAGATATTTGGAGGAGGATGTCAGGCTATGGCTGAATTATCACTACCATTTGAGTCCAGGTACTTTCCTTTAAAGAAGTTTTTCAATATTTACCAAATGTCCATAGAGAAGCCAGAGGAATTCTGGGAGGAACAGGCACGCCAGCTGGACTGGTTTAAGACCTGGGAAAAGGTGCTGGAGTGGGAGCCGCCTTTTGCCAGGTGGTTTGTTGGTGGGCAACTGAATGCATCATATATCTGCGTCGACCGTCATGCTAAGACCTGGCGGAGGAGTAAGGTAGCCATATACTGGGAAGGTGAGCCGGGAGATGTTAGGGTTTTAAGCTATTCGACACTATATAGTGAAGTCAATAAATTCGCTTCCATCCTGAAGAATTGTGGAGTGGGCAAGGGGGATAGGGTTGTCTTATACCTGCCAATGATACCGGAACTGCCTATTTTCATGCTGGCCTGCGCCAGGATTGGCGCCATCCATACAGTAATCTTTTCCGGGTTCAGTGCTCAAGCGCTGGCTGATAGAGTTAATGATGTTCAAGCCAAGTTACTGATAACTGCCGACGGGGGATTCAGGAGGGGAAAGGTTATTCCGCTGAAGAACATAGCTGATGAAGCATTGACTATGTGCCCCTCGGTGGAGAAGACTATCGTGGTCACTAGAGTCAATACCTCGGTGAGCATGAAGCAGTCAAGAGACTTCTGGCTGTATGACCTGCTCAATGAGGCAGACCCTTTTATTGAACCCGAGCCAGTGGAGTCGAACCACCCGCTCTATATACTTTACACCTCAGGAACCACAGGCAAACCTAAAGGCATTGTCCACAGCACCGGTGGCTATCTTGTCCACAATTATTCCGCCTACAAGTGGGTCTTTGACCTTAAGGAGGAATCGGTCTACTGGTGCTCGGCTGATGTGGGTTGGGTTACCGGGCATAGCTCGATAGTATACGCCCCGCTGGCACACGGGGCAGCCATAGTCATTTATGAAGGGGCTCCAGACTACCCTTCGATTGATAGGTGGTGGGACATTATTGAGAAATACGGGGTTACCATATTGTATACCTCACCCACTGCCATCAGGATGTTTATGGGATACGGTGAGCAATGGCCAAAAAAGCATGACCTTAGCAGCCTGGAGCTACTGGGAAGTGTAGGAGAGTCGATTAACCCCGAGGCATGGCTCTGGTTCTACCGGCATATAGGTGGTGAGAGGTGTCCTATCGTTGATACCTGGTGGCAGACGGAAACCGGTGGGGTCATGATATCACCTACCCCTGGGATAGAGTGTGTCCCTTTGAAGCCTGGCTCAGCAACATTTCCATTACCCGGAGTAGATGCTGATGTAGTCGATGAAGATGGTAAGCCAGTGCCAGCCGAGGAAAGGGGCTTGCTGGTGATAAAGAAGCCATGGCCAGGAATGCTGCTTGGCATACATGGTAATCCGGAGCGCTATAAGGAAGCCTACTGGTCGCGGTTCCCCGGCATTTATTACACTGGTGACTACGCAGTAAAGGATAAGGATGGATACTTTTGGATTCTGGGCAGGGCTGATGAGATACTAAAAGTTGCTGGACATAGAATAGGTACTGCTGAACTGGAGGATGCCGCCGTCTCCCATCCACAGGTGGCTGAGGCAGCCGTAGTGAGCAAAGCTGACCCGGTGAAGGGTGAAAGTATCGTCATCTTTGCTGTGCTTAAAGACGGGGTCAGCTCCTCCTCAGGCTTGAGGAAGGAGTTGGCCAAGCACATGCGGGATATGGTAGGGCCGATAGCAACTCCTGATGAGGTTTATTTTGTTGCCAGGCTGCCCAAGACGAGGAGTGGCAAGATTATGCGCCGAATTCTGAAGGCGGTAGCTAATAACGCTAGTATTGGCGACCTCACCACCTTGGAAGACGAAGCTTCCGTGGAGGAGGTAATCAAGAGTTACCGGGAACTCAAGAAAGCGGGGGAAGAGGCGGGAAGCTGACCTCATCGTGAAAGGGTATGCTGAAGAACCCATAGAGCCGTTAAGTCCAGCTAGGTTAATTGCTGACTAATCTAATTCAAGAACAGTGCTAGCCTCTAGCGTTGTAGCCCGGAGGCAGCTGCTCCACCAAGCTTTCCCTGAAGCTGGATGATTTGTGCTTCAGCTTTGCCTGAGTTAACCGTCAGCAGACCTATGGTACCCAGCTCATATTTATAGCGGGGGAAAGTTGGACTACCGGGATTTATTCGAATAATACCTTTGTGGTTTTCCAATGTGGCTTGGTGAGTGTGGCCAAAGACGACGACATCGGGGGGCTCCTCATGCTCATCCCAAGACCATGCTTCATACTCATGGGCGAGCCAGATGGTAACTCCCTCCACAGTAATGACGTGTTTCCACTTTACACGCTTATCGTTCATTATCTCGAAGGGGTCGTCGTCACCCTCGGCTGCTAGTACCGGCGCGATATGTTCCAATTCATCCAGTATGGGAGTAGTATAGATATCGCCAGCGTGTAGAATCAGGTCAACACTGTGGAAAGCCTCCTTTATTTGAGGCGGGAGTGTATTTGCTGATAACTGACTGAGGCTGGCACGATAACCGGGAGTACGAATATGGGTATCCGAAAGTAGTCCAATAAGCATGGTGCTGCTAATACCCTAGCTAAACCTGGGCACTTTGTCAATCTGGTATGGAGAAAAGGGGAAGGTTTGTGTTATATTGTGTCTATATATTTTGTTGTAGAGCTAAATTATGAAAAGAATCGTATATATACTGCTCTCGGTAGTATTGATGTGCAGCCTGCTGGTGTTCTTTCTACCTACTGCTGTCTGCCAGCCAACGCAAGAAGAGGTAACATCACCACCAGCAGAGAAAGTTCTTAACCTTTATGGAAGAGACCCGCATACGCTTGACCCGGCCGTTTCCGGTGAAATGCGCTCCCACCAATATATAATGCAGCTATTTGGCGGTTTAGTTTGCCTTGATGATAATCTGGAGCCAGCCCCAGATATAGCCCTGGAGTGGCAAGTTAGTGATGATGGCAGAACCTATACCTTCTATTTGCGGCACGATGTTAGATTTCACGATGGCAGAGAGGTTAAGGCCGAGGATTTTAAGTATTCCTGGGAGCGTGCCTGTGACCCGGCTACTGGCTCGCTGACAGCGGCCGCTTATCTTGGTGATATTGTCGGGGTAGAGGAGGTGTTAGCCGGTGAAAGCAAGGAGATTAGCGGTGTCAGGGTTATTGATGATTACATCCTTGAAGTGACGATAGATGCTCCTAAGTCCTATTTCTTATCCAAGCTGACCTATTCCACCGCCTTGGTGGTGGATAGAGCCAATGTGCAGTCAGGAAGTGAGTGGTGGCGCAGTCCAAATGGCACCGGTCCGTTCAAACTGAGACAGTGGGATGAAAATAGCCGGCTTGTTCTGGAAAGGAATGAGCTTTATTACGGCGAGTTAGCTAAGGTTGATTCTGTTGTATTTAACCTGTGGGGTGGTGTGCCAATGAATATGTATGAGACTGGCGAAATCGATGTCACCGAGGTCTCTCTTAATTATATTGATAGGGTTACTGATGAAGCAGGCCCCTTCTACCGTGAGTTGGTCATAGTCCCTGAGTTAAGCTTTTACTACATTGGCTTCAATACTACCAAGCCACCGTTTGATGATGTCAATATTCGCCGTGCTTTCTCCATGGCTATAGATAAGGATAAACTGGTTTCTCTGGTATTCAGGGATATGATGCAGCCGGCTGATGGCATCTTACCACCCGGTATGCCTGGTTTCAATGAAGACTTGGCGGGGCTGAATTATGATGTAAATAAGGCAAGGCAGTTGATTAAGGAATCTAAGTATGGTGATGTATCTCAATTGCCACCAATCACCATTACCAGCGCGGGTTGGGGTGGCTTAATACCTCAGGGGCTGGAAGCTATCGTTCATGAGTGGCGGCAGAATCTGGGGGTGGAGGTAAAGGTAAGGCAGCTAGAACCACAGAGGTTCTTCTATCACCTCAGGGAGGAGAAGGACGAGATGTTTGATATGGGTTGGATTGCTGACTACCCGCATCCACAGAATTTTCTTGAGGTTTTGTTTCATAGTGGAACTGATAATAACTACGGCGAGTACAGCAACCCCGAGGTAGATACCCTGCTGGAGATGGCTGGTGTGGAGATGGACAGCGACCTGAGCCTGGAGCTATATCAGCAGGCTGAACAGAAGATGGTTGAGGACGCCGCCTGCCTGCCTTTATGGTTCGGCAGAAACTATATCCTGGTCAAGCCCTATGTTGGGGGATATAATATGGGTCCTCAAGGTCTGGCTATGCTAAATAGCGTCTCTATTGACTGATATAAATAGTGGCGGAGGGGGTGGGATTCGAACCCACGGTCCCCTTGCAGGGACAACGGTTTTCAAGACCGTCACCATAGACCTCTCGGACACCCCTCCATAGCTTCGGTTTTTGATAATCTACCTTGACATAATTACGGATTGCTACTAATTTGCTACTAATGCCTTATTTTCTAGCACTTTCATTATGCTTCAACTGCAAAGCATCGTCAAACCGCTTGGCTGCCGCTTCCTGTAATCCGGGGGATACATGGGAATAAGTATCAAGTGTGATTGCTATTGTGCTATGACCCAGTCTTTCCTGAACTATGCGAGGGTGTACTCCCGCTTTGAGCTTCGCCGTATTCAGTTTTTAAGGTGCTTTTGTTTTTCTAGCTTCATTATTGAACAAAAGACTCTTTTGTGATATGTGATAACCTAGCTGGATAATCTTCTCCTTCCCCCAGCGGGAAGATTGGCAAACAGAAAAAGCCTCTCAAACAGGGAGGCTTTTTCACATAATGAGCCTGTCGTTTAGGCAAAGACTGGCTTAACTATCTTTGAAAAGCATTCTAGCGCTTTTCGTGCCAGGTTGAACAAAACAAGCAAGTGTTACTCCAGCAACCCATTGGCTTACAGCCAACTTGATGGCTAGACTCCGCAAGAGTATCATAAAAGCCAGAGTTGCCAGAAAGTGCCTTAACTTGAAGAGAGGGAATTCGGTCCATCTGGCAGTTTCTTCTTACAAGGGGTAGATTGGCAGTTTATCCAAGGTTTTCTAGAGAGAGAGTTTCTTGATTAAGAAAGGAAAGTTCCCCAAGGTATTTTTTGGTTGGTGGACTGTTCTAGCTGGTAGTTTTTTATCCGCGTGGGGGATTGGCTTTCAGGTTCACGGATTCTCCGCATTGTTCCAACCTATAGCCTCAGAATTTGGATTCGGCCGGGCAACAACATCTGTCGCTACTAGCATTGGGAGGCTTGGTCGGGGGATTGAAGCACCACTGGCAGGGGGGCTTGTTGACAGATTTGGACCAAGGTTCTTAATTATCATCGGCATGTTCATCGCCGGTCTAGGCCTCATATTGATGAACTTCATAAATTCGCTCTGGACTTTCTATGTAGTTTGGGGAGTTATACTGGGAACAGGCATCAATATCGGCTTAGAAATACCCGTAGATAAGGCAATTGCGAGTTGGTTTGTGAAGAAGAGGGGGATAGCCCTGAGTGTTAGGTGGCTTTTTACCGGGCTTGCTGGATTGGTGCTGTTGTTTGTTGCTTGGCTCATCTCCACACAGGGCTGGCGGATGACCTGCGTTATAGGTGGGCTGGGCATATGGCTTGTTGGCTTGCCACTGGCGTGGTTACTTGTGAAGCCACGTCGACCCGAGTATTACGGGTTGCTTCCTGATGGCACCACAACTGAAGTAGAGCTAGATGAGGAGGTAAGCCGGACGATAGACAGGGGCGTAAACTATGCCGCCGAGATCCAAGAGGTGGAATTTACCCTCAGGCAGGCACTGAGGACACGCGCCTACTGGCTACTCATCGCAGCTGTGTCTGTACGTATGGTGGGTTTCTCAGCAATCCTAACCCATGGCGTGCCCTTTCTAACCGATATGGGGTTTGAACCAGTTAAAGCAGCAGCACTGCTTGGGATTATCATCTTGACTAGCACCCCTACCAGGCTGATAGGCGGATTCCTCATGGATCGTGTTCAGACGCGGTACATACGATTCCTAATGGCAGGAGCCTTCCTGCTACAGGCTGTTGGGATTGTCACCTTCCTGCTAAACCAAACTATAGCTATGATATATGTTTTCCTTATCCTCTTTTGGGTTGGTGTGGGGATAGCACTTCCCTTAGAAGCTGGAATAAGAGCTCGCTACTTCGGGCGGAAGGCTTTTGGCTCAATCGGAGGAACCTCAATGATTTTCACGACACCGATTGGAGTGGCAGCTCCTATCTATGCTGGGTGGGTATACGACAATACCGGCAGCTACATATCTGCCTTCACCCTATTTGCAATACTATTCGGCATTTCTGCGATCCTTGTCTCGTTGGCTTACCCTCCCGAGCCACCAGCGCAAGTCACTGATGTCCGCAAATTCCTGTAATAACAACCGTCAACCGCATCGCCGGTTTCTTTGTAGCGTGCCCCAGACTTTACTTTACTTCCCCAGCAGTATCTTAACGAAGGGATAGATACCAAGCAAGACCAGAGATAAATATTTCCTTATTTTCCGGAATAATAGCTATCAACTTCTCTCTATCTATTGAGCTCAAGAGGAATTCTTCTTTCCCTAATTCGAGAATTTCTGGGAACTTTGAAGAAAGGGCATTAATCGGACAGGCGCATCCTTCACCGAACTGGTAAATTTTCCCCATCGATATAAGTTGCATATTTCCTTTATCTGAACTGCAGTAACCCTGTAGTCTCTACTTTGCTTTCCTAATTCTTCGACCAGCTTTGGTATTCTCTCCCAGTTTGGCTCACCCATCTCCCTGAAAAGCTCGGATAAGGCTTGTCCTGCTTCCCAGCGTCCCGTTTTTCGGGCATCTTCCACTAAATACCTAACAATGTTGGGCACTTCATAGAGTTCCTCCGGCTTGGCAACTAGTAACCGATCCTCCCAGGCAGCGCTCTTAAGTGTTCTCACCGGAAGTAGTAGCCTCCATTCGCTACCGAGAAGCAAAACATCCTCGGCATCACCATTAACCATGTTCTCTACCTCACGATAGGATACTCTGCCTCTTTCAGAGGCGAGGACCAAGACTTGCGCCAGAGAATTTGTAAGCTCTCCATGACTTAACAACCCGCTTAAAGCCTTTTCCAGCTTATTCATATGATTCCCGTCCCTGTTCACGGAGTCCTATCCAGGGGTTTTACTGCGCTCAGCAGTCGCAGATGCCCTCTGAGGAAAAACTCCTCTTTGACGTCGGTGAAACCCTGAGTACGGAGCATCCCCTTGATATCGAGCTTAAGGAATTCCACAGCCAGCTGGCACTCCCACCGGATGAATGCCCAGCGAAAGGGAAACCACATCTTGCCAACGTCAAACTCAGCATAATCTAGGACGCAAAAGCTCCCCCCTGCCTTCAGAGCTCGGTAAGCATTGCTGATGATCCCCACCTTCTGCTCATCCTCAAACCCGTGCAGAACAAATGAAATAAACACCTTATCGAATTCCTCTTCATATGGCAGGGGCAGCTCTATCCGCTGCTTTTCAAAGCTCATATTAGGATACTCACGGCAGCGCTTCAAGGATTGGCGTAACATCTCGTCACTGATATCTAAGCCTACAATCTTACCCTGAGGGCCTATATTTTGAGCCATAAGGCAATCGTTCTTGCCGGTGCCTGAACCAAGGTCAAGTATTGATTGACCGGGATTGATGCCCATCTTGTCAACCACCCCTTTGATGAAATGAGAATACTGCCCTAGCGACAGCAGGTTCAAAAATAGGTCGTAGTAACGGGCTCCCCCCGGCCCAACCTCTACCTTGGTTCTTGCTGATGGCAATTGTACCCCCTATCTGAGTATCGCTAAACACTCGTGTTTACTTACAGTTTTTAGCCCCCTCCCGTTCCATCTACTCTTGACAATATTCCCCTTATTGAGGAGACGGCAGGTGAGCTCTCCGGTAATTCCAGGAGTGACTTACCAGCCAGGTTGTATCCTTGAACATCAGCATCGTATTCAATTTTGCCAAGGTAAGCTTCACCGGTACTTCCCAGATATTCTTCAGTAGCCTTGTTGAAGTCATAATTACCTACTAAATAAAGGTGACTATACCTGATCCCTATTTGCTGGGTAATGTCCTTAATCCTCGCTATGTGCTTTAGAGATTTTGAGGAGGGATCCAGTATAACAAATAGGTCGTCTATATCAGATACTATTTTCCGGTTCAGGTGCTCCAAGCCGGCTGGCGAGTCAATCACCACATTCGGATAGTGGTTAGCCAGCCTGGGAATTATCGCCTTAATCAAGTCATCGGGAACACAATAACAGCCTTCGGTCAATTTTGTCCCTAGCACGACAAGGTCAAATCTCTTACCCTCGTAGAGGCACTCTCGATTAAGAAGATACTCCATCCGGTCATGCAAAGGCATAGGATTTCCGCCATCGTGTCTCCTGTCTTCAATGATGTCATAGAGTGCATTTGAGATGGTTCTGACTTTCTCCTTATCCAAATCTATGCCAAGCATCTCGGCTAGACTTTGGTCAGGGTCGATATCAATAAGTAACATAGGAGCAGCTAGATACCGGCTGGCTAGAGCAGCAAATGTTGATTTCCCGGTTCCTCCCCTCCCGGTAACAACAATTTTCTTACCCATGTCTCTTCACTTCCTCTCACCATACTAGTTAGAATTTTTTTCCTTCACAGAATTTGATGTCGTCAACAATTTCCATAGCGCTTCTAACCTTTTTTTTAATTAACTATCCCAAGGAGTAAGCACTTCTGCTTCTCCATCAGTAATAGCAATAGTCTTCTCAAAGTGAGCAGAAAGATTGCCATCAGCGGTAACAACCGTCCAATGATCGTCCTTAACCTTAGTTTGCCACCCCCCGATATTCACCATCGGTTCAATGGCCAAAGTCATACCTTTCCGAAGCACAGGTCCCTGCCCCGGCGGTCCAAAGTTTGGTATTTGAGGCTCCTCATGCATCTCTCGCCCGATACCGTGCCCGGTGTATTCACGCACCACTGAGAAGCCTCTCGACTCAGCACAGTGCTGAATGGCTGCTGAGATGTCACCCAGATGCGCTCCGGCACGAGCAACAGAAATGCCAACCTCAAGACAACTTTTAGTTATCTGAAGAAGTTGCTTTGCCTGAGGGCTGATGCTGCCTACTCCTACCGTCAAAGCAGCGTCACCATGAAAACCATCAACGATGGCGCCAAAATCTAGAGAGACAATGTCGCCTTCCTGTATCACCCGTTCTCCGGGGATACCATGCACTATTTCCTCATTTATTGATACGCAGACAGTGGCAGGAAAACCTCTGTAGCCTTTGAATGACGGTATGGCTCCATACCTTGTTAGCTCTCTCACCGCTATATCATCAAGCTGACCGGTTGTCATTCCAGACCTTATCTTCTTGGAGAGTATCTTCAGGATGGAAGCAACAACCATTCCTGCTCGCCGCATGGCAGCAATTTCACCAGCAGATTTAACGATAATAGCCATTACCTAATACCTATTGCTCCTCAGGTTTGATTTGATCTAAAAGCAAGTTCCTCAATCGGTTTAGAGTAATCCTATGTGGTTCTATCGGGATGCCCATCCAGTCAGAGAACTCAAGGATTTTCTCTGGATTATTTTCCATAACTTCGTCATAATATCCTACTGCGTCCAGCATAATGGCTCCCCCGCTATGCTTGGGGAAATTTTCATTCGCCAGACCTTTATCCCAGCCCTGATACACATAATGGCGGTATTTCATCCATCCCGGGGTAAGCCAATAAATATCTTTACCCTGGCTTATTTTCTCTCTTTCTCCCTCACTGGCAAGCATATCCATGCAATGGGTAGCTTTTATTCTGGAAATACTGACTCCAGGTTCCTCTTGTTCCTGAATTATGGTATCTATCTTCCGATACGGGTTATCAGCATTGACATAGCAGAACTTACCACCATACACCACAATAATTTTGCTGGCGTATTTCTTAGCGGTGCCTATCTGTTTTATCAGTTGACTTTCAAGCTCCTGGGGCACCTCATGACGCCCGGGCTTGGTGTACAGAATCTTTTCGGCATTCAGGAAGCCGCTGTCTCTCAAGTAGTTTAGCTCCATATTCAGGGTGCCGCAGGCAACAATTGCATATTCTCGGAAAGAAGCATGATTTTCCATATCTTCACCTCAATAGATTTTTTACATTATCGCAACATTACTTAAGGCTTCAGCACGATATGTTTTCTTCCCTCTTCTTTATTCCTTTCCTCTGCTATTCTGTCCATGTTGTTATGAATGGCTCCAATCGCACTAGTGATAGTATTTGTCCTCACCAATACGCAGACGAATTTTCTAATTAACCTCGGCAGATTAGGCCCGAATTTCCTGCCCACAAGAACGTCCACCCCTTTCAAAACGGAAGAGGTAGCCTTGGCTTTCTCTGGGTCGCCATGCTTCATGGTTTCATCCCCTGCGAAGCGCGTGTTCTCTCTCTTTTCGACAAGCTTGTCTCTGCCATTGGAGAACTCGTAAACGTAATAATACTGCGCCATGCCTACATGGTCATTGTTGAGATTCTTCCCGTCATCTGTGCCGAAGGCTATTAAAAACTTCATGCTCTACCTCATTTTAAAGGGTAATTTTTCTCGCCGGCTAGGATTGAAACCTCAAGCCAATTTTCTATAGGGACGAGGGGGCAGGTATAAGCTTCGCTATATACACACCACGGATTGTAAGCCTGGTTGAAATCCAGAATCCATTTTCCGCCCGAGGTGCGGTCTCTCTCTGGCTCAAGGTCAAGGTAGCGACCTGCCCCATAGGTTTCTTTACCGGAGGTCGCATCCTTGAAGGGTATAAACAACATCTCCTCCTGATGGCTACTCTTGTAAGCCTGAAGAGCTTGCTCCCTTCCACCTATCTTGAATCGAAATTCACCCCAACGAAGGAAATCTTGCTCATTACCTTTGGTGTAAGCCATTCTCACTGCCTGCTTTTCAGGATGTTCGTGCAGTTCAAGCTCGAATCTGTAGCTTGGGTCAGGAGGGTAATATTCCAAACCTTTAAACCGAGGCCTATCTTGCGGCGGTATTGGTGATTGCCATTGTTGGGCAAAGAAGGCGTCCTTCGTTTCCCGCTCTTTTTCCACATTTACTTTCCATTGTGAAATTTCCATTCTACTCCCCCAAATGCATCCCTTGTAGAAATTTTATCTTTCTTCCTTACTGGCCTGATGCACGTCCTTCTCTAGAGAATTTCACCAGCTTCCAAATGATGCTCTCGCAAAGCACAGTTACATCATAGGTAGAGAGATAATCAGAGATGGCAGCATCAAAGAGTATGTTCCCTTGAGCGGGGAACTCCTCATCACCCTGCCACAGGACTATGGTTATAGGTACCCGATTGAAGGCATTAACAGTTACGGCTACATCACCATAAGCAACCGTGTGGGCACCTAGTTTACCAGCGATATCTATTAGCAGGTGAGGCTGTTCGCCAAAGTGTTCCACGAGAGGCTCTATTGCCCGCTTGGAAAATGTCCGAGAATAATTGCCTCCTCCTGGAAGTTCCTTGAAAGCAATCAATTTATTGGTGATGGGGGTACCTTTGGCCGAGAGTAAGTAATGCAAAATCAGAATCCTATCTCTTATAGGGGCCACCTCCTGGCTATCCGCCAATAAGACCTCAACATTTGGCATGGTGATACGGTATAACTGGTTTAGATATTCAATGGCGATTCCTTTCTGAGAAGCTGTTACCATGTATCCAGCACCGCTCTTGAGGCATAGTTGCTCTATATGCTCAATCTCAGCCAATTGCTCGCGAGCCAACTTATAGGCTGGCTCGAGGTCATATCCATCGTAGCTGCTTTGCGTAGGCAATATCCTGTCCCTCCAATAGCCAAATTATCGGCACTTCTTGTGCGAATTATATCTCTTGCTTATCACTCCTATGGTATTTTCTAGAAGTAGCGGCATCAGCTTAACTACAGGCTTCCCCCGTCCTTTCCCCCCTATTTGATTTCAAAGAATCGCTCCAGTTTATTTTTTATCTGCTGGGCCTCCATAGCGCTTCTGGGTGCTGAATGGTAAACATTACTACCCTGAGCGTCGGCATGGAGCAAGTCAGCGTCAAAATCCATGAAACCTATAATTTCGTAATCGGGCAGGTGCTCCTTGATAAATTGACGTGCTGACTCGTCGTTCGTCTTAGAAGCGACTGCGAAGCAATGGCTCACCCCCAGACCCGAGGCATATTTCCTAACTGCTCGGGCTGTCTGAAAACTACGTTGCCCTGGTTCAACCACAATTATGAAAGCATCCACTCCTTGAGCTGTTCCCCGGCCCAGGTGTTCTACCCCAGCGTCCATGTCCAGAATTAAAACCTCATCCCGCCCGAGGATGAGGTGGGTGAATAAGGCCTTCAGCATAGCACTCTCAGGGCAGACACAGCCTGCAAGCGGACCTTTGATTGTCCCCATAACCAAAAGTTTGATTCCCTCCCACTCCACAGAGAAGCTATCTGGAATGTCATCGACCTTGGGATTTAGGCGGAAGAAGCTGCCAATAGTACCTGGTTGGGCTCCGGTGCGCTCATAGATCAGGTCTCCCATTTCAACGATAGGGGTGATGCCCTCAGCTAATTCCTGTGGGATGCCCAAGGCTGAAGCCATGTTACCATCCGGGTCAGCATCAGCTACAATGACCCTATAACCGCTCTCCACATAAGCCATAGCCAAAAGCGCCGCCAGTGTGGTTTTTCCTACACCACCTTTTCCTGAGATAGCTATTTTCATCGGCCTCTACTTTAATTGTCCTCTTCTAGTTTAATCAGTACTTGGGCAGTTGGATTAATACCTGAGATAGCTGTTCGTTGGCTTCCCCTAACTCTTGCGCTGCTTGTAATGCGCTTTTATAGATTGGATTGCCATCCAAGTTATTAGCTTTCTCCACCCATCTGTTGAATTTCTCCCCGTGCTTCTCGTTATGCTCAACCCACGAGGTTAAAAGCACTTTAAGCCTTCCCGTTTCATCAGCCGGGAACCTCTTGAGAATATCTTCAACCATTGTCCGAATTATAGGCTCCGGGACCGCGCCGAGGATTTCGTCTACATTCTCACCATTAGCGAAATACTTCTGCATGGGTATACTCATAATCTGGTATTTCGCTGCTGTGCGCTGGTTTTCATCCACATTAATCATGCAGAACTTGAACCTGCCTTCATACTCTTCGGAGAGTTTTTCGTATATAGGTATAACCATTTGGCAGGGACCGCACCAAGGGGCCCAGAAATCAACCTCTGTGGGTAGGTCTGACCCTAAAACTTCCTCCTCAAAATTTTGATCCGTGATTTGCACTATCTTGCTCATATTGCCTCCTTTAGCGTTCGTCTCTATTTCCTGACCCTTTCCTGAAATTCAAAATTTTGCCCTTTTCGAGATTCCTATTATCATGAATAAGCATCTCGGAAAGTTCCTTTTCCAAATGGAAACCTGCATTTCTTATTTCGTCTCCAGCCTCAGATTCCATATGTTTTGGCCAGACTGAAATAAAGGCAGTGGGTTTCATGATTCTATAAATTTCACTTAATGACCTCCTTCTATCATCTACCTGTGGGAAATAATAAGAATGAAAGACATCAAACAGGAGAACCACGTCTACAGACTCATCAGTTAACCCAATTTTTATCTCCCCCGATGTCTTTATCCTTTCTATATTTTTCAGGCCCGCTGACTCAGCTCTTTGCATTAGCTTATCTAGGGCTTCCTTATCTTTATCTAAGGCGTACACTCTTCCCTGTTCACCAACTATTTTGGCAGCCGGGATGGTATATGTCCCAGAGCCACAGCCAAAATCCAGTACAGTCTGACCTCTTCTAATTCCTATTCTTTCTAATACCTCAATGGCTCGTGATTCTAGCTCCATTTATATTTATCCAAGCCCTCTCCAGCCTTCCTGCTCCATAGCCAAGAAAGCCAGGCGTTCTTCCTGATTCATTTCTGCTATCTTAATTTCAGCCTTGGCACCTAGCTTCATCACCGCCTGGCGCAGGCTGTTCACAAGATAGTCCTTGATTGAAGCAGGAATACCAAGCAACGGAAGGACGAGAGTAAGAGACACCTCATCATCCCTCAGCGCTATATCTTTGACCATGCCCAGCTCAACAAGAGTGCGACTGATTTCTGGGTGCATCACCTGTCCTACTGCTTGATGCACATCTTCCTCTGAGATATTCTTAGCCATTATGCCTCCTAGCTTTGTATTCTAATCCTTCCTCCCCAGCCTAACTTGGCACTCCAAAGCTGTTCTTGCCTCTGAAGCGGAACTACTTAATCACAGCGAGGATGTCACTTCTAGAAACTATCAAGTATTTTTTGCCTTCAAATTCTATCTCATCACCGGTGAACTTAGCAAAGACTATTTTATCCCCCACCTTTATATTCTCGGCGAGCTCTTCATCCGTCCCTACCTCAATTACCTTGCCTGTTCTTGGCTTTTCCTTCGCCGTGTCCGGGATAATTATCCCACTCTTGGTTCTGCTCTCTTCAATCTCTTCCGGCTCAACCAACACCCGGTCCTCAAAAGGCTTTATCTGCATCTTTGATTCCTCCTTTCCTATCTTTTGATTCCTAGTAATTTATTGATATTTGCCTTATCAAAGCCGACGATGGGATGGCTTCCAATCAGGACAACAGGCACACCCATTATATGCCTGCGCTCCAATTCTCTAGCCCCATCCCGGTCCCTCTCAACATTCACCTCTCGAAACCTGAACCCTTTCTCCTTCAGGTACTGCTTAACACTGTTGCACCAGGGGCATGACGACCCAGTAAAAATTATTATCCGTGGTTGACTAGAAGCTGGCACGGCCCACCTGCTCATGCTTTGTTATGTTTATCCCGAGCACTACCGAGTGCTTATCCACAAAGTCAATAGTTCTTACTTCGCCCTGGACGAGTTTTTGCTCTCCCAACAACCCAGTGAGCAGGAATCCATTATCACGGGCTTCCATCTGAGCTACATCTCGCATTACTTCTTGCTGCTGACCATTCGAATCAATGTAGAAGACGTTACTTAAGCACATATTCACCTCCGAGTCCTACTCATAAAGATATTTGAATGCTGAGCTAGCTGCAGCGGCTCCATCCCCAGCTGCGGTTATCACCTGGCGAAAAGAGTTATGCCTGACATCACCAGCAGCAAAGATGCCCGGTGCCGAAGTTCTCATCAGCTCATCAGTAACAATGAACCCCGCTTCATCCAGCGTTACTAACTGGGAAAAGACCTGGCTATTAGGCCTAAGCCCCACAGCAACAAATACCCCGTCTACCTCTAAGTTTGATGATTTCCCTGTCTTAACATTTCGCAGGTGGAGACCCCTTAACATCTTGTCTCCCACTATCTCGTGCACTACCGTGTTCCAGACCAGCTCAATCTTTGGCTGGGAGAAGGCTTTCTCTTGCAGCGCCTTTGTGGCCCGTAGCCGGTCTCGCCGATGTATGATGTAGACCTTGCGGCAATGTTGTGTCAATTCCAGGGCATCGGTAATTGCGGTGTCACCACCGCCTACTACAGCTACCTCCCGGTCGCGAAAGAAGAAACCATCACAGGTAGCACAATAAGAGACGCCATGTCCCGAAAGCCTTTCCTCGCCAGCGACATCCAGCTTGCGGTACTCAGAGCCAGCAGCAATGATAATTGACTTCGTTTGAATGTTGCCTTCAGCGGTAGAGACTTCATAGGCGTTTCCTGTCCTCGCTCCGGTTACCTCAGTGGTGAGAGTTTCAAGCCCATATTTAGTCGCCTGCCGGCGCATAAACTCGCCTAGCTCCGGCCCCGAAATGCCTTCAGGAAAACCAGGGTAGTTTTCCACTAAACGGGCATTCACTATTTGCCCCCCAAAAATGCCACGTTCTAGCAAGAGACTCTTGAGACCTGCCCGTGCCGCGTACAAACCGGCAGTAAGTCCGGCAGGCCCGCCACCGATAATGGCCACGTCATAATCATTCATAATCCATATGGCTGCTTCCAGCCAAACCTCCCTGGTATTCTCTGGCTTCTTGTCTAGCTTGGATTCGTTATTCCATCACGACCAGTTATGGTGATTATTCTAAAGATAATTTTTCTAAGCACTCCCACTACCTGCCACACTTTTGCTGGCAGAGATTATCGTAAACCCAGCACTGGAAGAATACTCCCTCTCTGGTAATTCCGCACGTTTTACCTTACCTGGCCTTTGAAAAAGCGCTGAAATGACCTGCTCAATCGAAAAGCCGGCTTGCTCCAGCAGTTTTGCAACTTCATCGTATCTGTAGAAGGTAGCGTATTCATAGAAACGGTGCCCCTGCTTTTTCTTCTGCTGGTAAAACTTGCCCCAGGGGCTTTCCTTTAAGACCAGCCCCAGCACTATCTTCCCGTCCGGTACCAAAATCCGGTTAGCTTCCCTCAGAACATGCATGGGCAAATCCACGAAACACAAGGTAACAATCAAGAAGACTGTACCGAATGATTCTTCCTCAAAGAGCTCTTGCTCCCCCCAACCGAGAAATCCGGTTATTCCCCTTTCCCTTGCCATTTCAAGCAGTTTAATTGAAGGGTCAACACCGGTCTCTATCCCCAGAGCTTGGGCAAAGCGACCACTGCCCACTCCTACCTCAAGCCATGGTTTTGGCAGGGAAGGCAATACTTCGTGGAAGGCCAGCACCTCAATGGCGAAGATGAGCTTTCCTTCTTTATCGAACCAGACATCATAAGCTGAAGCCAGGTCATCGAAGGGAGACCATTCGATGTTTTTCTGCCTTCCCCTTGTGTTTGACCCTCGAGTCCGGTAATTGGTTGACACCCCTTCCTCCTAGCCGAAAAATTTTTCGGCTACTCTATAAATACTTAGATTTACGGTTTTTATTCCCTCTGCAGCCTGAGCTAAGGGAACATCAGTTATTCTCTTGCCGTGGAGGGAGACCATCCTTCCATATTTCTTATTTTTGATAAGCTCAAAAGCTCTTACCCCAAAAGCTGTGGCCAGAGTTCGGTCGTAAGCCACTGGAGCTCCCCCTCTCTGCATGTAGTCCAAAGAGGAAACCCTGGTTTCCAACCCAGTTTTCTCCTCAATGATCTTTCCCAGCAGTTTCCCTATTCCTCCCAATCTGCCTGTCTTTTCATCGGCGATTGCTTCCCCCTCCAATTTTGTTCCTTCTGCTACTACTATAATACTAAAGTTTATGCCTCGTTCATTTCTTCTTTTCAACATCTGGCAGAGCCCTTCTATCTTTTCTTGGTCCAAGGGGAACTCAGGAATTAAGATCGCATCTGCTCCATTAGCAATCCCAGAATAGGTTGCAATCCAACCCGCATGGTGCCCCATAACCTCGAGGATCATCACCCGGTGATTGCTTTCCCCAGTGGATCGAAGCCGATCCAGGGCATCGGTAGCAACCTCCACCGCGGTTTGAAACCCTATGCTGAAATCGGTTCCCCTTACATCGTTATCAATGGTCTTTGGTATTCCTACCACTGGCAGACCCATTTCAAATAATTGATTAGTTACGGTTAGTGTTCCTTCTCCTCCCAGGACCACCAATCCCTCTAATCCTAGTTCTTTGAACTTGTCCAAGACCATTTGGGGTCCATTTTCAATTTTAAGGGGGCTAATCCTTGAGGTTCCTAAAATTGTTCCTCCTCTATCAATGATTCCTGAGGTCTTCATCCTGTCCAAGATCTCATTTTCGTTATCAATCAAACCCTTCCAACCATTTCGAATTCCGACCACTTCAAACCCGAATTGTATTGCAGTTTTAGTCAGTGCCCTAATCGCCGCATTGAGTCCGGGGCAATCTCCGCCTCCGGTCAAAATACCAATTCTCTTCCGGTTTTCCACTTTCACCTTCTCCCAGAATCTAGCTTTGTTCTATTTTTTGACTATCACTGATTCAGCTTACTGCTCACATCCTATTCTTCGCCTGATGAGCTTTACAGCTTAAGCACAGGTTCGCCTGGGGAAGCGCTTCTAATCGGGCTGGCTCTATAGGTTGACCACAGATGTCACATAGGCCATAGGTTCCTTGGTCAAACTTGTGCAAAGCATGTTCTACCTCTGCTAGCTGGTCTCGTACGAGCTTCTCTAAGATTAGACCCTTTTCCACCTCGACAATTTCTGTAGCCAACTCCCCCTGCTCACCATAGGGACCTCGCTCCCGTCTCTCAGCTACAAGAGCAGTAGTCTTTAGTTCTTCCAGTAAACTTTCCCGCTCAGTCTCCAAACGGCGACGAAGTAGGTTGAAGTCAGTAGTCATTTCTTCCTCCTGTCCCGCCTATCCACGCTTAAAGCAGGTTGTTTCATTTCAAATGGCAATGCTGTTTTCTCCTTAAACCGCACACACTCCACAAGAAAGTAACATTCATACTGTCTCACTTTCTCCTTGTTTCATGTCCTGGTGCCCCTGCAGCTTCCTTGTCTTTTCTTGATGGGTGGTGTCCGAACTCATCCAGTCCCCTCAACTCACAGCAGTAACCGCATTGCAGGCATTTCTCGAACCATCCAAACAAATCTTTATCAATGAACATATCACCGCCGCACCGAGGGCAGCTTCTCAATCGCCACCTCATCACGGATACCACCTCCTGAAGATGCAGCCAGCATTCTATCAATGGCTAGGGTAGATAGCTTATCCATCTGCTATTGGCCTCTATTTTCTTCTCTCTTTGCCTCCTCTAGCTCAGCCTCCAACTCCTCCAGTTGCTGCCACATTGATGGCGGCACGGAGTGAGCTGGCCACCTAGCCTTGAGGTCAGCTATTTTATCCTCAATCTCTCTTACTTTGTTTTCGCTCATTTTGTGTCCCTATGGCTCGTATGCAGGAGTCTCGCCCGGGTGCAAACTATGCCACTTCTTGAGCAATTGCTCTTTGTTTTCCGCATGGTTCGGGTCAGGTATGCAAGCATCTACCGGGCAAACCTCGGCACACTTTGGCGACTCATGGTTGCCAACACACTCGGTGCACTTGTCGGAATCAATTACGTAGCTAGTTTCTCCCTCCGAGATAGCATTGTTTTTACACTCAGCTTCACATGCTCCACAGCTTATGCAGTCATCAGTGATTTTGTACGCCATTTACTATCCTCCATTTACTATCCTCCATTTATTGTTATTTTGCTGAAACGGCATGTTATGCCGGTGTCACATTTGCTCATTTCCCTCTCCCACATCTATGTCCCTTATCCAGATCCGGTACATCTTCTCGCCGCTCTCTTCATAGCATTGAAATCCTGTGGAGTCTGCTTCCTCTACCTTCACATTCTCTTCGCCCTTGAGTTCCACGAACTGGCTTAACCAGTTTCTGAAATGAGCCCCACCACCGAAGTAGACCTTCGTCCATCTGGTACCGTCCTCGTCAACTCGCTGCTGGATATTTTCCTCTTCAGCCATTCGTTTTCAGTCTTCTGCCGGGGAGCCTATCACTTTCGTTTGTCACGCTATTCAGAAGGGCTCTCAGCGACCTTCTGTCCTGAATGCCAAGGAGCGTCTTCACCGGTTGAGCGTCCTTGAAAATCAAGATGGTAGGCACAGCGATAATGCGATACCCCGCTGAGACGTGGGGGATTGTCTCCACATCAACCTTCACAAATTTCACTCTGCCCTCATATTCGTTCGCCAGCTCATCACCGAAAAGACACGTGGGGTAACAAGAACGGCACCACCGAGTAGTGAAGCAGGTGAACACTGGAATTCGGCATTTCAGCACTTCCTTATCAAAATCTCGGTCAGTAATCTCTTTCATAGCTCCACCCTCCTTTCGGTGACAAGGCTCTTCTATTCTCAAGCACCGGAGCCGCTTGCATAGGAAGGCACTTACCAGCGTTTACTTTACTTTGTTGCAAAGGCCCTGACAAACACATCTGGTACAGTAGCCCTGTCGTCGGGCAGCCCTAGCTTTTCTCTGGCTTCGTAATAATCAGTGCTTCCGAAGGACTGCTCGGGACCAAAGGAAAGGCATAGCTCCAGCCTGAGGTCTTCGAATGCATCGTTAAGGTCAGCAGGATTCCCCATCGGTATCACCAGCGAATATGTCGTGTATTCTGACGCAACTGCCTCACCGTACTTTTCTTGTAGCCAATCCCGGCAAAGCCTATCAATCTGACCACTATCCATATTGCTCTCCTTTCCGCAGTCAGCATGGTCACTGCGTTTTTTCCTTCTCCTCACACTCTGGACAGTAACCCTCAAGGTATAACTCTGCCTTGGTAATCTTGAAGCCGTGTTCCCGTTGCGCTGCTTTGACCAACTTATTGAAGTATGGGTTCTGAAATTCGATAATTTTACCGCACCCCTGGCAAAGCAAGTGCTGATGCTGCGGAGATTGCTTAATCTCGTAATAGCAACGCAGCTTGCCCAGCCTCCTTTCATCGACAATACCCAGTTCCTTGAAGAGATTAAGGCTACGATATACCGTCGCCGAACCGATAGACTCGTCTCTGGCACTGGCGCGACGATAAAGCTCCTTGGCATCTATATGGCCATCAGCATCGCGAATCAGTTCTAAAAGCAGGCGACGTTGGGTGGTCAGGGGATGTCCCTTCATTTGGCTGGCCTGTCTGTTATTGTGTTCCATTTCCATAATTCAGGTATAACCCTTCTTATACCACTTTTTGCGTTGCAAACCTGCAACGGATTATTCAGTAGTGTACCGAAGAAAATAAGCTACTATCTGTGTGGGGCAGAAAGAGAGCCGCTACGAATTCATCCATGAAGGGCAGGTAGTTAGACAGTTCAATGTTTGTCATTTTCTTGGCGATATTTATCGCCTTCTCGAAAGCAGGGGTGGAAAGAAGAGCCATCCGTGCTCCCATAACAGAGCTGTTACCAATGAACTGAATTTTTTGGGTATCTATATCAGGCAGTAGACCTATGGCAATGGCCTTGGGAATATCCAGAGAGCTGCCAAAACCGCCGGCGACATATATGGTATCTAGCTGGTCAAAGGTTAGTCCGACATAATCGATTAGAGACTTCATAGCAGCGAATACTGCCCCTTTGGATTTAATGAGATTACCGATGTCTGATTCAGTAATAGTTATGGCTTCTCCCGTTTCTGCCTCTTCGGGAAAGGCTAGGATATACTGGGATTCATTATCTTCCACAATTATTCGCCGACCATCAGGAGATAAATTCAATTTCCCATCTTGGCCTATTATCTTGTTCCTGGCGAGCTCATAAATAGCGTCGATCAGTCCGGAACCACAGATTCCCCTGGGTCTGGCCTTGCCGATGGTTTCATATGTTACCTGACCGTCTTTTATCTCTATCTTTTCCATCGCCCCTTTAGTAGCTCGCATACCCCATTTGCTACCTCCACCCTCAAAGGCTGGGCCAGCCGAGGCAGAACAACAGACTATCCATTCATTATTACCAATAGCAATCTCACCATTGGTACCCACATCGATTAAACATTGAACCTCCTGCTTATCGGTCAAACCGCAGGCTAAAACACCAGCCACGATGTCACCGCCGACATAACTGGCCACGCTGGGAATTACTTCCATTATGCCCTGTGGATTTATATCAATGCCTATGTCCATGGCCATTACCTGGGGATAAACGGTAGCGGTAGGGACGTAAGGCTCCAGTCTAATGGAACAGGGCATCAAACCCAGAAGGAAATGGCTCATCGTGGTATTGCCAGCAGCAACAATGGAGGTAATATCTTTGGTATCAATACCCTTTTCTCGGCACAAGGCTTGAGTTAGGGTATTAATATTTGCTATCACTGCCTCATGAATTGGATCCAGAGAGCCTCGGCCGCAGGCAAAGACCATCCTAGAGATGACATCTTCGCCATAACGCGCCTGCCGGTTATGGCTACCCTCTACCCCAATGACCTTGCCTGTCTTGAGGTGAACTAACTGAACTACCACAGTGGTGGTGCCGACATCAATAGCCAGACCATAGTTCTGGTTTGTTGTATCACCTCCCTCTATCCGCAGTATTCGACCGATACCATTATGCCTAGCAAGAGTAGTGGTAACCTTCCATTGATGCTGACGTAATTTAGCCGCCAGATTTTGTAAACAGGCTAAGGATATCTCGAAAGAAGAGTACCTGACCTTTTTACTCAGCTCCCGGGTAATCCGGTCTATATCAGCAATATTATCGTCGAGTGTTGGTTCGTGAAGTTCAAGATATACCTTACTGACCAAAGGTTCAAAGAAAGGTGCTGGGGTGTAGGGTCTCTTATAGAGTGAGATACTCTCTGGTTCACTATAGGTGAGCGGAGCCCCTTCAGTAATGATTTTTTCTTTTTCCAGGCGCGACTTAGCGGGAACCATTACTTCCAGGTTATCTTCTACCTTAGTCTGGCAGGCTAAAACATAGCCATTTTCTATTTCTTCCTTGGAGAAGAACCCAATGGCGTTCTTGTCCGCCCTAGCTTTACCACTAATTACCCGAAGACGGCACTCACCGCAAAGACCTTCTCCTCCGCACAGGCTGTTGATATAAATATCCGCTTTCTCGGCTGCCTCAAGCAGGGTAATTCCCTCGTCTACTTCAACCTCTTTGTCATCCGGTAGAAACTTTACTTTGTACTTGGTCATAATCTTCTTCTCTTATTCGGTCGTCTCATTACTTTGCCAACCGTTGAGGAATTACCACCCAGCAGTATGTTTGATTGTAGTGATTGAGATTGAGACTCATTATCATCTTTTAATTATATACGCTCTTATTATTTTTGTCAAGAGGTGTGGTCACCTTGGCAGATTTTGTACGGGGAGTGGTCCCTGATAGGGTGTGTTGCTATCCTACGCCGTTTTTTCAAACCTTGGGGTAGTGCAGTGGAGTGTCTTGCGATTCAAAAAGATGAAATCAGGTCTTGTCACTTCGTTGACAGTCACTAGGCTTTTCAGCTTGGGGAACTTGTGCTATGTTGAGGCAATTTCCTCATATAGAACTTCTTCCCCCTATACTCTGCTTTGCCAATCTTACCTTGAGTTAAAGGGTAATAATAATCATCCAAACTTACGATATACTGTCTCTTGTCACCTTTTCCCTCTACTACGACTGCAAATTCATTTTGACTTCTCTTCTCAATCTTAACCGTTTTTATCCCCTAATAGGCTGTGATGCTTTATTTTACTCCCATTCATAGCGGAGGAAGGAATCGTATTTAGCTGTTCAAAAGAGCTCTGGGGATAGAGATATCCGCTGTAATCGTCTCTCCAGTATATTTTTCACTCCCAAGAAATCCGGTTTTAGGTCTAGCAAAAGTAACTGTCTTGGTAGCTTTGATGCAAACTCCAAGCACGTTTCCATTTGTAGCATCTAGACCAGAAGGAACATCTACCGCCAGAGCCGGCTTTCCAGAGTCATTTATCAGCTGGATTATGCTTTTTTCAGGTTCTCCCACTTCTCGTGCCAAGCCAATTCCAAATAGCCCATCGACGATCAAGGATGTTCCTTCTAGTTTATCCTCAAATGAACTAAGATTCTCTTCATTTAAGACCTCAATCACTTTACCCATTGTCTTAGCTACCTTCTCAGCTCTATGGTAGTTAGCCTCAGCCTCTCCTTTTAATCCCTTGACGCCCGCCACGAGAAAAATAGACACGTCAACCCCGTTATTCATCAAGTGTCTAGCGGCAACAAAGCCATCTCCGCCATTATTGCCTCTCCCGCAGACAACAATTACTTTCTTTTCTTGTTTTTCACTTAGCATCTCCATTGCGTTTTGAAAAACAGCTCTTCCAGCATTCTCCATCAGAATGGCAGCGGGAATATCGAATTCCTCTTGGGTACGTCTATCTATCTCCCGCATTTTCCCTGGGGTAATATACTCCATGTTTCTCCTTTCCATTTTAAACTTTGAACAAGAGCGGGACCGATATGGTTCGCTAGTAAGGAACATATGCAAGCTACGTTGCACACTCAAGCTATTTTGTTACTTATCGCACAATCTGGACATTCGTTAAGTCCCTTTAGTTCATCCAATGAGCAGCTGAGACATATACAAACTCTTGTTGGAGATGCTATTTTCGCAAAGTGGCTACCAGCCTTTTGGGATTAAGTAATAAGTCGAGGGCATCGTTTATATCAGAAACTATCAAATCAGAGTTCATTATTGCATCAGCCGATGCCCCCTCCCGACCCAGGATGCATATGCCGAGGGCAGATTATAGGTAAACTAGCAGGTTTTAAATCAGAGGACATTGACCCATTTTAGCCAATATCTGCAAACTACACTTTAAGCTTACAAACCTTATTTCCCTCGTTTGGACAGATAAGCCTTATTTTTTGCTTATGGACTAAACAAAAAGCCAGATTGTTAGAAATCTCAAAGTAAGGTCAGGTTTTACTACTAATTTTGCTACTAAATTGTTTCAAACATAGTCGGACATAATGGACGTTTACGCACGAATTGGAAGTTAGGACCAGGGACTGTTAGCTTTACAGACGCATTCTCCACAGATTTCAAGACCGTCACCATAGACCGCTCGGACACCCCTCCGTAGCAAATCTAGTATAGTCATTTAGGGCGGCAAACGTCAAACCTTTTGTTGTGGAGACGGCGTTGACGGCAACTACCTATTCCGTTATGCTCTAGATGGTCGTTAGCGAGTTGCTGAAGGAGAGGGTGGTGTAGGGATAGCGCTTGAAGAACATTATTAGAGGAGGAAATGGATGGAGTGGAAAACCAGAGTAACCGAGCTACTAGGTTGTAAGTATCCCATATTGCAGGGTGCCTTTGCCGGGTTTGGTAACTGGCAGTTTGCTGCGGCGGTGGCTGAGACCGGCGCACATGGCTTAATCACTGCCTCTGCCTCCCGGACGCCGGAGCAGTTGCGAGAGGATATCAAGAGGTGCCGGGATGCCACTGATGGGGCATTCGGGGTGAACCTGAGCTTTGGCATTTGTCCTCGAATTGAGGAGATGTTGGAAGTCTGTATTGAAGAGGGAGTTCAAGTGGAAACCGCCGTTTTTAAGCCTGATTCCCTGGCTCCCCGTATCAAGGAAGGCGGAATCAAGTGGATACATAAAGCGGCTAGAGTGAAGGACGCATTACATGCGGAGAGCCTGGGGGCGGATGCCGTCATCGTTGTTGGGCTGGAGGGCGTTGGTTTTAAGAGCCCGGAGCAACTACCGACCCTGACTACCGTTACCTGGGGAACGAAGCAGTTGAAGGTCCCTTTTATCGCTGCCGGTGGTATCGGTGATGCCCGCGGTTTCCTGGGAGCTCTGGGCATGGGTGCTGATGGCATAATGATGGGCACCGCCTTTATGGCTACCAAGGAGTGTCCCACCAATGAAGCTTCCAAGAAGGATATGGTTCAGTCCCGCCCGGACAACCCTCGACTTCGTTTTCGGGTACTGTCCCATGCCACTCCCGAGGACTACGCTGAAGTAATGAAAAAGCAAAGCGAGTTGCCCCTGTCGGAATGGCTGCCTATGCTGGAGCGTATCCAGCCCAAGGACTCCGATTGGAGGGGGCCTGCGGATATTCCAGCACCGAGCCTGGTGGGTTCGCTGGCGGTGGGGGCGATAGACAGCGTGCCGACAGCTAAAGAATTTATTGACGGCATCATCCGTGAGGCAGAGGAGCTTTTAGATAACTGGCAGTTTCTTAAGACGAGGTAATTACCTTCTGCCCGATGAAGGGCTGGAGAACTTCGGGAACTAGGATGCTGCCATCGGCTTGCTGGTAGTTTTCCATTATGGCAATCATGACTCTGGGCAGGGCTAGTCCTGAGCCATTTAGGGTGTGGGCAAACTGAACTCTGGCGCCGGGAGATGGTCGGTAGCGAATGTTAGCTCGCCGGGCTTGGAAATCGCTGCAATTTGAACAGGAGCTTACCTCCAGCCACTCTCCACAGCCGGGAGCCCACATTTCAATATCATAGGACTTGGTAGCAGCAAAGCCTAGTTCAGCGGTGCAAAGCTGCGCCACCCGATAGGGAAGTCCCAGTTGCTGGCAAACCTGTTCAGCGTCATTTACCATTTTTTCCAGTTCCTGGTCTGAGGTGGATGGCTCGGTGAATTTATATAGCTCTACCTTATCAAACTGGTGACCTCGTTTTATGCCACGGGTATCCTTTCCGGCCGACATTTTTTCCCGGCGAAAACAGGCAGTGTAGGCGACATAGTATATCGGTAAAATTCCCGGCGTTATGATTTCATCACGGTGAAGGTTGGTGATTGGCACCTCAGCCGTAGGTACGAACCAGAGGTCGTCTTCTTCATCATGATATAGATTATCGGCAAATTTAGGCAGGTTGCCGGAGCCTACCATACATTCCCTCTTGACCATAAATGGCGGGTATACCTCCTGGTAGCCATGCTCGGTGGTGTGGAGGTCAAGCATGAAGGAAATAAGGGCTCTCTGCATACGGGCACCTGACCCCTTGAGCACATAGAAGCGGCTGCCAGATAGCTTTACTCCCCTTTCAAAATCGATGATGCCCAGAGACTCACCCAGTTTCCAGTGGGGAGCTGGCTCGAAGTCAAAGCTTGGCAGCTTTCCCCAGGAGCGCACCACAACATTATCCCTTTCACCCCCCCCTACAGGCACCGAGGAGTGGGGAATGTTGGGCACCTGTAGTAGTAGCTCCTCCAGTTGCCCGTCCAGGCTCCTGACCTCTTCTTCCAGCCCTCTTATCATTGTGCGCAGGTCACGCCCTTCTTCGGCAGTTTCTTTGTCCACTTTCCTTTCTCGGGCAGCTTCTTTTCTTTCGTGCCTCAAGCCTTCTAGCTCAAGTATCTTCTGACGGCGCTCGGCGTCAAGCTCCAGGATTTCATCCAGCGGGGCGGTATCCTGACGCTTGGCTACTGCCTCCCGCACCAGGTCTATATTTTCGCGGATAAATTTCAGGTCAAGCATAGGTTCTCCTTATGAGATTATATATTAACCCTATCCCCTGTATCCCCTTCCCCTTAACAAGGGGAAGGGGAAGATTTTGTTCTGAAGAGGGACTTCGTCCCTCTTAAACTCTCCTTTAGTATTTCCTTCTTCAAGGAGAGGGGGAATTGGTTGGGTTAGAGGGACTTCGTCCCTCTAAAACTCCCTATAACAATACTTGGAAGCTTCGTCTCTTTTTGACTCTCCTTATGGTTTTTCCCTGAGTTGAGGGAAGAGGATTACCTCGCGGATTGACTGCTGATTAGTCAGCAGCATCACCAGGCGGTCGATGCCAACTCCCAGCCCGCCGGTAGGGGGCATACCATACTCCAGCGCCAGTAGAAAATCTTCATCAATGGTTTCTACTTCTTCATCCTCTATCTGGCGCTCCTTTTGTTGCTGTATGAAGCGTTGGCGTTGCTCTATAGGGTCATTGAGTTCGGTAAAGGCATTGGCAATTTCAATGCCTCCGGCAAAGGCTTCAAAACGCTCAACCACGCGCTCATACCCTGGCTTTGTCTTGGCTAAGGGTGACATTGAAACCGGGTAGTCCAGTAGGAAGGTGGGCTGTATCAGTTTGGGTTCGACAAAGGTGGATAGTAACTCATCAACCAGTCGTGCCCAGTTCTTCTGGGGGTCAACCTCTAGCCCTATTTTCTTCATTTTAGCCCTTAGTAAATCGGCATTTGGATATTGCACGAAATCTATACTGCTGTATTCGGCTACTGCCTCGTGTAGTTGCAGGCGTCGCCACGGCGGCTTAAAGTTTATGATGCTGTCACCGAACTTAATCTGGTCGGTGCCTAAAACCTGTTGACTGATTTTAGACACCATCTCCTCTACCATCTCCATCACATCATTATAGTCGGCATAGGCTTCGTAGCTTTCCAGCATAGTAAACTCGGGGTTGTGCCTGGTGGAGATGCCTTCATTGCGAAAAATGCGACCCAGCTCATACACCTTATCAAAGCCGCCTATAATCAGTCGTTTGAGGTGAAGCTCGGTGGCAATGCGCAGGTAGAAATCCTGGTCAAGGGCATGGTGGTGGGTGACAAAGGGTCGTGCTAGGGCGCCCCCGGCTGAAGGTTGCAGCACCGGCGTTTCCACTTCCAAAAATCCTTGTTGGTCGAGGAATTGGCGTATGGCGGCAATAACCTGGCTACGCACCTTAAAGGTCTCTTTGGCCTCAGGGTTGCTGATTAGGTCCAGGTAACGCTGCCGGTATCGCTTGTCCACATCACTAAGCCCGTGCCACTTTTCCGGTAGGGGCCGGAGTGACTTAGCCAGCAGGGTAAAATCTCCTACCCGAACGGTCGGTTCACCACTTTTTGTCCGAAGCAGATTGCCACTGACTCCAATAATATCGCCGATATCCAGGTCCTTAAACAACTCAAGGTCTTCTTTCTCAAATCGGTTTATGTTTTGGAATAATAGTTGAATCTTCCCTGAGCCATCGCGGATGTCAATGAATGTGCTTTTGCCCATCTCTCGTCTTGCCATAATCCTTCCGGCAACTTTGACCTTATCCCTCTGGGTCAAGCCTGCCTCTTTCCGCTCAAGTAGAGCTATGGCTTTTTGAGTGGTGTGGCTGGGGTGAGGATACCTCTGGGGATAGGGGTCGATGCCACGGGCACGAATCCGGCTAAGCTTTTCTAGTCGCTGTTGAGCTATGCGTTCTAATCTGGATGTCATCTCTAACCTCTTACCTTATGATATAGCAAGAAGCCTGGGAGTTCCAGACTCTCAGTCCTATATTATGTACTTTATTGGGTTGTATAGTAAAGCCGTTTGGCTATGAAGTTATTTACCAACTTCTACTTGATAGGTGCTCTTTTGCTCCCTTAAAGCATCCAGCCAGGCGGCTGACTTTACCTCTCGCTCGAGGTGGTATTTAAGGTAGTCTCTCATTACTGCCTCTAACTCGTGGGATAGTTCCGGGTTCATTTTTAGCCTGCTGGCGGTAGCATAGGCACTACCCTGTAGTAATCGTAGCACTTTCAGAGCGTTAACCGAGAGGGGGTAGGTTAAGGGTTGGCTCTGGCAGCAATCGGGGCACAGCATGCCGCCAGCACTGGAGCAGAATGAGTTGGTGACGGGTTTTAGTGGCTGGTGGCAGGTGACACACTGCTGAAGCTGGGGTCGGTAGCCAACCTCATTGAGAAGGTGGAGTTCAAAATAGCGCAAAACCAACTCACTATCGCCGGCCTGGCATAGCTGCTGCATTGTCTCGAGGAGTAATTGGAACAAGGGGCGATTTTCAATATGGTCGGCGGTAAACTGGTTGACTAGCTCGGTGGCATAAAGCGCATAGGAAGTAAGCTCGAGGTCGCTTTTCAGAGGGAGGAAGCTATTGATAGTCTGGCTCCCGGTTATGGTGTCCAGATTTCGGCCACGAGCTAATGACACCAGGCTATGGGTGAGCAGTTCCAGGTGTCCGGCGAGCTTACTTTTAGGGCGACGGAGGCTCTTGGCAAAGCCCTGGATTTTGCCCAGGTCTGGGGTGTAGAGGGCAAGAATGCTATCCGCCTCGCCCAGCTTGGTCTTTTTGATAATAATCGCCTCAGTCTGATAGCTTCTTGGCTTGGACATTTTTGCCTTTATTTAATGAATGTTAGTTCCTCTGGTTTTCTAAATCCTCTTTTTATTAAAATATCCCTTTCTTTTAAAAGGCAAGCTCTATTGTGAGCTATCGCTCTATCAAACTCTCCACTTTCCCATGCTTGCTTACATAAAACTCCCTTATCATAAAATGGGTCATCATAGTTGGGGATGCTCAAATTTCTAACAGCGTCTGATTTAGATTCGTATTTTTCTTTGTTGAGTTCCCCGTCAAAATCAATCTTCTTACCACACTGGTGAAACAAAACGCCTCTCTCAAAATCAGTATGGAATGCGTAAAAAGGTCTCTCTAAGCTCTTTATAATCTCCGCTACCTTTTCATTTAGTTCAGCGATTTCTTTCCTCTCCCTCACATAGAATATACAAAGAAAATGTTTGTTAATAAATCCAAAGATGACCTGCTGTATATACTGGTATTCTCTTGAATCATTGGTGCCTTGATACGGCCTATTGAATTCCCCAACAGTCTCAATATCAATAATCGTTCCCTCAAAGTTTGAGCTTATATCTTCTCTATGCTCTATTATCACTGCTATTTCCTTCTCTCATTTATATTAAACCTCTCCCCCTGTATCCCCCTCTCCTTAAAAGGAGGGGGGGGGAAGGGACTAAAGAAGGGGCTTCGCCCCTCTTAAACACCCCATTAAGTCAGGCTCTTTGGCAAGGGAGACTAAAATTCCTGTCTTCCCTCGATGGCTCGGGTCAGCTTAACATAACTACAAAAACGAATCAAAGCTAATCAGTGCTAATCAGCTACGAATCGTTTCCCTTTAAAAATATTTTCGCTTTGTCGCCCCCTTTAATAGAATGGCTTGAATGCTAAAACTCCTGCCTACCCTCGATGGCTCGGGTGAGGGTAACATCATCGGCGTATTCGAGTTCGGTGCCGAAGGGTAGTCCCCGGGCAAGGCGAGTAACCCTGATGCCCAGGGGTGAAATCAGGCGGTTTAGATACAGAGCAGTTTGCTCCCCCTCGAGATTGGTGTTGGTAGCCAGAATGGCCTCGTCTGTTTGGCTATTCTTGAGCCGCTCTAGAAGTTCCTTGATTCTTATATCGTCGGCTCCTACCCCCTCGGTAGGTGAGATGGCACCATGGAGCACATGATAAAGCCCTTTATAAATCCTGGTATGCTCTAGAGCCAGGATGTCCTGTGGTTGTTCAACAATGCAAATCTTACTTCGGTCGCGTTCCTCATTGCGGCAGATAAGGCAGGGGTCGGAGTCAGTAACATTAAAACAAGTGGAGCACAGTGTAATTTCCTGTTTTACTGATAATATGGCGTCAGCTAAGAACCTGGCTTGCTCTTCAGGGGCGCGGAGCAGGTAATAGGCAAGTCGCTGGGCGCTCTTCGGTCCAATGCCGGGCAATTTATTAAGCTCCTGGATGAGCTTAGATATTGGCTCGGCGGTAGGGGGGAAACCCTGATTCAATGCTGCTTCTCCTTAACGGTATTGCAAAGTTGTATATTACCCCATCCCCTTGAAGAGTTCAAAGAATCTTGGATCTTCGACTTATCAAGGGGAAGGGGGAACTGGTTATGTAAGAGAGGCTTCGCCTCTCTTTAACTCTCCCCTGGTATTTAGGTTAACCCCGGGATTTTAAGACCGCCGGTTAACCCTTTTAACTGTTTGGCAGCAAGTTTCTGAGATTTAGCAGTGGCTTCACTTACCGCCGTTAACACCAATTCTTCCAGGTATTCTGCCTTGCTGGGGTCTATCACCTTGGGTGATATTTTTATCGACAGTATTTTTTGTTGACCATTGATGGTAACCTTGACTGCACCTTTGCCTGAGTCTGCTTCTACGATAATGTTGCTTAGCTCTTTTTGAGCCTTGTCCAGCTTTGATTTAAGTTGCTGAGCCTGCTTCAAAATATCAAAATTCATTTTTCCTCCGTGTCAATAAGTTTGCCTATCTTTAATGCTTCCTTCAACAGGTGATTGTCTTCCAAAATGCAGGTCACGTGGCAGGGATGCCCCAGGAAGTTGCTTATGATTTTATCAACTACCCGCAAATTTTCTATCTTCTCAATCTGTTCCTTATGAACGGGGTGTTTAAAGGCAAGTACAACCGTATCATTTTCAAATGACATCAGTTTAACGGGGGCGCTTCTTAGAATGGCGAGGGCCACTGTTTTCCTGATGTCTGGCGGAGCCTCTTTAATAATCTGTTTCCAGTTTGCTCTCAGCCGTTCAATTTCGCTGCCGGGTTCTAGCGGGGTGGTCATTGCTGGTGCTGCTGGTAGGGGAGCACTGGCTGGCTCAGGTTCGGCTGTGGGCGGTTTGGGCTGGGATGGTGTGGGAGGTGGGGTAGGTGGGGTAGCTACTTTTTGGGGCTGACGAAATTCATATTCGGCTTGCTCGGCATGACTTTCCTTTTCCTCCCCTGTGGTTAGGACACAGTCAACCAAGGCTAGCTCCAGGGGTAAGGTGGAGTAGTTATCAAGCCCGGTCTCAAGTTGCCCAAAGAGTTTGGTTGCCTTCAATATCTGGTCAAGGGAAGCCCTGTCGGCTAAATCCTTGAGTTCAACTATATCCTCGGCAGTGAGGTCTACAGCCTCATCGGAGCCAGTCTTTATTAGCAGCAAGGCTCTGAGGTATTCCACCAGTTCCCGATTGAATTGCCTTAAATCCAGGCCATCACTATTAACGCTGTTTATTGTTGTCATGCCGGCAGAGATGTCATTATTTATAATGTGCTTGGCTAGCTCTCTGGTTCGCCAGTCGCCGGTGATACCGAGGGTAGCCTGAACCTGCTGGAGTCCAATCTCAGAGCCGTAGTAGGTGGTTAGCTGCTCTAGCAGGTTTTCGGCATCTCGCAGGCTACCGGTAGCACTCTTGGCGATAAGCCGTAGTGCCTCTGGCTCTATGGTAATGCTTTCTATGCTGCAAATATGGCTTAGTTTTGAAATTACATCCGCCTGGGAGAGACGTCGGAAGTCGAAGCGCTGGCACCGTGACAGGATGGTGGGCAGGATTTTATGGGCTTCGGTAGTAGCCAGGATAAAGATAACGTGTGGTGGTGGTTCCTCGAGGGTTTTGAGCAGGGCGTTAGAGGCGCTATTACTAAGCATGTGGACTTCGTCTATAATATAGACCTTGTAACGGGCTTGGTTGGGAGCATAGTTGACCTTCTCACGGAGGCTCCGGATATCATCAACACCAGTGTTACTGGCGGCATCAATTTCTATAACATCAAAAGCCCTAACCTCGGTTATTGCTTGGCACATGGAGCAAGTATTGCACGGCTCACCATTACCATTGGTGAGGCAGTTTACTGCCTTAGCCAAAATGCGGGCGGTGCTAGTCTTGCCTGTTCCCCGCGGGCCACAAAAAAGATAGGCGTGAGATATATGGTCACTACTAAGTGCGTTGCGTAGTGTCTGTGTTATTGGTTCCTGACCAACTACCTCAGCTAAAGTTTGGGGACGCCATTTGCGATAAAAGACCTGGGAAACCATCTTCTTTCGCTTCTATTATACTCTATAACTGGCTGGTTTCCAAAGGGGTTTTAGAAAGGATTTTTTTGTTAATTAAAAAAAAGTCAGCTTCACCTGGCCTTTATAGTAAGCTGCTTACCTGGCTTAGTAAAGCTGGCAAATAAACTCGGACTAGCTAGTTATAATAGCGACGGGATATCCTTTGAGGTGTCTTCAATTGCTTTAAGTCGTTTATCTGTTTCTTCTTGCCTCTTTTTAACCTCAGGGATAAGGCTGGTCGACCTAGTATAGTAGTATCTGACCTTTTCCACATCGCTCAGTTCAGACAGGAGTACAGTAACATCCAGCGAGCCTTTTTCCCTGGGGTAATCGCCATTCCTTATTACAGCCTGTGGGGCTATACCCCTTAAATAGTCTCCGAGTTCCTTAATCAGGTCCACATTCATTTCCCTGGACGGTGCCGAGATGAGATATAGGGCTCTCCTTGAATCAGACGGGTCACATTTTAGTGATAACTCGCTTATGGCTGCGTCCATTGTTTGGATGCCCTTTTGGGTTTCAGTGCCCTTTTTTCTGAAGTCGCGCGTCCGTTCACCAGGGAACCTGATTAGTGGAAGTCCCGATGTACCATAGCCTATTACTGTCCATCCTACTACGGTTTGCATTATATCACCGGCATCGAGTAACTTTGCCCCGATATATTTGGGCTTTTTCTCTTCACCGGCACAGAGTGGGTTGTAGAATGGCTCAGCTATTAAGGCGTTAATTTTAGCCAGGTTGTTTCTAAGGGAGGAGTCCTTTCTAATATACCTTTGATTCTCAACAAGGACTACCGCATCAGCCACTGAGTAAGTAGATTTAAGACAGGTGGCCGCATTATATATAGTTCTTTCCTCTACTTGCTCTTCATGCTCAAAGGGAAGGACAACAACAGTGTATACCGGTTTATCCGCGTAGCGTTCCTTGACGTGTTGAGTCAGTACTGGTAAGGCTCCGGAGCCGGTGCCGCCAGCAGCACCAGCGATAAGCAAGAAGGCATCTGTCTCATAGAATCGCTTGGTTGTTCTTATAGCATCTATAACCTTGTCGGCATCATCTCTGGCTATCTCAGCCCCCAGTTCGTTTATTTTACCCACGCCGTGGCCGCCGGTCTTTCGCCCTCCGATGAGGATTCGGTGCTGATAGTCGCGTTTTATGGTGGTTAGCCCGCTTAAATCAGCAGCATCCGTGTTAACAGCGAAGGCGCCGGTAACTATCTCAATCCTGCGCTGACTCTGTGCTTTTCTATTCAGTCGGGCAAATTCATCGGCAATCCTGCCGCCACATTGCCCAAGACCTATAACCACTAATTTCATTTCTCACCTCTCACTAGACTTATGCTATTGTAAACACACTCCTGCGATAATGTCAATCCTTTCGTCATCATGGAGTGGTGGAGCCAGGGTAAATTGTAAAATAGTAAAGGGGGCAGACGGGTATTGAAGAGGGCAAACAAGTATTGTATGATTAGGGAATAAATAAAGAAGGGCTATTGAAAAACTAAAGAACCTATACTAAAATGAGTGGAGAGGTACTATAGGATGGCTGGTGAGGAACCCCGTGAACTCTCAAAGGATGCGGAAAGCAGCATCGGTGTATTTGAGGAAGCGGTAGCTAGAGCTGAGAGACTGGGTAAAGCGGCTAGGGAAGCAGCTGAGGCCTCAACAAGAACATCGCAGGAAGTGCTAAGCAGGGCTGAGAGAGTAAGTAAGGAGGCGAAGGAGGCAGCCGAGGCGTCGGCAAAGGTAGCTCAGAAAGCGGTAAGTAAGGCTGAGGCGTCTGTAAAAGCAGCCCAGGAAGCGATAGGCATGGCTGAGGAAGCAGCCAGAGTGCCCAAGGAGGCGGCTGAGGCGTCGACGAGAGGATTTGAGGAAGCGATAGCTAGGGCTGAGGAAATAGGCAAGGCGGCCAAGGAGGCAGCTGAGGCCTCACTGAGAGCATCCCAGGGGGGGTTAAGCCGGGCTGAAGAAACAGGGAAGGCAGCCAAGGAGGCGGCTGAGGCGTCAACTTGGGTAGCTAAGGAAGCGATAAGCCGGGCTGAGGAAACTGGCAAGGTAGTCAAGCAGGCGGCTGAGACATCAGCCAAAGCGGCCAAGGAGGCGATAAGCAAGGCTGAGAGAGTAAGTAAGGAGGCTAAGGAGGCGGCTGAGGCATCCACCAGAGCCGCTCAGGAAGCGTCAAGCCGGGCTGAAAAAATAAGTATATTGACCAAGGAAACGGTTGAGGAATCGGCCAGAGCTACTCAGGAAGCGTCAAGCCGGGCTGAGGAAATGAGTCAGCAGGCCAAAGAGATGTCGGAAGCATCAGCTACAGCATCGCAAGAAGCGTTAAGCAGGGCTGAGAGGGTAAGTAAGGAGGCTAAGGAGGTGGCGGAGGCGTCGCTTATAGCCTCCCGGGAAGGATTAAGCCGGGCTGAGGAAATGAGCTGGCAGGCTAAAGAGATAGCTGAGGCATCGGCCGCAGCTGTCCAGGAAGCAGTAAGTAAGACTGAGGAAATAAGCAGGACGGCTAAAGAGGTGGCTGAGGTATCGGCTGGAGCTGCCAAGGAAGCGATTGAGGCATCGATGAAAGCCGCTCAGGAGGCGGTAAGTAGAGCCGAGGAAATAGGTAAGCAGACCAAGGAAGTGGCCGAGACATCAACCAGAGCCTTTGAGGAGGCGATAAGCAAGGCTGAGGAAATAAGCAAGGTGGTCCAGGAGACGGCTGAGGAACTGGCTAAAGTTGCCGAGGAAGCAGTTGAGGCATCGGTAAGAGCATCTAAGGAAGCGATTGAGGCATCGGTAAGAGCTTCCAAGGAGGCGATAATTAAGACTGAGGAAATAAGCAAGCAGGCCAAGGAGACGGCTGAGACATCGATAAGAGCGGTCAAGAAGGCTACTGAGGCGTCGACACAAGCGGCTAAGGAGGCGGCTGAGGCGTCAATAAGAGCCTTCGAGAAAGCGATAAGCCGGGCTGAAGTAACCGGTAAACCGGTCGAGGAGGCTGATAAGCTATCGATAGGGGCCTTAGACGAGGTGACAAGCCGGGCTGAAAAAATTGAGGAAACTGCTGTAAAGAAGAAAGGAGAGCCCAGAGAGGCTAAAGGGAAAATTGAGTCGCGGTTAGAATTCCTGGCAAGAATGTATGAAGCAAGGAAGGTCAAGCAAGCTGAGGAGGAACCCCCGGCAGAAGAGACAGAGGTAACTGAGGAATAGCCTAAGTGAGAGGCTGATTAGGCGAAGAGAAATAGGAAATCCCAGACGAAAGGAGGTGTTCTGTGGTAAATCCAAAGGAACAAGCCAAAAAGACCAGCGAGGAATCTGAAGAGCAGACCATGAAACCGCTTGAGGAGGTTCAAGAACAGGTAGAGGAGTCCCTTGTAGAAGCTGAAGAGCTGACCATGAAACCGCTTGATGAAGTTCTAGGGCAAGCTGAGAAAGCCTACACGGCCTATATGGAGGCTGAACGGCAAGTGGCGAGGATTTATAAGGAGAATGAAAAGCAAGTGGCGGCGGCTTATGTGAGGGCTGAACAGCAAGCCAACCAACTTTGTGAAGAGGGTATCAGGCAAGCCTTAAAGGCTCGTGATGGGACTATAACCCGAGCCTTAAAGGCTCGTGAGGAGGCTGAACGGAGAGCTAGAGATGCCTATCAGAAGGCTAGAGAGCAAGCTGAGAAGTCCAATGAGGAGTCAGTAGCTGAGGCCTTAAGAATCCGCGACGAGACTATAGCCAAAGCCTGGAAACTCCGTGAGGAGACTGTGGAGCAAGCTTGGGCAATCTATTCTAAGATTATTAGATAATAGGGGAACTCGGGCAAGTACATTCCTTGATGAGGGCTTATAGTAACGAGGGTATATCCTTTAGGGTACCGTCAAGTGCTGTGTAATCTATTCCTTCTTGCCTCTTTTTAATAGTAGAGATAAGGCCGATTGTTTTGGTAAAGTAGTTCCTGATTTTGGCTACATCGCTAAGTTCTGACAGGATTACAGAGACATCCAGCGAGACTCTATCCCTGGGGTAATCGCCACTCCTTATTACAGCCTCTGGGGCCATATTCTTGAGACAGATGCCGAGTTCCTTAATCAGGTCCACATTCATTTCCCTGGGCGGAGCCGAGATGAGATATAGGGCTCTCTTCGAATCTACAGGGTTGCACTTGACTGATAACCTACTTATGGCTTCGTCCATAGCTTGGACTCCCTTTTGGGTTTCGGAGACCTTCTTCCTGAAGTCGAGCGTCCGTTCGAAGAGAAATTTGAATAATGAAATGTGCGATTTACTATAGCCCATTACTGTCCATCCTAGCAGGGTCTGTATTATATCACCGGCATCGAGTAACTTTGCCCCGATGTATTTGGGCTTTTTCTCTTCACCGGCACAGAGCAGGTTGTAAAATGGCCCAGCTATCAGGGAGTTAATATTGCTCAGGTTGCTTCTAATCGACGACTCTTTACTAATATACCTTTGATTATCAACAATGATTACGGCATCAGCCACTAAGTAGGCAGATTTAAGACAGGTGGCTGCGTTGTATATAGCTCTTTCCTCAGTTTCCTCTTCATGCTCAAAGGGAAGGACAATAAGAGTATATACCGGTTTATCTAAAAAGCGCTCCTTGACGCATTGCGTCATTATTGGTATGGCTCCGGAGCCGGTGCCGCCAGCAGCACCAGCGACAAGTAAGAAGGCGTCTGCCTCGGATAATCGTTTGGTTGTTCTTATAGCATCTATAAGCTTGTCAGCGTCTTCTCTGGCTACCTCAGCCCCCAGTTCATTTATTTTACCCACGCCGTGGCCACCGGTCTTTCGATCTCCGATGAGGATGCGGTGCTGGTAATCAGGCTTTATGCGGCGTAGCCCACTTAAATCAGCGATATCCGTGTTAACAGCGAAGGCGCCGGTAACTATCTCAATTCCGCGCTGACTCTGTGCTTTTCTATTCAGTCGGGCAAATTCATCGGCAATCCTGCCGCCACATTGCCCGAGACCTATAACCACTAATTTCATTTCTCACCTTTGTGCTAGGTAACTATACTATTTTAGGTGTCTTTATAAGAGAATGTCAATTTTCCATTTAGTAGTGCGAGTGGACCGGTGTCGGCTATAATCCTTTATCGGCAACATAAGCACTGAGGTCAGCTAAGCGGCAGCTATAGCCCCATTCATTGTCATACCAGGCGAGCACCTTGACCATATTGCCAGCGATGACCATAGTGCTAGGCGCATCAACAATGGAGCTTGCCGGATTACCCTTAAAGTCCATGCTGACCAACTCCTCCTGACAGTATTCTAGGATTCCGGACAAAGGTCCCTTAGCCGCTGCCTGAAAGGCTTGATTGACTTGTTCAATGGTAACCTCCTTGTCTAGGTCGGTGACGAAGTCAACAACGGAGACAGTAGGTACCGGAATCCTGAAGGCTAATCCGTGAAGTCTGCCTTTGAGTTCGGGTATAACCTGAGTTACTGCTCTGGCAGCACCGGTGGTGGTAGGGATAATGTTCATAGCTGCGGTTCGGGCCCGGCGCAGGTCTCTATGGAACATATCCAGGATTCTCTGGTCATTGGTATAGGCGTGAATGGTGGTCATTAACCCCTTGTTTACTCCGAAGCTCTGGTGCAATACCTTGACTACCGGGGCAATGCAATTGGTAGTGCAGGAGGCATTGGATATAATGTTGTGCTTATCCGGGATATACTGGTCTTCATTGACACCGAGGACAACAGTTATATCTTCATTATGGGCTGGGGCTGAAATAAGCACCTTCTTGGCGCCACCCTGTAGGTGGGCTGCTGCCTTGGTGGCATCGGTAAATAGTCCGGTTGACTCTATTACTATATCCACGCCATAATCCTGCCACCTGATGTTAGCCGGGTCACGTTCCGAGAGCACCCTTATCGTTTTACCATCAACAATGATTGAATTCTCAGTGGCTTCTACTTTACCCGGATAGGGACCGTAGGTGCTGTCCCATTTTAATAGGTGAGCGTTGGTTTTGGTATCGGTAAGGTCATTAACCGCGGCTACCTCCAGTTTGCCACTGTGGTATTGGATAGCTGCCCTGAGGGTTAACCTGCCCACGCGCCCAAAGCCATTAATGCCGATTTTGGTTGTCATTTTATGCCTCCTTAGTGATTTTTGCTTGTGAAGGAACATAGACTGGAAACAAGATTCTTAGACCTAATTTGCTGGTAAATACCCGGTATAATCTCAGGCATCTTTCTTGAATCTCTTCAGGTTGTAGAATGCTCCTATGCCGGCAAAGCTGGCCCTTTGCCCTAGCTCCTCTTCTATTCTGAGGAGGCGGTTATACTTGGCAGTGCGCTCTGAGCGGCACGGGGCACCGGCTTTAATCTGACCCGTATTCAGTCCTACGGCCAGGTCAGCAATGGTAGTATCTTCTGTCTCGCCTGAGCGGTGACTTACTACCGCTGTCCAGCCTGCCTGCTGTGCCATCTGAACGGCAGCTATTGTCTCGGTGAGTGTGCCAATTTGATTGGGTTTGATGAGAATGGAATTGGATGCTTTTAGCTTAATGCCCTTGCTTAAGCGGTTTACATTGGTGGCGTAGAGGTCATCACCAACAAGCTGGATTTTGCTGCCCAATTTTTGAGTCAGTAGCTGCCAGCCTTCCCAGTCATCCTCTGCCATTCCGTCCTCAAGGCTGATAATAGGGTAGATTGATGCCCACTTGACATAATAATCTGCCATTTCATTAGCGCTCAGTGCAGCGCCTTCCCTGGACAGGATATATTGACCATCTTTATAGAATTCGCTGGCTGCCGGGTCTAAGGCGATAAAGCAGTCCTTACCTGGCTGGTAACCTGCTTTTTCAATAGCTGATAAAACTGCTTCTATTGCCTCTTTATTTGATGGTAGGGACGGGGCAAAGCCACCCTCATCGCCGATATTGGTATTCAGTCCTTTGTCCTGAAGCACCCTTTTCAGGGAATGGTAGATTTCAGTAGCTGTTTGCAGGGCGTGGCGGAAGCTGCTGGCTCCGGCGGGTACTACCATAAACTCCTGGAAATCTGTTGAATTGGCGGCGTGCTTACCCCCGTTCAGGATGTTCATCATCGGTAGCGGCAGGGTATATGTGCTGGACCCACCCAGGTGGTGGTATAGAGGGGTATGGGTCAGGTTGGCTGCCGCATGGGCTACAGCTAGTGATGTTCCCAGGATGGCATTAGCTCCCAGGCGTGACTTGTCGGCAGTGCCGTCAAGCTCGGTTAGTTTGTGGTCAATAGCTGACTGGTCGGTGGCTGACATTCCGACTATGGCAGCGGCGACGTCTTGATTCACATTGTTTACGGCATGTAGCACACCAAGCCCATTAAACCTGGAGCCCCCGTCTCGGAGTTCTACCGCCTCATATTTGCCGGTGCTGGCTCCAGAGGGCACCGCCGCCCGACCTGTTGTGCCGTCAGATAGCTCTACCTCGACCTCCACTGTTGGGTTACCCCTGGAGTCCAGGATTTCTCTGGCTTTAACATTAATAATAGTTGACACTTTTTCCCTCCGTGGTTTGAAACGGTGGGGCTTATTGGTCTTAAATTAAATTAAGGGCTTTATTTACTGCCTCGGTCGGGTTCTGGGCCGGGATAATTGAGTTATCCTGCTGACCATTTCTAGATAGCTCCCAGGTATTCAAGCCGATAACGGGGATATCACTTTGCAGGGCGTGAGCTATCTCGGAGAGGGTGCCATAGCTGCCACCAATAGCGATAACAGCTTGGGCTGATTTGACCACAGTGATATTTCTAGCATAGCCTATACCGGTAACTATGGGAATCTGGACGTAGGGATTGGCTGTCTTGGGGCTGTCCCCGGGGAGAATGCCGATAGTTACTCCGCCCTTTGAGCTAGCGCCCCGGCAAGCTGCCTCCATAACCCCACCCAAGCCGCCGCAGACTAAGGTAGCCCCTTGCTTGGCTAGCTCACGACCTACCTCTTCAGCCAGCCTGGCTTCCTCTGGTGAGGGTTCACTACCACCAATAACGGCGACGGTTTTCTTTCTTTTCTCTGACATTTTTTGAGTCCTTTAAGTATAGTTATCTTACTTTAATTAGTATAGCGATTATATCACCTGACTCTGATGTTGGCAAAGGACTAACCTCACCCCCTCAGAGACTGGACTTCTCCCTTTCGTAAAGGGAGATAGAGAGGGATTTTAAATCCCCCTTAGTCCCCCTTTGCCAAAGGGGGAGGAAAAGGGAAGAGGGGCGTTCGCCCCTCTTTTTTTATTCTCCCCCCCTCCCTTATCTAAGGGAAGGGGGACAGGGGGATGGGTTTCCATATATCCAAAAAGCGACAAAATATTATTGACTGGAATAGAACATTTGTGCTATTTTGAATACTGCGTGGTTCTGTTTTAGCGGGTGAGTTATGGGATTTGAACAAGCTAATAAGGCTGAGCTAGATTTACCGCCGGAGTATTGCCACTACCGGGATGATGGTTGTGATTTGGCTGACTCCTGCCTTAACTGCCCGTTTCCAAGGTGTATTTATGATGAACCTGGAGGCAAGCAGCGCTGGTTGAAGAAGTTGCGAGCCAGAGAGATGGCAAGGCTGTTTACCACTGAGGGGAAGGGGATAAAGGAACTGGCACTAATCTTTGGTGTCAGCCAGCGCACTATTCAGCGAGCACTAAAGGCCTCCTTAGGCGACTCGACTAGAAGAGGAGTTAAGAAACATGAATGAAGGTTTTAACCCTGCACAGTTAAACCGCCGCGATACAGACAGGCTTAAGGGCTATAGAGAACTCCTTGATTTTTATCATGGTGTCCACTGGGAGGGGAGGGAGCGACGAGGTGAGAAACGCCTGACTTTTAACTACGCCAAGGTCTTCATAGATAAGGTTACCTCATATCTAATGTCTGGCACTAACTTTGCTGTTGACCCCATAGAGGACTCAGATGAGGCTAGAGCCAGAGCCCAGAAAGCAGAGGCAGCCTTATATCAGGTGTATGAGGATAATAATTTGGAACAGCTTGATTGTGAGACTGAGATTGATTGTGCCATCCTTGGTGATGCCTGCTACAAGGTTATCTGGGACCAGGAGACAAGAAGTGTCAGGATTACTGCCCCCGATATTCAAGGTATCTATGCCTGGTGGGTGGGGGATAATACCTCAATGGTGTGGAGAATAGCCTCAAAATATAGCCTCAGCGCAGATATGGTAGAAAGCCTGTATAAAGTAAAACCCAGGGACAAGGCGGCTAGCATTGTTGAGCTCTGGACAGCTCAGGACTTTGAGCTGTGGATTGACAGTACTCAGGTGGAGAGGAAACCTAATCCCTATGGTTTCATACCATTCGTTATTTATCCTAACCTGAGAGAGCCGAAGAAGTTCTGGGGTATATCCGACTTGTCCCAGATTATGGAACCGCAGCGAGAGCTAAACCGGGCAACATCGCAACTCTCAAAAATATTAGAGCTATCAGGTAATCCCATCGCTGTCCTGGAAAATGTGGAGGAGTCCGAGGACATCGCTGTTAGGCCGGGGGCAGTATGGAATATACCTGAGGATGCTAAAGCCTATCTGCTTGACCTGCTCCAGGGTGGTGGAGTCAGGCTGCATATAGATTACATCAATTTGCTGTATAGAATCTTGCACGATGTATCGGAGTCGCCCAGAGCTGCCTTTGGTGGCACCGAGAGGGATTTGTCCGGCGTAGCCCTTGAGATTGAGCTTCAGCCACTACTGCAGAAGGTGAGTCGAAAGAGGATTATCCGGACAGCCGCCTATAACCGGAGGAACCGATTTGTTCTCAAGCTCCTGGAGAAATACCGGAATGAGAGCTTTGGAGGCAACCATTTGCGGGTGGTTTGGGGTCCGGTGCTACCGCAGGATTTAGCCAAACTAGTGTCTAACGAGCAGACATTGGTTCAGAATGGTATTCATTCAAGGCGCAGGGCTATGGACGAGGTCGGGGTCAAAGACCCGGAGATGGAGTTTAATAAATGGCTTGAGGAAAGGGAGGCTATCCTCAGGATGAATAAAGAGCTTAACCTTAGACCCGCTAGGGGCGGAGCGAGAGAGAGAGCTGTAGAGCCCCAGGTAGAGGTCGTTGAGGAATCTTCGCCAGGCGAAGATTAATTACAGATTTGTTATCAGTAGTAAGAGTAAGGAGGACGAAAGTTGGCAGATGAGGTAAACCAGAAAGCGAACTCGCCAGAGTTGGAGTCTGGCGACTACAGCCCACCTGAAGTGGAGGAGCTAGGAGAGAACGCAGTGTCCGAAGCCGGGGTTGCCGAGCTTGAGAGCTTGATGGCTCAAAAAGATGAGGAGCTAGCTAAAGCTAATGCCCGCCTTGTTGAGCTTGAGCAGGTCGTAGCCAGTAAAGATAGTGAGATTGCTACCCTCAAGCAGGCTGAGGCTGAGTTAGAGGGAAGATTGACAACCGTCAGCAATTCCCTGGCTGAGGCTGTGACCGGCTACAAAGCCATGGCGATTCAGGCAAATCCAGAAGTTATTGAAGAACTCGTCAGTGGAGACACTATCGAGTCTATCAATGAGTCCCTGGATAAGGCAAAAGCCTTGGTTAGTAAGGTGAGGCAGGGGCTAGAGACTGAAATTTCATTAGCTAAGGTTCCTGCTGGAGCTCCGGAAAGGATATCGCCTGACCTCTCAGCTCTATCCCCACGGGAGAAGATTCAATACGCTATAGCCGGAAGAAAATAAATAGGAAATCCTAAGCTCTAAATCCTAAACTGTTTAGGAATTAGAAATTCGAATTCAGGATTTCCTCCGAAGGAGGTTTATTATGGCTTTAACACTAGAAGAAGCAGCCAAACTATCCAGTGAGGTTCTGCTTCAAGGGGTGGTGGAAACTATTGTTAAAGGTTCGCCTGTTTTGAAGGAACTGCCCTTCATTGAAATTGTGGGTAATGGCTTAACCTATAACCAGGAGAAGACCTTGCCTACTATCGATTTCTATGAAGTTGGCGGTACCTGGAGTGAATCAACACCAACCTTCGAACAGAAAACAGCCAACCTGAAGATTATGGGAGGTGATGCTGATGTGGATAACTTTCTCAAGGCAACCCGCTCTAACCTTCAGGACCTGGAGGCAGCCGTCGTTGAGCTTAAGGCTAAGGCTCTCACGGATAAATTCGAGGAGACCTTTGTCTATGGTGATGCTACGGCTAATCCGAAGCAGTTCGATGGTTTAAGAAAGCTCATTGATACCGCTACTGCTAGTGACCAGGTGATTGCCGCCGGGGCTAGCGGGGCTACCCTGACTTTATCCATGCTTGATGAGCTTATTGATGCCGTAAAGGGGGGCAAGCCTACCATACTGCTGATGAGCCGCCGCTCCAGGCGTAAGATTAACGCCCTGGCCAGAGCCTCTGGTGGTATGATGGAGACCGACCGCGATAAATGGGGCACCTTCGTTCAGTTCTGGGATGGTATTGCCATTGGCGTCAATGACTGGATATTGGATACCCATGTAGTTAGTGGAAGTGTCGAGACAGCCACCACCGGCGGTGACTGCTCTACAATCTACGCTATCCAGCTTGGGGAAGGGGCACTCTGTGGCTTAACGGCACCAGGTCACCTTACCGTAGAGCCAATCGGCTCACTCGAAACCAAGGACGCTACCAGGACTAGGATTAAGTGGTACTGCTCCCTGGCGCTGTTCTCAGCCATCAAAGCAACTGCCTTAATCGGCGTTCAAGACTAAACTAAATCCGGGGAGGGGGTTTTAACTCCCTCCCCCAGGAGGTAAATTATGGGATTTACAGTAGTAGAACACATCGAGCATCCTTTGGCCAGGGGTAACCTGACCTCGGACGGAGTTCAATGGAGTGCGGAAAAGACTACCACTACTGATGACTATGAAACGGTAGAAGAGATTACTGTTAACCCACCACAATTGGGGGCTATTATTGAGTTTGAGTTTGGGCTTACCTGTGCGGTAAAGTCCAGCGGCGGCACCGAGTCGGTGAAATTCAAATGGCAGGCGCGAAATAAAGGTGGAGCCTGGGTCGACCTTCACGACGAGGTGACTTACTCGGCTGATGCTTCAGCCTATAAGGAATACACCTATAGCGGTCGTTTCAAACCAGAAACCAACTTCAATGCTGTGCCCTTTGATATTCGGCTGGCAATCAAGTCAGGTACTGCTGGCGGTGAGAATGCCGTTGGTAAGACCAAGAACTCAAGCTATATCAAGGTAATCTATGCTGCTGCGTGAGGTAAGTAATGGAAATCGAGAGAGATTTTATCTTTGACCCCAGCCTGGTGCTGTATTTGCCTCTATACAAGCTGGATGGTGCTTCCTTCATGTCTCAGGATGCCCATGGCCATTTATGCACCGTTACTGGTGCTTTGTGGACGCCTCAAAGCAGATACTTTGATGGAACGGATGACTATATAACCGTTGGCGATGAGTCCACGTTCAAGTTTATGCACGGTGCACTTAATACTTCAGGCTTTCAGTTTACAATTGAAATGGTTGTAGCACTTGATGACCCAGCTTCTTCCTCAATGTATATTCCTGTGGGGACTATGGACTATGGGCAATCAGTCACCAGGGGTATATGTTTTGGTATTGGGAATAATCGCACCCTCTATATGGAAATAACTACTGGTGTATATGCAGTTAGAATATTGCAGGTCACTAGCAGTAAGTATATCCGCCCTAACGACACAGACTTACATCAATTTGCCTTCACCTGGAATCAAGGGTTGGCTAATGCAAACGGCATATTCTATGTGGATGCAGTGTCCGATACACCAGTTGATAAATCAGCCAATACACCAGACACGGGAAATTCAAAATATCCCCTACACATAGGCGTTGATGGGACTCACTATCAAGACCTTCCTGGGAAAATTGGGGTGGTCAGAATCTACAACCGTGCTTTAAGTCCTCTGGAAATTCAGCATAACTATCTAGCGGCTAAGTGGAGGTATAGATGAAATATAGAGTCAGAATTGATTTGTCCTTTGCTAACGAAGCTGACGCTCAGTCTTTGATGGCTTACGCTAAAAACCTATCTAGTAAGGCGGTTAGTATCAATGAGGGCGGGGTTAATGAGGAGATAGCCTTCTGTGATTTGGAGCTCTGCCGCCACGATGAGGCCCTTCCGCAGAAGGGCTGCGAGAAACTGGAGAGAGTAGAAATTAGAAAAGGGGTGAGGTAGATATGAATCTAACCGATATGAGAGCCATAGTCAGGCGTGACCTCCATGATGAGGACGCTAACAACTACCACTGGACTGATGATGAGCTGGATAGGCATATTGCCCATGCCGTTCAAGACTTCTCCGAGGCTATCCCGTATGAGCAGAAGGCAGTTAAAGCTACTACCTCGGGCTCCAGGGAGATTGACATATCCACTATAACCGACCGCATCATGGTCGAAGCCGTGGAGTACCCGGTAGATAAATTTCCCAAGAGATACCAGCGCTTTTCCCTGTGGGCGGATAGCCTGACCCTTCTGGGTGATGAGGTTCCTGATGGTTCGAATGCTTATATCTACTATGGCAAGCTCCATACCCTCGGCGAAAGCTCCACCATCCCTGCTATGTATGAGGACTTAATCGCTGCCGGCGTCGGTGGCTATGCCGCCGTCGAGTGGGCAGTATATGCCATCAACCGGGTTAATGTCGGTGGCACCCCGACTCCTGGAGAGTTTCTTGCCTGGGGCAAAGAAAAGCTTGCCTACTTTAAGGCTGAACTAAAGAGGCTGGGGAGGAGAAACCGGGTTAGAATCCGCTCTCTCTATAAACCCTACTATCCGGCAGTGTCTAAATCGACCGACTACGGTCCTTGATAAGCGGGGCGTCTAATAGGGGCCCCTCATTAAAGGCTCAAAGAGTGTCAAAGAGAGGCGAAGCCTCTCTTATAAAACGAATTCCCCCTCCCTTATCAAGGGAGGGGGATAAAGGGGGAGGGTTACCTAATGGAAATCAAAGGAGGTGAGGTAGATATGACTGTAAAAGAAGGGTTACCCAAGACTAAAGAGGGGTTACCTGAGGAGGCTTTTGCTATCGTCGGAGACCCGGAAGACCCTGAGACCTGGAAGCTACCCCATCATAAGAAGAGCATCTTTAGAGCCCTGCGGGGGAAGCTTGATATTGAGAAGACGGTTGACTGGGAGCGGATGCCGGCTACCGTAGCTGCTCTATCACCTGGGGGCTACCGTGGGCAGAGAGTAGATGCTAACCCTGAGCAAATTCTTCAGGCAGCTAAACACTTGGCAGCTCACTACCGACAAGCAGATAAGCCTCTACCTGATACCCTCGCTGCTCTGGTGTAAGAGGGGGCAAGGAATATATCCCAGACCAAAAGGGTAAATGAAGCGAAGGATAGAGGAGCAATGCGAAGTCTAACATCAACATTACTAGCCGCTCAGAAGGAAGCCAGTCGTACCCCTTTTGTTAAGGTGGAAGCCAAAAATAAGATTGCTGGTGTAGTGAGGCTTGATTGGTCGAGGCTTTATACCGGTTCAGAGGATGATTATTTCCATGCTGTAACTATGCCCGGTGATGGCTCACTTATCAGAGCTAGGATAACCCTGCCTGCCGATTCCAGAAAGCTCTACAGACAGAGGGTGGCTAATCCCGGTCCTTCATCGGATTTCAGTACCTGGACCTACACCAACCAGTATAACTGCATCGTTGTGGCAGCCGCTTCTCTGGGGGCTGAGGTCTCTATTTTTTGGATAAACTCCAGCAGGCAAATCCGGCGCATAAAGAGCACAGACTATGGTGTTAATTGGGGTAACCCTGAGCTTATTGATTATTCTGCCACCACCGCCATCTACGGCCTGGCTGCCACCTACAAGCCTAACGGTGATTTGGCTATCTTCTATGCTGACCACGCCACCCTCTATGTTAAAAAGCATGTCGGCGGTAGCTGGCAGTCTAAAGCTGCCTGGGACAAAACTACCGGTGACCTCTCAGGTGTAGCCGCCTTCTATGATAATGACTGGAATCTCTTTGTTACCGGTGAAGATTCGGCAGATAACTTTAAGCTGTGGAGCTTGATATACGGCGATGGTGGCGATTTAGCACTTGGCACCTGGTCAGACCTTAAGGAGTTCGCCTCAGCTCCCTCGGATGGTAACTTTGAATATTGTAGAGCATTCATAGACAAGCCAGATGTCTATAGGTGCTTCTATATTGAGAAATTTACCGGCACCGAAGCCTATAACCGCCCCTTCTGGTCTCCCTCCGTCGCCGATACCAAGTTTCTGGAAAACTTGTGGCATGAGCCAGTCCCGTGTGACCTGTCAAGTGAGTATGGTGTGGCTATTGCTCACCATGGCGATTATTGTTGGCTGTCTACCCCCTATGGTGTGTGGCGAGCTAAGCTAACACCGCAGAGCCTCGATTTAACCGCCGATATCCTATCCTTGAGGCAGGAGACTGAGGAGAGCCAGGGAAAGCTAACCATTGAACTCAGGAACGATGACGGACGCTATGCCTCGTTGCCGTCACCGCTTGATATTGGCTGCCAGTTAGAGGTCAGCCCTGGCTATGTTACCTCTCAGGGAAACGAGGTCAGCTCAGGGCAAATCTTTACCTTGGAAGCCTATGAGCACACCAGCTCAGGGGGTAAGGCTAGTCTTTTTCTTTATGCCCTGGATGGGTGGGGAGAGATAAAGGCTTGGAGAGCCAGGCACCAGTTCCGGTGGAATAAAGCCTCCAGCGAGATGAGCGTTAAGCAAATCCTTGAGTTTGTTCTGGCCAGAGTTGGCTTAAAGCTTGAGGTAAAATCCCAATCATCCGTTATAACTAACTACTACCCTGATTTCACCATCTACACCAATAATGGGGGCGACATTATCATCAGCAGATTGCTACCCTTCGTCCCTGATGTGCTGTTTATTGAAGGCAATAAAGCCTACGTGGTGAATCCCCAGTCTTCTGACAGTTCGGTTTATTCCTACGGGCAAGCTCATCCCATATTGGAGGGTAGATACCGAAAGGGAGCCTGGGAGCTTAATCGGGTTCAGGTCGAGGGCTACGACCCGGAAAATGAGGAGCAGGTAGTTGTTGATTCCTTCTCCTGGAACCAGATAGCCAGGCTCTATGATAGGCTGAACCAACTGGAGGACAGGAATATAGATACCGTGACCAAGGCTGAGCAGAGGGGAGAGGCTTATTTGAGGGAATCTGAGATAGAATCAGCCGGTGGCACTATTCACATCCCGGTTAATTGTGGCCAGCAGTTATTTGATGTCATTGACATAACCGATAGCCGGGCTGGGCTCACTGTTGAGAAGAAGAGGGTGCTGGGGCTAACCCTGATTCATAATCCTCGCCGCGGGGAATATGAGCAGCGGCTGTCACTGGGTGCAGTATAGAGATTAGTTATCAATCTCACTCCCTTTATGCGCCTCTCCATAATATGGGTATATATTTCTATCATGGGGGTTAGGGTTTGAAGTGGCGAAGCCCCGAATATGCATGTAGTGGGGAGTTTAAGAGGGGCGAAGCCCCTCTTCGGAAACAATCTTCCCCTTCCCCTTATCAAGGGGAAGGGGATAAAGGGGATAGGGTTTCAAAATATCTAAAGGAGGCTTGAGGGTGAAATGAGCTCGAGGAAAGGAGTGCTGAAGAGTTTTAACCCTGGTGACTATACAGCCACCATTCAACTGGCTGGCAGCCATAAGGTTTACCTGGAAGGTATTGCTGTGGCTCGTAATCTGCCGGCGGCAGAGATGGCTGTGGGCAGAAAGGTGGCGATTATCTTCTTTGATGAGCACAATGCCAAAGAGGCGGTGGTGGTAGCTGTTTACACCTAAGCGGGGAAGAAAGAAGGGCAATTATCCCTTAAAGACAAGTAATATAATAAATTATAGATATAACATTATACTTATTTGTTATTTATTATATGGTAACTATCCCTTGAGGGCAAGTAATATAATTTACGATAGATAATACTATATTATTACTGAATTTTATACAAAGGAGTAAGTAAATGAGTGAGCAAAGTAAATTTGAATTAGCTCAAGAGATAGCCAATAAAATTTCATCTCAATGCAATTCTGAAGCTGAATCTAAAGAACTAATTAAACTGATAAAAGAACTCCTTGATGTCAGGTGGGCTATTCCATCGCAGTCTTCGTAATAGCTTTGTAGGCTTTGTCAAATAGTTTATGCCATTCTGCAATTGATGCCTCAGTGAGATTTCCCGTTTTGTGGGGACTCTTTAGTTCTACCATTTGGAAAGCTAGTTCTAGTATCCGTATGCGTTCTTGTTCTCCCATAATACACCTCCTATATAGTATGGATTATCTAAAACTTTTTCCTTATCATACCGTATATGGCGGCTATGTCCACAAGTATTAAACCTACAATGAGGATAGTCTTGGCAATTCCTGGTTCGGTAGCGGTTAGGAGAGCACCAGCAATAATGTTGCCAAGGATGAGGTAAATGACATTCTGGAAGTCTTTCATATTTTCCCCCCTTAACACAGTGCGGATGATAATTATACTACTTTGATAGGTGGTGTCAATACCCACAGGGGGTTCACATATTGACAAAATAGGGACAAATCGGGACAAAAACTTGACAAAACTGGTAGCATGTATGCTACACTATAGGCTAGATATGTAGGGGGGTAGGTAGGTGGAGGATATATGGTTAGGGCAACAGATAAAACAAGTCCTCGCATTATACGGAGTCCTTTTTCTATTAGCCCACTTCCAACAAGATTCGTTTTGGAGTATTTTACACTTCGGGAAGAATTGAGGCAAGCTAGGCAAAAGTTAGCTGAATTTGAAAATAGACTCTCTAGGGAGGAAGTGATGGTAGTTAGGGATATAACTAAGGAAGAAGCTAAGGAAGAGATACGACAATTGCTTAAGAGGGGGCATACTCTTTATTTCTCTGATATTGCCGATAAATTAAGGCTTGACCTTGAGATGGTTGTTGATATTTGTCGGGAACTCCAAGAGAACAAGGAAATTGGGGTAGATGAAGATGCCCTCACAAGAACATAATAAAGTGGGTGACTCACTAAGGGGCGAGAAGATAATTGCACAAGCTCGTGATATTGACAGACCACGCATTGTTAAGGGTTCGGGTCGGGATAAGATTCAGAAAACAGCTTTAAGGGGGTCGGCTTATTGTGTGATTGATATGCCCCTAAAATGGATTTTAGAGAAAAAATAATGACAACGAAACAACAAAAGAAGCGGTTCAGTTTTACAAAACAAGACTTTCTGAAAGACTTAAAGAAAGTTAGCAAACCGCTAACAGCTAAACCCTCTCCAAAACCGTCAAAATATAGGCTTCTCATTATTCCTAAGAGAGTGCTTGGAGAGCAGTATTTAACAAGCTAACGGTTTTCTGGCCTGACAAACTTGTAGCCCATCCCGTGCTCGGTGACGATAATATTGGGCAATTCAACACTATCCTCCAGTTTCTGTCTCAGGTGCTGAATGTGCACCCTGAGCAGGTCGCGGGCATCAATATATGTTTCTCCCCATACCTTAGTTAACAAGCTCTCATGGGTGACTAACCGTCCCTCGTTCCTGATTAGGAGGTAGAGAAGCTTGGATTCGGTGGAGGTAAGCTTTACCGGCTCCCCATCCAGCATTACCTCGTTACTGGCGAAGTCAACTGATAACTTGCCGCTGACAAAAGGACGTTCCTCGCTGCTAACCGGTAGCCCTTGGACACGGCGCAGCACCGCCTGCACGCGTGCCACCAATTCAATATGGCTAAAGGGCTTGATTATATAATCATCTGCACCCAGTTCAAGCCCCTTGGCTACATCAGTATCCTCACCTCTTACCGTTAGCATTATCACCGGCACTTGAGAGAAGCGCCGTATCTCGTGGAGAACCTCGAAGCCATCCATATCGGGCAGTCCTATATCCAGGATAACTATATCAGGGCTCTCGGCTTCAATAAGTTCCAGCCCCTTAGCCCCGGTAGCTGCCGAAATCAAATCGGCACCACTCCAGCGTAGCTGGAAGCATAGAGAGACAACCTCTATAATCTCAGGGGAATCATCAACTACTACTACTTTCAACTGACACCACCGTTGGCAGGGAGAAGAAAAAGTTGCTGCCTTGCCCGACTATGCTCTTTAGCCAAATCTTACCCCCATGGAGCTCAACAAGGAATTTAGCGATAGCTAAACCAAGCCCGCGGTCGCTATACCTTTCCTCCTCGCCAAGGCGGGTAGCTTGGCGACCTTTATCTTGGGTAACCTGGTAATAGGGTTGAAATACGCGTTCTTGCTCCTCGGCTGGGATGCCTACTCCAGTGTCGCTTACCTCCACTACCAAGCGCTTGCCCTCCTGGCAAGCACTCACCTCTATGCGACCTTCTTCCTTGGTGAACTTGCTGGCATTGGCTGTCAGAGCTAGTAGAATTTGCTCCAGATATTGCCTATCTGCTTTAGCCGGAGGTAGAGAATCGGGCACTTCCAGCGTCAGGGATTGCCTTCTGCTTTGAATCTCGGGGTAAAGCTGTGCCGCTACATTACGGATGACCTGCCCAATTTCAATCGGCTCTGGATGAAATAGGGCATTCTCGAATAGCAATCCGCCCGCTTCTGAGAGGAGAGACAGCCTTTCATCTATGCTGTGGGCATTTCTAATGACGCTCTGGATAAGCCTTCCCAGCACACTCTTCTCGTCTGGCTGAAGTTCGTCGGACAGGAGTTCTGCTGAGACAATAATGGCGGTGAGGGAGGTCTTGAGTTCGTGTATGACAGCGGCAACGAAATCTAACTTTTCCTCATTCTGGTTCGTCATTTGCCAGCCTTTTTGCTTCCAGTCCCCTAGTTATCCAAACTCATCCTAGCACAATAACTCACCCTAGCACGACGCGTCGGAGCCCGTTAACAGTTATCACTACCCCGATTATCAGCACCAGGATCCCTAAAACGCCAAAGGGGTCGTGTATTAACCTGACTGTTTCATTTACCAATATAGACCACTCGGAGAGGAAACTTTCCCAGTCAATCTCAGGGCTTCGCCACATGCCAATTCCCAGGACCGTAAGCACCAGACCGCCAATGAAAACAACTAATCCCCTCACCCTCCTCATCCTCATCATATCTCCTCTGGCTAGACTTATGCTATTGTAAACACACTCCTGCGATAATGTCAATCTTTTCGTCGTCATGGAGTGGTAGAGCCAGGGTAAATTGTAAAATAGTAAGGGGGGGCAAACGGGGCAAACGGGGCAAACGGGGCAAACGGGGCAAACGGGGCAAACGGGTATTGCATGACTAGGGAATAAGTAAAGAAGGGCTATCAGCTGCCTTCTTTACTTGTACTCTTGGCAATGCTCTTTAAGATGGTGAGGATTCCGATGACGGCGCGCTGCACCTCAACCGGCTCTTGGGCCAATACCTTGGCTACATAATGGTCCAGTCGCTCACTGCTATAGGTCGGACTCTTCTCAGTTACCATAGCAGGTTGAGGGGATAGGTATCCGGCTAAGGTGAAGAGCTCGTCTTCCTCAAAACCTAGAGGCCTGGCGATTTTTTGCAGAATGTGGGCGGAGGGGAAGCGCTCTCCTCTCTCTATGCGACCGAGGTGTGACGCTGACACGCCTGACCTGGCTGCTATCTCCTGGAGTGTCAGTGGCAACGAAACCCTTTGCTGCTTGATTATTTTGCCTAGGTGGTTACCGTAATCATTGTCCATAATAAACATTATAATTCGCCAATTGGCAAATGTCAATACCCCTTGACGGCTAAAGCTGTGGATTATACAATGACATTTAGGCACCCAGAAAAATCCGGGATTTTTTTCTGGGAATCCGCACTAAGTAAAATGGCTAAGAAATACGATGTCATTATTGTGGGTGGTGGTCCGGCGGGCATCTTTGCCGCTTTAGAATTGACTAAGTCATCCGACCTAGATATTCTGCTTATAGAGAAGGGGAGAGATATTGATGGGCGCCAGTGCCCGGCTCGTGACCGGGGTGGTCCTTGTATTTCTTGCTCACCTTGCCATCTCGTTTGTGGTTTAGGTGGAGCTGGTGCCTTGAGTGATGGCAAACTGACGCTCTCACCACAGGTAGGGGGTCGGCTTGTTGACTACCTCGGGGAGAGTAATACCGAAGACCTGATTAAGTATGTTGATGACATATACCTCAAGTTTGGTGCCTCAAATAAGCTGTATGGGGTTGGGGATGAAGTCGAGAAGTTACGCCGCCGGGCTTCTCTGGTGAAATTGCGTCTGATACCAATGCCGCTTCGTCATCTTGGTACTGAGCATTGCCGTTCGGTGCTCAAGGCTATGCGGGATTCCCTTGTTTCACGTGTGGACTTTGAGCTTGAGACAATGGCTTCCACTATCATTGTTGATAATGGTGCGGTTAGACGGATTGAAACTGAGGCAGGCGAAGAGTTTGGCTGTCAATACCTGATTCTAGCTCCGGGTAGGGAAGGGGCGGATTGGTTATCTAAGGAAGCTAACCGGCTTAACCTGACCATGTATAGTAACCCTATTGATGTTGGCGTCAGGGTGGAGGTGCCAGTGGCAGTGATGGACGATTTGAGCAATGTGCTATATGAGGCAAAACTGGAATTCCTGTCACCGAGTTTTGATGACCATATTAGAACATTCTGTATGTGTCCGGCCGGTGAGGTCATTATGGAATCTACCGGCGGTTGTGACCCGGTAATCACAGTTAACGGGCATAGCTACGCTGACCGTAGAAGCAACAATACTAATTTTGCTCTGTTGGTGAGCACCACCTTTACCGAGCCTTTTCGGGAGCCTATTGCCTATGGTAAGTATCTGGCTAGACTAGCCAATATTCTTAGTGGTGGGGTGCTGGTGCAGCGTCTGGGTGACTTTATGCAGGGTCGGCGTTCCACCCCAGCCCGCATCAAGCGTGGCTTAGTTCAGCCCACCTTGAAGAGCGCTGTCCCTGGTGACCTTAGCTTTGTTCTTCCCTATCGGCACCTTACCGGAGTTATGGAGATGCTTCAGGCACTGGATAAACTGGCTCCAGGTGTGGCTTCACGCCATACCTTACTTTATGGGGTTGAGGTCAAGTTCTATTCTAGCCGACTCCAGCTTAGCCCTAGCCTGGAGACCGAGATTAGCAATATGTTTGCTATTGGTGATGGGGCTGGCGTTAGTCGTGGTTTAATCCAGTCATCAGCCTCTGGTATAGTGGCAGCTGGTGAGATACTAAGGAGGAGTGGCTATTAGGGCAAGACAGATGCCTGGTGGACTTAGGGAGGGGACCATCTGCCTAGCATTTCTTGACAGGGCAGCTTATGCTGACTAAAATAGGAGTGATACTATTGGCCTACGATAAGAGACCGAGGCATTAGAAGTAGGTAAGAAGGAGGCTGGTGCTGGGGTGACTGGTGTGGTAGCTGGTAATAACGAGAGCTTTGAGAGTTTGCTCAAGCGCTTCAACAAAAGGGTGCAGCAGGCTGGTATCCTATCCGAGATACGACATCGTGAATACTTTGAGAAGCCCAGTATTAAGCGTAAGCGAAAGGAAGCTGCTAAAAGACGCAAAGCTGTCAGGACATCAGTAAGGTAGCAGAAGTTACTTTGGTTGTAGGTTAAAGTGGAAGCAGGTTTAGAAGAAAGGCTCAACAGTGACCTCAAGCAGGCGATGAGGGGTGGGGATAAGGTGAGGCGTTCAGTTATCCGATTGGTACTGGCCGCCGTTAAGAATGCTGAAATCGCCCGACAAGCCGCTTTGGAGGACAATGATGTCCTGGGTGTTATTGCCAAGGAAGCTAGGCAGCGTCAGGAGAGTATTGAAGCCTTTAAGCAGGGAAATCGCCACGACCTGGTAGCTCAGGAAGAGGGTGAGCTGGCTATCCTTCAGGAGTATTTACCTCGGCAGATGACACGGGATGAGATTGTAGCTGAAGCTCGCCGGGTGATTGAGGAGGTAGGAGCACAGGGAGCTGGCGATAAAGGTAAGGTTATGCCCAAGCTTATTGCGCAGCTTAAAGGCAGGGCAGATGGGCGCGAAATAAATGCGGCAGTGACCGAGTTACTTGGTTCATAGCATAATTGGGCGGTTATTTGACCTACTGTAACATTTGGTTAAGCTGGCACGGGTGCAAAAAGAAAATAATATTTTAATTTAGAGGGGCATCAGCCCCCTATTCGATATTATCCCCACTTTAGTAATATTAGGTATTAATGGGGGTGTTTAAGAGGGGCGTCAACCCCTCTTTTTTAATATCATTCCCCCTCTCCCTTGAGGGAGAGGGGGATACAGGGGGTGAGGGTGACAACAAATATCAATCTAAGGGCTATAATTGACAGCGGTTGAGTGCTATAATTAGGTCAAGAGGCTAGCCATGCATGAGGCGATGCTCTACGAAAAACTGCCGAATTCCAGGGTTCGCTGCCGTATTTGCCAGTGGTATTGCAAAATAGGTCCGGATAAGTTTGGCGTCTGCGGCATGTATCAGAATAAGGGCGGGACTCTGTATAATCTGAACTACGCCGTAGTCTCGTCGGTGGCTGCCGACCCTATCGAAAAGAAGCCATTATTTCACTTTTTCCCTGGTAGCCTGGCTTTCTCCCTGGGTACCCTGGGTTGTAACTTTCATTGTAAACACTGCCAGAACTGGGAGATTTCCTCCGCTGATAGCAGGGCAATACAGCGTGGCTGTCAGGAAATGCAACCCCAAACGTCTATAGAACTGGCCAAACGCCACCAGTGCCAGGGCATTGCCTGGACATACAATGAGCCCAGTATCTGGTTTGAATATACCCTTGACTCAGCCAAGCTGGCTAAGGAGAATAACCTATATACTGTCTATGTGACCAATGGCTACCTGTCTCCCGAGGCACTGGATACTATTGGACCTTACCTGGATGCCTGGCGCGTTGATATTAAGGGCTTCTCTGATTCCTTTTATCGTGAGCTAGCCAGGGTGCCTCGTTGGCGAGAGATACTTGAGGTTGCCAAGCGGGCTAAAGCTAGGTGGAATATGCACGTTGAGGTGGTGACCAACATCATCCCTACCATGAATGATGACGACCAGCAACTTGAGGGTATTGCCAACTGGATACGGGATGAGCTTGGTGAGCTAACGCCGTGGCATGTAACCAGGTTCTACCCCCATCACCATCTGATGCACTTACCCCCAACCCCTGTATCCACCTTGGAGCACGCCTATGACATCGGGAAAAGAGCTGGTCTTAAGTTTGTCTATGCTGGTAATGTTCCCGGGCACAAGAGCGAGAACACCACGTGCTACTCCTGTGGTAGGCTTATCGTGGAAAGGTTTGGTTATCAAACTAAGATAGTAGGGCTGGAAGGCTCAAGGTGCCGCTTCTGCGGGGCAGAACTCAATTTCAGGACGACCAGCTAAAGGGGGATATGATGATGAGGAATCCAGTCGTCGCCGGGCAATTCTATCCAGGAACACCTGACCAGCTTAGGTCGATGATTGAAGGGATGGTTGATAAGAAGGCGGTGAAAGAAGAGGTAATCGGTCTGCTTTCACCTCATGCCGGGTATCCCTACTCGGGACCGGTAGCCGGGGCTACCATCTCCAGAATCAAATTTAAGGACACCTTTATCATTATGGGTCCCAATCACACCGGGAGTGGCAAACCGCTTAGTATTATGACCGAGGGCACGTGGAAAACGCCCCTGGGAGAGGTGGAGATTGACGCGGAACTGGGCAAGCAGATTCTAGCCGCATCTGGTTACTTGCAAGAAGACAATGTAGCCCATCAAAATGAGCACTCTATTGAGGTTCAGCTCCCATTTTTACAATATTTCAAGCCAGACATTAAGCTCGTGCCTATCGTCCTCGCCTACGCTGGTGGTGCCGTTTATAAGGAAATCGGCCGGGGGCTCGCCAAAGCTATTAAGGAGTTAAATAAAGAGGTGGTAATTATAGCCTCAAGTGATATGACCCACTATGAGTCACAGGAGTCGGCTCGGCGGAAGGATACTCAGGCTATAGAAGCCATGCTGGATTTGAATGAGGATGAACTGTTAAAGCGAGTCCAGGAATTAGATATATCGATGTGTGGCTATGCACCAGCGGTCAGCCTTATCTCTGCCGCCAGGGAACTAGGTGCAACTGGAGCAGAACTGGTCAGATACCAGACCAGCGGTGATACCACCGGTGATTATTCCGCTGTGGTGGGCTATGCCGGGGTAATAATAACGGGAATGTCCCCGCTGGTGAGATTAGCCAGGGAAGCCGTAGAGACCTATGTTAAGGAAGGCAAGCCCCCGGAACCAAAAGAGCTTACCCCTGAGATGAGGGAGAGAGCAGGCGTCTTTGTTTCTATCCATAAGTTTGATGAATTGCGAGGTTGCATCGGCACCTTTGAGCCGGTCATGGAGAATGTAGCTGAGGAAACCATCACCAATGCTATCAGTTCGGCTACCAGGGACCCCCGCTTCCCGCCCATTACCCCCAAGGAGTTTAAAGACCTTACCTACAGCGTGGATGTCCTCACTCATCCTGAGCCTATAGAGAGCCAGGAGCAGCTAGACCCCAAGAAGTATGGGGTTATCGTGGAGGCGGGGTTCAGACGGGGCTTGCTCCTGCCTGACCTTGAAGGAGTAGATAGTATTGACTATCAGATTGATATCTGCCGCCAGAAGGCAGACATAGCCCCCGATGAGCCGATAAAGCTCTACCGCTTCGAGGTGAAGAGGTATAAGTGATTAGCGTCTTGGGAGTAGTTTTAAAGAGCAAAGCCTGTGTTATATGGGGATTTTTAGAAACCTATCCCCCTAGCCCCCTTCCCTTGTTATTTTATTAAGGGAAGGGGGAGTATAGGTAAGAGAGGGGCGAAGCCCCTATAATGATAGGGAGTCCAAGAGGGACGAAGTCCCTCTTATAAAACTATTTCCCCTTCCCCTTATTAAGGGGAAGGGGATAAAGGGGATAGGATTATAGAAACCAAAAGGGGTGAGGTAGATAAAATAGAGGATTTACAGCAAATTAAGGATGATGCATTATGGATATGTTTGAGCAGCTTGGCATATATATGCTATATATAGAATCCGAGTGGGGGACTGGCGAATAATCTACGCCGTTTTTGATAAGGACAATCTGATGATTGTTGGCAAGATAGCCAGACGCTCAAGGGGCATCTATGATAGAATAAAAGACCTATTCTAACGTGACGCGATTTTTATTCGGGATGAAGCCGAAAAGGGAGATGGTTCCGGAATAAGGGGTCCCGTATTGGCGTAGACAGGAAAGTGGGTAAGCGGGAATGGCAAAGAAAATTGGAATTGGACTGATTTTACTAATTGCTGGGTTCACCTGCCTTGGTGGGTGCATCCGACAGGCTGAAATACCGGGCGCTCCCACCGGATTAGTAGTGGTCGGAGAGGAATACGACCCGGCTAATGAAAAGTATGGCGATAGGTTGTTTCTTTCTTGGGAGCATCAGGCGGCACCTGATTTAGATGGTTACCTTGTCTATAGGAGTTATGAAAGAGTTGATGAAATAGATGCTGAAAAAAACGCTGAAAAGACAGAATATGTTGTAATTGCTACTACCTCAGAAACCTCATATGTAGATGAAGACCTTAGTATTACTTGGGGGTATCCGTCGACTATCTATTATTATAGAGTCAGCGCCTTTAATATAGATGGTTTTGAAAGCTTTCTCTCGGAGGAGGTAAGTATAGAATACACTCCTTATGATTAAAAGGAGGTGCCCTATGGATATGTTTGAGCGTCAATTTGAGGAGCAAAAAAAGCAGGAGGCACCACTGGCAATTCGAATGAGACCGACCAGCTTTGACGCCTTTGTTGGGCAGGGGCACCTGATAGGCAAAGGGCGGGTGTTGAGGAAGGCTATTGAAGCCGGTCGGATACCATCAATCGTTCTGTGGGGTCCACCGGGCAGTGGTAAAACTACCCTGGCTTATGTCATTGCCAATACCACCGATTCACACTTCAGTCCGGTGAGCGCCGTCAGTGCTGGTGTGGCTGACTTGCGCCGAATAATAGAGGAGGCCCAGGAACGTCGCAAAATTTACCAGCAGAAAACTATCCTCTTCATAGACGAGATTCATCGCTTTAATAAGGCTCAGCAGGATGCAATTCTACCCTTCGTCGAGGATGGCACCGCTACCCTTATTGGTGCTACTACGGAAAACCCCTCCTTTGAGGTTACCTCCCCTCTCCTCTCTCGGTGCCAGGTTCTCACCTTGAACTCCCTTATCGAGGATGAAATTCGTGTCATAATCCTGAGAGCGCTAAGGGATGGGCTTAATGGTCTTGGGGCACTGAATGTAGAGCTATCCCCTGATGCCTTGAGCCATCTTATCATGATGTCGAAGGGTGATGCTCGTATTGCCCTTAATGCACTGGAGATGGCAACCTTGACTACGCCGCCCGATACTCATGGGAAGCGCCGTATTTCACTACCTACCATTGAAGATGCCGTCCAGCACCCAGCTTTGCGTTACGACAAGGGAGGAGAACAGCACTATGACCTCATCTCAGCCCTTCACAAGTCGATGCGAGGCTCAGACCCGGATGCCGCTTTATACTGGCTGGCAAGAATGCTGGAGGCGGGAGAGGACCCTCTCTACGTTGCCCGCCGTTTGGTTCGCTTTGCCTCAGAGGATGTAGGTATGGCTGACCCTCAGGCATTAGTGATAGCTATGGCGGCTCAGCAAGCAGTCCACTTCATTGGCATGCCTGAGGGCAATCTGGCTTTAGCTGAGGCAGCGGTCTACCTGGCTACAGCTCCTAAGAGTAACTCTCTCTACGAGGCATACTCTCGAGTTCAGAAGGAAATTAAACAGAGTTATGACGACTCAGTGCCGCTACACCTGCGCAATCCGGTGACACCATTGATGAAAGAGATGGGTTATGGAGAGGGATATAAGTATGCTTATGACTACCCCGAGCACTTTGTTGAGCAACAAAACTTGCCCGATTCACTCCAGGGCAAACAGTATTACTCTCCCAGTGACCAGGGATATGAGAAACAGATTATAACCCGGCTCAAAAATTGGTGGCAGGGGAGGAAAAAAGCGGGCGGAACTGAAAAAGGAAAGGAAGATTGAATTCCACTACTTTTTCAGCACCTGATACAGGCGTGCTACGTTCCAGCGCTGTAACTCCTGTGCCATGAACTCAACGCCTGACTCCATGGGGTAGCGGTCAAGGAAAGAAATTTTATCTTGGGCTTCCTCCAGGCTCATCCCTTGGTTAATGGCAGCAGTAACCGCATCTATCCAGGCCTGAATAAAGGAGCTCATCTCCGGGATGTAACTTCGGTCGCAGAGGCTGCCATGTCCGGGCACCAGCACATCAGCCTCAAGTTCCTGAAGTCGCTTCAGCGAATCCAGCCACTCGTAGGGGAGAGCCTGGTGAAGGAAAGCCTGTACTTTATGAAATATGTTATCCGAGGTGAAGGCTACCCTCTCCTCGGGGATATAAACTGCCACCTGGTAGGGAGTGTGCCCAGGGTGATTAATGAGCTGGAAAGTGTGCTCGCCTAGGTAGAGGGTCAGCCGCTGGGAAAGGGTAATGGTAGGTGGGCGATAGCTGAACCCTTTAATAAGGGGAAGGCTCTCAGGGGCTGCCTGCTTGATGCGCTCTGTGAACTCTTCCACTGAAGCGGCCAAGATTACCTCTCTGGTGCCCTCATGAGCTATCACCGTGCCCTCAAAGAAGTAGTTCCCGGTGAAGTGGTCGCCGTGGGGCTCGGTGTTTATCAGGTAGCGAACCGGGCCGTGTTTGGCAATCTCATCTCGCCACCCTATTGCGTCTGCCGGCATCTGAGGAGTATCAATCATCACCACTCCTTCCTTGGTGACCACAAAGCCAGGATTACACCCTCGAAACCCGGTTTCGGCATAAACATTATCGGTAATCTTTTGCATCATCCCCCCCTTTCGAAATTCAAGCGGTATTTGTCAGGTTTACCGGGTAGTAGCCCGTTCTTGGTATTTCCTCTTCTCTTCCTGATACTGGTTGACCCGCTCGGCTAGCATTTCTCTAATAGGAAGGTGGTAGGGGCACCTTTTCTCTCTTCTATTTGATAATACTTCTAATTGCTTCGTGGAATTCTTCAGGCTCTTTATCTATTGATAATTTCTCCATAGGACACACGTCTTCCCCGTTGGGTTTTTGAGTATAGGGGACAATTTCGGTGAGTTGATATTTAATGCCATATTTGTCCAGTGTCTTGACGGCAAGTTGGCTGCCTAATGGGCTGTAAACCTCCCGGCAACCAGCCTCGACAGATAGTAAAGCGGCAGCGTTACCCATTATTTTATCCAGTATTATCACCTGCTGGTGATGGGGAGCAGACCTATCAATGTATTCAAGTAAGGGGAGTAACCTATCTTTAGTTGAGGAAAAGATTAGTTGGTTACCTTCATACACCTGGAAGGTATCACTGCTTAACAGGAATTCATTGAGCAAAGGCGTGTACATCTGAGTTTATCCTCCGGTGATGATAAAACTCCTGCTCTGTGGCTGTCAAGTTTGAAGCGGCTTTATAATGCTCAATTCAATCATGCTTCAGAAAAAAGTGGAGAGCACTACATAAAGTGCTCTCCACTGGCTGATCTAGTCTAGTCTGTCTCGAACCCAACTCACTTGCGGTATTCACTACCGCAGCAGGCCTCTCCTCTATAAGACCGGCCTCTAACTTACTCTACCGAGCCAAGTTCGAGTTCCGGTTGCCCTGCTGTCAAGCAGGGCTTCAACTGTCAACCTGCCATACTCCCAGTATTGCGTGAAGCCTCATAATCCACCTCCGAAGCAAAATTCGAGTGGTAGTATGTAGCTTCTTACTAATTATTAAACCATAAGTTAGGTCAAGTTGTCAAGTTTCAGTTTTGGCATCGCGCCGGTATATGTCCTTGTTGACGCTGAACTCAGCCTATTCTTGTTCCTGGGGAATATCTTGACAGAGGTTGAGTAAAAGCTAGACAATGGTGGCGATATCGAACGTATCAAACATTAATATACTAATGGAAAGGAGCAGGTCGTGAGCGAAGTTATAGTAGAAACAACCGTTGGTAAAGTCTGTGGCACTATGGAGCGGAAGGTTTTCACCTTCAAAGGCGTCCCATACGGTGCTCCGACCGGCGGCAAACGTCGTTTCCTGCCACCGCTCCCGGTTGAGCCGTGGACAGGTATGCGTTACACCGCTGACTTCGGACCAATCTGCCCACAATCGGGAGCTCTGGTTGACTGTGATGAGGCTGTGGTTGACGAACGCATCATGGGGCTCAGGAGACACCTGCCTCAGAGTGAAGACTGCCTGGTACTGAATGTATGGACGCCAGGTATAGGGGACGGGGGGAGACGCCCCGTCATGATGTGGCTGCATGGTCGCGGCTATGCGCAAGGTGCCGGTTCGGAGGTGGGGTATAACGGCGCTGCGCTTGCCAAACGTGGTAATTTGGTCGTAGTGACAATTAACCATCGGCTGAACGTCTTCGGCTATTTACATCTGGCGGATGTCGCCGGTGAGGCATTCGCCGGTTCTGGTGTGGCCGGAATGCTGGATGCGGTGCTGGCCCTTGAGTGGATACGGGACAATATCAAAGCCTTCGGCGGCGATGCCAATAACGTGACCATCTTCGGTGAGTCCGGTGGTGGCAGTAAGGTTAGCACGATGCTGGCATTGCCTTCAGCAAAGGGCCTATTTCATCGCGCTGTCATAGAGAGCGGCCCAGGACTACGTGGTGCAGAGGCCAAGGATGCTACGGACTTCGCCGAGCGTCTACTGGCTAAGCTGGATATCAAGGCAGACCAGATTGAGAAGCTCCAGGCACTACCGGCACAACAACTGCTGGATGCAGTGAACGGATTGCCGGAACAGCCGCGCATCGGTATGATGGGTGTGCCTACTGGAGCCATAATGCGGTTTGCCCCAGTAGTGGACGGTCATTACCTCCCCGCCCATCCATTCTATCCTGTAGCTGCACCAACAGCGGCGGATGTACCGCTCATAATCGGTTGCAATCGGGACGAATCTGCACTCTTCCTGGCTGCTGACCCCCGGCGCCGCAGGCTTACAGAGTCAGAGTTGCGCGAACGCCTGGCACCTTTGCTCGGCGATAGGCTGGACGGTGTGCTTAGTGTCTATAAGAGGACACGGCCCAATGCCTCGCCCTGGGACCTGTTAATCGGGGTTACCAGTGAAGGATTCCGGCGGGCGTCCATCCTACTAGCGGAACGCAAGACAGCGGGTGGCACCGCTCCAGTCTATATGTACCTGTTCACCTGGGGAACCGATTACCTTGGGGACCTCTTCAAGGCATGCCATGCTCTCGAGATTGCGTTCGTGTTCGACAATGTCGACGATATGCCCATAACCGGCGGTCGTCCAGACAAATACGAGCTGGCCGAAGCGATGAGCGAGGCGTGGGTCGCCTTCGCGCGCAGCGGAGACCCCAATCACCCGGGGATTCCGAAATGGGAGTCTTATACTGTTGACAACCGCGCAACTATGCTATTCGACGTTCCGTGCCGAATAGCGATCGACCCGGCTCGCGAAGAACTCGACGCCTGGGAAGGTATCGAGGTGAATTTTCCATAGTCCAAATCATTCAACATTGCACGAAAGCCACATTTGTGCAGTCCTTGACCGGGGCGAATGGAGTGACTTCTGGGTTATGGTGATGCCCAGAGTGGAGAGGTCGCTACGGGAGCATCTTGAAAAGCATGGATGATGCCATTGGGGTACTCAGCGACATAGCCGAGGCTTTGGTGGCAATTGCCGATCGTATTGTGCATCGGGATCTGAAGCCAGAGAACGTCCTTTTGCTTAAAGGGCAGTGGTGTCTGGCCGATTTTGGCATCGCGCGTTATGCTGAGGCAACCACTGCCTTGGACACGCAGAAATACGCTATGACTCCTCCCTACGCCGCGCCTGAGTAATGGCCATCACTGGGAGCGATATGAACCTGCCTAGGCATAGGAACCTGGTGGTTATCTTCTTTGATGAACACAATACTAAACAGGCATCGGTGGTAACCGTTTATACCTAAGGACTTAGTCTATGTATTCAAAGATTTTTACTGCTGGCACCACACCTGTTTCGGAATACCTTACGGCTTCGTCGGAGCTATGAATCAGCTGGTAGTGTTCCAGTGCTTCTAGCGGTACTGGGCTGATAAATTGGTTAGCGCCCACTATTTTATAATTGCCTGACTCCCGGCTTAAAAGATAGGCTTCTGCCTCTTCGTAGCTGGTGAATTGTTCTGCGCTGTCGATTACCTTAAGAAGTATACCTTCCTGGCTCACCATTTCCTCGTGGGAAATCACCACTGTGCTTTCAGGGGTTACTGCCTTGCCGTCAAAGTTGTACAACCGGCTAGATAATGAGCGGTAGTATTCAGGATAATAAAGCAAATACGGCACCAGTTCGGTTTCCTGTGGCAGGTAGTAGATATCAAAAAATTCGGCCTGGTCCTTTCCTGCCCAGAGAACAATCGCCCAGAATTTGCTGGTGGCTGTCTCGAAATCAACAATTATGTATGACGAGCCCGATTCTTGTGTTATTTCGTTGGCTGAGTTTTCATCCTGTGCGGTAAAGAAGCTAGCTACACTGGTCACCGCCCGAGTGCCTTGACTGGGATTGGCATTCGGTATGCGGTGGGCAATGCGGGTAATCCAGTAACCATAATCCCACCAGGCCATTACACCGTAGGCAGATTCAGGGTAGGGATAGCTCTGCTCCAGGTGGTAATAGAAATCCGGGTCACCAGAGGGGTTTGGGAAACTTCCCATCAACCCAGACAGGGAACTGTATTTGCGGCTTGTCTCCAGGTGATAATAGAAATCAGGATTGCCAAAGGGGTCGGGAGTGTTTTCCTTCAGCCAGGAGAGGGAGCTAACCCAGGCGTCACTGGGGGCAAAGCGTACCTGACTGGCCGTAGTGATTGCCGGTGCAGTCTTGGGATTGGGGAAGAGAACGATGGGGGCGAAAACAACAAGGAAGACAATGAGCACGGCTAAAGCCATATTTACTTGACTGATAGTGATGTAGAAGCCACCGTTTTTCGGCTTGGCTTTCCCCCTTTTTACTTTTTCCAGTGTTTTTACAGCCTTGGCGGTCAATTCCTTGAAACCAGCCAGCTCGAGGACTCTCCACGACAGGTAGCCGGTAAGCAGAGCCACATTGACCGCAAAGTAATAGGCAAAGCGGCGCTGCCCGAGAGTAGCTAACAGTATTACCAGGCTCCACACCAGCAGAAGACTTTTTTCGGCATTACCTCGTTTAACAACGAGGTAGACCAGGATGCCGAGGCTGATGAAGCTAAAGAAAAAGCCGGTGGTGAAGTTACCCCAGGCAACCGAAAGTGAGAAGTTACCGTTGGGGAAAAGGAGTGGCTGCGCTTCTATGGTGGCAAGCTGAGTACCCCTCGGAAAAAAGATGCCGAATGTATTTAGCATTGAGCTGAGAAGAGTGGGGTTAATGAGGTAAAATAAGCCCAGCCCGGCTAGCCCAAGTCCAACCAGGGTCAGTGGGTAATAGGCTGGCTTTATCTTCTTACCCGTCATAAGTCGGGAGACGCCGCTCAAGACCAGCGGGACAAGCAAAGCGATAATCAGGGCAACCAGGTAAAACCTGCCTGGGGAAATTAGACAGGATATAATCAGGGCAACCAGGAAGAAAATAACGCCAACAAAGCAGAGGTAGTCAGTGGATTTGTGCTTCAGGTGGTCAATAATAAACTGGATTACAAAGTAGATAAAGATTATGAAGACAAAAAGAAGTGCTCCCATAAAGGTAAAGATGTAGACCCCTAGAAAAACACCAGCCAGCAGGCTATAAATAATAGGCTTGGTGATTGTTGCCCAATCTCGGTGCCTGAGGTGGTTGAAGCTTAATTGTCTTTGACTTGCTGCCTTGATAGCCAGAATCAAAAACAGCATGGTTACGGTGGTGAACAGCGTCTCGGCGACATGGTGGTCGGTGAAGCCGAGTATTGACCGACCTAGAAACTCACCGGGCATTACGGCTATTAGAGCCGCCGAGAGCACACCAGCCCAGCGGCCAAATAGCTCTTTGCCAATGAAATAAACAGGGATAACGGTTAGAGCACCCAGAACCGCCGGGAAATAAACGCTGACCACATCAATAGTGTGCTCGGTTGGTGAACCCAGGCCAATCACCCAGATAATGCTGGCAAGGAGCCAATCAAAGAAGCGAATGCCACCTATCCCGGCACCGCCAGGGTAAATCATGTAGGGGTCAAAGGTTGCGAGGTGGGGGAAGTTATGGACAAGATTGTCAACCAGGCGCATGTGGTAGTAGGCATCAGCCCCGGCAAACTTTATCCACTCACCAACAAAGATCTTATCATAGGGGAGGTAGACTCGAAGGTATAGGGCAACACCGAAGAACAGAGCCAGTAAAATGCCACTTAAGATTTTTGGAGAGAGTTTGCTCACATTCCCTTTCCTTGTTCCTAAATCAGATTACAGCTGTGCGTTACTAGGCTAAGTATTACACAGTGACCAATTATTGGCAAGAGGGTAACCACGGCAGAGCAGCTCTTGCCGGCTACAGTAATGATATCGGGGAATCGAGAATAACTTGTGACCCGGTGATGAAGTGATTCCAGAGCCATCTAAGGATGATTGAAAGCCTATCTTGCCATCTGGCAATTTAAGATACACATATTGACAACTGTCCTTATCCTGGTTTATAATTTCAGGTGCTATACTAGGCGGAACTTCATTTAATATAGTTTTTGAGGTATAATGGAAGGACTTAAGGAAAAGGTGAAAGCGCTGCGAGAGAAGAGAGGCTGGTCACAAGAGGACCTGGCACGGGAAATAGAGTCATTACGCCAAAACTAATCTTCTATGAGAAATCTATCACGTTTTCCTTATTTTTAAAATTAATAATCGACTCGCCCAGATAGCTATAAACCGAATAATTATCGCGATGCAGAATGGCATTGATGGCATGACGAACTCTCTGGCTATACGTCAGTTCATCATTATGAATAGCTAAACCAGCATAATTCTTCATAGCACGCCCACTCAATAATCTTAGGTTCACATACTACTATCATCCGAAGTTTGGGAAACTTTGACACGTCTCTTGAGTAATAATCAATTATAAGTGACTTCGTGGACAACAGTCAATAATTGTGGGGCTTGATTTTTGGCTTGTTTTTGGAGATAGGAGCCAAAAAAGGGGTTATACCATGCTATCCTTTAGGCGCAAGTCTATAAGTTCGTAATTCAGACTTTTCTCTTGCAGACTCTTAATCAGTCCGGGGATAGCATCATCAGTGCAAACTATAGTAAAAGATAAGCCGCATTGGGCTGCTTCGATGGCTGCTTCTGTAACGCCGTAAAGGTAGCGAGGCTCAATATCTACCCGTCTTAGCGCAATCAAAGCCTCGATGCCAATAGCTCCGACCGGCTGATTGTTGGTAACCTGGGCTTGCAGCAGTTCCAAGTCAACTTGCCTTGACCCACCTTTTTGAATGCCAGGCACCTGTAAGATAGTTACCTTGCCTCCCGTCAGTTCTACCAATCCTTCGATGTTAGAGACATCTACATCCTCACCCTGACTTACGCTTGATGCAGCGATACCTCTGGCACCACCGTTTGTCTGGCTGGTAGCAAACAGTAAACCATTCTTCATGTTGAGTCCTACAGCCTGCCCTTGTCTTATGTCGCACTCAGCTATGGCTGCGCAGACGGTAATGTTGGTGACTGCCTGCTCCACCATAGAAGCGTAGCCCCGCAGCTGTCTAAGCACGTTAAGCACCCAATTGACCCCTTTCGCGCTTACTCTATAGTGAGAGCGACCGGTTGAGACAACCAGGTCCTCCTCCACTAATTGACGAATATAGTCTGATATTGCTTGTGGCGTGACACCCAACTTAACTGCGATGCTCTTTTGCTGAATATTGGGGCCGGAAGCGGCAATTTCAACCAGAATCTGGAATCTAGTTGCAGAATTCTTGTTTTGCAGTATCTCTACCATGGCTTCACCACGCTTGATGAGTGTAATCAAGCAGACTTTAACTCTATGCCATTATAGCACTTTTGTCCGGTTACGTAATAGCTTGTCTTAAAGGACTATGCACAAAACGTTATCCTATCCTCTGCCGCCTGCTCTCGGCAGCGACGATGGCGATGGATTGCTTACTATGGCTTTCGGTGGCGGCGTAGAGCGCATATATGGAAATCAAGTGCTCTATTTTGGTGGAGAAATTTGTCGAAGCAAGCGCCCCCATTTTACAAAGCTGGTTTTTTGGGGTAAAATAGGCGTGATTTAGGGCGGTTAGCTCAGTTGGTAGAGTGCTCGGTTCACATCCGAGAGGTCAGAGGTTCAAATCCTCTACTGCCCACCATAGAGGAAGCAGAGGCTAACCTAGCCTTGAAACTCAGTTGCGACATTGGAGAGGGAGGTGGTGTCAGAACAAGCCTTTGCTCTTCAGGCTTAAATAATTCTTATCGCCGATAATAATGTGGTCTAGGACGTCTATACCCATAATCTCTCCTGCCTGAACCAATCTCTCGGTTAACTTTACGTCATCTTCTGAAGGCTCAGGGTCACCCGAGGGGTGGTTATGCACAAAAATAACCGAGGCAGCACTGGCCGACATTGCCTCTTTGAATACCTCCCTGGGGTGAACGATACTGCTATCCAGGCTACCAACCGAAACCTCTGAGGTTTTTATCAACTGACCTCTGGTATCCAGCAAAAGCACCAGAAAATGCTCTTTCTTTTTACCCCTTAACCTACCCCTCACCAAGCTCACCACCTCGTCAGGGGTCTTGACCGATAGCTTTTTACCAGGTTCGGGGTAACCCTCCAGCCGGTTAGCCAATTCAAAAGCAGCCTTAATCTGGGCTGCCTTGGCCAGACCAATCCCCTTCACCTCCGCTAGCTCTTCCACCGAGGCGCCAGCAATTCCTTTAAGATTGCCAAACCGGCTTAGCAGCCTCTGTGCCGTCACTGTCACCGACTCGCCGGCGATGCCACGACCTAGAAGCAAAGCCAGAATCTCCTGCGCCGATAGGGCTTCCACCCCGAATTTCTGCAGCCTCTCCCTGGGTCGCTCAGAAACGGGTAAATCGTGGATTGTAAATGACTTCTTCACCAACCCCGCCTCCATGCCTGGCTTTGGGTAGCCAACCGCCAACCTAAAAGAAGCCCGCTGGCCTGCTTAGTCAATGTCCCAATTGGTGCTGGCAACATCGCCGATGTTGTTACCCCGGCTTCTTGATACTGCCGGGCAACATTGTCCCGCCATAAACTGTCCAGACCGTCCATATCAAAACCATAAACCTTTTCCAAGGCTCCATCATAGCTGCTACCCTCTCTAAAGGTATTCAACAGCCCGAGCATCTTACCCTGCCCATAATCAGTGATAAGAAACTCAACCAGACTATAACTCTGAGCATAGGAAAGATAGGCTTTCTCAGCATCAGTCGAAAATGGGCTGGATAAGCTACGCACCGAGATGAGGTTATTTTCAGTTATTGCTCTCTTCAGATAGGCAGCCGATCCGACACCAAGCTCCCCCTCATTATACATAGCTAAACCTTCATCAAGCCAGGTAGGCAGCCCAGCGTAGGGATTCAAGGTCATCTGGTGAATGACTAGGTGTGTTAGCTCATGGGCAGTTGCCCGCTTACCCCAGGAAAGGTTATGCGGGGCTATACCAATAGCTATAATGCCATATCTGGTGAAGGCTACTCCTCCTGTCCACTCTTGGGGAAAAATCATAGCGCCTTGCAAATCCTGGGAATTTGTGTAGACACATATCTTGACCGGCTTCTTCAAATAGGCACCAGTGTCCTCAGCCAGCCGAGCCAGCGCTTGCTGAGCAGCTAACATTATCTCCTCGGCAAAGGATTGTTCCCCCTCATACCAGTATATGGTTACCTCACCCTCGGTTAAGCTCTGCCAGGGATAGCGATTATCATCAAACCTGACTCTAACCGGGGTGGTTTCAACCTTATCACCGTTAACATCTGCCACTGTCCACCAATATTCCACACTGGACCCGGGAGGGAGCCCGCCCGTTTTCCTCATATCCCAGGCCCACTGAACATCAACTGTAGTATCGGGCACAAATTCAATATAGACCTCACTGGTTACCTGAGCATAGCTTTCCCGGTCAACGGTATAATGGAGACGAACATCAGTAATGTTGACATTGCTCTCGGCTGACAGATTGAAGTGAAGCTTAGCAGGAAACTCTGCCTCAGCCGAGCTATCCAGTATTGCTAACCCACCCTGAGCTTGAGCCAGGCCCGTGCCCAATAAGACCAGGAACAGGGAAATAGCTACGGCGAATATACCAGCCTTCTTAATCATTCCTCTTTACCCAAGCTAGACCGCAGATACGCTGTTATGAAGCCGTCCAGCTCTCCATCCAGCACTGCATCGGTGTCGCTGGTTTGATAATCGGTTCTGTGGTCCTTTACCATCTTATACGGATGGAGGACATAGCTCCTAATCTGGTTACCCCAGCCAGCAGCTATGCGCTCCCCCTTCAGCTTGGCTCTTTCTTCAGTTCTCCTGGCTAACTCTAGCTTTAGCAGGCGAGCTTGAAGAATCTTCAGGGCAATTTCCTTGTTCTGGTGCTGAGAACGCTCGCTCTGACAGGTAATCGTCAGCCCCGTTGGCAGGTGAGCTAGTCTCACAGCACTGCTTGTCTTCTGCATATGCTGTCCTCCCGGTCCACTCGACCTGAACACATCAACCTTCAAATCATCAGGCTCTATTTTGATGTCAACATCAGCCTTGGCTTCAGGCATAACCTCCACCAAAACAAAGGAGGTATGCCGAGCATGGTCAGCATTAAAGGGAGAAAGGCGAACCAACCGGTGAACACCGTGCTCTGATTTTAGGTAGCCAAAGACATAGTCACCGCTGACCCCAATGGTAGCACTCTTTATCCCCGCCTCTTCACCTAGGGAAGTATCCAATATCTCAGCCTTATACCCGCGGCGCTCAGCCCAGCGGAGATACATTCTCATTAACATCTCCGCCCAATCCTGAGATTCGGTGCCTCCAGCTCCAGCGTGAATGGCCAGGATAGCATTCCTGGCATCATACTCGCTACTAAAAGCCATCTCCAGTTCCATCTCATCAAGATGGGAAGCTACTGCTTCTGTTTCAGATTCAATCTCTTCCTGAAAGGAGGCCTCCTCTTCTACTAACGGCAGACCTTCAGCAATATCAGCAACCTTCTTCTCCAGACCTCGCCACCTCTCAACTACCTTCTTCTGCTCAGCTAACTGTCGCATAACACCCTGCGCCTTAGCACTATCTAACCAAAAGTCCGGCTTGGCTGACCGCTTCTCTAGCCTGACAATTTCCTCTTCCCGGCTAGCAATGTCAAAGATGCACCAGCGCCATAGAAATTCTAGCCTGCAAGTCCTTCAATTTATCCCTTAGTTCCTGCACTAGTCAACCCCCTTATATCCATTACTGAAAATAGCTAACTAAGAATAATCAATCCAAATCTTAACTCTACTTAAACTAATCGAATAACTCCCTTTGATAGCTAACCTCATGCGTCAGGGCAGTTCTTTCCAGTTTCAGATTCCCTCCAGCCGCCAGATGAGCAAGCCGGGTAGGCTCTGGTAAACGATAACCACGGCAGCACCGCATTACCCAGTAAATAGCAGTTTGAAGGTCAACCTTATGACCTATGGAAACATAAACAGGCTTCACTCCGAGCTTGCTTCGTAGAGCTACCCCTATAGTCTCACCCCTATCTATTACCTCAGCATAGCTACCCGGCTCAATTCCAGGCGCTTTATGGCTGCCGCAGAGGAGGGATTTAGCACAACCGATTGTTGGCACATCCAAAAAGAGCCCCAGGTGAGAGGCAAGACCAAATCGTCGAGGATGGGCAATCCCCTGGCCATCAACCAGAATTAGGTCAGGGGTAATACTGAGTCTCTCACAAGCAGCCAGGGTTAGCGGTGACTCACGGAAGGACAAAAGACCTGGAATGTAAGGGAGATCAAGCCTGCCCTGGGCTACTTTTGTCTCCACCACTCTAAGGTCGGGATAGCTTAAGACAACTACAGCCCCGGTAGCTACCCCCTGTGCTTTCCCCACAGATATATCCACACCAGCTATAAAATGAGGTGTGATAGCCTCGCTATTTCTGGAGACCTGCACTGCCAGCCGACGCTGCAGGTCTAAAGCCTGAGCGGTGCTAAGCTGCCAGCTGTGTAATCTCTGCACCTTCATACCCCGATTATAGCGACTAGACAATCTCTTGACAACTTCTGGCCGCTATTGACAGCTGATTACTTATAGCGCATAATATTCTTAACGAATAATGGTAAAGATTAGACTACGGCGAGTAGGAGCCAAAAAGAGACCGAGTTATCGGCTGGTAGTAGCTGATTCTCGGGCACCCCGTGATGGAGCATTTATTAACATCATCGGGCGCTACAATCCGCTAACCGACCCAGAAACAGTAGTTATAGATGAAGAAAAAGCACTATACTGGCTCAGGCAAGGGGCTCAGCCGACAGATACCGCCGCCAGGCTGCTAGCCAAAGCCGGCATTATAGAAGAGTCTGAAGCAAGGAAAGAGAAAATTAAGACTGGCATTGCAGCCAAGCCCAAAGCAAGCAAGAAGAAAGCCAAGGCTGGTGTCGTAGAAGAATCTGAAGCGAGCAAGGAGGAACCCGAAGCCAGCATTACAGAAGAATCTGAAGCGAGCAAGGAGGAACCCGAAGCCAGCATTACAGAAGAACCTGAAGCGAGCAAGAAGGAACCCGAAGCCAGCATTACAGAAGAACCCAAAGCAAGCAAGAAGGAACCCGAAGCCAGCATTACAGAAGAACCCAAAGCAAGCAAGGAGGAACCCGAAGCCAGCATTACAGAAGAACCCAAAGCAAGCAAGAAGAAAGCCAAGGCTGGTGTCGCAGAAGAACCCAAAGCAAGCAAGAAGAAAGCCAAGGCTGGTGTCGCAGAAGAACCCGAAGCCAGCAAGGAAGAACCCGAAGCCAGTATTACAGAAAAGTCCAAAACAATCAAGGAGAAAACATGAAAGAACTAATAGAATACATCGCCAAATCAATTGTCAACGCGCCCGATGATGTGGTAGTTACTGAGGAGGAGGATGAGCAAGGCATAACGCTCAAGTTACAGGTTGCCGATGACGATAAGGGGAGAGTTATTGGTAAGCAAGGCCGAATAGCTGAAGCCATGCGCACCCTGGTCAGGGTAAAAGCAGCTAAAGCAGGCACCAGAGCTATCCTTGAGATTCTATAAGAATAACCTGAGATAACCAGTCTTACCAACGCTAAGACAGCAAGATTGAGCGCCTCGGTTCTGTATCCAGCAAAAGGGGAAGCTAGGTATTCAAGACAAGCCCGGAAAGCTTCGGAAAAGAGGCGCTACTGCCAGTGACAAGAAGCAGGCGAGCAGAGCCCAAGGCGACCCAGCCGGAGATGCCAGCACCTTCACTGAACAATTGGAGATAATCAATGAATTCTGCGCCTGAGGCCGAGCTCTGGGTTATATGCCCTGTTTGCCAGCAACCCAACCCACTGGGAGCAAAGTTTTGTAAGCATTGCTGGGGGGCAGCTCTGCACCCAGGCTGCCTAATATTATCCCCTCGGCAGTATGAACTTAGGCTGTCCCGCTTGAAGCTCAGAAGGGTGATTAAGGCAATCGCTATCAGCCTCGTTTGCCTAATCGTTCTGGCTTCTGCCGTGTACTCCAGTTTATACTATTTCACCGACATAATATTTGCGCCGCCTCAGGATTTAAATTCCAACTCCCACCTCGGAGAATGGGCTATGTTTCGCCACGACTTGGGCCACTCTGGCACCACCGGCTCAAGTGATATCTTACCCCAAGATACGATTGAATGGGTCTTCTCTACAGACGGTCCAATCCACTCATCGCCAGCAGTAGCGAATGGCACCGTCTACATCGGCTCAAAGGACGGTAAGCTCTACGCTCTGGACACAGCCACTGGCGCTAAGCGCTGGGAATACCAGACAGGCAGTTGGGTCCAGTCCTCACCGGCAATTGTCAACGGTGTGGTTTATTTCGGCTCAAACGACGGCAAGCTATATGCACTTGATGCCCATAGCGGTGAAAAGCTCTGGGATTTCCAGACCAGGTATCCCATTATGTCTTCCCCGGCGGTAGCCGATGGTATAGTTTACTTTGGTGCTGATGACTATTATATCTACGCCTTGGATGCAGCAACAGGAGTCAAGCTCTGGGATTTCGATGCCAAAGGCCCGGTTAAATCGGCACCTACGGTGGCTAACGGCATCGTCTACGTCGGGTCAGGGAGTAGTTTTTGGTACGCTTTGCACGCGCAAAGCGGAAGGCTTCGCCTCCGCTTTAAGTCATACTTCCCGGTTTTCTCCACGGCGGCAGTGAGCGATGAGACCGTCTATTTCAGCAACTCTCACGGTCTTCTATACGCCGTTGACGGCAATGCCCGAACCTGGCTCCAGGAGAATGAAATCAGACCCTTCTGGATACAACTGTGGGCATTCGGCTTGCCAGTGCCTGCACCCCCAGTCCAATCCGGCCTTCTATGGGGGTTCAGGGTAGGCAGAACAGCCAGTGCCTCTCCCGTGGTAGCAGACAACACCTTATACGTAGGTGCGGACAACAAACTACTTGCCCTAGACACCCAGAGCCGACAAAAGCGCTGGGAATTCGAAGCTGAGGATAAAATAAGGTCCTCACCGGCAATGGTAGACACCACCATTTATGTAGGCAGTGACGATGGGCGACTGTATGCTGTGGATGCCACCACCGGCGAAAAGCTTTGGGACATCCTTACCGGAGGCAAGGTCACTTCATCCCCAGCCGTAGCCGACGGAACAGTTTACATAGGCTCGCACGATGGTAATGTGTATGCCATTAAGTAGTCTAAGATACCATAAGAATCAGCAATGAAGTGGGAATTTATAACTATCGGTAAAATCTTAGCTCCCTGGGGTAAACAGGGTAAACTAAAGGTAGAGGTAGTAACCGACTTCCCACGACGCTTCGCCCCCTCTTCAAAGATTTATATTAACCAGCAGCCTGTGACCATTGGTAACACCCAGTGGCATAAGGGCAAGGCAATTATCAAGCTTGACACAATTGATAGCATTGAAGACGCCGAAAAGCTGCGGGGACGACCGCTAGAAATACACTGTAGCCAGCTCTATCCTCTGCCTGAAGGGCAATACTACCATTTTCAACTCATCGGGCTAGAGGTATGGACAACTCAAGGGGAGCTACTGGGAAATATCACCGACATTCTAACCACGCCAGGTAATGATAACTATGTAGTCAGCGGAGCTAGGGGAGAGATTCTTATCCCTGCCATTGAGGACGTAGTAAAATCTATTGACCTTGATAAAGGATGCCTAATTATTGAGCCTATTGAGGGACTGCTGAGCCTAAATAAAAAAGCCACTGGCTAACCTAGCCGTTCTATCTGGCAGGTTATCATTCGCTATCAGACAGCTTATGTTCCTGGCCTTCTTTTCCTCCTCTTTTCCGCCACCTTAAGACGAGTGAGTGAGCGGCGCAGTGCTGCTTCAGCCTGAGCCAAATCAACCTCAGGGGTGCGGCGACCAAGCTGTTCTTGGGCACGGCGCTTCGCCTCTTCCGCCCGAGCTAAATCAATTTCGTCAGCCCTCTCAGCAGCGTCAGCCAGAACTATGACTCTGTCTGGGCGCACCTCAAGAAAGCCGCCAGAAATGGCCAGGGAGAGCTCCTCCCTTCCCTTCCTCACTCGTAGCTCACCCATCTGCAGGGTAGTCATCAGGGGGGCATGATGCGGTAAGATTCCCAGTTGACCTTCAACACCCGGGGCAATAACCACATCCACTTCCTCCGAATAAACTACCCGCTCAGCAGTAACGATTTCAAGTCTTATACTAGACATTGCCCTCTGCCCCCAGCCTCTTCGCCTCCTCTACTGCCTCATCTATTGTCCCTACCATATAAAAGGCTTGTTCTGGTAGAGCATCATGCTTGCCTTCCAGAATCTCATTGAAGCCGCGCACCGTCTCATCTATTGCCACATACCTTCCCTGCCTGCTAGTAAAAACTTCAGTAACAAACATCGGCTGAGATAAAAACCTCTGTATTTTACGAGCTCGAGCCACCGTGAGCTTATCTTCATCGCTAAGTTCCTCAATACCCAGTATAGCGATTACATCCTGGAGGTCTTTATAGCGCTGTAGCACCTGCTGTACGCTACGGGCCACCCGATAGTGCTCCTCACCAACAACATTGGGGTCGAGTATCCGAGAGGTTGAGGTTAGCGGGTCAACCGCCGGATACAAGCCCTGCTCAGCAATAGACCTCTCCAGGGCAATAACTGCATCAAGGTGACCAAAGGTAGTAGCCACCCCAGGGTCAGTATAATCATCAGCCGGAACATAAATAGCCTGAAACGAGGTTATTGAGCCCTTCTCAGTAGAGGTAATCCTCTCCTCCAGCTCGCCAATCTCTGTAGCCAGGGTAGGCTGATAGCCTACCGCCGAAGGCATACGCCCCAGTAGGGCGGATACTTCCATACCAGCTAGGGTATAGCGATAGATATTATCAATAAACACTAAAACATCCTGATGCTCCACATCACGGAAATATTCAGCCATAGTCAGTCCAGTCAGTCCCACGCGTAAGCGAACCGCAGGTGGTTCGTTCATCTGGCCAAAGACCATTACTGTCTTATCAATTACACCGGAAGCCTTCATCTCATTCCACAGGTCGTTACCCTCACGAGACCTTTCCCCGATACCAGCGAAAACAGAAAAACCCCCGTGCTCGGTGGCAATATTGCGGATAAGCTCCATAATAATAACTGTCTTACCCACGCCAGCCCCCCCATAGGCGCCAACTTTACCACCTTTAGTAAAAGGGGTAATCAGGTCAATAACCTTAAGTCCTGTCTCCAGCACCTCGGTTGTCGTTTTCTGTTCCGCGAGTGTGGGTGGAGGACGATGGATTGGCCACTGCTCTTCAGTTTTAACCTCACCAAGGTTATCCAAGGGCTCACCCAAAACATTAAACAGGCGCCCTAGAGTGGCCCTACCTACCGGCACACTAACTACTGCTCCAGTATCTATAGCTTCAGCGCCCCGCTCAAGCCCATCGGTAGGTGATAATGCCAGGCACCGCACCCGGTTATTACCTATATGTTCCTGAGCTTCAAGCACCATCTTGTCACCATCTCTTGAAATCTCAATAGCACTGTGCAGTATAGGTAGCTCATCCGGTGGGAACTCTATATCAACTACCGTTCCTATCACCTGAACCACTTTACCTTTGGCCATAAGTAACCTCCTCTACCTAGGTCAGCGCCGCAGCTCCGCCGGTGATATCAAGAAGCTCTTTAGTAATTGATTCCTGACGGGCTTTATTATACATAAGGGTTAATTCGTCAATCAGTTCGTTAGCATTATCGGTGGCATTCCGCATCGCCACCATCCTAGCCGACTGCTCACTGGCAATAGACTCCAGAATGGCATGATAAATCTGCATCTCAACAAATCGTGGTAAGAGTTCTGCCAACACCACATCTGGGCCTGGTTCATATATATAATCTACATTTTGTGCTCTGGGTATAACCGCCGGTTCAACTGGCAGTATCGGCTGCAAGATTGGTCTCTGCACCATGGTGGAGATAAACTGGGCATAAGCCAGATAGGCCGCATCTATGACGCCATTGGTGTAGTCATCGATGATAATTCGGGGTATGGCTAGGATATCAAGCAAGCTGGGTCGGTCACCAAGCCCGGTAAACTCAGCCTGAACATCACGACCATACCGTCTCATAAAATCCAGCCCCTTGCGACCAACACAAATAAGGGTAACCGATATATTTTGCTCCAGGATAAAACTTGCTGTCCGGCGGTTGATATTGGCGTTAAGCCCGCCACACAGACCACGGTCGGGGGTGATATGCACTATAACCATTCTGGCTACCGGCCGGCGCTGTAGTAGGGGGTGCAGTACTCTATCAGTCTGGGGCAAAGCGGCTAAATCGGCTATCACCTGACGAATCTTCTCCGAGTAAGGTCGCCCAGCTAAACCACGCTCCTGTGCCCGCCTCATCTTTGAGGTGGCAATCATCTCCATAGCCCGGGTAATCTTGGCTATATTTTGAACACCCCGTATCCGGCGGCGAATTAAGCGAATATCAGCCAGTTGACCTCACCCCCTTAATTTTTATAAACCCTATCCCCTGTACAGGCTGTCCTATAATGACATTTTCAGACAGCCTCAAGATTTTTTCTGAAGAGGGGCTTTGCCCCTCTTAAACACTCCTTACCCTTTATTCCTTCAAAGGAAAGGAAAAATACAGTTCTTGAAGGGGCTTCACCCCTTCAAGCTACCCTGAAGCAAGGCTCTGCTTAAACTCCCCGATGGCTGCCTTTAATGCCTCTTCAGTCTCGGCACTAATGTCCTTTTCCCTGGCAATAGCCTTGCCTATCTCAGGGTGATTTGCCTCCATAAATTGATGGAAACCAGTCTCAAAAGCACCGACTTGAGCTACAGCTATATCACCAAGGTAATCGTTAATAGCTGCATACAGAATCATAACCTGTTTCTCTACCGGCATCGGGCTATACTGGGTTTGCTTCAAGACTTCGGTAATCCGTCGCCCGCGCTCAAGCTGAACTCTAGTTGCCTGGTCAAGCTCAGCAGTGCCAAATTGGGCAAAGGCAGCCAGCTCCCGGTATTGAGCCAGCTCCAGCCTGAGTCTACCGGCCACCTGCTTCATTGCTTTAGTCTGGGCAGCACTTCCCACCCGGGATACTGATAGACCAACATTCAGTGCCGGTCTTTGACCAGCGTTGAACAGGTCTGCTTCCAGATAAATCTGCCCATCGGTAATAGAGATAACATTAGTTGGAATATAGGCAGCTACATCACCTGCCTGTGTCTCAATAATAGGCAGTGCGGTAAGAGAACCACCACCATATTCATCAGCATACTTGGCGGCTCTCTCAAGCAAACGACTGTGCAAATAAAAGACATCACCGGGATATGCCTCCCGTCCCGGGGGACGGCGCAGCAAAAGTGAAAGCTGGCGGTAAGCCCAGGCATGCTTGGAAAGGTCATCATAGACAACCAAGGCATCCTTTCCCTGCTCCATGAACTCCTCGCCGATAGCGCAACCAGCATAGGGGGCAAGGTATTGTAAGGCAACCGGATCAGCCGAGTTAGCCACCACCACAACCGTATGCTCCATAGCGCCATGTTCTTCCAGAGTAGCTATCACCCGTGCCACCTTGGATGCCTTCTGACCAATAGCCACATAGATACAGATTAAATCACCACCCTTCTGATTAATGATGGTATCCAGAGTAATAACTGTTTTCCCTGTTGAGCGGTCGCCGATAATAAGCTCTCGCTGTCCCCGGCCTAAAGGAATCATGCTGTCTATTGCCTTAATACCAGTTTGCACCGGGGTATCTACCGGCTGGCGCAAGGTAACATTAGGAGCAACTCGCTCCAGAGGTCGGCTCTTCTTACTCTTTATTGCCCCTTTGCCATCCAGTGGGTGACCCAGAGGGTCAACTACCCGGCCAATAAGGGCATCGCCTACCGGCACCTCAGCAATCCGACCTGTGCACCGCACCTCGTCCCCTTCCTTAAGGTCAGTGTAGTCACCAAGGATGACGGCAGCCACACTGGCTTCCTCCAGGTTCATAGCAATCCCCATAATCTCATTGGGAAACTGAAGTAGCTCATTATACTTAGCTGCTGCCAGCCCGTGAATCCTGGCAATACCGTCACCAACCTCAATCACAGTGCCAACATCGACCATGGTCGCTGCCATACCAAACTGCTCAATCTGCTGCTTGATGACAGAAACAATATCTTGCCCTCTTGTTGTCATTTAATCTACCTTACCCCCTTTATCCCCCTCTCCTTCAAAGGAGAGGGGGGAATTGGTTATGTAAGAGAGGCTTCGCCTCTCTTTGACTCTCCTTTATTTAGCAACCCCACTCAGCTCTCTCTTCAAAGCCTCTAATCGGCTGTGGGTGCTGCCATCTAGTAGCTTACCACCAATTCTAGCTACAATCCCACCTATCAAACTAGAATCTACTTCAGGCTTGATAACTACCTTCTTACCGACTATAGCCCCCAGACGCTCCCCTAACCTTAGCCTATCCTCATCATCAAGGGGGATGGCAGTAGTAACCTCAGCCTCCTCAATGCCACGGTAGCTATCTAATAGTCGCTGGTACTCATCAGCAATTTCACCCAGCATGCTCAACCTGCCTCTAGCTACCAACAGGTAAACCAGATTCAGGGCTAGAGGGTTTATATCACCCAGTTGTTCGGATAGAAGCCTGGCTTTGTCATTAAAATGGAGCCTGGGATTCTCAAACAAAGCAACAAGCGCAGCATCCTCACCCAGGCTGGCAATCTTTCTCAGGTCAGACTGCCACCTATCTAATTCCTGCCTCTCCATGGCAATCTCAAACACTGCCTGTGAATAGCGCCTAGCATAAGCTCTTCTGGCCACTCCATCCCCCTTTTTGAGCTAGCTGACCCTCTCTATTATTATTTATCTACCTCACCCCCTGTATCCCCCTCTCCTTCAAAGGAGAGGGGGACGAATGGGTTTTTGAAGGGGCTTCGTCCCTTTAAGCTACTCCCTTGCTAAAACCGCCTCACCCCTTTCTCAGGGTTGTGCTTTCTTCCAGTGTTTTATCAATAAGCTGGCGGTGTGCCTTCTTATCCAGTGACCGGTCAATGACTTTCTCCGCCGCCAGTATGGTTAGGTCGGCAAACTCCTTACGCAACTCATCTATAGCATCGTCTCTCTCTCGCTGAATCTCCACCCGTGCCCTGACGACAAGAGATTCGGCATCCTCTCTGGCTTCTTGCTGTGCCTGTTGCCTAACCTCTTCTCCGGTTCGCACTGCCCGGGCTATTACCTCCTGTCCCTCCTTGCTGGCAGCCTCAATTCGCCTCTGAGTCTCTTCCTCGGCATGTTCTGACTGTTCCTTAATATATTCTGTCTGCTCCATACTCTCCTGAACCTTCTTGGAGCGCTCATCAAGTATCCGCATAATAGGCTTATAGGCAACCAGATACAGCAGCCCAAAGAGAACAGCAAAATTCACAATTTGTGCTAGCAGCGTTGGCAAACTTATGCCAAGTCCAGCCAGACCTTCCATTTTAATCACCTCTCAGACAGGGTTACATCGAAAATACCAACGACATTATAAATCCGATGAAGGACATCACCGCTAAAATTATCGTTAAGAAAAAGATTAACAAAGAATATGGTATACCATCCTGTGGCATAATTACCCCCTTATTAACATCACTATACAATCATAGCCAGGATAATGGCTATAATCAGGGCGTAAATCCCAATAGCCTCAGCGAAAGCGGTAACCAATATCATATTGGTCATTATGGGACCGCTCGCCTCAGGGTTACGGGCCAGTCCGGTGAGGGCTGAATAGCCAATCAGCCCAATAGCCAAAGCCGGTCCCAATAACCCCAAGCTGCCAATCATACCCACCGCCAGCAACTTCATCACTTCTGCTGTCATTCTCTACCTCCTTCATTTTTGATTTATATTTATATTAAGTTACCTCTTCCTCATGAGAAGTAACGGCAACAGTCAGAAATATCAGGGTTAAGCCACCGAAGATAAGCGCCTGGACAAAGCCGACCAGCAACTCGAGCCCGTAAAAGGGTAAAGCGAACAAAAAGGGAACGAGGAACATAGCTATCAACAGCAGTATCTCACCAGCCGTCATATTACCAAAAAGACGGAGGGTGAAGCTGATGATGCGCACCAGTTCACTCAATGCCTCCACAAAACCAATGAAAATATTGATGACTCCGGTTAACAGTCCGTTCAGACCAGCAAGGAGCTTACCCCTGGCTAACTGACGCAAAGCGGCCAGAAGCTGGCTCACATTAACAAACTTTCCCAGATAACGAATGCCAAGCGTCCTTAGACCAAAGAATTCAACAAAGACAAAAGACATCAGAGCTATGGCTAAAGGCGTATTAATATCGGTATTAGCCGCCCGCAACAGGTGGACTGACTCACCCTCCGCATTGGTAACAAGTATCGAGCCGAATCCAGGCAGCAGACTCAACCAGGCATTAAAAGCAACAAACAGAAAGATGGTAGCTACTACAGGAAAGAAGCGGCGCCCATTTTTCTCACCAGCCACACTCTGACAGAAGTCAAGCAGCGCCCCGAGGGCAAATTCCAGTAAGGCTTGCCATCTTCTTGGTATAAGCCTTAGCCGACGGCTAACCACATAGGAAAATCCAACCAAGAAAATAATGGTAACCCAGGCAGCGATAACACTGTTAGTGATGGGAAAGCCAAAGAGATGGGAAACCACCTCTGCCGGAAGCTCGGGGTGAGGCTGAGAAACACCAAGCCAGCTGGGTAATCCCAAATCACCGAATATGCTCTGACCCAGAGGACCACTGACAAAGCCAACCAGAAGGAGCACAAGCAAAACGACCAGGATTCCGATTATAAGAGGGAATGAACAACCAAGGCAGCCCTTCTTAGGTGCTAGCTCCTCCTCTTGTCGTCTTTCTTCCTGTTCAGGCACTAGCTCTTCCCCTTATTTTGTTTCTTTTTGATATTGGGAAGAATCATCCGATAAACACCGTAGAAAGCAATAATAACCCCTAAAATTAAGCCAACTATCACCAGGATAGGCTCGGTATTAAACTTATTATCAAGCCAGAGACCACCAACCACCCCTAGAACAATGCAGCCTCCAACATACCACCCCACACCTATCAGCCTGAAAGCCGCTGCCCACCTATTCATACCACTGGCAGCATATCAAACCTGCCCAATTAGTTCAAGCTCACCCCTAAAGGTTGCTGGGCCGCCCTTGGCGAGCAAAGCCCCTTCAAACCTCTCCCGATAAACGACCTCTCTTTGGTTACTAAAAAACCCTACAGAGCTTAGTCCTAGGGTTTTATTATAAAGTCACAAATCAGGGCATAACCACGTCCTAAAGTCTTAACTAATGCTTCTACTATCTACTATGCCAAGCCTCCTTTTGGTTAAAAAGTCGAACACCCTAGTGAGGTCGCCAGTCTCTTGGAAGAGTCCTGCCCTAGGATTTATGCTTATCAAAGTCATCCAAATCAAGGGTGTCTAAGAAATCACGGAAAGCCGACATCTTTCTCATCTCTTCTTCACTAACCTTCTTGCCCTTTCTATCAGCCACATCCTGCTCTTCAGCAATAGGTTTACCTGTCTCCTTGTCTAGCAGGATACCAGCCTTGTCCAGGACTAACTCCTCAACATAGATAGGGGCCTCCAGCCTTACTGCCAGCGCCAGGGCATCACTAGGGCGGGAGTCAACTTCCATCTGCCCTCCATCTATATTAAGAATAATCTTGGCATAAAAGGTATCGTTCTGAAGGTCGTTGACGATGATAGAGTTGACACTAGCCCCCAAGGCATCAATAACCGAGCTCAACAAGTCATGAGTCAAAGGCCTGGGTACATTAACCCCCTGCAGTTTTACAGCTATGGCATCTGCCTCAGCAGGACCAATCCAGATGGGCAGGTAACGGTCCGTCATTTTCTCTTTTAGAATTACCACCCGTTGGTAATTCATCAGACTAACCCGAATGCTATCGATAGTCATCTCTATCATGCTCATACCTCCTCCATTCATCAGCCGACACAACTAATTCTACCCCACCTAACCACCACTGTCAACTAGGAATAGTGCAAATTGACTCTCATACCACTTAGCTAAACTATCTTAATTATGGTATAATAGCTTGGTAGAATTTTACCCTCAACTGAAAAAGGAGACACACTTATGCAGAAAGGTCGAAAGACCGTTGTCTGGTTTAATGAGGTCACCAAAAAGGATATACCTCTGGTTGGTGGTAAAGGGGCAAATCTAGGTGAAATGACTAATGCCCAGATACCTGTTCCCCCTGGCTTCATTGTAACCTCTGATGCCTACTTCGACTTCCTACGGCAAACAAAACTCGTCGATAAAATCCGCCAACTGCTGGAATCTATAGATGTTAATGATAGTAAACAGCTTCAGCAGGTTGCTGCTCAGGTGAGGCGGGTAATCTCAAATGCTGCTATGCCTCCGGAAATAGCCAAGGAGATCGAGCAAGCTTATATAAAAATGGGTAGAGGACTGGTTGCGGTGCGCTCCTCAGCTACTGCTGAAGACCTGCCTGAAGCCTCCTTTGCTGGTCAACAAAGAACCTTCCTTAATGTGCAAGGCGAGCAAGAGGTGGTAGTCGCTGTTCAGGAGTGCTGGGCATCCCTCTTTGAGGCACGGGCTATTTACTATCGGCACCATCAGGGCTTTGACGACCTTAAAGTTGGCTTGGCGGTGCCGGTTCAGAGGATGGTAGAGTCTTACACTTCCGGGGTTATGTTTACTGTAGAGCCGGTAACTAATGATGCCAACAAGGTTATTGTTGAGGCAGTCTTTGGGCTGGGTGAGGCTATTGTCTCTGGGGAGGTAACTCCTGACCTGTATGTTGTAGACAAAGAGAAACAAGAAATTATTAGCAAAAAAATAGCTGAGCAACAGTGGCAGCTAATCAGGAACCCAGCCGCCGATGACAAAGAGGCTAATATTCAGGTGGCACTTCCCGAGGCAGCTCAAGCTCAGCAGAAGCTGAGCGATGACGAGATAATCCAACTAGTCAAACTAGGAAAACAGCTAGAAGACCACTATCAATTTCCCCAGGATATTGAATGGGCAAAAGAAAATAACGAAATCTATATTGTCCAAACCCGACCGGTAACCACAATCAAAAAAGTAGCCGAGGTTGAACCTGAAATTACACTCCCGGCACTTCTTATCGGAGCCGCTGCCAGCCCAGGTATGGCCTCCGGACCAGCCAGACTAATAGTTGATGCCTCTCAAATAGACAGGGTAAAAAATGGCGACATTCTGGTTGCTGAAATAACCACTCCCGATTTTGTGCCAGCCATGAAACGAGCCGTAGCCATTGTCACTGACCGTGGCGGTAGAACTGCCCATGCTGCCATCGTCAGCCGGGAGCTAGGAATCCCCTGTGTGGTTGGTGCCGAACGGGCAACAACCACTGTGACCGATGGGCAAATAATCACCGTGGATGGCTTGCATGGCAAGGTCTACAATGGTAAAGTAACCAGAAGAATAAAAACGACTGCCATTACCCATATACTCAGGGATGCGATTAAAACCAAAACCAAGGTATATGTAAATCTGGCCCAACCTGAACTGGCTGATAGGGTAGCATCCCGTAACGTGGACGGTGTTGGCTTACTCCGAGCTGAGTTTATGGTTGCCCAGATTGGTGAGCACCCCAGCTATATGATACACCAGAACCGAGGTAATGAGTTTGTAGACAAGCTTGCCCAGGGGCTAACTGCCTTCGCCAAGGTATTCCATCCCCGGCCGGTAGTTTACCGAACCAATGATTTCAAGACCAATGAGTATAGGGCCTTAAAGGGCGGGGAGAAATACGAAGAGGTCGAAGAGAACCCCATGCTCGGCTATAGGGGAGCCTCACGGTACACCACTGATGTCGATACCTTCAAGCTAGAACTGGAAGCCATAAAGAAGGTAAGAAAGAAATATGAGAATCTATGGGTTATGATTCCTTTCGTCCGCACCGTCAGTGGGCTGGCTCAAACATTAAAAATTATGGAAGCCGAAGGGCTAAAACGCGCTGAAGATTTCAAAATATGGATGATGGTTGAAGTACCATCCAATATAATCCTCCTGGAGAAGTTTATCGCTGCCGGCATTGATGGCATATCTATCGGCTCAAACGATTTAACCCAGCTTACTCTCGGTGTTGACCGCGATAGCACCAAATTAGCCGGGATATTTGACGAGCAGGATGAAGCTGTGATGCTCTCTCTAGAAAGAGCTATCAAAGTATCCAGGAGCATGGGGGTTACCTCCTCCATTTGCGGGCAAGCACCCTCGGTATACCCCGAGCTCACTGAGAAACTGGTGGAATGGGGTATTACCTCGGTTTCAGTAAGCCCCGATATGATTGACCAGGCCAGAGAAATAATTGCTAGGGTAGAAGAGCGATTAAAACTAAATGACTAACTGTGCAACATTCGCTCGTTAACTCAAAAAATATTAGCCAGCGCAATGTTCGCCCGTAGTTTAAAAAATGATTAGCCAGCTTAATGTTCGCCAGCTAGCTGAAGAAAGGGAAGAAAGTCTCGCCCCCTACGCCGTAAAAAGTAAGCAGTCACGAGGCAGGCTCAAATATGAAGAGCCGTGCCCAGTACGCACTGCCTTTCAGCGTGACCGTGACCGCATTATTCACTCAAAGGCCTTCCGTCGCCTCAAGCATAAGACACAGGTTTTCATTGCCCCTCAGGGCGACCACTATGTAACACGACTCACCCACACCCTGGAGGTTTCCCAGATAGCTCGCACTATAGCTCGAGCCCTAAACCTTAACGAGGATTTGACGGAAACAATCGCCTTAGGTCATGACCTGGGTCATACCCCTTTTGGTCATGTGGGCGAAGAAGTTCTAAATGAGCTTTATCACCAGGGATTCAGACATAACGAGCAAAGCCTGAGGATTGTTGACCTTTTAGAGAATGATGGTCGGGGACTCAACCTTACCTGGGAGGTGAGAGACGGCATTGTTAATCACTCTAAGACAAGGGTAGATATCATGGGAGAAGGCTGGGGTGAAGTAAACACACTCGAGGGAGAAATCGTCAAGATTGCTGACACAGTTGCCTATATCAACCATGATATTGACGATGCCATAAGGGCTGGCATCATTACCGAGGGCGATTTACCAGCCTCAACCACCACTGTATTAGGCTATTCCCACCGGGAACGTATCAATACCATGGTCTGTGATATTATCGAGCAATCGTGGGCAGCAAGGGGCAATAATATCGCTAGTCCGGCTATAATTATGAGCCCCAAGGTTCTGGAGGCAACTAAGACCTTGCGTGAGTTTCTTTTTGAGAGAGTATATAACCTGCGCTCTGCCCAGCAGGAGACAGAAAGGGCAAGAGAGATAGTTCGCCTGTTATACAACTACTTCAATGCGCACGAAGACAAGTTGCCAGCAGAGTATCGTCTGGGCAGTGATGAAGCAGAGCGGAGGGTGGTTGACTATATCGCCGGTATGACCGACCAATATGCCTTGAGACTGGCTGAGGAGCTTTCACTAATTAAAGGCAAGGCTAGGTAACAAAAGCCGTTTAATGTCGTTTTAATTAATAAAGGGAAGTTTGAAGGGATTCTGTAAGGAAGGGAAGTTTGAAGGGGCGAAGCCCCTTCACAACCAATCCTTCCCCCTCTCCTTTGAAGGAGAGGGGGATAAAGGGGGAGAGGTAGTATAATAATAAGATGAGCGTTATTGACGAGGTAAAGCAAAGAACAGACATCGTTGAGGTCGTAAGCCAGTATGCCACTTTAACCAAGGCTGGACGAACCTTTAGGGCGCTATGCCCGTTTCACAGTGAAAAACGTCCTTCCTTCTTTGTCTATCCTGAGCAGCAGAGCTGGCACTGCTTCGGTGCCTGTAGTACTGGCGGTGATGTTTTCTCCTTTGTCATGAAAAAGCAGGGCATTGACTTTGGGGAGGCGCTGCGTCTTCTCGCGCAAAGAGCTGGGGTTACCATCCCATCAAGGTTCGAACCAGAAACCGGGAAAGATGAGAGAGAAAGGCTATACCAAGCTAATGAGGCAGCCGCCCAGTATTTCCATAATCTGCTTCTCAACTCCCCGGCAGGGGAAAAAGCACGAAAATATGTAGCCAGCCGGGGGTTCTCACCAAAAACGATTCCTGATTTCCAACTGGGCTTTGGCTTAGATAGCTGGGAGGCATTAAAACAGTACCTGCTGGAAAGAGGCTATACCGAGAGTGAACTACTTGACGGCGGTTTAATAGTGGCTACGGAGGAAGGAAAAACGCATGACCGATTTCGCAATCGGTTGCTGTTCCCTATAAAAGATGGTAGAGGTCGCACTATAGGTTTTGGGGCAAGGGTGCTTGATGACTCACTACCTAAGTACCTCAACTCGCCACAGACGCCAATCTTTGATAAGAGCAGCAGTCTTTATGGCATAAACCTGTCCACGCCGGCTATTAAGCAGCAAAATCTAGCCGTGATTGTAGAGGGCTATATGGATGTTATTACCGCCCACCAGAATGGTTTTACCAATGTAGTGGCTGCTATGGGAACCTCGGTTACCGAGAAGCAGGTCCGTGCTCTAAAGAGGCTGACCAGAAACATGGCTCTGGCCCTTGATGCCGATGCTGCCGGCGAGGAAGCCATGCTACGCTGTGTAGGCTATGAAAATGCCCTTGATGCTGAAGTAAAGGTTATCGTCCTACCTAGTGGCAAAGACCCTGACGATGTTATTAAAGAAGATACTCAAGCCTGGCAAGACCTGGTAGTAGAGGCTCTACCGGCAGTTGACTACACCTTCAATATAGTTACTTCTGAACTTGACCTGACCACAGCCAGGGATAAGTCTTTAGCCGCAGGCAGGCTTTTACCCGTCATCGCCGAGATAAAGGACGATACACGCCGAGACCATTATTTAACCAAACTAGCTAAGTTAGCCGGAGCCAGTTACCGTAGTATGGAAGCTGCTCTAAGTAGAATTAAATCTGAACGTAGGGCTAAGGAACCAAAGTCGGAAGCGGTGAGACGTGCCGTGCAGCCCATTCTCTCCAGCCGTCTTGAGGAAGATTGCCTAGCCCTCTTGTTACAGCACCCCCAGCTCAAAAACGGGAGTGAGGGTCTTTTACCCGAATATTTTGGAAATAGTGAAAACCGTGAAATCTTCATTGCTTGGCAGCAAACTGATGATATATCCTCACTTAAGGCTCATCTTGATACTGCAGTTTGGGAACACCTTGATAGCTTGACTAACAAGAATATACTAGCCACCCAGATAGAGGAGAGATATAATAAGTATGTACTCCGCTTGCGCGAAGAGTACCTCAGGGGTTTAGAAAGAAAAAGAGAGGCCGTATTCACCCTCGAAGCGGAATCAGGAGGTAGTGGTGCCGACCTAGCCAAGCTTGAAGAAGAAGGTATAGAGACTGCCATTCAACTGCGAGAAGTCTTCACTCAAAAAGCCAGAAGAGGTCAGGAGCAAAGGAGATAAGAAATGGACTCAGAAAACTATGAGAACCGAGAACGATTCCCGTCTGACAATGCTGGCGATGAGGCGCTGCCTTCACCTGCAGAGCTGAGCGGTGAGCTTAAGCCTCCAGAAGATTTAGAATTAGAAACGCCGCTAGAACCATTAGAAGAAGCAGAAGCGCAGGAGGTAGCCGATGACCCGGTTCGCTTGTACCTTCATGAAATTGGTAAGGTACACCTGCTTACTGCCAATGATGAAAAGGTCTTAGCCAGAAAGATAGAGGAAGCCAAGCACATCAAAGAGATTAAGCAAGACTATCTACAGATATATCGGGAACCCGCTTCGGCAACTGAAATAGTGCTTGCTGTGCTCAAAGAGGTCGGGCAGGCGGCTACTATCATCCATCTCCTCCAGAAACAGCTTGATTTAGCACCCACCGCCAGCTTTACGGAGAGCATCTCTGAGCCTAAATTGCGGGATAGTATTGATGGCGTAACAAACCAGCAACTAGTCCAGGCTATGGCTCACAAGATTGATAAGAGCATGCCCGAAACAGAGCAGCTTCTTATTAATCTCTCACTAAATTTAAGCCTGCTACCAGAGGAAGTCCTCGATGCTATCGGAGATAGCGCCTCACTAGCTGATATGGAAGAGCTGGTGACCAGGGATACTTTCATTGAGTCCATCCGGGTTTGTGAAAAGCAAATCCAGGCTTACCTGGAGAATATTGAGCATGAGGCTGAAAAAGCAGAAAAGCACCTCATTGAAGCCAACCTGCGCCTGGTAGTCAGCATAGCCAAGAAACATGTTGGACGGGGCATGTCACTCCTCGACCTCATTCAGGAGGGAAATATCGGCTTAATCAGAGCTGTAGAGAAATTCGACCACCATAGAGGTTATAAATTCAGCACCTATGCCACTTGGTGGATTCGTCAGGCTATTACCCGAGCTATAGCTGACCAGGCTCGTACTATTCGCGTCCCGGTTCATATGATTGAGACCATTAATAAACTGCTAAGAGTAAGTCGCCGCCTAGCCCAGGAATACGGACGAGAGCCCAACTCCAAGGAAATCGGTAAGAGAATGGACCTGCCCTCAGAAAAGGTTAGAGAGATAGTCAAGGTGGCGCAGCTACCAGTCTCACTAGAGTCACCTATAGGTGAGGAGGAAGACAGTCACTTGAGTGACTTTATTGAGGACCGTAATGCTTTACCCCCGGTTGATGCCGCCTCCAAACAATTGCTCAAGGAACAAATTGATGATGTGCTATCCTGCCTCACTCCCCGTGAACAGCGAGTGCTTCGACTTAGATTTGGTCTTGAGGACGGACGAAGTCGCACACTGGAGGAAGTGGGGCAGGAGTTTGAGGTAACCAGAGAGCGGATTCGTCAAATTGAAGCCAAGGCACTTCGCAAGCTACGCCACCCCAGCCGCAGCCGAAAATTAAAAGACTACCTGGAGTGAGAAAAATTGGAAATCCCATCCCTCGAAGAGTCTTCGACCTGTATCCCCTTCCCCAAGATTCCTGGATTTGAGATTCTAGCGGTGGTGCCGCCTTTGCCTTTCAGAAGGTAATAACCTGGTTAACTGTTGACAAAGCCAGCATTTTCCCGGAATGACGGAGCATTGATTTTCAGTAACCTGGTGAGAATCGACCTTGCTTGTAGAGAACTGCCCGTGTAGAATAGAGATTACAGAAGCACAGGTGAGGGCAGGATAATGGTGAAGGAAGCCATGTAGATAATATTTGGGAGGGATGAGAAATGAACCTTAAGGCTTTATATAAGTTAGGTTACGGTCTGTATGTTGTGTGCTCAAGAAAGGGAGATAGGCTCAATGGGCAAATCGCTAACACTGTGTTTCAGATAACTTCTGAGCCGCCAACTATTGCCGTGAGCATCAACAAAAACAATCTAACCCACGAGTTTATCAAAGAAAGCAAAGTCTTCACCGCTTCTGTTCTTTGCCAGGATACGCCCCTCTCTTTCATCGGTCACTTTGGCTTCAAGTCAGGCAGGGACATAGACAAACTCGGGGGCATTAACTATAAAATAGGTGAGACTCAGGCTCCGGTGATTACTGACAACGTCCTGGCTTATCTGGAAGCCAGGGTAACTCAAGAAGTAGATGTGGGAACCCATACCATTTTTGCTGGTGAGCTTGTGGGAGCAGATGTCATTAAGGAAGGTGAGCCTATGACCTATGCCTATTATCATCAGGTCAAACGGGGCACCACACCCAGGACTGCCCCCAGCTATATTGAGGAGAAAAAGGAGGCCCCCAAAATGGTAAAATACAGGTGCACTGTTTGTGGTTATGTCTATGACCCCGAACTGGGTGACCCCGATGGCGGCATAAAACCGGGAACGCCTTTTGAAGAAATACCCGATGACTGGGTGTGTCCCGTCTGCGGGGCAGCCAAGAGTGAGTTTGAAAAAATAGAATAAGGAGGTGGGCAATATGACAACACAAAAACAAGTCTATAGGTGCAATATTTGTGGCAATATAGTCGAAGTATTACATGCTGGAAAAGGGGAACTGGTCTGTTGCGGGCAACCCATGGAGTTGCTCCAGGAGAAAACAGCCGATGTTGGTCTGGAAAAGCATGTGCCTGTTGTCGAAACAACCGATAGAGGAGTAAAAGTCAAGGTTGGCGATGTTCCCCACCCTATGGAGGAAAAGCACTATATAGAGTGGATAGAGGTAATTACTGACAGCGGGAGTTGCCGGCAGTTTCTCAAGCCAGGAGATAAGCCGGAGGCACAGTTCGAAGTTAGACCGCAAAAGGTGACAGCCAGAGAATATTGCAATATTCACGGCTTGTGGAAATCTAGCTAAGAGACTTATACTTCCAAAACCAAACCCGGGGAAATAAAATAAAAGGGGATAGGGGGAGAGTAATGGATAAAGATAAAACCATCACTTTACTAAATAGGGACCTTGAGGGGGAGCATGGTGCTATCATTCAGTATTTGACCCATGCCTACGCTATGGGCGAGGGTGAGATGGCTTGTGAGATTGAGGCAATCGCCAGAGAGGAAATGCGCCACCTGGACTGGCTGGCTGAGACTATAGTCGAGCTGGGTGACACCCCCAGCCTTGAGAGAGGCACGATGCGCATGGGTGGCACGCTAGTAGCTGACTGGATGAAAAATGACGTGCTGCTGGAAGAGACAGCCGCAGCCCAGTATAAGGAACATATCAAGGCTATAGATGACCCCAAGATAAAGAGACTATTACAGCGTATCCTGTCTGACGAAGAATCACACCGCGGCAATTTTGAGCACTTTGTGAGTAAGGCGCAGAAGGAAGGGACCAGAGATGTGAGGGGTAGTTATACAGACAAGGTTGTCCAGACTCTCAACTGGGGTATCGAGCACGAGTACACGGTTATTCTGCAATATATGTTCCAATCATATATGACGGCCAACCCGGAGGCGAGAAAGCAACTGGAAGACCAGGCGATTAACGAGATGCAGCACTTGGGCTGGCTGGCCGAAAAGATAATCGATATCAGCGGCAATCCAAGAATTGGACACACCGAGGTTGACCGGTCGACCAAGACCACCGATATGCTCCGAGCCGACATCGAAATTGAGCAGGAGGTAGCCGCAGCGTATGACCGCGCTGCCACCGAGACTGAAGACCCTGGCCTGAAAGAGCTTTTCTTGCGCCTGAGAGACCACGAGGTATACCATACTGAGGTATTCAGCGACCTGCTAAAGGAAGAAGAACACCAGGGCTAAACAGGTTAAAATAGGAAATCCAGGGTAAGATGCCGACCAAGAAGGACTTCATATTTTATGTCATTGCGTCTAATGTGATTGCATTGATAGCAGGAGTTGCCGGGGCGAGCCTTCCGGTAATTCTGCTTACGTCTTTGCTAATTCCTCCGATTATTCTCATTATCATCAGAATTATACGGTAGATAGGTAGCTTATCTTGCCGACAGACTAACTCAACACCCCCTCCCTCTCCAAAGTCAAAACTGCATTCCGCACGCCCGGTTCAGCTACTACTAGAGACCAGCTACAACCTTATCCAGACCATGAATTTTGCTGCCAATTGTGCACTTCTACAAGGGGAAGGGAAAATGTTTTTAAGAGGGGCCAAGCTCCTCTTTTTTTATATTCTTCCCCCTCTCCTGCGAAGTGGTAAGTATTATAAGGAAAGTCAAAGAGAGGCGAAGCCTCTCTTACTTAATATTCTTCCCCCTCTCCTTTGAAGGAGAGGGGGAGCGAGGGGGTGAGGTAGATAAAAAATCCCCTGACTATGCTAAAATAAGTAAACAAAGGCCATTATCCGAGGAGTTTTATAGATGATTCCCATCAAGTTAGCCGTGCGTAATTTTATGTGCTACCGGGATAATGTGCCACCACTCCATTTTACCGGTATCCACACCGCCAGCATCTGTGGTGATAATGGCAACGGTAAGTCGGCTCTGATTGATGCCATGACCTGGGCACTGTGGGGGCGAACCAGAGCCAAGAGCGATGACGACCTGATTTATTTAGACGATAGAGTGACCGAAATGGAGGTGGAGTTTGACTTCGCCGTAGGGCAACAAGCATACCGTATCATACGCAAGCATGCTAAACCCAAACGACGGCGGGCATCGGGACAGACTATCCTGGAATTTCAGATAGCTACCGATGGCAGCTTCCGGTCGATTACCGGCAATAGTGTTCAGCAGACACAGCAGGAAATTATCAAGGTGCTTCATATGGACTACCCCACCTTCATTAACAGTGCCCTCCTGCTGCAAGGTCGCGCCGATGAGTTCACTGTTTCCAACCCGGCCAAGCGCAAGCAAGTGCTGGCTGATATTCTGGGGCTTGCTGCCTACGACGAACTTGAGGAGCAAGCCAAGGAACTGGCTAAACAACAGGAAACGGAAAAGGCTCTAGCTGAGAGTGCTATCAAAGAGATTGGCGACGAATTAGCCCGAAAGCCGGCCTACCAGGCTGAGCTTGAACAAGCGCAGAGTGAGCTCTCCTATATAGAAAAGGTATTAAAAGAACAGGAATCCAGACTAAATGAACTGCGGCGGAAACAAGAGCTGCTGAAAAACAAACAGCTACAACTAACCCAGCTAGAGGAACACATGGCGGAAACAGCCAGAACGCTGGAGCAGTGGGATGACCAGGTTAAACAACGCCATTCCCGAATCAAAGAGTATGAGGAGCTAATAGCCCAGCATGCCACTATAGAAGAAGGCTATGCTCAGTTTATCAGTGCCAAAAAGTTAAGTGAGGAACTCAATCAAAAACTTAGACTGGCCACCGCACTAAATGAACGCAAACACCAGCTGGAGATGGCTATTGTCCAGTCCAGCCAAGCCTTGCTCAAAGAGCATGCCCTGGCTGAAAATAAAATCGGTGAACTGGAAGCCAGCTCCCAAAAACTACCCCAGCTTAAAAACGGGTTACAGCAGGTACAGGTTCAACTACGCCAGTTGGCTGAGGAAGAAGAAACGCTAAACAAGAAAAGACAAACTAGCCAGGAACTGCGAACCCACGTCCACGACCTGGAGTCCAACATAGCTCAGCTGGAAAAGGGGATAGAGGAGATAGAAGAAAAGCTGAGCCTCCTGCTAATCGAAAGTGGCGCTAAATGCCCTCTCTGCGAGACGGAGCTAGGTGCAGACGGTCTAAGGCTCATTGAGGCAAAATACACCGCTGATAAGCAGAGCAAATCCGATTCTCTAAAGTCATCGCAAAGCGAGCTAGCTCAGAAGAAAATAGAGCTAGGCTCGCTGGAGGGTGAAACATCCCAGCTAGAAGCCAGGCTAAATCAGGATAAAACTTCGGCGCAGAATAAAGCTAGCCTCCTCAACCGGGAGATTGCTGAGGTTGAAAAAGCCAGTAGCCAGCTAGACGAGCAAAGAAAAAGACTGGCTGAAATCGAAGAGCACCTGGCCAAGAAGGACTTTGCTACTGGTGAGCAAGAGGCGCTACGCCAGCTTGAAGGCGAATTAGCCAGACTTGACTACGATTCACAGCAGCATGAACAGGTACGCCGCCGTCTGGCCGGTCTTGAGCAATACGAAGACCCAAAGCGAAAGCTGGAAGAAGCCGATAGGCTCATCAACCAGGAAAAAGAGGCGGCTTCCAGAGCTGAGCAAGCTGCTCAGGAACTGCGCCGCAGCCTGGAGGCTGATAATCAAAAAAGGCAGGAGCTAGCCACAGAACTCAGCGCTCTCCCCCAGCTAGCCAATGATTTATTTCAGGCTGAAACTGAGCACCAGATGCTGAACACACAGCAAAAACAAGCCCAGGAAATAGTGGGCAGTGTAAAAGGCAAGCTGCAGCGCTGTGCTGAACTGGAGATAAAAAAGAAGGAAAAGGAAAAGCTGCTGAGTCAAGCTTCAAAGGAGGAGAAAATCTATAGAGACCTGGCTCAGGCTTTTGGCAAAAAAGGAATACAAGCCTGGCTCATTGAAGTGGCGCTTCCTGAAATTGAAGATGAAGCCAATAAATTGCTGGGACGCATGACTGATAATAGAATGCATGTGAAAATTGAAACGCAGCGGGAAACGAAGAAGGGAGATACTGTTGAAACCCTGGATATCAAAACTGCTGATGAGCTGGGGACACGAAATTACGAGATGTTTAGCGGGGGTGAAGCCTTCCGTATCAACTTCGCTATCCGTATTGCTCTGTCTAAGCTACTGGCCAGACGAGCTGGAGCACCACTGCCAACCCTGATAATTGATGAAGGCTTTGGCACTCAAGATACTACCGGATTGGAAAAGCTTAAAGAGGCAATAACCTCTATTCAGGACGACTTTGAGAAGCTAATTATCATCACTCATATTGAGGAGCTTAGAGATGCCTTCCCCAACCGCATTGACGTCATCAAGACTGCCGAAGGCTCAACCATTGAGGTGAGCTAGCTAATCTTTTACCCTATCCCCTTTATCCCCTTCCCCTTAACAAGGGGAAGGGGAAGGTTTTTATAAGAGGGGCTTCGCCCCTCTTTACACCTGATTATTTACTGTAAGATATTTGGGGCGGTTCTTCCTATTTCCTAGATAGAGCAAGTTGCACAATAGAAAGAACTTTTTCCTTGACTTTTAATATCGGTCATTAGTTAGCAGTTTGTCTGCAGGCTATCTTAATAATCTAACCTAATATATCTTGCTTTGTGAGGATATTAAGTGATAATATGCCCAAAAAGGAGGCTTATTATGAACATTAATTATGATTATCACATCTCCACCTGTTTCATTAGTGATATGCCTAATTATTCGAAAGCACACTCTCAAGACTACCTAGAGAAAACTTTAGATGCTAAATTGCAGGCATTAATTGAAGACAATTTAGCATCACCTAATGAAGATTATCTGGAAGTAAATTCTCATAGTATTGCCTTCATAGGTGACACGGTTATGCTATCTGTGATATTTCAGCGCCGTCGTAGTTAACTCATAATACAGGAGCAATATTATGGACTTCATAACGATTGACGTTGAAACAGCCAATCCTGACCTATCATCAATTTGTCAGATTGGGATTGCAGCCTATTCGAATGACTCAGTTGTAGATGAATGGAAGTCATATATCAATCCTGAAGATGAATTTAATATTATTAACATTGCTATCCACGGAATTGATGAATCTACCGTAGTTAATGCGCCCACACTTCTAGAAGTTCGTGAGCAGATACAAAAATATTTAGATAAACATGTTGTTGTCTGTCATACTCATTTTGACCGAGTTTCTATTAGCCAAGCTTTCTCTAAATACAGTATAACTGCATCTGATTGCTTATGGTTAGATTCAGCAAGAGTAGCACGTCGAACATGGCAAGAATTTTCAAGAAGTGGTTACGGATTATACAATTTGTGTTCTTATCTCGGATATGAATTTAGACATCATGATGCATTAGAAGACGCTAAAGCGGCTGGATATATTGTTACTTCAGCTATTAAATACACTGGTATTGATTTAGAATCATGGTTAAGACGTGTAAATCAGCCAATTAATCCTTCTAGACAATCTGTAAATAGGGAGGCTAATCCAGACGGTCCTTTCTATGGCGAAGTTCTAGTGTTCACCGGGGCTTTACATATACCTCGACACGAGGCAGCGGGTATGGCAGCAAAAATTGGCTGCCAAGTTGAATCTGGCGTCAATAAAAATACTACATTGCTAGTAGTTGGTGACCAAGACATAAGACGCTTGGCTGGTCATGAGCAGAGCGCAAAGCATAGAAAAGCGGAAAAACTAATATCTGAAGGCCTATCTATACGTATTCTACGAGAAACTGATTTCAGAGAATTAGTAAATTTGTCTTATTAATCAATGCTATTAGATCGTGTTCTTCAAATTCAATTGGTAGACCAAGTTGGATTCGAACTGGAACGGGAGTGTAAGAGGGCGGGAGCCCTCTTTTAGTTATCTTCCCCCTTTAGGAAAGGGGGACAAAGGGGGATTTAAAATCCCTCTCAATCTCCCTTTAAGAAAGGGAGAAGCATAATCCAGAGGGGGATACAGGGGGTGAGGTAGAAAAACCTAGAGACCTAGTTCCTTAGCAATCCCTTTCATTGCCTTCAGTCCTAGCTCAATAAACTCATCAAGCTCAAGTCCCAGTTCACTACAGGAAGCAATCTGTTCTCTACTGGCACCGGCCGCAAAACTTTTTTCCTTAAACCTTTTCTTAACCGACCTAGCCTCAACGCTAGCCAGCTTTTTATCGGGTCGAACCAGGGCAGCAGCAATAATTAATCCAGTCAGCGGGTCAGCACAAAACAGAGCCTTATCAAGCTTCGTCTCCAGGGGAATGCCATGTGCTGCATTGTGGCACAGGATAGCATGAGCCATAGCCTCACTAGCTCCCATTTCTTTGACCAGGTCAGCCCCCAGCTTGCTATGGCTTTTCATGTCCCCCTCGGTGAGCTCCATATCTATATCATGAAGGAGTCCGGTAAGCCCCCACTCCTCCGTATCCTCACCAAGTCGCCTGGCTAGAGCCCGCATAATTGCCTCGGTGGCTAACATATGCTTTACCAGATTTTCATTCTCCACATTGGCTTTAACAGAGTCGAGCGCTTCTTCCCGATTCATTCGTTCCTCCTTCATCAGTGACTGGGCTTGAGCTAGAGTCAACCAATTAAAGCATATTCCACACTCTTAGACAATACCCGGCCCAAATACCGTCCGGTAGTTGAAGGCTTCTTCTGAGCTATTTCCTCAGGTGTTCCCGTAGCTACAATATAACCGCCTTCATCACCGGCACCCGGACCAAGGTCAATAATGTAATCGGCGTTCTTAATCACATCCAGGTGATGCTCAATAACAATCACCGTGTTACCATAATCAACCAGGCGCTGCAGCACCCTCAGCAGAGCAGCTATATCCACAAAGGAAAGCCCGGTAGTTGGTTCATCAAGAATATATAGCGTCCTGCCTGTAGACCGCTTTGATAACTCGGTAGCCAGCTTCACCCTCTGCGCTTCACCGCCAGAAAGGGTAGGTGCTGGCTGACCTAACCGAATATAGCCCAGTCCCACGTCCTGCAAGGTTTCCAATTTATTCCTTACCTTAGGGAAATGCTCGAAGAAAGACAGGGCTTGCGCCACAGTCATATCTAATATCTCGGCTATATTCTTGCCCTTAAATCTAATCTCCAGAGCTTCACGGTTGTAACGCTTCCCCTTGCACACCTCACAGGGAACGGTCACATCAGGCAAAAACTGCATCTCAATCTGAATAAACCCCTCCCCACCACAGGCTTCACAGCGACCACCCCTGACATTAAACGAGAACCGACCCGGAGCATAGCCCCTCATCCGAGCTTCAGGAACAGTGGCAAAAAGCTCACGAATGGGGGTAAAGAGTCCTGTATAGGTAGCTGGATTGCTACGAGGGGTACGCCCGATGGGAGACTGGTCGATATTGACTACCTTATCAATACGCTCGATACCGATGATATCATCACAATCACCCGCCTTCTCCCTCGACCGATAAAAGAGCTGTGCCAGCTTCTTATACATAATTTCATTGATAAGGGTGCTCTTACCACTACCCGAAACCCCGGTTATACCGACAAACTTGCCCAGGGGGATGTGGACATCTATATTCTTCAGGTTGTTTTGCCTAGCCCCCTTTATTACTATCTCCTCACCCGAGCCAGGGCGGCGCTTCTGCGGCAGGGGGATTTGCTTCACCTCGCTAAGATACTGACCGGTTATTGAGTCCTTTGAGTTTATAATATCAGTAACCGTCCCCGTAGCCACAATCCAACCCCCATGCTCCCCAGCTCCAGGCCCCATATCAATAATATGGTCGGCCGCCCGCATCATGGCTTCATCATGCTCCACAACCAATATGGTATTACCCAAATCCCTCAGCCTCTTCAGAGTCTCAATCAAACGGGAACCGTCGGCCGGGTGCAAACCCACCGTCGGCTCATCACAAATATAAAGCACTCCCATCAGCCCGCTACCAATCTGAGTAGCCAGGCGAATTCGCTGCGCTTCACCACCACTCAGGGTAGCTGAGGGACGGCTAAGGGTAAGATAGCCCAAACCTACGTCCTTGAGAAAACCCAGGCGGGCTTGAATCTCCTTGAGAATCTGGTGAGCTATCATCTGTTCACGCTCACTAAGAGTAACCTTCCTTCTATCACCACCAAGAGTAGCCACCCACTCCAGCGCCTGAATAACTGACATTGAGCTGATGTCAACGATATTTTTACCACCAACAGTTACTGCTAAGGATTCTGGTTTAAGCCGCTTACCCTGGCAAACTGGGCATGGTGTGGACATCATATAGCGCTCAATCTCAGCCCGGGTGCGTTCTGACTGCGTATCATGACCCAGACGCTCTAAATAGGGAATCACCCCCTCATAGCCAGTGAAATATTCTCTGACCCGGCCGTAACGATTTCTATACTTTACCAGCTCTCCCTCTTCCCCATAGAGTATCAGCTTAAGGTGATGTTCACTTAAATCCTTAACCGGGGTGTGCAGAGAGAAGCCATAGCGCCTGGCTAACACTTCTAGCTCATGGGCATGCCAGGAGAACCACCACTTAGGGTGGAGTGCCCCCTGAGCTATGGAGAGTTCCTTATTAGTAATAATTAGCTCGGGGTCTATCTCCAGCTTAACCCCTAAGCCGGTGCAAGCAGGACAGGCACCATGAGGGCTGTTAAAGCTAAATGTTCTGGGGGCAATCTCACCTAGGCTAATCCCGCAATAGACACAGGCAAAATGCTCCGAGAACATCAATTCCTCACCATCAACAATAGACACCAGCACCACCCCCGCCCCAAGTTTGAGGGCAGTTTCTACTGAATCAGCAATGCGGCTTTGGCTGCCACTCTGCCCAACTACCAATCTATCCACTACCACCTCAATGGAGTGTTTTTTGTTCTTATCAAGTTGAAACTCCTCAGACAGGTCATATATATGCCCATCAACCCGCACCCTGACGTAGCCCGCCTTGCGCAAATCATCAAATACCGCCTGATACTCTCCCTTGCGGTCTCTAATCAGTGATGCCAGAATCATAATTCGGCTACCTTCAGGGAGGTTTTGAATAGCATCGACAATCTGCTGCACGGTTTGACTGGCTATCTCTCGCCCGCACTTGGGGCAATGGGGATGACCAACCCTGGCAAAAAGCAGGCGCAGGTAATCATAGGTCTCGGTTACGGTGCCCATTGTCGAGCGTGGATTCCGACTCGGACCCTTCTGGTCAATGGAAATAGCTGGGCTTAAGCCCTCAATATAATCAACCTCGGGTTTTTCCATCCTGCCCAGAAACTGGCGGGCATAGGCAGACAGGGACTCCACATAGCGGCGCTGCCCCTCGGCATAGATGGTATCAAAGGCTAATGAACTCTTACCCGAGCCGGAGACACCGGTAATAACTACCAGCTTATCACGAGGGATAACCACATCTATATTCTTGAGGTTATGCTCACAAGCCCCTTTGACAACAATAGCATCTAATGGCATACCTTCTCCCTACCTGCAATTTCATTTTAGCACCAGACCTTAAAGCACCACAAGAGCACAAGCCGCTCAAGGCTATTGACAAGCCCTCAGAAACGAACTAGACTCAAGTCCCAACATGTGGAAAAGCATGAAAGCAGTGGAAAATGAAGAAGAAAACTATATGGCTGGTAGTAGGTTGTTTATTCACAACAGCCCTATTGGTAACATCCTGTAACCAGGCAGTCACCAAGGAAGAAGCAGCGCCATCAGAAGAAGCTGCTAATAATATTACTGCGACTATTACATTTATAGTACCTGAGGAACTTCCGCCGGCAACTGTCGGCATCCCTTATAGTTATTCTTTTGCCACAGCGACGAATCCTGCAGGAGGCAATCCCCCCTATACCTTCGTCCTTGGCTCGGGAGTGGGGTTTCCTCCGTTCGGTCTCATCCTTGACCTCAATGGTTTACTAAGCGGCACACCCACGGCGGCAGGAACGCGGACTTTTGAAGTGTGTGTTAATGACCTAGGTGGAAATCAAGCCTGCCAAATGACATCGCTGACTGTAGAAGCAGCACCAGCGGTTTGGACGGGGACATTTGAGATTATCGGTGCAGAAGACCAAAACTCTATTGGTGTAAATTATGTACAGGAATACCACGCATCTGGCGAGTTCTCGTTTAGGATTCTGAGCGATGACACCATTGAGGGAAGTGGTACTGCACAAGGGGAGTACACCAGTTTCCAAAGCAGTGGAGGTAATATTTTAGAAGGAGAAGCTAGCTTTACTACAGATTTCTCTGTCAGAGGATACTACTACCAAGGCGTTGAATCTACCATCCAATTCAGAGATTTATCACCGTCTGAATTTACTATAACGACAACGACATACTGGAAAGACGGAGAAACTACTTCTTACACATTGAGCGTACCAGTCTTCTATGGTTTTACCTACATGGCTATCGGTATAGAAATCGTGGACGGAGCGACGGATGAAGACACGGAGGGTTGGGGCGGCATGGGGGAAATCCGTCGGATAATCAGTCTAAGCAGGCAAGATTAACATACCCAGTTAAACGATTCTGCTACTCACTCCAGCCGATACTGGCAGAGGACTATACAAAACTACACAACTACATTCCGCACACACAGCACGGCATTGACAAAGCCTTAGTAGAGGACTAAACTCAAGTCCCAATATGTGAAATGTGGGAAATCCCAGAAAATAACTGAAAGGAGGCATGTATGAGCTGGTATCTACAGGTATTGAAAAAGTACGTCGTTTTTAGCGGGCGAGCACGGCGAAAGGAGTATTGGTATTTCTTTTTATTCAATACAATTATCGGTTTTGTGCTCAGTTTCATCGAGGGTCTTACCAGTATCGCCGCCGGAACCGACTATAGCGTGCTTGCAGGCATCTATAGTTTAGCTGTCTTGCTACCAAGCATTGGTGTTTCAATCAGAAGGCTGCACGATACTGGTCGTAGTGGTTGGTGGTTATTCATTAACCTAATTCCACTTATCGGTGCTATTATACTGCTTATCTTTATGGTGTCAGACAGCCAAGCAGGGACAAATCAGTACGGCCCTTCACCAAAGCTTGTTGAACAATAACCACATTCCGCACGGACAGGGGTTTATGGTATAGTGTAAGCTGAACTATGTTAGCCAAGGTCATAAGCTGTGCCATCGTGGGACTGGAGGGGGCTATCGTTGAGGTCGAGGCAGATATGTCCCCCGGCCTGCCCTCATTTACCATCGTTGGATTGCCTGATGCCGCCGTCCAGGAATCCAGGGAACGGGTGAGAGCCGCTATCCGAAACTCCGGTTGCACTTTCCCGATGAAGCGTATTATAGTTAATCTTGCCCCTGCCGACCTCAAGAAAGCCGGACCGGCTTATGATTTGCCCATCGCTCTTGGTATTCTCCTCAGCTCAGAGCAAGTATATGCCGATGTTTCCCAGACCCTCCTCCTCGGTGAACTATCACTGGATGGTAGCTTACGTCATACCAACGGTGTCTTACCTATGGTTGCCCTGTCTCACGAGCAGGGATTCTCTACTATTATTGTGCCTGAAGCCGATGCCAAAGAGGCATCCTTGATAAAGGAGGCTAAAATCATCCCCATCAGCTCATTATCTCAACTGGTTAGCTACCTCAAGGGAGAAATACCAGCCCCGGAGTATAAATCTGCCGAAGTCGATGAATACAGTCCGCCGGCTTCCTCGATTACCGACCTGGCTTACATTAAAGGACAGGAGCATGTCAAGCGAGCCTTAGAGGTAGCTGCCGCTGGAGGACATAATGTAATAATGATGGGTCCCCCTGGCAGTGGTAAAACGCTGCTGGCACGCTCACTCCCCTCGATACTACCGTCAATGACTAATGAGGAAGCCCTGGAGGTTACCAAGATTTATAGTGTAACTGGTCTGCTGCCATCGGATACCCCCCTACTCAGACAGCGACCCTTCCGCTCCCCTCACTACACTATTTCAAACGCTGGTCTGGTGGGTGGCGGACACTGGCCGAAACCTGGCGAAATAAGCCTTAGTCACCGGGGAGTCCTCTTCCTTGATGAGCTCCCTGAGTTTGGGCATTCACTGCTTGAGACATTACGTCAGCCTCTGGAAGACAAGGTAATAACCATCAGCCGGGCTCAAGGCAGTGTAAGCTTTCCCGCTAACTTTATGCTGGTAGGAGCTATGAACCCCTGCCCATGCGGTTACTATGGCGACCCTTTTAGACAGTGCACCTGCCCCACCAGTCTGGTTTCACGGTATCAGCGGCGTATCAGCGGACCATTTATTGACCGGGTCGATATATTTGTTGAAGTGCCCCACATTGATTACGAAAAGCTTGCTGACGACAGGCTAGGGGAGAAATCAGAGAAAGCCCAAGCCAGGGTAATAGCTGCCCGTTTCCTACAGCGTCAACGCTTTGACGGAACCAGACTAACCTGCAATGCTGAAATGACGCCAACCGAGGTAAGAGAATTTTGCCGGGTAGAAGAATCAGCCCAGAGCCTCTTGAAAGCAGCGATGAAACAACTTTACCTCTCCGCCCGCGCCTTCCACCGAATACTCAAGCTAGCCCGAACTATCGCCGACCTGGAAAACAGTGATATAATTAAAGCCCATCACCTGGCTGAAGCTATCCAGTATAGACCGAGAAGCCTGTTATAGCCCAGCCAGATAAATAAAATTGGAATTCAGAGTAGGCAACAGCTTATATGTGACTATTAGGCTCTTGACATTTCAGTAGTTAATAGGTTACTCTTTAGAATACTCAAAAAGGAGGTAGGTAAAATGCAAGCATACTGTGTGAAGTGCCGCTCCAAGAGGGAAATGAAGGATACCAAAGCCATAACTATGAAGAATGGCAAACCAGCAACCCAGGGTGTGTGCCCGGTATGTGGCACCAAGATGTTCAGAATAGGCAAGAGTTAAGACTGGTATGGTGGATATGGGATTCCTGGGAAGGCTGGCTATCTGTGAATAGGTGCCAGCCTTTCTAATTTTACACAATTTGGACTGTTGCTACATAAACGAGGCTTTGCTGATAGCCTGTCCGGCGTGCTCAGGTTGAAGTTGAGGAATTTCGGGACCGAGATTCTGTCATAGCTTCCAGGGCTTGACGGATATGACCAGCGAGGTGCGCACCGGCTCGGGGAAGGGGATAACCCGGAAAGATGTCAGTGCTACTTGACGGCAATGCTCAAAGGCTGCTTGCTTCCATACCTCAGAAATAATCAGCTGAACACGCTTCTTCCATGCTGGCAGCTTAGGCGTTACGTACCTTCTTGGCTTTGGCTAGGAACTCATCTAACCTCTTCTTGATGGCTATTTTGTCATACTTGCCCACGCTGGTCTTGGGTACATCATCGACAATAGCCATGTAATACGGTAGCATCCATTTGGTTATTTTACCCTTGTCCACACCCTCGACCTGAAGGAATTTAAGTACATCTTCTTCCTTCTGGGTAGCTCCAGGCACCAGCTTGATAAGGCCTATCGGTATCTCTCCCCACTTTTCGTTGGGAACGCCGACGTAAGCCGCCTCCAGAACAAAGTCAGCCATGGCTGTCAGGTTCTCCAGCAGCACGGTTGGCACCATCTCGGCGCCGCTTCTTATCACATCCGTTATTCTATCGGCGATTGTTATGTAGCTGTCTTCATCAACAGTAGCCACATCCCCGGTGTGGAACCACCCGTCCCTCCACGCCTCGGCTGTCCTCTCCGGGTCTTTGAAGTATTCTCCCATTATCCAGTGTCCTCTTAATACTATCTCACCCATCGTCTTACCGTCATGTGGCACCGGCTTGCCATCCTCACCAATAACCTGAGTTTCAATCCCTGGAACAGGCAACCCGGTCTTGACCCTGACCTCGTCCAGTTTCTCCTTTGGCCAGTCCTTCATTTCACGTTTGATGAAAGCGCCGATTGAACCGGCGGCAGTCTCGGTCATACCATATCCGGATGCAGCGGTAAACCCGGGAATAAGCTTCTCCGCCTTGGCTTTCAAACCCAGTGGCAGGGCAGCACCACCGACGGCTATACCTGCCAGGCTGCTCAAATCATACTTATCGAGGTCTGGAAACTCAATGAGCATCGCCAGCATCGTTGGTACCAGACCGGCACTGGTAACCTTCTCGGTCTGAACCAGCTCACAGAAGCTCTCAGGAGTGAACCTACCGGGAAATACCATTTTGTTGGCACTAAAGACGTAGTAGTAGGGCGCCCCCCAGGCATGGATATGGAATAGCGGGATGTTGACCATAGGTACATTAACATCAGGTTCTGGAGGCATGCTTGATGGCCTGGTAGCGAAGTTTTGGGCGATTATTAAGTACAGGCTCTGCAGGTGGAGCTGTCTATGGGTAAACAGGACTCCCTTGGGTAGTCCCGTAGTGCCGGTGGTGTAATAGAGGCTAGCATAGGTATCCTCGTCCAGATTCGGCCAGTCAAATTCTGCCGGCTGGTCTTTTATCAGCTCTTCGTATTCATAGAGGGGTTCAATCTTGGTGTCAGGCTTTCCCGGCTTATCCGATATATAGACGAATTTCTCGACGGTAGATTTTATGCGGTCATAGATTGCTTCAACAAGGGGCATGATAATGTCGTCGAAGAATATTATTTTATCTTCGGCGTGATTGATTGTATATACTATGTGGTCCAGTGAAAGCCTGATATTTATTGGATGTGCCACGGCACCAATGCAGGAAACAGCATACACAAGCTCCAGGTGCCGGTGATGATTCAGTGCCATGGTAGCTACTCTATCGCCCGGCTCATCAGCCTTTCCCGTCTTTACTCCCAGGCCTTTCAGTGCATGGGCAAGTTGGCACGTGCGCCGGTACCACTCAAGCCAGGTAAATCTATAGTATTCGCCGGCGTCATTTCGGTAGACAACGCCAATCTCATCGGGATACAGGTTCACCGGTGTCTTCATGAAGGTCGTCAGTAGTAACGGATACCGCGTGCTGAACTCAGGATAGGTCTTAGCTTTCATTTTACTTCTCCTCTTTCCTAAATTTATTTCCCATGATAGAATCCCGTGAGGCGAGGATTCACTCTGATTTATGGCGTTCTTGGAGGATTGCTAATTTTTGCATTTATCGCCGATGCTGTCAAGCCGATGTCCTTGTCTATAACCTTTCCAGGAGCTTGTAGATGTCTTCGTAGGACTTGCCAAAATCGGGGTCATTCTTTTCCAGTCCATCTTTTAGGGCATTCATTCTTTTTATAAATTCCTGCCTGTCTTTGTTCTTTACTATGTCAGCCCATATTTTTGAGCTTTTTTGGAACAGTTCTTCGATTTCCGTCATTTTGGGTAGATTCATCTGCAGGGAGGCGTAAAGCTCCGGGTCTTCAGTGATAACACTCTCCGCTAATGTCAGCAGTACTTTATAAGTTGGGCCACCAATTGCTTTCATCTGTTTTAACCGATTGAAGTTAAGCAGAGTATCAGCAGAAGCTATAGCAATGAAGTGGGAGAGCCCTAAAATAACTGCCATCATTTCATCGTGTTCCTGTGGGGTCATCAGGGTAACTCTGGCTCCTCGTGCTTCTAAATACTGCTTGATTTTTTGAGCTAGGGCTGTCTCATTATCATTGGTTGGAGTGAGCACGAAGTTTTGATTTAGGATATCCCTGGCACCCGGGCCAAACACCGGATGTGCACCTAGCACTAGCCCTGTTTTTATATACTTGTGCATTGTTTCCACCGGGAATACTTTGATAGAGGTGATGTCTATAATAATCTGCTTGGGCTGTAGATAAGGCTGGAGCTGCTTTACCACCTCCTCAAAATTGTCTATTGGCACCGATATTAAAACCACGTCAGCACTCCTAACTGCCGACGAAAAATCAGTGGTGACCTCGACGCCCAGTTGCTCCTTGACTTCTAAGAGCTTCTTTTTGTTTCTGCCGGTTATTATTACCTCCTTGCCATCTTTCAATAAAAAGCTGGCAAACCACCGTCCCATCTTTCCTGAGCCGCCGATTATTGCTACTTTCATTAGTTTATCCTTGTTAGCTTGGACTATTTTACCCCCATTCTCCAGTTTTTACCAGTGTGGGGTGAACCCCATCCCCCTGTGTCCCCCTTCCCCTTGAACTCCTCTGAAGACTGGCCTTCTCCCTTTTGTAAAGGGAGATAGAGAGGGATTTCAAATCCCCCTTAATCCCCCTTTTCCAAAGGGGGAGAAATTAAGAAAGAGGGGCTTCGCCCCTCTTAACACCCCGTTGCTTACTTTTTAGATATTTTGGCGGTTCTTCCTGATTTTGTTGGTAGCCCAAGTTAGACTCGAACTGGAACGGGAGTTTAAGAGGGCGGGATCCCTCTTTTATTTATCTTCCCCCTCTCCCTCAGGGAGAGGGGGATACAGGGGGTGAGGGATAAAAAGGCTACTTTGCTTTGGGATATGAACCCAGGACTTTAACAAACAGTGAGGTTCTCTCTAAATTATCTAGAGCCTCCTGAGCTGCCTTGTCTTGGCGGTGACCTTCAAAGTCCAGATAAAAATTATATTCCCAGGGCTTTTGTCTCGTTGGTCTGGACTCAATCTTGGTCAAATTGATATGTCTAGCGGTAAGTTCTTTAAGGAATTCATACAGTGCCCCCGGTCTATGCTTCACCGAAAAAACGATAGATGTCTTGTCATTTCCTGATGGTGGCGAATCTTGTTTGGCTAGAATGAAAAACCTGGTGAAGTTGTTCGGGTTATCCTCTATTTCCTTGGTAATAATCTGCATCCCGTAGATTTCGGCAGCTCTGGTGCTGGCAATAGCAGCGCCATTGGTTATCCCCTTCTCTTTTATTATTTTCACACTGCCGGCTGTATCGTAGGTCGGGATTAATTCACAGTCCAGGTGCTTGAGGAAAGCCTGGCACTGTCCCAGAGCCTGGGGATGAGAGTAAACCCTTTTTATTAAGTCCAGCCGTGTTTCCGGGCTGGCTATCAGGCAATGGACGACCCGAAGTCCTGTTTCACCGCAGACCATAAGACTTGAATCCAGAAGCAGGTCATATACCCGACTGATACTTCCTTCAAGTGAGTTCTCAATAGGGACGACACCAAACTGCACCTCACCCTGTTCTACAGCCCTGAAAACATCGTCCAGGCTTTCACAAGGTTTGACCTGAATTGAAGAGCCAAAGAACTGGAAGGCTGCTTCCTCGCTATATGCCCCGATTTCACCTTGAAAAGCAACCACCATCCCCTCCACGCTCTTGGATACGGTGACTATCTGCCGGTAAATGCTTTCTATATCTTCCTGGCTTACATTCTCTTCCCGGGCGACCCCTCTGACATTTTTCAGGACTATCTGTTCCCTGGCGGCATCCTCAATTTGTTTTCCTTGTTTTCTTTTTTCCCCTCCAATTGCTTCGACAATCTTTATTCTCTCAGCAATAAGCCTGACTATTTTGGAATCAGTTTCATCTATTTTCCTTCTTAGGTCCTCTAAGTTCATTTCTTGTACCTCCAAGGTAAATCTTACCTTGATGCTTATTCGGCAACTCCAGGTAAGTTTTGTCTTGATGTTTAGTGTGAAATCTCCGGGATAAGTCCTGCCCTCATCGCGAAATCACAGAGGGTTACCGCCATCATTGATTCCACAACGGGCACAGCTCTGGGCACAATACAGGCATCGTGCCTGCCCTTAACTTCCAAGCTGGAATTTTGCATTTTCCCCATATCAACTGTTTCTTGTCTTCCGGCTATAGAGGATGTTGGCTTGACAACAACCCTGAGCACTATAGGCATGCCATTACTTATGCCGCCGAGTATGCCACCAGCATTATTGGTTATGGTGACTATTTTACCATTCTTGATGGTAAAGGGGTCATTATTCTCTGAGCCTTTTTTCCTGGCAGCAGCAAAACCCGAGCCGAATTCAACTCCTTTAATTGCCGGGATGGCGAAAAGGGCTTTAGACAAATCTCCCTCCAAGGTGTCAAAGACCGGTTCTCCCAAGCCGACTGGCAAATTGAGAGCCATACCTTCAATAACTCCTCCTACACTATCGCCTTCTTCTCTGGCTTTCTCAATCACTTTAAGCATCTCTTTGGCGGCTTCAGGGTCAGCACACTTGAGCGGGTTTTTCTCAACATTGGCTCTTATTTCGTCAAGCCCCTTTGTCGTGGCTTTGACTCCCCCTATTTCAACAGTGTGGGCTAGAACGTCAACGTCAATCAGGTTTAGCAATTTCTTGGCTACGGCTCCAGCCATAACAAAAGTAGCCGTGATTCTTCCTGAAAATCTGCCTCCACCCCTGAAATCATTAAATCCACCATACTTGATGAAGGCTGGATAATCAGCATGGCCCGGCCTGGGCAGAAACCTCGTTTTTTCATATTCGCTGGAATCGATATCCCTATTCCATATTAGTAAGCAGATGGGAGCCCCAGTAGTGCGCCTGTTGAAAGTGCCGGAGAGAATCTCAACTTTATCCTCTTCCGCCCTCGTTGTTGATGCCACGCTTGCTCCCGGTCTTCTTCTATCTACTTCTTTCTGGATATCTTCCTCGGTCAGGGATAAGCCAGCCGGACATCCATCTATTATTATTCCCACGCATCGGCCATGGCTTTCACCGAAGCTGGTTATGATGAACAGCTTGCCAAAACTATTTTCCATCTATCTTCACCTCACCCCCTATGCTTTTCAGTATATCCCAGAACTCGGGGTATGTCTTGGAGACACATTCTGCACTATCTATTACCGTTCCACCGACTGCTGAACCGAGCAGGCTAAAAGCCATGGCAATTCGGTGGTCACCCCTGCTATCTACGACCGAACCTTTGGCTGGTGAACCAGTGATGGTCAGTCTATTTCTTTCCTCTACGACTTTTATACCCATCGCCTCCAGCCCTTCTTTAACAGAGGCAACCCTATTTGATTCCTTGAGCCGTGCTCTTTCTATCCCGGTAAACTCGCTTACTCCATCGGCGGCGGCTGCCAGAACTGCTATGGTCGGCAGAAGGTCTATGCAGTCGGCTAAATTAGCTCTGAGCGCCTTTAATCTTGACCTTTTTACAGTAACCGAATTTTTGCCGGTGTTGACTAAAGCCCCCATATCTCTCAGGAAGTCTAATATTACCTTGTCACCCTGTAAACTTTCTGGATTTAGGTTCTCCACTGCTACCTCGCCGGACAGAGCCCCCAGAGCTAAGAGGTATGAAGCTGATGACCAGTCTCCCTCCACTCTGTATTTAGCTGGTCTATATGTTTGCTTTAAAGTTTCAAATTCCCTCAGGTCCCTGGAGAAGTTTACTTTTATGCCAAACGTTTTGAGGCATTCCAGGGTCATCAGGACAAAGGGCTGCGATTCCAAGGGGGTAGTCAGCCTGATTTTAGTGCCCTCCTCGGTGAAGGGGGATATGAATAGTAAGGCTGATACAAATTGAGAGCTTATATTACCCGGTAGTTCAGTGGCTCCGCCTCTTAATTTACCTCCCTTAACAACTACAGATGAATCCTTATCCTGACGACAATCCGCCCCCAGTTGCCTGAGTGCCTGGAGCAGGGGTTTTATCGGTCTTTTGGAAAGAGTGTGACCTGCAATCAAGCGGCATTTGCCCGGGATTAGTGAGCAGATGGCAGTCATAAACCTTAGCGTCGCTGCCGATTCCCTGCAGAAAAGGTCTGTATTTGGTTCACGGAAGTCGCCTCCGGTGACCTGCCAGGAGTTTTTACCCTGAAGGACACGAATCCCAATCTTATTCAGCACATCTATTGCGGCTTCGGTATCATCAGAGCCCAGGGGGTCTATTATTTCACTCTTCCCCTTAGCCAGGGCAGCACACATCAATCCCCGAATGGTATAGCTCTTCGAGGAAGGAGCTGTCACCTTTCCTGCTATCTCACTTTTAGAAATGGAAGCTCTCATCTTCTTTTAGCTTCTCTATAATTTGCTCAGCTACAGAGTTAATGTCCAGCTTTGAGGTGTCTATCGTTATATCGGCGGCTCGCTCATAAAAGGGCTTGCGAAATCTTAGAAGCTCTTGGATGGTCAGGGTAGGGCTGTCTACTTCAAGCAAGGGTCTTTGTCCCTCCTCAGCCGATACCCGCTTCAGGATTACTCTCGGAGATGCGGTTAGATAAACTATGCGGGAGCTTTCTCTCAGCCGGTCAATATTTATTTTGTTGAGGACGAGCCCTCCCCCACAGGCGATAACTGCATTTTTCTTCCTGCAAACTTCTTTAGTAACCCCAATCTCAAGCTCCCGAAAGGCTATTTCGCCGTCCTGTTGAAAGATGTCGGGGATGGACTTTCCCGCCTTCTGCTCAATTACTAAATCCAGCTTGATGAATTTCCTGTCCAGCTTCTTAGCCAGGAGCTGACCAACTGCGGTTTTGCCTGCCCCCATAAAACCTACTAAAGCGATATTAGTTTTCATGTTTTTAAATAACCCCATCCCCTGTATCCCCTTCCCCTTATCAAGGGGAAGGGGAATGAATTGTTGAGAGGGACATAGCCCCTCTCAAACTCCTTCATCACAGTAACTTTAATGCTTCTTCCCTCATTAACTTGACCGGGGCTTTCTGACCAGTCCATATCTCAAAGGCTAAAGCTCCTTGCCATATTAACATATCAAGCCCGCTTATGGTTTCAGCGCCGGCTGCCTCAGCCTCTCTCAGTAGCCGTGTTTTAATTGGATTGTAGACAATGTCAAAGACAACGAGCTCCGGCCTGAGCAGGTCAGCGTCAACTGGAGTTTGGTCAATATTGGGGCTCATGCCTACACTGGTAGCATTAACCAGAATATCGGCTTTGCCTAGAGCCCCTGTCAGGTTTTCTCTATTCAGTTCCAGGGCTTCAACTTCTTTGCTGAAAGCCTGTGAAATTCTACCAGCCAGCTCCTTTGCCCAGTCCAGTTCCAGTAGCCGGTTGAGGATAACCAGGTGGGCGCCCCTGTCAGCCAGAATAAAAGAAATGGCTCTTGAGGCACCACCGGCTCCTATAATGACCACGTTTTTCCCCTCCGGCTCAATTCCCCTTTCCAGTAGAGCCTGTAGAAACCCGGTGGCATCCGTATTGTAACCGGTTAAAACCCCATCGTCATTGACTATAGTGTTGACGGCGCCTATCTGCTCAGCCAGGGAGTCCAGCTTGTCCAGGAACTGGAGGATGGCAACCTTGTGCGGGATAGTAACATTTAGTCCTTTTATATTCAATGCCCTCATGCCTTCAATAGCTTTGCCCAGCTCTTCCTTTTTCACCCTGAAGGGAACATAAAAATAGTCTATCCCTCTTTCTCTGAAGGCTGCGTTGTGCATTACCGGCGACATAGTATGCTCTACCGGGTCACCTATTACTCCACAGAGCCTTGTGTTACCTGAGATGCTGTTTTTCATGCTTTTACCATCTCATTCTATAATCATTTCATAGATTTTTGTTAGTTCTTTCACCGTTATCTGCCCCTGCGCTGATTCTTTGCCTTTCTCAATTGATGCGTAGGTGAAATCGCCACCAACCAGCGGGCAAAAAACCCGGCTCACACAGCCTAAAGCTCCCATAGCGAAGGAAACCAGCCTTACTCCAGGGAACTCTGAGATGAGCTGCAAGACAGTCAAATTATCCTCTAACCCCTGGGCGGTGGTAACCATCTTGCATATATCGGCTCCAGCCTTTAATTGCCTTTGAACCATCTCTTTCATCTCATCAAGGGGGGGCGTTTTCTCCAAATCATGAAATGACAGGAGGCATTTTGTTCTCCTCTTGATAAGTTGCACGATTTTCTCTAAGTTCCTCGTCCTAAGCTCAATATCAACTATATCTGCTCCCAGCTCGATTGCTTGAAGAAGTTTTTCTACTCGTCTGGCTTCACTGCCTTGCCATTGGCCACCCTCGTTGGCACTCCGATTACAGGCTATCCAGGGTTTGTTGATTTGCTTGACCAGTTCTGGCCAGCCATCACCAATGAGGTCTATTCGGAGCTCGAATAGGTCAACTAACGGCTCAACCTCTTTTACTGTTGTAGGGTCACTATTTACGATGGTAGCGCAAATTCTAGGTTTCCTCATTTTATTCAACCAAAACCTGTTCTATCAAAGATGGGCTTACTTCGTCAGTAATAAATACCTCTCCTATTGATTTGGGTAAAACAAATCTGAGCTTGTCCTGCAAAATCTTCTTGTCATGTTTCATAGCCTGGATTAGCTTTTCTAGTTCAAGGGATGGAAGTTCTGTCGGCAGGCCGGCTCTGGCGATAAGGTCCTTTAGTCTGTTCACCTCATTTTTGCCAAGTATTCCCAGCTTGTTTGAGATTCTGGCCTCGACTATCATACCGATGGCGACTGCCTCACCGTGCCAGACTTTGAGTTCTGAGACCGATTCAATGGCGTGCCCTACCGTATGGCCGTAGTTCAGGATGTTTCTCAGCCCTAAATCTAGCTCATCTTTTTCCACTACCTCGGCTTTAATTTTAGCCGACCTGAAAACGATTGTCTCCAGCACCTGGTCGTCAAGTGATTTTATCTGGTCGAGATTTTCTTCAAGATAGCTGAAGAACTCTCCGTCTAGGATTGCTCCATGCTTTATTATCTCGGCCAGTCCATCGCTGAGCTCTCTGGGGGAAAGGGTTTTCAGGGTACTTATGTCAGAGATGGTTAACCTTGGCTGATAGAAAGCCCCAATTTTGTTTTTCAAAAGGCCGTGGTTTATTGCCACCTTGCCACCGATGCTGCTATCGCCCTGTGCCAGCAGGGTGGTTGGTATCTGTACCAGCGGTACCCCCCGCATATAGGTGGCGGCAACAAATCCGGTCAAGTCCCCGATAACCCCACCACCTAGGGCTAGGATAGGCGTTGTCCTTTCCGCATAGAAATCGGTTAACTCATGGTAAAGTTTGCCCGCAGCCTCCAGTGATTTTTGCTCTTCTCCCTCAGGCACCTCTAGGATGAGCACCTTGAAGCCGCTGCTGGTGAGGTTCTGCTTCAGGGTGTTGCCATACAGGCTTTTCACTGTGGGGTCGGTAATAATTACCACTTTATCGCTGAACCCAATTTCTTCTAATCTGGCTCCGGTCTGCATAAGCAGACCCGGACCTATATGGATATTGTAGCTATTGCTGCCAAGTCTCACCCTGACTTTTTTCATCTGATATTACCTTAGTCCTTGTTTCTCTTGGTTCCAATAACGCTATGGACTCTATTACAGGCGTCAATGGTATCTTTCAGTTCGTCGGGTGTAATCATCTGTTGTCCATCGACCAGCGCTTCTGCTGGATTATAGTGCACCTCAATCATTAAGCCGCAGGCTCCGGCAGCTATAGCGGCACAACTCATGCTAAAGATAAGGTCTCGGCGACCGGCCGCATGACTGGGGTCAACCATTACAGGTAAATAGGTCTCTTTTTGAATGGCTGGGACAGCACTTAAGTCAAGAGTATACCTAGTGTAGCTTTTGCCCTTGCCCACAGGTAATATTCCTCTTTCACATAGAATGATATTCTTGTTGCCCTCAGCGGCAATATATTCGGCAAAAGACAAAAATTCCTCGATACCAGCGCCAAAATGTCTCTTGTACAGAACGGGCTTACCCGTGTTTGCCACCTTGGTGAGCAAGTCCTGGTCATACATATTCCTGGCTCCTATTTGCAGAATATCAACATACTCAGCCACCAGGTCAACCTGTGTTTCTCCCCTTACCTCAGTTACTACTGGCATTTCAAACCTGTTGCCAGCGTCACGCAACCAACTCAAAGCCTCCCTTGCTTCTTCCTGACCTCCAGCTCCCAACCCCTGGAAAGAGTGGACTGAAGTCCTTGGCTTAAAGATGCCTCCTCTCAGGATATGAGCCCCAGCCTTTTTTACTCCTTCCGCAATTCTGAATAGCTGCTCTTTGCTTTCCACGGCGCAAGGTCCGGCCATGTATATTGGCTCATCACCACCTATCTCAATATTGCCCACTTTAACCACGAAACGTGGCTCTCCCGTCTCGGATAGTTTATTGTATTCCCGGTTGATTAGTTTATAAGGGGTTTCCACCATCATCGCCTCCTTCACTCCAGGGAGAGTGGCAAAGTGGGCGAAATCTACTTTAGTCTCGTCTCCCACTAGCCCAATCACGGTTCTATAGGCTCCTTTGGATACATCGGCTTTTAGCCTGTATTGCTTTATTTCCTTCATTACCCGGCCTATTTGTTCTCGTGTGGCATCGGTTTTCATTATTATCATTTTTTCCCTCCTCCAATATTCTATACTACTCTACTCTTCAGTGCATATCTTTTAGTGGAGTCATTTTAGCCACCTAAAATGGTAAAACCCTCCGCTTGGGAGGGTTCTTTTTAAACTTTTCTGGTTTAGATTTGTTACCTTATTAACTCGGTCTCCATGCCAAAACCTCCCAAGCGCACCTTGTGCGCGCCGGAAATGTAAAATATGCGTAATATAACCATTGAGAAGCAATACAAGCTAACATTCTCTATATCCCTGATTCCCTTAAGCCAACTCTAGCATAAGAAACATAGTTTGTCAACACGTGTGTTATTGGGTTCTTCCTTTACTTTTTCAGTGAGTACACCATCTCTAGTTCATGTGTTTCCTTTTGAACCTTTCCCTCCTCCTCAAGATACTTTAGGTGAGCCACAGCTTCTCCGAAGGCAAACCATTTTTGCGAGGGAGGGAATTGCTCCCAGAATTCATAGCTCATATCCCAGGTCATTTGTGATGCCACCTGATAGGCGTTTCGAGTGCCTTTTTCGAGAATAGAGAGGACTTCATTGGCTCTTGTTTGATGGTGATGCTTCAGTTCTTCAATCCTTTCTTTGTAGTTCTCAAAGGTGCTTCTATGCCCAGGTAATACCAGCTTAATGTCTAAATTATAGACCTTGTCCAGACTGCTTAGATATTCCTTTAGTGGGTTCTCATCATCAGACCATAATGAAATGTTGGGGGTTATATCAATAAGAATATGGTCTCCGGCGATGAATATCTGCTTGTTGGGCTCGTAAAGACACATATGCCCCTTGGTATGGCCGGGGGTTTCAATGCATTTAAATAGGTAGTCCCCGATGCTTATTGTGTCTCCTTCTTTCAAAATGTGAAAGTCCAGGTGCCCTCTGCTGCTGTATATACGCCCCGGGTGACTCTCCAGAGCCTTTTTGCGTTCATCTTCTGGGAAGCCGTTCATATCAGCAAAATTGATGTTCTTCTCCCACTGGCTGCTATGTGTAATGGCGTCGGCATCCGCTTGATTAAAGTAGACTGTTGATGTATCTGTAGCCAGACTTGAAACGAGGCCTAAATGGTCTGCGTGTAAGTGGGTAATAAAAAAATCTGTCTTCTTTAAATCTACATCAAGTTCCTTTAAACCAGCAGACATTACACTAATACACTCTTTACGATTCATTCCGGTGTCAATGATTAGGAATCGCCCCTGCCCTTTTATTATGTAAGAGTTGATAGCTTTCAGGGGATTTCGGGGGAGAGGAACTTCGATTCTGTATAGGTTTGGTAATATTTCTTCAGCCATCATTCCGCCTTTCATACTTTCATAAAAATAACTAGATGGTTAAATTTCTGCTCTTTATTTTCTTAAAACTTGTCTCGGGAAGTTAGCCAAACATGGTCTTAGTCAGTGTATCACCCTTTAAACCAGCCTGTAAAGGAACAGAATTGGCTTCCTGATGCTCCTGGACCGAGGGAAGTTCGGGAACTATTCGTGATATTGTCTGGTAAACCAGATAAATAGGGCTGTTCCGATAAGCCCTATAATTGCTCCAAAGTAAAACACGGAGTCAACATTTAATAAATCAGCTATTCCACCAGATATAATTGGTCCTACAGCCTGGCCTATGCTCATTGCCAGAAAGAATATGGACATAGTCGAGCCCATGCCATACTTTCTGCCCTCTTCTACAGTCAAGGCGGCAGCGGCTGGCATAGAGAGTGCAGCGCTAAGACCCTGGGCGAGCATCACCGCTAGTAGTTGTCCGAAGTTATTGGCATGGGGAATCGCCACTAGCAATATGCTAAAAAAGAAGCTACTAAAGATGATGAGAGTTCTCCTATTGAATCTATCAGCAATTATGCCTCCAAGAGGTGTAAGTAGGGTCACTGTGAGAATATTAATTGCTATCAGTATTCCTATGAGACTTATGCTCAAGCCAATTATGGAGGCGAAGATAGGGAGGAAAGCGGCGATGCCTCCTCTGCCTAGGGCTTGTACCAGCCGGAAGCTAAAAAGGCCCTTGATTATGCCACTGGTGCTCATCTCCTTAAAGGATAGACGTTGAGAGTCTCTTGAGGTTAGCCTGTGGGTGGATTCGGGGAGGAAGATAAGAGCTATGAGTCCAGCCAGCAGGTTAAGACCACTCATACTAAGGAAGGGAACAGTCATTCCGAAGTGTTCAGTCAGTACTCCCCCCATAAACGGGCCAAAGCCAAAACCACTGAAAAAGGCAGCTTGGGCCCAACCCATCCATTTTCCCTCTTCACCCTTCGGGGAGAGGTCACCAAGATAAGCCATAGCAATAGGAATGGTTGCTGCCCCAGCCACGCCATGAGCTAGGCGGACCAGGGCCAGGTGAGTAACCTCAGTTGAAAATATATAGCCCAGTGAGATAATGGAGTAGGCTAGCAGGCCTGTAACGAGAAAATATTTTCTGCCTTTTCGGTCGGAGAGCCTGCCGGCAATAGGGACAAACACGCTGTTAGAAATGAAGTAGGAGGCAACAATAATACCTACCCCAATTCCAGTAGCCCCCATGTCCCTGACATAAAGGGGTAAAAGTGGTGATACTATTCCAATTCCCAGTGTGGCAGAAAAGACACAAAGAGCTAAAATAGGAAAAACTTTCTTTATCATAGGAGCAGCTAAATCATTATAACCCTTGAGGCTGAACTGGGCAACCTGAGGTGATTGCACTTATAGCTTGGGGCTGGTATAATAGGCTTTGTAGGCAGTTGACTGTAGTTAGAGCATTGTTGGTGAGTGAACTTATAGATTCTATTAATCCAGAGTAATGGTAGGGGTGGCTAAAGCCTCTCGCCCCTGGGCTGGGTGGGAGGTTTTCGTTTGGTAGATTGAGAGGATTTCAACAGTGGCTGTTAATAAAGGGCAGAAAACGGATAAAGAAAAAAAGCTGGAGGTAATGCGACATTCGGCAGCCCATGTTATGGCTGAGGCAGTTCAGTCTATCTTTCCTGATGTCAGGTTTGGTATTGGGCCGGCTATTGAAAGTGGTTTTTACTATGACTTTGATTTACCCCGCTCATTGACTCCGGATGATTTATCGCTCATTGAGGCTAAGATGAGTGAAATAATCGCTTCAAATGTGCCCTTTGTTGCCGAGGAGGTGACTAAGGAAGAGGCTCGACGGTTATTCGCTGCTCAGCCGTATAAGCTGGAATTAATCGATGAAATTCCGGATGAGAAGGTTAGTTTGTATCGGCAAGGCTCCTTTGTTGATTTATGTCGCGGTCCCCATGTGAGTTCTACCGGAGAGATAAAGGCTTTCAAGCTGGTTAGTATTGCCGGGGCATACTGGCGGGGTGATGAGCACCTTCCCATGTTGCAACGCATATATGGCATTGCTTTTGACACAGAAGAGGCTTTGGCAGAGCACCTGAAGAACCTTGAAGAAGCAGCCAGGCGTGACCACAGGAAGCTAGGCGTGGAGCTTGACCTGTTTAGTATTCATGAGGAAGCTGGTCCGGGGCTGGTTCATTGGCACCCCAAGGGGGCGGTGATACGGCGTGTCATTGAGGATTTCTGGAGGGATGAGCACATTAAGCGTGGCTATGATATTCTATATACTCCTCATATTTCCAAATCAGACTTGTGGAAAACCAGCGGTCATTGGGAATTCTACCGAGACAGCATGTATAGTCCGATGGAGATGGAAGGACAGGAATACGTTCTTAAGCCAATGAATTGTCTGGGCCATATCTTAATCTACAAAACGAGGCTGCGTAGCTACCGCGAGCTACCCCTGCGCTGGGCTGAACTGGGTACAGTCTATCGCTACGAACGTTCTGGCGTACTTCATGGTCTGTCCAGGGTCAGGGGTTTTACCCAGGATGATGCCCATATATTCTGTAGGTTTGACCAGTTGGAAGATGAGGTGGTGGGGGTGCTGGACCTAGCTCGTTTTATGATGGAAACCTTCGGTTTTACCAGCTACCGTGTCTTCCTGGCTACCCGACCTGAGAAATACGCTGGCGCCAGCGAGGTCTGGGAGGAGGCTACCGAGACGCTAAGGCAATCCCTGACTCGTCTGGAAATTGACTATGATATAGACCCGGGTGGGGGTGTGTTTTACGGTCCTAAAATAGATATTAAGCTTGAAGATGCCCTGGGGAGGGCATGGCAGGGTCCTACTATTCAGGTTGATTTTAATCTTCCGCAGCGCTTTGATGTTACTTATGTCGGTGAGGACGGGCAGGAACATCCAGTAGCCATGGTACACCGTACTGTACTGGGAGCCATGGAACGCTTTCTGGCTTCGCTCATTGAGCACTATGGGGGTGCCTTCCCGGTGTGGTTGGCACCGGTGCAGGTAATGGTAATTCCGGTGGCAGACCGTCACCTGGACTATGCCCGTAAACTGGAGGCTGAGCTTAGCAGTGAGGGTGTGCGGATAAAGGTTGATGCTCGGTCGGAAAGGGTGAACCTCAAAGTTCGGCAGGCGCAACTTGATAAGATACCCTATATACTGGTGGTTGGTGATAAAGAGGTAGCTGCGGCTACTGTTTCCGTCCGCTTGCGTAGCAGCGAACAGTTGTCTTCCCAGTCCTTTGATAGCTTCAAAGAGACTGTCAGGGTGGCCATAGCTAATAGAGTAAAAGACCTAAAGTAGAGGTTGCTTATCAGGGAAGTCTGAAGGGGCGGAGCCCCTTCAGAACCATTCCCCCCTCTCCTTGGAAGGAGAGGGGGATTAAGAGGGTGAGGTTGATAAATAATCTTTATAGTTTGATTAGTCTAAAGGAATGTGCTATAGTTTTTGCTCGCAACACACCTATGCTTGGAGGAGGTAAATTAAAACATAGTTAAGAAGCTGCGTGTTAATACGGAGATTAAAGCTAAAGAGGTTCGCCTTGTCGGGGAGAAGGGGGAGCAGTTGGGGGTTATGCCCTTGTACCAGGCATGGGAGGTGGCGAAAAATCGCAACCTCGACTTGGTTGAGGTAGCGGCTACTGCGGTGCCGCCAGTATGCCGTCTGCTTGACTATGGAAAGTATAAATATGAGCAGACGAAGAAGGAGCGTGAGGCTAGAAAAAGCCAGAGGATTGCGCTCTTAAGAGAGGTTCGACTACGACCTAAGATTGGTGACCATGATTTTGAGTCTAAGGCCAGGTTAGCCAGGAAATTGCTGGGTGGTGGGGACAAGGTTAAGGTAACAATATTGTTTAGAGGGCGCGAAATCACGCACCCTGAGATTGGCTGGAGACTGCTGCAGAGGATGGCAGAATCGCTAAAGGAAGCGGCTTCTGTTGAGGGACAACCGTTGATGGAGGGAAGAAGGATGCATGTTATCCTGTCAGCGGTAGCTGCTCAAAAGGCTAAAAAGGTTAAAGAAGAGGTAAAGGAATCTTAGATGCCAAAAATCAAAACTCATAAAGGGGCACAGAGCCGCTTCCATATTACTGGTAGCGGTAAGATTATGCGGACTAAGGGTGGGAAGAGTCATTTGCGTCTCCGAAAAGCAAAGCGAGTTAAGCGTCTTTTTGATGCTAAACTTCCGCTAAGCTCCGCTGATAAAGCGCGGATAAAAAGACTTTTACCCTATGGAGTGAAGTAAGAGGAGAAGCATTTTGCCACGAGTAAAAAGAGGTGTAACCACTCATCGCCGACATAAGAAGGTGCTGGCCTTGACTAAAGGGCAGAGAGCAACCAGGCACACCCTTTATCGCCGAGCCCGTGAGTCTATGCTGAAGTCATTAAGCTATGCTTATGCTCACCGTCGAGAGCGAAAGGGTGATATGAGGCGTTTGTGGATTTCACGGGTTAATGCGGCTAGCCGAGCCAACGGGCTTACCTACGGCCAGTTCATTGACGGCTTAAAAAGGTCAGGGATTGAAATCAACCGTAAGATGCTAGCCGATATGGCAGTCAGAGAGCCTGAAGCCTTTGCCAATTTGGTAACCCTAGCTAAAGCTAAGGTTCAAGGCTAAAAACCTGAGAAAGAGTCCTTAGTGTGATAGACTTGTTTTGTCCTATTCTCTGTATTCCTTGCCCTTGATACGGGGTCATGCTGTTAAGCACTCTCAATTAAAGGTAAAAAGATGTCGGACGAGATTGAGGAGTTAAAACTAAAGGCACTTCGTGAACTAGAGGGCATTGATAATATTAAGCAATTGGAGTCGTGGCGGGTTCACTATTTGGGTAAGAAGAGTGAACTAACCCAGACTCTGCGCGGCTTGGGCAGCTTGCCTCCGGAGCAGAGGAAGGTTATTGGTGCTCGGGCTAATGAAGTTAAAGCCAATTTAGAGGATAGTCTGAGACAGAAAGAGCAGGCTCTGCGTGAGGCAAAGTTAGCCTCAGCTAAAAGAGAGGCCGTCGATGTTACCCTGCCTGGTCACCCTTTGCCAATAGGCCATTTACATCCAATTACTCAGACACTGCATGAAATAGGCGACATATTTGTCTCTATGGGTTTTCAGGTAGTGGAGGGGCCGGAAGTAGAGTGGGACTATTATAACTTTGAGGCGTTAAACATCCCCAAGGAGCACCCGGCACGTGATACCATGTCAACATCCTGGGTTGATTTTGAGACAGAAAGTGGGGAAAGACCGATGCTGCTGCGCACCCACACTACTTCGGTATCAGCCAGGGTTATTGAGACCAGACAGCCTCCGATAAGAGTAATCGAGCCGGGCAAGGTCTACCGCTATGAGGCTAGCGATGCCACCCATGTGCCTATGTTTCATCAAGTTGATGGTCAGGTTGTAGATAGAGGTATCACTATGGCTGACCTGAAGGGAACGCTTTATGAATTTGCTCGCCGTTTCTTTGGGGAGGACAGGAAGGTGCGTTTCCGCTGTGACTATTTTCCCTTTGTCGAGCCCGGGGTTGAGGTGGCTATTGAGTGCTTGGTCTGTGGTGGTAAGGGCTGCCGTCTGTGCGGGAATAGCGGCTGGATTGAAATACTGGGAGCGGGAATGACCCAGCCCCAGGTGCTTCAGCGCGGGGGTATTGACCCGGAGGTTTACACCGGTTTTGCTTTTGGCATGGGTGTCGAACGCCTACCCATGCTGCGCTATGGGATTGATGACATCAGGCTATTCTACGGCAGTGACCTTAGATTCTTGAGGCAGTTTTAAACACCCATGTTAGGCTGTGGGACGAAGCCAACCTATTCTACGGTAGTGATTTTAGATTTCTGGGGCAGTTCTGAAAGATGAAGGTTTCAATCAACTGGCTTAAGGAATATGTGGATATTACCCTGCCCCTGGCTGATTTAGCCGAGAGGCTGACGATGGCTGGCCTCGAGGTCAAGGGGGTAGAGGTTATTGGCGGCAGTTGGGAAAATATCATTGTTGGTCAAATAGCGGCTATTAACCCTCATCCTGATGCTGACCGCCTCACTTTGCCTACTATAGACTTAGGCACCAAGCAGGCAACTGTTGTTTGTGGGGCACCAAACCTCAGGCTTGGTGATAAGATAGCCTTTGCCCGTGTCGGCGCTCAACTTATTGACGGGCATACCGGGCAGTTATTCCGCTTGGAATCAGCCAAGATTCGTGGCGTCACATCTAATGGCATGGTTTGCTCGGAAAAGGAGCTGGGCATCTCAGACAGGCACGAAGGAATCATAGTTTTACCAGACGAAGCACCGGTTGGCACACCACTGGCTGATTATCTGGGTGACGCTATCCTTAACTTAGAAGTAACTCCTAATCGACCTGACTGCCTGTCTATAGTCGGCGTGGCTAGAGAGGTCGCTGCCCTGACCGGGCAAAGTCTGCATTTCCCCGAGGTTGGCTATGAGGAAGCAGCACCCTCTATAGAGCAGCAAGTGGCTGTGGGAATCGTTGCTGCTGACTTATGCCCCAGGTATTGCGCTAGCCTAATCACCGGGATAAAAGTGGCTGAGTCTCCAGGGTGGATGCAGCAGCGACTTTTGGCTTGCGGTATGCGCTCGATAAATAGCATTGTCGACATTACCAACTACGTTATGCTGGAATACGGGCAACCTCTGCATTCCTTTGATTATGACAGGATTAAGGGTAAGAGAATTATTGTGCGCCGGGCTACTAACGGTGAAAGCATAGTTACTCTGGATGGGGTAGAGCGGGTTCTTTCCAGGGACATGCTGGTTATTGCTGATGAAGAGGGGTCGGTGGCTGTGGCTGGGGTGATGGGTGGCGCCAGTAGTGAAGTAACTCAGGAGACTACCTCAATACTGCTGGAAGCAGCCAGTTTTAACCCGGCAAGTATTCATTATACTGGCAGGACATTGCGTTTGCCTAGCGAAGCCTGTATGCGATTTGAGAGGGGCATTCGCCCCGAGCTGACCCTGCCAGCGCTTAAACGGGCTACTCAATTGATTACCCAGCTAGGCGGCGAAGCTGCTAAAGGTCTGGTTGACGTTTATCCGGGTAAGCTGGAGCCAGAGCCTATCTTGCTATCAACCGGGGAGGTAAAGCGGGTCCTGGGGGTTGACTTCAGCCTTGACCAGATAATAAGTGCCTTGACTTCCTTGGGCTTTGACTGCAAGCAAGCAGGTTCAGCCTCAGAGGTTTTGGTTACTGCTCCTTATTGGCGGAGCGATATATACCTGGCAGTTGACCTTATTGAGGAGGTAGCCCGCATTACGGGCTATGATAAAGTTCCAATGACCATGCTCAGCCAACCAATACCCAGGCAGAACCCTGAGCCTATCATTAGGCTGAAGCGCGAAGTAGGGCGCCACCTTACCGGTTATGGTTTTCAGGAGGTAATCACCTATTCACTGACCAGTCTGGAAATGCTAAACAAGCTATCACCCGAAGCTCATCCGATTGAGCCTATGCCTCTTCGGGTGGCTAATCCGATGACAGCCGAGCAGGAGTATCTGCGCCCTAACCTGCGGGCTAACCTTTTGGCTGCCCTTTCTGCCAACAGGAGGCATGAAGATGGTGGCATTAGACTTTTTGAGCTGGGCAAGGTATATCTACCACGAAATAAGGACCTGCCCGATGAGCGCGAAGTGCTATGCGGCTTGCTAAGTGGACCTAGACTTGAAAAGTCGTGGCAGGGCGGTGATGAATTACTTGATTTCTTTGAGGCTAAGGGAGTAGTGGAGGGCTTACTCAGCCAGTTGGGTGTAGAAGCCGGCTTTGAGCAGTGCTCAGACGAAAGCTTACACTCAAGTAAACAGACAGCAATAGTTATCAGCGGTAATAGACTGGGCGTTGTCGGTGAGTTACACCCTAAAGTACTGGAGAGCTTTGAGATTGCTGAGGCTGCCTACCTTTTTGAAATCGACCTGCCAGCGCTCCTGCCCTTTACCATTGGTCATAAAATGTTCAAACCAATACCGCGGTTTCCGGCCATAGTCAGGGATATGGCTCTGGTAGTTGATGCCGAAATAGCCCACCAGAAAGTCCTGGATATTATTGAGGGCTTTCCACTGGTAGGGCAGGTTACAATCTTTGATGTCTATTCTGGCGAGCAAGTCCCCGGAGGTAAGAAATCTCTTGCCTACAGGATTACCTTCCAGTCGCCGACGCATACCTTAACCGATAACGAGGTTGATAAAGTCCAACAGCGAATCCTGAATAAGCTGGCTCACGACCTTGGTGCTACCCTGCGTAGCTGATATTAGCTCGAGGCTTGTGGCTATCTAGCCCTAAGGTTAGGAGTGAGGTGTTTGGTAATGCTTATTCATTCTCATAGCAGGTAATCTTCAGGTGTGCCGATGGTTGACCGCCATGTAGCGTAGTAAAGGAAAACACCCGCAGTTGATACTTTCCCTCTGTATATGCAATAAATGCAAATCTCCAAGGAAAGCCTGAGTTCTCCCAATATTCACCCTGAAAGGTTATATGACTTGTTTGGACTACTATATTTCCATAAGGATCTCTTACTTCACCAACCACAATAGATTCACCATGACTAACAAAAACTTCTCCCTCAACTCTATTACCAACATTTAAGTCGAAGGGAAGCCAATTTGGATTCTTGTTGCCATATATTACTTCTACTTCAACATCGTCCTCGAGGACCCAGCTTACAGATGCTGCTTCACTGGGTCGTATTTGTTGGGTTAGTGATTCAACTTGCCGCTCAAGCTCTGTTATTCTTTGCTGGCTACTGCTGCAGCTTGCCCCAAAGATTATACCTATAGCTAAGATTGCTAGAATTGGTATAAGGTATCGCTTCATTCCCTGCCTCATCCTCATTGACATTAACTAATATATCCTCCCGGCTTCCTCCAACAACTTTTTCCTGATGCCGTATCGGCTATTTCTGTCAAAACTAGCATTATATTTGTCTACGTAGGTTCCACCATCCTCTGTACCCGCATCCCCAAATAGTTCTAACAGCACATCGGTGCTGACACTAAACCTTCTACTAGCTTTTCCACCTTTCCCCTTACCCAAAACCCAGATTAAATCCTGTATCCGAAATCTAGCTTCAGTAGCTTTATCAAATCTATCACTCGGGGCTTTACGACCCTGACTTAAGTCTCTTCTGAAGGCTGCTACTACACTATTCCAGTATGCAAGTTCTCGCTGGATTTCATCTTCGCTTTTCATAATGTCCTCCCTTCCATTAGGTTTGTATATTTCCCTCTCAAGAATCCCTATCTGTTATAGCCAATGTCCATATATGGAGGGAAGTTTGAAGGGGCTTCGCCCCTTCAAAAACTATCCTTCCCCCTCTCCTTTGAAGGAGAGGGGGATTAAGGGGGTGAGGTAGATAACTAATCTCTAATAAGCTCCTTGAGTCTGGTAACCGCTTCCTCCAGCGGCATGAGCTGAGGCTCTTTCTCCGAGCGCCATTTTACCTCAACGCTATTTGTCTCCAGGGTGCGGGGGCTGATGGTAACCCGGGCAGGTATTCCCAGGAGGTCAGCATCGTTGAATTTTACCCCCGGGGATTCATTACGGTCATCAAAAAGCACCTCTAAGCCCTGTGCCGTAAGGTCAGCATACAGGTTTTCAGCCGTAGCCACCACCTGAGGATTTTCCCCATATAAGGGGCAAAGATAGAGGTGATAAGGGGCAATAGCTAACGGCCAGATAATACCCTTATCATCGTGGTTCTGCTCTATGGCGGCGGCTAGCAACCTGCCCAGTCCGATACCATAAGACCCCATGACAATAGGGTGGGATTGTCCGCTTTGGTCAATAAACAAGGCACCTAGCTTTTGGCTGATGAAAGTGCCAAGTTTGAAGGTGTGCCCTACCTCAATCCCATGGGTGGATAATAATTTACCTCCGCACTTAGGGCACCCATCCCCGGCGCGGGCCCGGGCTATATCAGTCATCAGGTCAGCCTTGAAATCCCTCGGGTAGTTGACATTTCTAAGGTGGGTATCGGGCTTATTGGCGCCAGCAATAAAGTTGGCTGCTGAGGTTATCGAGTCATCGGCAATAACTTTGATGCTACTTATACCTATCGGAGAGGCTGAGCCGGCTACTATGCCAGCTTCTATTATCTCGGCTTCGGTGGCTATGCGGAACTCAGAACAGCCTAAAGCGTTTTTGAGTTTTACTTCGTTCACCTCAAGGTCGCCTCTAATAACGGCAAAGATGAGCTTGCCATCGGCGATATAGAATACTGCTTTAAGGGTGCGATTCTGGGGTGCTTTTAAGAAATTTGATACCTCTTCAATAGTAGCCATACCTGGCGTCTTGACCTCTTCCAGTGGTAGTGGCTCGTCGCCTTCTATCTTCTCTTTAACACTTTCAGCCTTATCCGCATTGGCTACATATTTACAATCAGGGCAATGGATAATTTCATCCTCACCGCTTTCGGTGATAAGCATAAATTCGTGTGACTCCTTGCCCCCGATGGCACCGCTATCAGCTTCAACGATGAGGGTAGGGAGACCACAGCGAGCGTAGATATTCTGGTACGCCTGGAGCATCTTGTTATAGCTCTGGTCTAGACCCTCTTCATCGACATCAAAGCTATAGAGGTCCTTCATGGTGAACTCGCGGACTCTAATCAGTCCGGCTCTGGGGCGAGGCTCATCACGGAACTTGGTCTGGATTTGATACAGCAGGAGAGGCAGGTCACGGTAGCTTTGCACATTGTATTTTACCAGTTCAGTAATGACTTCTTCGTGGGTTGGTCCCAGAGCTAGCTTGCGGTCTCGGCGGTCGTAGAGGGTAAACAGCCCTTGGCCAAAGGCCAGGTCTCGCCCTGTTTCCTGCCACAGCTCTAGAGGCTGGAGAACAGGGAGCATTAGCTCCTGTCCGCCGGCTTTATCCATCTCCTGGCGGATTATATTCTCTATTTTCTTCAGTGCTCTCCAGGCTAAGGGCAGATAGGAATAAACCCCGGCAGCTACCTGGCGTATCATCCCGGCTCTCAGTAGTAGCTGGTGGCTGATGGTGTCCGCCTCGGCTGGGAGCTCTCTTTGGGTCTTACCGAATAGCTTTGATATGCGCACTTTTCACCCCGTTCTTTGTTTATCTATCTTACACTTTTGAGTTTTTATTTGTAACCCCATCCCCCTGTATCCCCCTTCCCCTTGAGCGTAGACCTCTCCCTTTCTTAAAGGGAGATAGTGAGGGATTTTAAATCCCCCTGCTTCCCCCTTTGCCAAAGGGGGAAGGTTGTTGTAAGAGGGGCTTCGCCTCTCTTTGACTCTCCTCTAGTTATTCCTTCAAAGGAGAGGGGGAGGAGTGGTTTTTGAAGGTGCTTCGCCCCTTCAAGCTTCCCTTTATGTCTGGGCGTCTGCTAGAGGCCACAATGCCTACTCCAAAGCATCAGCCGTGCTCTCAAGAAGGTAAACGAAGAACGAAAGCAATGCTTCGTCGCTAAAGGTCTCTATTATTGCCTCAAATTTCGCTGTTAGCTTAGGGTCTTCGACATCCATAATCTTGTCTCGCCACTCAAGAAAGGAAACCGCAGACTCAGCGTCTGTCATTCCTTCTAGCTCACCCGTTATGGCTGGAATGAAAATGGCATTAAGAATTTCAATCCTAGCCTTGCCCTGCTCCAGCTTTCCCTTTATACTTTCAAGCTCACTCTCCTTGGCAGACAGTTCGGTGTCCTTTGCCGATAAATCAGCTTGCAGTGATTGAATTTCAGTCTGAGCGGTAGCGAGGTCGCTACTCACCTTGTCATAATCTTCCTGAGGTACTCCGCATGAAGTCATAAGGAAGAGCACCAAAACTAATGCCATACCTATTACAATAGCCTTCTTCATTATCGCCTCCTTAATAGATAGTAGCTTCCTACATCCCCATTTATATCATTTTAGAGCCTCCTTAAAGAATTTTGTTTGCTTAGAAACTTCTTACCTCCCTCATTAAAGCTACCACAAAATCTTTTTCCTCAACCGTCCCAATCTTTTTGCCTTTTTTGAAGAGGACGGCTTTGCCTTTGCCGCAGGCGATGCCCACATCAGCGTCTTTGGCTTCGCCGGGTCCGTTGACCACGCAGCCCATCACGGCTACTTTTATCGGCTTATCAATCTTTACTAGCTCTTTCTCTACCGCCTCAGCCAGTTTCACAATATCAACCTCAGTTCTTCCACAAGAAGGACAGCTGACCAGTATCGGTCCGTGCTGGCGCAGGTTCAGGCTTTTCAGGATTTCATATCCAGTAATAACCTCTTCCCTGGGGTGGGCGGTCAGGGAAACCCGTATAGTGTCACCAATGCCCAGGTAAAGCAGGGTGCTGATGCCCACGGTGCTGCGGATAATACCTGTCCTTGGCGTGCCGGCTTCGGTAATGCCTATGTGAAGAGGGTAGGGGATTTTCTGGGCGATGTCCTGATAGGCTTCAATGGTAGTCGGCACATCGAAGGCTTTAAGGGAGACCTTAATCAGGTCAAAGTCCAAACTTTCCAGTAGCTTTATCTGGTGTAAGGCAGCTTCTACCATCTGTTGAGCGGTGGTTAGCTCTGGATTTGCCGTTTTGGGCAGGCTGCCGGCATTTACCCCGATGCGGATAGGGGCGTTTCTTTCCTTAGCCGCCTGAGCTATGGCAGCGACCTTTTCCGGGTCACTGATATTGCCTGGATTTAAGCGGAGTCCGTCAGCACCAGCCTTCAGTGCGGCTAAAGCCAGCCGATAATCAAAGTGAATATCAGCAATTAAAGGGATGGGGATACCCTTTTTTATAGCGCCTATAGCCTGTGCTGCCTGGCTATCAGGCACTGCCACTCGCACCAGCTCGCAGCCACAATCTTCAAGTTCCTTGATTTGTCGGATAGTTGACATAACATCACGGGTATCTGTATTGGTCATAGATTGCACCACAATGGGGGCATCTCCACCGACAGTTACCCTGCCAATTTGGATGGGTTTGCAGACTCGGCGAGGATTCATAGAGTTGTTTATCTTTATCACCCTATCCCCCTTTATCCCCCTTCCCCTTATTAAGGGGAAGGGGGAAGGTTATGTAAGAGAGGCTTCGCCTCTCTTTAACTCTCCTAGATACTTCTCTAGAGCAGGGGCAAGCCTCTCTTTGATTCTCCTTTAGTATTTTCCCCCTTCAAGCTTCCCTTGATAAATGTATTTACTTTAGGGTATCAGGCTTCCTCCACTTACGATGCGTATAATGTCCTGGTAGGTAACGGCCAGGATAAATGCGATTATCATAGCGAAGCCAATAGCATGCACCAGCCCTTCAGTCTTTGGCTTGATGCGCTTGCCCCGGCGCACCCACTCCAGAAGGACAAAGGCAATTCGGCCGCCATCCAGGGCGGGGAGTGGGAATATATTGATTATAGCCAGGTTAATGCTGATAAAGGCGGCAAATTCCAGTAACGGGCTAATTCCAGCCTTAGCTATCTCCCCCGTCATTTGAGCAATACCTATCGGTCCTGTCACTTCCACCGGTATTGCCCCAATAATCATAGTGATTACCCCGTTCTTGAATAGAACGAAGATTTCTATACAGTCACCGACTCCCAGGGGTATTGCTTTCCAGAAGGGGTAATGTTGGCTAGTGGTGGTTGGATTTGAGGTAGTGATTGCAATTCCAGTTGCCCCTTGACCTTCAGGTGGCTTCCATCGGGGTATGACCTGAACATTCTCTATAGTTGAATCACTGTGCTGGACAACTATGGTAATCTCCTTGCCCAGATTGAGCTGGATATAGCGGGACAGCTCACTATTGTTGTTCATTGGTTTCCCATTTACGCTGAGGAGGGTATCTCCAGGTTTAATACCTGCCCTGGCGGCTGGGGAATCCGGGGCTACTTCTTCTACCATTACCTGTCCGATTACCAGGTTATGGGGAATCATAAAAGCAATTGAGAGGAGGAGGAGGGGTAGCAGGAAATTCATCAGTGAGCCGGCACTGAGAACCAAAAGTCTGGTGCCGATGCTTTTACTGGCTAAGCTTCCCGGCACCTTGGGGTCTTCTTCACCAGCCATTTTGACAAAACCACCCAGTGGTATCGCGTTCAGTGAATATAGTGTTTCACCCCGTTTTATTGATAGTAGTCGCGGGGGAAAACCAAGACCAAACTCGTCCACTCTCACTCCCGTTGCTCTGGCACTAACGAAATGCCCGAGCTCGTGGACAAGAATAAGCACCGCTATCATAACGAGAAAGGATATAATTGAAATCAGTATTGTCATCGATTATCTCCAGTGATAAACTGCATGATTTTTTCTCTCGCCCAGGCATCGGCTGCCATAATTTCCTCTAGAGTGGGGTGGGCTATGGCTTCGTGTTCTTCCAGCGTCTGCTCTACAAGCCTGGCGATATCAGTAAATTTGATGCGTTGAGACAGGAAGAGCTCAACAGCTACCTCATCGGCGGCACAAAGCACTGCCGGGTAGGTTTCTCCTTTCTTCCCTGCTTCAATAGCTAACTTGAGGCAAGGGAATGTATCAAAATCAGGTTGCTCAAAGGTCAGGTTTTCAATATTGCTCCAGTCAAGCCTGGGAAGTCGTGGGTTGGGCAGGCGCTCAGGATAAGATAGGGCGTATTGAATGGGTAAGCGCATATCGGGGTGACTTAACTGAGCTTTGGTTGAGCCATCTATGAATTCTACCATAGAGTGTATAATACTCTGGGGGTGGATTAGAACCCTGATGTTATCAATGGGAATGTCAAATAGCCAGCGGGCTTCAATTATCTCGAGCCCCTTGTTCATCAGGGTAGCTGAGTCAATGGTGACCTTTCTTCCCATCTGCCAGGAGGGGTGCCTTAAAGCCTGCCTTGCGGTAACGCCGTATAGCTCTGCCGGTGAATAATGACGGAAAGGCCCGCCTGAGGCAGTCAGGATAAGCTGGGCTGCCGGCTGTGTTTCACCCCTCAGGCACTGCCATATAGCGCTATGCTCACTATCAATGGGTAGAATCTGGGCAGCATTTAGTTTCGCCTCGTTGGTGATAATCTCACCGGCCATAACTAGTGATTCCTTGTTGGCCAGGGCAACATTTTTGCCAGCCTTTACCGCCGCCAGTGTCGGGCTTAGCCCTGATTTTCCAGAGGTAGCTATGACCACAGTGTCCACCTGGGGGTGACTGGCAATATCTTCTAGCGATAGAAGTTCGTACTCTGCATCAGCCAGGCCCCTTTTGTCCTGGTAGTAAACGAATCTAGGTTTGAATTCGTTGATTTGCTTTGCTAGTAAATCAAGGTTCTTCCCGGCGGTTAGCCCGACTACCTGAAACCGGTGAGGTAGGGCACGGACCACCTCAAGTGTTTGCTGCCCTATGGAGCCGGTTGAGCCCAGGATAGCTAATTGCTTTACGGTGTTATCCATATAACATAATAGTATACCACTATGCCAGCGAAGACAATGCTGTCCATTCGGTCAAGGAAACCTCCATGCCCAGGGATTAGCTGGCTTGAGTCTTTTACTCCCGTATTGCGTTTGAACAAAGACTCGGCAAGGTCGCCGAGTTGACCAAAAACGCTGACCAGTAAGCCCAGAAGTATTGCCTGCCCCCAGTTAAGGGGAAGAGTGAGTGGCGTGGGTAGAATAAAGAGCAGGCTGACGATGATAGCACCAAGGATGCCACTAATGGTTCCTTCCCAGGTTTTGCCTGGACTAATGCGGGGGGCAAGGTGGTGCCTACCCAGAGCTCTGCCAGTAAAGAAAGCGGTGGTATCGGAGGCAAAGGTAGTGAATAGGGCAAAAAATACCCAATTTCTCCCGTCATCCAGACCTCTTAGTGCCACCAGATGGCTTAGCAGCCATCCTCCATAGAGAATTCCGGCTATCGTCCATGCCCAGCTGGTAAAAGCTTTCTCCTTCTGTGGTCGCCGAAGGAGCCAGATTAGAGATAGCATCACGGCTGAGGTCAATAGAAGCGGCGTAAGTAAATTAAGGTCAAAGTGAGCTTCAAGGGTGGCTCGCAAATCTGAATTGCGGCTAAGAATGAAGAGCAGGGTCCAAATTAGCCCAAAGTAGGTGAGCGGTGGCACCTTAGAGGCGGCGACCAGCCTGTAGAATTCAAAGACAGCCAGTACTCCCCAGATAGCCACTAATACGGTGAACCAGGGTAATGGCTTATCAAACCAGACGAGAACAATGAGGAGAGGAATACCCCACAGTGCAGTTATGACCCTTTTTTTGAGCATGCTTATTACTTGGGGTTATAATCCGCCGAAGCGCCTTTGCCTCCGACTATAGGAGAGGAGCGCTCTGTCTATATCTCTCTTACCAAAGTCAGGCCATAAGACCTTGGTGAAGTGGTATTCGCTATAAGCTGTTTGCCAGATAAGGAAATTACTAAGCCGGGTTTCATCGCCGGTGCGAATTAATAGGTCAACATTAGGTAGACCAGCGGAATAGAGGTAGTTACTAAATGACTCTTCGTCTATATTTTGCGGCTTAATCCCGTCAGCCATGAGACGGCGCACTGCGTCTAAAATCTCAGCGCGACCCCCGTAATTGAAGGCGAGGTTAAGTGTCATCCTGGTATTGTTTTTGGTTAGCTCTACAGCTCCATTTATTGCTAGCTGCAGTTCTTGCGGGAGTTCATTAAGCCGCCCAAGGTGACGAAGTTTGATACCCTTCTCATGAAATTCCTGGACACATTTGTGTATAAACTCTGCCAGTATCTGGAATAAACCCCTGACCTCATCTTCAGGCCGAGTCCAGTTTTCCGTAGAGAAACCGTAAAGCGTTAAATATTCTATCGGGTATTCATTGAGGTATTTAACCATACGGAGCGTGTTTTCTGCCCCTGCCCGGTGGCCACTAAGCCTGGGCAATCCACGCTGTTCTGCCCATCGGCCATTACCGTCCGGCACAATGGCTATATGACTGGGGAGCAGGGTAAATTTTTTGGTGGTTGATGCTTTAGTCATCATTTTACCGCTTAAATCCAGGCTAGACCTGCATAAGTTCTGCTTCTTTATTTCGTCCGATTTGCTCAGTATCGGCGACGAAGCTATCAGTAAGCTTTTGTAACTGGTTTAAGGCACGCTTATGCTCGTCCTGTGATATGTCCTTGTTTTTCTCTAACTCTTTTAATGCATCCATAGCTTCACGCCTTAGGTTGCGTATTGCTATCCTTCTTTCTTCAACCCGCCTTCGCACTACCTTAGTTAGCTCCTGTCGTCGCTCTTCAGAGAGTGGCGGGATATTTATTCGAATTGCATTCCCATCGCTAACCGGATTTAGCCCCAGGTCAGACGTCAGGATAGCCTTCTCTATACTATGTATGCTGCCTTTATTCCAGGGTTGGATGATGAGGAGTTTTGCCTCAGGCGCAGAAATGCCAGCAACTTGATTAAGCGGAGTGGGAACGCCGGCATATTCTACCTTGATGTGTTCTATTAAGGTGGGTGTGGCACGTCCAGTGCGGATAGTGGCTAATTCCTTCTTCAAACCCTCGACCGACTTCTGCATCTTTTCTTCAATATTCCGTAAAGTCTGGCTGGCCATTTTACTTCTCACTGGATACTATAGTGCCAATAGGCTCACCGATGACAGCCCTTTTTATACTGTGGCGAGCTTGGAGGTCGAAAACGATTATAGGTAGCTTGTTTTCTAGGCATAGTGAGAGAGCAGTGGCATCCATTACTGCCAAACGCATATTTAAAGCTTCAAGATGAGTTAGCTTGTCAAACTTCTTGGCACTAGGATTTTTAAGCGGGTCAGCACTATATATGCCATCAACATTATTCTTGGTCATAAGTAAAACCTCTGCCTCAATCTCTATGGCTCGTAGCGCAGCGGCGGTGTCAGTTGTCATATATGGATTGCCGGTGCCGCCAGCAAAGATAACCGCTCTGCCTTTCTCTAGGTGACGAATAGCACGGCGTCTAATGTAAGGCTCAGCCACCTGCTGAATGTTGATAGCCGACTGGGTTCTGGTAGTTACCCCTGTTCTTTCCAGTACATCTTGGAGAGCCAGGGCATTTATCACGGTAGCTAACATCCCAGCGTAGTCAGCGGTGACTCTATCTATTCCGTCCTTCTCAGCCTTAGCCCCACGCCAGATATTACCGCCACCAACGACAATGGCTACACCCACCCCCATTTCTATCACCTGCTTAATCTGCCTGGCAATCTTGGTTAAGGTAGCAGCATCGATACCATACTCTTCTTCGCTGCCAAAGGCTTCACCACTGAGCTTGAGTAAGACACGCTTATATTTGGTGGTAGTCATTGCCTTTCCTTTCATACTCTTAATATGATTTGCTACTCTCCTAGTGCGAATCTAGCGAATCTGCCTATCTTGATATTCTCGCCTACTTTGGCGATAGTTTCGTCGATAATATCTTGAATGCTCATATCAGGGTTCTTAATGTAAGGCTGAAGGAGCAGGCAGGCTACCTGAGCTTCTATATCGGCTCCCTCGGGGGCTTCTTCCCGTGAGATAAATTGGGGGGACATGGCAGCTACTTGCATTGCTAGGTGGTGAGCCAGTTCCTTGAACTCATCAGTGCGGGCGGTAAAGTCAGTCTCACAATTCACTTCCACCATAGCTCCAATACGCCCCCCGGGATGGATATAGGCTTCAATTAGCCCTTGGAAAGATGAGCGCTTTCTTTTTTTCTCCACCTTAAGAAGACTCCGTTGTTTTAGAATCTGGAAAGCCTTTTTCATATCTCCCTCTGTTTCAAGGAGAGCATTCCGGCACTCCATAATACCAGCTCCAGACTGTTCTCTTAGCTCCTTTATCCTACCTGTTGGAATTTTCAACCTCTCCTCCTAGCCTTATCCATCATCAGGAGTGAAAATAAGAGGCTCGGTAACCTCAGCTTCCTCTAAGCCCTCTTCCTGCCCTTCTTCTGTTGGGGTTACTGCCTGGTCAGTGTTGCCTTCAATAACTGCGTCGGCAATCTTACTGCATACTAGCCTGATGGCTCTAATGGCATCGTCATTAGCGGGGATAGGGTAGTCTATCTCATCAGGGTTACAGTTGGTGTCGGTTATAGCCACTACCGGTATTCCTACTCGTTTGGCTTCAGCTAAAGCAATCCTTTCTTTTGTCGGGTCAACAACAAAGAGAGCAGTCGGCAGGCTAATCATCTCTTTAAAGCCGCCCATTTGTCGATTAAGCCGTGAGATTTCCTCCTCAAGTTTTAAGGCTTCCTTTTTAGGCAGGCGGCTAAATTCTCCCCTGGTTTGCTGGTCTTCTAAACGGACCAGGTAGTCTATACGGGCTTGGATGGTAGCAAAATTAGTCAGCACTCCTCCAATCCAGCGCTCATTGACATAATACATACCACAGCGTTTAGCTTCTTCTTCTATGGTCTCATAAGCCTGCTTCTTGGTGCCAACGAAAAGGATGTGACCACCGTCAGCTACTACCTGACTGACGAAGTCGCAGGCTTTGTCCAGCATGCTGGCCGTTTGCTCTAGGTCAATGATATGAATGCCATTACGCTTGGTAAAAATGTATTTCTTCATGTGGGGGTGCCACCGACTGGTCTGATGTCCAAAGTGAGCCCCAGCTTCCAGAAGTTGTTTAATGGTTGCGGTATCTGGCAAATTCGACCCCCTTCTAGTTATTAACTAGCCTAAAGTATAGCATATCATCTAGCAGGCAGCAACAGCAAGGTTAAGGTAGATTAAGCAGGGCAGTTGTTAAAGGGGTTGACAGATTGTATTATCGGGTTTATAATAGGAAAACGGTTGCCTTTTGCAATAAACCCGTTCCTGGGGAGTGGATTAAAGGAGTGAGTTTGAATAATGATGGGTCAGGATAGTCACGAGGTTGAAAGAAAAGCTATATCTATTTTGAGGATTCTCAGTGAGTCACCCCAGCCATTAGGAGCAAAACTGATTGCCCGCCGTTTGACAGAGTATGGGGTGGAACTGGGAGAACGGGCGGTGAGGTATCACCTTAAGCTAATGGACGAGCGGGGGCTAACCCGGTCCTTACAGAGAAGGGATGGCAGGGAGATTACACCGCTAGGTATAGAAGAGCTGAACAATGCTCTGGTTGCCGATAAGGTTGGTTTTGTTCTGGAGAAGATAGAACTCCTGGCTTTTCGCACTTCCTTCGATATAGAGAGGGGTAGCGGCTTGGTGCCGGTTAATGTTTCCTTCTTTCCTAAACAGAGGTTTACCGAGGCTATTCAAGTGATGAAGGAGGTCTTTAGGGCTGGGCTTTGTGTGAGCGATTTAGTAGCGGTGGCTTCAGAGGGTGAGAAATTGGGTGAAGTGCTTGTGCCCAAGGGTAAGGTGGGTTTGGCTACCGTTTGTAGCCTGATAATCAACGGCAGTTTACTCAAAGTGGGCATTCCCACAGACTCCAGATTCGCGGGAGTGCTTCAGATACGAAATAACCAACCGTTACGCTTTGTCGACCTTATCTATTATTCTGGTTCCACCCTGGACCCGTCGGAGGTATTTATCCGGGCTAAGATGACCGATGTCCAGGGCGTGGTCAGAGAAGGGGAGGGGAAGGTACTGGCTAACTTTCGTGAGCTACCTGCCCGCTGCCAACCTTTGGTGGAAGAGGTTACCAATCGGTTAAAAGAGAAGGGGTTGGATGGACTGATTATGATGGGTAAGCCCACTGAAGCGGTGTGTGGCATATCGGTGGGTCTAAACAAGGTAGGGATGATACTACTTGGTGGGCTTACCCCGGTGGCTGCTGCTGAGGAGGCAGGGATAGAAGCAGAAAATCAGGCTATGAGCACCTTGCTTGACTACCAGGACTTAGTAAAATTCCAGGAGCTTATGTGAGGAGAGAGATGAAGGAGATAAAAATTATACCCTGCCTTGATGTTAAGGAAGGAAGAGTGGTTAAAGGGGTAAGATTTGAGAATCTTAGGGATGCCCGAGACCCGGTAGAAGCAGCCGCTGCCTACTGTCGTCAAGGCGCTGATGAGCTTGTTTTCCTGGATATATTGGCCACTGTAGAGAATAGAAGGACACGATTTGAATGGGTCGGAAAGGTCTGTGAGATAGTTACTATTCCCTTTGCTGTTGGGGGTGGCATCAGCAGTATTGAGGATATGAAGGTATTATTTGACCTTGGCGTGGATAAGGTTTCCATTAATACTGCCGCTGTCAGGACACCTGAGCTTGTAGAAAAGGCGGCTAAAGAATTTGGCAGAGAAAGGTTGGTGGTGGCTATTGATGGCAGGAAGAATCCACCGGGTAGTGGTTTACCCCGGCTGGAGGTAGTAGTGAGGGGTGGGTATGAGGCTACTGGTATAGAGATTGTTGGCTGGGCAAAGCGAGTAGAAAAGCTGGGAGCCGGTGAGATTTTACTTACCAGCAAGGATAAAGATGGAACAAAGGAGGGGTATGATTTGGAGATGACCAGAGCCGTAGCCGAGGCGGTTAGTATTCCGGTTACTGCTTCAGGCGGTGCTGGCAAGTTGGAACACCTTTATGATGCCGTGGTAACCGGTAAGGCATCGGCAGTTCTAGCGGCATCAATCTTCCATTTTGGGGAAATATCTATCCCTGAAGCTAAAAGATACCTAAAGGAGAGGGGAATGCCAGTAAAAATATAGAACTTGATAAAAGGAGAATGTCCTATGAATGAAGAGGGGTTAACTCTATTTGAGAACACACAGGTCCAGTTGGATGCCGCAGCTAACTTGTTGAATCTGGAACCGAATATTCATGCCATTCTTAGAGAGCCTATGCAGGAGCTACATGTATCTATTCCGGTAAGAATGGATAACGGCGTGGCTAAGATTTTCAAGGGGTTTAGGGTTCAGCACAATAATGCCCGTGGTCCGTGTAAAGGGGGCATCAGGTTTCATCCCGATGAGACTATTGATACCATTAGAGCTCTATCGGCTTGGATGACCTGGAAATGTGCTGTAGTGGACATTCCTTTTGGCGGTGGCAAAGGGGGCGTTATCTGCAATCCTAAAGAAATGTCTAGTGGTGAGTTGGAACGGTTAAGTCGGGGGTACATAGATGCTGTATGGTGTTTTATTGGTCCTGAGAGAGATATTCCGGCGCCAGACGTGTATACCAATCCACAGATAATGGCATGGATGATGGACGAGTATTCAAAATTAAGGGGATATAGTAGTCCAGGGGTAATTACGGGGAAGCCCTTAGCTTTAGGCGGTTCTTTAGGTCGTGGCGATGCCACTGCTCGCGGCGGAGTGTATACCATAATAGAAGCAGCCAAGCATTTGGATATTGATTTGTCGGCGGCAACAGTAGCGGTTCAAGGCTATGGCAATGCTGGCTCATATGTAGCCATTATATTGCATGATATGCTAGGGTGTAAGATTATAGCAATTAGTGATTCCAAGGGCGGTATCCATAATAAACAGGGCTTAGACCCACATAAGGTCTTGCAACATAAGACGGAGACTGGCTCGGTCATAAACTTTTCACAGGCAAAGAATGTTAGTAATGATGAATTATTGGAATTAGAGGTTGATATACTATGCCCCTCGGCATTGGAAAACAGCATTACCCAGGCGAATGCTTCTAAAATCAAGGCAAAGATGGTAGCCGAACTAGCTAATGGACCAACTACCCCAGAGGCAGATGAAGTATTATTCCATAATGGGATATTTGTGATACCTGATTTCTTATGCAATGCTGGCGGGGTAACCGTTTCCTACTTTGAATGGGTTCAGAATACGTATAATTATTATTGGGATGAGGATGAGGTTCACCATAGGCTTAGCAAGAAAATGACCAAAGCCTTTCAGGATGTTTTATCTGAATCTCTAAGGCGCAAGGTTAATATGAGGCAAGCTGCTCATGTTGTGGCTGTGGCTCGTGTGGCAGAAGCGATGAGACTCAGAGGTTGGGTATAAAATTGACAAGGCTTTATCACAAGGCTATGATAAGGGTTAAAAAGGGGTAAGGACTCAGAGATGCAAATTAGGAAAACGTATAAAGAAGTAAACCCTGAGCTACTCTATGATGAGATAAGGGATTTTGCCCAGAAGCAGGGAACAGTTATCGGTGAAGCCAAGCTGGAAACATATTCCTTACCCAGCGACTCATCATCATTCATTTCACGCGGCACACTAACTTTCAAGATTCAGGATAAGTCGAGCAAGACTGAAAAAGAATGTTTCAGGGCGCATATTGTAGGCTCAGCTAAGGGTGAAACGAAGGTAATGCTTGATATAGATGAAAAGCTCTTCCCTCGACAGAAAGCCTCTGCTTTGCAGGATGACCTTGACTTCGTTTTTGGCTCATACGAGGTAAAGCCTCATTAAGAGCCTCTCCGGAATTTGGAAGCCTTGATTCTATTGCCTCTGAAAAGTGTTCCTAGGGGATGCGAATTCGTGCCCGCTGCTTAGAAGGAAAGCCATAACAGCCTGGGGACAGGATTAATAATCCGTTTAGGGTAGTGTCTTCAGATACTTATCAATAGATTCGGCAGCTCGTTTGCCGGCGCCCATAGCGCTAATTACGGTAGCGGCGCCAGTAACAATATCACCGCCCGCCCAAACTTTTGGTTTCCTTGTTTTACCACTAGTCTCATCAGCGACAATGGTGCCTCGCTTAGTGGTTTCCAGACCATCGGTAGTAGAAGCAATAAGGGGGTTGGGCGTGGTGCCCAGAGCTACTATCACCACATCTACATCAATTATAAATTCACTTCCTGGCTTAACAATAGGGCGGCGCCGTCCACTTTCATCAAGCTCACCCAGTTCCATCTCGTAGCACTCCATACCAACCACCCAATTCTGCTCGTTGCCCAAAAATTGCTTGGGATTGGTTAATAGCTTAAACTCAATACCTTCCTCCTTGGCATTCTCCACCTCTTCACGACGAGCTGGCAGTTCTACCTCGGAGCGCCGGTAGACAATATAGACTTCCTCGGCACCGAGCCTGAGAGCACACCGGGCTGAATCCATAGCTACATTGCCGCCACCAATCACGGCCACCCTTTTACCAATCGTCACCGGGGTATCATATTGGGGAAATAGATACGCCTTCATCAAATTGACACGGGTCAAGAACTCATTGGCTGAATAGATGCCATTAAGGTTCTCGCCGGGGATATTCAAAAACATCGGTAGTCCGGCACCAGTGCCCAGGAAAACAGCATGGCAAACGCTATTTAGTAACTCGTCGAGGGTATCAATCTTACCTATCACCGAGTCTAATTTCAGCTCTACCCCCAGAGAAGTGACATAGTCAACCTCAGCCTGGACAATCCCTTTGGGCAACCTGAATTCAGGGATGCCATACATTAGCACTCCGCCGGCAACATGTAGTGCCTCAAAAATGGTAACACTATGCCCCAGTTTGGCTAAATCGGCTGCCGCAGTTAATCCGGCTGGTCCGGCGCCGACTACTGTCACCCGTTTACCGGTTGGCTTAGGTGGGTCTACCGGTGAGTTAGTTGACTGCTTGTTAGCCTGTTCCCAGTCAGCTACATAGCGCTCCAGGCGACCAATGGCAATCGGTGCCTCTTTCTTAGCCAATGTGCAGGCAGCTTCACACTGTGTCTCCTGAGGACAGACCCGCCCACAGATACCAGGCAGGCTATTTTTGCTCTTGAGTATCCTTACTGCTTCAGGCATATCACCATCGCGAATCGCCTTGATAAAGTCAGGGATGTCAACATTTACCGGGCAGCCTTCGGTGCAGGGGCGCTTGGGACACTGGATGCAACGGCTTGCCTCAGCCTTAGCCTGCTCGGCACTATAGCCCAAAGCAACCTCGTTGAAATTTTTACCCCGCACTTTGGGGTCTTGTCTTGGCATTGGCTCTCGATTAAGATTCAGTTTTGGCATATACTTACCCCCAGATTCCTATTCAAGAAAGGACACCATGTTGAGACTGCCATTGTTCAAAGGAAAGCTTCTCTTCGTCAAGGTAAATGCGTTGACGGGCAAAGAGTAAATCCCAGTCTACCTGATGTCCATCAAATTCAGGTCCATCCACACAGGCAAATTTAGTCTCGCCGCCGACGGATACCCGACAGCAGCCACACATGCCAGTCCCGTCAACCATTATCGGGTTCAGGCTGACAATGGTCTTAACCCCATAAGGCTCGGTGGTCTTGGCAGAGAACTTCATCATAACAGTTGGGCCAATAGCAATGACCCGGTCAATCCTCTCGCTATCAAGCAATTCCTTCAGTGGCTCGGTTACCAGTCCTTTACGAGCATAAGAGCCATCATCAGTAGTAACTATTAGCTGGTCGCTGACACTGCGTAGCTCATCTTCCCAGAAGAGCAGGTCCTTGCTCCGTGCCCCCATAATGGAAATAACCCGGTTCCCCGCTGTCTTCATCGCTCTGGCGATAGGTGTTACCACGGCGATAGCAAATCCTCCGGCAACACAGACCACGGTGCCAAACTTCTCAATATGGGTGGGTAAGCCCAGTGGACCAACAAAATTGGCAATATAATCGCCAGTCTTCAGCAAGGCTAGCCGATGGGTAGTGGTTCCTACCTCCATAAAAACGACGGTAATACTCCCCTTTTCCCTGTCCCAATCGGCAATGGTGAGGGGGATACGTTCACCCTTCTCATCAATCCTGAGGACAACAAACTGCCCTGGCTGAGCCTTCCTGGCTATAGCTGGTGCCTCAACCTTAAGCAGATGGATATTGGGTACCAGGTCTTCTTTCAATAGGATTTTGTACACTTTGTTCTTACCTCCGAACTGAATGTCGAACTCACACTCTACCAGCTCCAAAACTCGTCGCTTGCTCGGAGTGAAACGCCATTGCCTGGACAGACCTTTATAGCATGTTTTTCTGGCCGCTTGGAGCGAGACTGGGCTATGGAAGCTGGACTTCACTCTCAGATAAACGTGGATAACCGAATTCCTCGGCTACCTTCTGTGCAACGGGGATTAGAGTTCCTCTCGCCCCGTGGTATTATAGCCGAAGCTGTGGCAGATTTCAAGGTCTTGTAGGCTCTATGTCATCTCTGAACAGCCTGGTAGGTCAAGGGAGGGGGAATTTGAGCGGGATTCACCAGTCGCTCAGCTCCACCTGAGTAACCCCTATGCCACCGTGGTAGCGGTCAGCGGAGCCGTAGGACTTGACGAGGGGGTGGCTTGAGAGATAACGCCCCACCTCCCGACGCAGTACGCCGGTGCCCTTGCCGTGAATCACCCACACCCGGTGTAGCCCGGCTTGGAAGGTAGTATTGAGGAATTGGTCTAGCTTAGGGAGAGCCTCGGCCACGGTCAGGCGATGCAGGTCCAGTTCTTCTCCCGTTGGCTTCATCTTTGGAATAGCTCCTTTCGGGACAAGGCTTGGGCTAGTCTCTCCCTTAGTTCCTCTAGGCTTAGGCCCTGTATGGCTATAACCTTATGTCGGCTGGCATAGCCTTGGATAAGGTCTAGGTCATTCTTGGGTACTGCTAGCGCCTGAGCCAGAAGTGCTAGCAGCGCTCGGTTGGCTTGGCCTTTGCGAGGTAGCGCCGTCACCCTTATGTAGAGGATGCTATCCCTGAGTCCTATTATCTCATTGCTTTTGGCACCGGGTTGCAGATGAACTTCGATGGTTGTTTTGTTCTCTGCTATGCTCATAGCTCGTCGTGACTTCTATTATACCACGAACTCAGTGCCTGAATGGATACGCTTCTTCCATGCTGGTAGATTAGACCTTATGTACCCTCTTGGCTTTGGCTAGGAACTCGTCTAAGCTCTTCTTGATGGCTATTTTGTCATACTTGCCTACGCTGGTCTTAGGTATCTCATCGGTGAATGCTATATAATCCGGAAGCATCCATCTGGTTATCTTGCCCTTTTCCACCCCTTCGGTTTCCAGGAATTTGATTATGTCTGCCTCATTTTCGGTGGCGCCAGACACGAGCTTTATGATGCCTAGCGGTCTTTCTCCCCACTTGTCATCTGGAATACCTACATAAGTTGCCTCCAAAACAAAGTCGGCTGTTGCCGTCAGGTTCTCAAGCAGCACGGTTGGCACCATCTCAGCACCGCTTCTAATCACATCGGTTACTCTATCAGCGATGGTTATATAGCCCTCTTCATCAACTTTAGCCACATCCCCGGTGTGGAACCACCCGTCCCGCCACACCGCAGCCGTCTTCTCCGGGTCTTTGTAGTATTCCTCCATCACCCAGGGTCCTTTAATTACTATCTCTCCAACCGTCTCATCGTCGTGTGGCACCGGCTTACCCTCCTCATCGACAACCTCAACCCTAAGCCCTGGAAGGGGCAACCCGGTCTTAACTCTGAACTGGTCCAGTTTCTCCTTGGGCAGGTCTTTCAGGGTATGCTTGATGAAAGCACCGATTGTAGAGGGAGCAGTCTCGGTCATGCCGTATCCTGATGTGGCGGTGAACCCTGGAATCAGCTCTTCGGCCTTAGTTTTCAAGCCTAAGGGCAGGGCACCGCCACCGACACCGATGGTCACCAGGCTGCTCAAGTCATACTTTTTCAGGTCTTCATACTCAATGAGCATGGCTAGCATCGTTGGCACCAGACTCGCACTGGTCACCTTCTCGGTTTGAACCAGCTCGCAGAAGCCTTGTGGAGTGAATCTGCCCGGAAATACTATTTTGGTGGCTGAGAAGACGTAGCGGTAGGGTGCCCCCCATCCATGGACGTGGAATAGCGGTGTGTTAAGCATGGGTATGGCAGCCTCGCCAAGGTGTGGAACTCCTGGGTCATTGCTCCAACTAGTGAGGGCTAACCCGTGTAAGATAAGCAGGTAGAGCTGTCTATGAGTGAACATAACCCCCTTGGGCAGTCCCGTAGTGCCGGTGGTGTAACAGAGGGTGGCGTAGGTATTCTCATCCAGCTCAGGCCATTCCAATGCCGTCGGCTGCTCCTTCAGCAGCTCCTCGTACTCGTAAATGGGCTCTATTTTCGTTTTGGGTATTCCTGCCTTATCCGACATATACACGAACTTCTCTACAGGAGGTTTTATCCTATCGTATATTCTTTCCAGTAGAGGCAGGACAAGGTCATCGAAGAATATCACTTTATCTTCGGCATGCTTTATTGTGTGTACTATGTGGTCTAGGGAAAGCCTCACATTTATCGCATGTAACACCGCTCCAGTACAGGAAACGGCGTAGTAAAGCTCCAGGTGCCGGTGGTGATTGAGCGCCATGGTAGCCACTCTGCCGCCTGGCTCTCCAGGTTTTCCCGGCTCTACTCCCAAGCCTTTGAGAGCATTGGCTAGACGGCAGGTGCGCTCGTACCACTCACGCCAGGTAAATCGGAAGTATTGGCCAGTGTCCGGGTTTCTATAGACGATGCCTATTTCATCCGGGTACAGTCTTACCGGCCTCTCCATAAAGGTTTTCAGGATTAACGGGTAGCGTGTGCTGAACTCAGGATAGGTCCTAGCTTCCATAATTTACTGCCCCTTTTTCCTAAATTTATTTCCCATGATGGAATCCCGTGAGGTGAGGATTTACTCTGATTTGTGGCGTCCCTGGAGGGATTCGAACCCACGACCCGCTGCTTAGAAGGCAGCCGCTCTGTCCATCTGAGCTACAGGGACGGATTATCAACCATTCAAATGTAACACGAGCTAAAGAGGAGGTCAAGATGAGATGACTTTATTGTGTTATGTTTTTATCTGCCCAGCTACACTATTATGGTGCTCGCCTTGTGCTAGGCTCTCCACAAGCCAAGGACGGCTAGGCTGATGAGTCCAATACCAGCGATTATAGCCCCAGTCCAGCCGAGAAGACACAGGCAGGTAACCATTATGCCAGCAATAACTATCCCAATGAAAATGGAAAAGAAGGCATGCTTGAATTTTAGCCCAAAAAGGACGGCAGCAAGAGAGCCCGTCCAGGCACCAGTTACGGGAAGAGGGATAGCAACAAATAGCATCAGACCAATCCGCTCATACCTTGTAATAATCTTTCCCCGCCGTCTGGTGTGTTCAAAGAGCCATTGAAGCATCCTTTTAGAAATGCCTATTTTGCTTAGGAATCTGGAAAGGGTATCAAGGAACAACAGGATGAAGGGTACCGGCAACAGGTTGCCAATGATAGCCAAAAGAAAGGCGTAATACCATGGGAAGTGAAACCCGATTATAGCCACAGGTATTGCGCCTCGGAGCTCAGATATCGGGGAAGCAGCAATGGCAAGCACTACCAAGGCATTAAAAAGGTCCAAACCGAGAAGCTGTTCTGGGGACACATTTCTCCTTAGTGATTATTCCTTAAAACATTAATGGTCTTGCCCACTGGGCGCAGTGTAGCAAATGGGTGTTGCAGCGTCAAGCTAGAGGCTGTTTATCACTCTCACCCCTAGCCACTTACACCAGCTTGACAATAACTCGCCCACATTGCTAGTATGATGAGGAAACCCTTAAATCTGACCGATGAGCAGACTAATAATGCCGAGGTTATTAGATAGAATAGATAGCCCTGCAGATTTGAAGCTGTTGAACCAAAACGAGCTTAAGCAATTAGCTGCTGAGATTAGAGAAGAGCTGGTGGCTATTGTTTCTACTAATGGGGGGCATCTAGCTTCCAATCTGGGTGTGGTTGAGCTTACCATAGCTTTGCATCGGGTATTTGATAGCCCACGAGATAAGATAATATGGGATGTAGGCCATCAAGCCTATACCCATAAACTGCTTACTGGCCGGAGAGGCCACTTTGCTTCCCTCCGTCAATATGGAGGGCTGTCCGGTTTTACCTGCCGCAGTGAGAGTGAGCATGACCCGTTTGGCGCTGGTCACGCTAGCACCTCGGTTTCGGCTGCCCTTGGCATGGCTATTGCCCGCGACCTTGACGGCGATAATTACCATGTAGTGGCTGTTATTGGTGATGGGGCTATAACCGGAGGGATGGCACTTGAAGCACTCAATCAGGCAGGGCATTTGAGTTCCAGGCTTATTGTGGTTTTAAACGATAACGGGATGTCAATTTCACCTACTGTTGGTGCCTTAGCCAAGCTGCTAGGTAAAGTGCGCTTTGACCACCGTTACCATGAGGCAAAAGAGAAGAGTTGGCGGCTATTAAGGCATCTTCCATTAGGCAATAGACTGTGGCGGGCAAGCCAACAGGTTGAGAGTGGAGTTAAAGGCTTATTTATGCCCACAATGCGCTGGGAGGAACTTGGCTTTGCCTACATGGGGCCTATTGATGGGCATAACATTCGGGAAGTTGAGATAGCCCTCACTCAGGCACAGGATTATCGCTTGAAGCCGACCCTGATTCACGTTGTTACCACCAAGGGTAAGGGCTATCTTCCAGCCGAAGGGGATGCTGTTTACTTCCATGGTGTATCAGCTAAGGGCACCAGTGCCAAAGTAATACCAACTTACAGTGAGGTATTTGCTCAGACGGTGCTTCATCTGGCTCGTGAGAATCCCAGGCTGGTGGTGATTACCCCGGCTATGCCTGAAGGGAATTGCTTGAGCATCGTTGAGGCTGAGTTTCCACAGCGTGTCTTTGATGTTGGCATCTGTGAGCAGCACGCTGTTACCTTTGCTGCTGGTCTAGCCACTCAAGGCTACATACCTATCATAGCTATATATTCTACATTCCTGCAGCGTGCTTTTGACCAGATTATACATGACGTTTGTCTTCAAGATTTGCCGCTCGTTTTTGCTATTGACCGTGGTGGTATTGTTGGTGATGACGGCAAGACCCATCAAGGTGCTTTTGACATCTCCTATCTAACACTAATTCCTAATCTGATTGTATCTGCACCCAAGGATGAAAATGAGCTTCAGCACTTGCTTTACACGGCAGTGAAATCGGGCCATCCTATGGCTATCCGCTACCCGCGTAGTGCCGGGTTAGGAGTAAAATTGGATACAGAGCTACACCCCATTCCTATAGGTAAGGGGGAAATACTAAAGCGCGGAAAGGATGTGGCCATACTAGCCATAGGTGCTATGGTAGCACCCGCCCTTAAGGCTGCCCAGGAGCTAGCCTCAAGCGGCATTGAGGCTACAGTGGTTAATGCTCGCTTCGCCAAGCCACTGGACTCTGAACTTATAGTAGACCTGGCCAGTCGTATTAAGCGTATGGTTACGGTTGAGGAAAATGCTCTCAGTGGTGGCTTCGGCAGTGGTGTAGTTGACCTTCTGCAAAAATCAAATATGAGCGATATCCAGGTAAAGAGTATTGGCCTGCCTGATGAGTTTGTAGAGCAAGGTGCTCAAACTATCCTTCGCGCTAAGTATGGCCTTGATGCCAAAGGGATAGCCCGACAGGTCTTGTCCTTATTCCCTGATTCTAATTCTCTGGTAAAGGCCAAGGATGAGGCGAAGGCTACCCCATTTTGAGTAGTGAGGTTGCTAATCGAGGAAGTTTAAAGAGGCAAGGCTCACCAGAGGTGACTCTGTTGACTGAAGCCTCTTTTATTAACTGGGTTTCCCTTATAGAGGGGAGTTCAAAAGGGACGGGGTTAATAAAAACTCTCAGTAGCTAAAGGGGGCAAATGGACAAACTGACAATCAGGGACATTGACGTTAGCGGCAAAAGGGTTTTGGTCAGAGTTGACTTTAATGTCCCTCTAGATGAGAAGACGGGAACAATCACTGATGATAGCCGTATGCGAGCAACTCTGCCTACTATTAAATATCTTATTGACCGAGGAGCGAGGGTTATTCTCTGCTCTCACCTTGGACGACCTGAAGGAAAGGTAGTTGATAAGCTACGATTAACTGGTGTTGCCCAGCGCTTATCGCAGATATTAGGCAAGCAGGTTGGAGTTACCAAAAGTAGTATCGGCTCTGAAACGGAGAAATCAGTAGCCAGCTTGAAGAGCGGTGATGTTTTGCTTCTGGAAAACCTTCGTTTTCATTCTGCTGAGGAGATGGATAGCCCTCTCTTTGCTCGAGGCTTGGCGAGGTTAGCTGACGTATATGTTAATGATGCCTTTGGCACCTCTCACCGAAGCCATGCCTCAATAGTAAGGGTTGGTGAATATCTCCCTTCGGTAGCTGGGTTGTTGCTTGAGAAGGAACTTAAAACCCTGGGTAGTATCCTGGAGAATCCGGCGCATCCTTTTGGCGGGCTTCTTGGTGGAGCCAAAGTAAGCGATAAGGTTGGCATGCTGAAAAATATTATGGGGAAGGTGGACTTTCTTCTAATTGGTGGCGGTATGGCAGCCACCTTCCTCAAAGCCAAATCCTACGAGGTAGGTCTGTCATTGATTGAGGCAGATAGACTGGACACAGCTGTCGGGTTAATGGAAAAGGCGGCGAGAAACGGAGTAAGCTTGTTGCTCCCGGTTGATGTGGTTGTTGTTGATGAAATTGGTGCTGAGGCTAAAGGTAAAATTGTATCTATAGAAAATATATCGCCACATCAGAGGATTGTAGATATAGGTCCTCAAACTATCAAAAACTTCCAGGAAGAGTTGCAAAAGTGCAGAACAGTCTTCTGGAATGGACCTATGGGCATATATGAGATAGCCCAGTTTGCTGAAGGAACGCAAGCCATGGCTAAATTTTTAGCCAGTCTTGAGGCTGCTACTATTATTGGGGGAGGTTCTAGCGCTGAGATAGTAACCAAAATGGGGTTAGCCGATAAAATGACCTTTGTATCTACCGGGGGCGGTGCTACGCTAAAATTCCTGGGTGGGCAGACATTGCCAGGGGTGGAGGCATTGCTCGATAAAGACTCGTTAGCTGCCGGTAAATTGAAGGGACTTACAATATTGGCGTAAAAACTCCTGGCGCTTGTCCCCTCTTCCGTAGAGAAGGTTGACAAACAACCTCAAGTGGATATGGTTAATTTGGAATTAATAAAGCCAATTTCTAGGTCTTCACCGACTAAAATCGTGTTATTAGTCATTGATGGCTTGGGCGGATTGCCCCGTCCAGAAACAGGGAAGACAGAGCTGGAGACAGCCAGCACGCCAAACCTTGATAAATTGGCAGCTAAAGGCGTATGTGGTCTCGGTGACCCGGTGGGTCCGGGGATAACTCCGGGTAGCGCACCTGGTCACTTAGCTTTGTTTGGTTATGACCCTGTCAGTTTCAATATTGGCCGCGGGGTGTTGGAAGCAGTGGGGATAGATTTTGACCTTCAACCGGGTGATACGGCAGCTCGTGGGAACTTCTGCACAGTGGATAAAGCGGACTTAATTACCGACCGCAGGGCCGGCCGTATCTCTACAGAGAAGTGCGCTGAGCTGTGCCAGTTACTGGACGGACAGGTGATAGAGAATGTTAAAATTTTTGTTCAACCGGTGAGGGAGCACCGCTTTATAGTGGTATTTCGGGGGGGCGACCTTTCTCCAGACGTCAGTGATTCTGACCCCCAGCAGCTAGGGGTAACGCCAAAAGTTATTACTGCCTTATCTCCAGAAGCTGACAGGATGGCTGGTATTGCCAATCAATTTGTAGCTCAGGCGAAAACAACCTTGGTTGAGCATCTTCCAGCCAATATGGTTCTCCTCCGTGGCTTCTCCAAGCAGCCTCACTTTCCAACTATGGGCGAGATTTATAAACTCAGGCCAGCAGCCATTGCTGGTTATCCCATGTATCGTGGTCTAGCCAGATTGGTCGGTATGAAGGTTCTGGAGACAGGAACCAGTATTGAAGATGAATTTAAGACATTAATACAAAACTATGCGAGATACGACTTTTTCTTCTTACATATAAAAGGGACTGATTCGGCTGGCGAGGATGGCGACTTTGACCGGAAGGTGAAGATTATAGAGCAGGTGGATAAGGCGTTGGCTGAACTAATGAGCTTGCAGCCTGAGGTTATTGTAGTTACCGGTGACCACTCAACACCAGCCTTGCTCAGGGGACATAGCTGGCATCCGGTGCCTGTGCTTTTATATTCTAAGTGGTGTCGTCCTGACCGGGTAAACGAGTTTTCCGAGTCAGCCTGCATTTCGGGTGGACTGGGGAGGTTTCCGTCCACACAAATTATGCCCCTGGCGATGGCTAATGCTCTCAAGCTGACCAAGTTTGGGGCTTAGGAGAGTCAAAGAGATGCGAATATGGGGTAAAAAGCCTCTCTTACATAATCAATTCCCCTTGTGAGGTTGAAATGCGTGTGCCTATGATTGCGGGCAATTGGAAGATGAATACCACAGTAAGTGAAGCGATAGAACTGGTCAGTGAAATGCGCCGGAAGCTTGACGAGATAGGCGATGTTGAGAAGGTAATCTGTCCGCCCTTTATTTCTCTGGCTGTGGTGAGGGAGCTAATTAGAGGGAGCTCTATAAGGTTGGGGGCACAGAATCTATACTTTGAGGAGAAAGGGGCTTATACCGGTGAGATTTCTCCGCTGATGCTCGCTGACCTGTGTGATTTTGTTATTATCGGGCACTCTGAGCGCAGGCAGTATTTTAATGAGACCGGGGAGATTGTTAATAAGAAGCTTCGTGCAGCGCTGAAGATTGGTCTGAAGCCTATTTTGTGCATCGGGGAAAGATTAGAAGAGAATGAGACAGGCAAAACAGCCGAGGTTGTAACTGAGCAACTAAACTCAGCCTTAGCCGGCATAGACAATATCGGCAGCTTGACTGTAGCCTATGAGCCAGTTTGGGCTATAGGCACCGGTAAAGCGGCTACCGGCAGGCAGGTGAATGAGACCATTGGTCTTATTCGGCATAATGTTGCCAGACTATGTGATAAAGAAGTTGCCCAGCAGATGCGCATTCTATATGGTGGTAGTGTCACTGCTGATAATATCGCTGAGTTTGTGCAACAAAGTGAGATAGACGGTGCCCTCGTCGGTGGAGCAAGTCTGAAAGCAAGCGAATTCTTGAGCATTGTCAGGCAAACCTCAGAGATTAAAGGTCATTTGTCGGGGTAGATTGAAGGGGTGAAGCCTCTTCACAAACTACCCCCCTTCCTGCCTATAAGGGTTAACCGCTAAAGGAGAGTTCAAGAGAGGCGAAGCCTCTCTTATATAGTCAGTTCCCTTTCCCCTTATCAAAGGGAAGGGGATACAGGGGATAAGGTTTCAAAACAAGAACATAAATGAACCGTTTGGTAGCTATAGTTGGTCCTACTGCCACCGGCAAGAGCCGACTGGCTCTTCGCCTGGCTCAAGGCTTTGATGGAGAGATAGTAAGCGCTGACAGCCGACAGGTGTACCGTTATATGGATATCGGCACGGCCAAGCCCAGTCGGCAAGAGCTATCTCTTGTCCCCCATCATCTGATTGATATAGTTAATCCTGACCAAGATTTCAGCCTGGCTCAATATCAACAACTCGTTTACCGGGCTATTGATGACATTCAACAACGCAATAAATTGGCATTATTGGTAGGTGGTAGCGGGCTGTATGTGTGGGCAGTATTGGAAGGCTGGGGAATACCACAAGTTCCACCTGACCCGGAATTCAGGCATAGTTTGGAGGAGAAGGTAGCCCTAGGTGGAACAGCCGAGCTTTATCAGGAGCTGGTGAAGGTTGACCCGGTGGCGGCACGGAGAATTGGCCAGCATAATGTGCGCCGCCTGATAAGAGCTCTTGAGGTGTGTCGATACGCAGAGACCCCCTTTTCCCAGCTTCAGCAGAAGAAGGCACCACCTTTTAATGCCCTGATAATAGGTTTGACCCTGGGCAGGACGGAGCTATATCGCAGAATTGACTTAAGGGTTGATAAGATGATAGAGCGAGGCTTGGTTGAGGAAGTGAGAAAGCTGGTGAATATGGGTTATGGCTTTCATCTGCCAGCTATGTCTGGCGTAGGCTATAAACAGATTGGCATGTTCCTTAGAGGTGAGCTGACCTTAGCCACTGCCGTAGAGCAAATTAAATTTGAAACCCACCGCTTTGTCCGTCACCAATATAGCTGGTTTCGGCTGAAGGATAATAGGATAAAGTGGTTTGATGTAGAGGGCGAAGTTGAGCCGGAAATCACAGCACAGATGGCTGGATTCATAAAGGGTAAGTAAATCTCTGGTTTGGCTGTGCTGGGTGTTATGGTGCTGATTAGGGAATAGGAGATTTATTTAAACATAGAAGGGCAAAACCAATGAATGGGCTAACCTTTGACATTTGTGGTATAATTGTTGAAGGAGTTGCTTCCTAGGAGGTTAAGTATGGAGCTAGAGAAAGAATTAGAGTTTTTCAAATCCCAATATAAAGAGCTAATTGCCCATTATGAGAATCAGTTTGTTCTCATTGAAGGAAGTAGGCTTCTTGGCTCCTTTACCACAGACTCTGAGGCTTATGAAGCAGGCTTGGAGCAAGTGGGGAATAAGCCATTCCTCATTAAGAAAGTCATAAAGGGTAAGGATATTGACCAAGCTCCAGCCTTAATGTTAGGACTGCTAAATGCCGATTTATGATGGAGAGTTCAGAACCCAGACGGGGCAGCCGGGTCCGGGTGGTTTGCTTCAAGCCGGTCCAGTGCTTCCTCTTGAGATAGCTATTCCGTCAGCACTCAGTAAATTTTTGTCGACACAGAATCAGCAGATTCCTGCGCCAAGGTCAGGTTTTGCTCTTATCGACACTGGAGCTACTCGTAGTTGTGTTGACAGCCAAGTTATCTCTAGTTTAGGTGTGAACTCCATCGGCGTAACAACTCTCGGAACTGCAAAGGGACGTAGTCAACATTATCTCTATCCAGCGAAATTTAGGTTCCCAGCTATAAAGTTTGAGGTGGAATTTGGTTCAGTTGTTGGCGTTGATTTGAGTGGGCAAGGTGCTGGCAACATGCAAATAATCGCACTAATAGGTCGTGATGTGCTATCTCGGTGTATTCTTATTTACCACGGCACAAAAGGAAGTTTCTCATTGGCACTCTAGTGTGCAGGACTTACCAACTCAACCTTAGGATTGCTCTCTTCGCTTTTATTCTAAAACTACATTGTCAATCAGTCTAGTCTTACCGATTTTCACTGCCATTGATACCAGAGCCGGGGGTTTGACCTCGTCTAATTCGTCTAATGTCTCAGTATTGGCTACGCTGACATAATCAATAGTTGCCAGTGGTTGTTTTTGAATAAGCCCTGTCATCTCCTGGCGCAGCTTTTCGGCGTCTTTTTCACCCTGTGACCATAATTGCTGGGCCAGGTTAAGTGCCTGATAGAGGACTACTGCTGCCTGGCGCTGCTCAGGACTGAGGTAGGTGTTACGGCTGCTCATAGCCAGACCATCGGGCTCTCGTACCGTGGGACTGGTAACTATTTCCAGGTTCATATTCAGGTCAGCGGCCATCTTTCTGATAACTATTGCCTGCTGAGCGTCTTTCTGCCCGAAGTAGGCTTTAGTTGGTTGGACAATATTGAATAGCTTGGCGACCACTGTAGTAACACCCCTGAAATGACCAGGGCGGGAAGCACCTTCCAATCGTTCGGTAACCTTGTCTATCTCTACCCAGCTATTAAACTGCGGGGGATACATCTCGGCTGCTGAAGGCATAAAGACAATGTCTGTTTTTTCCTTTTCTAGTAAAGCCAGGTCACGCTGAGTGTCACGGGGATAGCTGGCGAGGTCTTCCTGTGGACCAAATTGCGTTGGATTAACAAATATGCTGACTACCACCGAGGGGTTTTTAACCCTGGCTCGTTTAACCAGAGCCAGGTGACCATCGTGGAGGTAGCCCATAGTAGGCACAAAGCCAACCGGCTCGGTAAGCTCAAGCCTTAGCCGTCTCATCTCAGCTATTGTTTCAACGACTTTCATAGCCGGTGTTATCTACCTCACCCCCTTAATCCCCCTCTCCTTCAAAGGAGAGGGGGAAGATATTGTATAAAGAGGGGCTTCGCCCCTCTTGAACTCCCCTTGCTGAAGCAGGCTTCGCCCCTCTTAGACACCCCTTGCTGAAGCAGGCTTCATCTCTCTTGAACTCCTCTTATTAAGTGACCTCTTGCCCTCAACAGGGTTCCCCGTCATTGCGAGCGAAGCGAAACAATCCCTTCCTAAAGATTGTAGAGCCTGTTCCGAGCCTGGGTAGAGATTGCTTCGGGACTCTGTCCCTCGCAATGACAGGCGAGGAATCACACTCCTCACAATGACATGCGGGACCGAACAAAGTTTCCTTGTCTACTTGTCTATTTCAGTCCGGCTAATATACTTTCATCCATAGAGAAGCTTTGCTTGTCAGTCGGGAAGGTGCCGGCTTTTACCTCATTATCATATTCGGTAACAGCACTTCGGATAATATCGGCAAGCTTGGCATATTGCTTGGCGTGCTTGGGAACAAAGTCAGCAAACGAACCTAGAATGTCGTTGATAACCTGAACCTGACCATTGCAGCCTATGCCGGCACCGATACCGATAGTAGGAATACCTATTTTGTGAGTAATTAGGGCTGCCAGTGGCGTTGGGACAGTCTCCAGGACAACACTGAAGGCTCCAGCCTCTTCCAGTGCTCTGGCGTCTTCAATCATCCTGATTGCTGCCTCCGGGGTTCTACCCTGCACCTTAAAGCCACCGAACTGGTGGATTGACTGGGGGGTAAGTCCAATATGACCCATAACCGGGATGCCGCATTCCACCACCCGTCTTACCTTTTCGGCTACGGTTACACCCCCCTCAAGCTTAACCGCCTGGGCGCCAGCCTCCTGAATAAAGCGGGCGGCATTCCTGAGAGCATCATCAACACTGACGTGGTAGGTCATAAATGGCATATCACCAATTACCATCGCCTGTTTGGTGCCTCTAACCACAGCTTTGGTGTGATGAAGCATCTCGTCCATAGTTACTGGTATGGTTGATTCATAACCCAGGACTACCATACCTAAGCTATCTCCAACCAGAATCAGTGGTATGCCTGCCTCATCAACTATCTTGGCTGTGGAGTAGTCATAGGCGGTAAGCATGGTGATTTTCTCACCCTTTTGTTTCATTTCCTTTATCTGGTTTATATTAATGCGCATCATTCTGCCTCCTAGAGGGTCATAGCCTCGACTGCTCGCTTAGTTTCAGTGATAGCGTTTTTGGCATCAACATATACCAGTTTGGGTGTAGTGTTGCCGGCTTCTGCATCCTCAACATAAGAGTAGGAAAGGATGATAACAACATCTCCTTTGGCGGCTAATCTGGCAGCAGCCCCGTTTATGCAGATTTCACCTTTCTCACCCTCAATGGCATAGGTAATAAAACGGGCACCATTGTTGATATTCAGCACTGCCACTTGTTCGTAGGGGAGAATATCGGCCTCTTCCATAAGCTTTTTGTCAATGGTAATACTGCCTTCATAGTCAATATTGACATCGGTAACACAGGCTCGGTGGATTTTGCTTCTAAGCATTACTCTCATTGGACTCACCCCCTTAATTACCTTTTATTCATTCAGGTCGAAGACTCTTTGAGTTGTTTTAGTATAGCCTGTAGCTCCTCTGCCTGGTGTTGATTGATTTTCCCTTTACCTAAAGCAACCGGGATGGTCTGGAGACCAAGCTCACGGTAAGTGGAGAGCAGAGCAGGAGCCATTTTCTGTAAAGCGTTGAGGTGCTTCTCAATAGTCCCGGTATCACCCCGCGCAATCGGACCGGTGAGGCACTGGGGTATGCCAACATTGTCGATATTGTTGAGTGTTCCTCGCAGCAACGGCATTAGTGCCTTAGTCGCTTGCTGTGTTGGAACATTAAAGGTCTGCCACAGGTCAGTGGCTAACTTAATGAGTGTTACCATATAGTTGCAGGCAATAACAGCGGCCGCATGGTAAAGTACCTTGTCACTTGCCTTTAACTCTATCCATTGGCCATCAAGGGTGGTAGCCATATCCTTGAGCGTGGTGAGCAGGGGTTCCTCAGCCTCTATGGCGAAGGTCGAGCCCGGTATATTGTCTATGGCTTGTTTTACACTGGCAAAGCTCTGCAGGGGATGAAAAGCGCCAACCCGGGCATCTGATTTCTTGGCTGGTTCCAGAATGTCAGTTGAATCAGCACCGCTACAGTGAACTACACTCTGCCCGGAGTGCCACTTTATTTCAGATACTACCGGGGCGATAGCATCATCGGGGGTAGTGATAAAGACAAGCTCAGCAGCGTCGGCCACAGCCTGATTGTTGTTGGCAGCCTGGCAACCGCTGATTGCCTGTGCCAGCTTTTCCGCCGAGGTCTGGCTTCGGCTGGATACGGCAACTACCTGGTAGCCCCTCTCGCTCAACCTAGTAGATAGGGCAGTGCCGACAGTTCCGGCTCCAATGAATCCTAACTTGAGCATTTTAGTTTCTCCTTGAGCCAAATTGAGATTAAAAAAGCCTTCTCAGACACAGCCAGAGAAGGCATCCAAAAAAACCCTATTTTTGCCGTCTCGGTCGTATCCGATCCAAGCGACTCAAGTTATTAATGTCCGTTACTAGACTAAAAGCTCACCGCTACTTAGTCGATGGCTTATATTTAGGATACAATTATAACAAACTAACGGTAGTTTGTCAATAGTCTGTTCTCGTTGGTTCTAACCCAGTGCTCTATTCAGCTCGAGTTCAAGGTAACCGGGTTCGGTGCCTGAGTCCAGTATTGCCCAGGGTAGTTTTTCGGTAGTAGCCCACCTTTGGTGAAGATAAAAATCGATATCTAGGTGGCATTTATTTACAGCTTTGCGCCAGCCAGATAGTGACATCTCTTCTATATTGGTCAGCACCTCGGCTAATTTGGTATCTCCCCGGGCTAAAACCCCTTGAACCTGGCTCCAGGCTGGGCTTTCACATTTGAGCTTTATTCCTTTTGGCAGCAGGTTGTTTTTGAGTAGGGACAAACGACGATTCAGTGTGGAGAGTTCCTCCATAGGTAGCCACTGGAAGGGTGTGCCTGCCTTGGGCACAAAGGGGGCAATGCTCAGGGTAAGGCGGCAGCCAGTTTGCTGCCTATCAAGAATAGCCTTGCACCTGAGGGTCAGGTCTACCATTTCCTCTATATCAGCATCAGTCTCTGAGGGTAAGCCAATCATAAAGTAGAGCTTGAGCTGTTTTATGCTCTGCACGGCTACCTTATACATTGATTCCAGGACGTCGTCTTCGGAGATGCCCTTTTTAATCACCTGGCGCAGGCGCTGGGAGCCAGCCTCAGGGGCAAGGGCGATAGTTCGTGCTCCCGCTTTAGCCATTTCTCTTAATGCTATGTGAGGGAGGGGTTTTATTCGTAGCGAGCTGATGGAGAGTTCAGCCCCCATCTGCTGCAGCTTGATTAGTAGCTCCTCAAACCGGGGGTGGTCGGAAACAGCCGCTCCTACCAGTCCCAGGCGTTTCCTGTGCCGCAGCCCTTGCTCAGCCTGGGCTAATAGCTTGTCTATAGAGCGAAAGCGCATGGGGCGAAAGGCATTGCTGACCAGGCAAAAGCGGCAGCCCCAGTTGCAGCCCCGCTCTACCTCAATGAGATAGAGGTTGCCCAGCTCGGTGTCTGGAGTGAGTATGGCAGAGTTGACCGGGAAGTCATCCAGGTTGGTTGCCCACTGGCGAGCCACGGGGGTTCCAGTATAGGATTGTGGCACATAGACGCCGGGTAGCGAGGCTAGCGCCTTCAACAGCTCATCGCGTTTACCGTTAATGCCTTCAGCTAGCACGGGCAGCATAGTCGGCAGTATTGACTCTGCCTCACCAGTGCACAGGCAGTCGAAGAATGGGGATAGGGGTAGGGGATTGGCTATAACGCAGGGACCACCGGCAATAACCAGCGGGTGTCTCTCATCACGGTCGGCAGCATACAGGGGGATGCCACTGGCTTTGAGAATATGCACCACATTGAAGTAGTCAAGCTCGTAGGTGACAGAAAAAGCGAGGACGGCAAAATCGGAAAGCGGTCGCTGAGATTCCAGGCTGAGGGTAGTTATTGGCTCGGCCTTTTCTTTTTTATCCCAGAAAACTCTCTCGCAGACGATATTCTGATAGCTGTTTAGCAGACTGTAGATGGCGTGAATTCCCAGGTTGGACATGCCTAAATAATAGGAGTTCGGGTAGATGAGAGCGATAGGGATTTTGCCTCCCCAGTCTTTGAAGATGGTGCCTGTCTCACGGGAGAGGTGTTTTTTGGCTTCTTTAATGTTATTTCGGCTCATAAATTTATATTATAACCCCTCACCCTTTATCCCTCTCCCCTTATGAAGGGGAGAGGGAAGAGAATTTTTAAAAGGGGCTTCGCCCCTTTTAATCCCTTTTCCTTATATCTTGATGCCTATCTGGACGAATTAGAATGGTGCTTTAATAACCGTGATAATCCGTATCTATTCGGGGATATACTCCTTCAACTCATTCAGTCTGAGGATCTTTCTTATCAGGAGCTTGTCCACTAATCTCATCAATCTTCCGAAGTGCTTCCTTTACCCTCCCTCCTAATGCTCCAACAAATTGTAGTACATCCTTCAAAACGATGGGCTTAATATCTTCAGGATATTTAAGCTTCTCCATTATAGCTGCGACCTGCATCCATATGAAACCAGTAAGCTCCACGCAAACACTCTCGTATGCATCTCCAGCGATTAGGTATTGCCTACGCAATTCATTCATGGACTCATTCCAACGGTCATACGCCTCATCGGCAACGGTCGCTAACTCGGCAAGATAGGGGTTTTGAGAATCCGCATTCTTTAGTTCGTTCACTTTGTTTACCAATTGAATTGTAGTATTTTCAACCGAGGCTATTGCCCCCCTAAGTTCTTTGCGGTTTTGGAGTGGTATCGGTTTTGGTTTAGCCTGTAATAAAGCGCGAGCCTCATCCCGTTGTCTGCATGGTGCTTTAATAAGGCAGATTAGATATATAATCCCAAATCCTACAACTGCTCCCACTGCGCCACTAGCAATTGGATATATAGCGGATGCCAACCTACCAGCGTTTTCCGGAGTAAAGATTGTCCCTAGAAGAGCAAATGCACCAACGGCTGCCACTTGAGCACTCCAGAAAAACCAGATTTTGTGGAATGATTCTTTTGTTTCTACCCATGCCCTTCTCGGCAAGGATTGATTTAGTGGTTTCTCTACCATAACCCAGTCCTACCCCTTAAAAATCCTCACCCTTCTCTGGGGTTCTTTGCCGGAGCTTTTTGAGGATAGGTCGTTTCTTTCGGCGATGATGTGCTGCAGGCGCCGGATGTAGGCACTCTGGGGACTGAGTTCTACTGTTCCCTGCCCGTTCTTTACCAGATTGACCGCTTCCTGTGCCTCGTTAAGGGCTACCTTCAAAGAGTCTGCCTTGTCGGTGCTGTCTGAGGGGTAGAGAGTACTTAAAAACTGCCTGACTTGAGATGGCGTGTTGCTTCTAAGAACATAGATGGGCAGATTAGCCGCTTCAGCCTCCCTGACCTTTTGGGGCTTTCGGCGATAGTGGTGTTTAGAGGTTACAAGCAGGTCGGCATCAGTGAGATTTTCAACTACACTCGCATCCAGTTGCATCTCTTTTGTCATCTGCTCAAATCGTCCCCGGTTTACACCGAAAAGGTAGAGCTTGTGCGGGATACTTTCCTTAGTTGCTTGCTTGCCTTTAGCCGGTTTCCTGGTGGTAGTGACCGGCACTGCCTTTTCTATTTTGACCTCTCCCGTCTCATCCAGCCAGCGTGTTTCGGTGGAGGGAGGGCGACCCCGCAGAGTAGCATCCACCGCCTGGTCAACATCGGGGTGAATGGCTACCTTATCCCAGTCCTGAATTTCAACGACAATATCAAAGGTAGGCGGCGACATACGCTCCAGGATGGATTTTTGAGTGCCCCGCCGTTTTGCCTCTTCATCACCCAGGGTTACGCTCTGAATACCGCCAATAAGGTCACATAGGGTGGGGTTCATCATCAGGTTTTCCAGGGTGTTACCGTGGGCGGTGCCGACAAGTTGAACCCCACGTTCAGCAATAGTTCGGGCTGCCTGAGCCTCAAGCTCGGTGCCAATCTCATCAATAACGATTACCTCAGGCATGTGGTTTTCTACCGCTTCAATCATTACTGCGTGTTGCCTGGTGGGAGTGGTTACCTGCATCCGCCGGGCGTGCCCGATGGCTGGGTGAGGAATATCACCATCACCGGCGATTTCGTTTGAGGTATCGACAATAATAACCCGCTTTTTGTGGTCATCGGCTAGCACTCGGGCTACCTCACGGAGCATGGTGGTTTTGCCTACCCCCGGGCGACCCAGAAGCAGGACGCTTTTCCCTGATTCAATAAGGTCTTCGATGACTTTTATGGTGCCAAAGATAGCTCTGCCCACGCGGCAGGTAAGTCCGATAAGGCGACCCTGGCGGTTGCGGATAGCCGAGATGCGATGTAAGGTGCGTTCTATTCCAGCCCGGTTGTCGTCGCCAAAGCTGCCAGTGCGTGAGGCTACATACTCGATGTCCTGCTCGCTGACTTCCTTGGAGTTGAGAACCATTTCTCGCTGGGGAAAGCGAGCTTCAGGCGGACGACCCAGGTCCAGGATAACTTCCAGTAGTTCGCTGGTGTCCTCTTGTTGACATAATGGCTGGCGGATATGTGGCGGGAAAATGTCGAGCAGCGCATCCAGGTCATCAGTTATTACTTTTTGCAAAAGTTCCTCCTGCATATAACTTTGTATAATTCATTGGTGTCCTGCCACAATATCCAGAAAATACTGATGGAATCTCAGGTCGTCAGTCAACTCCGGGTGAAAGGCAGAAGCCAGCAGCTTCTCTTGCCTGGCAGCGACACTGGTGCCATCGGCTAACTTGGCCAGTATCTCTACTTCACCGTTTGCCTGTTCAATTAGCGGTGCTCGGATGAATACACCGGGAAAGGGCTTTTCTCCCAGCACCGGTATGGAGAGTTCAGTCTCAAAGCTTTCTACTTGCCGGCCAAAGGCATTGCGTCTAACTCTTATCTTCATTAGTCCCAGGGGTTTTACATCCGAGTCTGGAATCTCGTTAGCCAGGAGTATCATACCGGCGCAGGTTCCGAATATTGGCAGCCCATTTTTAGCCAGGTTTCTTATCTTGCTTCTCAGATTGTAAGCCAGTATCAACTTGCTGATAGAGGTGCTTTCTCCCCCGGGAATGATTAGTCCATCCATCCCTCTCAGCTCTCGAGGCAAGCGAACGGGCAAAGCCTCTACTCCCAGTTGGTGCAGTATAGCTATATGCTCAATAAAGGCTCCCTGCGAGGCAAGGACACCTATTCTCATACTATCATCCTCTGGTTACCAGCAGTTTTCGGTGAAGGACTGCACACCTTCCTAAATGGATTCTACTACTACCCAGATTGTTTATCAACCTTATGTTACACGAGCGGTCTTTTTGATGGTATACCCGGGCGACGGGGGTATTGGTGTGGGGTTGCTGATACCTTATCGATGATTATTAACTGGCGCTGGTCGGTAAACTCTCCCAGGTTAACCCTTTTCACCTCTCGCAGGTTACCACCCAGGGTGTTGATTGCCTTAATTGCCCGACTTATTTCCAGGTCAACACCCCCCTTTTTCTGGGTGATAAAGCTGCCGCCAATAGTGCAAAAGGGCAGGGCTAATTCAACAAGGGTTGGTAGCAGGGCAACAGCCCGAGAAAGCACTATATCGAAACTCTCCCGATACTCACTTAGGTGAGCGACTTCCTCAGCCCGACCAACCACGATTTCTACATTATCCAGCCCCAGTTTCTGTTTAAGGTGGCGTAAAAAGGCTGTTTTTTTAGCTGTGGCCTCAAGCAGTACTAGTTTTAGATTGGGGAACAGAATTTTAAGTGGCAACCCGGGTATGCCAGCACCGGTGCCGATATCAATAAGGTGAGTTTCAGCCTGGCTTATCTGGGGCTGGCAGGCCAGGGTCACGGTGAGAGAATCAAGGAAGTGTTTTATCTGCACCTCTTCATAGTCGGTTATTTTGGTAAGGTTCATTCGCTGGTTCCAAGCCAGCAGCTCCTGATAGTAAATGGAGAACTGCTCAAGCTGCCCTGGGTTAAGGTGCAACCCTAATTTTATAGCTCCGCTGTTAAGCTTTTCCATAGTAGTCGTATTATAGCATTGTTACTTCTGACTGGAGTAATTAAAATTAATATGGAGGTATTTATTAACCCTATCCCCTTTATCCCCTTCCCCTTGTTAAGGGGAAGGGGATGATTTTGAAAGAGGGGCTGGCGCCCCTCTTAAACTCCCTCACTGTGGCTCAAGAGCAAGGAGAGTTCAAAGAGAGGCGAAGCCTCTCTTAAAAAATAATTCCCCCTCTCCTTTGAAGGAGAGGGGGATAAAGGGGGTGAGGTAGATAAATGCTCTCACAAGAAAGACGAATTGCATTTCAGGCTCTCTTATGTTAATATTATAAGGTAAACTTAATATGTTAACCGCTAGGGGTGCTCAAAGGCTGAGAGGCGGTTTGATGCCAACCCTGTGAACCTGATCTCGATAATGCGAGCGTAGGGAAGCGGCAGTGACTTAGACCAAGGGTCTGGTGGTAACCGCCGAAGCCCTTGGTTTTATTTTTGTGGAGGCAGCTATGACTCAATTAGAATTAGCCAAAGAAGGTACTATCTCACCACAAATGGAGTCGGTGGCACAGGATGAGAGATTAGAAGCCGAGTTTATTCGGCAGGGCGTGGCTGAAGGAACGATAGTAATTCCGTCCAATACTAAGCACGCCAATCTTGTCCCTTGTGGTATAGGTCAGGGACTTAGGACCAAGGTCAATGCTAATATCGGGACCTCTTCCGACTATGGCAATACTGATACCGAGCTGGAGAAGCTGCGAGTGGCTATTGACTGTGGGGCAGATACGGTTATGGATTTGAGTACTGGTGGCGATATATCGGCTACTCGGCGGGCTATTATTGCTTCCAGCTCTTTACCAGTGGGCACAGTCCCCATCTATCAGGCTGGAATTGGAGCGGTAGATAGCTATGGTGCCATAGTCAAGATGACTGTTGATGACCTATTCGCCGGGATTGAAGAGCATGCCCGGGATGGCGTTGATTTCATAACGGTGCATTGCGGTGTAACTCAGTCAGCCATTGCCCGGCTCAAGCAGCAGGGGAGAGTTGCCGATGTAGTATCCCGAGGAGGAGCTTTCCTGATAGGCTGGATGCTTTATAATGAGCGCGAAAACCCTCTTTATGAGTACTATGACCGTCTACTTGAGCTGGCCAGGGGATTTGATGTGACGCTGAGCCTTGGCGATGGCATGCGTCCTGGCAGCCTGGCTGATGCTACCGACCGACCTCAGGTAGAGGAGCTGCTTGTTATTGGGGAACTAGTACAGCGGGCTCGGCAGGCTGGGGTTCAGGCAATGGTTGAGGGGCCAGGGCATCTACCCCTGAATCAGATTGAGACCAATGTTCAGTTGGAGAAGGCTATCTGTAAGGGGGCTCCTTTCTATGTGCTGGGTCCACTGGTAACTGACGTTGCTGCTGGCTATGACCATATCACCGGAGCCATTGGTGGGGCTATTGCCGCTGCCGCTGGCACCGATTTTCTGTGCTATGTAACGCCAGCCGAGCACCTTTCCCTGCCTGACCCTGAGGATGTGAGGCAGGGAGTAATCGCCTCACGTATTGCTGCTCATGCTGGTGATATAATTAAAGGGGTGAAGGGTGCTGAAGACTGGGATAAGCAGATGTCCGTAGCTCGAAAGAAGCTTGACTGGGAAGAGCAAGCCAGGCTGTCCTTAGACCCGGAGCGGTCTCGCCAAGTCCACAGTAAGCATAGTTTCGCCGGGTCTGCCTGCAGTATGTGTGGCGAGTTCTGTGCTATGGAATTAATGGAGAGGTATTTAGGCGTTTCAGCGCCTAAAGGTTTCTAGTCTTTAGATAAGCCGCTGAAAAAACCGAGTTCTTAAGTGAGAGCAGAAATCATTTCTATTGGCACTGAGCTTCTTCTAGGGGAAATCACTGATACCGATGCTTCTTATTTGGCTAGCCAGTTGCCCCTGCTGGGAATAGACCTGTATTGGATTTCACAGGTGGGCGATAATCAGACCAGGCTGGTAGAGGTGTTAAAGCGTGCCTGGCAGCGCTCGGAGCTTATCCTAACCACCGGTGGTCTGGGACCGACTGAGGATGACCTGACACGTGAGGTTATAGCTGAGATGTTGGGCGAAAAACTGGAGACTGAGCCGTCTTTAGAAAGTGACTTACGAGAGCGCTTTGCTCGCTGGGGTATGGAAATGCCGCTTAGCAATTTAAGTCAAGCTACTATTATTCCTTCTGCTGAGCCTATCCGTAATGAACTGGGGACTGCTCCTGGGTGGTGGGTGGAAAGAGATGGTCGCATATTAGTAGCTGTGCCTGGTCCGCCCAGAGAATTACAGGAGATGTGGCAGAAGGAAATTCAACCCAGATTGCGTCGAGGTTCTGTATCTATTATCCTTTCTAAAACCTTTAAGACCTTTGGTTTATCTGAGGCAGCAGTTGGGGAACTGGTTTCTCCACTGCTTTCTTCAGCCAATCCTACCCTGGCAGTTTATGCTAAAGCTGATGGTATTCAACTGCGTCTTACGGCTAAGGCTGAAAGCCAAAAGCAGGCTGAAAAAATGATTGCCGGGGGTGAGGGTAGTATTAGGGCGGTCTTGGGTGAATATATCTGGGGAACTGATAAGGATACGCTGGAAGCAACTGCAGGACATCTTTTAATCGAAAAGGGATTGAGTCTAGCAGTTATGGAAGATTATAGCGGGGGGCGGTTAGCCGCCAGTATTACTGATATCCCAGAAAGCCCGACTTTTTTCAAAGGAGGTTTGGTTACCTATTCCAATGGAGTGAAGGTAGCCTTTGGGGTTAGTGCCGAGGTTATCTCTCAATATGGTGCCGTCAGCCCTGAGGTAGCTCAAGCAATGGCGCAGGCGGTCAGGACGTTTTTAAGGGCTGATATAGGAATCAGTATAACCGGAATAGAGGAGACGGAAGCCATGCCAACGGGCATAGTTTATATCGGCATAGCCGATGATAAAAGTAGCAGAGTAATTAGCCGGACTCGGGGGAAGCGGCGAGTTACCACTACCGCTCTGTTTGAGCTGAGGAAATTGCTCGTTTCCCCTGACTAAAAATAGGTAAAAATGGGTAGTGCATTTAATATAGGCAAGCTCTTTGGCATACAGTTCAGGCTACATTTTAGTTGGTTCATAATATTTATTTTGGTAACCGTTTTCTTGGTTAATCCCAACTTCTCTCAGTGGCTTTATTGGGTTATAGGTATAACCACCAGCCTGTTACTTTTTGCCTCGGTAGTTGTCCACGAATTAGCCCACAGCCTGGTGGGCAGAGCCAATGGTATCCCGATAGAAAGTATAACCCTTTTTATCTTCGGTGGTGTTGCTCAGATGACTAAGGAGGCAACACGCCCCGGTGCCGAGTTCAAAATGGCAGCCGCTGGTCCTGTCTGTAGTCTGGTAATTGGCGGCTTGTTTGGTCTGCTTTGGTTATTAGTACCTAAAATACCTGAACCAATAGCCGTGATGATTTATTGGCTAGCGGTTATGAACGGCATACTGGCTGCATTCAATCTGATTCCGGGTTTTCCTCTGGATGGCGGGCGTGTTTTCCGCTCCCTTCTCTGGCATTTTACTGGAAACTATAGACGCTCTAGTCGGATTGCCACGCGGGTAGGACAGGGCATAGGTTTCCTGTTTATTCTGGGCGGTATTTCAATAATCTTCTTGCGTCCATTTGGTTTGTCTTGGTTTGATGGTATCTGGATTGTCTTTATTGGCTGGTTTCTGCAAAATGCCGCTTCAGCTAGTTATCGTCAGATTCGCTGGCAGGAGGCACTCCACAGCTTTACCCTTGCACAGGCGATGACCCCTGACCACCCGGTAGTTCCTCCAGATACTATGAATTAATTACTCGGCTCGGGTTGTATCAGCCATAGCCATCAGTATTTAAGGAAACAGAATGAAAGAAGCCTTAGTTTATCTACTGGCTATTACCATAGCTGAGGTACTCAACATTACCATCGGGCCGGTGTGGGGAATAACATGCCACATTATAGTATTGGTTGCTCTCATACCGCACTCGGCACTAGCCCGCCGGCAGACTCACCAACAGCTACTGCTATCACTGGCATTGGTTCCTTTGGTGAGAATAATTAGTTTGTCTATGCCTCTGGCTAATATCCCTCAGATTTGGTGGTACCCTATCATTTATGCTCCGCTGCTGGTAGCAGCAGTAATGGTAGTACGCATCCTGAATCTTAGAGCCAGGGATATCGGGTTTAGCGTTAGCTTCCGATTGTTTCCACTTCAGCTAGCAGTAGTCTTGTCTGGGTTTGTGCTTGGTGTAGCCGAGTATTTTATCCTCAAACCGGAGGCCATAGTTATTGAACTTACCTGGCAGGAAGTATGGCTGCCGGCACTGATTTTTATAGTGTGCACCGGGTTTGTGGAGGAGTTTATCTTTCGTGGGGTATTGCAGTGCACTGCGGTGGGGGCATTTGGCTGGCGGGGCATAGTTTATATTAGCCTCCTATTTGCTACCGTCCACTTGATACACTATTCGGTAATAGATATTGTCTTCGTTTTTGTGATTGCCCTGTTCTTTGGCTGGGTAGTTAAAAAAACAGGGTCACTTTTGGCAGTGACCCTGTCTCATGGTATCGCTAATACAGTATTATATTTAGTAGCGCCTTTCTTTTTCTAGAGCGTCTCAGCAATTTTCACAGCGACCATAGCGGCAAATGCTATAATCAAAGGTACAATACCAATGCTAGTGAATCTGGCTATGCGCAAGGAAAGGCGTGAACGCCCGGCGCTAGCCAATTCCCGGGTAGTTAGAAAAACCACTAAAGCAATTACCGCAGCCACGCTTATAGCTGTGGCTAGCCCCAAGGCGACCATTGTCGTTACCGTTGTTACTGTAGTTACCGTTGTAATCATTGCCTCATCCCTCACTTTAATCTAGTATAGCGGAGAAAACACTCTTGGCAATATTCTAGCACAAGAAAACACTTTTGTCAATAGGTAATTTAGAAAACTATTTACACTGAGTTCAAAGAGCCTTTATCCTAGCACAAGAAAACACTTTTGTCAACAGGTAATTTAGAAAACTATTTACACTGAGTTCAAAGAGCCTTTATCCTAGCACAAGAAAGCACTTTTGTCAACAGGTAATTTTAATTTTTTAGCTTTTTTCAAAGAATCCTTTAAATTTCTCTTGATAAGCAATTTAATTAGGCTCTCCCGAGCACGCAATCTCTTTGGTAACCATCTTTTCAGCTTTTGCATATGAAAAGGCGCCACCGCTTTTGTATCGGTAGCGCCTTTCTTATTTTCAGTCGCTTATCCGCTGAATAATCAGGCTATACGCCGTCTCCACCACAGGAAGTAGACTAGTAGACCAACTACCACTACTCCGACAATTATCCACCACCAAGGGAAGGACGGAGGAGGCACTGGCTTTACTACGGTAAACTCACCACGCTGACCATCAACCGCCACCTGATAAGTAGCGGCAGCATCCTTAGCTGTGGTGAAGGTTACTGTCTGGCTGGCACCACCGGCCAGGGTTACATCCTGAGTAGCTACGGCTACATCGTCTATCTTGAGGGTTACCTCGTAGCTATCGGTGACGCCGCCGGTGTTAGCCACCAGAACACTGATGGTCACACTTTGTCCGATGTCGACCTCGGTTGGAGATATGGTCAGGGAGCTTGTAGTAAAAGCGGCTGGTTTGGCTGGTACTGGTGGCGCCTTGACCGTAAGTGTGCCTGACAGACCATTGATATTTACGGTATAGGTTCCGGCAGCATCCTTAGTTGTGGTGAAGGTTAGTGTCTGGCTGGCACCACCGGCCAGGGTTACATCCTGAGTAGCTACGGCTACATCGTCTATCTTGAGGGTTACCTCGTAGCTACCGGTGAAGTCGCCGGTGTTAGCCACCAGAACGCTGATGGTTACACTCTGTCCGATATCGGCCTCAGCGGGGGATATGGTCAAATCGCTGGTGGTAAAGGCGGCGGGGCGTGTGTAAGCCAGGACGGTAAAGGCAGTGAAGTGGCTTACCGGTGCCGTGATAGTATGGGTTACCGGGTCAACAGTGCAGTCTTCAAGTGTAATCCACTCCCCAGCATCCTCATCCCATATAGCGATGACTAGGTTTTCTTCGTTAACTCCTTCAGGTATCTCATCGGGGTCGTAGGCAAGGGTAATGGTTATTGGTGGGTCGAAGGTAGCACCATCCGGACCCAGGTCATAGGTCAAAGCGATAACACTGGAATCTGCCGGCAGAGCTGGCGGTTCTTCCATCTCAATTATGCTTATCTCAGAGAGGGGCTCGCCTTCTTCGGTGAGGCCGATGGTATCTTCTTCAATGATGACCTCGACGTTGCCATCCTCGGATTCAGCGGCAACCTCTTCAGTAAATGCGCCCTCGTCAGTGACAACATCAGATACATCGCTAACACCTTCTACTACAACTGCGGGTGGTGCGCCTGGCGCCTCCCCATAATGTCTCGCTGAAAGTGTGAACTGGCTGCTGAGCTGAGTAAAGGTTTGGTCATCTTGGGCAGTAATCTCGGCCTCAATTCTGTAACCACCTGTGGGCCAGCTTGAGGGCGGTGTCCATTTGATATCATATGTTATTGCAGTGGTGCCTGTCCCGGTTGCGTATCCGTAGCCTCCGACTATCGGGGCAAAGGTGTATCCGCTGCCTTTCCATAGAACATAGCCAGCGCCGATGGTAGAATACCCCCAGTTAGAATCAGGGCTGGTCTTAATAGATGCGGCAGCACCGGCTCCGCTTGTTGGGTAGCTAGCATAATCTTGGGAACCTAAGGACAGGTTGGTATACTCGTCATAATAGGTAGAGGAGTCGTCTACACAATAGAGCTTCAGGTCAATGTTTTTTATTGGTAAGAGCTCATCATCTTCGATGCTCACTTTTACTTGGAACTCATAGGTTCTGCCGATAGTCCCGGATGTAAGCGTTGCACCCTGTGGGTCGGTAATTTCTATCTCAAGTGCCTTAACTGGTGTCGGTGAGGCAAACCACAATGAGGCAGCAACGGCAAATACTAAAGCAGCTGCTATTGCTACCCTGGAGAGCTTTTTGTAGTTCACTAAATTTTTCATTATATTAATCCCCTTTTTTTTATTAGCAGCCCGGCTCTTTTGCTGGGTGCGGCGCGATCTTAATAATTGCAAAGCCTCTCGGTTCTTCAGTATCTGAACTATGTCGGATGGTATCTTTCCGGCTAGCGTCATTAACTCATCTCTATCAGCATTTAAGACCTCAGCCAGTCTCAGTATTACCTTCTCACTGGGAGGAGGCATTACTCCGCTTTCAATCTTGCTAAGATAGGTAAAGTTAACCCCAATCTTATCTGCCAGCTCTCTCTGGTTAAGGCCAACCTGTATTCGTAGCTCTCTTAACCTTGCCCCAAATTCTCGAGTTTCCATACTTAACTTACACCTTTACCAGGCATTTAAGTTCTAATCGGCATACAGTGTCCTAATCCTACTAAAAAACACTGCTGTCAACTATATGTCCTAAATCCTGCCACAAAAACACCTTTGTCAAATTATATAGTATGTTGACTAAAAAGTCAAGTCTTTTTGCAAATTATTTTTTTACTGTGCAGTATATTGAGCAAAAAGTCAACAAATCACTCTCATTTCTCGGCTTCCTTGAGCCGGTAGATATTCTTTGCCACCTCAACTAGGTCAGGATTGTCACTACTATACTCAATATTCCCACGTTGGGGCCCTTCATAAACACGAGTGTAAATGACAGAAAGCCCGTTTTTTCGCAGGAAGGTGGTATCGGCGCTGCCACTCCTGAGGAAGGCATAGGCTTCGTTATCTATATCCATGGGGTAGGCGTGTATTCTGGTATAAATATTTTTATCGGTGATGGCAGTAAAGGCGGTAGCCTTCCACGGGTCTAGTATTGCCTTCTCATAATCCTCATTGATGTTATCTTTAATCCAGACAAACGCCTGATAATCTTCCTCGTCTATCATGTAGTAGTAGGGACTATCCAGGCGGTCAGGGATAGTTATCGCCAGTGTTATACCAATAAGGACTAGGCACAAGAATCTACCCACATTTTGCCTGATAATGAGAGGCACTTTTAGCCGGGTGCTGAGCCTGGCTGGCAGCTTGAGGTTCTTCACTCCCATCAATCCAGCCCCGGCAACAATGCTTACCATCAGCATCATATACGTCAGCCCCCGCTCATACATTATTGACACTCCGTAGTGGAATGTAAAAAAGGTAACCAGCATTAGCAGCAAGGTCAGCAAGCCTAATACTAGGCCGTAGTTCTTCTTGCCGCCCCGTATTGCCAGCAGGAAAGCCCCCAGAAGACAGAATGCAATGGGGAGATAACCATAGGTCTGTATAACTCGGGGTAACTGGACAAATCCCGTAACAGGTTGTGGAGTAAGCAGGCTCTTAGCTGTGGGCAGCAACAGATTAAATATCCAGGGGAATACTGCCAGGAAAGGGATGACGAAGATTAATATCAACCCCAAGCTGTGCTTGAAGTTACCTTTTAAATTGAGTAGGATATAGGGAGTAAGCACGATGATTGGGCAGATTGCTGAGGGGGCATGTATCGAGAGCAGAAAAGAGATGAGGATAAAGATTAATAGATAAGACCAGACGGTTCTAAAATTGAAGGCTAGAAAGAGAATTAGAGGGGTAAATAGCAGTCCCATAGACGTCGGCACTAGGAAGGCGGGACCCAGTGTTCCTACAGTGGTCGGTATCAAGCAGGTAAAGAAGGCAGCCTCCAAACCAAACCCCTCCCTCCGAGCCAGGATATAGACTGATAGAACGGTGATTATGAAAATGATGCCTGGGAAGTATCTGAAGATGTCCATCCAGGAAATACCACTAATAGTTTGGAAAACGCCCCAGAATAGATGGAAGCCAACCTCCAGTAAGAATGAGCCAGGAAAGATAATGCTTCCTGTCTCCACGAGCCCCTTGGAGAGAACTAGGTGAACCCACTCATCAACATGCAGGGGGTAGGGATAGCCCTGGTGTGGAATGAAAGCGATGTAAAAGGCTAGCCCCAGTATGGGGAGTAGCATTAGATAATCAAGTCTCGGCATCCTATGAATGTTGAGCAAGGCCATATACCATCCAAACTAAATATTGATAGAGAGGAATAAAGGTCATGGATTGGCTATCTCCACTTAGGGAGCTTTTCGGATTTGTCTTTCCCTTTCTTGAGCGCTTGCCTATCATTAGGGCGATACTGGGTTTCATATTGGTGTTCTTCCTGCCTGGCTTTGCCTGGACTCTTGTCTTCTTCAGGCAGATAAATGTCATAGAACGGGTGACCCTGTCCTTCGGGCTGTCCATAGTTGTAGTAACACTCAGTCTTCTTCTCCTGAATAGGCTGATTGGTATTAGTATTACCGGGTTTAACTCTGTTCTGGTTATCGTTGCTATTACCATTTTACCCGCATTAGTCTATTATCTCAATAGGCTTATAAAGCGAAGGAGGGGAAGGGCTACATAGGATTATTAATTAACCTTCCTTAATTCGAGATAAATTATAATGTTAATATGATTTATGTAGGTTATTCCCAAGACTAGGGAGAGTAAAGTTGTATGATGTGATAGTCATAGGTGGCGGACCAGTCGGGAGCCAGGTAGCTTATAGGCTGGCCGATATGGGGTATGGGGTGGCGGTGGTGGAGCAGAAGGAAAGGCTGGAGGAGCCGGTTTGCTGCACTGGCATTATCAGTCAGGAGTGTGTTAGCTCCTTTGCCGTTGATGATGGTGTTATTTTTAGGCGGGCGAATAGTGCCAGGTTTTTTTCGCCTTCGGGGAAGCTTCTAAGCCTGTGGCGGCAGGAACCTCAAGCCTGTATTGTGGACCGGGCAGCTTTTAATGTAGCTTTAGCCAGCCGGGCTCAGGATAAAGGAGTGGAATATGTGTTAAATAGCCCGGTTAGGAATATAGAGGTCAGGAATGATAGGGTTAGAATTGAGATAGCTGGTCAGGGAGCAGGATTAGGCTTTTTTGAGGCAAGAGCGGCAGTTATTACCACTGGCTTTGGCTCGAAACTGGTTGAGGGGTTGGGTTTGGGTAAGGTTGGTGATTTTGTTATGGGAGCCCAGGCTGAGGTAGAAGCAATGGGGGTGGATGAGGTGGAAGTCTATTTCGGCCAGGAGATAGCTCCCGGTTTTTTTGCCTGGCTGGTGCCTACTTTACCACAGAGGGCTCTAGTGGGGTTGCTGTCCCGTCGTAACCCGGGGCTTTATCTAAGAAGGTTAATGTCGTCCCTGGTGGCTCGGGGGAAAATAGCTTCGGCTGAGGCTGAGCTGAGCTATGGCGGGGTTCCGTTAAAACCGTTAGCTAGAAGCTATAGTGATAGGGTATTGGTAGTGGGAACTGCGGCTGGGCAGGTGAAGCCAACCACCGGTGGTGGTATCTACTATGGTCTGCTGTGCGCTGATATTGCGGCTAATAGTTTGCATCAGGCTTTGGCAAGTGATACCCTGTCTGCCAAGAATCTGGCTAATTATGAGAGAGTGTGGAAAAAGAGGCTGGGGCAGGAGCTAAAAGTAGGCTACTGGGCTCGGAAATTTTATGAACTGCTGAGCGATAGGCAGATTGACAGGATATTTGACATAATAAAATCCAACAGGATTGATGAGGCTTTGCTTAAAGCAGATGATTTGTCCTTTGATTGGCATGGCAGGGTGGCGTTGAAATTGATAGGACACAAGGCGTTATCTAAGACTATTGAGATGATAAAGCTCCCCTTTCCCTTAGGCAGAAGAGGTTGAAGGGAGCCTAATAGTATTTATAGGGGGTATCCCAGAGATGAGTGGTGGCAGTCAGGACTTAAGCTTGGGTGAAGCAGCCGGCCATTTTCTGGCTAGCTTACCACCCGAAGAAAAAAGGGCAAGTCAGCAGGAGATATATAAATTTGTTCGCTGGTTTGGCTGGGAACGACCTTTTGCTGGACTCACTGCTGCTGGGGTAGCTAACTATGCCGAGCGGTTATCAACATCGGATACCGATTACATGAGAAAGCTTGAGCTGATACGAGCCTTCCTGGCTTATGCCAAGAAAAAGGGGTGGAGTAAGACTAATCTAGCTATTCACCTTAAGGCTAGGAAGGGCAAAACTAGACTGCGGCCTTCTTCCAGACAGGGTCCGTTGGAGACTGTCTCTTTAACACAGCAGGGGTATGCTGAACTGGAAGCTGAGCTGGCTGCTCTTCAGAGCAAGCGCCCTCAAGCTATTGAGGAAATACGTAGAGCAGCCGCCGATAAGGACTTTCGTGAGAACGTGCCTCTACAGGCAGCTAGGGAACAGCGCGGGCAATTAGAGGGACGGATTATGGAACTGGAAGAGACTCTAAAGTCAGCCGTTGTTATTGATGAGAAACGGAAGGGTGCTCTCACGATAGGCATTGGCGATAGTGTTATCCTCCGTGACCTTGACTCTGGCGAAGAGCTGCGCTATACACTCGTCAGTTCCAGCGAGGCAGACCCAGCTAGAGGCAAGATTTCCAGTGCTTCACCTATAGGTCAAGCTATTGTGGGTAAAGGCCAGGGAGAAACGGTGGAGATAACAGCACCGGCGGGCAAGCTGCACTATCAGATTAAACAGATTGAGCGTTAACAGACCTTGTCCATTTCTTTTTAGAGCTATAATTTATAGTGGAGGGTAGTATGAAGGAGAAGAGCGTAGAGCGTGTAGCCGTTATTGGTGCCGGGCTGATGGGCTTCGGCATCGGGGTGGAGTTCGCTCGATTTGGTTATCACGTCAGTCTCTATAACACGACGGAAGCCACCAGCCAGAAGGCTATGGAGAGGGCTGGCGAGGACCTTGATTTGATGGTGGAGGCGCAGTTGCTGACCGCTGAGGAAGCTAAGGCTACATATGGTCGGCTGCGGCCTACCACTGACCTGGGAGACGCAGCATCAGGTGCCGATTACGTCATCGAATCGGTACTTGAGAGGTTATCTTTGAAGCAGCAGATATTCGCCAGGCTTGACGAGCTCTGTCCGCCTCCGGCTATCTTGGCAACAAATACCTCGACGCTGATGGTTAGCGAGATTGCTTCTGCAGCCAAGCACCCGGAGCGCATCTTGGCGACACACTACTTTCAGCCGCCTCACTTCATCCCTCTGGTGGAGGTGGTTGGGGGAGAAAGGACGGACCGGGAGGTAGTGGAGCTGGTAGCCCGGGTATTGCGGGGTTTGCGGAAGAAGGTGGTTGTCATCGATGTTGAACTACCGGGGTTCATTGGAAATCGAATCCAAGGGGCAATCGGGCGGGAGGTTCAGTCATTGGTGGACCAGGAGGTATGCAGCCCAAGTATGATAGATGACATAATATCATTCGGCTTCGGCCGTCGTATGGCCTACACTGGCTACTTCAAGCGTCTAGACTTAATCGGATTGGACTTCAGTTATATGATGGCAAAAGAGCGGGGTCTAGAGCCTTGGGGGCCTATTGCTGAGCGGGTGGAGCGAGGCGAACTGGGCATGAAAAGCGGCAAGGGCTTCTACGACTGGCCAGGTGATGCAGCAAAGCGGTTTCACCGTCGATACAATATGGAGCTTATTCGGTTGATGAAACAGGATATGGATGAAGGGTCTAATCTAGCTGAGTGATGAGATGGCACGACGCTAGCGCTGGAAGACAAGGTGCGCTGAATACCTATCTAGCCTAGCTTTTTTTTAAAGTTACAAAGATAGTCTTCCTGATTCTATTTTTTAGCCTTGGTATGGCGGTGGCTTTCTTAAGAAGTTTAGAGTTGCTCTCTCCTGCCGGTGGCGTTTCTCCTACTGCTTCTACCTCGGATATCGCTCTCAGCTTATTCAGGATATCTGCCAGCTCTACAGCCTTGTTTAAGACGACCGTCATGATGGTGCCCTCCTGCCAGGAACCAACCACCTGCAGCACGCGGGACTGAAGTGTCTCCTCTGTTCGACCAGCGAATCTCATCAACTGGTTAGCCTCAACAGGTGGAGGTAGAACTAGCTGCAACTCTTCAACCAGTGTGCCGGCGTCTTCTGCTGTCTTTTTGTCAGGTCTTTCTTCATACTTGATTCGAGTTTGAGATTTGATACCCTCGCTAATCACCACTTCACCATGGTGGATCTGCCTAATGGCTTGGGTGAGTTCCTCGCGCTTAATATCCTTAAGGATGTAACCCGTTGCCCCGGCCTCGATAGCCTGATTCAGGTATTGGTCATACAGGGTCAGTATGATGACATTACAGGAGGGGTGTTTTTGCTTTATCTGCTGAGTAAGCTCAATCCCATCCATCCCAGGCATCTTAATGTCCATCAGCACTGTGTTCGGGGAAAGGATTTCTACTTGGAATAGGGCTTCTTCACTGTTAGCGCCTTGGCCTACGAGCTCCATATCTTCTTCCTGTTCCAGCATGTGCCGCAGACCCTCGCGCACAACCTGGTGGTCATCAACCACCAGAATCCGGATGTCTTTCTCCATTTATTCCTCCGTTCTTGTTGACCTTACCGTGGGAAAAAGCCAGTATTAGAGGGCAATTTACCCTAACTGATTCTATCCTTTTGATACCAACTTCGGAAGTCTCAAAAGGATAGCTCTATGAGCCAAAGGGGTCAATCTAGAGAGCCTGAAGGCTCACGTGGTGTTAAATCAGGCTTCTTTTGTAGGCTTCTGATACTGCCTCAGAGCGGTTATGGACACCGAGTTTGTCAAGGATGAGACGTACGCTTCTCTTAACCGAGGCCTCGCTTAAAAAAAGCTGGGTAGCAATCCCTTTGGTGGTTTTACCATCAGCAATCAGACGGAGGGTGGCTAATTCCCGCTCTGAGAGATAAGCTTGCTGTTGGCTCTCAACCGGGGTGACAAATTCGGCTAGTTGCTCTTGACTGAGAGACAGGTTAAGTGGTGAGCGTCCCTGGTGGACGGCTCGGATAGCTCTTACTAGTTCCTCGCGCTTAATATCCTTAAGGAGGTAACCTGTTGCCCCGGCCTCGATAGCCTGAGTCAGGTATTCATCATACAGGGTCAGCATAATGACATTGCAGGAGGGCTCTTTTTCCTTTAGCTGTCGAGTAAGCTCAATCCCATCTACCCCGGGTATCTTGATGTCCATTAGGATAACCTCCGGGGAGAGTGACTCTGCCTGAGTGAGCACCTCTGTACCATCGGCTGCTTCACCCACTACCTTCAAATCGGCTTCAAGCTCCAGCATGCGCCGCAGACCCTCGCGCACAACCTGGTGGTCATCAACTAGAAGTATCCGGATGGCGTCCATTTATCTCTCCTCTATTTGGGGATGAGTGGGAAGACTCAGGATTATCGTAGTTCCCTTCCCTTCGTCTGTCTTTATCTTGATACCCCCGCCCAGCATCTCGGCTCTCTGTTTCATACCTAATAGGCCCATGTGTCCTATAGATATGGCACTATCCAGCATTTGAGAGCGGTCAAAACCCTGGCCATTGTCACGAATCTCAACCAGGAGCTTATTTTTCTGAAACTGCAGGCGGAGATTTATTTTGGTAGCATTAGCGTGCTTGCGGATGTTAGTAAGAGCTTCCTGGACTACGCGGTAAGCAGTTATCTCCATGCTTGATGGCAGTCGGATCGGTGTGCCCACCTGACTAAATTTGCAATCTAGGCCGTCGGCCCTCAAATCATCAAGACTCTGCTGTAGGGCATGGGTAAGCCCCAGTTCATTCAAATCGGGTGGACGGAGGCCAACCACTACCCGGCGTAACTCTTGCAGGCTTTTAGTGATAGTACTTTCCATGCCAGCTAGCTCACCTCGAGTGTTAGTGCCTTCATCTCCGGAGAGACCATGACTAAGGGTCTGCATACGATATGAGGTGGCAACTAACCATTGGGCAACGCTGTCATGGAGATCAATGGAAATCCTCTTCCGCTCCTCCTCTTGAGCCAGGACTACCTGCGCTAGGAGCTGCTCCACTTGAAGCTGTTGGCTTTTGAGGCTATCAAGCATACTGGCATTTTCTACAGCTATGGCTACTTCATTAGCCATGGTCATGAGCAGGTCTGTTTCCTCGTCAGAGTATGGGGAGTCGGATTGTTTTTTACCCAAAGCCAGGATGCCGATTAAGCTGCCCTTGCTCCTTATTGGGCAAAGTAGCTCTACTCCCAGAGCATTAAGGGCAATCCTCTCTACCTCCCAAAGACCCTTAAATTGTGGTATGGCATCTATGAACTCTCGCTGGAAAACCTTGCCTTCAGTAGCCAGCCAGGTTACAACCGGATTGTCATTGGCGAGCCTCAGCTTAGCGAATGGTTCTTCTTTGGTAGTTTGCTGGACAAAACGGGTGTTGAAATAACCGCCCTCAATCCCAGAGAATAGCAGAGCTGCCTGTTTAACATGCATGGTTTTTACTACTAGGTCTAGCATGCTTTGTGCCAATTCGCCCAAGTCAAGAACATTGCTTACCTTGGTGGAGAAGTTGAGCAGCATCTGGCGGTAATCATAAGTTCCACGGTAAAAGAGGCGGTCTATCCGTTCTTGGATAAAATACCTTAGTGGGCGAGCCAGTAATGCTAGCAAGAAGGCTAAACCGGAGGCGAGTAGTAAGACACTGTAAAGCGGCAGGTCAGGGAAGAACTTATGCCAAATTAATATCGAACCTATATATATACCAAGGAGAGCACTAGCAAAGATTAAGTACGCCAGTCCTCTCCGTAGCACAAACCTGATAGCAAGCAGGTGATATTTCCTGATGGTATAGGCAATAATTAATGTATTAGCGAGGTTGCCAATATGGGCTAGAGGAAGGCCAGCCACGGCAGGTATAAGGTTGGAATAACTGAGGGGGACTAATATGCTCCAGCCTATCATTAAATACGCTGTTCTATTGCGGTCTGTCGGGTCAGTGGAGCTGCGATATTTCTTTACTAGCAGCACTATGCTGGCACCTGTAAAAGCGAAGGAAATGGCGCCGATAAAGTAGATTGAAATTCCAAGGCTGTGGTGCAGAACCCCATCAACAATATAGGCGTATTGGACTATGCGGCCACTGAAGCAAAGCGCTGCCAGAACCAGAACCACGGCATAACCAAGATATACCCCCATCCCACTGGGTTTGTTAGTGTAGGTTCGGATAAAGTGGTAGTAGGTAATCAAAGTCCATACTAAGGCGGCTATAAGGAGCTCATTCCAAAATAGTGCCTGTTGTGGGAGGGCATTGAGATGGAGCATGAAGGAGGTGAAGCTCCAGACTGCAGCAACACCAAGATAGAGGGCAAATATCTTATTGATTCGCTTTTCTATGGACTGTAGTGTCAGTGCGAATAAAAGAATATAGGTTAGACAAGTGATAAGTGGAATTAGAGGCCATATAGTCATTATGATTCCCTTCGGATAAATAATCTCAATTTAAATCTAACATACGAACATAAAGATAGACATAAAAATGATAAATATCTCATAAATATCTCATAAAGGTTTCATAAAGGTTTCATAAAAAATTGCTTGGCTAAATGTGAGGCTGATGGATTCGTTCTACATAATAAGGCAGGTAGCAATTTCTTAACTATTGCTACCTGCCTCTATGCAGTATAGTAGCCAGATTACCTGAAACTGTGAGGTTTATTTACACCTTTACCCTCTGCCCTTTGTGGGATGTCTATATTGAGCTGTTCATTGCGTAAAGAGGTTATTTTAATCAGGTGTCCCGGTCTATATCTGACAAATGGGCCACTGTGAAGACTTGTAATGACCAGCTCATAGTTACCTGGTTTAACCTCATCCAGTAAGAGAGTATGAGAGAGTCTATAGTTTCAGTTGAGTTGGCTAGGGCAGAGCTTAGGTAAACTGAAAATGCTAGATGGCTACGATCGTGCTACAAAATAGCCGTTTTGCCAAACACCTTCTACTTAACTCAGCTGTCGTCATTGACTCCGACATAGGTTTTAGCTACAATTGACAAATTTTATGTGAACCTGTATTCTGAAATCAGGTTTAGTTATTCAGATTTGCTGAAAGCATAAGTATGTATGCGCTTAACAAACGAAGATTCACCCGAATGGACTACTGCTAGGGGTGTTGTTTCTACTTGGAATCACTCTTTTGCAGGATTGCCTAGAGAATGAGCTAGCAGTACAATTCTTGGGGGAAGTTTACCTCTTGGCATTTGGTGGATTATAATTTAATTAACGGACAAAATAATTAAAAGGCAGGTTAGTTCTGATGTTCGGGCGCTTTGGGAAGAGTAAACAGAAGACAGAGCAATTGCGGGAAAGAGAAGTCGGTGACTCGATGGAACAGGGTAATACTCTGCAACAAGCTCCTTCCGATTCGCTCCGCTCGCTCCTTAAGAAGGCAATAGCTGATGCCGAACAGATAGTAGCCAGCGTCAAGATGAGGGCACAGACGGAGGCTGAAGCTGAAGCTACCAAGATTATTACCCAGGCTGAGCTAGAGGCCCAGGAAGTAAGGGGGGAAGCTAAAATAGCTGCCCAGAAAGAGGTAGAAGGTATTCTATCGGCGGTAAGTAGGAAGGCCGAAATTGTTGAGGTAGAAGCGAAGCAGGAGGCTTTGCAATCCCTGACTATGGCGAGTGAGGAGGTGGAGAAAGAGATAGGTGAGAAGTATAAGAGGGCTTATTCTCGATTATCCTCTTTCTTACAAGACTTAGTGAAGGAAGGGCAGAATATAGAGATAGAGTTAAGGGACAAAGCAGCAAAGCTGCTGGAGAGCGAAAGCCTTGAACTGAAAAAGTATGAAACTGCTGAAGCAGCCGTGCCGCCTGGTGCGACATCGGCTCCTATGGAGACTGAATTAAAACCTGATACAGCTATTGAAGAGAAGGTAGAGGGGCCTGTCCAGCTTCAAGAAGAGGCTGTTGAAGAGAAGGTAGAGGAGCCTGCTCAGCTTCAAGAAGAGGCTATTGTCTCTGAGCAGGAAGTCAAGTCTGCTCCGCTAAAATTGGAGAGCCAAGCCCTTTATACTGGCGAGGTAGAGCTAGTTGTAGCCTCATCGGTAGAACTGAAGCTGGTGTCTAGGTTTTATAACTACTTGCAAACAGTACCTGACCTAAGGATTCTTTATACAAGGGGCTCTTGGGATCAAGGCACGACGATAACAGTCGTGCTAGAGAAGCCAATTCCCTTAATTAATATTATATTAGAGACGCCTGGTGTAGAAGTGACTCCGGAGCCGCTTGAAAGAGGTGGCTTGGCGGGAGGGAAATCAAGCTCGCCGCTGAGAGGGGGAGAAAAGAGGGCAGGAGGAATCAAACTAAACCTGAAAGAAGCATAACCCCCTGGTTATGAGTAATTGCTGAGAGCATTACGAAGACTAGGGTTATCTATTGGAATTAGAGTGTCCTGAGGAGGAGAGGAGAATGGATGCATCCAAGACAACTTTGCTCAAAGAATTAGGCGAGATGCTGGTTGAGGCAAAGATGATTACTGAGGAGCAGTTACACCATGTTAAGGAACTGCAAGCTAAGGATGGTGAAAAGATTGAGCGAATCCTGCTGCAAGAGCGGTTAATCACACCGCAACAACTGGCATTCTTTACCAGCCTGCAATTGCGAGTCCCCTTTGTCAACTTGAAGAAAGAGGGGGTTCGACCCAACGCGGTAGCGTTAATCCCTGAGCTGATAGCTAGGAAATATAGTGTTATCCCTATAGAAGTGACCGGTGGCACTCTAGTGGTCGCCATGGAAGACCCGAGGGACATTGAGGCTATGGAGGAACTGGCAACCCTGACTCGAAAAAGGGTCGAGCCGGTACTCAGTACCTCTCAAGATATCCAGGAGATGATTGACCTCAACTACAGGGTTGGCGGGGAGATTGAAGAACAGCTCAGTCAAATCCCCACTCGCTACCAGAAAGTGAGAATAGCGGAGACACGCATGTCTGCTGAGGCAATCGCTCAAGCTCCTGTTGTCCGCGCAATAGACCTTCTTATCAAGCAGGCGGTGAGAGACCGGGCTTCTGATATCCATGTTGAGCCTCAGGAGGGCAGACTGCGTGTTCGCTACCGTATTGATGGTATCTTGCATGAGGTTATGTCCCTACCCTTGAATGTCCATCCACCCTTGCTTTCTCGAGTGAAAATAATGGCTGGGCTGAATATTGCTGAGCGCCGCCGCCCTCAGGATGGTCAAATCACCTTTGACATGGGAGACAGAGAGGTAGATATCCGGGTGGCTACCACAAATACCGTACATGGAGAAATGGTGGTGCTTCGTATCCTGGATAAGGCCTTTGCCTTTCTCCCCTTAGCAGAGATTGGTTTTCTGCCTGAGACTTTAGAGCGATACTTGCGAATGGTGAAGACCCCCTTTGGCATGATATTAATCAGTGGCCCTACTGGCTCTGGTAAGACCACCACTCAGTATGCCACAGTTAACCAGCTTGATGCCATTGGACGCAATATCCTAACTATTGAAGACCCTGTAGAGTACCGCTTCGATAATATCAATCAGATGCAGGTCCACCCTGCTGCTGGGCTGACCTTTGCTACTGGACTCAGAGCTTCTATGAGGCTTGACCCTGATGTTATTCTGGTAGGTGAGATACGTGATGACGAGACTGCTCAGATAGCTACCCAGGCGTCTCTCACCGGTCACTTGGTGCTCTCCTCGGTTCATGCCAATGATACGGTGAGCGTTATCTTCCGAATGATAGACCTGGGGGTGGAACCCTTCCTGCTTGCTTCAGCAGTGGTTGGCATCACTGCCCAGCGAATGGTGCGCCGTGTTTGTCCCTATTGTTCTCGGCCCACCCCGGGCAGTCCTGATGAGCAACTGGCTTACGAGCAGGAGCTAAATGAGAAACGGTCGGAATTCCTTATTGGTGCTGGTTGTAATTTCTGTGCCAATACTGGCTATCTGGGACGGACCGGAATCTTTGAAGTTATGATAATGAGCGAGTCAATAAGAAGCATGATTCTCAGTAGCGCTAACTCCGATGAAATTCGCGCTCAGTCCATTAAAGAGGGTACAGTCTCATTATGGCATGACGGAATGCTGAAGGTCAAAGAGGGCATTACTACCCCTTATGAAGTGGTACGTAATGTCTTCTCTATTGGCTAAGGAGGGATGATGGCAAGCGTCCTTGAAACCCCGGCAAAGGCGAAGAAGCTTGTATCTTACCGCTATGAAGCTGCCACTAGCCAGGGGAAACTGGTAAAAGGCACTATTAAGGCCACCGGTGAGATTGAGGTTGAGCGCCTTCTAATCGGGCAAGGTTACCGTCCGGTGAGTGTAGAGGTTGTTCCCTCTATGTTCAGCCTGGAAGAAGCTCTACCCACCCTTTTTACGGTTAAGCCTCGAGATGTGATTATCTTCTCTCGCCAGCTAGCGACACTCCTCAGGTCAGGCATCTCGCTCCTGCCGGCTCTGGAGATTCTCCGAGGGCAGGTAACAAGCAGCCGGACATTCAAGAAGGTTCTGGAATCTGTTGTTGGTGACCTTCGCTCCGGCGGCTCATTTACCCAGTCCATTTCCAAACATCCTGCGGCCTTTAGCGAAATCTACTGTAGAACGCTTACTGTGGGGGAGCGGACGGGGAATATGGAGATGGTTTTGAATGAGATGGCTAACTATATGGAGAAGCAGGGCGCAATAGCTAAAAAGGTAGGCGGGGCTTTAACCTATCCCATAATGGTTATGGGCGTTGGCCTGGCAGTATGTGTTCTTCTTGTGACAGTGGTCATGCCTCAGTTGATGGGTATGTTCATAGCTATGAATGTAGAACTGCCGCTACCTACCAAGATTCTCATCGGCATAACCAATCTTCTCACAGGCTACCCGCTTTATTTCGTGATAGCCGGGGCGGTATTGGTCGCTGTGGTGCTTTGGCTGGTGAAGCAGCCTACCGGAAGGCGACTGCTTGACCGGGTGCGGCTAAGTGCCCCCCTAATTGGTACCCCCACCCTGATGGGGGAGTTAGGCCGTTTCAGCCGAACTATGTCGGTGCTGATTAGTGCCGGACTGAGTTTGCAGGAAATAATGGAGCTAGCACCCCAATCCAGCAACAATAGGGTCATCCGCGATGCCTTAAATCAGGTTAACGAGGGGCTCATCTTAGGGGAGGGGTTATCTGGGCCAATGTCCCGAATGGATATATTTCCACCCCTGCTGGTCCAGATGGTAGCTGTGGGTGAGGAAAGCAATACCCTGGACTTTACCATGGGGGTTGTCGCCGATTTCTATGAAACCACTGCCGAGGAAAAAACGAGCGCCATGGTGGGGATGGTAAGTCCCCTCAGCACCGCCATCGTTGGTCTACTGGTTGGCTTTATTGCCATATCAGTACTCATGCCGATGTATACCCTTACCGGGGCCTTTTAGTCAGCAGGAGGTAGTTGGTGTTGCTACATGTCTATGTCATTGCTTCGCTCGCTATGATACCAAAAAATTCTAAATTTTGAGATTAATTATGAGATGGCTGGGAAAAGAGAGAATCAGACTTCTTCGGGGGCAAAGAGGAATAGGCTTCATTGAAACACTAGTGGCTCTGGCTATTCTAGGCGCCATTACTGTCGCCTTTCTCAGTGGTCTGACTACTGCCTCCAGAGCTACCTTTATTGCCGATGAGCAGACTACCGCCGAAAGCTTGGCTCGAGGTCAAATGGAATGGGTCAAGCATGCCAGCTATGAAGAAGACGCCACTCAATATCCCCCAGCATCAATACCTAGCGGCGGTGATTACGTTAATTATTCAGTGGTGATTACCGCTGAGCCTTTACACGACCCCGATGATGGTATCCAGAAGATAACGGTGGCCATTAAGCATTCTGATAAAACGATAATTGTATTAGAGAGTTACAAGAGGCAATAATGAAGCTAGGTGAGAAGGGTTTTACTCTTATTGAGCTTTTGATGGTTACGGCTGTTGTAGCTCTTATAGCTAATGCCGCGGCTATGAGCACGTTTCAGGTGCTTAGGAATACCGAGAGCAATAGGAACAAGATGGCCGCCGTTAACCAGGTGCAGAATGCTGGTTATTGGATAAGCCTCGATGCCCAGAGAGCCCAGACCGTGGAAACGAATGAACCGGAAGAAACCTTCACTGTTTCCTGGGAGCATAGGGAAACTGGAGACCTGGAATCCGACGACTATCTCTACTTTGCCTTCTCTAGCGATAACGGCAGCACCTGGGGCAGTAATAATGTAGCCTTTCAAGGTAACATTGGCAGCACTCCACAATCTTTCAGTCATGCTATTCCCAGCGAGTATCTAAGCGATGGTTTTAAGATGAGGTTTTACCTGGAAGGCTTTGGTGGCTATGGTGGTGAGTATGCATATATTGATAATATTGCTATCATTAGAGACTCTGAAGAAATATTTACCGACTACTGCTCCAGCTTTACTAACTGGGATAACGGTGACGTCTGGGACATTTACTCTGGGGAATTTAGAGGGCATCATGACTATGGTGAAGACGATAGATACCTCGCCATGAGCAATGCTCTGGATTTAACTCCCGTCGCTGCCGAGTTCCCCCTCACTTTTGAATGGGCGACCTGGGATGAGTTTGGCGGGACCGAACACCAGGTCACTTACAGCCTCGCCGATGGCAAGCTGATACGGAGCCATTATATTGATGAGAACCCCCTGATTGAAACTTACATAGCACAGTATATCGACCCAGCTAACACCAGTTGCTCGTTTGCCAATGGTAAACTTACTTTTACGGTAACGGCAACCGTGGGCAGTGGCCCAGCCGGAGTAAGTGAGTCCAGACAATTCCGGGTGCTGACCAGGCCGGACTGATAATAGCTAATCTCGTTAAACGGGGAACAATCGATGAAAAAGGGATTAAGTAAATCGATAAGAAATGAAAAAGGACAGGCTCTGGCTATCGTTCTCGCTCTGCTGGCTATAGGCGCACTGACAATTGTTCCGCTCTTACGCTATACGTACACCGGGCTTAGTGCCAGTCGAATCTATGATGAGAAGATGGAACTGAGTTATGCTGCTGAAGCCGGGCTGGAAGACGGTATCTGGAAGACAGATAACGAAACGATACCACTGAACCCTTATGACTATGGGACAGTGTATAACTATTCCTTGCCCGAAAATATAAATAACGCGGCGGTAGATGTTAGCATAAAGCAAGTCTGGCCCCTGGCTGGCTTGGAGAGTGATGCCTACGGCACGGAGCCCGTCGATAATTTAGCGGTAACTGGGGGTGTCGTCGATGTCTTGGGGGGATTCCAGGTGCGACTTACTTATTATGACCCTGATGAGCCATTGTACATAGACCGGGTGGCCGTGTGGCTGCCTCCTGGCTTTGAATATGACGCTGACTCAAGTTCCGGCATTACTGCTCATGACGACGTTCCTGATAACCCAACTGAGGTCTCTTGGAACGGGGGTACAGCTTTAGAGTGGGACTTTTTTGCCCCGGTCGACTTTGCCTATCTGCCGGAGCCTGGGGCAGGAGGCGGTATTGGTGGTATGGAACCGGGGGTCGAGATGTCATTAAGGGTTTTGGAATTCAGCGTGACCCCCCAGGGGGAAGTGGCTAAGGGCAGCTACTCATGGGTAAAAACAACCGATATTCCTAACCCTTATCTGTCCTGGGAACGCAACATCACCATTTACAGGATTGACTCAACAGCTACCGATAACACTACGGGTAAGACTGCCACTGCTAAAGGTTATACCTATGTCAGCGAGGGGATTGAAACGGATTGGATAAACACCGGTGGGCTCTTTACGGGCAATTATAGAGCCGTAGGCAATACCTTGATGCTGGACAAAGACGGCGATTATGTTCGGGAAACCCTTATTACTGATAGTGCTGGGAGTAGCGCTACCATCGCTAATATCCCTGTAGACGGCGAGGTGGCCTTTGCTTATCTTTACTGGTCAGGCTGGTACGACGACACTTCGACGGATGCGGATACAACCTGCACTTTTAAGATTAACCAGGCCGAAGCCATAACCCCGAGTGCCAGCGGCTATTATACCGAATGTGACCCTTATCCTCCTTCTTCCCCTAACTACGAATGTGTGGACGAGGCAACACCTGACGGTGATGAGACCTATGTTCAGACGGGGTATGCGCCGGAAATCTTAAGACCCAATGCCGCCGGCACCCACTCTGACTGCGGCCGTAGTGGTGATTCCCCTAACTACCGGTGTGTGGACGAAGAGGAAGCTGACGGTGATTCTACCTATGTCTATGCATACACATTCTTTGGTACCAACGAGGAGATAGATACCTATAATATGCAGAACCATAGTGTAGGTACGGGAATCATTAACAGTGTCACGGTCTATGTTAGAAGTAGAAGCTACCCGTCCGCGGGCATAAACGCTGCGCAGACGGTCATTCGAACCTATGGTACCGACCATTTCGGCATCAAGACCTCGCTGCCGGCATCCTACACGGAGCTATCGACAAACTGGGCGACCAACCCATATACTGACAGTGCCTGGACCTGGGATGAAATCGATGCCCTGGAAGCCGGCGTAAAGCAATATGCCCTGGGCTATCTTTCTGCTAGGACCACCCAGGTCTATGTTGCAGTCAGTTACAGCGGGACCGCACTGACTACAACCTTAAGACCAAATGCCGCTGGTGACGAGACCGATATTACCTATCAGGAACCTTCCTCGGGAGCACACTGGGATAAGGTAAACGAGGAGGCAGCTGATGACTTTTCCACTTATGTCTATACTAGTGGCACACCAACACCCCCATCAAGCTGGTATGACGAGGACTGGCAATACCGCAAGAAGATAACCATTGACTATAACAAAGTTGAAGCTGATTTAACTGGTTTTCCGGTTTTAATTTCTATTACTGATAGTGATTTGATAGGCCACGCTAAAGTTGATGGTTCTGATATCGTATTTACTTCTTCTAACGGCATTACAAAATTAAAAAGAGAAATAGAAAGCTATGATAATTCGTCTGGAACCTTAGTTGCTTGGGTTAAGGCAGATTTATCAAGCACTTCTGACACCGAAATTTACCTTTATTACGGAAATTCCGCAGCTTCAGAGACAAATGATACTGATACTTGGGATACCAGCTTCAAAATGGTACTCCACTTACACGAGACATCTGGAACTCATCAAGACTCCACCCTAAATGATAAGGATGGGTTACCTCAAGGTGGAATAGACCAAGATGTTAATGGGAAGATAAATGGTGGCGACCAAGGTGATGGAACCGATGATTATATACAGGTTGCTGATTCTGGTCAAATATTATCTCCAAGCTCGCTTACCTTTGAGTGTTGGATAAATATCCAGCCTGACCGAGCACAGTATGATAGAATATTAGATAAAAAGGTAGCATGGGACGGAAACTCAGGTTGGAGTATTGAAATCGGCTCCGATGAGGGTTCCATAACTTTTCTGGGAAGCGGTAGTACAACAGGAGGAATGACGGGATGCTGGACTGAAGGTGCACTGAGTCATGTTGTGATGACAGCCAGCGGAACCACAGTAGCGGCCTTTCTTAATGGAGGCCACGTAGACACAGCGACCATCAATGCTATCACCTCAAACAATATTGATTTGCGTATATTAACTGGTGATACAGTTCCAGGAACTAATTATATTCCTGCCATAATAGATGAGATCCGCATCTCAAACATAGCCAGAAGTGCTACTTGGATTAAGACTTCTTACAATAATCAGAGTGCCCCTAGCAATTTCTATAGCGTTGGGGCTGAGGAGTTAACTATAGGGACAGGGGCCTACGAAAGGGATTTGTACAATGTTTCCGACTATAGTGACGAAGCAGACATAAATGGGGTTACTGTCTACTTCCGTTTTTCCGGTGACTACGTTGGTGTTGATGACTATACTGGTTATGCTAGAGCAGCCATTAAGACCAACGGTACGGTTTACCTGGGAAGCGTAGAAAGCCAGATGGGCAAAACCTTTGTCACTAAATCATATATATGGACAACTAATCCCTACACCGGCTCCCCCTGGACATGGGATGAAATAGCCGCCTTGCAAGTCGGCATTGAACTTGCAGGTACAACTACCGCACAAGCTTATTGCACCCAGGTCTATGTTGAAGTTGATTACAGCCCGGTCGAGACAGAGATAGATACCTATAACCTTGGGGACCACAGCCAGGGTAGTGGCACTATTAACAGTGTCACCGTCTATGTTAGAAGTAAAAGCACCTTGTTCCTGGACACACACGCTGCGGAGGTTGTAATTAGAACATACGACAACGACTATTCTGACACCTATACCTTGCTGCCGACATCCTACACGGATATATCGGCAACCTGGACCACCAATCCATATACTGGACTTGCCTGGAACTGGGCTGAAATCGATGCCCTGGAAGCCGGTGTGAAGCACTATGTCCAGAGCGCTGGTGGTGGTGTTAGAACTACCCAGGTCTATGTTTATGTTGATTACGGTCCGCCTTACGAAAAAGAAATAACTGCCGAAACCTGGTGGACTGTGCGAAACCTGATGGGCCATTCCTATTCCTGTTTCAGGGATGTGACCGACGAGGTGAAGTACGCTTGCCCTGGCGGCAATGCCATCTATACCGTGGCGAAAGTGGACGGGCATAAAGATTCGCTGTTGTCTTACGCCGGCTGGTCCCTGATTATCATTTATGCCAGCCCCTCCGCAGAGGGCCATCAGTTTTATCTCTGGAACGTGTTACTGTACGCCGGCAAAAATAAATCAGGTACTTTTTATATCGAAGGCTTCCATGCCCCGGAGGATGGTGATGCTGAAGCTACCATAACCTGCTTCGTTTGTGAGGGAGACAAAGAGCGAATCACTGAGACTTTGGTGTTTAACGAAACTTCTTTGTATGATGAGGATGATGATTACGATGACCCTATTCCCAAGGGTAATATCTGGAACAGTATAAGCAGCGGGCTCGAGGGAGAAAAAATTGATGGCGTGGACATTGATACCTTTGATGTCTCAAGCCTAGTGAATCCGGGAGCTACCTCAGCCGAGGTAACGTTTACCACTGTCAATGACCACTGGAATTTAATCTATCTCATTTTAGCCTTTCGCAGTGACGTTGCTGTGTTGATACCGAGCGGTACTGGTATCTATTCCTATGGTTTTTAGCGGAGGGTCATAGACGGGGGTTTTAATTTGATGAGGCTAATGAAAACAAGCCGGTTGTTTATGACTATGGTGTTTAATGGAGTAATAATTAGCAAGGAGTAAATAATGACGGACAAAGCTGAAGTTGGGCGGCAGGTTAGCCTGGAGATGGAACAAACGGCTGTGCAGAGGGCAAGAGACAGAGCCGGAAGTGCAAGGTGGGACCTTACTATTGCCATATTCTTGTTCGCCGTTTTGATTCTTGTTATAATCTTAGCTACATATACAAAGATGGGAATTGAGGTTGTGGCGCCAATTGCCCTCTTTGGCTTAGCTATGGTCTGGCTGCTGGGATGGAAGCGGGGGAAGCAACTATACCCGCGTTTCTACGACGAGGAGCTATCAAAACTGGAGCAAGAGTTAAAAAAGACGGTTAAAGCAGCGGTCAAGAAAACGGTAGAGGAAACAATAGAGGAAACAATAGAGGAGAAGGTTCAGAAGGCATTGCGTGAAAGGTGGAGATAGCCGGAGGGATTAAATCCTAATTGTAAAATCCTATATATCTAAGCACTAAATCCTGAACATTTTGGTCATTAGTGCTTTGTATTTGTTTAGAGTTTAGAAATTAGTATTTAGCATTTCCTCATATTTTATACACGACTACTTAATACGCTTTATACAAGAGGTGGAAGATATAAAGAAGCTGCTAATCAGATTTTGGCCTGCGGGAGCTCTGTTTCTAACGGGTCTTGTGCTGATTATCTACATTGCCTTTGGCTTTGTCTATTTGCAGCAGGGCGCAAAGCAAAAAGACCTTGAGGAGCAAATTACCAAGCTAACCCTTATAGTCGCCAGGCCATTGCCCAGCGATGAGGAATTGCAGGCAGAATATAAGGAAGTCAACAGTGCTCTGACCCCAATGACAGATAGTGCCGCCATTGCTAAGCTCGTTGGCATAGCCCAGAAGAACGGAATTGATGTTAGCGAGGATAGCGGTATGTTCCGTGTTCCCTCAGCCTCGTTCAGCCAGGTGAAGATGAGTGGAGGCAACTATCAGCTTTTATCCTTCGGGAATATCTATGTGCAGGGTGGCTATGGCAATGTTATGGCTTTCATCTCCGACCTCGATTCAGGTAAAACGCCGGAGACCAAGACTATGGTGCTGACGAGGGTAGTTACTAGCAAGATTGAAGTTCAGGTCACAGGTGAAGAGGAAGCCAGAAGGGCAGAATTCCGTAAGGTGGCAGCAGCAGTGATGAATATGATGGATGATATTGCTCTGTCGGAGATACCTCATCCGATGAACCTTGCCAGTGGCGTAGCCACTAATCTTATGGGGGACGACCCGGACACAGAGGGAACGGTTGAAGGCTTCCCCGATATCACTACCACGGTTGCCGACAGAGGCTACAGCGGTAACACCACTCCCAGGACTGGATATGTGCTTTATAATCACGATAAAATCTCTACGGATGATACCACCCTGTTTGAGACCGTCAGTTATATTGACGTACTTACCACCAATTATTACTATACCTGCGAGGACGATGGGACGGTGCATCAGTTTGATGGAGCCGATGTAGCTACAGCGACAGAGTATCTGAGTAGTGCAGCGACTGGTATGGGGCTCACTGCCACCGTGGATGTTGTTATCTATACTAAGCTATAGAGGAGAAAGCAAGAGTGATAACCCTTGAAATCAGTAGCACTGATATCAGGCTCATGGAGGTTCAGGGGGGCAAGGTGACTAAATGGGCAAGCCGCTCTCTGGCATCGAGCGTATTGGAAGAGGATGTGGTTTTGGACTCCCAGGCTTTGAGTGACGCGGTCAAGCAGCTTATGAGCTCAAGCGGCACGAGTGGGAAGAATATCATTGCCAGTGTCAGTGGTCTTTATTCGCTAAGCCGTATCGTGATGGTGCCTGCTCCTCTAGGAGTAGCGGTAACACAACAGATGGTTCTGGAGGCGGCGAGTGAGGTAATGCCCTTAACTGAGGAGGAGCTATATTTCTCATGGCAAACTATTGCTCCTGCTGAAGGTGGTCAGCGAGTTCTGGTGGTAGGTATGCCCCGAGATGTGGTAGATAGTGAGGTGCTGGCATTGAGAGCAGTGGGCCTCAATCCTCGCCTACTGGACCTCAAGGCTATGGCACTAATAAGGGCAGTAAATAGGGAGCAGGCTCTTATCCTCAATATCGAGCCCTCCAGCTTTGATATGGTTCTAGTAGTCGATGGCGTAGCTGAAGTCATGCGTACCACCGCCTGGCAGGAGGGTGAGCTTTCTGTGGAAGACGAGGCGGAGCGTTTGACTGCAGCCCTGGAGCTGACAGTGGGCTTCTACAATTCGCATCATCCCGGTTTCCCTCTTGACCCAGCTACTCCTCTCTTCGTCACCGGGCAGATGTCCGGCGACCTTGCCTTGATGGAAAAGATACGAAACAGGGTAGAATACCCCATTGAGCCACTGACACCTCCATTGGAGTATCCAGCACACCTGCCTGTCGCTCAATATGCAGTCAATATCGGACTTGCCCTGAAGGGAACAGCAGCATCCAAAAGTGTGGGGCAGGGTGACTATTCGCTACCCGATATTAATCTGCTTCCTCAAATCTACGAACCGTGGAAGCCATCAGCCAGGCAGATATACCTCTTGTTGGCGATAGTAGCTGCCATAGCCCTGCTCTTCCCTCTATACCAGGTAACCGCTGAGGTGGTGGGTGAAACTAATATCTTGGAAACAAGATACAACATTGTTAACAGTAAGCTGAAACAGCGGCAGGTTGAAATCCAAAGCCGTCAGCCAATGCAAAAGGCTATTAGCGACTATAACACCATCGTGGATATGGGTGGCGGCTTTGTTGAGGACCTGGAGGTTATCAGAAATCTGGCCGAGGAGCTTGGTGTTTCAGTGGGGTCAATTAGCCAGGGAGGCGGCAAGATAACTTTTAGCTGCCATGCGGATAGTTACATTCTCTTTAGAGAATACAAAACCGCTCTGGAGGAGAGCGGCCGGTTTTTCACTCCTATTACTCCGCCTGAGGGCTACCCCTATATCAAAAGCGGCTCTATTACGCTCGAGCCCAAGTCCTCTGAGTAAGCGCATGACAAATGTCATTGTGAGCCCTTCCACTGAAGGGCGAAGCAATCTCGTGGCTGTGCTCAAAAGAAGACAGGTGCCCATTCTGCATTTCCCGGACACCTGCCTTGAGGGACCTATCTGCCTCAACTGTGATACCGCTTCAGTCTGCTTACCCTACACCGGACGCTACTTATGCCCTTCATAGATAACTAGGGACTAAGGTGCTGGGTTACCGAGCCCAGTTCATCAACGGTGTACCAGTATGCTGTTTGGTTCGTTGCGACATAGTTGACATTAGTTTGGAGGGGGTTAGGACCATTACCACTCGTGGCATTCCCTGATACATCATGACCGAAAAGTATGTACCCGACCTTGTCGGTAGCCGCATCATAGTTATGCCCATCCGGGTCAGTGACCTTATCATTGACTCCGTCACCATCAAAGTCCGATGTGGTTGAAGAGGTGTTATCGGGGAAGGCGGCCATGTTATTAGTCTGGTTGGTGTCTATCGGAGCGGGCAGTCTGGGCAGGTTGTTGTCGGTCATCATTGAAGTGACCGCTGACTGGATGTTGGACAGCTCGGCTTCTCTCGCCTCACTCTCGCCCCGGCCGATGAACCTTCCGACATTGGGGATGACCACCGCCGCCAGCACACCCAGGATGGCGACCACAATCAGCAGCTCAATCAGGGTAAAGCCCTTCTCTCCTCTTTTAGGTAAACTCATTTTTAACCTCCTTATTGTAGTTTCTGTAGCTTTAAGATATTATATCATAGATAATCATAGATAACTAGGGACTAAGGTACTGGGTTACCTGTCCCAGTGCATCAACGGTGTACCAGTATGCTGTTTGGTTCGTTGCGACATAGTTGACATTAGTTTGGAGGGGGTTAGGACCATTACCACTCGTGGCATTCCCTGATACATCATGACCGAAAAGTATGTACCCGACCTTGTCGGTAGCCGCATCATAGTCATACCCACTCGGGTCAGTGACCTTATCATTGACTCCGTCACCATCAAAGTCCGATGTGGTTGAAGAGGTGTTATCGGGGAAGGCGGCCATGTTATTAGTACGGTTGCTTATGGGAGCGGGCAGTATCGGTAGGTTGTTGTCAACCATCAGGGCTAACACCGCTGACTGAACGTTGGCTATCTCAGCCTCTTCTGACTCTTCTTGACCCCGTCCGATGAACCTTCCGACATTGGGGATGACCACCGCCGCCAGCACGCCCAGGATGGCGACCACAATAAGCAGCTCAATCAGGGTAAAGCCCTTCTCTCCTCTTTTAGGTAATCTCATTTCTTGACCTCCTTTCCTCGGTATTTTTGCTTCCTCTCAAAAGAGGGAACCAGCCCTTTCCTTCTGGTCTACATAATATAATATAGGGCACGGCGCTACTGCCGACAATCCTGCAAGTGGGTGATTTTAGAAGGTGCGAGGCTAGCTCTTTTGGGTGACTTCTCTATTAGTCTGGAGTCTGGAGTCCCTTGCCCCCGACTCTTTGACTCTTGACTCGTGACTCACGACTCCTTATAGTGGACAAGACCCCTTTTAACGGCATAGGCGGCTGCCTGGCTCCGGTTGGCCAGGTGTAGCTTCTCCATAATACTGCGCAGGTGGGTCTTTACCGTGTTTTCGGAGATAAACAGGGAATCGGCGATTACCTTATTGGTTGCCCCTTGAGCCACCAGTTGCAGCACCTCTCCCTCTCGTGGGCTCAGGTCAGCATTGGCTTCCTCAACGGGTTTCCTCTCCACCCCGGCGGCGAGGTCTTTGAACTCGGTGAGCAGCTTGGTTGCCATAAGGGGCGAAACTATCACCCCGCCTTGAGCAATGCTAATGATAGCGCGGACCAGCTCCTCTGGTTCAGCCTTCTTGAGGAGGTAGCCAGTGGCACCGAATTTTATGGCAGCGAAGAGGTCAGCCTCCATTTCAGAGACGGTCAGGACAAGGATATTAATCTGGGGCATCTCTGTCTGGAGGGCTTGAATGGCTTCTAATCCGCTGCAGCGTGGCATATTGAGGTCCATCAGAATCACATCGGGGGCGATTTCCTTAGCCTTTTCTATTGCCTGCAGTCCGTCTGCCGCTTCTCCTACCACCTCCAGTCCCTCCTCGTTGGCCAATACAGCGGCGATGCCGCGGCGAAACAGGGTATGGTCGTCTACCAGCAGCACTTTAATAGGCTCCATTTCATAACCTCACTTTCTCAAGAGGCAGGCTGACCATTAGTGCTGTCCCCTCCCCGGGGGCAGTAGAGATGTTCAAATTGCCTCCGAGTGTCTCTGCCCTTTCCTTTATGATGTTCAGTCCGTGGTAGCCGGGAGGGGCTTTTTCAAAGTCGGCAAGGGTGAAGCCCTGCCCGTTGTCCTTGACTATCATCTCCACTGCCTCAGCGGTCTTCTCTAGTTTCACCTCAACCTCACTGGCCTGGGCGTGTCTTCTGACGTTGGTCAGAGATTCCTGGACGATGCGCAGCAGTTGCAACTCAGCAACAGGGGAAAGATTGGGGAAAGGCCTGGGGGCATCAAATTGAACCTTGATACCGTTATTGGCGCCGAATTCCCTGATATAGTTTGCCAGGGCTGATACTATGGGGAGGTTTTTTGTCTCAGTGCTTAATTGGTCAATGGATTCCCGGATATCCTCGTAGGTATCTTGCACTACCTTCCGAATGTCGCCAAGCTCGGTGAGCGCTTTCACAGTGTCCTGAGCGGAAACTGAATCGCTTACCAGCTTTGTTTTCAGATTAAGGTAACTGAGTGACTGTGCCACGCCATCGTGTATCTCCCGCGCAATTCTTCTGCGCTCCTCGATAATAGCCTCTCTTTCTATACGCCGGCGGATATTCAGATTAATGCGGTAAGGTACCAAGGCAATGACAAAACAGAAAAGGGTATAGACTATCAGCAGGGTGAGGTTGTGTCCCTGCATAATCCAGACAAATCTTTCGGTGAACTGGCTCAGAGCCAGGTGAGTAAAGGAGAGGGTGATAGAAGCAATAGCTGCCAGGGAAAGAGCTATCCTTTCCTCAAAAAGAAGGGCTGCTGTCATAATAGGGGTAAGGGAATAGAGCAGAAAAGGACTGTTCAAACCGCTGGTGTAGATAATCAGCAGGATGCAAATCAAAAAATCACCTGCCAGAATCAGGTAGGTCATCATGCTCCGCTCCCGCCAGCGGAGAGGAGAGAAGACTCTCAAGGCGGTATAGATGCCGAGTGTGCCCAGGATTATATAGAGTTGCAGAGGAGGCATTGCCGGTGCACCCAGAAATGGCCCAACCTGCGTGAACATCACCGCCAGGGCGTAAGCCAGAAAGCGAAAGGTTGCTAGGAACTGGTATGCTTCCCTTTCATACCTGGTCTCCATTTTCTTCTCCGTTATTAAACTAAGGCATCTTGCCTCTATGTGTCAAGCAGAGCAATATGAAATCTAAGCAATCTCTATAGCTACGGCAGATACCACTGCCAGATTACTTGTCCCCAAAGCAGGGTAACCATAGCTGAGACAGCCAGGAAAGTGGCAAAAGGTATAGGGTCTTTGCGCTTTTTAATCTTGAGAGCAAGCAGGATGGCAGCTACCAGCCCGCCGGTTATCCATGACAGTAGCACAGCTATGAGCACCAATGGAAAACCGGTCATTAGCCCTACCAGCGCCCCTAGCTTGATATCTCCCATCCCCATCCCACGGCGATAGATAATAAAGGGCAGTGCCATGGCAACTAGCCCCAGAGCTCCTCCTGCCAGCGAACTTACCAGCCGGCCGAGAGCTCCTCCCCCCAGCGCACTTATCACTCCAAGTCCTGGCCAGAAAAAGGAAAGGGCAAGGGCAAGTGCCATACTGGGGTAGGTAATCTTGTCCAAGACCAGCTGGTTCTCCAGGTCGATGACGAAAATGACGATTAGCAAGCAGGCGTAGATGAGCGATATAACCAGCTCCAGCCCAAGCCCGAATTTCCAGTAAAGCAAGGCAAACAGGAGGCCGGTTACTCCTTCTACAATAGGGAGCCTGAGAGGTATGGGGGCTTGGCAATAACGACACCGACCACGCAGCCATAGATAGCTAAACAGGGGAATGAGGTCGAGAATGGCAAGTTTATGCTTGCAGGCAGGACAGTGGGAAGGAGGTTTAATTATAGATTGTCCTTGAGGCAACCTGTCTATGCACACATTTAGGAAGCTGCCCGTGAATAAGCCCAGCAAGGTGAAAACCGGCATCAATAAAGACAACTTCTTTTACTACTCCGTAATAAACTATATTGTCTCAGAGCCTATGATACATCAGGGGAGGGAACTAAGCATAGGCAAAGGTTTAATAATTAGCCTGTCTCAGATGTCTTCTCTTCTTTGGTGCCCCTTTGGCGGCTTCTGACGCACCCCGGGGGAAACTGGGTCTCCTCAACCTCAGGCGCTGGCTCTTCTATCTTCTTAGGGCTTGGCTGTTCTATGGTTTCCAGCAGGCGAGCCAAAACCTTATTCTGCTTGACGGCACCCTTTTTAAGCTCCTGAGAGGCCTCACTGAGACCTTGAATAGCAGAGGTGTGGCTCTCGAGGTGCTGGGCGTAAAGCTCTATAGCTGAGGTAAACTTGTCTAGCACCTTCTCGGAGCTTCCCATCCTCTGCTCCAGCATCCGGCTGGTGTGCTGGTTTTCCTCAATGATCGGGGCGAAGATTCCCCTCTGCAGACTCCGCCTGCCCCGGCTAAGATCATCAGCGTAGAGATAAAGGGCAAGAAGCAAGAGGGCTACACCTATGAAGATTAACCCCTGTTGGCTCTGGAAGAACAGAAGAGGAAGGCCAAGGTAAGTGATTTGGCCACTTACCTGTCCCAGCAGGTCTTGAGGTCGCACCGTGAACGGGTCTTCACCGGTATTGTCGCCCTTGGTGCGGAAGGTTACCCCGGTCTCTGAAGTGCGTACCTGTATCACCCGGTGAGCTACTGCCGGTGGGTAATTATAGTATTCCCGAACTGCAGATGGGACGGTGAAGACAACAATATCACCTACCTCGACATCAGAGGGTGACACTTCTTCAATCAGGATTAGATTACCGGCCTGGAGTTCTGGCTCCATACTGGTGCCGAAGACAGCCATGAACGGCATTGCCCCTCTTATGGAAAGGAAGCCAGCCACGCAGACAGCTACTATAATTATCAGTACCAGCGTTCGGTTCACAACCCCTCTTAGGGAGAGTAAGCCAGCTATACGGGTGGCTATTTTAGCTATCAGTGATAATATTCCTTTCATTCTTTTCATGCTTTACCTCTGGGTAACATCGCAGTATAATTCTGGGATTACCGTCCATCCCTCTTCCCATGCCGAGGTGTCACGTGAAATCAGACCGTAGTCACCGCCGGTAACGGAAAGGGTGTGGCTGCCACCAGCGAGCCCCACCAAGTTAAAGGCGGCTATTCCATTCTCCAGGGTGAGCACCCGGTAGTTGGGCGTCTCACCTGCCTCTACCGAGCCCTCAAGGTATAGCTCTATATTGAGGTACTGGTAGGCTTTGGTCAAGTTGTCGGTATTAACCAGATAGACCTTGACCGCCAGGTCACCGGTGTAGTCGGCATGCGGGGTTATCTCAAACAGGTCGCCGGTGGGCACATCACCGCTGAGCGGTGGGGCTTCCCAATTAACCTCAACATAGACTCGAGTAGTCCTAGCGTCACCAGGGCCCAGGTCGTATTGCCTTACGCCTGCTTCCAGGGCGTCAATTTCATCCCAGGTCCAGGCACTGTCAGTATATGGGTTGGTCGCCCAGTTTGCCGATATATTTATGTAGGACGTTGATGATGTTGAGGTTAAGCCGCCAAAATAGTTCGTGCCGTATGTTCGAATAGCAGTCTCGATATCATGTGTGCCGTTGGTAACCCTGCTCCTGATATAAACCGTGACCGAAGTGATATCTCCAACACCTTCACTATGGTCAGCAATATTATAAGTATCTAGCTCGGTGGCACCA